>Ga0163215_100047_pt1 | contig 450665 bp, 417 predicted proteins | sample SynspAceP_FD_185934 | JGI IMG/M metagenome (GOLD analysis project Ga0163215, IMG submission 185934) | Saline lake microbial communities from Ace Lake in Antarctica - Synechococcus sp. Ace-P (Hybrid Assembly) | ecosystem: Environmental > Aquatic > Non-marine Saline and Alkaline > Saline | place... | reverse complement strand
GATCCACGTCCGTATCTCCGTCCTCAACAGCTACACTGCGCTTGGCATACCCGTCACCGAGCCCGTAGGATAAATCCGTCCGGGGAAAGGGGAAGCCTGCCTAACATCGGGTTTGTGCAACAAAGCCTTGTAGCGGGAATAAGACGAAAAGCCCGTCTTATGTAGAAATCTCTAAATGAAAAATCCCCGTTATCGCACTTAGTCATAATTGCTTTGCCAATTAGAAAGCCAGATATCACAAAGAAAATGTCTACCCCTAAGTATCCGCCTTCTAGATACCCAAGATTCATATGATAGATAACAACCGAGGCCACAGCGATTGCCCGTAATACTTGAATATCAGTTCTTAGCATCATTCTATAATTTCCAACTATAAATTATTTGGCAAAGCTCATTCATCGATAGGTGTGTTTGATTGCATTTAGTATAAATTAGTTAAGCAATCTGTCAGTGCTCTGCTTCTAAATATCAAAAACGAACTGATCAAGAACCCATCTGACCGCGTCGCCGTTCACATCTCCTACATACCTCTTCAGGCATGCTCCTACTGTTTGTCCACTTATGAAGACCAATTACGCAAAGGAGGCGACGCAATGTCCGAGTGATGGTTCTGAACATGGACGATGTACCTCTTTATAAGAAAATCGGCGCTTGGGCATCAGCTCAAGCAGTGAGAATAACTAGGCAAATCCTGGAAAATGAACGAAGCTAGAGCTGTGACGCGATCCTAGTGCCACAAGTTCAATTTGTTCAAGGGGTGCGCGGTTAAATATGATTGGTAAGTTTGGTCTCAGCGGAGATTTGATCAGACGATCACAGGAGTTTTCGGCATCCCGCTTGGCTCGACTGATGGAACGGCTCTTTTTGCGTTTTGAAGATGCCTTGGTCTTCCCGCTTGTTCGGGCAACTGATGTAGCATGTCAAACATGCCGACCTTTCCTCTTTTCCCTATTGGCGGCACCCACTTCGATGTGAAGTGCTGGCCGTGTCGTCACGCGGTCGAATTTCGGGCTGATCAGTTGCCCGCTGAGATCTCGGCTCATGATCTTGTGAGCCGGGCGAAGTGTGGAAAGTGCGGAGTAACTTGGCTGCATGTAGTGCAGCTGCCGAAGATCACGCAGATCTGGTGAGCCAGTAATTTAAGTTTCCAAACTACCATCTAAGTCGTTGATCCATGGTGTGGAGGCAACGTGCCTGTTTCCAATCCAACTGTATAAATTCACAGCATAGACGCAGAATAGCTGGGTCTGCCATCTAGCACGTCTGTCTAGGCTGTTTCAGTCTCCACTTCGACGGCAGTCGCGGCGATGGAGCGTATGACAGATGGCTTGCAAGCCATTGAAATAATATGCGACAATTTTTTCGTTTTCGTGTGACACACGTTCTTTGAAAGCATTGAATAAAAGCGGTTTTTTGGTAGGCTCGGCAGGACTTGAACGTATCCGCGCGATCGCCACACAAGTCTGGGTGAAAGTCTGGGGGTCGTGCTCCAAAACCTTCCCAGACGTTCCCGATTTTGCCCAAGTGCCCATTTTTGGATCACCGCAAAACAATGCCAAAAATAGTGGCGAGACGCCTTATTCATATGGCTGAAACTGTCATGAAGACTTGGAGCGGGTAACGAGAATCGAACTCGTAACTAAAGCTTGGGAAGCTGCCGTGATACCTTTTCACCATACCCGCGCGCCGTGAGGTGACTTAATCCGATGTGGCGGGTGCGTCAAGCGGGGTTTTTGCCCGACGCACCCTTTGCTGCCCTTGAGAACACCAATCAGCGGCGGCGGCGTCTGCGGGTACCGCCTGAGCTGTCGCCGCCGGTATTGAACGTCTCGGTTGGCAGGGTGACGATGCTATTGAGGATCGGGAAGGGCTCTACCGCGTTGGGGATGGCAGAGGCGTTGACGAAATGCTCTTGGAAACGCGGTTCGATGGCGGTCTCGATCTTGTGGATGTTACGGACCGTCTCTTCGATCTCGGCTCGGCTTGAGGTGTTGAGCAATGCGATGCGTGCGCCGGTGCCCGCCGCGTTGCCAGCCGATGTGACCTTGTCCAGCGGTGCGTCAGGGATCATGCCAAGGATCATCGCGTGTTTAGGGCTGATATGCGCACCGAATGCGCCGGCCAGCACCACGCGGTCTACCTTGTCGACACCGAATTTATCCATCAGCAGACGCGCCCCTGAGTAAAGCGCGGCCTTGGCCATCTGGATTTCGCGGATGTCGCGGTTGGTCACGGTGATGCGTGGCCCGCCATCGGCAGTGCCGTCATAGACCAGATAGGAATTGGTGCGCCCGTCGGCAAAGACATTTGCCGATCCGGTTTGTTCAGCCGTACCGATCAGGCCAGGGGCGTCAACGATGCCGTGGACGCGCATTTCAGCGACCATTTCAATGATGCCCGAGCCACAGATGCCGGTGACGCCACTGGCCCCAATCTCGGCCTCGAAGGCGGGATCATCAGACCACAGGTCGCTGCCGATCACCTTGAAACGGGCAATCTTGGTGACGGGGTCGATCTCTACCCGTTCGATCGCGCCGGGTGCGGCGCGTTGGCCGCTGCTGATCTGCGCGCCCTCAAACGCGGGACCCGTGGGGGAGGAACAGGCCAGCACTTTTTCGCGGTTGCCCAGCAAGATTTCAGCGTTGGTGCCCACATCGACGACCAGCACCAGATCGTCTGATTTATCTGGCGCTTCCGACAGGGCGACGGCCGCCGCATCCGCACCAACGTGGCCCGCGATACAGGGCAGCAGATAGACCCGTGCCGAAGGGTGGATGCTCAGGTCCAGGTCCATAGCGCGTAGACGCAGCGCGTTCGACGTGGCCAGCGCAAAGGGCGCTTGCCCCAGTTCAAACGGGTCGATCCCCAAAAACAGGTGGTGCATGACCGGGTTACAAACGAAAACCGCGTCCACGATCAAACCTTTGTCGATCCCGCTCTCGGTGGCGATTTCGTCAAACAACGTGTTCATGCCGAAGCGCACCGCGCGGGTCATCTCTGCCGCGCCGCCTTCGTTCATCATCGAATAGCTGACCCGGCTCATCAGGTCTTCGCCAAAGCGGATCTGCGGGTTCATCACGCCCGAAGAGGCCACGACCTCTCCGGTTTGCAGATCGCACAGGTGCGCCGCGATGGTGGTCGATCCAAGATCGACCGCGACCCCGTAAAGCGACCCTTCGTAGAAACCGGGCCAGAGATGCATGATCCGCGGCGGGTTTTCATCATCGCCCAAATGCACGGCAACTGTGACTTTCCATGCGCCCTTGCGCAGAGCGGGTTGCAGCGTTTGCAGGATTTGCAAATCGGCCTTTACGTTCTCAAGCTCCCATTGGTCGCGCAGAGCATCGCACAGACGCTCAAGATCGCCCGAGGGGTCGTGCATGTCGGGTTCAAGAACCTCGACGTAAAAGAGCTTGGTCGACGGGTTCAGGACGATATCGCGTGCTTCGGCCCGTTTGCGGACGACTTGTTTGTGGACCTGACTTTCGGCGGGCACGTCGATCACCACATCGCCCATGATTTGCGCCTGGCAGCCCAGACGGCGGCCCTCGATCAGTCCGCGCTTGTCCTGATACCGCTGCTCTACGCTGTTCCATTCCGACAAGGCATCCTGGGCCACGGTGACCCCGTGTTTGGAAAACTGCCCATAGCCGGGAGAGACCTGACATTTCGAACAAATCCCGCGCCCGCCGCAAACGGAGTCCAGATCGACGCCCAACTGCCGCGCCGCCGTAAGCACCGGTGTGCCCTTGGCAAAGTGACCGCGTTTGCCCGAAGGCGTGAATACCACAAGGGGATCGTTGCTCATCTATCTTTATCCTCAACACTTTGCCGCACCATAGCGTAGCAGGCGGCAGGCGAAAGCCACGATGCGGCATAATGCCGGTCATCTGCGCCTGTGCGCCTCTGTGCGCGCACGCCGTGGTGACATAGCTGCGTTGCACAATGTCGTTAAGGTGCAAAAGGGTCTTTCCAATGCGACCCATCCATGAAATATGAAACCGCCAAATGAACCCATGCAAGCCGAGGTGCAAAATGGAGATTCGTGAGGCTCTGACCTTTGATGATGTACTACTGGTGCCAGCGGCATCCACCGTGTTGCCGTCTACGGCTGACACGCGGACCCGCGTGACCAAATCAATCGCGCTGAACATTCCGCTGCTTAGCTCTGCGATGGATACGGTGACCGAAAGCCGCATGGCGATTGCCATGGCACAGGCGGGCGGCATGGGGGTTATCCACCGCAACCTTACGGTCGACGAACAGTCCAAGGAAGTGCGCCGTGTCAAACGGTTTGAATCCGGCATCGTCTATAACCCGATCACCCTGCGGCCCGACCAAACGCTGGCGGATGCCAAGGCGTTGCAGGAACGCTATCGGGTCACAGGCTTTCCTGTGGTGGACGAAGCAGGTCGCGTCGTCGGTATCGTAACCAACCGCGACATGCGTTTTGCTTCTGACGATGCGACGCCTGTACGGGTGATGATGTCGAGCGATAATCTGGCCTTGCTGCAAGAGCCCGCAGATCGGGACGAGGCGATCAGCCTGATGAAGGCGCGCCGGATCGAAAAGCTGTTGGTCACGGATGCGCATGGCAAGCTGACCGGGTTGCTGACCTTGAAAGACACCGAGCTGTCGGTGCTGAACCCCACCGCGTGCAAGGATGATCTTGGGCGGCTGCGGGTTGCTGCAGCGACGACTGTCGGGGACGCGGGCTATGAGCGTTCGCAGGCCTTGGTGGAAGCCGGTGTCGACATGATCGTGATTGACACCGCGCATGGCCACTCTGCCGGCGTCGCAGAAGCCGTCCGCCGTGCGCGGGGGCTATCAAGCACGGTCCAGATCGTTGCGGGCAACGTTGCCACGGGCGACGCCACGCGTGCGTTGATTGATGCGGGTGCGGATGCCGTTAAGGTCGGTATCGGCCCGGGGTCGATCTGCACCACGCGGATGGTCGCCGGTGTTGGGGTGCCCCAACTGACCGCGATCATGGATTGCGTCAAAGCGGCGGGCGATGTGCCAATCATCGCAGATGGCGGCATCAAGTTTTCGGGCGATTTTGCCAAGGCAATTGCGGCAGGCGCGTCCTGCGCGATGGTCGGCAGCATGATCGCCGGCACCGATGAATCCCCCGGCGAAGTGATCCTGTATCAGGGCCGCAGTTTCAAAAGCTATCGTGGGATGGGCAGCCTTGGCGCAATGGCGCGCGGTTCGGCCGACCGGTATTTCCAAAAAGATGCCGCCTCGGACAAGCTCGTGCCCGAAGGGATCGAGGGGCAGGTGCCTTACAAAGGCTCCGCCAATGCGGTGGTACATCAGTTGGTTGGCGGTCTTCGCGCGGCCATGGGGTATACCGGCTGTGCCACGGTCGACGAGATGCGCAATAACTGTACCTTCGTAAAGATCACCAACGCGGGTCTGTCTGAAAGCCACGTGCATGACGTTCAGATCACGCGGGAATCTCCCAACTACCGCATCGGGTAAGTCCCTCCTATCAAAGGCGTAATCTACGTGACTCAAGCATGACCCCCGGCGCGCGCATCTCTGCCGCCATCGAGATTTTGAACACAATGGCGGATGGCGTTCCGGCAGAGCAAGCCTTGACCCGTTGGGCCCGTGGCAGCCGCTATGCAGGGTCCAAGGACCGTGCGGCGGTACGCGATCACGTGTTCGATGTCTTGCGGCAACGGCGATTGGCGGCGCACCTGGGGGCCGGCGAAACCGGGCGGGCGCTGATGATTGGGGTGCTGCGCGCGCAAGAGATCGACCTTGGGCCGCTGTTCAACGGGCAGGGCCACGCGCCGCTGCCGCTCTCCGAAGACGAGGCCACTGTGCCCGATGCGCCGAGCGATGCGGCGGTCTTATGGAACCTGCCGGATTGGATCATACCCCTGTTTCAGGCATCGCTGGGGGAGCGGGCCGACACGGTCGCGCAGGCCCTCCAGTCGCGGGCCCCGATTTCTGTACGGGTTAATACGGCGCAGGCATCGGTGGCCAATGTGACCCAGGCGCTAGCAGACGCCGGGATCGAAACGCGCGCCAATGATCTGTGCGAAACGGCCCTGACGGTGACTGCCGGAGAACGTAAACTTCGTAATTCTGACAGTTACTTGCACGGTGATGTTGAACTTCAGGATGCGGCCAGCCAAGCGGTTGTTGCAGCGCTGCCTGCCGGCACCCGTATGCTTGATTATTGCGCCGGTGGCGGTGGCAAGGCACTGGCGATGGCAGCGCGTCGCGATGTTTCGGTTTTTGCTCACGACATCGACCCGCGCCGGATGATCGATCTGCCTGCGCGTGCCGAACGCGCAGGTGCAACCGTTAAGCAGTTGGAAACGGACGAGCTTGAAGGGGCAGCGCCTTATGATGTTGTGCTGTGCGACGCGCCTTGTTCCGGTGGCGGTTCATGGCGTCGATCGCCCGAAGGGAAATGGACATTTACAGCCAGCCGTCTGGAAGAATTGACACATATCCAGGACAAAATTCTGGATCATGCGGCGACCTTAACTGCTGAAACGGGCACTTTAGCCTATGCAACGTGCACTGTTCTGCAATCGGAGAACGAGGACCGCGCGGATGCATTCATTGCACGTAATTCCGGGTGGAAGCAGGTTTTTTCACAACGATTTGAAGTAGATAATCAGGGGGATGGATTTTTCACCGCACATTTTAAACGTGTTTAGGATAGTTTAAACTCAACTTTTGAGTGTCATTTTCTTTGACCTGATCACGAATTAACAGCACATTAACCTTCATACGCCTAAATGGACTTGTTTCCACAGGTCGGGGAGAATGTGTTGGCGGAATATGGTGCGGTTCGTGAAATATTTCTTGGTAAACGTCCGCTATTGCTTTTAGCTTTTGTCGTTTCCGCCGCCCTTCTAAGTCTCATCGCCCCCGCGCGCTCTCTTGCGATGGTGTTACAGGCCACCAGTGCCACGGTGGCGATCGCAGTGTTTGTTAAATGCGTCGATGCGGCGCTGCGCCAGAGCCAGAAAAAAAGGCACCGTAGCGCCGCCACGGCAACGATTGCCGAAGACCCGCACCCCTGCGTTTTGACCACCGTAGCTGGCGCGATCATCACGCAGAACACCGCTGCAATAGAAACGTTTAACCGGCCCACGCCGGCGCAGGTATCTGATCTTTTTGTGACGCTTTTTGCCGATCCCGTTGCGCTGACTGCACGGTTGGCTCTGCGGGCTTCCGATACAGGCGCCGCAAAGGACGACATCACCACACGGGACGGCACCATGCGTTTGTCGGTCCACCGCGTTGGCGAGGATCTGCTGTGGCGGCTTGAAACACTGTATGGCGTAAGCGATGCGGTTGCCGGCACCAAAGGCTATGCGTTGCCGATGGTGATGGTTAGTCAGACAGACGTCATCTTGTTCATGAATGCCGCCGCGCGCGCAATGGTGGGCAAGCGTGTGACCGCGCTTAGCCAGATCATCGGGGCGCTGCCATCTAGCACGGGCAAAATGGTGACGGTGCAGACGGCGACGGGGCCCCTGTGTATGACGATCACCGAGGTGCCGGCGTCGGCCAATCGGCGAGCGCTGTATTTCCTGCCGCATGGTGACGACGGGTACAAGGAAGCCGGGTGGTCGGCGCTCCAGCAGCTTCCAATTCCGCTGATAAAGGTGGCCCCGGGAGGAGAGGTGGTATCCTTCAATGACCCCGCGCAATGTCTGGTTGGGGCAGAATTACTGAAGGGGACCGCCCTGTCAGACCTTATGGAGGGGTTAGGCCGTTCAATCGGAGGCTGGTTACAAGACACGATTGATGGGCGTCTGCTGCAAAAGCCCGAATTTTTGCGACTAAAGCGGAGTGACAAGGAGATATTTGTTCAGGTGCGTCTGAGCCTGATCTCCGAAGGCGGAACGCCGGCGCTGATCGCCGTCCTTCACGATGCGACAGAGCTAAAGTCGCTTGAAGCGCAGTTTACCCAAAGCCAGAAGATGCAGGCAATTGGCCAGCTCGCCGGTGGCGTGGCGCATGATTTTAACAATCTGCTTACTGCAATTTCAGGGCATTGTGATCTGCTGTTGCTTAGACAGGACCCAAGCGACCGCGACTATAGTGATCTGGTTCAAATCGACCAAAACGCGAACCGCGCGGCCGCGCTGGTAGGGCAACTGCTCGCGTTTTCGCGCAAACAGACGCTGCGCCCTGAAACCGTGAATATGCGCGATACGTTGGCCGATCTTACTCATTTGCTGAACCGCCTCGTTGGTGAAACGGTGACCTTGACGCTAAGCCACGATCCCATTTTGCAGCCGATCAGAGCTGACAAAAGACAGCTCGAGCAGGTGTTGATGAACCTGATCGTCAACGCCCGCGATGCGATGCCGGCGGGCGGGGAAATCAAGGTAACGACTGAAAATACCCAGCTTATTGAGCCTTTGACCCGCGATCGGGTGACGGTGCCGGCGGGAAAATATGTGACGGTACAGGTCGCGGACGAAGGTGAAGGCATTGCGCCGGACCGTTTGCAGAAAGTTTTTGAGCCCTTCTACACAACCAAACGCACGGGCGAGGGGACTGGGCTGGGGCTGTCGACGGCATACGGTATCGTCAAGCAGTCTGGCGGCTATATCTTTATTGATAGCGTGGTGGGGAAAGGCACAATATTCACCCTTTTTTTCCCTTGCCAAACCAAGGCAATCGACCCGCCGAAGCCGCTGAAAGAGCCTCTGCCTCTTACAGGGGGCAAACAGGATGATGGTACCATTTTGCTTGTCGAAGACGAAGCGCCTGTACGCGCTTTTGCCAGCCGCGCACTGCGCATGCGCGGATATACCGTGCTGGAAGCGGATTCAGCGGAAATGGCGCTAAAGACCCTCGAGGATGAGGCGCTGACCGTTGATGTGTTTGTGACTGATGTGATTATGCCCGGAATGGATGGCCCGACCTGGGTACGCGAAGCGCTGAAAGAACGACCGGGTGTGCCGGTCGTCTTTGTATCAGGCTACGCCGAAGACAGCTTTGGGGACGCGCAGATGACGATACCGAATTCGGTGTTTCTGCCTAAGCCGTTTTCTCTGACAGAGCTGACCAATACCGTGAACAGTCAGATGCAGTAAGCTATCGCTTTTTCACGAAATCGAGTCGTAGAGCGCAAACTCCTGTTCGAACTTACGCCTGAACCGTTGCTCTACGTCATGTGATAGATGCAAATCCATTTGAGGAGAGACATTCTCGGACTTCAGGTCCAGCTTCACCTCGAGCCGTTGCTCAAGAAAGGACTTTAGCCGATCCTGATTTTCGTATTTGAAATAGTGGGTTATTCCTGTCCCATTCGGCTGAGACGCCAGAAAATTTGACTGGCTCCCCACATCGGCGAACCCCGGTTTCTTGCCCTTCATATAGGCGAGGATGAACTCGTCAAAACTGACGTCGAAGGTTGCATTTGGCTTGCCCTGCATGAAGGGGCGCCGGCGATAGCGATACCAGCTGCCCAGCCAGCTGATCGGCTCGCGCATGACCGCCATCAGTTCCAGTTCTGCGTAACAGACCTTCAGAAACATGGGGCGGATAAACCGATTGTAACGATAGACCGGCGCATGTTTCAGCATCGGCGGCTCCGATATGACCATATCGGCGCGGGGTGCGAGCGCGGTTTCATAGGCAGTTGTACCGGTCTTGGGGACCGACAAAAAAGCAAGGCGTTCTTTAAAGAAAACAAGCACTTGAAAGAATACCTTTGGTCAAGAAAATAAATAATCCAGCATATCAATAGAATGTTAATCAGTTCGCGAAATAGATGAAAGGGGAAACAAACACGTTGTAATGTTCTCACTTTAGTCCCATATGGAACATACAAAGAACATCAAGATGGTCGGGGCATGATGATTGCGGCTTGCAGACCACTGTGACAGTAAGAGGATAACCTATCATGGCAACGGCAGATCTTTTGACTATGGACAACAAGAAACAAGCTGAAAAGCAAAAGGCCCTAGACAGCGCACTGGCACAGATTGAACGCCAGTTCGGTAAGGGGTCGATCATGAAACTTGGGGCCGAAGGGGCCATTCAGGACATCACGGCAAGCTCGACCGGGTCTTTGGGTCTGGACATTGCGCTTGGCATTGGCGGTTTGCCTATGGGGCGGATCATCGAGATTTACGGTCCGGAATCTTCGGGTAAAACGACGCTCACCTTGCACTGCGTCGCAGAGCAGCAGAAAAACGGCGGCGTTTGTGCCTTTGTGGACGCTGAACACGCGCTTGACCCCCAATACGCGCGCAAACTGGGCGTCGATATTGACGAGTTGCTGATTTCCCAGCCCGACACTGGTGAACAGGCGCTCGAGATTACCGATACGCTGGTACGGTCCGGTGCGGTGAACATGGTGGTGGTCGATTCCGTCGCTGCGCTGACCCCGAAGTCCGAGCTGGAAGGCGACATGGGCGACAGCTCGGTTGGGGTTCAGGCCCGCCTGATGAGCCAAGCGATGCGCAAGCTCACCGGTTCGATCTCGCGGTCCAACTGTATGGTGATCTTCATTAACCAGATCCGGATGAAGATTGGCGTTATGTTTGGCTCGCCGGAAACGACAACGGGCGGCAACGCGCTCAAATTCTATTCCTCCGTCCGTCTGGATATTCGCCGCATCGGCGCGCTGAAAGATCGCGACGAAGTGGTCGGCAACGCCACACGGGTCAAAGTCGTCAAGAACAAGGTCGCGGCGCCGTTCAAGCAGGTCGAATTCGACATCATGTACGGGGAAGGCATCTCTAAGATGGGCGAACTGTTGGATCTGGGGGTCAAGGCCGGCGTGGTCGATAAATCGGGCTCGTGGTTCAGCTATGGCGACGAACGGATCGGGCAGGGGCGTGAGAATGCCAAGACCTTCCTGAAAGAGAACATCGCCATGGCCAATGAGATCGAGGACAAGATCCGCGCCGCTCATGGGCTGGATTTTGCTGGTTCTGGCAGCGATGACGCGGACATTCTAGAAGCGTAACGCTTTCACCGCAGATGATTAGAAAAGGCGTGCCCCAGTGGCGCGCCTTTTTTCGTGGGGGCTGCCTGTGGACAGTGGTCTGTCACGCAGGTATTCGAAGGTAATTGTTTTTTGCCCCTCGAAAGGCCCCGCATATGAAGACGCTCAACGATATTCGCTCAACCTTCCTTGGTTATTTTGAAAAGCAGGGTCACTCGATCCAGCCGTCCAGCCCGCTGGTGCCACGGAACGATCCTACATTGATGTTCGCGAATTCGGGTATGGTGCAGTTCAAGAACCTGTTCACCGGCGTTGAAACCCGCGACTATTCTCGTGCGACGACCGCGCAAAAATGCGTGCGCGCCGGGGGCAAACACAATGATCTGGATAACGTCGGCTATACCGCGCGGCACCATACGTTCTTTGAAATGTTGGGCAACTTCAGCTTCGGTGACTATTTCAAAGCCGAAGCTATCGCCTTTTCCTGGGAGCTAATCACCAAGGAACTGGGCATCGACCCCAACCGGCTTTATGTCACCATTTATCATACGGATGATGAAGCCGCAGAGATCTGGAAGAAAGTCGCGGGCTTGCCCGACGACCGGATCATCCGCATCGCGACGGATGATAACTTTTGGATGATGGGTCCGACAGGCCCTTGCGGCCCTTGCTCCGAGATTTTCTACGATCATGGCGATCACATCTGGGGCGGCCCTCCCGGCTCCCCCGAGGAAGACGGTGACCGGTTTGTCGAGATTTGGAACCTCGTATTCATGCAATACGAACAGTTCGAGGATGGCAGCCGCAAGGCATTGCCGAACCAATCCATCGACACGGGCATGGGGATCGAACGGGTTGCGGCGTTGCTGCAAGGCACCAACGACAACTATGCGACCGACCTGATGCGCAACTTGATCGAGGCGAGCGCAAATGCCTCCAACTCAGACCCCGACGGTCCGGGCAAAACGCACCACCGTGTGATCGCGGATCACCTGCGTTCGACTTCCTTCTTGATCGCGGACGGGGTGATGCCTTCGAATGACGGACGTGGCTATGTGCTCCGGCGGATCATGCGCCGCGCCATGCGTCACGCGCATCTTCTCGGTCTGAAAGACCCGCTGATGCACCGCCTTGTACCGGAACTGGTGCGCCAGATGGGTGGGGCCTACCCCGAATTGGGGCAGGCCCAGTCGCTGATCACAGAAACGCTCTTGCTTGAAGAAACCCGTTTCAAGCAGACGCTGGACCGCGGCCTAAAGCTGTTGGACGACGAATTGAAAGGCCTGCCCGCCGGTGCCGAACTGTCCGGCGAGGCCGCGTTCAAGCTTTATGATACCTATGGCTTCCCAGTCGACCTGACGCAGGACGCCCTGCGCGAACAGGATCGCAAGGTCGATCTGGACGGCTTCAATGCTGCGATGGATGCGCAAAAGGCCAAAGCACGCGCGGCGTGGTCCGGCTCGGGCGAAGCGGCGGATGCGACCGTTTGGTTCGACGTCGCCGAGAAATCCGGCACCACCGACTTTTTGGGCTATGACACCGAAACCGCCGAAGGGCAGATTGCCGCCTTGATTCAGGACGGGGAGCAGGTCACCGAGGTCAAACAGGGTGATAGCGTTCAAATCGCGCTGAACCAAACACCATTTTACGCCGAAAGCGGCGGTCAGGTCGGGGACACCGGCATGATCAAAACCGACAGCGGCTTGGTCACTGTGACTGACACGCGCAAGACGGCTGGCGTGTTTATCCATATCGGCGAGGTGACCGAGGGAACGATAAAAACTTCTCAGGCTGCGGTGCTGGATGTTGATCACGCACGTCGGACATCGATCCGTGCGAACCACTCTGCCACCCACCTGCTGAACGAAGCGTTGCGCAACACGCTTGGGGATCACGTCATGCAGCGTGGCTCGCTGAATGCGGCAGACCGTTTGCGCTTTGATTACAGCCACAACCACCCGATGACAGCGGATCAGCTGGCCGCCGTCGAGGACGAGGTGAATAGCTTTATCCGTCAGAACACCGGCGTCGAGACACGGATCATGACCCCAGACGACGCCCGCGAGATGGGTGCACAGGCTCTCTTCGGCGAAAAATACGGCGATGAGGTCCGCGTTGTCTCAATGGGCCGAGAGGCCGGATCGGGCAAAGGCGTGGACAAGCAGACCTATTCGCTCGAACTTTGCGGCGGTACCCATGTGCGCCAGACCGGCGACATCGGGGCATTTGTTCTGCTCGGCGACAGCTCCAGCAGCTCGGGCATTCGCCGGATCGAGGCGTTGACCGGGACCGAAGCGTTGAAATGGCTGCGCACGCAGGAAACCGCCCTGTCGCGCGTTGCAGCTGAGCTCAAGACTTCCACCGTGGATGTGCCGGACCGTGTGCGCGCGCTGCTTGACGAACGCCGTGCGCTCGCCAATGAGGTCGCACAGCTGCGCCGTGAGTTGGCCATGTCCGGCGGCGGAGACGCGGGCGCTGCGGCCCCGCGTGACGTGGGCGGGATCAAGTTTATCGCCCAGGTTCTCAATGGCGTGACGGGCAAGGATCTTCCTGCGCTCATCGACGAACACAAGGCCAAGCTCGGGTCGGGCGCAGTCCTACTGATCGCTGATGCCGACGGTAAAGCCGCCGTTGCTGCGGGTGTTACTGCCGATTTGGCCGCCACGCTGTCGGCGGTGGATATCGTCAAGACAGTCGTTGCCGAACTGGGTGGCAAAGGTGGCGGTGGCCGTCCTGAGATGGCTCAGGGTGGCGCGAAAGATATCGCAAACGCCGAGGCAGCGATTGCCGCGGCTGAAAATGTTCTGAAAGGATAAACCCCATGCCTGCTCTCTGGATCGCTCATGTCACCGTCACTGATGAAGACGCCTATGGTAAATATGCCAAGCTTGCTGGCCCCGCTATCGCGGCGCATGGCGGCAGCTTTCTGGCCCGTGGTGGCCGGTTCGTCCAGCTCGAAGGCAAAGAGCGCCCGCGCAACGTCGTGGCCCGTTTTGCGTCGGTCGAAGATGCGGTGGACTGCTATAACTCCGACGCCTACCAAGAGGCGCTGAGCCATGCCAAAGATGCCTCAGAACGCGAACTGATGGTCGTCGAAATCGACGGCTAAAGCCTAGGTTGAACCTCTGTCGGCGGGCCAAACCGGGCCGCCGACCACACCAAATCCCCCCCCAACATCGCTAGACATAAAAAAAGCAGGGCCGAAACAGCCCCGCTTTCCAAATGGTATTAAATCCTGGGGTCTGGGGCAAAGCCCCAGTCCAGTGATCGTTTAGCTTAAGCTGATTTCGCCATCCGCTTCCGCTCGTGCGGGTCCAGATAACGCTTGCGCAGCCGGATAGCGTTTGGTGTCACTTCAACCAGTTCGTCGTCATCGATATAGGCGATGGCCTCTTCGAGGCTCAGCGTGATGGGTGTGGTCAGACGAACGGCTTCATCGGTGCCCGACGCGCGAACGTTGGTCAGCTTCTTACCTTTCAGCGGGTTCACTTCAAGATCGTTCTCGCGGCTGTGTTCGCCGATGATCATGCCAGTGTAGACGTCGGCCTGTGGGCCGATCATCATTCTGCCACGCTCTTCAAGGTTCCACAGGGCGAATGCCACCGAGGTACCGTTTTCCATCGAGATCAGAACGCCAGCGCGACGGCCCGGGATCGGACCCTTGTGCGGTGCCCAGGAATGGAAGACGCGGTTGATGACGCCTGTACCGCGTGTGTCGGTCAGGAATTCGCCGTGGTAACCGATCAGGCCGCGCGATGGGACATGGGCCACGATGCGGGTTTTACCGGCACCGGCGGGCTTCATCTCTACCAGCTCGCCTTTGCGGACGCCGGTGATCTTTTCGATGACCGCGCCAGAGTATTCGTCATCCACGTCAATGGTGGCTTCTTCGATAGGCTCGTGGCGGACGCCATCGATTTGTTGGAACAGAACCTGCGGGCGTGAGATCGAAAGCTCGAACCCTTCGCGGCGCATGTTCTCGATCAGAACGCCCATTTGCAATTCGCCACGACCGGCAACCTCAAAGGCGTCGCCACCCGGGGTATCGGAAATCTTGATCGCAACGTTGGATTCGGCTTCCTTCATCAGGCGCTCGCGGATCACGCGCGACTGAACTTTCTTGCCATCTCGACCGGCCAACGGGCTGTCGTTGATACCGAAGGTCACGGTGATGGTGGGCGGATCGATCGGCTGGGCCGGTATTGCTTCGGAAACTGAGGTTTCGGCCAGCGTATCGGCCACTGTTGCCTTGGACATACCGGCGATGGATACGATGTCGCCCGCTTCTGCCAGCTCGATGGCAGTCTGCTCAAGCCCGCGGAAGGCTAGGATCTTGGTGCAGCGGAAGTTTTCGATCAGCGTGCCGTCGCGCGACATGGCTTTGATGCTCTGGCCCGCTTTCAACGTGCCGGTTTCAACACGACCGGTCAGCAAGCGGCCCAGGAACGGGTCACCGCCAAGGGTAGTGGCAAGCATGGTGAACGGCTTGTCAGTGTTTTCGATTTGCTTTGGCGCGGGAACATGCTCGAGCACCAGTTTGAACAAAGCGTCAAGATCTTTGCGCGGGCCATCCAGCTCCAGATCAGCCCAGCCGGAACGACCGGAGGCGTACATGTGCGGGAATTCGAGCTGTTCATCTGTGGCATCAAGGCTGGCGAACAGATCAAAGCATTCGTCCAGCGCGCGGTCAGGCTCGGCGTCTGCCTTGTCGACTTTGTTCAGCACAACGATAGGGCGCAGGCCCAGTTTCAGCGCCTTGGAGGTCACAAATTTGGTCTGTGGCATCGGGCCTTCTGCGGCATCGACGAGCAGGACAACACCGTCTACCATCGACAGGATGCGTTCAACTTCGCCACCAAAGTCGGCGTGACCGGGGGTGTCGACGATGTTGATACGGGTGTTGTTCCAAACAACCGACGTCGGTTTTGCGAAGATCGTGATGCCGCGCTCGCGCTCCAGATCGTTGCTGTCCATCGCGCGCTCGGTCGTCGCCTGGTTTTCACGATAGGTGCCAGATTGTTTCAGAAGCTCGTCGACCAGCGTCGTTTTGCCGTGGTCAACGTGAGCGATGATTGCGATATTTCGCATGTCCATTGGGGTATGCCTTTGATACGGGAGGGGGCCGCGCACGCTCTCGCACCGCAGCATTTGGGCAGCGCTTAACGCGATACGCTACAGAAAGCTAGCCCAAAAGGATGTCAGCCGTCGGTGCTTGTGTCTTCTGCGCTTTCTTTGCGGTCGCGATAGTCCCGAACCGGTAGCGGTTCGTTAAAGGTCAGGGTGCGATAGGGGAAGGGGATTTCGATTCCTGCGTCATCCAGCGCCCGTTTCACGGCGGCGACGACTTTGTCGCGGCTGCTGCGGATGTCGATGGGCCGCGAGCCTGTCCACCAAGTAACCTCGAAGTTGATCGAACTGTCGGCAAATTCCTGCGCAAAGATTTCAACGTCGCGCACATCATCGCGCACCGCGTCCACCCCGCGCACCGCTTGGGCAATCACCTCGCGCGCGGCGTCTACGTCTTCGCCGTAGGCCACGCCGCAAATCACGGTGGTCCGGCGCACGTCGCGGGCGGTGCGGATGGTGACGGGATTCTTAAAGAACATCGCGTTTGGGGCCACGACAAGTTGTCCGTCGGTCTGGCGCACATGGGTGTCGCGGATCGTGATTTCTTCGACCTGCCCCTCGAACCCCTCGCATTCAATGTAATCCTCGACAGAAAAAGGTTCGCGGATGAGCAGTAATATCCCTGCTAGGAAGTTCTCGAACACATCCTTGAAGGCAAAACCGATGGCCACGCCACCCACACCCAACGCAGTCAGCGCCTTGCCGGGGGTGATTGTGGGAAAGGCGATTGTAACGGCGATCAACACGCCAAACAGCCACAACCCCACGATAATCAGCATCATGATGACATCGACAAGCGACCGACGCATACGGGCGCGGCGCAGCACGCCCGGCACGATAGCCTGCACAATGCGGACGACAGCCCAGAGAAAACAAAGAAAGATGATCGACAAAATAAGCTGCGGCAGCACGCTCCAGAACCCGACGGCGTACCCCTCAAGCTGGTTACGCAAAGGATCGGGCAGGGTGCCCCAAACGGAGCTTAATGAATCGAGCATGCGGCACTTTCGGTCGTTGCGATATACGCTAACACCTTAACGCAGCGACGGGTTCCCGAGCAGGGCCATCTAATGGGTGGAACTGTTCGAAAATAGATGAATGACCAGCACGCCGCTGATGATCATCGACAGGCCCAAAACGGCGGCAAGGTCGAGCTTTTGCCCGAACACGAAATACCCGATGCCCGCGATGCAGACGATACCCAGCCCCGACCAGATCGCATAGACAATGCCCACCGGCATCACCTTGAGCGTCAGCCCCAGCAGATAGAACGAGATCGCATAACACACAACGACCGCGACAGAGGGCCATAGCCGCGTAAATTGTTGCGAGGCTTGCAGCGCGCTGGTGCCCAGGGTTTCGGTCACGATGGCGATCATCAGCCAGAAATAATGCATATCACCGTGCCCCCAATGCTGGTTTCCGACCCAGTCCTGAGACGGGCGCGGGCCGGTGTCAAGAGCCGGCGGGTCAGGTGGCGATGTAGCGGTCGCGGCGGTGGTTGAAGGTAATGATCAGGTTCAGCACCAGCGCGCCGAGCAAGGAATATCCCACAACCGAAGCAGGAAACAGGAATAACGCGACCGAAAAGATCACCCCATCGGTGATAAGCTGAACCCATCCCGCCTTGAACCCCGTGGTGTCTTGAACCAAGAGCGCGATCACGCCCAAGCCCCCAAGCGACCCATTATGTCGGAACATCGCCAGCAGCCCCAACCCGACCAGCGCGCCAAATATTACCGCTGCGAGGGCCGGGCTCAGCGACTGGATCGCAAACCCGTAGGGCAGAAATTCGGTGACAACAGACAGCATTGTGACCGAGATCAGCGATTTGATGGTAAATTCCGCCCCGAGGCGTTTGTAGGCAAGGAAGTAGAACGGCAGGTTGATCAAAAAGAACACCACGCCGAAGGAATACCCCGTGAGATAGGCGATGATCACCGCCAAGCCCGCCGTCTGGCCGGTGATCAGTCCGGCAGAGGTCAACACGAAGATTCCGATACCGCACAGAAATACCCCGAGGCTTAGGCCTTGGACATCATCAAGCGAGCTATGGTGGAGGGGGTCAGCATATGTCATATCGCGCAGATAGGGCAGCTATGTTGACCTGTCTAGGGGTGCTGCAGTGCAGAATAATAATTTCTCCTGTTACATAGCGTCACGCTGGGTCTGCTGCACAGAAAAAGGGCCACCCGTTCAGGATGGCCCTTGTTTTGAGCGGTCTGCTTATTGCGCGCCGAGCGCTTTGTTCAGGTTCTCGTCGACCTTCTCCAGGAAGCCCATCGTGGTCAGCCAGCCTTGGTCGGGGCCGACCAGCAGGGCCAGGTCTTTGGTCATAGAGCCTGATTCCACCGTATCCACGACCGTCTTTTCCAAGGTTTCGGCAAAGCGGATCAGTTCGGCGTTGTCATCCAGTTTACCGCGATGCTTGAGCCCGCCCGTCCACGCATAGATAGACGCAATGGAGTTGGTCGAGGTTTCCTCGCCCTTCTGGTGTTGGCGGTAATGGCGGGTGACGGTGCCGTGGGCGGCTTCTGCCTCTACGGTCTGGCCGTCGGGGGTCATCAGCACGGATGTCATCAGCCCGAGCGAGCCAAACCCCTGCGCCACGGTATCCGACTGCACATCGCCGTCATAGTTCTTGCACGCCCAAACGTAACCGCCGTTCCACTTCATCGCACAGGCGACCATGTCGTCGATAAGACGGTGTTCATAGGTGATGCCCGCGGCTTTGAACTTATCTTCAAACTCGGTTTCGTAGATGTGTTGGAACAATTCAAGAAAGCGACCGTCGTATTGTTTGAGGATCGTGTTCTTGGTGCTCAGATAGACCGGCCAGCCAAGGTTCAGACCATAGTTCAGCGACGCGCGGGCAAAGTCGATGATGGATTTATCAAGGTTGTACATCGCCATAACGACGCCGGCGTCCGGCGCGTCGAAAACCTCGCGCTCGATTTCTGTCCCGTCCTCGCCGACGAATTTCAGTGTTAACTTGCCCTTGCCGGGAAATTTAAAATCGGTCGCTTTGTACTGGTCGCCAAAGGCGTGACGACCCACGACGATTGGTTTGGTCCATCCCGGCACAAGGCGGGGAACGTTCTTGCAGATGATCGGTTGACGGAAGATCACGCCGCCCAGAATATTGCGGATCGTCCCGTTCGGCGACCGCCACATCTCTTTGAGGCCGAATTCCTCGACCCGTGCTTCGTCGGGGGTGATGGTCGCGCATTTGACGCCAACACCGTGTTCCTTGATAGCGTGCGCGGCGTCTATGGTGATCTGGTCGTTGGTCTCGTCGCGAACCTCCATCCCTAGATCGTAGTATTTCAGATCCACGTCGAGATAGGGCAGGATCAGCTTTTTCTTGATGAAATCCCACATGATGCGGGTCATTTCATCACCGTCGAGCTCAACGATCGGGTTTTCCACTTTGATCTTGGTCATCGTCTGCGGTCCTTTGAGGTGAAACTGTCACCCGCATAGCCTACTCGGGCACGAATGCCTAGTCGGTATGCAATGGTATACTGAAGAGAGCTGTGCTGTTTGCCAGATACCGCAGCCCTGCAACAGGGGTGTGACGCAAAGGAGAAAGGTCGGGCAGCTAACGGCAGGGGGTGCTAGCCGCGGGCCGCGAACCATGCAGAGACGCGGCCTCGTGCGAATTCCCACAAGCCCGGCGCGCCGGCCTTGATCTTAGAGCCGACCTTTTCCACGAACTGGGCTTCCGTGACGTTATATTCGACCCAGCTGCCACCGCCTGCAGCAAGGTTTTGCATGGGGGGCTGGAAACGGTCCAACGATTTTGCAAAGCGGGCTGTGGGGGTCTTATTCGCTTCGAACTCTTCCCATGTGGCACGAAGATCGTCGCGTAAATCGTTGGGAAGAAGGCCAAATATCCGGTCAGCGGCAAGCTGTTCCTGGGCCTCCATATCGGCCGCATCGTAGCTGCCAAAGATCGGGTTGTCGCCTGCGTCAATCTCGACGAGGTCATGCAGGATCAACATTTTGATGACGCGGGTGATATCGACGCCTTCGCCCGCCTGATCCGCCAGCACCAGCGCATAGAGCGTCAGGTGCCAGCTGTGTTCAGCCGAATTTTCCGCCCGCGAGGCATCGCATAAAAGCGTCCCGCGTGTGACCGACTTGAGCTTGTCTGCTTCGTTAAGGAAGGCAATCTGTTGCTCTAGTCTGGTGGTCATACGTCAGCTTTCTTTTGCGCGGTGCGCGGCAAGCGCCTTGGCGATAAAGTCACGCCCCTGTCCGGCAGAAAGCCGCGTACGGATCGCTGTGACAAAGGCTTCTTCCATGGTCTGCGACGACGCGCCCAGAACAGCAGCGACTTCCATAAAAAGCCGCTCCTGTCCGGTTTCGCGTTGTACTGCCAGACATTCTTCGGCCAGCTGATTGGCCAGATCGACGACTGTCTGATCCGCCATTAACGGGTCGTTTCCGTCAGGCGACGCTTCACATAGTCCGTGGTCGACGTGATGAGCGTATCCATATGCGGCTCTTCAAAGAAGTGGCCGGCACCCTCGACTTCTTGGTGGGTGATGGTGATGCCCTTTTGCTCGTGCAATTTATTCACGAGGGTCACGGTATCAGCCGGTGGTGCTACGCGGTCAGCCGTCCCGTTGATCACCAAACCGGAAGCCGGGCAGGGTGCGAGGAAGCTGAAGTCATACATGTTCGCAGGCGGTGCGACAGAGATGAAGCCCGTGATCTCGGGGCGGCGCATCAGCAATTGCATGCCGATCCATGCGCCGAACGAGAAGCCCGCAACCCAGCAGTGCTTGGAGTTGTTGTTCATCGACTGCAGATAATCCAGCGCTGACGCTGCATCAGAGAGTTCACCGACGCCTTGATCGTATTCGCCTTGACTGCGTCCCACGCCGCGGAAGTTGAAGCGCAAAACGGTGAAACCCATATTGTAGAAGGCATAGTGCATATTATACACGACCTTATGGTTCATCGTCCCGCCGAATTGTGGGTGTGGGTGAAGCAGAATGGCGATTGGCGCGTCGCGTTCTTTTTGTGGATGGTAGCGGCCTTCGAGGCGGCCTTCGGGTCCGGGAAAAATAACCTCGGGCATGAGCGTCCCTGCTTGGGGTTCTAAGTGCAGCGGAATAGTTGACGAATTCGCTAAGGCAGTTTAGAACGGTTCTAACTTGTGTGATCCCACCTTTACCGGGGGTCAGACATTGCGTTTAGGCATTTCATGCGTCCTCGTCAATCAAACAGGCGCCTTTGGGAAAGGGAACACTGCAATGAAGCTGTCTACCAAGGGGCGGTATGCCATGGTCGCGCTGGCTGATATAGCGTTGCAGCCTGCGGACCGCCTGGTCAATCTGGGCGATATCGCGGCGCGTCAGTCCATTTCCCTGCCGTATCTGGAACAGCTTTTCGTCAAACTGCGTCGGGCCGAGCTGGTGGCATCGGTGCGTGGCCCCGGCGGCGGCTATCGTTTAGCGCGACCAGCGACGAATATTCGCGTTGTTGATATTCTGGCGGCGGTCGATGAAAAGGTCGACGCGATGCATGTGGGGGCAGGTGCCTCTGGCGGGTCGTCAGGCAGTCGTGCGCAATCCCTGACCAACCGTTTGTGGGAAGGGTTGAGCGCGCAGGTCTATGTGTACTTGCACCAGACGCGGCTGTCAGACGTTGTCGCGAACGAGCTCGCCCCCTGTCCGGCGGTGCCGAACCTCTTTGCCATCGTGGACGAGGCCGACTCGGAATGAGGGACGCTGTCCCTCACACTCCCTGGGATTTAGGACCATCTGGAAGCTGATATGAGAACCTATCTGGATCATAACGCGACCACCCCGCTGAGGGCAGAGGCGCGCGCGGCCATGCTGGCGGCGATGGATGTGGCGGGCAATCCCTCGAGCGTCCATGCCGAAGGGCGTGCAGCCAAGATGATGGTTGAAAAGGCGCGGGGGCAGGTGGCCGGACTGGTCGGCTGCGATGTCTCGGAGGTGATCTTTACCAGCGGCGCCACTGAGGCGATTACAGGCGTGGTTCAGGACTCTACCGCGGTGACCGGCGCGCCGATTGAACATGAAGCGGTGCGGATCTGGTGCCCTGAGGCAGACCAATTGCCCGTGGATCGCAATGGTCACGTGGATTTGACCGCGCTGCCGGACGGTGCTTTGGCGGGGGTGACGCTGTTCTTGCAGCGGGCCAACAGCGAAACCGGCGTGCTGCAGCCTGACACTCTGTGCGCCGAGCTGTCTCGTTTGGGCGCGTCGCCCGCATCCGTGTTGCGCGATGCGGTGCAGGCGGCGGGCAAGCTTTCCGATCTGGGCCGTTGGCGGTCAGAGGTCGGGCGTCATGCCACATTGGCGCTCTCGGCGCATAAGTTGGGCGGTCCCAAGGGGATCGGCGCGTTGATCGCGGGGCCGCAATATACCCCTGGATTGATGCAGCCGATGCTGCGCGGGGGCGGGCAGGAGCTGGGGCGTCGTGCAGGGACCGAAAACGTCATCGGCATCGCCGGCTTTGGTGCTGCTTGCGCGGCAGCGGCGCAGGATTTGGCGGATGGTGTCTGGGAACGGGTTGCAGACCTTAGAAATGTTCTAGAGAAGGCTCTTGAGGCTGCGTCAAAGAAGACTATTTTTGTTGGGAAAGATGTGGCGCGTTTGCCGAACACCTCTTGCTTTATCACGCCTGGATGGCGCGGTGAGACGCAGGTGATGCAGATGGACCTTGCGGGCTTTGCGATCAGCGCGGGGTCTGCCTGTTCCAGCGGCAAGGTGGCGACAAGTCGGGTGTTGACGGCCATGGGCTTTGACGAGGCGTTGGCATCTTGTGCCGTGCGCGTGTCGCTGGGGCCGGACACCACAGAAGAAGAGGTCATGCGTTTTGTCGACGCATGGACCGCGAAATTGAAAAAACACGAGGCGCGGGCCGCTTGATGCGCACCGCCAGTTGAAGGATGAAAAGCATGGATAGCACATTGGTCAAAGACGTAAATGATGGCGTCAAAGAAGGTGTCGATCAGGACACCGTGGATGCCGTGCGCGAAGTCGGCGGTGCTTATAAATACGGTTGGTCCACCGATATCGAGATGGACTATGCCCCGCTGGGTCTGAACGTCGATATCGTCAAGCTGATCTCGGAAAAGAATGAAGAGCCGGAGTGGATGCTTGAATGGCGTCTGGCGGCCTATGAGCGCTGGTTGACCAAGAAAGAGCCGAATTGGGCGATGGTGGACTACCCTGAAATCGACTTTCAGAACCAGTATTACTATGCGCGTCCCAAATCCATGGCGGTCAAGCCCAAGTCCCTGGACGACGTAGATCCCAAGCTGCTCGAGACCTACAAGAAGCTGGGTATCCCCTTGAAAGAGCAAGCCATTCTGGCGGGCGTCGAGGGTGCAGAAAACATGGGCGATGAACCTCGCAAGGTTGCTGTGGACGCCGTGTTCGATTCTGTTTCCGTCGGGACCACCTTTCAGGACGAGCTGAAGAAAGCTGGCGTGATTTTCTGTTCGATCTCGGAAGCGATCCGCGAGCATCCGGAACTGGTCAAGAAATACCTTGGTTCGGTCGTGCCGGTGAATGATAACTTCTACGCGACGCTGAACTCGGCTGTCTTTTCAGACGGGTCGTTTGTCTATATTCCGCCGGGTGTGCGCTGCCCGATGGAACTGTCGACCTACTTCCGTATCAACGCGGAAAACACTGGCCAGTTCGAGCGCACGCTGATCATCGCCGACAAAGGGTCCTATGTGTCCTACCTCGAGGGGTGTACCGCGCCGCAGCGGGACGAAAGCCAACTGCACGCCGCGGTGGTCGAGATCATCATCGAAGAAGACGCCGAGGTGAAATATTCGACCGTTCAGAACTGGTATCCCGGTGACGAGAACGGCAAAGGCGGGATCTATAACTTTGTGACCAAGCGTGCCGATTGCCGTGGCGACCGTGCCAAGGTGATGTGGACGCAGGTTGAAACCGGTTCGGCTGTGACATGGAAGTACCCGTCCTGCATCCTGCGCGGCGATGATAGCCAAGGCGAGTTCTATTCCATCGCGATCGCCAACAATATGCAGCAGGCTGACACCGGTACCAAGATGATCCACCTGGGCAAGCGTACCAAGTCGCGCATCGTGTCCAAGGGGATTTCGGCGGGCAAGGCGCAGAACACATACCGTGGACTGGTGTCCATGCACCCCAAAGCCAAGGAATCGCGCAACTATACGCAATGTGACAGCTTGCTGATCGGCGACCAGTGCGGTGCCCACACTGTACCGTATATCGAGGTCAAGAATAACAGCAGCCGCGTCGAACACGAGGCAACGACATCCAAGGTGGACGACGACCAGCTGTTCTACTGCCGTTCGCGCGGGATGGACGAGGAAGAGGCGGTGGCCTTGGTGGTCAACGGCTTCTGCAAAGACGTGCTTCAGGCACTGCCGATGGAGTTCGCAATGGAAGCGCAAGCGTTGGTTGCGATCTCTCTTGAAGGTTCTGTGGGGTAATCGCGATGATGCGCAAACTGACATGGGATGTGACCATCGCCGCCTTGGTTTTCTGGGTGCTGATGGCTCTGGTTCGGGGCGGCGGGCTGACGCTCGCCGCGTTTGAGAACACGTTCTTTCAGATGCTGATCTTTGCGATGATCTATGCTGCGATCCGTGTGGCGCTTTTGGTCCTGCGCAAGGGGGATGACACATGATCATCGCCGTGTACGAGGACGCAGCAAGCTGATGCAACTATCGGCTGACACCATGCCTTTGCGATTGCACTGGTGGAAGGCGGTCCCGAATTTTGGGGACGCCATCAGCCCTGTGGTGCTGGCCCATGTCTCGGGCCGGCCTGTGGAGCATGCTGGTGCGCGCAAGGCTGATGTCTGGGCGATCGGATCGCTGTTGCAGGTGGTCAAGCGCAACTTTAGCGAGGCGCAGAATCATCGGCCGGTGATCTGGGGTGCAGGATTGTTGCATCCGGTGCAGGGCACAGGGTTTACCGACCATGTGGATATAGCGCTGGTACGCGGTCCGATCACAGCCGCGTTGTTGGGCTTGGAATTGTCCGAGTTTGGCGATCCGGGGTTGTTGATCAATGCCGTTTGGCCGCACAAACGGGCACCGAACGGCAGGATCGGTATCGTGCCGCATCACTCACTGATTGATGATCCCGTGCTGCAAGCGCTTGTCGCCAGCGATACACGATATCAACTGATCGATCCACGCGGCGATGCGCAGGCGGTCTGCGACGCGATTGCAACGTGCGATCATGTATTTGCATCATCCCTACACGGGTTGATCGTGGCCGATGCCTATGGCGTCCCCAACAGTTGGTTGGCCCCGGCGGGGCAGTCACGGTTGAAGTACCTCGACTATGCAGCTTCAGTCGGTCGGCCGATGCAGGCCCCGATGCAGATCGAAGATATCCCCACAGCGGTTCTACCCGATCCGCTGTCACCGCTTTCCTATCAGGCGGGCATAGATGCCTGCCGAACCGCCCTTTATGCGCGTTTTCCCAAAGCCTTACAGGCAGGGAGAGCGGCATGAAATCTTACACCGATGACGGCCCCTTGGCGGGGTTTTCATTCACTCAATTCACTGTCATTGCAGCGCCAAAGCGCAAGAAAAGGAACCTCCCATGCTGAGCATCAAAGGCCTGAAGGTAAAACTGGAAGACGAAGACAAGCAAATCCTGAAAGGTGTCGATCTTGAGATCGAAGCCGGTAAGGTACACGCGATCATGGGCCCCAACGGGTCGGGTAAATCCACGTTGTCCTATGTCCTGTCTGGCAAAGGCGGCTATGAGGTCACTGAAGGCTCCGCCCATCTCGGCGATATCGACCTGCTCGACATCGATCCCGAAGAGCGTGCGGCGGCTGGCCTGTTTCTGGCGTTCCAGTATCCGGTTGAAATCCCCGGTGTCGGCAACATGACTTTCCTGCGGACGGCTGTGAATGCACAGCGCAAGGCTCGTGGCGAAGAAGAAATGTCTGCGGCAGAGTTCCTCAAGGTTGTGCGCGCACGTGCCAAAGACCTGAAGATCGACGCAGAGATGCTGAAGCGTCCCGTCAACGTCGGTTTCTCCGGTGGCGAGAAAAAGCGGAACGAAATCCTGCAAATGGCGATGCTCGAGCCAAAGATGTGCATCTTGGATGAAACAGACTCCGGTTTGGACGTCGACGCGATGAAATTGGTTGCTGATGGCGTGAACGCGCTGCGCACCGAAGGGCGCGGCTTCCTCGTGATCACCCACTACCAGCGTCTGCTGGACCACATCAAACCCGACGTCGTGCACATCATGGCTGACGGTCGGATCATCAAAACCGGTGGCCCCGAGCTGGCGCTTGAAGTTGAAAACAACGGGTATGCCGACATCCTGTCCGAGGTGGCGTAATGGCCGAAGCAGCGACACAACAAACCCCGACCGAGGCGTTGATCGCCACGTTGGATCTGCCCCAAGGGGGCTGGTCCGATGCGGCACGCAAAGACGCACTATCGCGGCTGCAACAGGCAGGTTTGCCGGAGCGTCGTGACGAGTACTGGAAATACACCCGCCCTGATACGCTGACCCAGCCGCAGGCGGCTTTGGCTGCCTTGCGGGCGTCTGATGATGTGGTCCTGTTCGACCAGATTGACCGGCTCAAGCTGGTGTTCGTCGATGGCGTGTTCGACGCGGATGCGTCTGACGCATTGGCGCTTGATGGCATCACGATTGAACGGCTGTCCCAGGCAGACGCGGACCTGCATTGGGCCCGCGATCTTTATGGTACGCTGGAAAAGAACGGCCAAACTCCTGTGGCACGGCCCTTGGCCGCGCTGAACACGGCGTTTGCGCCCGATGGCGTGCTGATCCATGTGACGGACAAAGTCTCCAAGCCGGTGAACATTATCTATCGCCGGACGTCGGAAACAGCCGATGTCATGCTGCACAGCGTCATCAAGCTGGACGCCGGTGCCGAATTCACGTTGCTGGAAAACGGCCCCGTGGCTGCGCGCTTTAACGGTGTGCTCGAAGTCGAGGTCGGCGACAACGCTGCGTTCCACCATGTGCGCGCCCAAGGGCGTGACCATGAACAACGCGCAGCGACGCATATCTTTACCCGTCTGGGGGCTGAATCCGCGTTCAAATCCTTTACGCTGACTGCCAATGGCGTGATGACGCGCAACGACTGCGTGATCGAGCTGACTGGCGATGATGCGGCGGCTCATGTCGCGGGTGCCAGCGTCGGTGATGGTTCTGATTTCCACCACGACGACACGGTGTTCGTAACCCACGACGCGGTAAACTGCGAAAGCCGTCAGGTGTTCAAGAAGGTTCTGCGCAACGGGGCGACCGGCGTGTTCCAAGGCAAGATCTTGGTCAAGAAAGACGCGCAAAAGACCGATGGCTATCAGATCAGCCAGTCGTTGCTGCTGGACGAAGATAGCCAGTTCCTCGCCAAGCCCGAGCTTGAAATCTACGCCGATGATGTCGCCTGTTCGCACGGGTCCACATCTGGTGCGATTGACGAGGATGCCTTGTTCTATCTGCGGTCGCGCGGTGTGCCCCATAATGTCGCGACCGATCTTCTGACCTTGTCCTTTTTGGCAGAGGCCGTCGAAGAGATCGAGGACGAAACCTTGCGCGAAGAGATCACCGCACGGCTTGCCGCGTGGCTTGAGCGGCACGCAGCCTGATGGCGGCGACACGCGATATCGTGGCCAGCTACCGCAACCCCGCTGCCGTTGTGCGGCGGTTGTTGGGGCAGGGCCCGCGGGAGGATCGCAACCTGATCTATCTGATGGTCGCGTGTCTGATCTTTTTCGTGGCCCAGACCCCGCGTCTGGCCCGCGAAGCCCATGTCACCGGCACCGAGCTGGACATGTTGCTGGGGGCGACCCTGATGGCATGGCTGTTCATCGCGCCGTTGATTTTCTATATGCTCGCGGCGGGAACGCAAATCATCCTCAAGGTGATGCGCGGCCGCCCGAGCGGGTATAGCACCCGTCTTGCGCTCTTCTGGGCCTTGCTGGCGTCCAGCCCCCTTGTGTTGCTGCATGGACTTACGGCAGGGTTCGTCGGCGAAGGGATCGAGCTGCGCATTGTCGGACTGATCTGGCTTTGCGTATTTTTATGGTTCTGGATCAGCGGCTTGCTGGTTGCATATCGGATACGCCCATGAACGCCCCTGACATACGATCGGTTTTGTCCGAGTTGGTCATTCTAAGCTTGCGCAACCCTCGCGCGGCGGCACAGCAGATTATCGGCTGGCGGCTTGATCGCAATGTATTGTGGACCGCGCTTGCGCTGGCGGCGGCGGTGAACACGTTGATTTTCTCGGTCAGCCTTGTGGTGCAACCGACACCGGGCATGCCCGCGTTCTTTACCAGTCCCTTGGCGATGTTCGTACTGCTGACAGGGGTGTTGGTGATCACCACACACGGGCTGTTCTGGACGGGCCGTGCGCTTGGCGGCGACGGCAACCTTGGCGATATATTGGCGTTGGTCGTGTTTTTGCAGGTCTTGCGCATTATCGCGCAGGCGGCGATTTTCTTGCTCATGTACATCTCTCCTGGCGTGTCGGTACTGGCATCGTTGGCGACCGGGATCATCGGTCTTTGGATATTGGTGAACTTCATTGCCGCGGCGTTCGACTTCGCCGGTTTGGGCAAGGCCGTTGGCGTGTTGCTGATTGCTATGGCGGCTGTCGTTTTGGGGATGAGCCTGCTTCTTTCTATCGTGGGCATTGCTGCCCAAGGAGTGCTTCTTGATGTATGATGTAAACGCCATCCGCCGCGATTTCCCGATCCTGTCCCGTGAAGTGAACGGCAAGCCGCTTGTCTATCTCGACAATGGTGCATCGGCGCAAAAGCCGCAGGTCGTGATCGATGCGATCAGCCGTGCCTATAGCCACGAATATTCCAATGTTCACCGCGGGCTGCACTATCTTTCTAACCTTGCAACCGACCAGTACGAAGCCGTGCGCGGGACCGTTGCGCGGTTCTTGAACGCCGGGAACGAGGATCACATCATCTTTAACTCCGGCACCACCGAAGGGATCAATCTGGTCGCCTATGGTTGGGCCATGCCGAACCTGTCACCGGGCGACGAGATTATCCTGTCGGTAATGGAGCATCACGCCAACATCGTGCCGTGGCATTTTCTGCGCGAACGCCAAGGCGTGATGATCAAATGGGTAGATGTGGATGCGTCTGGTGCGCTTGATCCGCAGGCGGTGATTGATGCGATCACCCCCAGAACCAAGCTGATTGCGGTGACGCAGGTGTCGAATGTGTTAGGAACGGTTGTGGACGTCAAGGCGATCACCGCCGGGGCCCACGCCAAAGGTGTGCCGGTACTGGTTGACGGGTCGCAAGCAGCGGTCCACATGCCGGTGGATGTGCAAGATATCGGCTGCGATTTCTATGCGATCACCGGTCACAAGCTCTATGGTCCATCAGGGTCCGGTGCGATCTATATCCACCCCGACCGCATGGCCGAGATGCGCCCGTTTCTCGGCGGTGGTGACATGATCCGCGAAGTCACCAAAGACGGCATTATCTACAACGATGCGCCGATGAAGTTCGAGGCGGGCACCCCCGGGATCGTGCAGACCATCGGTATGGGTGTCGGACTAGAATACATGATGAACGTCGGGATGGAAAATATCGCCGCTCATGAAGCATCCTTGCGTGATTATGCAGTGACCCGTCTGGCAGGATTGAACTGGTTGCAGGTTCAGGGCACCACGCCGGATAAGGCCGCGATCTTCAGCTTTACGCTGGACGGGGCGGCGCATGCGCATGATATCTCTACCATCTTGGACAAGAAGGGCGTTGCCGTACGTGCGGGGCAGCATTGTTGTGGGCCGCTTATGCAACATCTGGGGCAAACCGCCACCTGCCGCGCCTCTTTTGGGATGTACAACACCAATGCCGAGATCGACACGCTGATCGAAGCGCTTGAATTGGCGCATGATCTCTTTGCATGAGGCTGAACTGATTTTGTAATTGCAGGGGGCGGGTAGTCTGGCTATACCGCCCCTATATGGTCCCATAGCTCAGCTGGATAGAGTGCTCGCCTCCGAAGCGAGAGGTCGCTGGTTCGAATCCAGCTGGGACCACCATTTCCTTTATTCCTGATATATTTACGAAGTCGTTTCGCGCGTTATACCTGTACGTTTTCTGGCAGGTCGTCACGGTGCTGGAGGGCAGGTGCGTCCGCTGAACCGGCATCTGCTGCGTGGATAACTTTCGGGTGCTGTGCCGCGACAGTGGCGTAGTCCATATGAAATACCGAGCCCTTGCCGACTTCGCTTTCGTAAAAGATCTTACCCGACATCTGCTGGGCAAGCTGCTGCGAGATGTGCAAGCCCAGACCTGAGCCCTGCGTCGCGAATTGGCCGCCGTTTTTGACCTGCGCGAACCGGCCAAAGACCTGTTCTTCCATCCCATCAGGGATACCACGCCCGCTGTCTTTGATCGACAGTCGCACGTGGCCGTCAGAGACCGACAGCGCGCCTTCGACGACGCTGCCGGGTTTAGAGAATTTGATCGCGTTCGAGACAAGGTTGTCGATTATTTGCCTGATTGCAAAGGCGTCGCCGGTGATAATCGCGGATTGGTCACCCTTGGGCCGGACGAGCTTGATCCGCTGTTCGGCAGCGAACATTTGGTTTTCCTCGAGGCTGTCTTTTAAAAGGGCCCCCAGATCGACCGGCTGCTGATCAAGGGTAAGGGCGTCCCCGTCGATTTTCTGGGACAATAGAATGTTGTCGACCAGCCGAGACAGGCGCACACCGTTACGCTGTGCGATTTCAAGCGGAGACCGGACGCGGTCGTCCATCTCGCCCAGACGTCCACTGAGGGCCAGAGCCAAGCCTCCTTTGAGCGACGTCAGCGGCGTGCGCAGCTCATGACTGACAGCCGAGATAAATTCGTCCTTGGCACGATTGGCGTCATCTGCACGCAGCAACGCATTCTCGAGGGCGCGGGTGATGGCGATGCGGTCAGTAATGTCGACCAACGTTACGCTCCAGCCCAGAATGGCACCGCCTGGGTCCAGCGGGCTTTCGATCTCTTGGATCCGAGGATCATAGACGCGTTCGTCGATGGTCACGGATGCATCGGTGGTCCTTAGGCTACGGGTATCAATAGTGGCGAGAAGGGCGGCGGCTTCGGCCTTGGGGACCTTGCAGAAGCCGCGGTTCTTTGCAGCTGTGTTCATCAAGACGACGTTTTTGTTATTATCCACAAGAACAACAGCTTCGCTCATTGTGTTAAACAAGGCGGATTGACCGACCGACGCCATATCCAACGTCTTGTTTGTGAGCAGCATAAACGTGAAGGCGAAGATACCTACGCTGAACATAAACGACGTCGGGTCCAGTCCGAAAATGGTGAAGCCCAGAAAGATATAGGCTGCATTTGCTGCAAGCGGGGTCATCGTTACGACGGCTAGCATCGTTAGCAGCGGCCACGCTGACCGGCGCGACCGCCTGAACCCTTTATAGAGACCATAGTAGGTGGCGCCGACAAAGGTATAGAGCACGGCCATAATCGCGTAGAAGCCGGGCCCGTGGATGTAGTCGATCTGGCGCGCGCCTGGTGGGATCGTGGTCGCGTGATCATATACCAGACCATGATGTGTGTTCGTCGCAGCAAAAGCGAAAGATAGCAGCGGGGCAAGCACAAGTGCTGCCACCACGCGTTTTTTGCTGAGCCAGCTGGACTGATGGACGTAGGCGTAGACAAAGAAACACCACGCCACCGGCACCAGCGCGTTCCCCAGCCACGCGGCAACGCCCAGTTTGTATTGACAGTCAAAGGCCGCCGCTGATGCTTCTGCACCAACGATAAGCAGCGTATAGATCATCGCAAAGAAGGTGAGCGCGTAGTAAAGCTTGCCCCGAAAGCGCTGGACCCGCAGCATCGAAATCATGACGATCGCCGCAATAAGGCTGACACCGCCTGCCGCCCAAAAAACGGGCTGCGTGGTTATTCCCTCAAAGCATGTCGTCATAGATCCACCTACGGGCTGCGTCTTGGCATTTCATACTAGCCACACAGTTGTGTTCATTTTTAGACCGAACTTGGACTGCCGGAATGGGCCATGCGAGGTGGTCGTTACCAGTGTCTAGGACAATACAAAGCCCTTTCGGCTTCGCGCCTAGATCATGCGTGCTTGAGGTATGCGGTCAACCTCTGATTGCTGGAAACAGGACTTTCGTCCTAAAAGAAAACCCCGCAAACCAGAGTTTGCGAGGTTTTTGTTCTTGGCGGTAGGGAGAATCCCCATTACCGGCGACGGCCACCCTTGCGGCCAGCGCGTCCGCGACCCTCTTGGCCGGCCTTGGGCGCGACCTTGTTGAACTTGATCCATTCGGTTCCGTGGGGGTCACGGTCGAACAAGAAGTTGGCGGCACGGATTGCCTCCATCTCTTTGCCGGGAGTGGGTTTTGTCGATCCCATGCCGAGCAGCGTCACAAAAGTTTCATCGTCAATCTCGTCAGGCAGGATGATGCCCGCTGCGACCAGTTCGGCTTTTTTCTCGGCAATTTTTGTCGGGTTCACTGCCAGCGTGATCGGGTTCATGATTGCAGAGGTCATGCCCGCCCCCATCGCCATGGGCAGGAAAGCATTGTTGATGCCGTGGCGGTTGGGCAGACCAAAGCTGATGTTTGACGCACCGCAGGTGGTGTTTACGCCCAGTTCCTCGCGCAGACGACGCACAAGCGTAAAGACTTGATGCCCTGCCGTCGCCATCGCCCCAATCGGCATCACCAGCGGATCAACCACGATGTCGTGCGCCGGAATGCCGAAATCTGCGGCGCGTTCGACGATCCTCTTGGCGACTTCAAAACGCACATCGGGGTCTTCGGAGATGCCAGTGTCATCGTTAGAGATCGCAACCACCGGCACGTTGTATTTCTTGACCAAAGGCAGCACCAGTTCCAGCCGCTCTTCTTCGCCTGTTACCGAATTCAGGAGCGGACGGCCTTCGCATGCCTCAAGACCCGCTTCCAATGCGCCAGGAACAGAGCTGTCGATACAGATCGGAATATCGACGGCGTTTTGCACAACGCGGATCAGTTCTGGCATCAACATCGGTTCGACAAAGTTATTGTCGGCATAGCGCGGATCTTCGGCCATTTTATTCGAGAACACAGCACCGGAGTTCACGTCCAGAATGTTTGCCCCTGCTGCGGCCTGTGCGATGGCGTCGGCCTCGACGCGGCTGAAATCGCCACGTTCCAACTCTTCGGCGAGGATCTTGCGGCCCGTTGGGTTGATACGTTCCCCGATCACGCAGAAGGGCTCGTCAAAGCCGATGATTGCTGTTTTGGTTTTGGATTCGACGACGGTTCTGGTCATGGTGTTCAGTCTTTCCTTAGACGGAGTTGGCTGGTTGCGCAGCAGGTCCGCCATTCTCGATGGCCCAGTTTGCATTCGTTTTGATCCCACCCAGCGGGAAGAAATGCACATGGGTAATGTTGAAATCTGGGTTGGCCGCTTTGTGCGTGGCCAGTTCGGTGATCACATCTGTCGGCTCGTAGGGCAACAGCAGTTTGGTAACGTCCATCGCGCGCTTTTGCAGCACTCTCAGCGAAGGGCCGACGCCGCAGGCTATGGCAAATTTGATCAAGGTTTGAAGCTTGGCGGGCCCCGCGATACCGATATGGATCGGCAGGTCGATTCCAGCGTGTTTCAGGGTGTCGGCCCATTCGATGATTGGCTGCGCCTCGAATGCGAACTGCGTGGCGATGGCCATTTTCGCGTCGGTGCGTTCGGAAAACCCCTGTTTCCAGCGCAGTGCATCGTCGACCCGCAGGCGGGTGCCGTCGGTGTCGATGTCACGGTTGCCTTCGGGGTGGCCTGCGATGTGCAGACGTTCGAACCCGTGTTTGTCAAACAGGCCCGTGTCCATCAGCTGCATGGAATCGCTGAAATCCCCGTGCGGTGTGGTGACGCCGCCAGCCAGCAGCAAGCCCTGCTTTACGTCAGCCTCGCCTTGATACATGGCGATCCAGTTTTCCAGCGTCGCGCGATCCTTGATAATGCGCGCGGGAAAATGGGGCATGACCTTGTAGCCGTCGGCGTTCAGACGCGCTGCGGTGGCGACCATGTCTTCGATCGGGGTGCCATCGATATGCGCGATGTAGACCCGTGTCCCTTCGGGCAGCAGATCGCGGAAATTTTCGACCTTTTCCGCCGTGCGGGGCATCACCTCGATCGAATAGTCCTGCAAAAAGGCCGCAACCTCGGGAGTGGGCAATTCAAACGCTGGGGCTTCTTTGCGCCGAAAGTTCAAAAGGGACATGAGCATTTCTTTCATGAGGGGATCAACTTTTGCACCGGCAAGAGGCGGTCAGGCCCAGCCGTCATTGGCAATCAATGTCTTGATGCGGTCGCGGTCGTATTCGGTATCGATACGCACGACTTCGGCATCGGCCACGGCGTCGGGATCGCCGTCGACCGTATAGGGATCGGCCTTGCGCCATTCGGCAAGATAGGCATCGCTGTCATCCGCGCCGATTTTCATCGCGGCGCGGTCGATGGCCTGTTCAAACCGTTCGGGCAGCGGGCGCTTTGATCCGCGCCGGCCTTTGCCAACGATGACCTGTGCTGGAATATCACGCCAATAGACGATGGTAACTTCGGGCATGATTGATTCCTCTGCTGTGCTTGTTTTTCTTAGCGGCTGTTGATCTGTCCCCGACGCCATTTTTCGACATTCAAAACGGCGTCTGCGACGTGACGACATTACAGCGCGTCCTCGCCACAGGCGAGGGGGGCGGGGTGTCATAATTTTCAAGATGGTTGTGAGGCCGACGATAGGCTCGAGCGTGCCTGCTCTCAGGTTTCCCGCTTGCTCCTTGCCCGCAGAAACATTACCTTGGGGGTAACTCAATATGAAAGGCGCAATCATGGCGCCACAGCGTCCCAAAGGTGCGGGCGCGCTCGATGTACCGCCGGCTCTGAGCCCCGCGCCAGTTCCGCCCAGATCGACCGAACTTTATGCGGCCCTTGATCTGGGCACAAATAGTTGTCGCATGTTGATCGCACAGCCGAAAGGCAGCGGTTTCCATGTCGTCGATAGCTTCTCGAAGTCCGTCCAGCTTGGGGCGGGGCTCGAGAAAACCGGGCGATTGTCGCGCGGATCGATGACGCGTACCATTCAGGCATTGCGCATTTGTCAGCAAAAGCTGCGCCGCAACAAGGTGCGGCGTATGCGGCTTGTCGCGACCGAGGCGTGCCGCCGTGCCGCCAATGGTGCCGAATTCATGCAGCGTATCCAGCGCGAGACGGGGTTAAAGCTTGATATCATCAAGCCGGAGGAAGAAGCGCAGCTTGCGGTAATTTCCTGCGCGCCACTGGTGAACCGCAAGACCCATAATCTGCTGGTCGTGGATATCGGTGGCGGCTCGACCGAGCTGGTCTGGATCGACATCTCCAAGGTGCCCAAAGCCGACCGTGCGCAATCCATCATGCGGCTGCATGGCGGGTTCCATCAGGCGAAAACCGATGTGCCCGCCGCGCGTGTGGTCGACTGGATCAGTGTGCCATTGGGCGTGGCGACCTTGCGCGATCAATTCTCTGATGTCGAAGATGACGCCGCGCGTTTCGCATTGATGAGCTGGTTCTTCGAGGAGAACCTGACGGACTTTACCCCCTATCAATCCATCCAGTCCCAGGACCATTTCCAGATTGTTGGCACCTCGGGCACGGTCACCACTGTTGCTGCCAGCCATTTGGGTCTAAAGCGCTACGACCGGACCAAGGTGGACGGGCTTCGGATGACCTCGGCGCAGATCGACAAGGTGATCCATTCCTATCTTGCGATGGGGCCGGGGGGCCGGCGTGCCGATCCGCGTATCGGGCTGGACCGTCAGGCGTTGATCATGTCAGGTGCTGCGATTTTGCAGGCGTTGATGCGGTGCTGGCCGACAGATAGATTAAGTGTGGCAGACCGTGGTCTGCGCGAGGGGCTGTTATACGCCCAGATGAGCGCGGATGGCGTTTTGGAAGAAGGATTAGGCTGATGGCGAAAACTCCGACAGGCAAGACGCCAACGGGCGGTGCTTCGGGCGGGAAGACCCCCACAGGCAAGAATACATCAGGGCGCGGCCAACGTGATCTCAAGGTCAAGGTAAAGTCGGCCCGCGGTCGCAAGCTGAGCTCGACCCGCTGGTTGCAGCGCCAATTGAATGACCCATACGTCAAACGCGCCAATGCCGAAGGTTATCGCGGGCGTGCGGCCTATAAGATCATGGAACTTGATGACAAATACCGCTTTCTCGTGCCGGGTGCGCGGATCGTTGACCTTGGGGCGGCCCCTGGTGGCTGGTGTCAGGTCGCGGTGAAACGTTGCAACGTTCTGGGCGAAAAGAAGGGCAAGAACGTCGGCACCATTCTTGGGATCGACCTGCAAGAGATGGAGCCGATTGCAGGCTGCGAATTGCACCAGCTTGATTTCATGGAAGACGACGCAGACGAGATCGTCAAAGGATGGCTGGGTGGCAAGGCCGATGTGGTGATGTCGGACATGGCGGCGTCAAGCTCGGGCCACAAACAGACTGACCACAATCGGATCATTGCCCTGTGCGAAGCTGCGGCTTACTTTGCCTTTGATGTACTGGAAGACGGCGGTACCTTTGTCGCCAAAGTTCTGGCCGGCGGGGCGGAGGGCGATTTGCAACAGCTGCTCAAGCGTCGGTTCGCCAAGGTCGCCAATACCAAGCCGCCTGCCAGCCGGTCCGACAGCTCCGAGAAATTTGTGGTCGCTACCGGTTTCAAAGGGGTGCTGGCTGACGATCAAGAGAATCTGTAGCAGCCGCGAGGCCCCAAGGGGCGCGGAATTATCAAATGTGATGCGGCAGTTAGACGACTGCCGCATTTTTTTTATGGGCAGGCGCGATTGCTCTCTTACATATTCGGAAAATGGACCTAAATTGGAACATCACGCCGCGCTGAAGTTCAATTACTGCGACAAGAAGTCCTCATAAATCGATATTTTTCCATCGTAATTTGGTAAAAGAGGGCTGGTCGTTTTAGCGCGGCTCATGACATAGTTGCGGCCATGTCATTGTTCCTGATTATAGCCCTCCCGTTTCTTGGCGCCTTGCTGCCCGGCCTGATGTATCAGGCAGGCCGACAAAGCTGCTTTTTGGTGACCCTTCTGGTGACGGCCTGCGCCGCGATCGGCCTTGCGACACACGCGCCGGCTGTCCTTGCGGGCGAGGTCGTGACCGCTAGCCTCACGTGGCTGCCTCAGCTGGGGTTGAACGTGAACCTCTTCCTCGATCCGTTGGGGCTGATGTTTGCGGGTCTGATCCTTGGGATCGGGATGTTGATCATCCTTTATGCACGGTTCTACCTGTCGCGTGACGACAATATGGGCGCGTTCTTCACCTATCTACTGCTGTTCCAAGGCGCGATGGTCGGGATCGTTCTGTCTGACAACATCCTGATGTTGCTCATTTTCTGGGAACTCACGTCGCTATCGTCCTTCCTGCTGATCGGGTTCTGGAAGCATCTGCCCGAGGGGCGTCAGGGCGCGCGTATGGCCCTGACTGTAACGGGCATGGGTGGCCTGGCGATGATCGGTGGCATGCTGCTGCTGGGGCAGATTGTGGGCAGCTATGATTTGACGGTGATCCTTGAAAATCGTGACCTTATTCAGGCGTCGCCGCTGTATATCCCCGCGCTGATCCTGATTCTGCTGGGGTGTTTCACCAAGTCCGCGCAATTCCCGTTCCACTTCTGGCTGCCGCACGCCATGGCGGCACCAACGCCGGTCTCGGCCTATCTGCACTCTGCCACGATGGTGAAGGCGGGGCTGTTCTTGATGGCGCGGATGTGGCCGGTTCTGTCGGGCACGGAAATCTGGATCGTTTTGGTCTGCTCTGCCGGGTTGATCACGATGGTCCTTGGTGCGCTGATCGCGATCTTTAAAAACGACCTCAAGGCGCTGTTGGCATTTTCCACCGTGTCGCATCTGGGTTTGATCACGTTCCTGCTGGGCACCGGCACGTCCTTTGGCGCGATGGCGGCTGTATTCCACATTCTGAACCACGCGAGCTTTAAGGCGGCCTTGTTCATGAGCGCCGGTATTGTCGATCACGCGGTCCATACCCGCGACATGACCCGTTTGGGTGGGCTGCGCCGGTTGATGCCGATCACCTTTGCGATTGCAACACTGGCTGCGTTGTCGATGGCGGGTATCCCGTTGCTGAACGGGTTCTTGTCAAAAGAGATGATGCTGGAAGAGGCGCTGCACACAACGCTGTTCGGCTCGCCCTATCTGGTGGCGGCTGTGGCGACGCTGGGGGCATTGTTCTCTGCTGCGTATAGCTTCCGCTTTATCGCGCATACCTTCTTTGGCAAGGTCCGGAACGACTATCCGGCCAAGCCCCACGATCCCGAATTCGGTCTGTGGATTTCGCCCGCCTTGCTGATCATCCCCGTGATCGTGATCGGTGTGGCTCCGTTTCTGGCGGAACCTTTTGTTCGTACCGTGACGCAAGCCGTGATCGGCTCTGCTGCTGAAATGCCAAGCGAACATATCAAGCTGTGGCACGGGTTTGTGCCCGCTCTCGGGATGTCAGCGATTGCTGTGGTCGGTGGTTTGATCCTGCTGGCGGCGTGGAACCCGTTGGCGCGTCTTTGGGCCGCGACCCCGCGCCCCGAGGCAAAGGACATCTTTGACCGGATTATCGCAGGCGCTGTCGGACTCGCAAGCCTCGTGTCGGAGCGTCTGCATAACGGTTCCTTCACCCGCTACGCCGCGATCTTTGTGACCGCCGTCGTCGCCATTGGAGCACACGCATGGTTCACCGGCACCGACGGCGCACCTACGCGCGAGATGTTGCCGATCACGCCAGTGGGCTTTGCCGGCTGGTTGATGTTGATGATCGCGACGGGGTTCTTGGTCACGGTGCACCGGAACCGTCTGGCGGTTCTGATCCTGATGGGGATCATCGGCCTGATGGTATCCGTCGGGTTCAACTACTTCTCGGCCCCCGATCTTGCGCTCACCCAGATCTCGGTCGAGGTGGTGACGATCGTGCTGTTGTTGCTGGCGTTGAACTTCATGCCCAACAGCACGCCTAAGGAAAGCACTGTTTTGCACCGCAGCCGCGATATCGTGGTGTCGGTTGTGGCAGGGCTGGCCGCGGCGGGGTTGATCTATTCAATCCTGATGTCGGATTTCCCGATTGCCTCTATCGCGGACTACCACCTTGCCAATTCCTACAAAGGCGGCGGCGGGACCAATGTGGTGAACGTGATCCTTGTAGACTTCCGTGGCTTTGACACCTTTGGCGAAATCATCGTGCTCGGGATTGCTGCGCTGGTAATCTATGCCCTGACAGAGGCGCTTTTGTCAGGCCCCGTGCGCGCACGTTTGCTGAACCGTGGCTATGAGGAAGAGCGCGCGGGCGACGCCCACCCGATGATGATGGTGGTGCTGACCCGCGTCTTGATGCCTGTCGTGTTGCTGGTCGGTGTCTATATCTTCCTGCGTGGACACAACGAACCGGGCGGCGGGTTTGTCGCCGGTCTGATCGTGGCGATTGCGGTCGTGATGCAGTATATGGCCAGCGGCTTTGCTTGGGCCGACAACCGCCAGCGCTATCCTTATCACGGCATCATCGGGGCAGGGGTGCTTTGTGCCGGTCTGACCGGTATCGGCGCGTGGTTCGCCGGGGCCCCTTTCCTGTCCTCCGCGTTCGGCTATTTCCGCATTCCCCCAATGGAGAAATTTGAGCTGGCGACCGCGATGGGCTTTGACCTTGGGGTGTTCCTTGCGGTGGTCGGCGCGGTGATGCTGTCGCTTGAAAGCTTCTCGCGGCTGGGGCGTCGTGCGGGCATCGAGGAAAGCGAACACCCTATGGATATCGACCCGTCACGGGATGAACCGAAAACCGAGACGGAGACCTGATATGGAGCTTTTAGTCGCTTCCGCCATTGGCGTTCTCACTGCTGCCGGGGTCTATTTGATTCTGCGCTTGCGTACCTTTCCTGTGATCATCGGCACGTCGCTGGTCAGCTATGCGGTCAATGTTTTCCTCTTTGCGTCGGGCCGGTTGGCGTTGAATGCGCCGCCGATCCTGCGGGACGGGGTAGAGGTCTATACCGACCCGCTGCCCCAAGCACTGGTGCTAACGGCCATTGTTATTTCCTTTGGCATGACCGCCGTGGTGGTGATGATTGCGGTCGGGTCTTACCTGAGCGCGGGCGATGATCTGGTGAACGAACCCGACACGCTGGCCGACACCAAAAACGCTGAACCCTCACAGCGCGGAGGAGGCCCGGCATGACCCATTGGCTTATTCTTCCGATCGTTCTGCCGGCTATGCTGGCGGCTTTCATGGTATTGTCCGCACGCTATCATCTGTTGATCCAGCGCGCCTTGTCAGTTGCGGGGACGCTGGGGCTGCTGATGCTAGCGGTTGGATTGTTCTGGCAGGCCTCTGACGGCACGGTGAGCCTGTACCAGCTTGGCAATTGGGCCGCGCCTTTTGGCATTGTTCTGGTCGCGGATCGTCTGTCGACGTTGATGGTGCTGCTGACCTGTGTGCTTGCCGTGCCGGTGTTGCTGTATGCTATCGGGTCGGGCTGGGACAATCGCGGGCGGCATTTCCATCCGCTGTTCCAGTTCCAGTTGATGGGGATCTTGGGCGCGTTCCTGACCGGTGATGCGTTCAACCTCTTTGTGTTTTTCGAAGTGCTGCTGATTGCGTCATACGGGTTGATGATCCATGCAGGCGGGCAACGGCGTCTGCGGGCGGGCACGCAATATGTGCTTTATAATCTTTTGGGCTCGACGCTATTCCTGTTCGCGCTTGGCACGATCTATGCAGAAACCGGCACGCTGAACATGGCGGATCTGGCGATGCGCGTGGCTACATTGGACGCAGGCGATGGCGCGGGTATTCGCGTCGCTGCAGTTCTGTTGCTGCTGGTCTTTGCGGTAAAAGCCGCGATCCTGCCGCTGCATTTCTGGCTGCCAGCCAGCTATGCCGAAGCACCGGCGCCGGTGGCGGCGCTATTTGCGATCATGACCAAGGTTGGCGCTTACTGTATCATCCGTTTCTACACGCTGGTCTTCCCTCCTGACCTTGAGATCACGCAAGGACTGTTTGATGTCTGGCTGATGCCTGCGGCGTTGCTGACCGTGGCGCTCGGAATGGCGGGCGTGCTGGGAGCGAAACGAGCCGACCGGATGGTCGCGTTTTCCGTGATCGGGTCCATGGGGATGTTGCTGGCCGCCGTGTCGGTCTTTACCCCCTCAGGGATTTCCGCAGCACTTTATTATGCGATCCATTCCACCTTTGCCGCTGCGGCGTTGTTTATGCTGATCGATGTGATCCGCAGTCGGCGCGGCGCGGCGGATGTAGCTTTCGTTGATGCGCCCCCCATGGCAGGTGGCGCGCTGGTGGCGGGCATGTTCTTTGTCGCGGCGATTGCCATGACAGGTCTGCCGCCGCTTTCGGGTTTTGTCGGCAAACTGCTGATACTGGATGCGGCACGCAGCGCTGATCTGATGTGGTGGGTCTGGGCGACGATCCTTGGCGGGTCGTTGATCGCGGTCGTTGGTTTCTCTCGGGCTGGCAGCCAAATTTTCTGGAAAGCGCATCAGCGGGCTGAAACGCCTGCAGAGGACGCTGCTGCCGCGTCGGCGGCACCTGAAGGGCAAGGCGTTTTGGCCATGGTTTCCGTTGGCAGTCTGCTGGCCTTGCTTGTCGCGCTGACCGTCGCGGCGGGCCCTGTCACCCGCGTGCTAGAAGCGACGTCGGCACAGCTGTTCAACCCCGAACGCTATCTATCGATTGTCCTAACCACGCCGGGCAAAGAGATCACCGACGATCACGCGGAAGACACTCACGGTGAGGCCGACGGATCAGGCTATGCTACTGATGGTCAAGGCGCAGACGCCGCCGCTGCACCAGAAAAGGATCACTGATATGTTATCCCGACTGCTTCCGCATCCGATGCTGACCGCGATCCTTGCGATTGCGTGGTGTCTGTTGGTCAATGAAATCAAGCTTGGCACTGTTGTATTTGGGGTTATCCTTGGGCTGTTGATCCCCATTGCAACTGCCGCCTATTGGCCTGACCGCCCGCCGGTTGCCAAACCTGCCAAGCTGGTGGGGTATCTGATCATGGTGTTGTGGGATATTCTGGTGGCCAATGTCGTGGTCGCTATGATTGTCTTGTTCAAGTCGAACAAGAACATGCGTCCGGCCTGGGTCGTGATCCCGTTGGAGCTACGCACCCCCGAGGCGATTACCATGTTGGCCGGCACGATTACCCTGACGCCGGGTACGGTTTCCGCCGATGTCTCTGAAGATGGGAAAGCACTTTTGGTGCATGCGCTGGACGCGGCAAACCCTGACGAGGTCCGCGACGACATCAAACAGCGCTATGAGCGTCGCCTGAAGGAGATTTTCGAATGATTGTGATTGCTTTGAACATCGCCTTTGGTGCCGTTGCGGTCTCGCAGTTGCTGGCGATGCTACGCTTGCTGAAAGGCCCCAATACCGGCGACCGTATTCTGGCGCTGGATACAATGGTGGTGAATGCGATTGCCCTGATCATCCTGCTGGGTATGCGTTTGGGCACTGCCATTTATTTTGAAAGCGCGATGATCTTTGCCATGCTTGGGTTTGTGTCCACCGTGGCCATCGCGCGCTTTGTCCTGCGAGGTGATATCATTGAGTGATCTGCCCCTAATCCCCGAAATCATCATCTCTGCCCTGTTGATCGTAGGCGGGTTTTTCACACTCGTCGGGTCGATCGGGTTGATCAAGCTCGATAACTGCATGTCGCGGCTCCACGCGCCGACCAAGGCCTCGACACTGGGTGTCGGGTCCTTGTTGATGGCGGCGATGATATATTCCTTTGCGTCCGAGACAGGGTCGCTGCACGAAGTTCTGGTGATGGCGTTCCTGTTTGTGACGGCACCGATCACCGGGCATCTTATCGCCAAAGTAAATCTGCACCGGCTGCATCAAACTAAGGATATGCCGCCAGCCCCCAGTGACCACGTCTGGGGCACTTACTCTGAGAAATAACATAGACCCGCGCCGCAAAGCGCGGGTTTTTCTTTTGCCAAAATAGGGGCGGGCAGGGCATTTTGCTCCTGCCTAAAGAAAATTTCAATTTTCGTGCCATTCGGTGCAAAACCCTGCTTGACGCCATCGCGAGCAGACCCTATCACCACCAAACGCTTCGACGGCAACGACGAAGTACGCAGTGGGCGGTTGTAGCTCAGATGGTTAGAGTACCGGCCTGTCACGCCGGGGGTCGCGGGTTCGAGCCCCGTCAACCGCGCCACCGCTGCATTTTATCATACATCATGATGACAAGCACACGCCCTTCGGGGCGTGGTTTGCTTGTGCGTTCAGGCCATTGGTTTTCACCCATTTTTGGGGTGTCCGAGGCCGTATTTTGCCCTGCGCGGTCTGCGCTGAAATTTTCCAGAATTCTTTGTAATTTTCTGCGGTTAATCGCTTGACGCTCCGGGCTGGTTATCTTATTCCGCCCTTACTGCGCGGTTGTAGCTCAGCTGGTTAGAGTACCGGCCTGTCACGCCGGGGGTCGCGGGTTCGAGCCCCGTCAACCGCGCCACTTATCCCTTTTTAGATTGTCTGATTTACCTCGTCCTAAAAAGGGAAAAGCGGGCCGCGAGGCCCGCCCGTTTTCTTAGGTCATTGCATCCAATATCCGTGCCCAGCTTCGGATACCTTTGTGAAAGCTCTCCAGATCGTATTTTTCATTCGGAGAATGGATGGCATCGTCATCCTTGCCGAATCCAATCAGCACCGGCGTGGTATCCAGAATTTTCTGGAAGTGGCCTGCGATGGGAATCGACCCGCCGCACCCGACATAGGCGGCGGGCACATTCCATTCGTCTGTCAGTGCCTTGCGCGCCTCCTCGAACGCGGGGGCGGTGGTTTCAAACACTGACCCCTGGCTCGACCCATGCGCGTGGAAGCTCGCTGTACAGTCTTCGGGCATCATATCGGTCACCATCTTGCGAAAACTTTCGCGGATGACGTGGGGGTCTTGCGTGCCCACCAGACGGAAGCTGATCTTGGCGTGTGCCTGCGACGGCAGAACGGTCTTGAAACCCGCGCCTGTATAGCCACTCCACATGCCGTTGACTTCGCAGGTGGGGCGCGACCAGATCATCTCGATCGGCATACGGTCCTGCTCGCCGGCAGGTTTGGACAGGCCAACGTCGCCCAGAAAGCTGTCGTGATCAAAGGCGAGGCCCTGCCACTGGGCCTGAATATCGTCGGGCAGCTCGGGCACGCCGTCATAGAAACCCGGCACGGTGATGCGACCTGCGTCGTCATGCAGCGATGCGATCACCTTGGACAGAACACGCGCGGGGTTCATCGATACGCCGCCGTACATGCCGGAATGCAGGTCCAGATCGGGGCCGGTGATGGTGAGCTCTTCGCCCATCAATCCGCGCAACATGGTCACGATAGAGGGCACCTTGGACTGGAACATGCCTGTATCGCAGATCATCGCATAATCGGCGCGCAGCTCCTCGGCGTTTTCCTTCATGAAAGGCACCAGCGATGGCGAGCCCGATTCCTCTTCGCCCTCAAAGAAGAACGTCATCCGGCAGGGGAAGTCACCGTTCACGGCTTTCCACGCCCGCAACGCTTCGACAAAGGTCATCAGTTGGCCCTTGTCATCCGCCGCACCGCGCCCGCGGATCACGCGGCCCTTTGCTGTGTCTTCAACGGCAGGATCAAAGGGATCACGGTTCCACAGGTTTAGCGGATCAACGGGTTGAACATCATAGTGGCCATAGAACAGGATATGCGGCTTGTCTGCGGGGCCGTCGACATGACCCACGACCATCGGGTGACCGGGGGTGGGGCGTTTGGTGGTCTCAATACCGATGCTGTTCAGATCCTCGACCAGCCAGTCGGCAGCGCGGTCGCAGTCTTCCTTGAACGCGGGGTCGGTTGAAATAGAGGGGATGCGCAGCAGCTCCAGCAGGCGGTCGGTGGCCGCATCCAGATCGCTGTCGATCCGTGCCAAGACGTCGGGTAGGGACATGTGAGGTAAACCTTTCTGTCGGGGTGGATATTAGCGCGACCGTATCAGCGCGCTTGGCCGTGTCCAGTGGTGGGCTACATGCGCGCGATGTCTGCGCGCGAAACCGTACAAGAATCGCTTGAAAATCATTCGCTTGCGGTGCGCAGGGCAGCGCAAGGGTTTCCGATGCGCATCATCTGGTCGTGCTGCGCGGGGCCTTGCGGCAGGGCCTGCGACAATCGGTGCCTATTAAAGCATTGATTTGAATGGTTCTAACCGGTATTCATTCCAAGGCACGAATATGGCGAATGATCCGGTTGCCTTTGCTGGTCCCGCCACCGACGAAGGAGCAAGGCGCAATGGACTATACCAAACAGCTTGATGTGGCGATTGACCGGCTGCACGAGGAAGGTCGCTACCGGACTTTTATCGACATTGAGCGCCGCAACGGGCACTTTCCGCACGCCGTCTGGACGCAACCTGACGGGCAGGATAAAAACATCACTGTCTGGTGCGGGAACGACTATCTTGGGATGGGGCAAAACCCAGTTGTTCTTGCCGCCATGCACGAGGCGCTTGATGCGACCGGGGCTGGCTCTGGCGGGACGCGCAACATTTCGGGTACCACAGTCTATCACAAGCGCCTTGAAGAAGAACTGTCCGACCTGCACGGCAAAGAAGCCGCGTTGCTGTTCACCAGCGCCTATATCGCCAACGACGCAACGCTGAGCACGCTGCCCAAGCTCTTTCCAGGTCTGATCATTTATTCCGATGCGTTGAACCATGCCTCTATGATCGAAGGCGTGCGCCGCAATGGCGGGGCCAAGCGTATCTTCCGGCACAATGACGTGGATCACCTGCGCGAGCTGATGGCCTCCGACGATCCCGCAGCGCCTAAATTGATCGCGTTTGAATCGATCTATTCGATGGACGGCGACTTTGGCCCGATCGAAGCGATTTGCGACATTGCAGACGAGTTCGGCGCGCTGACCTATATTGACGAAGTCCACGCCGTCGGGATGTACGGACCACGCGGGGCAGGGGTTGCGGAACGTGACCGCCTGATGCACCGGCTTGATATTATCAATGGCACGCTCGCCAAGGCCTATGGCGTGATGGGTGGCTATATCGCGGCCTCCGCCAAGATGTGTGATGCGATCCGGTCCTACGCGCCGGGGTTTATCTTTACCACGTCGTTGCCGCCTGCGGTGGCTGCAGGCGCTGCGGCGTCGGTCGCATTTCTCAAGACCGCGCCCGAGCTGCGCGAGAAGCATCAGCAGCAGGCCAAAGTGCTTAAACTGCGGCTGAAAGGTCTGGGTCTGCCGATCATCGATCACGGCAGCCATATCGTCCCTGTGATCGTCGGGAACCCTGTTCATACCAAGATTTTGTCCGACCGCTTACTGGAAGATCATGGCATTTACGTGCAGCCGATCAACTTCCCCACAGTCCCCCGCGGAACAGAGCGCTTACGCTTTACCCCGTCGCCTGTGCATGGCCCGCTGGAAATCGAAGGGCTGGTTCACGCAATGGACGTCCTATGGTCCCATTGTGCGCTGAATCGTGCCGAAATGGCGGGGTGACCCCGAATATTTCGTATAGTCCGTTGATTTATGCTACCGATAACGAAAGAAAAGCCTAATCTCGAATCAACATGTTGTTTCGATTAAGGGCAGCGGGCATAGCTACGGGACATTTTTATGATTGGGCGGTGGTCCTTCAAGTCAGCAGATGACGAGGAAGTTGAAGCCAAAGGCTTTGACGCTTTCGACTTGCGCCTAGGTGATTTGATGCGGGGCGAACGTGCGACCCTTGGTAAATCGCTCTTGGACGTGCAGCGCGAACTGCGGATCAAAGCATCCTATATCGCGGCAATCGAAAATGCTGACCCGGAAGCCTTTGATACACCTGGTTTTATTGCGGGTTATGTGCGTTCCTATGCGCGCTATCTGAATATGGACCCTGACAAGGCCTTTGCCGCATTCTGTGCTGAATCCGGCTTTGCTGTCGCGCATGGCATGTCGTCCAAAGCCTCGGTTGTTAAAAAGCCGTCCCGCGAAGAACGCCTGAAACACACCGGTGAAAGCGACATCTTTTCCCGCCCCGCGACCCCCTTCACGCCCGTGGGCGATTCCTTTCTCGCGCGAATCGAACCCGGTGCATTGGGGTCGGTTCTGGTGCTGGTCGCGCTGATTGGCGGGATCGGGTATGGCGGCTGGAGCGTGCTGAAAGAAGTGCAGCGCGTGCAGGTGTCCCCCGTGGACGAAACCCCCGTTGTGCTGTCTGACCTTGACCCGCTGCAGGGCGCGCTTGCCGCTGCGCCCGATACGACCGAGGACCCCGACGTTCCGGCGACAATGGCAGCCCCGCGGTCGGATGCGCTTGATCGGCTTTATCGTCCGGCGGCGCTGGATGTTCCCGTGCTTGTGGCCCGTGATGCGCCGATTTCCTCGATTGACCCGCGCAGCATCGGCAGCTTTGCCTCGATCTCGCGATCCCCGTCACCATCGATTGGCGTGACGCCGCAGCGTGTTGCCCAGAATGGTGATATCCAGCGCGATGTGGCGGATGTGGCCCCCGGTACGGTACCGCAGGTGGTCGAAGAATCCGCCCCGCAGGTGCGTATGGTTGCGGCCTATCCGTCTTGGGTGCGGGTCCGTGCTGCCGACGGCAAGGTCATCTTTGAAGGTATCATGAACAAGGGCGACAGCTGGGATATCCCCGCAACCGAAGAACCCCCAACATTGCGTACGGGCGAATCCGGTGCGCTCTATTTCGCGATGGATGGTCAGTATTTCGGACCTGTCGGTGATCGTGGTGCTGTAACGTCCAATCTGCCACTGCATCGTCAGGCCTTGGCTGAACTTTATGAACCCGCGGTGCTGGAAGAGAATTCCGCGCTTGCCACGATGGTGGCCGAGCTGAAGAATGCCGCGACTCCCCCGACTGAATAAGCCGGTTACCATTGCAACAACGCGACGGGCTGAATAGGTGTAGGGCGAACCGGCCCTGACCGATCCTTCGACTGTTTCATTGCCAAAGGTAGCTTTGCATGTCCCTCAATCACATTCGCCCGTGGCGCAACATTTACCGTCGGAAATCCCGCCAGATTATGGTGGGAAATGTGCCGGTCGGGGGGGATGCGCCGATCACCGTGCAGACGATGACGAACACGCTGACCACCGATGTCAAAGCGACGATCGCGCAGATTCAGGCTGCTGCTGATGCGGGCGCTGATATTGTGCGGGTGTCGGTACCTGATGTGGAAAGCTCGAAGGCGCTGAAAGAAATTGTGCGCGAAGTGACCGTGCCGATCGTTGCCGACATCCACTTTCACTACAAACGCGGGATCGAAGCCGCCGAGGCTGGGGCCGCTTGTCTGCGGATCAACCCCGGCAATATCGGCGACGAAAAGCGCGTCAAAGAGGTGATCAAGGCGGCGCGGGACAACAACTGTTCCATCCGTATTGGCGTGAACGCAGGCTCGCTTGAACGGCACCTGCTTGAAAAATATGGCGAACCTTGCCCGGATGCGATGGTCGAAAGCGGGATGGATCACATCAAGATCCTTCAGGACAACGATTTCCACGAATTCAAGATCAGCTGCAAAGCATCCGACGTCTTTATGGCTGCCGCTGCCTACCAACAGTTGGCAGAAGCCACGGACGCGCCCATTCACCTTGGGATCACCGAGGCTGGCGGGTTGACGTCGGGCACGATCAAATCGGCGATCGGTATGGGTAACCTGCTGTGGATGGGCATCGGTGACACGATCCGTGTGTCACTGTCTGCTGATCCCGTCGAAGAGGTGAAGGTGGGGTACGAAATCCTGAAATCCCTCGGCCTGCGCCACCGTGGTGTTAACATTATCAGCTGCCCCAGCTGCGCGCGTCAGGGGTTTGACGTAATCAAAACCGTCGAAGCGCTGGAGCGGCGGTTGGAACATATCAAAACACCGATGAGCCTGAGCATCATTGGTTGCGTCGTCAACGGCCCCGGCGAGGCGCTGATGACGGACGTCGGTTTTACCGGTGGCGGCAACGGGTCGGGGATGGTCTATCTTGCGGGCAAGCAAAGTCACAAGCTGGGCAACGAGGGTATGATCGACCACATCGTCGAACAGGTCGAAGCCCGCGCCGAAGCCATCGAGGCAGAGACCCAAGCGGCAGAGCAAGCAGCCGAGTGACTTTGCCCAAAGCGGCGCATTTGCCATCGACAGATATTTGCGTATTCCATATCAATAGATATGCCTGATCACGCCGCCAAGACCCCTACATACGCCGAGTTTTTCTGCGGCGGTGGCATGGTGCGTGCGGCTTTGCAGGGCCGGTGGGACTGTGTGCTGGCCAATGATATCGATGCGATGAAATGCAAGGTCTATGCCCGCAATTGGGGGCAGGACGCGCTGCATCACGGCGATATCGCCGAGATGCCGGACGATCTGCTGTCGCGTCAGGTAGATATGTATTGGGCCTCCAGTCCCTGTCAGGATTTCAGCCTCGCGGGCAAGGGCCAGGGCCTAAGCGGCGCGCGCAGTGGTGTTTTTGCGCATTGGGCCGACAAGATCGCAACGGCCATCCAAGCGGGTTTCGCACCGCGGATCATCGCCTTTGAAAATGTGGTCGGGCTGGTGTCACGCAACAGTGGCGCTGATATGAACACGGTGCTCGCGACGTTTGTGCGGCTTGGATATAAGGTTGGCGCGCTTGAAATCGACGCACGGCGGTTCCTGCCACAAAGCCGCCCGCGACTGTTTGTTGTCTGCGTGCGCGAGGATATCGACATTTCGGGTCTGACGGTGCCAAAGCCGTCCCATGTCTTTCACGGCAAGAAGTTGCAAAAGTTCCTGGCCTCTGCGTCGCGTCCTGTGCGGTCGAACTGGGTCTGGTGGAAGCTTGACGACGCCCCTGCCGATGAACAAGCGCTAGAGCGCGTGCTAGAACGCCGCGCCACGATGCCCTGGTTCAGTGCGGCGGACACCGACCGTTTGCTGACACTGATGTCACCGCCCAGCCTTGAACGGTTGCGTGTGGCGCGTACGGCAGGGCGTACGGTGGTCGGTACGATTTATAAACGTGGCCGCCCTGACGCAGACGGCAACGTCCGTCAACGGGCAGAGCTGCGCACCGACGGAATCGCAGGGTGCCTACGGACGCCCGCGGGCGGATCATCGCGGCAAATCCTGATGTTTATCAAGGGCAACCAGACCAAGGCGCGGCTTGTGTCCTCGCGTGAGGTGGCGCGGCTGATGGGGCTGCCCGATAGCTACAAGATGCCCGACACCTATAACAATGCCTACCGCGTGGCAGGGGACGGCGTTGCTGTGCCGGTGGTGCGTTATCTGGACGAGGTGCTGTTCGCCCCCATTCTGAAACGCCAAAGCTTGGGCGCAGTGGCATGAACGCGGCGCAGGCGTTTCGTGGCAAAGCATTGGCGGCGCTGACCAATCAGATCGGCGTCTATGCGCTGTGCGATCTGGACGGCAATCCGATTTACGTGGGCCAGTCAGTCGATGGCATCCGTACACGGGTGCGGCGGCATCTGACGTCGGCACGCTCGGATGTGATTGCAAACCGTCAGATCGACGTGTGGGAAATCGCATTTGTCTGGGCGTGGCCCGTCGCGACTAAGGCCGAAGTTGAGCCATTAGAGCGGTCGATCTTTGCCTATTACGACGCCGAATTGCCCTTGATGAACGGCAAGCCGATGGTGGCCGATGCGCCGGTATTCGAATGGCCCGAAAAGCAGGTGGTGCAAGTCATCGACGAAGAGGAACGGCAGTCGCGGCTGACCCCGTCAAACCGTCTGCCGCGCCAGATCAAGCAATATGATCTACTGGTCGACTACATTCTTAACGTGAAGGAAGCACCGCATCTCAAGCGGTCGCTGGACGCGCATTTCAAACGCATGGTGCGCTATCATCAGCGCTTTCTCTAGCCGCTATTGCGTCAGATAGCGCCGCAGGACGATGTCAGGCATATGGCCGCGCAGGATACTGTCGGGCATGACGTAAAACGGCAAATCTGTCATCCCGAGCTGTTCTGCCAAGGCAGCGCTCGCCGGATCGGACATAACGTGATGCTTGAACGTCACGTTGTATGTATTTGATATTGTGTTAAGTTCTTCCAGCGCATTTGCACAGTCCGCGCAATCGTCACCGGTGAACAACGCAATCCGCGTGCCCGCCAGCACCTGCTGTGTGAGCGACGCGATTAGGTCAAGGTCGGCTTGTGCCTTCTCTTGATAGGCCTCGGCCGCGTAATTTGGAGGCGTCACTGCGGCGGCGACCAGCTCGGGCTCGGCGCGCAACAAGGCACGTAGCTCTGTCCCGAACGCCATACGCTCCGCATCTGTTAGCGCGCCAAAGTCAGTTTGCGCGACCACCGGAAGGGCGGCCACGCAAAACACCAGTGCCAGGCGCATCTTAGTCGCGTTTTTCTGCGACAATGGCTTTCATCTGGTCATAGGGCAGATAGCCGCGCAGGAGTTCATCTTGCATCACGAAAGTCGGGGTGCCAGAAATTTGCATCGCTTGTGCCAGCTCACGTGTGTTTGCGATCGCGGCTGTGACTTCGGCACTGTCCATTTCTTTCTGGATCGCGTCGGTATCCAGATCAAAGCTGCTGGCCAATCGGCTTAGCGACGTCTGCGTAATGTCACCGTTAAAGCTCATCAGGGCGTCGTGAACGGATTTATAGGCCTCGTCGCCCGCCACGATCTTGGTCGCGATGGCAAAGCGCGAGGCGACCATGGATTGCTCGCCCAGGATCGGCAGCTCTTTTACGATAAAACGGATGTTGCCGTCGCCGTTCACAAGTTTTTCGACTTCGGAGAACGCTTTTTTGCAGTAGCCGCAGCGGTAATCCATGAACTCGACAATGGTCAAATCGCCGTCAGGGTTGCCGCCGACATAGGAATAGCCATCATCAAAGATCGCCGCTGCATTGTCAGATACCAGCGTGAAATCCGCCTGCGCCTGCGCTTCGGCCTCGCGTTGCTGTAGCTGGTTGACCGCTTCCATGATGACTTGGGGGTTTTCCATCAAATAGGCGCGAACCTCCGCGCGGAATTGCGCGCGCTCGGCGTCGGTCAGTTCGGTCAGGTCCATCGCTTGGGCGGGGGCTGTCAGGGACAGGGCCATCAAGGCGGGGGCGATCAGCTTTTTCATCAGGGTCACTCGCTTGTTGTTGCGCAGGGGTGCAGGCACCGGTTGCAGGGGTGGTGCGCGATTTTGAACGCACGCACAAGGGTTGACGGCACCAGCGGGGTGCGGTGAAAGGTCCAAGCCCAACAGTAGGATCAAGCTTATGCGTATTTCAACCCGGTCCCAGGTCGATCCCTTTATCGTGATGGATGTAATGCAGGCCGCCGCTGCCGCCGAGGCAGAAGGCCGCCACATCATCCATATGGAAGTCGGCCAGCCCGGCACCGGCGCGCCCAAAGGGGCCAGCGCCGCGCTGACAGCCGCGATGGAGCAGAACGCGCTTGGCTATACCGTCGCACTTGGCCTGCCGGCGCTGCGCAAGCGGATCGCGCAGATGTACGGCGAGTGGTACAATGTTGATCTGGACCCAAGCCGCGTGGTGATCACCTCTGGTTCGTCGGGCGGGTTTATTCTGACGTTCACATCGCTGTTTGATACGGGCGATCGGGTCGGTATCGGTGCGCCGGGCTATCCCAGCTATCGCCAAATTCTTAAGGCGCTGGACCTCACACCAGTTGATCTGCCCACCTCGATCGAGAACCGTTTGCAGCCGGTGCCGTCGGATTTCGCCGATATGGACCTTCAGGGGCTTTTGGTCGCCTCGCCGGGCAACCCGACGGGGACGATGCTGGACCATGGGGCGATGTCTGCGCTGATTGACGCGACCCAAGGGCAAGGCGCGTCATTTATTTCGGACGAGATTTACCACGGCATTGAATACGAGAAAAAAGCCGTTACCGCGCTTGAGATCACGAACGACGCCTATGTGATCAATTCCTTCTCCAAGTATTTCTCTATGACGGGGTGGCGTGTGGGTTGGATGGTTGTGCCCGAGGATCACGTGCGCGTGGTTGAGCGGATCGCCCAGAATATGTTTATTTGTGCACCGCACGCCAGTCAGGTGGCCGCCCTTGCCGCGATGGATTGCACGGCAGAGCTTGAGGCAAACATGGACGTCTACCGCGCCAACCGTGCGATGATGGTCACGGGGCTGCGCGAAGCCGGGTTCACCAGTTTCGCTCCCCCTGACGGGGCATTCTATGTCTATGCGGATGTGTCATCGCTGACAACGGACAGCCGCGAATTGGCGCGTGACATTCTAAACAAGGCCGGCGTGGCTGTCACGCCCGGGCTGGATTTCGATCCGGTACGCGGGCATCAGACGCTACGCTTTTCCTATGCGCGCAGCACACAAGACATCGCCGAGGGTCTTGGGCGGCTCAAGGCCTATATGGCAGCACGCTGAAAGGCTGGTTCGGGGCGGGGCGGAATGTTATACCCGCCGCAACCACCCCAAGCAGAACGGTGACAGGCATGCGTATTTTCCCCATTATCGCAACGGTTTGCGCGCTGTCGTTGCCTGCTTCGGCGCAGGATCTGACGGCGCTTGCGCGGGTTGAACCGGACAAAAGCGCGATCTCGGATGGATGGTTCGGTGGGACAACCTTGACGTTGGGGCTAAGCCAGGGCGTGCCGTTTCGCGTGTTCCTGCTGGATGATCCGGCACGGCTGGTGGTTGATTTTCGCGAGGCCGATTGGAGCGGGGTCAACACCCAAGACCTGCTGCCAGAGCCGGGGCGGATCAGCGGATTGCGCTTTGGTCCGTTCCAGCCCGGTTGGTCACGTCTGGTGGCGGATCTGGCCGAACCAATGATCCCGCGCCGAATCGGGATGCCGGTGAACAAGGGCTCTGGTCAGGCCACGCTTGAGATCGAGTTGAAATCGGCCACCGTCGAAGAGTTTGCCGAAGCCGCTGGTGCGCCTGTGGATCCCGCGTGGACCATGGCGCTTGCTGCGCCGCCGAAGGTGGAGGCCGATACCAAAGCAAGCCCGTTCCGCGTTGTGCTGGACCCCGGACACGGCGGGGTCGATCCGGGGGCTGAAACGGACGGCGTTTTGGAAAAAGACCTGATGCTTTCCTTTGCCCAAGCGCTGCGGGACACGCTGGTGCGTGACGGAATCGACGTGGTGATGACTCGCAACACCGACCACTTCGTTGCGCTGGAAACACGTGTCGCCATCGCGCATCAGGCAGAGGGCGATCTGTTTATATCACTTCATGCTGATAGTTTGCCCCAAGGCGGGGCGAAGGGTGCGACGGTCTACACGCTGTCGGATGACGCCAGTGATTCCGCCACAGATCATCTGGCGGCCCGTCACAACCGCGCGGATATTATCGCGGGGGCTGATCTGACCGGATCGGACGATCAGGTGGCCAGCGTGCTGTTAGACCTCGCCCGCCAAGAGACAGAGCCACGGTCCGTTGCCGCCGCCTCCGCGCTGCTTGAGGGGATGAAAGCTGCCGGGGGGCCAATGAACCGGCACCCGCTGCGCAATGCCGGTTTCTCGGTGTTGAAATCCGCCGATATTCCATCGGTCCTGATCGAAATCGGGTTTCTCAGCTCCAAACGGGACCTGGCCAATCTGCGGGACCCGATCTGGCGTGCTGTGATGGTCTCAGCAATTGCCGATTCCATTGCCAAGTGGCGCGACGCGGATGCAGCGCTTAAGCCTTTGATTCGCCAGTAATCCACGGCACGTCCGATGGCGTTATCTGTGCGCGGGTTATCGCACAGGAAAACTGCATCGTGTTTTGACGATTCCCACAGGGTTGCGTATAGACGGTTCACCAACCCTCCTTGCAAGGAACTGCCAACCGTGTTTCGTTTGATCCTGTCTTTTTTCGGGGGTATTTTCACCACCCTCACCATGAGCATCGGTATGGTCGCGCTGACCATCGGCGCGGTGTTCTGGATGTATGGCCGCGATCTGCCCAGCCACGAATCCCTCGCGCAGTACACGCCGCCGACGATCAGCCGGATTTATTCCGGGCAGGGGCGGTTGATTGATGAATTCGCCAAGGAACGCCGCCTGTTCGCACCGGCCAATACGATCCCGGCACTGATCAAACAGGCGTTCATCTCGGCCGAAGACAAGAACTTTTACATCCACGAGGGGTACGATCTGCGCGGCATCGGTGCCGCTGCGGTGGATGCGGTGCGCACACGGGGCAAGGACGTGCGCGGTGCGTCGACCATCACGCAACAGGTCATGAAGAACTTCTTGCTGTCTGGCGACCGACGCGCAGAGCGCAAGGTAAAGGAAATCATCCTTGCCGCCCGCCTTGAAGAAACGCTCCCCAAAGAGAAAATCCTCGAACTTTACCTGAACGAGATTTTCCTTGGCCAAAACTCCTACGGTGTAGCTGCGGCCTCGCAGACCTATTTCAACAAGACGCTGGGGGAGCTGGCCCCGCATGAGGCAGCCTTCCTAGCGTCCTTGCCCAAAGCGCCGTCCGACTATCATCCTGTCCGCCAAAAAGAGCGGCTGCTGTCGCGTCGGAACTTTGTTCTGCGTGAGATGAAGGAAAACGGCTATATCACCGCCGCTGCTTATGACTCCGAAGTCGCGCAGCCCCTGCGGTCGGTGCAGAATGGTGATTTCGAAAGCTTTAAGGCAGAACTGCCGCCGCGTGATTACTTTACTGATGAAATTCGCCGCCAGCTGTCCGAAAACTTTGGCGAGGGTGAATTTTTCACTGGCGGTCTGACCGTGCGCGCCACCATCGACAACGAAATGCAACCCATCGCGGCACAGTCCCTGCAGCTTCAACTTGAACAATATGACCGGGGCATTGGTATCTATCGCGGCACCGGCAAGAAAATCGCGACTGAAAAGCTGATGTCAGAGGCAGATTGGCGCGAAGCGTTGTCTGATGTGCGGGTGCCGCGTGATGTTGATCTGGAAAATCAATGGCATCCGGCAGTTGTCCTGAACCTTGAAAATGGTGCCGCCCGTATCGGGATCGAAGGCGTGGACGAAGTCGAGGGCGGTCATTCCATTCCTGCCAAGGATGTCCAATGGGCGCGCAAACGTCTGGAAAACGGCAAGCTTGGCCCGCGGGCACAGGTGCCTGCAGATCTGCTTGAGGTCGGGGATGTGGTGCTTGTGCGTCGCATGACCACCGATAGCGACGGGTCGTTTATCCGCTGGACCTTGCGCCAAATCCCCGAAGTGCAGGGCGGCTTTGTTGCGATGGACGTTAACACAGGCCGCGTGATCGCGATGCAGGGCGGCTTTTCCTATCAGGCATCGGTGTTTAACCGCGCCACGCAGGCCAAGCGCCAGCCGGGGTCAAGCTTTAAACCCTTCGTCTATGCTGCGGCGCTCGACAGCGGCTATACCCCCGCGACCATCGTCGTGGATGCGCCGATCGAAATCAATACACCTCAGGGCATGTGGCGGCCGCGCAACTCGTCGAACAAGTTCTACGGGCCCACGCCCTTGCGGACAGGTATCGAACAGTCGCGCAACCTGATGACCATCCGGCTTGCACAAGAGGTCGGTATGAACACCGTGGGCGATTACGCCGAACGGTTCGGGGTGTACGACAATCTGTCGCCGGTACTTGCCAACGCGCTCGGCTCGCAGGAAACGACGCTGTACCAGATGGTGTCGGCCTATGCGATGTTCGCGAATGGCGGCGAGCGTGTGCAGCCGACCTTGGTTGACCGTGTACAGGATCGCTATGGCCGCACCGTTTATAAGCACGACCAGCGGATCTGTAACGACTGCCAGTTGGAAACCCTTGCCCCCGGTGTCGGGCCGCGCATTGTTTCCAACCGTGAACGGGTCATGGACCCGATTACCGCCTATCAGCTGACCTCCATGATGAAGGGCGTGGTTGATCGCGGGACGGCCCGCGGCGCGGTGAATTTGCCGGTGCCAATTGCGGGCAAGACCGGTACGACAAATGATGCGAAAGACGTCTGGTTCATTGGGTTCTCCAGCAACATCGTGGCGGGCTGCTATATCGGTTTCGACAATCCGCGCTCGCTGGGGCGTGGGGCGTATGGGGCCGGTATGTGCGGTCCGGTGTTCCAGCGTTTCATGAGCGAGGCCATTAAGAAATATGGCGGCGGCCCCTTCGAAGTGCCGCCCGGTGGGCGCTTTATCAAAATTGATCGCTTCAGCGGTGCGCGTCTGTCCGACAGTGCCTCGGGCTCAAATGTTGTGGCCGAATATTTCCGTGATGGCGAAGAGCCCCTGTTCGGGATCACCTTTGACGGTGGCTTTGCGATGGGTGCCGATCTGCCACTGGTGAACGAGGCAGGCAGTGGCGCACGCGAGGTTACGACCTCTACCGGTAAAAAAGCCCGTGTGGGGCCCAAGGCCAGCTTTGGGACGATCAACTCTGGCGGGCTGTACTGACGCCACAGGCACCGCCCTAGCGCTTGCCCAAGTTGCCGCGCTGGTCTATTTGAAACGCGGCCCCGGCTATTCGGGGCCGCGATCTATTTAAAGGCAGGATACCATGCGCGCAGATGCACAAAACACAGCAGACCAGATCAGCAAATCGCTGGAGCTGTTGGCGCAGCGTCTGAATGTCGAAACCGCGCCCTACCGGCTGGAAGAATTCAACGCCCGCGTCGAGAACCCCAACCTGTGGGATGACCCCGACGCAGCGCAAAAGCTGATGCGTGACCGCCAAACGTTGGTCGATTCTATCGCCACCTACGAAGGCATCAAGCAAGAGCTGGCCGACAACATCGAGCTTATCGAACTGGGCGAGATGGAGGGCGACGAAGAGGTGGTTTCCGAGGCAGAAGGCTCCTTGAAAACACTGGCCAAAACAGCAGCCCAAAAAGAGCTTGAGGCGTTGCTGAACGGCGAGGCTGACGCGAATGATACCTTCCTTGAGATCAACGCAGGGGCGGGCGGCACCGAAAGCTGTGATTGGGCCAATATCTTGTCGCGGATGTACGTCCGTTGGGCCGAGAAAAAGGGCTATAAGGTCGAGCTGCAATCCGAAAGCGCGGGCGAAGAAGCCGGGATCAAATCAGCCACCTACAAGATCAGCGGTTTGAACGCTTATGGTTGGCTGAAGTCAGAATCCGGTGTGCACCGTCTGGTGCGGATCAGCCCCTTTGACAGCGCTGCGAAACGGCACACGTCCTTTACCTCTATCTGGGTATATCCGGTGGTCGACGACAATATTGAAATCGACATCAATCCGAGCGATATCCGCATCGATACCTACCGCTCTTCCGGTGCCGGTGGCCAGCACGTGAACACCACGGATTCTGCCGTTCGGATCACACACCACCCCACGGGGATCGTCGTCACCAGCTCTGAGAAATCGCAGCACCAGAACCGTGACATCGCAATGAAGGCGTTGAAATCGCGGCTTTATCAGATGGAGCTCGATCGTCGGAACGCTGCCATCAACGAAGCCCACGAGAATAAAGGCGACGCAGGCTGGGGCAACCAGATCCGGTCCTATGTTCTGCAGCCCTATCAGATGGTTAAAGACCTGCGCACCAACTATGAAACCTCGGATACAAAAGGGGTGCTGGATGGTGATCTTGACGGGTTGATGGGGGCCGCACTGGCGCTTGCGGTATCGGGTAAATCCCGTGCCGAGGCGCAAAGCTAAGACCATAATCTAGGCAGCGCCGCGCGGACATACCGGTGACGCGCGACATTCGCGTCACGGCCTCTTGCATCTACGCGCTGCCTTCCGTTCTATGACCCGAACGGAGGGCACAGGCATGAATATCCTAGACATCGGGGCATTGGCCCAATCCGAAGCGCTGGCGAACGGGAGCTTGACCGCCGTCGCGCTGATGGAGGCAACCTTGGCGCGCATTGACGCCGTCAACGGGCAGGTCCACGCCATCGTCGCGCTGCGCCCCCGGGCAGACCTGATGGCAGAGGCCGCACAGGCCGACGCAACGCCAAGAACCGGCTGGCTGCACGGTATTCCCATCGCGATCAAGGACTTATCCGATGCCAAGGGGTTGCCCACCAGCAAAGGATCGCCTCTGTTTGCCGACACTATTGCGCAGAAGGACAGTGTGTTCGTCAGCCGTATTCGTGCGGCGGGGGCCATCATCATCGGCAAGACCAACACGCCCGAATTCGGTCTTGGCAGCCATACGTTCAATCCGGTCTACGGTGCCACACGCAACCCCTATGATCTGTCCCGCTCTGCTGGCGGCTCATCGGGCGGGGCGGCGGCGGCACTGGCCTGCGGTATGCTGAGCGTCGCGGATGGTTCAGATATGATGGGCAGCCTGCGCAACCCCGCCGGCTGGAACAACGTCTACGGTATGCGTCCAAGCTGGGGCACTGTTCCGGCAGAGCCCGAAGGAGATATGTTCCTGCATCAGCTCAGCACGGCAGGACCGATGGCGCGTACCCCGCGTGATTTGGCAGCCTTGCTGGATACCATGACCGGTAACGACCCCGATCAGCCATTGGGTCTGTCGCCAGGACCTAGCCTGCCCGAAATGGGCGCACCGGTTCATCCGCGGCACATCGGTTGGCTGGGTGATTGGGGCGGGGCTTTTCCGTACGAGGACGGGATCGACGCAACCAGTCGGGCGGCATTGGACCAGATGGCGGCTTTAGGGCACAAAATCACCCATCTGCCCGCGCCCTTTGATGCAGAAGCGATGTGGGAAAGCTGGATTACCCTACGCTCTTTTGCCGTAGCAGCCGGACTTGGTCCCCTTTACCAAAATGCGAAAACGCGTACGCATCTTAAACCCGCCGCCCAGTGGGAGGTAGAACGCGGCCTTGGGTTTTCGGCACATGAAGTACAAAAGGCCAGCCTGACGCGGTCCGATTGGTACCGCTGTGTGACGGCGCTGTTTGAAAAGGTCGATGTGCTGGTGCTGCCGTCTGCCCAGCTGTGGCCCTTTGACGTCGATCAAGTGCATCCGACACAGATCGCGGGTCGTGATATGGATACGTATCATCGCTGGATGCAGGTGGTGGTGCCGGCTGGCCTGATCGGACTGCCCGTCGTTAATATCCCCGCCGGGTTTGGCGCGGCAGGGCTGCCAGCGGGGCTACAACTAATCGGGCCGCGCGGTAGCGACGTGAAGCTGTTGCAATTAGCCCAGCGTTGGCACGAGACGACCCACTGGCCCCAAGCCCGCCGACCACAGCTCGGCTAGCGCGCGCATTATTCAAACGCGTACTCGGGACGCAGCAGACGCCGATGGAAGGGCTCAAGCTCTTCCTCGGCAAATAACCCGCCGTTACGGGCGACTTTCAACACGGCTGGCAGGGTTTGGGGCAGGTACTCATAGACCAGACGCGTTGCGCGCAGCCCGATGGCGCTTTCGGGTACGGTACGCGTGATATACCCGACCCAAAAGTTATTGTTAAATGTCCCAATTCGACCAAGATAGTTAAACGATGACGTCATCGCGCCGCGCCGTGACGCGATAATTGCGATGCCCTCTTCCTGCATCAAGACGACACCACGATATTCGCGAAACTCAGATTTGAGTGGCAACCCCTGCATGCGCATGGCCATCGCCGTTTCATAGCCTCTCACATAGGTTCTACGTCCGCGACGAAAGACCATCAAAAGCCCGACGGCAAATTTTTCGGGGATCAGAAAGCTTCGGCGCGAAAAGCGGTAGAACCCACTGGGAAGCATGGCTTCGGGAAGATCCAGCGCGCGGGCCGCTACAAAATCACGCATCAGTCCAGACGACGGGGGGGCAGGTTTTTTTATGTCATTTAAAGGTTCCAACAGAATGCGGGCATCGACACCGAAGAACTGGCAAATTCTGGCCAGAACGTCGGGTCGGGGGAAACTGTCCCCGGAGAGGTAGCGATTTAACTGGGTCCGGTTGACGCCGAGCTCATGTGCGAGGTAGGTCACCGACGGGTAGTCTGCTATTAACTGTTTTAAATTATCGCCAAAAATCGTTCTAATATCAGCTGGGCTTGTCATGAAAAAAGTCCATTAGAATAAAGTAATTAAACATCACAACCTTTGAATGAATTGGCAAGTGGATTTGCCCTTATTAGATGTTAATTGACGCTGATCAGCGTCAAAATAAGCAGCGACCGACACAAATTGAAATCGTAAAAAAATCGACAATTTATCAAAATGGCGCGAGTATATCTCATGTCTAGAAGTATTTAGGAGGGGTTCGGAAATGTACGGAGTAGTGCTTTGGAGCGACGCGAAAGCCAATAAAGCCGTTTTCTGGTGTGAAGATCACGGCGACCTCGCCTACTTTCACGGCGATCCGGACAGCGTAGACCCTACAGAGGCACCCTTTGATGCCGGCGACCTAGTTCAATTCGAAGTCTATCAGGATGCCAAGCTGCGTAAGGCGTTCAATCCCGCCATCGTGAAAAGCAAAGCGGATGCCGATCTGCCGGAAAAGCTGATGCAGCACTCAAACACGACCGTAAGGGATACTCTTGGGGGCGATATTTTGCATTTCCGGCCCAGAAACACACTGCCCGCAGAGCTTCGTCAACGTGACCTAGCCTAGCCTGTTGAGGCTAAGCTAGATCACGGAGCCTACTCGGGCATTTAGTTGCCGCGAGACAGCGCTGCGACACCGGTCCGCGCGACAGATACCAGCCCTAAGGGGCGCATCAGCTCGGCGAAGGCATCAATTTTCTCGGGCGCGCCGGTAATCTCGAAAACGAACGTTTCCAACGTGCTGTCAACGACATTGGCACGAAAGATATCCGCCAGACGCAGGGCTTCGACGCGTTTTTCGCCTGTGCCGCTGACCTTGAACATTGCAAGTTCGCGTTCGACCACCGGACCTTCGACGGTAAGGTCATTCACCTCATGTACCGGTACAATCCGACCCAGTTGCGCCTTGATCTGTTCGATGACCTGCGGTGTCCCCGAGGTGACGATCGTGATGCGGCTCAGGTGACCTGTATGATCCACCTCTGCCACGGTGAGGCTGTCGATGTTATAACCGCGGCCTGAAAACAGGCCGATGACACGCGCCAGCACGCCGGGTTCGTTTTCAACCAGAACCGCAAGCGTGTGCCGTTCAATAACATCCGAAAAGTTGGGACGCAGGTTGTAGGCTGAATGGCTGGTGGCGCCTTTTTTGATCTTTAGGGCTGACATGACACTGTCCTTATAAGATGTATTCAATGTCGGCGCGCGGCCGCGCCGATGTGTTTGCTTGTGCCGTTCGCGGCTTAGACCAAGACCGATCCTTTGGCGTCGATCACACCCTGCGTACCGGCACCCGCCAGCATCATGTCGTTGTGGGCTTTACCTGACGGGATCATTGGAAAACAGTTTTCGTGTTTTTCCACCAGACAATCAAAGATAACGGGGCCATCGTAGTTCAACATCTCCATGATGGCATCGTCCAGATCATCGGGGTCGGAACAAATGATACCCTTGGCCCCGAAAGCCTCTGCCAGCTTTACAAAGTCGGGCAGGGATTCAGACCAGCTTTGGGAATAACGCTCGCCATGCAGCAATTCCTGCCACTGGCGTACCATACCCAGACGTTCATTGTTCAGGATGAACTGTTTGACCGGCAGGCCGTATTGCATCGCGGTGCCCATTTCTTGCATGTTCATCAGCCACGACGCTTCGCCCGCGACGTTGATTACCAGCGCGTCGGGGTGGGCCATCTGCACACCGATGGAGGCAGGAAAGCCGTAGCCCATTGTGCCAAGCCCACCGGATGTCATCCAGCGGTTCGGGTCTTCGAAATTCAGATATTGTGCCGCCCACATCTGGTGCTGGCCGACTTCGGTGGTGATATAACGGTCGTGATCCTTGGTCAGCGCCTCAAGCCGCGAGAGCGCGTATTGCGGTTTGATGATCTTGCCTTTTTGTTCAAACTTCAGGCAGTCAACATTGCGCCATTCCTCGATCTGTTTCCACCATTTGGCAACCGCGTCGGAGTTGGTTTTGCGGCCGCGGGATTTCCAGACTTTCAGCAGGTCTTCCAGCACATGGCCCACGTCACCGACGATAGGAATGTCGACACGGATGATCTTGTTGATCGACGACGGGTCGATGTCGATGTGCGCTTTCTTCGACTTTGGGCTGAACAGATCGACGACGCCGGTAATGCGGTCGTCAAAACGCGCCCCGACGTTGATCATCAGATCGCAGTCGTGCATCGCCATGTTGGCCTGGTAAAGACCGTGCATCCCCAGCATCCCCAGCCATTTGTCGCCGGACGCAGGATAGCTGCCAAGGCCCATCAACGTAGAGGTGATGGGAAAGCCCGTCGCCTCGACCAATTCGCGCAGCAGTTGCGATGCCGCGGGGCCAGAGTTGATGACGCCGCCGCCGGTATAAAAGACAGGGCGTTTGGCGGATTCGATGGCCTCTACCAGTGCGGTGATCTCGGTCATGTCGCCTTTGAGGGGCGGCTGATAATGCGAGGTCGACGGTTTCTTGGGGGTGTATTGCCCCGTGGCGAATTGCACATCCTTGGGGATGTCGACAAGAACCGGACCGGGGCGCCCGCTGGTGGCCACGTGGAATGCCTCGTGCAGGACAGCGCCCAGTTTGTCGGTCTCTTTCACCAACCAATTGTGTTTGGTGCAGGGGCGGGTGATGCCCACGGTGTCGGCCTCCTGAAAGGCGTCAGAGCCGATCATAAAGGTCGGAACCTGACCCGTCAGAACCACAAGCGGAATGGAATCGAGCAAGGCGTCCGTCAGACCAGTCACAGCGTTGGTGGCACCGGGGCCAGAGGTCACAAGCACAACGCCCGGTTTCCCGGTCGAGCGCGCATAGCCTTCGGCGGCATGCACCGCGCCCTGTTCGTGGCGCACCAGCACGTGTTTGATGCTGTTTTGTTGGAACACCTCGTCATAAATCGGTAGGACAGCGCCGCCGGGATAGCCAAATACGGTATCGACACCCTGATCAATCAGGGCTTGAACGATCATCTTCGCTCCGGTCATTTTACGTGTCATCTTGGTGCTCCGTCAGGCGGTGGTTTATCAAAAGGTGCGTTGCGCAAAAAAAAGCCCCCGATTTTGACGGGGGCGCATGGTGACTGGTATGGTCTGCCGTTACCGGCCCATGCGCGTGTGTCTTAGAATGACGACGATATCTGTAATCGCTAGATCTGTCATAGCCAAAGGCCCTTCATTGCGTGCGTGGACATTATGAGCGGCGCAAAGGGGCGTCAATGGCATATTTGATCTAAAAGTGTCGCTAGGGGCTTAAAATCTTTTCATTTGTTGCGTGAAATCGTAAATTTTCTAATTTTTGAAAAATCGTAGCCGTTTAAACCGGTTTTGCGGCGCTAAAGCCGGACTCCCGTTCCCTGCAACACCCCATGTTCCATCGCATAACGTGTCAGCCCCGCAGTCGACGAGATGCCGAGCTTGCGTTTGATGTTCTTGCGGTGTGTCTCGACGGTACGCACGGAGATGTCCAAGGTCACCGCGACTTCTTTGTTGGATTTGCCCTGTGCCAGCTGCAGCAGGATCGTCTGCTCCCGCTCGGTCAGGGGTTCACGCGTTGCGTCCTTGGGTTCAAGCGACCCTTGCGCACCGGTGCACAGATAGCGACTGCCGGCCATCACCGTATCGATCGCCAGCTTGATCTCGTCGGTGGGCACGTCTTTGAGGATATAGCCCAAAGCACCGTGGCTCAGCGCCGAAGAGATATATTCGGGGTTATCGTGCATGGACAGGATCACGATGCGGGTATCAGGTTCGCGCTCCAGCAAAATTTCAGTCGCCGAAAGTCCGCCGATCTCGGGCATGTTGAGGTCCATCAAGATCACATCAGGTGCCAGCTGCGCGACGCTATCAATGGCAGCGCGGCCGTTGGGCAAACAGCCAACCACCTCAATATCATCGTAGCTTTCTAGGATCGACTGAATGCCTTCGGCGACCATCGGGTGATCGTCGACAATCATGACCTTGATAATATGTGATGGCGGAGAGGCTGAAGGGGGCATGAGGTTGCTTTCGGCAGGATGAAGATCATCGGGGTCAGGGCAGGGCGATCGGCGGCGGGCGCAGCATATGGGTCAGCGGTACGGTGGCGGTGATCTGGGTGCCGCCTTGGGCCGAGGCTTGCAGCGTCAGCGTCCCGTCAAGCTGTTCAATCCTTTCTTGCATATTGCGCAGCCCCAAGCCGCCTGAAACAGAGCGCGTCTTGGATAGCCCCAACCCGTCGTCAGATATAGAGAGCGTCGCCCCCTGCCGGTGTCCCCGCAGGTCGACAATAACTTCCGTGGCGCGGGCATGGCGTTCGATATTGGTCAGCGCCTCTTGTGCAATCCGGTACAGTGCAATCTTAGCCTCGTCGTCCAGACGGTTGCGAAACACCACTGTGTTGAACTGGCATTTCACGCCTGTCCGTAGTGCAAACTGTTCTACCAGAGTTTTCAGCGCCGGACCAAGGCCTAGATCATCAAGGATGCTGGGACGTAGCTCACGGCTGATACGGCGGACTTCTGCGATGGCTTCGGCAAGGCTGTCGATCCCCTTGGCCAAAGGCTCTGCTGCGCGGGTGTCGCCCCGTTCAAGCCTGCGGCGCGCATTGTCGAGCGCATAGCGCACCCCCACAAGAATCTGGCTGATCCCGTCGTGCAGTTCGCGCGCCACACGCCCGCGTTCTTCTTCTTGGGCATCAAATACCCGTTGGGTGAGCTTCTTGAGCTTGGCATCCGCAAGGCGGCGTTCGCGCAGGTTGACCAGCATACCCGACCCGAAGACCAGAAAAAGCGCGGTGACCGTGATCGCGCCAATATAGAAGAACGTGCGATGCACCCGCGCCAAGACGTCGAAACGGGCGGTGGCACCGCTGGCGAGCACGTCATCGATGAATACACCCGTGCCCACAGCCCACTGCCAACTTGGAAACGACGTCACATAGGTGATCATGCGTGCGTCTTCACCGGTCGACGGTTTAGGCCACATATAGGTGTGATACCCGCCGCCATTGCGCGCGATGCGGATCAGTTCGTCCACCACAGCAGTGCCCTGGCTGTCCGTCTCGCCGGCAAAGTTGCGGTTGATCCGGTCGGTTTGGCGCGGGCTGACGAGCGCGGTGCCGTTGTAGTCGTAGACAAAGAATTGCCCCTCTTCGCCATAAATCATCGCTGACAGGATCTGCGCGACCTGCGATTTTGCCCCCCCGTCATCGGGCGAGGCAGAGCCGTAGACAAAGTAAAACCCGTTGCGTGCTTGGGTGACATAGTTGCGCAGCTCAACTTTTTTGGCGTCGATCAGTTGCTGTTCTAACGTCGAGATTTCGCGGTTCGCGACGGCGCGGGCCTGTAATGCCACCACAAAGGCAATCGCCGTCACCGCCAGCACCAAAGGGACGGCAGCAATGAGCGTCAGCTTTTGAGCATAGGTGGGGGCGATCAGGAATGACGGGCGGCGCATGCATGGCTGATACTGGGAAATCCTCGCGAATCAAAGTGCTAGATGCAGCGAGCCATTCACCCGCTATGCGTGCGGGTGCACAAGATATGGCGGGTCACTTCTGTCGTCTGCAGCATATTTGGGCGGTAAAACTGTGCTGTCTACGCAGTAGTTGGTATTTTCATGTTCGGGCATTTGCGTAAATTGAGTGTCACTTGAAATGACCTGCGCGCATATAATGAAGCGCGGGCACCCTCATATTACTCGGGAGGAGTATCCAACATGGACCGTCGTTCATTTCTTAAGACATCCGCGCTTGGCGGGTCTGCCGCTGCTGCAACCACACTAGCCGCACCGCTGTATGCCCAAGGCAAACGCACGCTGACCATGGTCACCGCTTGGCCCCGTGGCTTTGCCGTGCTCGATGACGCTGCCACCTATCTGAACAATATGGTTAACGAAATGTCTGACGGCACGTTGACCATCGAAAAGAAAGCCCCCGGCGAGCTTGTCGGCGCGTTCGAAGTCTTTGATGCCGTATCCTCCGGTCAGGCGGATATGTACCACGCCGCCGACTATTACTTTATCGGCCAGCACCCCGGTCTGGCGTATTTCACCGCCGTGCCTTTCGGTGCCACAGCCCAAGAGCTGACAAACTGGTACCTGCACGGTGGCGGCCATGATCTGCACAACCAGATCGGTGAAATCTTCAACATGAAGATGTTCCTCGCCGGTAACTCCGGGTCGCAGTCCGGTGGCTGGTTTCGCAAGGAAATCAACTCTGCCGCAGACTTCAATGGTCTGAAATTCCGCATGCCCGGTCTGGGCGGCAAGGTTCTGGGTAAACTGGGCGCATCGGTTCAGAACATCCCTGGTGGTGAACTGTATCAGGCGCTGTCGTCGGGCGCGCTGGACGGTCTTGAGTGGGTTGGCCCATTTGCGGACGAACGCGCGGGCTTCCAGGAAGTCGCCAAGATCTATTACACCGCTGGTTTCCACGAGCCAGGTTCGGGTCTGACAGCATCGGTCAACCTTGATGTGTTCAACGACCTGACGCCTGCACAGCAAAAGATCATCGAATATGCATCGATGGCGACGACACACACAGGTCTGGCCGAAACGCTGGCCAATAACGGTGCCGCATTGTCCCGTTTGCAGCAGCAGGGTGTTAAAACCATGCAGTTCCCCGACGATGTTTGGGATGCGTTCGGTGCCGCCTCCAAAGAGGTTATGGACGAGAACATGGACGATACCCTGTTCGCTGACATCCGTACCAGCTTTGAATCCTCGCTGTCCGCATCGGCAGAATGGTTGTCGAAATCCGATGCCTACTATGTCGAGCAACGCCAGCGCGTTCTTGGCAAAATGTAAGTCATCCCGTTGGGATGACATGGGGGCTGCCTTTGGGCGGCCCCGCACGCGACTTTGCATCCCTGAAACAGGGCACGCAAAGGGAGGATAATTTTCGCACCAAGCCCGCGCTGAAACCGGGCGGGCGAAGGGGGGATATCAATGGCAGAAGATGCAGTATGCGCAGGATTTTTCCGCGCGGCGGAAGGGGCCAAAATCAGCTGCTTGGACCAGTTCCAAGAGGGCAACCTGATCAGCTTTGTTCTGGGCAACCTACTTGAGGCGTTCTATAATTTCTTTGCAGCGCTGCTGAACCCGTCCATGTGGCTAGACTGGTCCAATGGCGAAGCGCTGATGCGGTTCATCTACTACGGTGCCTCGGCAGAGCTGTTCTTTGTCCTGCTGATCGGGCTGGTGATTGTCACGGCCATAGGGATTTGGAAGCGCAGCGTTATGTGGGCCTGTGTGCGCGGGCTGGAAGGTTTTGCCAACGCGACGGGGCGTCTTTTTGCGTGGGCCGGATTGCTGATGGTGCTGCAACAGATCATAATCGTCTTTATGCAGCGCATTTTTACTCGGCCTGATATCTCTATCGGCTTTGGTATTCCGCTGCAATTCGACATCAGCTGGTTTGCCGAAGAACTAAAGCTTTTCAACGCCTTGGTCGTCTGTCTTTGTGTGTCTTACACCTTTGTGCAAGGCGGGCACGTACGGGTTGACCTGTTCTATGCCGGTGCCAAGTTCCGCACCAAGCGCGTGATCGACATGTTCGGCGCGCTGTGCTTCATGATCCCCTTCGCGATTGTCACGTGGCTTTATGGCTGGTTCTTCCTGTGGCGCCATCTGGTGACACCGAACCCGTCGGCATCCGACCGGCTAGAGCTGTTGCTGCGCAAAGCGCGTCTGTTGAAGTGGAATGTGGAGACCATCGGCTTTTCGCCGAACGGGTTCAATGGCTACTTCCTGTTCAAGATCCTGCTTTGCGCCTTCTGCGTAATGGTGATTTTGCAGGCAATATCAGTTTTTTATCGTGCTTTGTTAGAGTTCCGCGAAGGGCCTGAGAGCGCAGATAAATATCTCGACCGCGATACGTTGGGCGAGGGCGAAGAAGCCTATGAGGGCACACATTAATTCAAGGGGCGTCCCATGCTATTTGGTCTCGACGGGGTCGAAGTTGGCCTGATCATTGTTTTTGCCTGCCTCTTTGGCGGCATCCTGTCCGGCTTTCCGGTGGCCTTTGCCATCGGTGGTGCTGGTATCATTTCTTTCGGCATCATTGCCGCGCTCGATAGTGCGGGGTTGATGGTGCATCAGGCGATTGACCAATCGTCCCAAGCGTATCGTGATCTGGTGAACTCTGGCGTTCCCAACGACGCGGTGTCCAAGTTCCGCTATCCCGATCTACCGCTCGTTGGTGAATCGGTTTTCCCCCAAGGGTGGGAAGTCGCGCTGGATCGTAATGTTAGCTTTATCGTGAACCGGATGAACGAACGTGTTCTCGCGGGGCAGTCGATCGAGACGCTTCTTGCCGTTCTGATGTTCGTTCTCATGGGAATCACGCTCGAGCGTTCCAAGATTGCTAACGACTTGCTCACCACGATGGCGCGGGTGTTTGGCCCGTTGCCTGGTGGCCTTGCCGTATCGATCGTAGTTGTTGGGGCATTTCTTGCCGCTTCGACAGGAATTGTTGGCGCGACTGTTGTTACGATGGGCCTGCTTGCCCTGCCTACGATGTTGCGGAACGGATATTCGCCCGAGCTTTCAACCGGCGTAATCGCCGCGTCTGGTACCTTGGGGCAAATTATCCCACCGTCCATTGTTATTGTTCTGTTGGGCACATTGGCTGGTGACTTGTACTCAGCGGCGCAAGAAGCACGGGCAACCTCGGCTGGATGTACGGATGCGTTGACCTATCTGGGCGAGCCTGCGGTCGTGTCTGTGGGCACGCTGTTTCAGGCGGCATTGCTTCCGGGGATCATGCTGGCGCTGCTTTATGCGCTCTATGCCTTTGTGTACGCGCTGCTGAACCCTGAAAAAGCGCCTGCTGTGCCAATGGGGGCGACCAATGCCGAACCCATCACGCGGGGCGAAGGTTTTACGTGGTTCCTTGGTATGCCGGCCTTGCTGATCGTCGGGACGATTGTTCTGGGCAACCTTGGTATGGTGGGAAGCCAGTCGACAGTGGTTTCAAGCTTTAGCGACATCGGGAAAGGCGCCAGCCTGCGCACGAACGTCGGCGAAGCCTGTCAGGCCGCGATGATCGAACTGCACGGGCAAAGTGCATGGGATCAAGCGGTGACCGAACAAGCCGCGATCGAAGCCGCGGGTGGTCAACAGGCCAGCGAAAAGCTGACCGAAGAAGCACTGGCCCAAAAGCAGGCAGACAAGATCGCTGATGCCGCTCCGATCGGGACCGGTGTTGCGATCATCCTGATCCTGCTGGCCTTGGTCATGACGACGGGTCGCGGTGTGGCACCTTCGGCGGACAAGCGCCCCTTGATCATCGGCGGCATTGGTCTGGTTCTTGCCGTGCTGGTGGACATCCTGCTGATTGGCCCTGCAACGTCATCGGGTGGATTGGTGGTGCTGATGGCGCTGCCGTTCGTGGCTGTGATGTATGGTGTGGTCTATGCGCTGAAGCTTTGCGCAGGTAACGAACTGATCCGCGTGGTCTTTCCGCCGCTGGTCTTGATCGTTGCGGTGCTGGGGTCAATCCTTGGCGGTATCACCAACCCGACGCCTGCCGCGGCTTTGGGGGCAGGTGGTGCCATCATGCTGGCGGCGTATCGCAAGCTCAAGGATATGGATCGGTCACCCAAGGTGATCATCTGGTCCACGCTGGCGATCCTGATCAGCATCCTTGTGGGTGTGAACTTTGACCTGCGCATCAACCAAGAGGGCGTGAGCGTCGAAGGCTGGTTTGCCTTCTTCGTGGCCTATGGCGCGTATCTATACGCGGTCTTCGGTCTGCTGTTCTCGTGCTGGATTCTCTATACCTCGGGCGTGCTTAGCCCCGTGGTGCGCGAGACGGCCAAGGTGACCTCGATGGTATTTACCATCCTGATCGGGTCGCAGCTGCTGAACCTTGTTGTGATCTCCTTTGGCGGTGAACACTACATCCAGCAGTGGCTGAAAAGCTTTGACAACGAGCTGACAGTCTTTTTGATCGTGATGCTGGTGCTGTTTGTGCTGGGCTTTGTGCTCGACTTCCTCGAGATCATCTACATCGTGATCCCGATTGTCGGGCCGGTGATCTATGGCGGCACCTTTGATCCGAAATGGGTGACGATCATGATCGCGGTGAACCTGCAAACGTCGTTCCTGACGCCGCCCTTTGGCTTTGCGCTGTTCTACCTACGCGGCGTTGCGCCGGCGAGCGTGACCACGTCGCACATCTACCGTGGGATCATTCCTTTCGTCTTGATCCAGGTTGGGGCCTTGGCGCTGCTGTGGATGTTCCCGGTGATCGTGACAATTGTGCCGGATCTAATTCCGAACTAAACGGGCAGCACGGTTCTGCTAAAACAAAAGGCACCCCTCGGGGTGCCTTTTTTCGTTTCATTGAGAATGAAAGCGGTTCAAAGCGCAGCGCAGTCGCGTATCAGCCTCTGGTCGGGCTCAGATCGGGCAGCGCGATATTGGCGACCTGCTCGGCAATTGGAACGGTGTTCAGCGGATGCTCATCGGAGGAGAAATCATCGGGGTTACGCATCTTTTGCCACGCGCCCCCCATATAGACCTCAAGTCCCGAGAACTTGGCTTTATACCCCATCTTGGGGCTGCCGGGCACCCAATAGCCTAGATAAACATAGGGCAGGCCCGCCGAGCGGGCGATCTCAATATGATCGAGGATGATGTAGTTGCCCAACCCGTCACGGGGGCGGTCGGGGCTGTAGAAGGAATAGACCATGCTCACCCCATCCTCGAGCACGTCCGTCAGGCACACACCGATCAAATCACGGGTTTGCTTGTCATGATATTCGATCACACGGCTGCGGATCGGTGTTTCCTCGATCATCGCGGCAAATTCGAAAACATCCATATCCGCCATGCCACCATCCGCATGACGGCTGTCAAGATAGGTGCGAAACAGATCGTATTGTTCTTCTGTGGCCCATGGCGACGTCGCCCGTCGCGCTATCCCTGCGTTGCGTTTGATCGTGCGCCTTTGGCCCTTGCTCGGGCTGAAGTCGGCCACGTTGATGCGCGCGGACATACAGGCTGCGCAATCGGCGCAGGACGGGCGGTACAGCACATTCTGCGACCGCCGGAACCCTTGCCCCGACAGACTGTTGTTCAGCTTGGTCGCAGACTCTCCTTGTAGGGCGGTGAACAGCTTACGTTCCATCCGACCTTCAAGATAAGGGCAGGGCTGCGGTGCAGTGACATAGAACTGCGGTGCGATGGGGAGTGTATGGCGCATGAAAATCCGTTGTTGTTCCGCGAAATCCTAACAACTGGACCAAACCGCGCCAAGTACAAGTTTGGGTCAGTTCACGCTTTCGGCACGACGATTCAGCGGGACCGTGCCTAGGATCACATCCGTCAGGCTTTGGTGGCGCGAGGTAGAACAGATGAGGATGATCGAAATCACCTGCAACGGCATCATGGCAACGCTTACGCTATAGCCTGCCGTGTGCAAAAAGGCCGACGCCAGATCAAGCGGTTCATCGCGTGCGGTGCGCAGTTCCATGCCGAACAGGCGCATCCCCCATGTGGCCGACCCGCTGGCAAGCGTCGCAACACGGTAGGTAAAGCCCACGATTAGCATCAACAACGGGAATAGAAACAACCCGATAAAGGCAGTGAACGGCACGATCAGCACGCTGGCAATCAGCACCAGAAAAGCATCAACAACCCATGCCATGAACCGTTTGGTCGGAATACCGCTATAGAATTCGGGCTGGTCGAATGGATCAGGGGTGGTGGGGGTCATCATGTCTCGTCCCTCAAGAATGGTTGTCCCCCCGCCAAGGCGGAGGGCACGGTTGTCTTCACGCAAGGCTCAGGCCTTTTGCGCATCGTCGTCATCGCGCGACCGTTCGGCCATGAACTGGTCGAACTCGGCCTTGTCCTTGGCGTCGCGCAGGCGGGTCAGGAAGGCTTCGAAGTTGGTTTGCTCTTCTTCCAGACGGGCAAGCGTATCGGCCTTATAGGCGTCAAATGCGGCGTTTCCAGTAGAACGCCCGGTGACAACGCCACGGCGGGCACGTTTGCTGCAAGACATAGATTTAAACATGCGTTTGCTCCAGATCATATAGGCAAGAACGGCGAGGCCAAGCGGCCAGAATGCGATAAAGCCGACAACCATGGCGGCGATCCAGGCACCTTTGCCCTTGTCGTCAAGAAAATCCTCGGCACGGCCCAGCCAACTGCGTTGTGCGGCGTACGAGGGTGCATAGCTCTGTGTCATCAAGTTCCCTTTCGGTCAGAGTGTGGTGGCCCTGAACGCTGCGGGCCGGTGCGGTGGTGGGCAATGTAAATGCCTTTCACATTACAGTAGATCGGCATGCTGGGCCCGCTTTGCAAGGTTTAATGTAAATGTTTTTTACATTATTTGGTTTTGGCCGCGTTTGTTGGGGCTTAGCACTGTCTTTCCGCCCATTGACGAAGCCCCAGTAACCAGCGAATGCTGGGCATATGAGAACACTTGCCAGTCAGATCACCCGCTGTCCCCGCATTTTTACGACCGATCAGGCGCAGGATGCGCGCGCGCTGTTTCCTGATGTGCCGCCCGAGATCGCAGCCCTTGTTGCGGGGGCAGGGTCGACGTCGCCTTACCTTTTAGCGTTGATGCAAAAGGAAACCGACTGGTGTCGCACGGCGTTCGACGATCCCGCTGTGGCAGTCCAACATGTGATCGACTGCGCAGGCGATGTGGCCCCCGACCAGCTTGCAAGCCACCTGCGTCAGGGCAAGCGACGCGTGGCGTTAATGACGGGGCTGGCCGATCTGGCAGGCGCTTGGTCGCTGGAGGACGTGACCGGTGCATTGACGGATTTCGCCGATGCCGCGACCCAGGCCGCGCTGACGGCAGGGCTGAAGGCGCAGATCAAACGCGGCAAACTGCCCGGCATGACCGAAGAGGATGCCGAAACCGGCGCGGGGATGGTCGTGCTTGCCATGGGCAAGATGGGCGCACGCGAGCTGAACTACTCCTCTGACATCGATCTGATCTGCCTGTTTGACGAGACCCGCTTTGATCCGGTTGATTTCCACGACGCACGCACCGCATTTGTGCGCGCCACCCGCGCCATGAGCGGAACGCTCAACGATCTCACGGGCGAGGGGTATGTTTTTCGCACCGACCTGCGTTTGCGGCCCGATTCCGGTGTCACACCGGTCTGCATGGCGATGGAAGCCGCCGAGAGATACTATGAAAGTCTTGGCCGGACGTGGGAACGCGCAGCCTATATCAAGGCGCGACCCGCGGCCGGGGATCTGGCGGCGGGGGATCAGTTTCTGTCGGTCCTGCGCCCCTTTGTCTGGCGCAAGCATCTGGACTTTGCCGCTATACAGGATGCGCATGACATGCGGCTTGCCATTCGCGAACACAAAGGGCTGGGGGGCAAGGTTTCACTGTCAGGCCACAATATGAAGCTGGGGCGCGGCGGCATCCGCGAGATCGAGTTCTTTACCCAGACCCGCCAGTTGATTGCGGGTGGGCGCGACCCTGACCTGCGGGTGCGCGGTACCTGCGAAGGCATGGCTGTATTGGCCGAAAAGGAATGGATTCCCGCAGACGCGGCCGAAACCCTTTGCGACCATTACCGTGCGCATCGCACCGTCGAGCACCGGGTACAAATGATCCGCGACGCGCAAACACACACGCTGCCACAGTCCGATGAAGGCTTTGACCGTCTGGCCGCGATGATGGACATGGATCTGCCCGCGCTGCGCAGCGATCTTGAACGGCGACTGGAAGAGGTTCACCAATTAACCGAAGGGTTTTTTGCGGGGTCGACCACAAGCCCTACACCGGCTGCCGCCCCTGACGAACATGTCTTTGACGCCGCCGTTGTTGATCGTTGGCTTAGTTATCCCGCTTTGCGTAGCGCCCGCGGGGCTGAGCTGTTTGCAGAGCTCAAGCCCGGCCTGCTGGCACGGCTGGCACGGGCCACCAAGCCGGACGAGGCGCTTTTGGCCTTTGACGGATTTCTGGGAGGGCTGCCCGCGGGCGTGCAGTTATTCTCTTTGTTGAAGATCAACCCGCAACTGTCTGATTTACTTGTGGATATCGTCAGCGCGTCGCCCGCCTTGGCGGCGTATCTGTCGCGCAATGCGTCAGTGTTCGATGCTGTAATCGGCGGCGATTTCTTTAGCGATTGGCCCGGTGAAGATGGGTTGCTCGAGAGCCTTACAGAAGCGTTGGAGGCCGAGGAGGACTATGAGGCGCGGCTTGATACCTGCCGTCGATGGGCAAAGGAATGGCACTTTCGGATCGGTGTGCATCACCTGCGCGGGTTGCTTGATGCCGCGACGGTGGGCGCACAATATGCCGATCTCGCGCGGGCAGTTTTGCGCGGGCTATGGCCCGTGGTGATCGACGAATTTTCGCGGCGTCATGGGGTGCCGCCGGGACGCGGCGCTGTATTGGTGGGCATGGGGTCGCTTGGTGCGCGCCGCCTGACCGCGGCCTCTGATCTTGATATGATTGTCGTCTACGATTCCGCCGATGTCGAAAGCTCTGACGGAAAGCGGCCGCTTGCCTCGCGGCTGTATTACGCACGCCTGACCCAAGCGATGATCACTGCGATGACCGCCCCGATGGCCCAAGGCAAGCTTTACGAAGTGGACATGCGTTTGCGCCCCTCCGGCACGCAGGGTCCGGTGGCGACCAGTCTCGCCAGCTTTGAAAGCTACCAGATGGGGCAAGCTTGGGTGTGGGAGCATCTTGCGCTGACGCGAGCCGAATGTGTGGCCGGCCCCGATGACCTGATGCAGGAGGTGTCGGGGCTGTGTAACAAGGTGCTCGCACGCCCGCGCGACCGCGCCGATACCTTGCACGAGGTCGCCGCCATGCGCGCGCGTCTTGCCGCTGCAAAGGCTGCGGGCGGCATTTGGGACGCCAAAAACGGGCCGGGGCGCTTGCAGGATATCGAGCTATTGGCGCAAGCGGGTGCGTTGCTGGCAGGGACAACGGCGCGCGATATCGCCAGCGGCATTGCGCATGCGGAACAGCAAAATATCGTCAGTGCCGATCAGGCAGAGGTGTTGCGCAAGGTGTATCGCACGTGCTGGGCTTTGCAGGCCGCGACGCGGTTGCTGTCACCGTCGGTTCTGCGCGAGGATTCTCTGGGGCAGGCGGGCTTGCGGTTCTTGTGTCGCACGCATGAGGTCGAGACACCGAAAGAACTGCACGACCATTTGACCCGGAGCTATGCGCAGGCCGCGGCGATCATTGGCGAAGCATTGGCCGATTACGTTGATAAGGCCGACAGGGGACAGCCATGACCAAAGGTGATCTGAACGACCCTAAGGGGTTGATCTATGAATCCTACCGCATACCGGGGATCACGCCGCCGGAGTGCCGGTCGATCTTCCTGGATTGGGCGCTGAGCCTGCCGATGGAGTCAGACACCAAAACCGCCTTACGTGCGTTGCTGGATCAGGTCACGCCAGAAAATCTGGATCACCCGATGACCGACGTAATGCAGGAGGGGTTGATCGGTATGGCCACCCCGCGACGGCGTGGGGGATGGAAAACACGTCCCCGAAGCTAGAAAACATTACAATAAGACGCAAACGTGCCGAAATACCCAAATGTTGCCCGAGGTTCTGAACATTCTCGCCCCATTCCCGCCTTAATTGGACGGCATTACAATATCAACGCTGCACAGTCCTATTCACCGGCAGCTTTTGGAGGGGAATATGAAACATCAAAACCTGTTGATCGCTTTGGTCTGCGCCGCTGCCGTGTCCGGTTGTGCACCGGCGGATATTGCCAGCCGGAATGCGATGTATGATACATCCTCGTCCCGTATGTCTTTGCTGGATAACCTTAATTCTTACCAGCCCGATACGCTGTTGGATGCCGTTCATATCCAGCAAACCAACGTCTTTTTACCCAATCATCTTCGTGTAGCCCAAGAGACAAGCCTGCTGCAATCGGCGGACATCATCTGGCATGACGCAGCAAATACCGATCACCGCGATCAGGTCCGTGCTATCTTCGAGGCCGCAATCCAACAGGGTGCCGTCACCGCATATGGACCAGTTCCAGCAACACTTGAGGTGGAGGTCCTGCGCTTTCATAATCCCGCCTCAGGGTCTGCGACGGACGTGCCATCGGCCGAATTCATTCTGACCGTGGTGGATGCGCGCAATGGCAAGGCGCTGGCCGAGCCCCGTCAGGTCACGGTCGAACTGAACAGTTTTGCCCCGCCCATTGCCGAAGCGCAGCCAGACAACACCGTGCTGATCCACGATCTTGCCCGCGCGATTGAACAACAGCTGTCTACACCGGGCAGCTACAAACGTACGAAACTTGCCGCTTATTAAGCGTATCGGCGAACTCTGCGCTTCCCCAACCGTGTGGAACCGACTAATGGGGGCGGTATGACAACGCCCCTTTCCCCTCCCGCTTCGACCGACCCTTCCGATTTGCCTGTGGTGCGCCTGCTGCCCAAGGCCAATGCCCGCGCCATCCGGCACGGGTTTCCCTGGGTTTATGCCAATGAAATGGTCACCGACCGACGCACCAAAGCGTTGACCCCCGGCAGCCTCGCGCTGCTGGAAGATAGCGCCCGTCAGGTGATGGGGGTGGTCGCGGTGAACCCGACCTCCAAGATCTTCTGCCGGATGTTGGACCAGAATTCCGAAGCGGTGGTGAACCAAAGCTGGTTCGAGGCTCATATTAAACGCGCCGTACAGTTGCGTGACCAAATGTATGACGCGCCGTTTTACCGTTTGATCCACGCCGAAGCCGACGGGCTCCCCGGTGTCGTGATCGATCGCTTTGGCGATACGGCTGTTATTCAGGCGAATGCCGCTTGGGCCGACGTCCATATCGACGCGCTGACCGCGGCGCTGGTCGCACAATCCGGCGTGCGCCACGTGTTGAAAAACGCATCGGGCCGGACGCGCAGCCTTGAAGGGTTGGACGACGTTAGCGGTGTGCTGCACGGCGACGCGCCCGGCGCGGCAGTGCCCGTGCCGATGAACGGCGCGACCTATATGGCAGACCTTACAGGCGGCCAGAAAACCGGACTGTTTTACGATCAACGCCCCAACCACGCCTTTGCGGCCAACCTGTCCAAGGGCAAACGCGTGCTGGATGTGTTTGCACATGTCGGCGGGTTCTCTCTGGCAGCGCTGGCAAATGGCGCATCCTCTGCGGTTGCGGTCGATGGGTCTGCTCCGGCGCTGGAACTTGCCCAGCAGGGTGCCGATGCCATGGGCGTATCGGACCGTTTCGCAACGCGGCAGGGGGATGCGTTTGATATTCTGACCGCCCTGCGTGCCGAGGGTGAAGAATTTGATGTCGTGATCTGTGACCCGCCCGCATTTGCCCCCGGCAAGCCTGCGCTCGAGGCAGGGTTGCGTGCTTATGAACGTGTTGCCCGTTTGGCAGCGCAGCTGGTCGCAGAGAATGGTGTGCTGGGCTTGTGTTCGTGTTCGCACGCCGTCGATCTGACGCAGTTCCGCACTTCATCCGTGCGCGGCATTGGTCGCGCAGGACGTCGAGCGGCGCTGCTGCACACCGGTTTCGCCGGTCCGGACCACCCGCAGTTGCCACAACTGGCCGAAACGGGATACCTAAAGTCACTGTTCTTCCGTCTGTCGTGACGCTGCGCATCCTGATCGACGCCTGCGCCCTCTATCCCACCGTCATGCGTGAGATGGTGATGGGTGCTGCGCGGGTCGGGGTGTTTGAACCGCTGTGGTCGGCGCGCCTGTTGGAAGAATGGGCGCGCGCCGCGATCAAGCTTGGCCCCGAGGGCGAAGCACAGGCCCGCGCAGAGATCGCCTTGCTGCGCGCCGCATGGCCAGAGGCCGAGGTCCCCCCAAGCCCCGGTGTGGCAGCACGGCTGTATCTGCCGGACGAAAACGACGTGCATGTGCTGGCCGCCGCGATCACCGGCCATGCCGACATTATCATGACGCTGAACGCCAAGGATTTTCCCCGTGGCACTCTGGCCGAAGAAGGCTTGGCACGGGTGGATCCCGATAGCTATCTGCACGGTGTCTGGCTGGCCCAGCCAGAGATGATCGTGCAGGTTGCTGATTCCGTTCTGGAAGAAGCGCGCCGCCTATCAGGACAACCGTGGGAAATGCGCCCGCTGTTGAAAAAAGCGCGTTTGCCGCGGCTTGCCAAAGCGCTCGGTTAGCGGTCCCACGCGGATTTCAGCGCAGTCAACGCACTTATCCGGTCTGCCGTTTTGGGATGACTAAGCAACCATGCGGGCGACATCCCGTGGTTACTTTGCGTTAACGCTTCGAGCTTTTCGAACAAAGAGATCTGCGGCGCGATGCCGATGCCTGCTTTGGTCAAAAGAGCGGCGGCATAAGCATCCGCCTCGTATTCATCGCCACGCGACAGCCGTGCTGCCAGCAAACTCGCAAGCATATTGGCGATCCAGATTCCGACACCGGGGATAATGCGCCCCAAGATCATGCCAAGCGCAGCACGCATGGCGTTCTGGCCTGAAAAGTCGATCATCCGCCGCCGTGAATGGCCCAAGGCGACGTGTCCCAGCTCGTGTGCAATCACGCTGGCGAGCTCTTCGGCGGTGACAGCACCGGATTTAAATTTCTCGTAAAAGCCACGGGTGATGAAGATCCGCCCATCCGGCGCGGCAAGACCGTTGACGGGGGCCACTTCGTATATGTGGACCTTGATCCGCGGCAGATCGAGTGCTTTCGCAAGCTTAAAGGTCATCTCACGCAGGGCAGGGTCCAGCAGCTCGGTCGATTTCTCGTCAAGCTCTCTGGCGGTGCGCCACGCAGAAAAGCGGTACATGGCAAGCCCGAAGAGCACGGCGAGGACGATGGGGAGGATGCGGATCATATGTCCAATATGGACGGGGGGGCGCGGGGTGCAAGGGTGGAATGAGTATTTGAGAAAAGGGTGAAGGGGTAAGTGCAAGGGCCGCGGCGTGCGCGGCCCTTGGGTCAAGGTCAGGACAGTTTCGCATCCATTGTGATCTCTGCGGTCATCAGCTTGGAAATCGGGCAATTTTCTTTGGCGGTTTTAGTCGCCTCTTCGAACTGCTCTTGCGTGGCATCTGGGATCACGCATTCTACATCGAGGTGGATTTTCGGCACGTGAAAGCCGCCATCTTTTTGTTCGAGAAATACGGTGGCTTTGGTTTCAATGCTGTCCGCGACCAGGTCGTAGTCTTCGAGGATCATTGACAGGGCCATGGAAAAGCAGGACGCATGGGCTGCGCCAATCAGCTCTTCGGGGTTGGTGCCGTCTTTGCCCTCAAAACGGGTGTTGAAACCGTAAGGCTGGTCACTGAGCACGCCGGTCTGGGTGGAGACGTGGCCTTTGCCCTCCTTGAGGTTACCGGTCCATTTTGCGGAGCCTGATTTCTTGATCATAGGAATTCCTTTCACCAATTGGGTTCTTGGTGAAACGCGAGGCACGGTTGAAATGTTCCTACCCGTATTGGCGCAGCAGTCGATTACCGCGTCAGCGTCTTCATTCCGCGGCTGAGCCCTTCGAGGGTCATAGGTACCATGGCATCCTGTCCAAAGATTTCCTGCACCATTTTGATGGATTGCGTGTAGGGCCAGTATTTCTCGGGGATCGGGTTGATCCAAAGGTTGCTGTTCCACTGCTCGCGCGCGCGAGACAGCCAGACTGATCCGGCTTCGGCATTCCAATGTTCGTTGGCCCCGCCGGGATAGGCGATCTCGTAGGGGGACATGGATGCGTCGCCAACAAAAATACATTTGTAATCAGAACCATAGGTGCGCAGAACTTCCATTGTGTCCAGCTGTTCGGTCCAGCGGCGACGGTTGTCGCGCCAGACGCCTTCGTAGAGACAGTTGTGGAAATAGAAGTGTTCGAGGTGTTTGAATTCGGATTTGGCGGCGCTGAACAGTTCTTCGACAGTTTTGATATGCGGGTCCATCGAGCCGCCGATGTCCAAAAACAGCAAGACCTTGACTGCATTGCGCCGCTCGGGGCGGGTTTTCACGTCCAGGTAGCCGTGTTCTGCCGTGGCGCGGATCGTACCGCCCAGATCGAATTCGTCATTCGCCCCGTCGCGGGCCCACCGGCGCAGGCGCTTTAGCGCGACCTTGATGTTGCGTGTGCCCAGTTCAACGGAATCGTCGAGGTTCTTGAATTCGCGTTTATCCCAGACCTTGACCGCGCGTTGATGGCGCGATTCATTCTGGCCGATGCGTACACCTTCGGGGTTGTAGCCATATGCGCCGAAAGGCGAGGTGCCCGCCGTTCCAACCCATTTGTTGCCGCCCTGATGCCGTTCTTTTTGTTCCTCAAGCCGCTTGCGCAGCGTCTCCATGAGTTTATCAAAACCGCCGGCGGCTTCGATCTCGGCTTTTTCTTCCGCGGTCAGATGCTTTTCAGCCATCTTTTCCAGCCATTCATGCGGGATATCCACCGCCTCCATCACCTCGTCGAGGCTGATGTTTTCAAGACCAGAGAACGCGGCCGAAAAGGCGCGGTCGAACTTGTCGATGTTGCGTTCGTCTTTGACCATACTGGTGCGCGCAAGATAATAGAACGCGTCTACGTCATAGGTCGCAAGCCCGGCCGACATACCATCGAGAAAGGCCAGAAACTCGCGCATGGACACAGGCACCTTATGCTGGCGCAGTTGCTCAAAGAACGGCAGAAACATATATTACGCTCCGGTTAGGACTCGGTCCAGAACGACTGTAAGGATCATGCCGACGATGATAAAGGCCATCGCAAAGCCCACCGCGTATTGAGCAATATCCTTGCGGTTTCCGTTGCGTTTACGGGCGGTCAGCCCCCCGATAACAGCGCCGATCACGGCGAGAAGTATGACGATCATTTTAACCCGTTTCGCTATTTATTTGAGCGGGTTAAGCGACGCGATCTCGCGCATTTTGGCCCGCACAGCCCAGTCAGAGCCAAATCCGTACCGTGCCCAGCCCAGACTGTCCAGCCTGACGGCCTGCGCCTCGGCCGCGCGATTTTCCAGTTCGAGCGCTTCGGCACGCAGCAACAGCAGGGTGCTGAGCAAGGCGGCATTTTCGCGCAAGCGGGCGGTGTTGATATGGGGCGCGATCAGACGCAGCGCTTCGGCACCCTGACCCTTGGAGACAGAGTAAGCCCCCAGTTGCGTCGCGACATAGGCGCGGTGCAGGTCCGTTCCGGGGGTGCGGGCGTAGAACAGGTCGGACATCTTATACTGTTCATGCGCGGCTTCGGCGTCACCAGATTGCAAGGCGCGGCCCATTGCGTAATGGGCGAAGGCGCGGCGGTGATCTTGCCAGCCAAGGCTTTGCGCGATCTTAATGGCGCTATAGGCAGCGTCCTGACGTTGACCACTGGACCGGCCGGGGCCAAGAGCGCCTTGAACGGCGGCGTTCCATTCGCGTGGGGTGCGGGTCACAAACCGTGCTTGGGTCGAGGTGCCGCCGGGATTGATCCGTGCAAAAATGCCGGGCAGGGCGTTGGCCACTTGACCCCGTGTCATGCCGGATCGCAGCGCAGGATCGTAGTAGGCGCGTAGAATTGTCATATCAAAGCCGGTTAACACGGTATGCACGTTGTCGTCATTAAAGACGGAGTCCGGCAGGCGGTAGAGATCATTCAGCGGCCCGAGGGCTTGGGCCAGCTCTTCGTGCAGGCAGTCGCGGACCTCTTGGGGGCTGGCGTCATTGGGGATGAAGATAGAGACGCGGCTGCGGGTCTTCAGCAGTGACCAGTTGGTCTGCGCTGTGCGGCGGACTTTCTTATATTCATCAAGGCTGCTGACATTGGGAGCCACGAAACAGGCGGCTTGCGGCAGCACCTTGCTGATGGTGCGACGGCTGACGGCTTCGACCGTGATATTGGCTGCCGGGTTGGTTGTCGGGCTGATGTCGATGCGGGCCTCTTGCCGCAAACGGTTCATCAGCGCGGTCAAGTCAGGGCCGAGGGTCGGCGGCGGCGCACCGATGACGCGCACGCTGACGGGGCCTTCGAAACGGGTGAAAACAGGCAGCTCCTTGCCGCTTTCCATACGGAACGACAGCTCGATGAAATCAAGTGACAAATCGTTGTTGGATCGAGGCGCGGGCAGGGCCTGGTGCAGGGTGAACCGTTTCATCGCGGGCAGGGAGGACGTCGAGGCGGGCTCCATCGCGGCGCGGGTGACCACACCGGGGTGCGAGGCCGGAACACAGGCACTGACCGCTAGCACGAGGGGCAACAGGAGGATCTTTTTCATGGACGCGCCCCCGCTGCGACAGACGTAAAGACCGTTCGGGCGACTTTAACGATATCCAACGCGGGGCGCACGAACAGTGCGAAAATCATATGCATCATAAACCTGACTGCCCTTTTGAGCTGATTACAGGTGTTTTTTCGCCCGCTATCCCGACCATTCTAGGGAGCAAGCATGTCAATTTAGAGAAAAATGTTAACAAATAAGGCAGGCTTGTGACCATCGTTGCCGGAACGTCACAAGTAAAGCTATCGCATCGGCCGACATGAAATAACGGGGCGGTGGAAAAATAGGGATCGTTTTAGGGGCGTCAGGGCGCGGCGTACCGCGCCCCTTTCCGGTCACTTTTGCGCGCGGGCCATAAAGGCAAGGCGTTCAAACAGATGCACATCCTGCTCGTTTTTCAGCAACGCGCCGTGCAGCTTGGGCAGGGCGGATTTGCCGTCTTTCTTCAGGTCGGATGCGTCCAGATCTTCGGCCAATAGAAGTTTCAACCAATCAAGCACTTCGGACGTCGACGGCTTTTTCTTCAGGCCCTGTTGATCGCGGATGTCGTAGAATTGGGTTAATGCGGTGGTCAGCAAGGCATCTTTGATACCGGGGTGGTGGACTTCGACGATCTTGCGCAGTGTGTCCATCTCGGGGAACTGAATATAGTGGAAGAAGCAGCGGCGCAGGAAGGCGTCGGGCAGCTCTTTTTCGTTGTTTGAGGTGATGATCACGATGGGGCGGTTCACCGCCTTGATCGTTTCGCCGGTCTCATAGACGAAAAACTCCATCTTATCGAGCTCTTGCAAAAGGTCGTTGGGGAATTCGATGTCTGCCTTGTCGATCTCGTCGATCAAAAGCACCGTCTTGCCCTCCGCTTCGAAGGCCTGCCACATCTTTCCCTTGCGGATGTAGTTTTTCACGTCGTGCACGCGCTCTTCGCCAAGCTGGCTGTCGCGCAGACGGCTGACGGCGTCATATTCGTACAGGCCTTGTTGTGCCCGAGTCGTGGACTTGATGTTCCATTCAATCATCGGCAGGCCAAGCGCATTGGAAACCTGACGCGCAAGTTCCGTTTTGCCTGTACCCGGTTCGCCCTTTACAAGCAGAGGTCGTTCCAGTGTCACGGCCGCATTCACCGCAATCGTGAGGTCATCTGTGGCAACGTAATCTTGAGTACCTTGGAATTTCATCTTGTTTTCAACCTTCTTCAACGCGCTATTCTTGGTCCTTAAACCAACAAACATAAGCATTGTGTAGTGACAATCCGCTAACGCTGCGTTAGATGCACGCCACGGGAGTGATGTCGGGAGACGCGCCTTCATGACAGGGATTAAAGACCGCGATGGGGAATGATATGAAGCAGGAAGTTTTTTTGGCGGATGGCTATACACCCGCCGAAAACGAACCGTTCATGAATGATCGGCAAGTTGAATACTTCAGACGCAAACTACTGAATTGGAAATCCGAACTGCTGGCGGGAAGCCGCGATACCATCGAAGGCTTGCAGGACGGCACACGGAATATCCCAGATGTGAACGATCGCGCCTCCGAAGAGACGGACCGCGCGCTTGAACTGCGCACACGGGACCGCGCACGCAAGCTGGTCAGCAAGATCGACGGGGCGCTGCGCCGCATTGACGAAGGTGAGTTCGGGTATTGCTCTGTCACGGGTGAACCTATCTCGCTGAAACGTCTGGATGCGCGTCCAATCGCAACAATGAGCCTTGAGGCGCAAGAGCGTCACGAGCGCCGCGAGAAAGTCCACCGCGACGATTGATCGCCTGTAGGCGGATCGCGTATGATGACATTCGCACTAGAACAATAATGAAAGCGTCGCGGTGAGAGCCCGGCGCTTTTGTGTATGAAGCTGGCAAGACAGGCTTGGTAACATGGGTATCAGCAACGCGATTGTAATTGGTGGTGGGATCGGCGGGCTGGCCGCAGCGGCGGCATTGTCACGTCGGGGCATGGCCGTCACTCTACTTGAACAGGCCCCCGCGATTACCGAGGTTGGCGCGGGCTTGCAGATCAGTCCAAACGGCATCGCGGTACTGCGCGCCATGGGGCTCGAATCCAAGCTGACCGAACGCGCCGCCGTGCGGGGGCAGGCGGTCGTGTTGCAGGACTATAAGACAGGCACGCGTGTCGCACGGCTGGACCTGATGCGGGGGCAGGGTGCGTACCCATATATGTTTGTGCATCGTGCCGATCTGGTGGATATCCTTCTGGGGGCTGCCAAACGAGGCAATGTGTCGATTGAGCTGGGCGTCGAGGTGGCAGAGGTGACGCCCGGTGCCACGCCGCAGCTGTGCCTCACAGACGGATCGCGCCGACGGGCCGAGTTGATCGTGGATGCCAGCGGCATTCATAGCCGCGCGCGCGCCGTTTTGAATGGCGCAGATCAGGCAGAGTTCACCGGACAGGTGGCATGGCGGGCTGTCGTGCTTAATACCTTTGACCATCCGAACGAGGCGCATGTGACCATGGGACCGGGGCGGCATCTGGTGAGCTACCCCTTACGTGGTGGAGGACTGGTCAATCTGGTCGCGGTTGAAGAGCGGGACAGCTGGGCTGCCGAAGGATGGAACTGCTTTGACGATCCGGCCAACCTAAAGCAGGCGTTCGCAGGCTTTGGCGGGCGTGCTAAGGCAATGATCAACGCGGTTGAGACCTGCACGCTTTGGGGGCTGCATCTACATCCCGTGGCACAGACGTGGCATCAGGGCGGGGTCGCGTTGCTTGGCGATGCTGCGCATCCGACGCTGCCGTTCCTCGCCCAAGGGGCGAACATGGCGCTAGAGGACGCGTGGGTGTTGGCTGACACCGTGTTGAACCACCCAGCAGACCATGCGCTAAGCCGCTACCGGACCCTACGCGAACCACGCGTGCGCCGGGTGATCAAAGCGGCGGCAGGTAACGCCACGCGCTATCACCTGCGCCTCGGTGCGGTACGGACAGCGGCCCATCTAGGATTGAAGGTGGCCAGTACCCTTGCCCCCGGGGCGATGGTCGGCGCGTTCAACTGGCTATACCACCATGATGTGACCGCGCCGAGATAGCCCCGTTTTGCCAGTTACTTGGCGCGTTGGAGCATCCCGAAAAGGTCACGCGGATCTTCGGGGTCGGCCAGCAGGTCAAGGGGATCAAATAGATCGGTCGCCTTGATCTGGTCGCGCACATACCGCAGCGCCGAGAAATCCTCGATCGCGAAGCCGACGCTGTCGAACAGGGTGATCTGCTTGTCATCCGTGCGCCCCTGCGCCTGACCGGTCAGCACCTGCCAGATTTCCGTAACAGGATGGTCCGGTTCAAGCTGCTGGATCTCGCCCTCGATACGGGTCTGTTCGGGGTATTCCACAAAGATCCCTGCGCGGTGCAGGATCGCGGGGGCCAATTCTGTCTTGCCGGGGCAATCGCCGCCGATGGCGTTGATGTGGATGCCGCTCCCGATCATATTATCGGTGAGGATGGTGGCGTATTGTTTATCTGCGGTGCAGGTGGTGACGATTTGCGCGCCCAGCATGGCCTCTTCGGCGGTGTCGCAGGGGACGACCTTAAGCCCCAGCCCTTGCAGGTTCGCCGCACATTTGGCGGTGGCGTCTTTGTCGATGTCATACAAACGCACCTCGTCGATGCCAACGATGGCCTTCATCGCGAGGGTCTGGAATTCGGACTGCGCCCCGTTGCCAATCATCGCCATGACATGCGCGCCCTTGGGGGCCAGCAGCCGCGCCACCACCGCCGACGTCGCCGCAGTGCGCAGTGCGGTTAGCATTGTCATCTCGGACAGCAGCACCGGATATCCATTGGCGACATTTGCCAGCAGGCCAAAGGCGGTCACGGTCTGCAAGCCCTCGGCGGTGTTCGAGGGGTGACCGTTGACGTATTTGAACCCGTACACCTCACCATCCGAGGTCGGCATCAGTTCGATCACACCTTGTTCCGAGTGGCTGGCAACGCGGGGCGTTTTGTCAAAAAGCTCCCATCGTTTGAAGTCAGCCTCGATATAGTCGCCGAGGCCAATCAGCATGGGCTCTAACCCGATGTGATGGATCAGCTTCATCATGTTGTCGACGGATACAAAGGGCACCAGCGCTTTGTCGGAGGGGGTCAGCTTGGTCATGCCAGGGAGCCTTTCAGTCAAATCAATATGCACGGGTGGGGCGGTCGAAAACCCGGCGGCCAAAGGCAGAGGCGGCCAGATCAACCATCAGTTGCGCAGTGCGGCCACGCTCGTCCAGAAACGGGTTTAACTCTACCAGATCAAGCGAGGTCATGAGGCCGCTGTCGTGCAGCATCTCCATGACCAGATGACCTTCGCGTACCGTCGCACCGCCGGGGACGGTTGTGCCAACAGCAGGCGCAACGGACGGGTCAAGGAAATCCACATCAAGCGAGACATGCAGCATCCCGTTCGCGGCGGCGACCTTTTCAAGGAAGGTGTTCAGTGGCGTGGCGATGCCGGTTTCATCAATCTCGCGCATGTCGACGCGCTGGATGGTGGTTTCTTGCAACGCAGCACGTTCGGCGGCGTCGACGGAACGCAGCCCGATGATCGCTATATTGTCATGCGGTAGGGCATAGGGCAGATCAGGGAAAGCGTCGAAGCCTTCGCGGCCCGTGACATAGCCCAATGGCGTGCCATGCAGATTGCCGCTGTCGGTGCTTTCGGGCGTGTGGAAATCGCTATGGGCATCCAGCCAAAGCACAAACAGCGGACGGTCCTGCGCCTGCGCATGGCGCATCGCGCCCAGAACGGTGCCGGACGCCAGCGCATGATCGCCGCCCATGATGATGGGTGTGCCGTCTTGCAGGGCCGCTTGGGTGGCGTCAGCCAGACTATGAGTCCAGGCGATGGTCTCTTCAAGCGCGTGCAGCTTGGGGTGCTGACCGGGGGTGAACGCTGCGGGGGCCACGTTGCCGCGATCGGTGACATCATGGCCCAGATCGGTCAGGGCGCGTGCCAGTCCAGCTGTACGATATGCGTCGGGGCCCATCAAACAGCCCAGACGACGTTTGCCGCTGTCCAGCGGCGCGCCAAGAAGAATGCAGTTTTGTCCAGTCATACAAGCGGTCCTTTATTCCGAGTTTCGTGCAGATTATCTGGTTGGTATGATCAGCAACAATCGACTAAAGTGACCAAATCGGAGAATAACTATCCAATTCGGGCAGGGGTTATGGACAATACGGACGAAGCAATTTTGGCAGCCCTGCGCGATGACGCGCGGGCCTCGCTTTCTGATCTTGCCACTGCCTTGCGGCTGTCGCGCACCACGGTGCGCGCGCGACTGGCGCGGTTGCAACAAAACGGAGAGATTTTGGGGTTTACCGTCGTGACACGATCGGATGTCAGGGCGGATCCCGTGCGCGGCTTGATGATGATCGAAATCGAAGGCCGCGGGACGGAACGTATCACGCGTACGCTTGCCGGCATGGCGCCGCTGCGCGCGGTGCATTCAACCAATGGGCGGTGGGATGTGATTGTTGAAATCGGGACCAAAACGCTCGAGGAATTTGACGAGGTTCTGGCCCGTATTCGCAAGCTTGATGGGGTCGTCGCCAGCGAAACCAGCTTGTTGCTAAAGACCCGCAAGGCGGGGCAGGTCGCCGTTTAGCGCGGCGACCTGCCGGATATATTAGCGAGAACTGCGCGCCGCAGAGACCCAGAACGCCAGCAGTACGGCGCATGCGACGGCGTTCCATCCTGCCATGGAAAGCCCAAATAACTGCCAGACGATAGCGTCGCACATGACCAGACCGGAAGGCGCTGTTGTGGACAGCAGGTCGCTCCCGCTCATGGTGCCCAAATCCATGCCGCCACCTGTGCAGGACGATGGACCGGGCCAATATTTCCATTCGACCCCCGCATGATAGACGCCGATGAGGCCAGTAATGGCCACCGAGACGGCCCCAAGCCAGATCAATGCACGCGGCGCGCCGAACAGCACAATCACCCCGATAACAATCGCCGCGGCATGGGGCCAACGCTGCCAGAGACACATTTTGCACGGGGCGTAGCCGCCGATATGCTGAAAGCCGAACGCCCCCAGCAGCAACGCCGCAGAGCCAAGCGTGGCGATCAGGACATAGGTGTTTCGGGTCATCACAGATACCTCAGTAAAAAGAAGCTGCCGAACAGCAGCACGACAAATACGGTAAACACCAAAGGCAGGCGGCGTTCAATAAAGTCACGGATCGGTGCGCCAAATTTCCACAGCAGCCCCGCGACGATAAAGAAGCGTAGCGCACGCGCGAGGATAGAGGTGACGATAAAGGTCGCCAGCGGCATCCCTGTCCAGCCAGACATGATTGTGATTACCTTGTACGGGAAGGGGGTGACCCCTGCGCCAAGCACGGCCCAAAAACCGACATCATTAAACCGCGTCGAGAATTCAGCCATCGCGTCGCCTTTGCCAAGGCTGGCGAGGATCGGCTGTCCCAACTGTTCAAACGCAAGCGCCCCGATGGCATAGCCCAACATCCCGCCCAAAACCGACGCCACAAGCGCAACCCCTGCGATCAACCATGCACGGCTGGGGCGAGCGAGGATCATCGGGATCATCAACACATCCGGCGGAATAGGAAAAACCGAGCTTTCGAGGAACGCGACAACCGCAAGCGCCCAAAGTGCGTGCGGATGGTTCGCCAGGCCAAGAACCCAGTCATAAAGCCGTCGGATCATACTGTTTTCTCCGGTAAAGGTTGTCCGTCAACTGGCAACACCAGAACAATCGAACGGGGTCAAGCAAAAGCGGTAAAATTGCTCTTGCCGCGGGGCGCGTTGCACGGTAACAGACCCCCATTGTGCCCAAGTGGCGGAATGGTAGACGCAGGGGATTCAAAATCCCCCGCCGCGAGGCGTGCCGGTTCGAGTCCGGCCTTGGGTACCACCTTGTTTCGACAGGGTTTTCCGTGAAATATAGTTTGAGCAGTGATGGCTTGCGGGATGTGTCCGCTTTCCTTGTCGCGCGTGCGTTTGTTTTCTATGTCGATGACGGGATTTTATCCCTAGCGCCGGCTAGTGGCGTATTGGGCTGGTACCACAACGGCATTCTGGCGTGTTGCGTGGCAGCATGTTTGTGATGTGGCCGGTATTCAAGCCAATGGCCACGCGAAGATAATTTTGCATCAAAATTGACGTAAATACCGCTTTTGGTTGCGGGCGATGGGGCTGTTTAATGCAGCTGCCCGGTCAGCGTCCTGTGGGGAAAGCGCGCTCTTTCAGCGGTAGTATTCCTTACCATCTGCGCCGTTGACTACTCTTTTGCCTAAGGTCTGATTCGGCCGTATCAGAAAAAACTACCTACATTTTTTGAAAAAATCCTCGCTGTTTCAACCTATTGGTTCCAATTTGGGAATTTTACAAAAGACCAGTATCGGTATAGTTGAATTTATTGTCAGACGTTGTTCGCTGTATCGTAAACCGAAACAATAGAGATCTACTCCGGAACGTTCGGTCGAATTTTCTCTTTAATTTCTAAATTTCCGGTGCGTGATAATTATCCTCTCGAAGGATTTGGAAACAGTACACCACCTATACGGGTATCTTAATTCATCATTCTTGGACAAAAGATGGCCGAAAAGGGGCGTCTCAGCACTTTCTTGCCACTTTCTTCTTCCTGCAAAGCAGACCGAAGAGTATTCATGAGCCTGCCCAACTGGGGGGCAAAGTTTTTAGGTTTCGGGGGCGACCGCATTGAACGCGCAAGTTGTGCGGGGAAGATGTGTCGCTCGGCTCTTAGGAGATCGTTGGATACACCACTGTCGATTGCTCGGCAGAGGGCGGCCTTGTTTGGCTGTCTCTCCCTCCAGAACGGTAAAGTTCTTTGCGCGTCGTCGATGGCCGCGAAGCATTGTTAGGGGGTTAGTGTTCGCCATTTTGCGATGGCCCGCCATATCGGTGGAAAACGGGAGAGACCGATGGGATCACATGCCTACTTAACGCGAAAGCCAGACCGGCTGGTTAAAGGCGATGACGCAACGCTGCGTTGCACCAGGCGCGCCGATTTCGCCTTGTTTAATCCCCCAAACCGCCGCCGTCGGATCACATCAAGAACACAAATGGCCCATACCCAGTTGATTACAGATTTAAACAATGGGCGCCGCGCTCTTTGTCCTGCACCGCTACGCCCCCAGCAGCGGCGTAAAGGGCAGGGCGGCACCGTGTCCTACCCTAAGGATTTGGCACGGGTTACGTGCCCCACGAACTGATGAGCTTCGCCCGTGAACGGGCAAACTACTATTTTGGGCTGGCGGTATCCACCGCAGCGTGCCTGAGCAAATTTTGGAGACGACTGATATGACCATCTTTTTGAACAAGCTATGGCTTTTTGGCAAAACCAGCACCGCCGAGGCCGAGCAAACCGCGACCGAGGCACCGAGCGAGGGGCCGAACGGTATTGTGGATGGTAACCAACAGGACAACCTGATCGACGCCAGCTATACAGACGACCCCCATGGCGACCGTGTTGATGCAAATGATGCGGTGTTTGGCTATGCCAACAACGACGACATCATCCTTGCGCGCGGCGGGAACGATACGGTCAAGGCGGGTTTGGGCGATGATACAGTTGTGGCGGGTTCGGGCGATGATTTGGTCGAAGGTGGCAGCGGTGATGACATCCTGATCGGTGACGGTGCGACCAAGGGTACCTATGGCGACAACCGCGAAAGTTTCGAATGGTCTAAGGCACCAGATCCTTCCGGCGACGGGTCCGAGATCGATGACGACGATTCCCTCAAGGGCGGGTTCACCCAGAACACCGGTTCCGTCAATGTAACGTTCGATCTGAAAAGCTTCTCGCCCAATAATCATGCCTCGCAGGAATTCAGCGATCGTGACCAGTTTATCGACAACATCGACAGCGGTTCCGAAGAAATCAACGACGAGAGCTCCTTTGAATCGCTGGCAAACTGCACCGGTGATACAAAGTTCGAGCTCCGTTTCGATCAAGCCGTTGGCAACGTATCGTTCAACGTGAATGATATCGACAACAATGGCGCCGTTAAAGTTCTGGCCTACGATGCGTCAGGGAAAATGATCGATGTCGATCTGATTGCGAACAGCAGTTCCAGCGGTGTGAAACTGACCGACAGCGACGGCAAATTCGGTGTCGATACAGCAACCAGCAAAGGCGGTGACGACTACCCCTCTGATAGCAAATATTCGGTAAACGTTTCTATCGAAGGCCCCGTGTCGCGAATCGAATTCATCCACACAGGTGCGACCAGCGGCAATTCAGGCGTGAACGTGACAGACGTGTTTTTTGACAGTCCCGTGGCCGCGCTACCTGACGACGACGGCGCAGTTGGCAACGACACTCTGGACGGCGGCGAAGGTGACGACATCATCTTTGGTGACAGCGCGGGCCTGACCAAGGCGGATCCTGTGTCGAAAGGGGTCGATCCTGTGGCAGGTGCAGATCACACTGTTTTGACGTGGGACTTGTCGAATGTGACCGTCGCTGGCGGCTCTAGCCCGTTCCGCGATAGCGATACCGGCTCCAGCGAGCTGGCGGGTAAATCATTCACTATTAACGATAATTCTGCCCCCGTAGCTGTTGGCGTCAAGGACGGGGACGACTCGTTGAATGACAACGATGGTACGCAGACCCTTGTTCAAACCACCAAGCTGAACGGCAACACCGAATACGCAGGGGATAAATTCATCCCCGAATATTCCTATGTCGTGCGTCCCTCGGACGCCGTGGATTCCTCGCAGGATGTGACCGTTTACGTGATGAACTTTGACGGTACGGATGCCGTCGGGATCGTGACAGACAAACCGCTTGAGGTCGGCAAATCCTATGATTTCGTCAGCCACAGCTCTGACCTTCCGTCGATTAAATATGACCACATTGCAAACACTTACACCACGCCAGGCGATGCGACATCGCCGACAGACGGGCTGGTTGGTGGCGACGATGTGCTGACCGGCGGTGCTGGGAATGACACGATCTTTGGCGAGGGTGGCAACGACAGCATCGAGGGCAACGAAGGCGACGACTACCTCGAAGGCAACAGCGGCGATGACACCATCTCCGGTGGCAGCGGCAAAGATACGATCTACGGCGACAACAACACCGGTGACGGTTCTTCGTCTGGCGGCACAACAGAGCGCGAGAGCTTTGAGTGGGACAAGGCACCAGACCCCCACGATACCTCCGCTGTCGACAATAATGACAATCTGGGCGGCGGCTTTGTTCAGGACACGGGCAACGTCAATGTGACCTTCTCTGTCACCGGCAGCACCAAAACGCCCGAGACGACATTCTCGACGGACCAGCAAAAGGTGCATTCGATCACTGGCGACGATCAGGCGACCAATGCCAACAGCTCCTTGGCATCGCTGGCGAACCAGGATGGCGAAAGCGCGACATATCGTTTGGACTTCTCCAAGGATGTGACCAACATCAGCTTCCGCATCAATGACATTGATAACGCGTCGAAGGTTGTCATCGTGGCGATCGGCCCCGATGGGACACGCACGCCGATCAAGGTCGATACAGGCAGCGGCATCAACGCTCAGAACCAGGACGGCGTTGGCGGTTACGAAACCCTGATCAGCCGTGGAGATAATGGCCCCGATACTGACCCGGACCACTCTGCCCTGGTGAACATCGAAGGCCCGGTCGATTACCTTGAGATTACCCACACGATGGATCAGGATCTGTCGGATGGCAATCACGCGGGCATCAACATCACCGACGTCTATTTTGACGCACCCGTAGGCAGCGTTGACGATGGCGCGGGCAATGACCTGTTGATGGGCGACGAGGGCGACGACTTTATCGACGGTGGCGCAGGCGACGACACGCTGTTTGGCGGCGATGACGACGATACGCTGGTCGGCGGTGACGGGAATGACCAGCTGACCGGCGGCGAGGGCAAAGACAAGATCAGCGGTGGCGCAGGCAAGGATACCATCTTTGGCGGCAACTATGGTGATGAAGTGGATGGCGGCGCAGGCGGCTTCGATTCTGACCCCAGCCAGAACACCGACGATGACACGCTTGACCTGACTGGCCTTAATTTCCGCTTGCGTGATCTGACACCCGACAGCAACGGCAATGGCCAGAACGGCACCGTCGACCTGTATAATGCTGATGGAAGCTCTGCTGGATCGTTCAAATTCACCGAAATTGAACATATCATCGGTGAAGAGATAGCAGGTCCGGTTGATGGTCTGGACAGCGGCGAAACCATGCAGCCGGAGTATACGGACGCGCAGGGTGACCAGATCGACGGCACCGACGGTATCAACGATACGATCTTTGGCAACGGCGGCGACGACACGATCGATAGCGGTCTGGGCGACGATACCGTTGACGGCGGGTCGGGCGATGACACCTTCGCGCTGACCGACGGCATTGATAATGACGTTATCATCGGCGGCGAAAGCGGCGAAACCACAGGCGACGTGATCGACAGCACCGCTGTGGATGACGATCTGACAGTGACCTTCACTGACGACGAGGAAGGGACACTGACCAACGGCTCCGGCATCACCGAATTCTCAGAGATCGAGAAGCTCGAACTGGGTGGCGGCGATGATACGGTCACAGGCTCTGGTGGTGACGAACATGTTTTGACCGGCGACGGGAACGACGTGGTCAACGCCGGTAGTGGCGATGATACCATTGATGGCCAAGGCGGCGATGATATCATCGACGGTGGCGGCTATGATGACAGCTTGATCGGTGGTGACGGCAACGACTCTCTTGTTGGCGGATCGGGCAATGATGTGCTGATCGGCAACAATTCGGGCGTGATCGGCGTGCCTGACGCGGATATTCCTTTGGTGGGCACACCATTTGATCAGGACGCGAACCCCAACGATGACAGGGACACGTTGATTGGTGGCCGCGGCAACGACACCATCGATGGCGGCGATGATGCTGACTACATCGACGGTGGCGCGGACGATGACGTCATCGAAGGCGGCATTGACAACGACACCATCTATGGCGGCAGCGGCAACGATACCATCACGGATATTCAAGGCGCGGATAGTATCTTTGGTGGTGACGGCGACGATCTGATCGATGCGGGTGTGGATACGTTCTCGGACTACAAGAATGACCAACCTACATTCATTCACCCGGTAACAGGTGAAACTGTTTCAAATCCGTTCTTCGGAACCGGCGATCCGAACAAGGACGACGGTCGTGACTTTGTCGATGGTGGTTCGGGCAACGATACGATCCGCACCGGTGACGACTCTGATACGATCTTTGGCGGAACGGGCGATGACTTTATCAATGCTGGCATCGACGACGACTTTGTCGAAGGTGGTGATGGCAATGATTTCATCATCGGCAGCCACGGTTCCGATACGCTCAAGGGCAACGGCGGCAACGACACCATCTATGGCGGCTTTGGCACAGAACCCATCGCGGGTTATGCTGGCGAAGAAGTAGATGCGACAGATCCTCAGCCCAACAATGGCAAAGATCTGATCGACGGTGGCGCCGGAGACGACGTTCTGTACGGTGAAGACGATGACGACACCATCTTTGGCGGTGCTGACAACGACTACATCTACGGTGGCATCGACGACGACAGCCTAGATGGCGGCCAAGGCAATGACACAATTTTGGGTGGCCAGGGCGATGACACCATACTCGGTGCGCAGGGCGATGACGTTATTGACGGTGGCGAGGGCAACGATTCTATCTTTGCGGGCAACGATAACGACAGCGTCATTGGCGGTAACGGCAACGACACAATCGACGGTGGTCTCGGCAACGATACCATCGACGGTGGTGACGGTGACGACTTCATCGAGGGTGGCTTCGGTGAAGACAGCATTCTTGGTGGCGACGGCGACGACACGATCATTGCGGCAGGCGACAACGATACCGTAGACGGTGGTGACGGTGACGACTCCATCAGCGGTGTCCGCGGCGACGACGTATTGTTCGGTGGCGAAGGTAACGATACCATCGACGGCGGCGAAGATAACGACACCATCTTTGGCGATGGCGGCGACGACAGCATCCTTGGCGGGTTCGGAGACGACAGTCTGATCGGTGGTGAAGGTGATGACACCATTATCGCAGGCGGCGGCGACGACATCATTCGCGGCGGTGCAGGCAATGACAGCATGCAGGGCAACGATGGGATGGATACCTTCCTTGATGTCAACGGTGGCGATACCATCGACGGTGGTGCCGGAAGCGATCCAAGCGACTATGATGTCATCAACCTTGTCGGTTCGCTGAACGGTGGCGGCTACCGTCTTGAAAATGTCACTCCGGATAGTGATCCCGGTGACACGATTGACGGCGACGGCGTCAATGACGGCATCGACGGTACGATTGTCTTCACGGATGCGTCCGGCACTGAAACCGGTCGGTTGGACTTTACCAACATCGAAGAGATCATCCCCTGCTTTACGCCGGGCACCCTGATCGCAACGCCCAAAGGCGAACGTCGGGTCGAAGATCTGGAGGTTGGCGACCGTGTCATTACCCGCGACAACGGCATTCAGGAAATCCGCTGGGTCGGTGCACGTGAAATGTCCGGTCATGAGCTGGCGCGTAAGGCGCATCTGTTGCCGGTGCTGATCCGTCAGGGCGCATTGGGGAACAACCTGCCCGAGCGAGACATGCTGGTCAGCCCCAACCACCGCGTTCTGGTGGCCAACGACAAAACGGCGCTCTATTTCGAAGAGCGTGAAGTCCTCGTCGCGGCGAAGCACCTGACCGGTCTCGAAGGTGTTGATATCGTCGAGACCTCGGGCACGACCTACATCCACATGATGTTCGACCAACACGAGGTGATCCTGTCCGACGGTACATGGACTGAAAGCTTCCAGCCGGGCGATATGAGCCTTGCAGGTGTGGGCAACGCGCAGCGCAACGAGATTCTGGAGCTATTCCCAGAATTGGCGACGCGCGAAGGGGTGGACGGCTATGTCGCCGCGCGCCGCACGCTCAAAAAGCACGAGGCAAAACTTCTCACGAAGTAAGCGTCGGGCTGAATGCAGCAACACCCGTGTTCCCCACAAAAGGGGGTGCACGGCGATGAACGGGGCAGGAGACTGTCCCGTTTTGTCGTCCTTAGCTTTATCGTTGAAAGGCAGGGGTCAGCGAGCAGCGCGCCAAGCGGCCCATGCTTCAGGCGTATCCAGATCCAGCCGCGCACGGTTCTCCGGTAGGGGCACGATCAGCGTCTCTGCCTGCGCCTGTGCGATAATCTCTTTGGCACCAGTATCACCGGACATCTGCGCAATGCGGTCAAAATGACACGCGCCAAACACCGTTGGATGTCCGGCCTTTCCATCAGAGGTCGCGCCGCGCCATATCGTATACTTCGTATTTAAATCAACCGACTGAAGCACGCACCTAAGGTCATATTCGGTTAGCTCCGGTAGATCGGCCAGCAGGATCATCGCAGCCAGAGAACTGCTCGGCAAGGCCGCAAACCCCGCGCGCAGCGATGCGTTTATCCCTTCCGCCGCGTCTGGCACAGGCAACGGTGTGACATCCAAACCGCGCAGCAGATCATAGCGCGGATGGGGCGCGGGCGGCAACGCCACGATGATTGCGGCCTTTGTCGCGGCGCGTGCGATCCGTGCCTGCCGTCGCAAAAGCGGCTCTGTGTCAATCAGCTCTGTCAGCTTGTCGCGCCCTCGCATCCGCGAGGATTGGCCCGCGGCCAGCAAGATGATGGGAATGTCGTGGCGCATCCGGAGTCCCTAATAAAACTAGCGTGGTGTATAAAAGGCGTAAGCCTATTCGCTGCCTCAACTTTTCGTGCTACCAGTATGAACCAGTCGGACGACCTGCGCGTTGAGTGTAAAAGCCAAGTGATCTGCGCGCAAGTTTAGCGAACTCGGTAGCCCAAGCGCGGAATATATGAATGACACCTGATTTTTTGATCCCCTCGACGCTGATCCGTAAAGGCCGCGAATACAGCCGCAAACTTTGGGTGCGTGTTTTGATTATGGGGCTCTTGGCGGTGTTTTCCCTGTTGGTAAGCACGCTGATCGAAAGGTGGATACCACAGTCACTGGCGACATATCTGACGGGCAGTGCTGCGGACCGGCTTTTGTCGATTATCGCGAATGCGATGCTTGCGGTGACCACCTTTTCGTTAAGCGTCATGGTCACCGTGTATCGCAGCAGCTCCACTCAATGGACGCCACGGGTTCACCGTCTGATCGTAAAGGACCGCACAACGCAGAACACTTTGGCGGTCTTTATCGGCGCATATGTCTATGCGTTGATCGCGATTATCCTGCGCGAATTGGGGGTGTTCGACGACAAGCGGTCGTTTGTCTTGTTCATCATGACCGTGATCGTCTTGATCGTTATTGTGCTCAGCCTGATCCGCTGGGTGCTTCATCTGCAGTCCTTTGGTAGCCTGATCGACACGTCCCGTCAGGTCGAAGAACAGACCCGCCTGTCCTTCCGGGAGAGGTTGCAGAACCCCTGCCTTGGGGCCAATGCGCTGACCGGTGATATTCCCGAAAGTGCCGAACCGTTCACGGCCGACGAGAATGGCTATATCCAGCATCTTTATCCCGAGGCGTTGAACACTGTGGCGGCAAACCACGGGGTAAAAATTTACTTTAGACGCAACATCGGTAGCTTTGTTTTCGTGAATGAACCGATGATGATGATCGACCGCGTGGGCGATCCGATAGACGACGAACACACCGACGAAACCCTCGGCGCGGGGATTAGGGCCAGTGTAATCATCGGCGATCTGCGTACCTTTGACCAAGACCCCCGTTTTGGCCTGATCGTCATGGGAGAGGTTGCCTCAAAGGCGCTGTCACCGGGTGTGAACGATCCCGGAACCGCCATCGACATGATTACACGGATCGGGCGGGTTCTGACGGACTACGAGGACGAAACGGCGCGGGAGAGAGACGAGGTTTTGGACCATATCTACGTCGAACCCTTAAAGGCTTCAGATCTGGTCCAAGACGCCTTTGGCGCGCTGGCGCGGGATGGCTGCACGGTCGTAGAGGTGCAGCAACGCCTGCAAACGACCTTGAACGGATTGATGCGCCACCCCGACAAGGGGCTGCGCGATGCGGCGCGTACTTCGGCTGAACGTCACCTGCGTCGGGCCCTCTATGCTATCGAGTTTGAACCGGACCGCGCACAATTGATTGAAAGCGCGAGCGATGCCGTGCGCGACGCGGTCAGAAAGGCCCTGCGCCAAAGCCCGGAACAGGACGATACGCCCGAAATGGACAATGGTACGGATACAAACTGACGCGTCAGCGCGACGGCAGCGCCGATCAGAGCGGCCGGATTTTCAGCTGGGTAATGCGGTTACCGTCACGCGCCATGACTTCGAACCGGAACCCGTGGAAGGAAAACACCTGACTGGGCGTCGGGATCATCTGCGCTTCGTGAATCACCAGACCGGCGACGGTGTTTGCCTCATCATCAGGCAGGTCCCATTCTGTCGCGCGGTTCAGGTCGCGGATGGTCATGGCTCCGTCGACGAAAAACTGCCCGTCTTCGGTCTTGGTGACCCCGTGATCTGCGTCTGGGTCAAACTCGTCAGTGATCTCGCCGACGATTTCTTCCAGAATGTCTTCGAGCGTGATCAGCCCTTGCAGCGACCCGTATTCATCTACCACGAGTGCAAAATGCGTACGCCGGCGGAGGAACTGGCGCATTTGTTCGTCGAGCGTGGACGTTTCTGGCACAAAATAGGGCTTCACCGCGATATCGGCGATTTTGAAAGACTTGAACGGCGCGTCGTCATCGGCGCCATTGATATGCTCGTACATGGCCCGCAGCACGTCCTTGGCGTGGATCACACCAATGATGTTTTCTGGGTCGTCGCGGTAGACGGGCAGGCGGGTGTGATTGCTTTCAAGTATCTGTTCAAGGATCTGTGACGGGTCATTCGCGGCGTCGATCATCTCGATCCCAGACCGGTGGAGCATGACCTCTTCGACCATACGTTCGCGCAGGTCTAAGGCGCCAAGAATACGGTCGCGATCCTCTTTTTCAACCACACCTTCGGATCGACCGATCTGGAGCGCACCAGCGATTTCTTCGCGCACGGCTAGGATGTTGCTGTCGGGGTCGATCGTCACGCCGAACAATCGCAAGATACCACGGACCAAAAAGCGTACAGCCGACACAACGGGGCTGAAGACCAACACCACCAGCGCAATGGGGCGCGACACAGCGGCAGCGGCAGTTTCTGCATTGGTGATCGCATAGGTCTTGGGCAGCACCTCGGCAAATATCAGCACAAGGAGGGTCATCACCAGCGTCGCCAACGCCACACCGGATTCCCCGAAGACACGCGTAAACAGCGCCGTCGCAAGCGAGGCTGCAAGAATGTTCACAAGATTGTTGCCCAGCAAGACAGAGCCAATAAGCCGCTCGTTATCTTCGGTGATCCGAAGAGCCCGTTCAGCACCCTTGGACCCTTTGTCTGCTTGCCCGCGCAGCTTGCCCCGCGATGCAGCCGTCAGTGCCGTTTCAGACCCCGAAAAGAAGCCGGAAAGCACCAGAAGAAACAAGATGATACCGCAGCTGATCCAAAATGCGCCGTCTAGGATTGCGGGGGCCGTGTCCATTTGTGAATATACCTTATCCGTTTGCTCTTAGGGTTATGGGCGTGTGTGCGGTTTCATTCAAGGGATGAGCAGGGTGAACCATCAAGATTTGGGACAATTGAACGGGCCGATTGTGCTGTTCGGCGGGCCATATTCGAACCTGCAGGTGCTTGAAGCGCTGTTTGACCGTGCGCGCGCCCTAGGGGTTGGGCCGGATCGGATGATCTGCACCGGCGATGTGGTGGCCTATTGCGCTGATGCCTATGCGGTCAGCGAAAGGATGCGGTCCAGCGGTGTGCCTGTCGTCGCCGGAAACTGTGAAAAACAACTCGCCGCCGGGGCGATGGATTGCGGCTGTGGGTTCGAGGACGGCAGCGCCTGTGATCTGCTGTCTGTCGGCTGGTACGGCTACGCCAGTGCGCAGATCTCTGACGCGCAGTGCAACTGGATGGGGCAGGTGCCTGACATCATTAGTTTTGTCCACGCCGGAAAACGCTATGCCGTGATCCACGGCGGGCACCATGATATCGCCCGCTTTATCTGGCCAGTCTCGTCCGAGGCGGTGTTCGACGAAGAATGGCAAGCGGTTGAACGCAGCATCGGGCCCATAGGCGGGATCATCGCAGGGCATTGTGGTGTGCCGTTTGAACGCGAGACCCCGCGGGGGCCTTGGATTAACGCCGGTGTCATCGGTATGCCGCCCAATAACGGTGCGCCGCAGACCCGCTTTGCCGTACTGGACGCGGGACAGGTCACGTTCCACACGCTTGACTATGACCACGTTGGCGCCGCGTCTGCGATGGAGCAGGCTGGCTTAACGCAAGGGTATCACAGCGCGCTACTCACAGGTTATTGGCCGTCAGAGGATGTCTTGCCGCCGGAACTGCGCCGCCCCGCCTTGGCGAGCGGGTGATTTTCCAGCACCAGCTCGGATAGGCGCGCCTCTAGCACGTGGGTGTAGATTTCGGTCGTGGCAACGTCGGCGTGGCCCAGCATGGTCTGTATCGCCCGTAGATCGGCGCCGTTGGCCAACAGATGGGTGGCAAAGGCATGGCGCAGCGTGTGGGGCGTGACCTTGGAGGGCTCGACACCGGCGGCAAGCGCGAATTCCTTGATCATAAGATAGAACCGGTGGCGCGTCAGGTATCCGCTGCTGCCACGGCTGGGAAAGAGGTAGATCGACACGGGCTTGCCTTTGGCATGTGCTGCTTTCTCGGTCTTGTCGCGCTGCACCAGCCATTCCGCAAGCGCCTGCCGCGCCGGATCAGACAGCGGCACCAACCGTTCCTTACTGCCTTTGCCCATGATCAACAGCAATCGCGGGTCGCCCCGTGCGGCGCTGACCTTGAGGCTGACAAGCTCGCTCACCCGCATACCCGTAGCGTAAAGCAGTTCCATCAGACAGGTGTTGCGCAACTGGTCAGATATGTTCCGGCCAGAATTATGCGCCGCGTCAAGCAGCAGGTCGACTTCGTGTTCGGACAGTATTTTAGGCAGGCGTTTATCTTGACCCGGTCCCGCAATCTGTATCGCGGGGTTATCCGTGCGCCAGCCTTCCTCGAAGGCAAAGCGGTACAGCTGTTTGATGGCCGATAGCCGTCGCGCACGGGTCGATTTGGCAAGACCCTGCGCATCGCACCAGATCAAATAGGCTTCGATGTCCTTGCGGCCCACACGCGCGAAATCCAAGGACCGGCGGGCAAGAAAGCTGTCGAAATCCTTGAGGTCGCGACCATAGGCGAGCTGCGTATTCGTTGCAGCACCCAATTCAGCTGCTTGCGCCTCTAGAAAGGTCGATATCCAATGCAGCAGGTCAGTTTGCATCAATCACGTTCCAGCAAGGACGTTTGAAGTGCCGCACGGCGGGCAGCATCCTCTAGCCCCAGGGCACGCAGGGTAGAGATGGCATCGCGCAAGGCAGCCGTGTCCCCGCGAGCGCCATCTTCCAGAAGGGCAATTGTATGCAAAATGGCGCTGCCGAGCTGGCCGTTTTGCGCCAGTTCAACCAACCCGCTGCGCGGCGTGGGGGTGCTGAACGCGCTCGCGATGCCCTGAGCATAGGGAATATCAGGCGTGATGGTCGGGGCTTCGCCTCGCGCGATTTGCGCGAGAAAGGCGATCTCTGCCGATTGCGTATCAGCCCCGGCGACCTGTTCGTATAGTGGCGAAAGAAGCAAGACACGATCGCGCAACGCGGCACTGGCGCCGGTGAGTTTCGTGCCCTGCAAGCCTTCGGCATAGAGTGTGGCGAATGTCACCTCCGTCTCGGCCTGTTGCATGGCACGCCACGCGGGGCGCAAGGTCTTTGCAATCGCCTCTGGATTACCGGAGGACATGGCACTGTCGAACCGCTGCAACGCGTCGACACGGTCCCAGATGCCGCCAGAAGCCGCGGGTTCGCGGTCTGTGTAGATCCCCAGAAACCGGTTATCGGGCAGGGCACCGATACGGGTCAGCCGTTCAGAGGCTTCCAGCTGCGCCTTCCACCCTGCGATGTCGCGCAGATCGGCGACGGCATAGGCGGGCGGTAGATTACGGGTCGATTGCGGTTCTCCGATGGCTTCAAGCAAACGGAACTTGAGCGGAGTCATCTCGCGCGGGCCGGGCAACGGCGCGGCACCCTCGTAAAGGTCGGGATTGAGAAACCGGTCGAGCAGCGACAGATCATTCTCGGGCAGCAGCGCCAGCGCTTGGGCAGAGCCCAGGGTCAGCGACGCCGTGTCCCATTCCCCCGACCGCGCGGCGCACAGGATCCGCACACCGTAATCTGTGGTCAGAAAGGGTTTGTCTTTCAGACGCAGACAGGCGCGATCCTCTGTGCCAAGCAGTAGGCTGACCTGCATCCACAGGTCAAAGTGAGCAACGGAGGTATCGACGCCGGCCTGTTCGATCAACGACATTGCCGGATCAAGGGCTGCGGCCTCCATCAAGGTACGCACGCGGGCGAGGGCGAGCGTATCGCCCTGCTTTGCGTCACCTTGCGGGGCGGTCGCTTGCGCAAGCAGTATGGTAAACAGCAATGAATGGGCCACAGGCAGATGCAGCTCTGGCAAGCGGTCGAGCTGGTGCGCGATATCCTCGGCGGTGCTGCCCACCCACAAATCCTGCGGCAGACCGGTGACCTTTGTGGGCACCAGCCCGATGGCACGTGGTCCGCCCTTGCCCAAGGGCGCAACAGTTACGGCAGGCGGCAGCGCGCTGCGCGCCACGGGGGCCTCTGCGGGTTTCACGGGGGCCTTGCGGCTGGGGCGTGGCGTTTTGGGACGTTCGCCCAGCCAGTCGATCACAGAAAGGGGCGCATCAGGTGCGTTCTGCGACGCGGCTTGCGCAGCGGCACCAAGGGGCAGGGCAATCAGGCAAAAAACGCTTAGCTGCCTGACAAATAGGATCATTGCTGCTCCAACGTCACGGATTCGCGGATTTCAACCTGAGGGGGGGCAAAGTCCGCGCCGAAGAACGGCCCCACATAGGCATAGACCGCAAGGCCGATAAACCCGATAATTGCGAGGTAAATCAGAAACTTGATTAGTTTGCCCATGAATTCCGCCTGCTTTGTTCTGCATATTTTGACTATTCTATATATGGCCTTTTGGGCAAGATCACGTCATTCACACAAGAATGAGCGAAATTCAGCAATCCCCAGCCGATACGGCGCAAAACCCACCCCGGTACCACTTGAAAAAGACGGTTGTCATGGTCGGCATGATGGGTGCAGGTAAAACTGCCGTGGGTCGCGCTTTGGCCACTAAACTTGGCGTGCCCTTTGTGGACAGCGACCACGAAATCGAAGCCGCTGCCAATCTAACCGTTCCCGAAATCTTTGAACGCGACGGCGAAGCCTTCTTTCGCAAGCGCGAGACCGAAGTGATCTCGCGTCTGCTCGACAAAGCACCGGGTATCCTGTCCACCGGCGGCGGGGCCTTTCTGGCAGAGGCCAACCGCGACAACATCTCGGCGCGTGGTCTGTCTGTCTGGCTGGATGCTGACCTCGACCTGCTTTGGAACCGGGTGCGGTATAAAACCTCGCGCCCGCTGTTGCGCACGGCAAACCCCCGCGGCACCCTGACCGAGCTTTTTGAAAAACGCGTACCGATCTACCGGCTTGCGGATATGACCGTCACCAGCACGCCGGCGCTGTCGATTGATGCGATGGCGCAGCGCGTGGTGGATGCGCTGGCGGATCGCCCAGATGTACTTGAGGTGCTGTAATGCGAGAAACGGTTCATGTCGGCCTTGAGGGTCGCGAGTATGACGTGGTCATCGGCCCTGATCTGTTGGCAGAGGCAGGCACACTGATTGCTCCTCTTTTACGGCGCAAGCGTGTTGTGGTAGTCAGTGACGAGACAGTCGCGGCACACCACCTTGATACCTTGCGCGCCGGTCTGGCGACGGCCGGCATTACGGTAGAGGCGCTGGCGCTGCCACCGGGCGAGACGACAAAATGCTGGGCAGAGCTGACCCGCACTGTCGACTGGCTGATGAACCAGAAAGTTGAACGCAACGACATCGTAATCGCCTTTGGCGGCGGGGTGATTGGCGATCTTGTCGGCTTTGCCGCTGCGATCCTGCGCCGTGGCGTGCGGTTTGTGCAAATTCCGACGTCGCTGCTGGCACAGGTCGATAGCTCTGTCGGGGGCAAAACTGGAATCAACGTGTCGCAGGGCAAGAACCTTGTGGGGGCGTTTCATCAACCGTCACTGGTTTTGGCCGATACAGCCGTTCTGGGCACGCTACAAACGCGTGATTTCCTTGCCGGGTATGGTGAGGTGGTCAAATACGGGCTGCTTGGCGATGCCGCGTTCTTTGACTGGCTCGAAGAAAATGCCCCCGCGATGGCCGCAGGTGATATGGCGCTGCGGGTCGAAGCGGTGCGACGGTCGGTTCAGATGAAAGCCGACATCGTGCTACGCGACGAAAAAGAGCACGGCGACCGCGCGCTTTTGAACCTTGGTCACACCTTCTGCCACGCGCTAGAGGCGGCGACCGGCTACTCCGACCGGTTGTTGCACGGCGAAGGCGTGGCGATCGGGTGTGCGATGGCGTTCGAGCTTTCGGCACGATTGGGGCTTTGTGCGCAAGAAGATCCCAGCCGCGTGCGCGCCCACTTGCGTACAATGGGAATGAAGACCGACCTGCGCGATATCGACGGCGATTTGCCCAATGCAGATCATCTGGTGGATTTGATGGGGCAGGACAAAAAGGTCATCGACGGCAAACTGCGCTTTATCCTTGCCCGCGGTATTGGCGACGCTTTCGTAACAGCGGATGTGCCGCCGGACGCCGTTCGCCGGCTTTTGTCTGATGCCTTGGCCGAGCGCGGATAACAAACAGCAGAGGCGCTGAACCTGAGGTCTGTATGCAGAAAAGGCGGGGAATTCCCCGCCTTAACTATATCTTATACTGGATTGTTTTAGAACGGGATTTCGTCGTCCAGATCGCGCGATGAGCTACGGCCGCCTTCGTTGCCGCCGGCCGATGGGCCACTGTCGTAGCCGCCGCCATAGCCACCCGGATCGGATGGGCCGCTGTCATAGCCGCCACTGCCGCCGCCATAGTTGCCGCCACCGCCACCGGAGCCAGCGCCATCGCGGCCGTCTAGCATAGTCAATGTACCGCCAAAGCCCTGCAACACGACCTCTGTGCTATATTTATCCGCACCGGACTGGTCCTGCCATTTGCGCGTCTGCAGCTGGCCTTCGATATACACTTTGGAGCCTTTTTTCAGGTACTGCTCTGCGATGCGCACGAGGCCTTCCTGAAAGATTGCAACCGAGTGCCATTCGGTTTTTTCGCGACGCTCGCCTGTGTTGCGGTCTTTCCAAGTCTCGGAGGTCGCGATGCGCAGGTTGCACACTTTGCCGCCGTTCTGGAACGAGCGCACTTCGGGATCGCGCCCCAGATTGCCGATTAGGATCACTTTGTTAACTGAGCCGGCCATGATGCCCCCATTTGCTGCAAGATTAAGAGCCACGCGCGAATCCCGCACGCGCCTTGGATTGGCCGACGTTATACCTAGCAGGGTTTGCGATAAACAGGGGGGAGGCAGGATAATCGCAGCCGATTGCCCACGCTGAAGTGAACCGGATCATGAAAAGGCTGGCACGCATGAGCCAGTTTGCTATGGTCTGCCAGAATTGAGGGTATGCGGAGCAAGGACAATATGCGAATTTTGCTAACGGCGGCGCTGTGCTGCTTTTCAGTGGGTGCAGCACCGGTTGCTGCTGACGTATTTTCCTCCAAGAACCGGACCAAGCTTTTTGTGTCCCAGACCAAGATCTTGGACACGCGTGCTTCAAAACAATATGCGGCCTCGGTCCGGCTTCAGCCGCAGGGCGTGGTAACCCCGACCAAATGGGATACGCCAAAATACCGCGGGAAGTACAAGGGTGTTTACCACGGCATGGCCCGCGAAGCCGCGATGCGCCACGGTATCCCGACAGACCTGTTCTTGCGTCTTGTGCAACAGGAAAGCGGCTGGAACCCCACGGCAAAATCCCACAAAGGCGCGCTTGGTCTGGCCCAACTGATGCCGGAAACGGCGCGTCATCTGCGCGTGGACCCGACCGATCCGTATCAGAACCTCGACGGAGGGGCGCGGTACCTCAAGCGGCAGTATCGGGCGTTTGGCTCGTGGAATTTGGCGCTGGCCGCATACAACGCTGGGCCAGGTGCGGTCAAAAAATACGGTGGTGTCCCGCCTTACGCCGAAACCAAAAACTATGTGAAGGTCATTGCCGGCCTTTGACCGGACGACCTAAGTTTTTGAAGTATAACTTAAAAAACATATCTTGCGCTATTATCCGCCGTTCCGTGCCTGTGCCCTTCGGAACCTAACTCTCAATTGCCGTGTTCCCTTTCCAGAGCGTCAGCAGGTTGTCTTCTACGATCGGCGCGCATCAGAAAGATAAGGAGCATTCGCATGTTCAACTCAGTTAAAACGATCGCATTGGCCACAGGTGTAAGCCTCGCCGCACTGTCCTCCGCCGCGTTTGCGGACGAGCCCGTATCCTTCTCGGCGATTGACGTAGACACGTCGATCAGCGCTGCGCAGGACGCGAATGCGATGGAATACTATCCGCAGATCACCGAGGACCTGAAAGCTGCCGTGGCCGCTCGTGTTCTGGGCAGCGATGACGCAAGCGACCCCACCATCAAGATCGACGTCCGCAAAGTTTCGCTGGATGGTGCCACGATGCTGAACGACGGCCAAGAGTTCAACGAGCTTGAGGGTGTTGTGAATATCTCGTCTCCCGATGAATCGATCGCCGCGCGCAGCTTCCCCGTTAACATAGCCGCCTATGCGGTGGATCAGGTCGTGCCAGAAGGCTACGTTGCAGTTGCGCCATCCGAGGGTGTATTCTATGACGTTATGATCAACGGTTTTGCCGATGAGGTGGCCAAACAGGTCGGCAATCTGAACACCGCAGGTAGCGGCGTCAGCAAATAAGCCACCCGGCCTCGATCAGGCTGCTGCGGCCATCGCGAGAGCGGTGGCCGTTTTTCGTTATATTTAAAGGTTAGAAAAGATTGAATTCCGGCCTATGCTTGCATCACCTCAGGCAGTCGCTATACGAAGCCGCGATGGGGTGCTGCCGGTATGCTGTTGTATAAATCGCGTAAAATAGGCTGCCGAGCCAAAGCCCAAATGCCGCGCGATATCCTGAGCGGGGTGTTGCGTTGAGCCAAGCAGGTGCCGCGCCTCATGCAGGACGCGTTCGGTCAATATATCTGCTGCGGTTCGTCCCGTTGCGGATTTTACCGCACGAGACAGGTGAGTCGGCGTGACCTCAAGGGTTTCGGCATAGTGCGACATCGGCGCGCCGCTGCGATAGCGTTCAGAGACAAGCTGGCAGAACCGCGCGCTTAACCGTGACCCCGCATTGGGCCGGCTGGGAATGTGTTCGTCCTGCAATATCTGCCGCCGCAACCAGACCGACATGAGCGCGGCTTGCGCCTCTAGGGCGTCGTGGAAAAGCGGTCGTTTGGTTTGTTGTTCGCGCTGCGCTGCCTCGATCAGGCCAGTGAGTTCGGTCTGCGCCTGTACATCGCGGATACGCAGATGGCGCGGCATCTGCGGCAGCCGTAATTCCGAGCCTTCAGGGATCACAACCACCTGACCGATGCCCTGTCGCCCCAAATCAAGGGCAAAAAGCGCGCCGGCGGGGATGAACACGGCGTTATGCGCCCCAAGTCCGCGGCGCTGCCCGTCAAGCTGCAACAGACCTTGGCCGCGCGTAATCCAGATCAATATATTCGCCGGCCGATCGTGACACAGATGCACACGCCAGTCTTGTCCTTGGGACAGTTGCGCAAGTGTCAGCAGTTCGATGATGTTCGCATTCATTGCATAGCCCCATCATAAAAAGACAAGTTTCAGCTATATTTATACACAATTCGGCAAAGGTATAGGTTGAATAAGACAACGGCGCGAAACGGGGGCTGTGACTCAGCCGGGTGAATAGGGCAGCCAGTCAGCCGTGTTTCTGCGCAACCATGTGCGTTGCCGTTTTGCATACTGACGGGTTGCAATAATGGCCTCTTGCCGTGCCTCTTCAAGCGACAGGGCACCGTCAAGATAGCGCATCAGCTCGGGCACGCCAATGGCGCGATGCGCGGGCTGGGTCGGGTCATAGACGGGACGCACGGCGGCGACCTCGTCCAAAGCGCCTTGGTCCAGCATTTGATCAAAGCGGCGGATGATCCTGTCGTTCAACCAGTCTTTCGATGCGCTGACCGCGATGGCCTGACAGCGATCCAGCGGCAAGGTCGGCGGTGGCGTCGCGTCCTGCCACGCGGCCAGCCCGCGTCCTGTGGTTTGCTGCACCTCCCACGCGCGCTGCACCCGCATCGGGTTCTGCAGGTCGATCCGGCTGGCTGTCACGTCATCAAGCGTGTCGATCATGGCCGCGCGGGTCATCGTGTCGCCGATCTTGCGCACGCTGTCGGGCGTCGGGGGTATATCCACCAGTCCCTTGGTCAGCGCTGCAAAGTAAAGACCCGTACCGCCCACGATAATCGGGCGTGCCGGTTGCTGCAGAACCTCGGTGACCTCACGCAGCCAGTGACCGACGGAATAGGGGTCCCTGGCCGACACATGCCCGTACATAAGATGCGGTGCCAATGCCTCTTCGTCGGCAGGCGGGCGGGCAGAGATGACACGCCAGCAGTCGTAAACCTGACTGGCATCCGCGTTCACGATCACGCCGCCTTGTTCTTGCGCAATCGCCAGCGCCAGCGCGGATTTACCCGACGCCGTGGGCCCCGCGATCAGCACAGGCTGCGCGGGGTTCATGCGGGATACGACGTCTAAAACGCGCGATAGCGGGGCTTCTGGCATTTCTTTGCGTGAACCTCTGACGGAGCATTGAATGTTTGCGCTATTTGCGACATTTTACGGCGCAATGAAAACCCCTCCCATACCCCGAAAGGTGCCCCCATGCCCGAGAGCCAGTCAAAAGTAACATTCAAGCGGGTTATGCTAAAAATTTCAGGCGAAGCATTGATGGGCGATCAGGGGTATGGCCTGCATCCGCCAACGGTGCAACGCATCGCGAACGAGGTCAAATCGGTTCATGACCTTGGCGTAGAGATTTGCATGGTCATCGGCGGCGGCAACATCTTTCGCGGGCTGCAAGGGTCTGCCCAGGGAATGGAACGCACGACCGCTGATTACATGGGAATGCTAGCCACAGTGATGAACGCGCTGGCGATGCAATCCGCGCTGGAAGAACTGGGGATCCACACGCGGGTCATCTCGGCGATTACCATGAACGAAGTGGCCGAGCCTTACATCCGTCGCCGCGCTGTGCGCCACCTTGAGAAAAAGCGCGTCTGCATCTTTGCCGCCGGTACCGGCAACCCGTATTTCACCACCGATACAGCCGCAACGCTGCGCGCCAATGAAATGGCCTGCGAAGCGATCTTTAAAGGCACCAAGGTCGATGGCGTCTATGACAAAGACCCCGCGAAGCACGCCGATGCAGTGCGCTATGACGATGTGACCTATGACGATGTCTTGCAAAAGCGCCTTGGGGTTATGGATGCCTCTGCCATCGCATTGGCGCGGGACAACAGCCTGCCGATCATCGTCTTCTCGCTGGACGAGCCGGGCGGGTTCAAGGGGATTCTCGCGGGCGAGGGGACGTATACGCGGGTGCAGGGCTAACGCCCAACCTACGATAGATGCGTGCCTCTCTATACAAGAGGGGCACGATCGCGTTATATCGGTTCAAATTTAGATAGTTACAAAACCACCGGGGACATCATGTCAGACGATTTTATGCTGGACACAGACGATCTTGAGCGGCGCATGAACGGCGCGATTGCGTCGTTGCGTACCGAATTTGCCTCCCTACGCACAGGCCGCGCGTCCGCCTCCATGCTGGAGCCGATTATGGTTGATGCCTACGGCAGCAGCACGCCGATCAACCAAGTGGGTACCGTCAACGTGCCCGAACCCCGCATGGTCACTATCAACGTGTGGGACAAAGGGCTGGTCAGTAAAGTTGAAAAAGCGATCCGTGAATCCGGTCTGGGGATCAACCCTCAGTTGAACGGCACCATCATTATGCTGCCGATCCCCGAGCTGAACGAAGAGCGCCGGACACAGCTGACCAAGGTCGCTGGTCAATATGCCGAAAGCGCACGCGTTTCGATCCGTAACGTGCGCCGCGATGGCATGGACCAGATCAAGAAAGCCAAGGCCGATGGCATGTCCGAAGACGACCAGAAAGTCTGGGAGGGTGAGGTTCAGAACATGACCAACAAGTTCATTGGCCTCATCGACGAGCAGCTAGAGACGAAACAAGCAGAGATCATGCAGGTTTAAGCGGATTTCACGGTGCGCGTTGCCTTCGGTTTCGCGCATCGGCCTGCTGCTCGATAAGGATACATGATGCCTGCTGCGACCGACCAGACCACCCAGCTTGTCCCAGGGGCTCCGCGCCATGTTGCGATCATCATGGATGGAAATGGCCGTTGGGCAACCCAGCGGGGGCGTCCACGACTGTTCGGGCATCACGCCGGCGCGAAACGTGTGCGCGAGATCGTCGAGGCCTGTCCCGATTTCGGCGTCGAATATCTGACGATCTTTGCCTTCTCGACCGAGAATTGGAAGCGGACACAAGTCGAGGTTGCGGGCCTCATGAGCCTGTTTCGCCGCTACATTACAAAAGAAACCAGGGCGCTAAAGGCCAAGGGCGTGCGGGTTCGCTTTATCGGGGACCGTGTGCGTCTGGACGCCAAGCTGGTCAAGCTGATGAACGTGCTCGAGGCGGAAACCGCTGAAAATACATTGACCCATCTGACAATTGCCCTGAACTACGGTGGCCGCGATGAGGTCGCGCGGGCCACGCAGCGTCTGGCGCAGGATGTGGCGTCTGGCCTGCTGCACCCCGATGACGTCGACGAAGAAACGCTGCCACGCTATCTGGATACCCACGTATTGCCGGACCCCGATCTGGTTATCCGCACCAGTGGCGAGGCGCGGATCTCTAATTTTTTGCTGTGGCAATCGGCTTATGCGGAATATGAATTCATTGATACGCTTTGGCCCGACTTTACCAAGGCGGAGTTCGGTCACCTTTGCGCGGCCTACGGCAATCGCGACCGGCGCTTTGGCGCTGTGTCCTCCTGATCGCACGACGAAAGGAAATCACTATGACGACACCTTCATCAGAGCGTTGGTCAGACCTTACGGCGCGCGTTGGTTCAGCGCTGGCGATGATCGTCGTCGGTTTGGGCGGCATCTATCTGGGCGGGCCCGTTTTCCACGTTCTGGTCGCGCTGATTTGCGGCGTGATGGCGTGGGAACTGGTGGGCATGTTGAACCCGTCAAACCGCGGTGCGCGGATGCAGATGGGGCTATTGGTCGGGGCGGCGTCGCTTGCGTCGATCTATCTGCCCGTGGGATTTGCCTTGCCAGTCCTGCTCGCGCCAGCGCTGGTAGGCTTTGGCCAGCTGGAAAAACATCGCACGATCTTTATGTGTTTCACCGTGATGATCATGCTGGCGGGCTTTGGCCTGACGCAGGTGCGGGATGATTTCGGCTTTGGCTGGCTGATGTGGCTGGTGCTGGTTGTGGTGATCACCGACGTTGTCGGCTATTTTGCCGGTCGCGCCATTGGCGGGCCAAAGTTCTGGCCCAAGGTCAGCCCTAAAAAGACATGGTCGGGCACTGCCGCTGGCTGGATCGGGGCGGCGGCCGTGGGTTTCTTGTTTTCGATCAATACAGGTGTCGGCTTGCAACTTGTGGGCGTGTCCGTTGCGATGTCGATGGCGTCTCAGATGGGCGATATTGCTGAATCCGGTATGAAACGTCGCTTGGGCGTCAAGGACAGCTCTAACCTGATCCCGGGGCACGGTGGGCTGCTGGACCGGTTCGACGGCATGTTGGGCGCAGCACTTTTCCTGCTGATTATCGGCCAATTCCTGACTATTACACCCGCGCTAAGCTGACCTGTACCGCATGAAGAAGATTAGCATTTTCGGGGCTACGGGCTCTATCGGGCAGAACACCATTGATCTGATCGCGCGTGCGCCCGATACCTACGAGGTCGTGGCACTGACGGGGGCAAACAACATTGCGCAACTGGCACAGGATGCGCAGCGGTTGAACGCGAAAATTGCGGTCACTGCCCATGACCACCTTTTGGAAGACCTGCGCGACGCACTGGCTGGCACCGGGATAGAGGCCGCCGCCGGGACCCAAGCGATCAACGAGGCCGCCACACGACCCGCCGATTGGGTTATGTCTGCAATCATCGGTGCCGCCGGACTTGCACCAGGGATCGCCGCGCTGAAGCAAGGCGCGACACTGGCATTGGCCAACAAGGAATCGCTGGTCTGTGCGGGTCAGCTGATGCTGGAAACCGCTGCTGCGCACGGGGCGACCATGCTGCCGGTGGATAGCGAACATTCCGCAGTCTTTCAGGCCTTGATTGGCGAGGACATGGCCGCGGTCGAGCGGATCATCATCACCGCCAGCGGGGGTGCCTTCCGCGACTGGCCGTTGGAAAAGCTCGCTGATGCGACGCTTGAGCAAGCGTCGAGCCATCCGAATTGGGATATGGGGCAGCGGATCACGATCGACAGTGCATCCATGTTTAACAAGGCCATGGAAGTTATTGAAACGCGTGAATATTTCCGCGTTTCACCGACCCAAATCGAAGTCTTGGTGCATCCGCAGTCAATGATCCATGCACTTGTGGGGTTTAACGACGGCGCATTGATGGCACATATCGGCCCGCCCGACATGCGCCACGCCATCGGTTTTGCCCTGCACCACCCGAGCCGCACACATTTGCCGGTCGAGCGGCTGGACCTTGCCAAAATCGGCAGTTTTGAATTCCGTGCGCCCGATGACGTCCGCTGGCCCGCTTTGCGCCTAGCGCGGGAAGTGATGGCGCGCGGCGGGATGGCCGGTGCGGTGTTCAACGCCGCCAAAGAGGTGGCGCTGGATGGCTTCGTAGAAGGCAAACTGCGTTTTCCGCAAATGGCCCAGATCGTCGAAGACACAATGGAAACACTTTTCCCTGACAATGGGGTGATCGACGCGGCCATCACTCTTGATAACGTGGCCCAAGTGGACCATCTGGCAAGACAGGCCGCGTGGGCCGCAATAACAAAAAGGGCAGGGTAGAGTTTTGGATATTTTCGCATTGATTCCGCAGTTTGGCGGGCTGATCTGGACGCTTCTGGCCTTTGTTATTGCCCTGTCGGTTATCGTCGCGATCCATGAATACGGCCATTATATCGTTGGTCGCTGGTCTGGTATCCATGCCGACGTCTTCTCTCTCGGGTTCGGGCCGGTGCTGTATAGTCGCGTCGATAAACGCGGCACACGCTGGCAGATCGCGGCGCTGCCCTTTGGTGGATACGTAAAGTTTGCCGGGGATGCGGATGCTGCATCGGGCAAGGACGTCGCCGCAATGGAAGCGGCCGAGACCGACCCCAAGCGTTTGCGCGCAACCATGCATGGCGCGCCGTTGTGGGCCCGTGCAGCAACCGTTGCGGCGGGCCCGGTGTTCAACTTTGCGTTGTCCATTCTGGTATTTGCAGCCATCGGGCTGTCGGTGGGCGTGCCTCGCGACCCCATGACCGTCGGTGAATTGCACCCTCTACCGTTTGAACAAAATGAACTGGCCTCGGGCGACGAGATTATCTCTATCGGGGGGGTGAGCTTGCCGCCGGTGACAGACGCGACCGCCTATGCCGAAGCCTTTGCCAGCATCCCGCTCAACCAGCCGCTGCCTTATGAGGTCAGCCGCGAAGGCGCGGTGGTGACAGTGGATGGTCCCTATGTCATGCCGTCACTGATCAAGCAGGTCATGCCACAATCCGCCGCCTATGAGGCCGGACTGAAAAGCGGCGACGTGATCACATCGGTCGACGGGGCCGAGATTTTCGCGTTCCGCCAGTTGAAGACCGCGGTTGAGGCATCCGACGGCGCTCCGCTCGCACTCAACATCTGGCGCGATGGCCAAATGCTCGACATCACCCTGCGTCCCAAAGTGACGGACGAGCCCCAACCCGACGGCAGCTTTAAGTCACAGATGCGCATTGGCATCGTCGGTGGCACCGCCTTTGATACAGCCACCACCAATCCCGGCGTCCTTTCAGCACTTTGGGGCGGGGTGGAAAACACGGGCCGGATCATCAACGGGTCGCTGTCGGGCCTTAAGCATATGATCGTGGGCAATATCAGCACCTGTAATCTCAGCGGGCCGGTAGGCATTGCGCAAACATCGGGGGCGATGGCATCGCAAGGGGCGCAAAGCTTTATCTATTTCATCGCAGTGCTGTCGACGGCAGTGGGGTTGCTGAACCTCTTTCCGATCCCTGCGTTGGATGGGGGGCATCTGGTGTTTTATGCCTATGAGGCTGTGACCGGCAAACCGCCAAGCGATGGCGCGCTGCGTGTGCTGATGACCATTGGTTTGACACTGGTGCTTGGGCTGATGGTATTCGCATTGGGTAATGACCTGTTCTGCCCGTAAGCGATAACTCGCCGATTTGCGGGGGCAAAAGGGGCAAAAATCTTACTTTTGCCACATTTGGCCCAAGCTGCGCCGTAATTCTCTGCCAACTTTTGCCTTAGGGTAACGAGGGTTAAGATTATGATGACACTTAAAACAAACTATCGCGGACTAAGCTTGTTGATGGACCTGAACTGGGACCGCGCTTTGTATTTCGGATTTTTGTTGATTGCGCTGACCGCAGGCGCATGGATCGGCGCATAAGGCGTTTTAAAACGCGCTGCCGATGTGCCCCGCCGCACTGTATCGTGATTAAATAGGCCGTCGGACACTCTATATAGGTGTCTGGCGGCCTCTTCGTTTTGACAATGGGTCTTAACCTGTCTAGTCAGTACGAAAGAGTTTTTTGACAGCGGGTAGGGCAGATGATGCACAACGACAAGTGGAATAAACCCACTGATACAGCGGTTTTCACTCCTTTTGCGAAATCCCTTCGGGGTGCTTCGTTTTGCGTAATGTTATCAGTCGCTTGGCTGGTGCCGGCGCCACATGCGGATGCACAGAGCTATCAGTTCAACACAGTTCAGATCGACGGCAACGAACGTATCGGCGACAGCGCCATTCTTGGTCAGGCTGGAATCGCACGCGGACGCGCCATTAGCGCGGGTGAATTGAACGACGCCTATCAGAAATTGCAGGCGTCCGGCTTGTTCGAAAGCGTCGCCATCGAACCTCGGGGCGGAACACTGGTCATCACCGTGGTCGAATTCCCCACGATCAACCGCATCAGCTTTGAAGGCAACGCGCGCATTGACGATGAAGCGCTGGCATCGGTTGTCGATTCAGACGAACGCCGTGTGTTCAATCCGACCCAAGCGGAAAAAGACGCAAACGCCATTGCCCAAGCCTATAACAACGACGGCCGCATCGCCGCCCGTGTTCAGCCCAAGGTCATCAAGCGCGACCAGAACCGCGTCGATCTGGTTTTCGAAGTCTTTGAAGGTGACAACGTCGAGATCGAACGTCTTAGCTTTGTTGGGAACCGCGAGTATTCCGACCGGCGTCTGCGCCGTGTTCTGGGGACCAAGCAGGCCGGCCTTTTCCGTCGACTGATTAAACGTGATACATTCGTTCCCGAACGCATCGAAGCTGACCGCCAGATGCTGCGTGATTTCTATCTGTCGCGCGGCTATGTCGATATGCGTATTGCCGCGGCGAACGCGCAGCTTACCCAAGAGCGTGACGGGTATTTCGTACAGTTCAATGTCCAAGAGGGGCAGCAGTTCAAGTTTGGCGAACTCACCGTCACCTCGACAATCAATGGCGTGAATGCGGATGATTACCGTGGTGTGGTCAAAACCAAGTCGGGTGCCGTTTATTCTCCGTCGCTGGTGGAAACCGACATCGCGCGGATGGAACGCAAAGCCATTCGTGATGGCGTCGACTTCCTCCGTGTCGAACCTGTGATCACCCGCAACGATCGCGATCTCACGTTGAATGTGGAATACCGCATTTCACGGGGTCCGCGCGTTTTTGTTGAACGGATCGATATCGAAGGCAACACCACCACGCTTGACCGTGTTATTCGGCGTCAGTTTGACAGCGTCGAGGGCGACCCGTTCAACCCACGCGAAATTCGTGAAAGCGCCGAGCGTATCCGTGCCCTTGGCTATTTCGAAGGTGCCGAAGTCAACGCCCGCGAGGGGTCTTCCCCCGAACAGGTCGTTGTCGATGTGAATGTCGTTGAGCAGCCTACAGGCTCGCTGAATTTCGGTGGTTCCTTCTCGTCCAGCGACGGCATCGGTATCGCGGTTAGCTTTGCGGAGGATAACTTCCTTGGGCGCGGCCAAAAACTGAAGCTCACGGTAAGCACCGCCGAAGACGCGCAACGCTATGGGTTCAACTTTGTAGAACCCAGCCTGCTGGGGCGGGACGTCGCATTCGGGCTGAACCTCGATTATGCTGAAACCAGCTCGTCCTATAGCTCGTTTGACACAAAGCGTATCGTTCTGCAGCCGACGCTGTCTTTCCCCGTTAGTGAAAACGGGCGCTTGGGGCTCAACTATACCTACGACGACCTCGAGATGTCAGAGCGCGACGATACCACTACCGGTTTTGTTGTTGCGAATGACATTGCTGCGGGCCGTCAGGTGACGTCTTCGGTCGGCTACAACTATAGCTATGATACCCGTCGCGCTGGTTTGGACCCGACCTCGGGCGTTTTGCTACAGTTCGGTCAGGATTTCGCTGGTATCGGTGGTGACACCAAGTTTGTAAAAACCACGGCCAAGGCCATCGGCGAAAAACGCATCTTTAACGAAGAGGTGACATTGCGCGCCACGTTGCAAGGTGGCGCACTGGCATGGAGCGAAGGCAACAACCGCGTGTCAGACCGTTTTGTGATTGGTCCGTCGATCATGCGTGGTTTTGAAACAGGTGGCATCGGCCCGCGTGATCAAAGCAACGGGTCGGACGACTCCCTTGGTGGTAACCTTTTTGTCGTTGGCAGCTTGGAGGCGGAATTCCCACTGGGTCTGCCCGAGGAATACGGCATCAGCGGCGGCGTTTTCTATGATGTGGGCAATGTCTGGAACCTGGATGATGTAGAGATCCCTACAGGGTCGTCTATTGTTGGTGAATCAGGGTCGTTCCGCCATGTGATCGGGGTCTCGCTCTTTTGGGATACACCTGTCGGTCCTTTGCAATTCAACATGTCTAAAGCGTTGAAAAAAGAAGACTACGACGAAGAACAGAAGTTCGAAGTGACCCTGCGGACTGACTTCTGAGGTCAATATGAAACTGCGGGCACTCTTGATCTGCCTCCTGCCGGTGCTGCCCCTTGGGGCGGTGCCGGTTTTTGCACAGCAACAGGCCGAACGTCGCTTGGTGCAAAGCCCGATCCTGACCATTGATTCCGACCGTGTCTTCACCGAAAGCGCCTTTGGTCTGCGCGTCGCGGATGACGTCGAAACGCAAAGCGCTGAAATCTCGGCCGAAAACCGCTTGATAGAGGCGAATTTGAAGGCCGAAGAACGCAAGCTAACGGACCAGCGTAGCAAGCTCACTCCCGATGCCTTCAGTGGGCTTGCGGATGCATTTGACGAAAAAGTTCAGAAAACCCGAGCGTCTCAGGCAGCCAAGGGGCGGGCGCTGAATGAGCTGGTCGAGAAAGAGCGACAGGTATTTCTGGCCGCGGCGGGACCGGTGCTGGAACAAATGATGCGCGAAGCAGGGGCCGCTGTGATCCTTGAACGTCGATCGGTTTTTGTCAGCGCCAACGCCATCGACATCACCGACGAGGCCATCGAACGGCTGGACGCGTCGGTCGGCAGCGGCAAGAACTGATCCCCCCGCTTGCCCATGGCGGCCAGAATTGGTAGCCACAATACAGCTTTTAACAGACAGGACATGCAATGACCGACACCCTGCCAAGTGCCGATATCCAGATGATCCAACGGATCATTCCGCACCGCTATCCCTTTTTGCTGGTCGATAAAGTGGTCGATATCCAAGGCACGCAAAGCGCCGTAGGGATCAAGAACGTCACGATGAACGAACCGCATTTTCAGGGGCATTTTCCCGGTATGCCAATCATGCCTGGCGTCACCATCGTCGAAGCCATGGCGCAGACTGCGGCTGTGATGGTTGGCGTCACGCTCGAAATGGCGGACAAGGACATGAAGGTTTATTTCATGGCCATCGACAAGTGCAAATTCCGCCGCAAGGTCATTCCCGGGGACGTCGTCCGGATGGAGTTGACCACCCTGCGCGGCAAGCCCGGTGGCAAGGTCTGGAAGTTCGGCGGCGTCGCGTCGGTCGAGGGTGAGATGGCCGCAGAAGTTGAATTTACAGCGATGATGGACCTGTCCTGATGGGCAATGTCCACCCAAGCGCGGTGATCGAAGAGGGCGCGCAGATTGCGGCCTCTGCCAAGGTTGGTCCGTTCTGCGTGATCGGGTCTCAAGTCGTGCTGCAGGACGACGTGGAGGTGAAATCCCACGCCATCGTCACCGGCAACACGGAAGTTGGTGAAGGCACGGTGATCTTTTCGTTCGCGGTGATCGGCGAGATCCCGCAGGACCTCAAGTTTAAGGGGGAAACCAGCCGGCTGGTGATCGGGAAACGCAACCGGATTCGTGAACATGTCACCATGAACGGCGGGACCGAAGGTGGGGGTGGCCTGACCAAGATCGGCGACGACGGGCTGTTCATGGCAGGCTGTCACATTGCACACGACGCGATCCTTGGGGATCGGGTTATCGTGGTGAACAATGCCGCCGTGGCAGGGCATTGCATCATTGAAGACGACGTACTGATCGGCGGGCTTGCGGGTATCCACCAGTTCGTGCGCATCGGGCGTGGCGCTATTATCGGTGCCGTGACGATGGTGACCAATGACGTGATCCCGTACGGGCTGGTGCAAGCGCCGCGTGGCGTGCTGGACGGGTTGAACCTTGTCGGGCTCAAACGGCGCGGTGTCACCCGCGCGGATATCACAGCGTTGCGGGCGGCGTTTCAGATGCTGGCGCAGGGCGAGGGCACTTTCCACGACCGCGCACGCCGCTTGGGCGAGGAAACCGGCAGCGATTACGTGCGCGAGATCGTCGACTTCGTTCTCGCCGACACAGGTCGCCATTTTCTGACGCCGGGTTGATGCTGGCGCTGATCGCAGGGGGCGGCGGACTGCCTCAACGGGTGGTGTCGACGCTGTCCGACGCGCCTTTAGTTTGCGCCTACGAGGGGACAGCGCCGGTGGGGCTGGTCCCCGATCTTGGGTTCCGGCTTGAGACGCTTGGCAGCCTTCTGGTCGAGCTTCGCTCGCGCGGCGTCACGCGGGTTTGTTTCTGTGGCGCGGTTGCGCGCCCGTCGTTTGATCCGTCAAAGCTCGATGCCGCGACGCTGCCTTTGGTGCCGGTGTTCCAAAAGGCGCTTGCCGCTGGTGATGACGGTGCTTTGCGTGCCTTGGTTGATATTTTCGAGACAGCGGGCTTTGCCGTTGTGGCCGCACATGAACTTGTGCCCGACCTGATGGCGCGTGAAGGCGTGTACAGCCAGCGTCAGCCGGATGCGCAAATGAGCGACGACGCAGCCCGCGGTGCCGCGTTGGTGCATTGCCTCGCCCCGATGGACGTTGGCCAATGTTGCGTCATCGGCCAAGGGCAGGTCATGGGCATAGAGGCGATCGGCGGAACCGATCACCTGCTGTCTACGTTGCCCACACGCGCGCGTGGCGTTGATGCAATCCTGTTCAAAGGACCGAAACCGGGCCAGAGCCATCTGGTTGATATGCCAACCATCGGCCCCGATACGCTGCGCCGCGCCCATGAGGCAGGGCTGTCAGGGGTCGTGATCGAAGCCGGTGCCGTGATCGTGCTTGAACCCGAGGCCTGCGCGGATCTGGCAGGTGAATTGAATCTCGTGCTATGGGCTAGGACCGCAGGATGAAGGTGTTTATCGTCGCGGGTGAACCGTCGGGCGACCGTCTGGGGGGCGCGTTGATGGCGGGACTGAAGTCGCTGCGCCCTGACATCACATTCGAAGGGATCGGTGGGACGGATATGGCGGCCGAGGGGCTGGCCAGCCGTTTCGACATGTCGGAACTGTCGGTCATGGGGATCGCCGAGATTTTGCCCAAGTACAGATCACTGATGGCACGGATCAACGAGACGGCGCAGGCCGTCGTGGACGCCAAGCCCGATGTGATGATCACCATCGACAGCCCCGATTTCTCGCTCCGCGTGGCCAAGCGGGTCAAGGCCGTGTCGACTATCCGCACCGTGCATTACGTAGCTCCGACGGTTTGGGCATGGCGACCCGGTCGGGCCAAAAAGATGGCACAGTTTATTGATCATGTGCTGGCGCTTTTCCCCTTTGAGCCCCCGTTGATGGCGGCCGAAGGCATGGCCTGTGATTTCGTCGGTCATCCGGTGGTCGGAGAAAAAATCGCATCCCATCGTGAAGCCGCCGCATTCCGGCAGGCCCATGAGATTGGTGACGCCCCCCTGCTTTTGGTGCTGCCGGGCTCGCGTCGGTCAGAGGTGGCGCGGCTGTCGGACGTCTTTGGCGAGGCCGTCGCGGGCTTTGCAAAAACGCATCCCGAAGCACGGGTCGTCATTCCAGCAGCAGGTCCTGTCGCCGAAGCGGTGATCGCACAGACCAAAGACTGGACCGTGCGCCCCATCGTCCTTGACCCGCGCGTAGGGACACGTGCAGACAATGTAGCGATGAAACGCGCAGCCTTTGCTGCGGCCGATATCGCGTTAGCGGCCTCTGGCACTGTCTCGCTGGAACTGGCGGCGGCGTCTTTGCCCATGGTGATCGCCTATCGCATGAACTGGCTCAGCTTCCGTCTGATCAAGGCGATGGCGCTGATTGATACTGTAACGCTGGTGAACCTCGTCTCTGACACGCGGGTGGTGCCAGAATTTTTAGGCCCCGATTGCACGCCACAAAAGATCGCCGGCGGTTTGGAGCATGTCTTTGCCCATCCCGAAGAACAAAAAGACGCTATGGCCCTGACGATGGAGCGCCTTGGAAAGGGCGGCGACGCACCTGGCCTGCGTGCAGCGCGAGCGGTTCTGTCGCGTTTGTAGGTATCCACCTTATTGTCGTTGAAAGAGGGGCGCTGCCCCTCGAACGCGCGACGTAAATGAGGGGCGCTGCCCCTCAAACTCCCCGGGATTTTAAACCATTTGGAAGGGGTTCAGCCCTTGTGTATCCAGCCGCCGCCGAAAATACGGGTGCTTTCGGGGTCGTAGAACACACAGGCCTGACCGGGGGAAATTCCTTCCTCGGGCGTGAGCAGCTCTACCGTTGCTTCGGTGTCGGAGATGGGGCGCAGAATTGCATCAATGGGCGGGCGCGTGGAGCGGACACGCACGGCAATAGGCCATTCGGCCTGTGACATTAACGGGGTTTCGCCCAGCCAGTTGATCTCTCTTACAGGGACTGTACGGGTGGCCAACATCGATTTCGGCCCCACGATGACCTGCGCTTTATCGGCGTCAAGTTTTACGACATAAAGCGGATCGGCCAGCCCGCCGATACCAAGACCGCGGCGCTGCCCGATGGTGTAATTAATCACGCCATCATGCCGGGCAAGTACATTGCCCTCGGTATCGACAATATCACCGGGATTGGCCGCTTCGGGGCGCAGCTTGCGGATCACCGACGCGTAATCGCCATTTGGGACAAAGCAGATATCCTGGCTGTCCGGTTTGTCCGCAACGCTGAGGCCGTATTTCGCGGCAAGCGCTCGTGTGTCGTTCTTGGAGGGAAGGTGCCCCAGGGGAAAGCGCAAATAGTCGAGCTGTTCGGGCGTGGTGGAGAACAAAAAGTAGCTTTGATCCCGGTTGGCATCAGCCGCACAATGAAGCTCGGCCCCGTCGGGGCCCATCTTGCGTTGGATGTAGTGGCCCGTGGCCATGCAATCGGCGTCCAGATCTTTGGCTGTTTCCAGCAGATCCTTGAACTTGACCCGTTCGTTGCAGCGAATGCAGGGCACCGGCGTGGCCCCCCCCAGATAGCTGTCGGCGAATTCGTCGATCACCGCATCCTTGAACACATTTTCATAGTCGAGCACGTAATGTGGGAAGCCCATGGCTTCTGCGACGCGCCGCGCATCATGGATGTCGATCCCGGCACAGCAGGCCCCTTTGCGCGCCAGTGCGGCACCGTGGTCATAAAGCTGTAGCGTGACCCCGACGACATCATAGCCTTCCTCGGCCAGCATCGCGGCAACGACGGAACTATCGACGCCGCCAGACATCGCCACAACGACGCGGGTGTCGGCAGGGGCTTTTGCAAAGCCCAAAGAATTGAGCGGCGGGGTGCGGTCAAGCGGCATGGTCATACTCCGGGAGGTTTGAGGCTTAATATAGGAAAATTGACGATACTCTCAAGGGGTGACTTCACCAGTCGTTAACGCACCGCGACCTAGCCTGCACGCGATATGATCGGTCGCGTGACCGGTGTTGGTAAGGGGTAGAAAGGGAATGATTGTGTATCTGAAGAAAGTGGAACGTCCCAGGGCTGTGACATTGCCCGACGGGTCCAGCTTTAGCCTCGCTGATCTGCCCGATTGCAACACACGCCGCTGGGTGGCATCGCGCAAAGCCGCCGTGGTGCGCGGCGTGCTGTATGGGTTGATCACCGAAGCGGATGCAGAAGAGCGATACGGGGTGGGGCGGGATGAATTTGTGGAATGGGTGCGCGCTGTTTCGGATCATGGGGAAACCGCTTTGCGTGCCACCGCGCTACAAAAGTATAGACAACTTTAAGTTGCTTGATTAACAATTTAAGCACTATTAACGAGTGGTTAAACTTTTTTGGTCACGGTGCATATTACACCCAATTCATATAAGCGGAGTGAGAACATGCGAATACTGCTGGTTGAAGATGACCCAACCACGTCCAAGAGCATCGAGCTGATGCTGACCCATGCCAATCTCAACACCTATACCACCGACCTTGGGGAGGAAGGGATCGATCTGGCGAAACTTTATGACTACGATCTTATCCTGCTTGACCTGGATCTGCCGGACATGAACGGGCACGAGGTCTTGCGGCAATTACGCCTGAGCAAGATAGAAACGCCAATTCTGATCCTCTCGGGCTCTGATGATACGGAAAACAAGATCAAAGGATTTGGCTTTGGCGCGGATGATTATCTGACCAAGCCGTTCCACCGCGAAGAGCTTGTCGCCCGTATTCACGCGATCATCCGTAGGTCAAAAGGCCATTCACAGTCAGTAATTAATGTCGGACGGGTGTCAGTCAACCTTGATGCTAAGTCGGTGACCGTGGAGGGCAAACCGGTCCATCTGACGGGCAAGGAATATCAAATGTTCGAGCTTTTGAGTCTGCGCAAAGGGTCCACGTTGACGAAGGAAATGTTTCTGAACCATCTTTACGGGGGAATGGACGAGCCGGAGCTGAAAATCATCGATGTTTTTATCTGCAAATTGCGAAAAAAGCTGAACATCGCGACCGGAGGAGAAAACTATATCGAGACGGTCTGGGGCCGTGGCTATGTGCTGCGTGATCCGATCAGCATGGGCTTCCCCGAACCGGAGAGATTAGCGGTTGGCGGCTAGCCACTCAAGCTAGGGAAATAATGTAGACGTCGGGTGGCTCCCTGCGTATCTAGCCCTCAGTCGAAACAGTAGGCTGGGGCAAACCGTGACTGATAAAACCGCACTTCAGGATCTCTCTCAGGAGGATGCAAAGGCTGAATTGGCGCGGCTGGCTGACCTGCTAAGCCGTGCGAATAAGGCGTATCACACGCAGGATGCGCCAGATCTGTCGGACGCGGAATACGATCGCCTGAAGCTGCGGAATAAGGCGATCGAAGACCGTTTTCCTGTTTTGAAACGCGCCGACAGCCCCAGCGACAAGGTTGGGGCTGCCCCGGCGGAAGGGTTCAGCAAGCTCCGACATGACGTGGCGATGCTGTCCTTGGGGAATGCGTTCGAAGATGATGACGTTGTCGATTTCAACGCGCGCATTCGTAAGTATTTGGGGCTACCGGCGGGGGTGCCATTGGCATTTACCGCCGAGCCAAAGATTGACGGGCTCTCGCTGTCGTTGCGCTATGAGAAGGGCGATCTGGTTCAGGCTGCCACGCGCGGCGACGGTGCGGTGGGGGAAAATGTCACCGCGAATGCGCGCACGATTGGCACAATCCCGACACGGATCGAGGGCGCACCGGATCTGTTTGAGGTGCGCGGCGAAGTCTATATGCGGCACGATGACTTTGAGGCGCTGAACGCCCGCCAGACTGCAAATGGCGGTAAGGTATTCGCCAACCCACGCAACGCTGCCGCAGGGTCTTTGCGTCAGCTGGATGCTGAAGTTACCCGCGCGCGGCCATTGGCCTTTTTTGCCTATGCATGGGGTGCGTTGTCTGAACCGCTGGCCGAAACGCAGTATCAGGCGATCGCGCGACTGAAAGAATTCGGATTTGACACCAACCCCCTGACCACCCTGTGCGACGGTCCGCAAGCGATGATCGCCCACTACCGCAAGATTGAAGAGCGACGTGCGACGCTAGGCTATGATATCGATGGCGTGGTCTACAAGGTGAATGACCTTGCCCTGCAAGATCGGCTTGGCTTTCGATCAACAACCCCCCGTTGGGCGATTGCGCATAAATTCCCGGCCGAACTTGCTTGGACCCGGCTCGAGGATATCACCATTCAGGTCGGGCGCACTGGTGCGCTGTCGCCCGTGGCCAGATTACAGCCTGTGACGGTGGGAGGTGTCGTCGTGTCGAACGCGACGCTTCACAACGAGGATTACATCGAAGGGCTGGACAGCAAAGGGGCCACTATACGCGAAGGTAAAGACGTGCGCATCGGCGATTGGGTGCAGGTGTACCGCGCAGGCGATGTGATCCCCAAGATCGCAGATGTGGACCTATCCAAACGACCCGAAGACGCCGACCCTTTCGTATACCCCACACGTTGCCCCGAATGCGGCAGTGACGCCATACGCGAAGAAGGCGACGCCGTCCGGCGTTGTACGGGCGGCCTGATTTGCCCGGCGCAAGCGGTTGAAAAGCTGAAACATTTCGTCTCGCGGGGGGCCTTTGACATTGACGGCTTGGGCGCGAAACAGGTCGAACAGTTCCATACCGACGGCTGGGTCGCAGAGCCCGCGGATATTTTCACGCTGAAGTCCCGCTTTGGAAGCGGCATGCAGCAGTTGAAAAACCGCGACGGCTGGGGTGAAAAATCTGCTGACAAGCTGTTCCAAGCCATTGACGATAAGCGGAAAATTCCGCTGTCCCGCGTGATCTTTGCGCTTGGTATCCGACACGTGGGGGAAGCGGCCTCTAATCTCATCGCACAACATTACGGCAGCTGGACAGCGTTCGAGCGCGCGATGGAGCAGGCCAAAACAGGTGACGGGCCCGCTTGGAACGATCTGATCGGAATCGATGGGGTCGGCAAAGTGATGGCGCAATCTTTGGTCAACACTTTCGCCCAAGAGGCCGAGCGCGCATCGATCGACCGTTTGGTCGCAGAACTCTCGGTGCAGGATGTGGCGCGCCCTGATACTGACGGATCGCCTGTGGCGGGCAAAATCGTCGTCTTTACCGGCACGCTGGAAAAAATGACCCGCGCAGAGGCCAAGGCGCGGGCGGAACGGCTTGGGGCCAAGGTCTCGGGTTCTGTCAGCGCCAAAACCGATATTCTGGTGGCGGGTCCTGGGGCCGGGTCCAAAGCGAAAAAGGCCGCTGATCTAGGCGTTCAGACGATGGATGAGGACGGCTGGCTTGCGCTGATCGCAGACGCATGACGGGCCGCCCCGAAGCGCTGTTCCCTTTATTTTCCAAGCTGGAAACGCTTGAGGGGGTCGGGCCGAAAACCGCGCAGAACTTCGCCCATCTTGGCGTGATGGCACCGCGTGACCTGTTGTTTACGTTGCCCTATTCCGGCATCGACCGGCGGCTCCAAGGCTCGGTTCAAGATGCGATCCTGCCCACGACGGTGACGGTCGCTGTTACCGTTGGGGCGCACCGCGCGCCCGCGAATAAAGGCGGTGCCTACCGTATTCATGTCGAGGACAGCGCCACCGCCTTTCAGCTGGTTTTTTTCCATGCCCGTGGGGATTACTGGAAGCGGCAGATGCCCGAAGGGTCGCGCCGTATCGTGTCGGGACGGGTAGAGCTCTTTGATGGCATCCCCCAGATGGTCCACCCTGATTTCGTCGTTCCCGAAGCAGAGGCGGACGATATTCCGACGTTTGAACCGGTGTACCCGCTGACCAGCGGGATTACGCAAAAGCTGATGTACAAAGCCACCCGTGCCGCGCTGTCGCGTGCGCCAGAGGTTGGCGAATGGATTGATCACAATCAGAAAAAACAAGAAGACTGGCCCGATTTCGCCGACGCCCTGCAGCAGGCCCATGCGCCGGGCGACATGGCCGATCTGTCTTCTGCCGCGCCGGCACGGGCGCGGTTGGCCTATGATGAATTGCTGGCCTATCAACTGACGCTCGCCCTCGCGCGGGCCAAAGACCGGCGTAAGGCCGGGCGCGAAACGATTGGCAACGGCACGCTTCAGCAGCGCGTGCTAAAGGCGTTGCCCTATGCACCGACCAGTGCGCAGACCCGCGCCATTGGCGAGATCACAAACGACATGGCTAGCGGTACGCGGATGAACCGTTTGCTTCAGGGGGACGTGGGGGCGGGCAAGACGTTGGTTGCGTTCATGGCGCTTTTGCGCGCGGTCGAGGCGGGCGGACAGGGTGTTCTGATGGCACCGACGGAAATCCTTGCACGTCAACACCTTGAAGGGCTGCAACCCCTGGCGGAACAAGCGGGTGTCGTGCTTGAACTGTTGACGGGGCGCGACAAGGGGGCAGAACGATGGGCGAAGCTTGCTGCGTTGGAAAATGGCGCGATCCAGATCCTGGTCGGCACTCATGCGGTGTTTCAAGCGGACGTCGCCTTTGGTGATCTGCGGCTGGCAGTGGTCGATGAACAGCATCGGTTCGGGGTGCGCCAGCGGCTTGAGCTTGGTAAAAAGGGGCAGGCGGTCGATGTTTTGGTGATGACAGCCACGCCGATTCCGCGGTCGCTGGCTCTGGCGCAATACGGCGATATGGATGTCTCTGTGCTGGACGAAAAGCCGCCCGGCCGGAAACCCATCCGCACAGCACTGATCGCGACCGACCGCATGGAAGAGGTCGTCACCCGCCTGCGCGCGGCGATAAGCGAGGGGCGACAGTGCTATTGGGTGTGTCCGCTGGTCGAAGAGAGCGAGGTCAGCGATTTGATCGCTGCCGAGGCGCGATTCAAGCACCTGCGCGCGGCCTTGGGCGAGGGCGTTGTTGGTTTGGTCCACGGGCAAATGCCCCCTGCGGACAAAGATGCCGCGATGCGCGCCTTTCAGAAGGGCGAGACCAAGCTGCTGGTCGCCACAACAGTGATCGAGGTTGGCGTCGACGTGCCAAACGCAAGCATCATCGTGATTGAACGCGCCGAAAGCTTTGGTCTGGCACAGCTACACCAGTTGCGCGGGCGTGTGGGACGCGGGCAGGCGGCCTCTACCTGTTTGCTGATGTATCAGGCCCCGCTCAGCGAAACCGGCCGTCAGCGGCTCGAGGTTCTGCGTGAAAGTGAGGACGGGTTTGTGATCGCTGAAACCGATCTGAAGATGCGCGGCACCGGCGATCTGATCGGGACGGCGCAATCGGGCGTGCCACGGTTCAGGGTCGCAGACCTAGAGAAACAGGCCGCTCTGATGCAGGTGGCCCAATCAGATGCACGGGCGCTGCTCGCGGTGGACCCTGAATTGACGACCCCGCGCGGTACGGCGGCACGTCTGCTTTTGTGGCTGATGCGGCAGGATGAAGCGATACGTTTAATATCAGTGGGTTAACGCGAAAATCCTATTTTGTTCTCTTTTGTTCTCATAAAGTTCTTTACACAGAGGCGTGAAAATGAGAACAAATAGGCAACGGAAACGGGAGAACGCACATGACCACGATCCTTACAGTCAGAGCCATTGCTAAACGGTCGAAAGACACGCTGTTGCAAGACGCCGCAGGGGCGGCTGCCTTGGTTGTTATCCTCATGGTCGGCCTGCACCTTCCCGCCTTCGTTTGACTTCTGCCTGCGTACCCCGTGTCGTTTTGATCTAGCCCGCGCATCTGTCCCAAACTTTATGCGTTGGCGAAGTCCGCAATATCTTCGTCCCTGTGCCAGAGTTGTCCCCTCTGACGCGGATCAAAACGAGCCTTCACGGTCATCGCATCCTTACGCCGCCATCCTATCGGGATGTGCGGCGTTTTTTTTGGCAGTCATGTAGTGGCAAATGAACGATCAAGGCGCATCAACAGCGCTGCAGCGACGCGGCCGGTGTCCCTACAGTACAGCTTATCCGTTCTGCGCGACCGTTTGGGTCTGTTCCATCGCTTCGGCCAATGCCTCTATCGTAAGCAGGATCGACGCGTGACGGTTTTTATAAGCGACAGCGGGGGTCAGTACCTCGAACCCGTCAAAGGGCGCGTCTGGCACAGGGCCTTTGCCCTTTAGCATCGCCTTCAGCTGGTCACGCGCCGTTTGGATCTGCGCGAGGGAAGCGCCAACTGCCGCAGCCCCAGCCACAGCGGCAGAGGCTTGTCCAAGCGCGCAGGCTTTGACGTCCTGTCCCATTTCGGCCAGCTCTCCGTCTTTGACCACCACGTCGACGGTCACTGTTGATCCGCAAAGGGGCGAACGGCGTGTCACACTGGCGTCTGGTTTGTCCAGGCGGCCCACATGCGGGATATCAGCCGCAAGCCCCAATATCCGCGCTGAATAGAGCTTGATCAGGTCTGTGTCGTCACTCATGGCTGTTCCTTTCCGCCGTTAATCCCTACATAAGCTTCCACGCGGATGATGCAAAAATAAACTGAAGGCTTGGCCATGGACTTTGACACCAGCACCTTGAAATACAACGAAGCAGGGCTGATCCCCGCAATCGCCCAGGATGCGGTTTCGGGCGAGGTATTGATGATGGCCTGGATGAATGCACAGGCCGTAAGCCAGACGCTGGATACCGGGCGCGTCACATACTGGAGCAGGTCACGCCAGTCGTTCTGGATCAAGGGTGACACCAGCGGCCATGTGCAAGAGCTGGTTGAACTGCGCATCGATTGCGACCGCGACTGTTTGCTGGTCAAGGTGAACCAGACCGGCGCGGCGTGTCACACAGGGCGGCGAACCTGTTTTTATACGGTTGTCGAAGACGGCATTGAACGCATCACGCTTGATGTGATGGATGATAAATAGCCTCTAAAGCCCTATCAGAAAACGAATATCATCCGGTGACGCGCCGTCTTTCCGATATACAGAGATCGCGCGCGCATCGTCACGTTTTGCCAGTCTCTTGCCATCATCATCACGAATAAGATCGTGGTGGTGATAGCGCGGCGGGGTGTGACCCAGCAAATCCAACAGCAAAATCTGAACCTGCGTGAATTCAAAAAGATCAATGCCGCGGACCACGTGGGTGATGGTCTGGCGGATGTCATCAACGGCCGAGGCGAGGAAATACGCTGCGGTCTGGATATCCTTGCGGCCAATGACAATATCGCCGATTTCATCCAAAAGTGTTACCGTAGCAATGGGATGTACGCCGCAGTGCAGGGGCCCGTCTTCGATGAAACCCAGCCCAGCCGAAGCCTGGTCCAGCGCACGGTCCATATGAAGGCGGACGGCATCGCCGGCATCACGCTCCGCCATGCTACGCGCTTTGCAGGTTTGGGGATAAACCGTATGCGGCGCGCCTTCTTGCGGGGCTGCTAATGCGGCGGCGATATCCTTGCGACTGCACCTGCATGGGTATGTCAAGCCACGTGAAGTAAGTGCCTCAACACTTTGATTGTAAGAATAAAAATTCTCTGATTGCATTAAGGGAGGCGCATCCCACGTGATGCCAAGCCACGCCAGATCGTCCAGCGCTTGCGCCACATACTCCGGCTTTGACCGCTCCAGATCCGTGTCCTCGAACCGGAGGAGAAATCTACCTCCCTGTGCGCGCGCCATATCGTGAGCTACCAGCGCAGAATAGGCGTGCCCCAGATGCAGCGGCCCGGTGGGCGATGGCGCAAACCGGGTGCAAAAGCTCATGCGGTGGGGGCGCTGCTGTCCAGCCAGTCCTGCCAGTCGACTTTGGCGCGATCAGTATAAGCCTTATAGCGATCCTTGCGCCCGCGGCGTCCCGCTTTCAAGCCCTCTACCGGTGGGAACAGACCGAAGTTGACGTTCATCGGCTGGAAGGTTTTTGCATCCGCACCCCCGGTGATGTGGGTGATCAATGCGCCTGTCGCCGTCGTCGGAGGCGGCGGCGTTGCAGCCTCGCCGTTGATTTCAGCCACCGCAAAACGCCCCGCAAGCAATCCCATTGCGGCACTTTCAACATACCCTTCGACGCCGGTGATCTGGCCCGCAAAACGTACATTCGGCTGGCTGCGCAGGCGCATCTGATCATCCAACAGGGTGGGCGAATTGATGAAAGTATTCCGGTGAATGCCCCCAAGGCGGGCGAAGGAAGCATTTTCCAGCCCCGGAATCATCCGAAGCACCTCTGTCTGGGCCCCGTATTTCATCTTGGTTTGAAAGCCGACGATATTATACAATGTTCCCAGCTTGTTATCGCGGCGCAGCTGCACCACGGCGTAGGCTTTGGTGTCGGGATCATGGGGGTTGGTCAGGCCTACGGGCTTCATCGGACCAAATCGCAGGGTTTCGCGACCCCGTTCTGCCATCACCTCGATCGGGAGACAGCCGTCAAAGTAGCCCGCGGTTTCGCCTTCTTTGAATTCGGTTTTATCGGCGGCCAAGAGCGCGTCGATGAACGCCTCGTATTGGTCCTTGGTCATCGGGCAATTGAGGTAAGCAGTGCGCTCCTCCTCGGTTTCGCCCTTGTCATAGCGCGACTGCATCCACGCTTTGCTCATGTCGATGCTGTCGTGATAGATAATCGGCGCGATGGCGTCGAAAAAGGCCAGCGCCTCGGCACCGGTTTGGGCTGCAATAGATTGCGCCAGATCACCCGAGGTCAGCGGGCCGGTCGCAATAATCCAGTGGCCGTCGCGGGGCAGGTCGGTGATCTCTCCGTATTCGACAGAAATATTGGGGTGCGCCATCAGCGCATCTGTCACCGATTGCGCAAAAGGATCACGGTCCACCGCCAAGGCGCCACCCGCGGGCAGGCGGTGCTTTTCCGCTGTGGCCATGATCAACCCGTTCGCAGCCCGCATTTCCCAATGAAGCAGGCCCACTGCGTTCTGTTCATCGTCATCGGAACGGAAGGAGTTGGAGCAAACCATCTCTCCCAATAGTCCCGTTTGATGCGCAAATGTGCCAACCTTTGGCCTCATTTCATGCAGCACAACCTGAATGCCTGCGTTTGCAGCCTGCCAAGCGGCCTCTGATCCGGCCATGCCGCCGCCGATGATATGGAGTGTATGTGTCATGCCTGCGATGTAGGGCAGGGGCTGGCGCGGCGCAATAGCCAGTGGTGTCTGCGAGGTGAAACATGGCTCAGGCCGCGGTCGACACAGCCACCTGAATTCATCGCATATCAAAGAGGGGGGATTTTTGGGGTCGCCGCTGCGGGAACGGTCGGTCAGTGAGAGGCTGACCTGGAGGGACCTTCCACCATCGGCGACCCAAAATCATCAAGGCACATGCCTTGTCTTATTTGTGCCACAAAAGCGCCTGAATTGAAAGCACGAAAATGTGAGCATTCTGCGGGGCTTTGGAAACAGTCTGTTTCTGTCCTACTGATCCCAGTCCGGCGCGCGTTTCTCCAGAAACGCAGCGATGCCTTCGGCGGTATCAGGATTAAGCATGTTCTCCACCATGACGTCGCCGGTATAGACGTAGGCCTGCGCAACCGGCAGGGCGAGCTGCGCATAAAACGCCTGTTTCCCGATCTTAACGGCCGTGCCCAATTTGTCCGCGATCTGCCGAGCAAGGGCAGAGGTCTCGGCCCTGAGCTGGTCCGGCGCAACGACGCGGTTGATCAACCCAAGCTCGCGGGCACGGGTAGCGTCGACAAACGCGCCCGTTGTCAGCATTTCGAACGCTTGCTTGCGCGGGATATTGCGGCTTAGCGCGACCATCGGGGTCGAACAGAAAAGGCCGATGTTCACCCCGTTGACGCCAAAACGCGTGTCGTCGGCCGCGACGGCCATATCACAGGTCGCCACCAACTGGCATCCTGCGGCGGTTGCGATACCGTGGACCTGAGCGATCACGGGCTGGGGCAGGGACTGGATGCGCGCCATGAGGCGGGCGCATCGGTCGAACAGATCCTTGAACCCCGCGGCCCCGTTATCGCGCGTCGCGCGCAATGCCGTCATCTGTTTGAGGTCATGACCGGCGCAAAATGCCTTGCCCGCGCCGGCGAGGATGACAACCCTTATATCGGGGCGATGCGCGATCTCGTCCAGGCGCGATTGCAACGCGGCCAGCATTTCGTCTGACAGCGCATTCAGCCGTGCCGGCGCGTTCATCGTTAACCGTGCTACCGCACCGTCACATTCCATTTCAACGATTGTCATCTTGCACCCCTCCCGCTTTTACCAGAGCCTAACCGCGACATATGAGGGAGGACAAGTATGCCGATCATGATGGATGCCGATGCGCTTTCGGTTTTTATGAAGGACGTGTTCAAGCAGGTTGCCGATGACTTTGCGATTGATCACGTGGGAGAAACGGATCTAACGACGCGCCTGCTGACCGCCGACCGCCACCTACGCCCCGGCCGGACCGTGTCGGGGCCATCAATTTTCGCGCTCGCGGATGTCAGCGCCTATCTGATGACACTTGCGCGGATCGGGCCAAAAGCGCTGGCAGTGACGACAAACTGCTCCATCGATTTTATGCGCAAGCCTGCGGCGAATACCGATCTGATCGCCAAAACGCGGCTGCTCAAGCTCGGTAAACTGCTGTCGATCTGTGATGTGCTGGTTTATTCCGACGGGCTGGAAGACCCTGTCGCGCGGGCCTCGCTTACCTATGCGATTCCACCACGCTAATTGTATCACTTTTTGATTGGTACAATCGAAAAAAGGGCCGGTATATACCGGCCCGAGTGAAGAGGTCTGGACTGCGCCACAGGGACGTTACGCTTTCCAGAACACCCGAATAGACTCATCATGAGCCTGTCGCGGTGTGAGTCCCACGTCTGCCAACTGCCACGGCTCAAGCTGAGCGAGCGCTTTGCGGGTATGGCGACGCGATGCCATTTTCGTAACACAAACCGCAAATTTGACCGCTAGAACAGCAGCGAACGGCGTGCTGCGCTGGTTCAGGATCGCCACTGTATCGTGGGAAAGGGTCAGGGTCTGTGTCATGAGAGTCTCCTATTTTTAAATTGTATTGACACAATGTTACATTTTGTCGCAATGAAGGGGTACAAAATACGATACATTTTGAAAAGGAAAACATTGTAATGGGTACAATTTGGCATCCCGAGCGCATTGATGGGCCAGGACCTAAATACAAAGCCGTTGTTACAATGATACGAAACGGCATCGTAAACGGGGGCCTGACAGCGGGTGAAAAGCTGCCCCCGGTCCGAGAACTGGCATGGAAGCTGGGGGTGACACCGGGGACCGTGGCACGGGCCTATACGATGTTGACTGACAGCGGGATGTTGCAGGCAGAGGTCGGGCGCGGCACGTTTGTTGCCCTGCCGCCCAAGAAACCCGACCGCAACAGCCCGATCGAAATGGATGTCATTGCCCACCATGTGCACCAAGGCACCAAGAATTACCCCGCCGACACCTATGCGGTAAATATGTTCTCGCCTCACTTACCCTCCGCGGGGCAGGCCACCTTGATCCGCACGTTGATGGCAGAGGTCGCACAGGATCCGGCATCGGGTGTGATGCATTACCCAAGCCGTACCGGCGCCCGTCCTGCGCGCGAAGCGGTCGTCAAGTGGCTGGCCGGGACACCGCTGGGGTCATTCACTGAGGCGGATGTGATCCTGTCTCATGGGGGTCAGAACGGGCTGTCGCTGGTGTTTCAATCCATTCTGCAAGGACGCCGGCCCGCCATCGCCATAGAAGCGCTATCCTACCCCGGCTTCCGACGGGCGGGGGAACTTCTGCGGGCTGATGTTATCCCGATCGCGATGGACAAAGACGGCGTGATCCCCGAAGCGCTTGATGAAGCGGCGCGAAATCATGACGTCCAGATTTTCTGCACCTCACCGGAAGTACATAACCCAACCGCCGGCTTCACCCCTGTCGCCCGCCGCGAGGCGCTGGTCGAGGTCGCGCGGAAACATGACATACAGATCGTCGAGGATGACTGCTATCGGATGCGGGTAGAGCGCGCGCCCACCTACCGGATGTTGGCGCCTGAACGCGGGTGGTATGTATCGTCGCTGGCTAAAACCCTAACACCTGCGCTGCGCATCGGCTTTGCTATTGGCCCGCGCCAGCGCACGCCTGATCTGCGCCGTGTGGCTGAATACAACTGCTTCGGCCTCGCGACCCCGCTGATTGATCTATGCGCAAAGCTGCTCGTGCATCCGGACATCGACTCGATTGCTGAAGGCACGCGACAGCGCTTTAACGCCTATGTGCAAAGCGCGGTCAATATTCTGGGCGGCTATGATGTGGCGTGGCGGATCAATGTGCCATTCTTGTGGCTGAGCCTGCCTGTTGGCTGGCGGGCAGGGGCGTTCTGTCAGGCGGCAGAGGGGCAAGGCGTGCAAATCCGGTCAGCCGAAGAATTTGTTTGCCGCGACGCCCGCGCGCCTCATGCTGTGCGCCTCGCGATCAACGCCGGCGTCGCGCTGCACAGCTTTGAAGATGCGATCATGCGGCTGCGTCAGCTGCTGGACTCCCCGCCAGAGCAGCTGAGCGTGTGATTTTTATGGGGTAAAATAATACCTAATTTGCAGGGCATTGTTTTTAAACATAAAAATAGCAAAAGCCGCGCTTGACGTGGCGAGGGGCGTGGTTATAACCCAGCCATCAGATAGCGGGGTTCGGTTTCGGACCCTTTCACCAAACTAACGGGAATTCCCTCCATGAAAACCTTTTCTGCAACACCGGCAGATATCGACAAGAAATGGATCATCGTCGACGCTGAAGGCGTCGTCCTTGGTCGTCTTGCATCGATCATTGCCACTCGTCTGCGCGGCAAGCACAAGCCTTCTTTCACACCTCACATGGATTGCGGCGACAACGTCATCGTCATCAATGCCGAGAAGATCCAGATGACCGGCAAGAAGCGTGAAGAAAACTTCTACTGGCACACAGGTCACCCCGGCGGGATCAAAGAGCGCACCAAAGCTCAGATCCTCGAAGGTGCCCACCCGGAGCGCGTTGTGACTCAAGCGGTCAAGCGCATGCTGCCCGGCAACCGTCTGAGCCGCCAGATCATGACCAACCTGCGCGTTTACGCGGGTTCCGAACACCCCCACGAGGCGCAAAGCCCCGAGGTTCTGGACGTGAAATCCATGAACTCTAAAAACACGCGGAGTGCATAAGCATGGCTGATGAAATCAAAACACTCGAAGGCCTCGAAGCGGCCGTAACCGAGAACATCGGTGGCGTTCAGGGTACAGAAGTTGATATGACCCCGCGCGAGCCCGTCCGTGACGCGCTTGGCCGTGCCTATGCAACCGGTAAGCGTAAAGATGCGGTTGCCCGCGTCTGGATCAAACCAGGTTCCGGTAAAGTCATCGTAAACGGCAAGCCGCAAAACGAATATTTTGCACGCCCCGTTCTGCAGATGATCCTGGCACAGCCATTCACCATCACAGGCACCGACGGTCAGTTTGACGTTGTTGCAACTGTGAAAGGTGGCGGTCTGTCCGGTCAAGCGGGCGCGGTAAAGCATGGTGTTTCCAAAGCACTGCAGCTTTATGATCCCTCGCTGCGCGGCGCGCTGAAAGCGGCAGGCTTCCTGACACGCGACAGCCGTGTTGTTGAACGTAAGAAGTACGGTCGTGCAAAAGCGCGTAAGAGCTTCCAGTTCTCCAAGCGTTAAGCTTTACTTTACAGTATTTGGAAAAGGCCGCTCCGGTATGGGGCGGCCTTTTTCGTGTAAGCATGGGGCCAGCCGACCCTTCGGGGAGAGTTTATTTCGCAAAATGAAGCGGGCGAGGTGGTTTTGTTTTCAAGGCAGCGTGCTTAGGTAAAGGATACGTAAAAACGGAGCCCTCCCATGCGATTTTCAGTTCTTGATCTTTCCCCCGTGCCGGAAGGATCAGATGCCCGCCAAGCCATTGCAAACACAATTGATCTGGCGAAGCGTGCCGAGGCTGCAGGCTACCATCGCTATTGGATGGCAGAGCATCACAACATGCCAGGTATCGCATCGGCTGCGACATCGGTTTTGATCGGGCATGTCGCTGATCATACATCGACTATCCGCGTCGGCGCGGGGGGGATCATGCTTCCCAACCACGCGCCCTTGGCCATTGCAGAGCAATTTGGAACACTGGCCACGATCCATGGTGACCGGATCGATCTGGGCCTTGGCCGTGCGCCCGGCGGTGATCAGGCGGTGTATCATGCATTGCGGCGTGGGATGCAGGGGGGCGACCGGTTCCCCGAAGATGTAGCCGAGCTGATCGGTTATTTGGGAGACGCCCCTGCCGGTGCACGCGTCATGGCCCATCCTGGACAGGGCACCCATGTGCCGGTGTGGATCTTGGGGTCGTCGCTTTATGGCGCACAACTGGCTGCGCATTTCGGTCTGCCCTATGCCTTTGCCTCGCATTTCGCGCCAGACGCGTTAGAGGATGCTGTGGCGATCTACCGCCGCGATTTCAAACCATCCGCCCAGTGGGAAAAACCGCATTTCATGCTCGCGGCGAATGTATTTGCTGCCGATACGGATGAAGAGGGAGCTTACCTGCGCACATCTATGCAGCAAGCGTTCGTGCGTCTGCGCACAGGCACTCCGGGCAAGTTGCCGCGTCCGGTCCGTGATATTGATGCCGAAGTCGGCGTTCAGATGCGGCAGGCTGTCGATCAGGCATTGCGCGTCACAGCCGTAGGTAGCCCCGAAACTGTGGAACGTCAGCTGTCTGATATGATTGCGAAATATCAACCGGACGAGATGATCCTGACAGGGCAGATCCATGACCATGCCGCGCGCGTAAAGTCGTTCGAGATCGCGGCGAAAGCTCTGGCCGGATAAGCGGTTCAGTCGTCGGGGCCGATCAGGCCGAGGCCCCGAAGGTAAATGCCGATGCCGCTTTCCAGCAGCTCATCTGCCGGAAACGGTGACGCACGATCCGGAGAGTTGCGCGCAAAAAGTTCAACCACCCCGTGGCTCAGTGCCCAAATATGGGCCGAAAACATGGACGCGGGCGGGCGTTTTTCAATGGGGATATGCTGGCTCAGATCGCTCGCGGCCTGTTCAAGCACCCCACTGGCACGCGCCGCTGCAGCGGCCAGATCGGTGGTGCGGTTGACCGAGATGCCGCTTTCGAACATTGCGATGTAATGGCCAGGGTAATCGCGGGCAAATGCGAGGTAGGCACGGCCTGTCGCTTCGAACGCCTTTAACGCCGAGGGTTGGCCGGATTGATAAGCCGCCTCCATCAGTTCGGCAAAGATATCGTACCCTTGCAGCGCGCCTTCGGCGATCAGGTCTTCGCGGCCTTCGAAGTGGCGATAGACGGCGGCAGGGGTCACGCCCGCCTGCTTTGCGGCCTCTGACAGCGTGAACCCTGTGGGGCCGCGATCCTCGATCAGCTTAAGCGCACCGTCGATGAGCGCCTGTCGGAGGTTGCCGTGGTGATAGCCGCGTTTAGGCATCCCAGATATCGGGGGCACCGCAAATTTGGTCGTCAATGGTACCAATCGCCTTTGGGTCTTTATCGGCGTAGTCAAAGGCATGCAGCACGGTACGAATGGCGGCCAGCCGCGCGCGACGTTTGTCGTCAGAGCGGATCACGGTCCAAGGTGTGCGGGCTGTATGGGTGCGCTGCAAAGTCTCTTTGATCGCGGCGCTGTATTCATCCCATTTTGCCAAGCCTTCGACATCGATCAGACTGAGCTTCCACTGTTTCAACGGGTCGTGTTCGCGGGCAAGCATCCGGCGCAGCTGTTCGCCGCGGCCCACATTCAGCCAGAATTTGAACAGATGCAGCCCGTCGTCCACCAGCATCTTTTCAAGCGGCACGACCTGTTCGAAAAACGCCTCTCGTTCAGCGTCGGTGCAAAAGCCGAACACCGGTTCGACAACGCCGCGATTGTACCAACTACGGTCGAAAAACACCATGTCGCCTGCCGTTGGCAAATGCTTGATATAGCGTTGAAAATACCACTGTCCGGCTTCGGTTTCGGTGGGTTTCGGCAGGGCCACCACATGGGCTGCGCGTTGGTTCAGATTATGACGGAACCGCGCAATGGTGCCACCTTTGCCTGCCGCGTCACGCCCCTCGAATATCATTGCGATGCGCGTGCCAGTGTCGCGGGCCCATGCTTGCAATTTGACCAGTTCGATCTGAACGCGGTCCATTTCGCGGTCATACTGCTTGCGTCCCAGACGTTCGGAATGGGGGTAGCTGTTGCTGAGGATGTCATCCTTATCGGCGCGCTTGATCGCTTTGTTGATCGGCGCGGGGGCATCGTTTTCAAAAAAGGCGCTGATCGCACCATCAAAGGGCAGGTCCATGGGGGCCTCCTCAAAAATTCTGTTCACCCTAACTTATGGAGCGTTCTGCGCCCTAGCGCAAACCCGCACGTGCAGCCGCGCGGTCGATGGCCGCGAGGACCTCGGGTTGAGAAACATGTTGCGGCATATGGCCGATACCGGGCAGGGTGGTCAGTCTCGCATCGGGCAGTTGCGGGGTCGCAATGGCGGCGTGTACCTCTAGCGGGACGATGGTGTCTGCGTTCCCGTGGATCAGCTCTATCGGCATGGTCAGCGTGGCATACTGCGAAACCATCTTTTTGATCTCGGGCAGCAAAGTGTTTACCTGCTGCGCATTGGCGCGCATGGATGTCCGGCGAAGGGCCAGACCTGTGCCGATATGGTCATTATAGCCGTCGGGTGTTTCTTGCGGCGCGAAGATGGCGTTGACACTGGCGCGGATGAACCCCTGGGGCAGAAAGGCGGTGACCAACGGGATCACGACGCCGGACCCAAAGGCAGACCCAGTTACTTTGTACTGCCAGCCAAGGTCACCCTCCCACGGCTCTGAGACACCAGAGACAAGCACCAGCGCCGCCGTTTCATCGGGACGCGAGAGGCCCCAAGCCAGCGCAACCGCCCCGCCATAGCTGTGGCCCAACACAATCGGCGAGGTCACCCCAATCCGGTCGGCGGCCTTTTGCAACAACGCTGCCTGCTCCGCCGGCGTGGCTGCCGTCGCATTCCATGCGCCAGCGTGTTGCGGCAGATTGCCTGTCCACCCGAGACCCGGGCGGTCAAAGAGGATCACGCGGTAGCGGTCGGCAAGCCGGTCCACCATATCAAAGGTAAAATCCCGCATGTTGCCAGAGGCCCCGTGAATCAGCACCAGATCAGGCCCACTGCCTTGCACCTTGGTATGCACGGTGACGCCGTCGATATCGATCAATTCGCCAGTCGGGGGGGAGGCGGCGTCCGCTGCGGCCTCGCGCGTGCTGGCCCGCCATTGCACCAAGATGACCAGCCCCAGCACAACCGCAATCATTGTCAGAATAAACAGCATGTTACGTCCCAAAAGGACCACGACCAATGTCGTTCAGGTCATAGTGGGTCGTCTGGTAGATCTCGTTGATCCAATTGCCGTAGAGCAGATGCGCGTGGCTGCGCCAACGATTCAGCGGTACCTGCGTGGGATCGTCGTCGGGGTAGTAATTGCACGGAACGTTGATCGGCGTGCCTTGGGCGACGTCTCGGTCATATTCGTCCTTCAGCGTGTCGCGGTCGTATTCTAGGTGGTTGAAAATATACAGCGCGCGGTGGCCGGCATCTTCAACGAGACAGGGGCCGACCTCCTTGCTGCCGAGCAAGGTTGTCAGGCTTGGCACCGCGTCCACCTCTGCTGCGCGCATTTCAGTCCAGCGGCTGACGGGCACCACGAGATCATCCGAAAACCCCCGCAGATAGGGTGACGACGGCTCAAGATTGCTGTGCCGGAAGCACCCGAACGCTTTATCTTCCAGCAGGTGTTTTTTGATGCCGTGGAAATAATTGATCATCGCCATGCCGCCCCAGCATACGCCAAAGGTCGAATGGACATTGGTTTGCGTCCAATCAAAGACGCGGGTGAGCTCCTCCCAATAGGTGACATCGTTGAAATCAAGATGTTCGATCGGCGCGCCGGTGATGACCAGACCGTCGAATTTTTCGTCCGTGACCTCTTCGAAGGGACGGTAGAAGCTTTCAAGGTGGTCGGCGGCGGTATTGCGCGACTGGTGGTCAGACATACGGATCAGGCTGAATTCGATTTGCAGCGGTGTGGCCCCGATCAGCCGTGCGAACTGGTTCTCGGTCTGGATTTTCTTGGGCATGAGGTTGAGCAAGGCAATACGCAGCGGACGGATATCCTGACGCGCCGCCATTTCCTCGTCCAGCACCATGACACCCTCGCGCGTCAACACGTCATAGGCTGGCAGGTCGGAAGGCAGTTTAATCGGCATGTCAGTATTCCACGTCTTGGGTCATTGCTTGAATTCTCTGCGCCGCATTTAGATAAGCGCCCGCGCAAAGGGCGCCAAGGGTCACGCGTCTAACGTCCCCGCGATCAGATCGATAAAATCTGCCTCTGTCCTAAGCTGGGCCACCTGATCAGCGGTCACAGTCACGCCCCAACGCGACATCGCCTCGTAGCGCGGCTGTCGATGGGCCAACGCTTGGGCATAGGTCCAGCGGATAAAGGCATCCGGATCGACATCATCCTCTTGGCAATTGTATTCATTCAAATATTCCTGCCAGACACGAAGCAGAAACTCCGGCTGGTAGGCCATCGGTTTGGGCGCTTTGTCAAAACGGCGGATCAGCTCTTGGGTGTGGGCATCGTCGCCCTTGATCCAGACCGGCAGACATTTCGCCGAAAGCGTTTGCATCAGCGGATCATTATCGTCGTCGGGGTCTACCCATTCGCAGATCGATCCGCCGGTGTCACAGATGAAATGCGGGTACCCATATAGCATCTCGCCACGGCGCGCGAAGTGACCGGTGTCACGCAGCGCCGCGATCTCTGCCTGTTTGAACGCCTCTTGCCGCAACGCATATTCCGTCATGGGCAACCCGCCCTTGGCCGGATCACCGGGTTTGCCCAACCAGGTGGCGACAGGCGACAGGTTATCAAAGGTGATGTTGGACCCGATATAGATACTATCGCTCAGCAACAGATCGCGCAGGAAAGGCACCTTCATCGCCTCGGCCTTGGCGTTATCTGCGATGGTTTCGCCCAAGTAGCGGGTGCCAATCCGGTAATCGATGGAATAGTGGAACCAGTCGCCCGACTGCCGCAACAAATGCGCCATATGCGTCTTGCCCAGTCCCGACATGCCAAAGACCAGCACATGTTTATGCAGCGCAGCACGCCACGCATCGGCAGAGGGGTAAAGCATCGGTCGTCATCCTTGGAACGTCTTGTTTCGCAATGAGTACCGCAGCCAGACACAAGACGCCAGTGACCGCATTCCCACGAAAAAGCCCGCCACAATGCTGCGGCGGGCTGATATCGGGTTCGGTGTGGTAGGGCTTAGAAGTTGTAGCCGAACTTAACCCCTACAGATACTGCAGAGTTGTCTTCGAAGTTTGCTTGTGGCGTATTCTGTGTGGTTGCCCGCGCGTCGCCGAGTTCGGTGTAGCGTACCCCCAAGCTCACGTCGAACTGGCTTGTCGCCTGATATTTTGCACCCAAGGACACATAACGCGCACCATCCGTCGGCGCGAGCGGAGAGACTTGATCATCACCGTTCGCACGCTGGTATCCAAGTGCGATCGAACCAGACCATTGGTCATTGAAGCGACGACCGACGCCAATTTCATAGTCGGTGGAATCTTCGATATTCGTCAAACTAAGCCCATTTGTCTGAGCGTTGAAAACATCGGGAGATACAATTGTATCAGAGTAACGAGCGTAGCGGATTGAGCCAAATACCAAGGTATCTGCTGCCACCCCGGTTTGGAATTCGAGGTTGAGGCTTTCAGGTGTTTCAACTTCGGTGTTTGACGTGCCGGCAGGATTGATAGGGTTCCCGCCAATCGTTTCCCTTGTCATCAAATCATGAGTGATCTTCGAGTTGTAGGTAAGCGCAACGCGCATCGCGATGTCCGGCTTTTCAAACGCGGCACCAATCACATATCCGACTGCTCCGTCAGAATCGAAGTCTGCTCGATACCCACTTAGTCGCCCGTATCCCGCACCTTGAAGCGCAACCGTCGCATCGATTTCCTGATAGCGCAGGCCGCCGTGCATGCTGAAGGAATCGTTGAACTTATACCGCGCCAGAGCGGTAATAGCGAAGCTATCGACCGTAGCTTGTGTTCCACCGTAAGAAGGAGAACTTGGTGTTGCGGGGTACAAAACGTCAGATCCGAATGGTTCATCGACCACAACAGCAAAGGACAACTGATCCGAGTACTGGTACTTGAGCCCGCCCCCGATGACATTAAAGTCTTGGGCGATGTTGCCGGTGTCGCCACCGCCGCGAGCGTCGGTACCGTCAATAGAAGGCGAAACCCGGCCAAAGCTGAATTCAAACCGGTTGCCATCTTCGAACAGGATACCAACGTCGTGACCTGAACGGTCTAGTCCACCCGCGTGCACTGTGGACGCGCTGCCCAACAGGGCTGCCATTGCGATTACTCGATACATCATCGTAGAATACTCCTCCCCAGAAGCGATGCAGCCACGGGGTCGCGGCTACAAGTTATAGAGCAACTGAACGGCAGGGTGCGTCAATCTGTCAATTCTTGACCAAGGGGAAGCCAGCGGGGCTGTCGCAAAACTGTTGCAGTTTCGTTACGCCGTGCGCCGAGCTTCGACCCAAAGGTTCAAATAATTGCCTGCGAAGATAATCGCGCCACCGATGAAGACCCAGATATCCAAGGCCTCGGCGTAAACCAGCATCCCGATCACGGCAATCAAAGGCAGGCGGACGAAATCTATCGGCACGACCACCGTCGCGGGCGCAATGGAAAGCGCGTTGGTCAAACAGAAATGCGCCAAGAGCCCCGCAATCCCGATCAACAACAGCAATGGCATCTGTGCGGTATCCGGCACCGCAATTTCCCCATCATAGCCGGCCATGACCACCCCAAAAACCAGCTGCGTTACCGTCAGATAGAACAGGATGCAGGTGATCGTCTGCGTACGCGTCAGACGTTTGGTCAACATGATCGTCAGCGCAAAGAAGATCGCCGATGAAGCGGCGGTAATCACCCCCGCGTTCAGGCCGGCGATCGTGGGGCGCGCGACACATAGGATGCCAACAAATCCAAGCACCGCTGCCAAGGCCCGCACTTTGGTCAGCCGTTCGCCAAGGATAAAGGGTGACAGCACGATCACCCAAAGCGGAGACGTGAATTCAAGCGCGAACACCTGCGCCAGCGGGATCACCGTGACCGCGTAAAACCACAGGTTTTGGCCAGTAAAATGCGCCAGATTGCGCCCGATCTGTATCCCGAAGTTACGCCGGTTGATCTGCCCCCACGTGCCGTAGAAACTGGCCAGCGTAAAGACGGTGATCACCCCGACCAGCGATCGGTACATCATAATCTCGAAGGTATCGAGGTGGCCGCCAAGCTCGCGCCCGGCGACCGCCATCGCAGAAAACGATGTGATCGACCCCATCATCCACAAAGCCGCCCTAAGCGTCGGGGTCATGGTCTATTTTCCAAATGGAAAAAAATCCCCGCCGGAGGCATCTTCGTCATGCGGCCGATCAAAGCCATTCAGATCATTCCCATTCAATGGTCCCGGGAGGTTTCGACGTGATATCGTAGGTCACACGGTTGATACCGGGGATCTCGTTGATGATCCGCGTCGCTGTCTCGCCCAGGAATTCATGGGTGAACGGATAGTAATCCGCAGTCATCCCGTCGACGGATGTCACCGCGCGCAGTGCACAGGCAAAATCATAAGTCCGGCCATCGCCCATGACACCGACGGTGCGCACGGGCAGGATTGCCACGAAGGCCTGCCAGATATCATCATAAAGCCCGTGTTTGCGGATTTGGTCGATATAGACCGCATCGGCTTCGCGCAGGATGTCCAGCTTTTCGCGGGTGATTTCGCCTGGGCAGCGGATCGCGAGGCCTGGTCCAGGGAAGGGGTGACGACCGATAAACGACGGCGGCAGACCCAGCTCGCGTCCCAGCTCGCGCACTTCGTCCTTAAAGAGTTCGCGCAAAGGTTCGACCAGTTTCAGCCCCATCTTTTCGGGCAGACCGCCGACGTTGTGGTGCGATTTGATCGTGACGGATGGACCGCCCGAAAAGGACACGGATTCAATTACATCGGGGTAAAGTGTACCTTGCGCCAGGAAGGTCGCATCGCCGACGTCTTTGGCGTGTTTCTGGAACACGTCGATGAACAGCTTGCCGATGATCTTGCGCTTGGTTTCCGGGTCCGAGACGCCGTCAAGCTGGCCAAGAAAAAGCTCCTGCTCTTCCGCGTGGATCAGCGGCAACTTATAGTTGTCGCGGAACATGGTCACGACTTCTTCGGCCTCGCCCTTGCGCAGCAGGCCGTGGTCCACAAAGACGCATGTCAGCTGGTCGCCGATGGCTTCGTGAATCAGCACTGCAGCGACAGAGGAATCGACCCCGCCGGACAAACCACAGATGACCTTTTGATCGCCGACCTGTTCGCGGATCGCCGCGATGGCTTCCTCGCGATAGGCGCTCATTGTCCAGTCGCCCTTGAAGCCCGCGAGACGGACAAAGTTTTCGTACAGGCGCGCGCCGTTGGGGGTGTGGTGGACTTCAGGATGGAACTGCACAGCGTAGAAGTTGCGCGAAACGTCACCGGTCACCGCAAAGGGGGCGTGCGGCGAAGTGCCATAGACTTCGAAACCGGGGGCGATGGCGCTGACGTGGTCGCCGTGGCTCATCCAGACTTGTTCTTTTTCGGTCAGGAACCAACCCTCAAGCAATTCAAGACGTGCCTCAGAGGGTGTCACATAGGCGCGGCCGAATTCAGCGGTGCCGTGGCCCCGTTCAACCTTGCCGCCCAGACAATGCATCATCACCTGCTGGCCATAGCAAATGCCGAGGATCGGCACGCCAAGGTCGAACACGGATTGCGGTGGCATCGGTGCACCTTCGGCAAAAACCGAAGATGGCCCCCCGGACAGGATCACCGCCTTGGGCGCAAAATCCTTGAGGAAGGCATCATCCACCGTGTTGAACGGGTGGATTTCGCAGAACACATTGAGTTCACGCAAACGGCGGGCGATCAGCTGGGTGACTTGGCTGCCGAAGTCGATGATGAGAAGGCGGTCATGGGAGATATCTGTCATGCAGACTGATTATGGGCGGATGGCCTGCGTGGCAAGAGTGGAGTGGGGGCCAGCCCCCAGACCCCTGGAGTTTATTTCGCAAAATGAACGGGCGGCGGATCAGGATGTCGGTTTTTGACCTCTAAGGCCGTAATCCGCGTAAAGGCCGCTGCGCGAATGGGGTAGCTAGACCTCAGTTTTGGCGAAAAGGAATACCTCATGGCGGAATCAGCAAGACGCGGGCGCGGTGGTGGCGGTGCAGCACGGCGGGCAGCGCGGTCGGCGGTGTCGTTCGAGACAGCAAAGTACATCGAACGCAACATTCCCAACTATGAGGTGCTGACCGAAGAAGCGCTGGAGGTCATTGAATATAATGCCGATACAGTACTGGAAGAAATCGGCGTAAACTTTCCTGACAACCCTGAGGCATTGGCGCTGTGGCGCGAGGCCGGGGCCGATGTGACCGGCGACCGTGTGCGTATTCCACGTGGGCTGGCGCGCGAGCTGTGCAAGACCGCTCCGTCGCAATTTACCCAACATGCCCGCAATCCCGCCCGTAACGTCGAAATCGGCGGGCGCAATCTGGTGCTGGCGCCGGTCTATGGCCCCCCATTTGTGCGCGATACCGCCGGTGGCCGTCGCTATGCAACGATGGATGATTTCAATAAATTCGTGAAGCTGGGCTATATGTCCAAATGGTTACACCATTCTGGCGGCACAGTCTGCGAACCCACGGATGTGCCCGTGAACAAGCGCCATCTGGATATGTTGCACGCGCATATGACGCTGAGCGACAAACCGTTCATGGGGTCGGTGACTGAACCCAGCCGTGCGCAGGATTCGGTGGATATGTGCAAGATCCTGTTCGGGGCCGATTTTGTCGACCAGAACACGGTCATGACATCGCTGGTCAACATCAACTCACCCCTGACCTTTGATGACGTGATGATGGGGGCGCTCAAGGTTTTTGCCGAGAACAATCAGGCGTCGATCATTTCGCCCTTTATTGTTGGCGGTGCGATGGCGCCGGTTTCCGTCGCCGGGACGCTGACGCAGGTTCTGGCAGAGGTCATGGCCGGCATCGCCTATAGCCAACTGATCCGCAAAGGCGCACCGGTGATCTTTGGGGCGTTTGTGACCTCGATCGACATGAATTCGGGCGCTCCAACCTTTGGGACGCCGGAGGCCGCGCATATCACCTATGGTGCGGGGCAACTGGCGCGGCGGATGAACCTGCCGTTCCGGTCTTCGGGGTCGTTCTGCGGGTCAAAGCTGCCCGATGCGCAAGCCGCGTACGAAACAGCCAACAGCCTGAACATGGGGCTGCTATCAGGTGTGAACTTTATGCTGCACGCCTGCGGCTGGCTGGAAGGCGGACTGGTTGCGTCGTTCGAGAAGTTTGTAATGGACGCCGACCAATTGGGCGCTTTGCACCATCTGGCGCGTGGCGTGCAGATTGATGAAAATGCGCAAGCAATGGACGCGATCCGCGAAGTTGGTCCCGGTGGGCATTATCTGGGCTGCGCCCATACCCAAGCCAACTTTAAGGAAGCGTTCTGGAAATCCGATCTGCTGGACTACAAGCCGTTCGAGACATGGTCGGACGAAGGCGCGCGCGATACGCAAGCACTGGCGGCGGCGCGGGTTGAAAAGCTGTTGGGCGACTATGTGCAGCCCGAGATGGACCCTGATACCCGCGCGGCGCTGGATGCCTTTGTTGCCGACCGCAAGGCAGCCGAACCCGACAGCTTTATGTAGGCGGTCAATCAGGCGCGCTGCGCGGGGTGGCGCGCAAAAGCTCTGCTTCGGCGACGATCGCGATCATGACTTCGATATGACGGACCAGGTTATAGCCTGCGTCCGTCTTTTTACGTCTGGTGTTCAGGTCTGCTTCGATCTCGATCAGTTGAAACAGCGCGACGGCGCTGCGGGGTAGGACGGTGCGCCCAAGAATACGACGCAAGATTGGCCCGCGCCGATACCCACCTTTGCCAATATTAGCCGCACGAACAAGAATGGCAGGGCGGTGGATGTTGGCGAGCCGCGTTATAATATCTTGCATGATTTCATATCCTTGAATGACCTGAAGCCCCGAATAGACGCGGCCTAACGCACCAAGGATTCCACCCAAACCACGCGTGTTGCGCATCGGGACCACTCGCCGTGCGACGTGGTTACAAGTGTTTACCATTTGGAAACAATTATGGGGTTGGACCACATATATTAACAAATCCATAACCAATTAACCTTTTGCTACTGTGGATAAAACTGTGGATATCCACGCTGCTTTTGGAAAGGACAGTGCATGACGCAAATACTGAATACACGACCAGACGGGACCGGATTGCCGGGATGGGTGCCCGACGCCGCGCGGCATTATCTGTCTCATATAGAGATGGGGCACCCTATTCGGGCGTTAGCGCGATCTGCGGAATGCCATGCCTCGACGATTTTGCGCCAGATCCGTCGGCTGGAAACGCGGCGCGACGATCCGCTGGTGGATGATGCTCTGGATGTTCTGGGGCAGGTAAGCCGCTGTAAAACCCACCCCATGCAGGAGCCCGTTGCGATGAACAACAGTGCACAAACGATGATGCCCGATGATGAAACCCTGACCAGCGAAGCACAGCGGATCTTGCGCCGTTTATGTGAAACCGGTGCCCTGCTTGCTGTTGCTGCCGAGATGGACAAAGGCGTCGTGGTGCGCAGCGGGCCTGAGGGCGCGCAGACGCGCACGGCAGTCGTGGATCGCTGCGTGGCCCAAGCGATGGCGTTGAACGGCTGGATCGCCACCGATGGCGAAGGGCGCATCTTGCGCTATCACATCACAGCTGCGGGACGGAACGCGCTAGAGGATATGCTGGCAAAGGCGACGCCAGAGGCATTAGGGACCGGGTTTGGCGAGGATCAGACATCCTTCGCCGCGACACCACCGCCTGCGGGAGCCCTCCAAAAGAACGCGCGGCGATTGCGCTATACGCTGGCGGAAAGCCCCTTGGCTGCCTTGGCCCGCCGTCGCGATGCCCACGGCGCGCCGTTCCTGTCCGATAATCTGGTACAGGCAGGCGAACGCCTGCGTGAAGACTTCGAACTGGCGCAAATGGGCGAGGCCGTGACCCAGAATTGGGACCGGTTTCTGGCACCAGGCGGGCAGGGGGACAGCGTCTCGTTTGAGGGCAGTGCGCCCTCTGCGGCGCGGGCACGCGTCGGATCAGCGCTTGCAGATCTGGGGCCGGGACTGTCGGACATTGTGCTGCGGTGCTGCTGTTACCTTGAGGGATTGGAGACCGCTGAAAAACGCCTTGGATGGTCTGCGCGATCTGGCAAAATTGTGCTGCGCATTGCGCTTATGCGGTTGCGCAAACATTATGTCGAAACGCTTGGACCCGGCAGCGCCATGATCGGCTGACCAACGGGCTGCAAATCGTGACGACACGCAAGGCTGCCCTGCGCATGAGAACTCCCTCTTTCATGCGCCGCGCGAAGCGACTACATAAGGGGCGTATTCCCAACGGAGCCTGATCATGCGAGACCTGAAAATCCCCGAGCAGCGCCACCCTGAAAAGGCCCGACGCCCCGATAATCCACAGCCAAAAAAGCCGTCGTGGATTCGGGTAAAGGCACCGGGTGGCAAGGGGTATGCAGATACCGCCAAGATCATGCGCGAGAACAAACTGGTCACGGTTTGCGAAGAAGCAGGCTGCCCTAACGTCGGCGAATGCTGGTCGCAAGGCCACGCCACCATGATGATCATGGGTGAGGTTTGCACCCGCGCCTGCACCTTCTGCAACATCGCCACGGGGCGCCCGCCAGAAGCGCTTGATATCTTCGAGCCCGGGCGCGTCGCCGATGCGGTGTCAAAATTAGGGCTGAACCATGTGGTTATCACCAGCGTCGATCGCGACGATATCGAAGACGGCGGGGCAGAGCATTTCGCACAAACCATCCGCGCCGTGCGCAAACGGTCGCCGGGCACGACGATCGAGATTCTCACACCCGATTTCATCCGCTGTGACCCAAAGGTGCTTGAAACCGTGGTCGAGGCGCGGCCGGACGTTTTTAACCACAATCTGGAAACGGTCCCCGGCCTGTACCCCGAAGTCCGCCCCGGTGCGCGGTACTTCCATTCGCTGCGTTTGTTGCAACGGGTGAAGGAGCTCGACCCGACCATGTTCACCAAATCCGGCATCATGGTGGGCTTGGGCGAAAACCGTCAGTCCGTGATGCAGGTTATGGAAGACATGCGCGCGGCAGATATAGATTTTCTGACCATTGGGCAGTATTTGCAGCCGACGCCAAAGCACCACGCAGTAGACCGGTTTGTGCACCCTGACGAATTCGCCGCCTATGAAAAATCGGCCTACGGCAAGGGGTTCTTGATGGTGTCTGCGACGCCGTTAACACGGTCCAGCTATCACGCGGGAGACGACTTTGCGCGCTTGCAGGCGGCGCGGTTGGCGAAGCTGGGTTGAAGATAAGGGGCGCTGCCCCTCAAACTCACACCCGATAATGAGGGGCGCTGCCCCTCAAACTCCCTGGGATTTTTTGCCATTTGGAAAAGTCAGAAGGGTTTCTTGATGCGTTCGGTTGTGGCCCATTCGGGCCAGTAGCCAAAGTATTCCGCGCCAAAGATCAACGCGCCGGCCAGTACAACCGCAAAGACAAACTTGACGCGACTGGCCGAGGGCGGATTTTGCACCCAACGTCTCATGCGCATCAGCCATGCGATGTTCATGTGAAGCGGACCTTGCCGATAAACGGCTGGTTGCGGTCGCGCTGTGCGTAATCGATGCCATACCCCACGACAAATTCATCGGGAATTTCAAAGCCGATCCAGTCGGCCTTCATGTCCACCTCGCGGCGGCTGGGTTTGTCGAGCAATGCGATGGTTTTCAGCCGCGCAGGTTCACGCGACAGCAGCAGATTGCGTACGTGATGCAAGGTGTGACCCGTGTCCACGATATCTTCGACGACCAATACGTCACGACCTTCAATTGCGCCGCGTAAGTCTTTGAGAATACGTACTTCCCGCGTGCTTTCCATACCATCGCCATAGCTGGACGCTTCTAGGAAATCGACTTCTATGGGCAGGTTTAGTTCGCGCACGAGATCAGCGATGAATACGAAGGACCCGCGCAGCAAACCGACAACTGTCAGCTTTTCAGTGCCTTCGAATTCGGTCTGAATTTCACGGCACAGGGTTTCGATCCGCGCGGCAATTGCCTTGGCCGAGATCATTTCGTCGATGACATATGGTCGCGTTGTCATTGGTTTTACCTTGAAAAAGGAGGAGTTAAGATTTCATAAGGGCTAACTTCATGACAGATGGAAATCAATGCCTACCCATTCAGAGACCCGCGAGCTGCCGTATACCGCCCAACAGATGTATGATCTGGTGGCCGATGTGGCGTCATACCCCGAATTTTTACCTTGGACCGCCGCCGCGCGGATTAAAAGCCGCGAGGACATGGGCGATCACGAGGTGATGGACGCCGATCTTGTCATCAGTTTCAAGGTGTTTCGTGAACGGTTCACCAGCCGCGTTGTCCTGTGGCCAGAGGCCAGAAAGATCGACACAGAATATCTGGACGGCCCGTTCAAGTATATGAAGTCGAACTGGGGGTTCGAGGACATCGGCGACGACAAATGCAAGATACATTTCTTTGTCGATTTCGAATTCAAGAATGCGATTTTGCAAAAGATCATCGGTGTCGTATTTAACGAGGCGATGCAGCGGGTGGTGCGCGCATTCGAGAAACGCGCCGCTGTGCTATATGGCGCGGGGGCATAGCGCCGCCTGAAACGACAAAGGCCCCAAGAAGGGGCCTTTGCGTGTGTTTGTTCGATTTGGGTTAGCTGCTTAGATCATAGGCGCGTTCACCGTGGACCGACAGATCGAGCCCGTTGACCTCAACCTCTTTGCTGACACGCAATGGCGTGATCGCCTTGCAGACCAGCACCAGCACGACCGTCACCATCGTGGTATAGACCCCAACAATAGCCAGCGACCCCAGCTGCGCGGTCCACGTGCCCGCACCAAGCGCAGCGATCATGATGGTGCCAAAGATACCACCGACCCCGTGCACAGCGAAGACATCGAGCGTGTCGTCGATTTTGACCTTGTTGCGGATAAGCACGACGGCTTCTTGACACAGGATACCGGCGACAGCGCCGATCAGCAGGGCTGCCCACGGGCCGACGAATCCGGACGCCGGCGTGATTGATGCAAGGCCCGCAATGGTACCTGTGACGATGCCCACCAGAGACGCTTTGCCGAACTTGATCCGCTCCCACAGTGCCCATGTCAGCGACGCCGTCGCGGCAGAGATGTGGGTCACGGTGATTGCCATCGCGGCCCCGCCGTCTGCGGCCAGTTGCGAGCCACCATTAAAGCCGAACCAGCCGACCCACAGCATCGCCGCACCAATCATCACAAAGCCAGGGTTATGAGGCGGCGTGTTGTGGTTCAAACGTGGGCCGAGGAAAACGGCAAGGATCAACGCGGCAAGACCGGCTGTCTCATGCACGACGATGCCACCTGCAAAATCGCGCACGCCGACCTCGCCAAAGATACCGCCATCCGCAAGAAAGCCACCGCCCCAAATCCAGTGCACCACCGGCGCATAGCACAGCAGCATCCACAGGCCCGAAAACAGCATCACAAAACCAAAGCCGATGCGTTCAACATAAGCGCCGACGATCAGCGCTGGTGTGATGATCGCAAAGGTCATCTGGAAGGCAAAAAACAGGATCTCGGGCAGGGTGCCAGACAGGCTTTCTGCGGTGACGCCCGACAGGCCGATCTTGCCCAAACCACCCCAGATACCCGAGGTGTCCGGTCCAAACGCGATGGAGTAGCCGGCAAAGAACCACAGCACGCTCATCAAACAAGCGACGCCGTAGCAATGCATAAACACGCTCAGCACGTTGCGGCTGCGCACGAGCCCGCCATAGAACAGGGCCAGTCCCGGTAATGTCATGAACAGGACCAAGGCCGTGGCCGTCATGATCCATGCCGTATCAGCTGCGTTCATCTTGGTTTCCTCCCGAAAGGTTTTAGGTTGCAAACGGGTGAAACGGATGTGCGCGTCGGAAAAAAGTTAAAAAGCGGGCAAAGCCGGTGATTAAACGGGCGTTTCTATATTCGCCACAAATATAGGCAGATAATCCGCAGTATCGATCAAATTATGGGCGTTATGCAATCGCTGCAAAAACCAGCTTTAGGGCGTAATTACGGGCAGCAAGACGAACGCTATCGCGGCCCAAGGCACCGAACTCTTGAGTGTGGGTGGTGATGCCTGCCGCGGATGCGAGGCCGAAACACACCCGACCTTCGGGCTTATGCTCTGACCCGCCGGGGCCTGCGATACCGGTGATAGAGACGGCAATCTGAGCCCCTGATCGTGCCAGCGCACCGCGCGCCATCTCTAACGCGACTTGCTCCGATACCGCACCGTGGACGTCCAGCGTCGCGGCGCTGACGCCCAGCAAGTCGATTTTGGCGGCATTAGTATAGGTGACAAAACCCCGGTCAAAGATTGCCGATGATCCGGGCAATTCGGTCAGCGCGGCAGCGACCATGCCGCCGGTGCAGCTTTCAGCACAAGCGATCATGACGCCACGGTCGCGGGCGCGGTCCAGAAGGGCGCGCAGATCAGGCAAAGAGATACACGTGATACAGCACCGCCAGTGCAATCACCCCGAGCAGCGCGAAGATGCCTGCAAAGATATCGTCCAGCATGACCCCAAGCGCATCGCCGCGCCGGTCGGCCCAGCCGATGACCAGCGGCTTCCAGATATCGAACAGACGGAACAGCACAAACGCTGCAATCCAGCCTGGCCACATCACAAGGATATTCATATCCATGGTCCAGCTTGCATAGCTCAGTGGCAGCAGCGCGACCCACTGGCCGGCGACCTCGTCGATCACGATCTCGGACGGGTCATGGTCGGTGCTGCCTGCGGTCATCTGCGCAGTGGCCCACCAGCCTGCTGCAAATGTGAGGATCACGCCCGCAATCAGCAATGGCAGCCCGCCGATCACATGCAGCAGCCACGCCCAAGGCAGCGCCACAAGCGAGCCCCAAGTGCCTGACGCGGGGCGGATATAGCCAACCCCCAGAACGGTCGCGATCAGCTTTGCCAAAGTCATAGTTTCACCAATGTTGCTGTGGCCATGCAGGCGATGCCTTCGCCGCGGCCGGTAAAACCCAAACGTTCGGAAGTGGTTGCCTTGACCGAAACGCGGTTTTCTTCAAGCGACAGTATATCGGCCATCACGCGGCGCATCTCTGCGGCATGAGGCCCCACTTTGGGATATTCACAGATCAGCGTGCAATCGACATGGCTCAGGGTGAATCCTTCGCTGCGCGCCAGATCGGCGGCATGACGCAAAAAAATGTGGCTTTGCGCGCCTTTCCATTGCGGGTCAGACGGGGGGAAGTGCTGGCCGATGTCCCCCATAGCCAGCGCACCATAGATCGCATCGGTGACAGTATGCATGCCAACATCAGCGTCCGAGTGTCCCACAAGCCCTTGATCATGCGGAATTTCGACGCCGCAAAGGGTCACATGATCCCCCGGACCAAAGGCGTGTACGTCGAACCCGTTGCCGGTGCGAATATCCATCGAAGACTCCAATATACGGGCGGCGCGGGACAAATCACCCGGCACCGTGATTTTCAGGTTATCCACGCTGCCAAGGGTGATGGCAACCGCAACACCCGCGGCGCGGGCGACTTCGACATCATCGGCGGCGACACCTTTGAACGCGGCATGAGCGGCGCGGATTGTGGCAGCGTCGAAGCCTTGGGGGGTTTGCGCGGCATAAAGCGCCGTGCGGTCCTGCGTGCCTGCAACGGCACCGTCTTCGGCGACCCAAAGCGCGTCTGTGACAGGCAGACCCGGCGCGGCGGCAGCATGCGTGGCCAGCGCGTCGATCACGCCGTCGATAACATGCGGCGTGACACAGGGGCGGGCGGCATCGTGGATCAGCACCAGATCGGCATCCCCCAGCAACGCCAGCCCGTTGCGGACTGATGCTGCGCGATCTGCGCCACCTTCGGCCACAAGGCAGCCTTGCGCGGTAAACCTATCAGCCTGCGCCATGTCACCGGCGCTCAGAACGATGATGATCCGCTCGATCTTGGGATGCCTCTGAAATGCGGTCAGCGTGTGGTCAATCACACGTTTACTACACAGCGGCTGCCACTGCTTTGGCACTGCGCCACCCGCACGTGTGCCCCGTCCGGCAGCCACGATGAGAGCTGCGATTTTCGGTGTCGACGCCATCGTCCACTCCCTTGGATAAACTCGCCCCGTTCTAAGCAGGGAAAGCTGCCGGCGCAATCGGCTGCACTATGTGATTAAATTTTAGGCAATAGATCAGTTTTTCACCGGCCAGAGCTGCTGGTTTGATTGAGTTCCCACCCTTGGCTCGGTACACCAAAGGCAACTGCACAAGGATTAAGCGTTTGGATCTCTCGGATCTGCCTTTCAAACTCGACCCGCCGGTTCTGCTGGCCCCGATGGCGGGGATCACCGATTTACCGTTTCGCAATCTGGTGGCGTCCTTCGGCGCAGGGCTGGTGGTGTCTGAGATGGTCGCCAGCGTCGATATGATCAATGCCCGCCCCGGTGCGCTGGAAAAGGCTGAACTGGGTCTGGGCGTAGAAGGGACTGCCGTGCAACTGGCGGGCCGCGAAGCCGCGCCAATGGCCGAAGCCGCGCGCATGGTCGAAGGGCAGGGTGCGCGGGTGATCGACATCAATATGGGCTGTCCGGCCAAAAAAGTGACGCAAGGCTTTTCCGGCTCTGCGCTGATGAAAACGCCCGATCAAGCGCTGCGCCTGATCGAAGCGGTCGTGAATGCCGTCAAGGTGCCCGTCACGCTCAAGACGCGGTTGGGTTGGGACGACGACATGCTTAACGCGCCGCAGATCGCTGCGCGGGCCGAAGAGGCGGGGATCACCATGATCACCATCCACGGGCGCACACGTTGCCAGTTCTATAAGGGTGCCGCCGATTGGGCTGCCATTGCGGGCGTCAAGCAGGCGGTCAGTATTCCGGTTATCGCCAATGGTGACATTATCAGCACCGCTGCCGCGCGTCAGGCGCTGGCGCAATCGGGTGCCGACGGTGTCATGATCGGGCGTGGTGCCCAAGGCAAACCATGGCTGCTGGCACAGGTCGCCCATGAACTGTTCGGCGCACCCGCGCCGGTGATCCCGCAGGGGGCCGATTTCGCGCGCATGGTAGCCGACCACTACGAGGCGATTATCCAGTTCTACGGAGAGGTCATCGGCCTGCGCGTCGCGCGCAAGCATCTGGGTTGGTACATGGACACCAGCAACACGCCCGCCGATCTGCGCCGTGCCATGTTGACCGCATCCAGCCCCGCCGATGTACACCGTCTTATTCCGTCCGCCTGCTTGCCGGACCACCAGTTGGAGGCCGCCTGATGTCGCTGGATGCCGTCTTTGCATCGCTGCCCGTGCCCGCCATTTTGATCGACATCGATGACACGATCGCCGAGCTGAACTCCGAAGCCGAAGGGTTTTTGAACGCCTCTGCCAAATCCGTGCGCGGCGTGCCGGTCTGGGACATGATTGCCGTCGATGCCCCGCTGGAAGAGGCGTTCACCCGCGCCCGAGAGAATGGCACGCCCTTGTTCGTGAATGATGTGGATGTCGGCAGCGGTCAGCGCCCGCCGGTGCAATGTGCGCTGCATTTTGCGCCGCTGATCGATGCCGCGGGGCAGATGATCCTGATGATCACCCCACGCGAGATGGCCGGACGCATGACGCAGAACAATTCTGTCAAATCCGCCGCCAAATCCGCCATTGGCATGGCCGAGATGCTGGCCCACGAGATCAAGAACCCGCTGGCGGGGATCACGGGTGCCGCGCAATTGCTCAGCATGAACCTGAGCACCGAGGATCTGGAGCTTACCGATCTGATCGTCGCGGAATCGCGCCGCATCGTGAAGCTGCTGGAGCAGGTTGAACAGTTCGGCAACCTGATGCCGCCGGAGCGCAAGGCTGTGAACCTGCATGATGCGCTTGATCGTGCGCGCCGTTCCGCGTTGTTGGGATTTGGCGCGCGGATGAAGATCATCGAGGATTATGACCCGTCGCTGCCGCCGGCCTTGGGCGACAAGGACCAGCTGTTGCAGGTCGTGCTGAACCTGATCAAGAACGCGTCAGAGGCAGCGGGCCCGTCGGGCGGCACGATCCGGCTGCACAGCTATTACGAACATTCCTTCCGCCTGCGGCGCTCTGACGGGACGGCACAGTCGCTGCCGCTGCAGATCGAGGTGATTGATGACGGCCCCGGCCTGCCCGAAGCGATCCGCGCCGATGTCTTTGAACCCTTTGTGTCGGGGCGCGAGAACGGCACCGGTCTGGGGTTGGCGCTGGTGAGCAAGATCATTTCCGACCACGGCGGCTGGATCACGGTAGATTCGGTTCCCGGCAAGACCGTGTTCCGCATTTCGCTGCCGCGGGCCGACAAGACCCAAATTGAAAATACAGCTTCCGAACAGGAGAGATAACAGATGGATGGCACAGTTCTGGTTGCTGACGACGACCGCACAATTCGCACCGTTCTGACACAGGCACTGACCCGCGCAGGCTGCAAGGTGCACGCGACATCCAGCCTGACGACCCTGATGCGTTGGGTGGGCGAAGGCAAAGGCGATGTGGTCATCTCGGATGTGGTCATGCCTGACGGCAACGGGCTCGAGATGCTGCCAAAGATTGCACAGGACCGTCCCGGCCTGCCCGTGATTGTGATCTCGGCGCAGAACACGATCATGACCGCGATCAAGGCAGCAGAGGCCGAGGCCTATGACTATCTACCCAAGCCTTTCGATCTGCCTGACCTGATGAAACGTACGGCCCGCGCGCTTGAGCGCAGTGGCCCGACGCGGCGTCCGGCGCAGACAAGCTCTGACACCGATGGGGACCGCGATGATCTGCCGCTGGTGGGGCGCACGCCAGTAATGCAAGCGCTGTACCGCGTGGTGGCGCGGGTGATGAACACCGATCTACCGGTCCTGATCTGGGGTGAATCCGGCACCGGCAAGTCGCTGATCGGCAAGGCTATCCACGATTTTTCCGACCGGCGGAACCTGCCGTTTGTCACCGTGACCTCGGCCGATTTGCAAGACATCGAGGGCCCGATGCGCGCGCTGGCACGGGTGCGCGGCGGGACACTGTTGATCGACGAGATCGGCGATTTCCCAGAGGAACTTCAGGCGCGTATCGCGCGGATGATGGATTCTCCCGGTGAACATGCGCCGCGTTTTCTTGCGACCAGCCAGTCCGACATGGCCGCCGCGATGAAAGCGGGTACGCTGCGCCGCGACCTGTACTACCGTCTTTCGGGCGCAACGCTGCATGTCCCTGCGCTGCGTGACCGGGTAGATGACATTGCCTTGCTCGCCGCGCATTTTCTTGAACGGTCTGAAACCGGCAATTCCGCGCCACGTGCCCTGTCTGAAGGGGCGGAAAAAGTCTTTGCCAACTATCAATGGCCCGGCAACGTACGCCAGCTGGAACACGCGATGCGCCAGCTGGCGCTGACCAGCCGTGCACCAGAGATCACCCAATCCGAGGCAGAGCAAGTTCTGGGGGCCCAGCCCGATCCCGAACCCCTGCGCGCGCAGGCCAATACCGAAAAGCTCGGGGCGTCCGTAGAGCGGCATTTGCAACGGTATTTCGATCAGCACGGATCAATGTTGCCGCCCCCCGGCCTTTACGCCCGTATTTTGCGCGAAATTGAAGCGCCCTTGATCGAGATTGCACTGGCCGCAACCGCAGGTAATCAGGCGAAATGTGCCGACTTGTTGGGAATCAACCGTAATACATTGAGAAAAAAGATCACCGATCTCGATATTGAGGTGACACGCGGTCGGAAAATGATGTAAAAGCGCCACATAACCGTGGCCATCTAGCCTCAAGGCTGGATCAGGATCACATAAATGGGCGGTTGATGCATTCGTGCATCACATCATCGGTGAGGATAGCGGGTGCTTACCCGGTCACGCAGCTATTATCTTATGCGGCTTGAGCGCCTGCGCCGGATCCGGCGCGTGCGCAATTTGGCGACCCTGGGGCTTGTGGTTCTGGGGCCGGTGCTTGCGCTTGTCACCTATCTGGTGCTTGGGCCCCTTGAACAGGGCGGCAATACGCCAAGCCTGCGCATCATTCTGCTGATTGATCTGGTCTATATCCTGCTGGTCGCAGCGCTTGTTCTAAGCGAGGTCGCGCGGTTGATCGCGGCACGTCGGGCGAAATCCGCAGGATCGCGGCTACACCTTCGGCTGACCGGCGTGTTCGCGTTGATGGCGTTGATCCCGACGGTCAGCGTCGCGGTTTTTGCGGGGCTGACAATCAATGTCGGGCTCGAGGGGTGGTTCTCGGATCGGGTTCGGTCTGTGGTGGGGAACTCTCTTGCTGCCGCCGAAGCCTACGAGAACGAGCAAAGCGATGATCTGCGGGAGGATGCGATAGCACTTGCCCGTGCGATTGATCAGGCCCGCAATCAGGGTGTTGATGTGCCCGATACGCAGCTTTTGGCGGATGGGCAGCGCCTGATCCAGCGGGGTCTGCGCGAGGCCTATATGATCGACGGCACCGGCGAGATCCGCGCGCGCGGCGACCGGTCCTATCTGTTTGATTTCGAACAACCGACGCCCGAACAGATCCGCGAGGCACAGGCGCTGGACGGTGCACCACTGGTGATCGAGGACTGGGCCAACAATGAATTCCGCGCACTGGTCGTGATGGAGGCCTTCGTCGATCGCTACCTCTATGTCAGCCGCGACGTGGACGGAAAAATCCTGTCACTCCTCGATGATACCAAGGAAACCGTGCGGCTGTACCAACAGCTTGAAAACGAACGCGGCAAGCTGCTGTTTGAATTCGGGCTGCTTTACGTAGGGTTTGCGGTAATCCTTATTCTGGCGTCGATCTGGCTGGGGCTCTGGTTCGCCGAACGTCTTTCGGGCCCCGTTGGCCGTTTGACGGGGGCGGCACAGCAGGTTGGTGCCGGTGATCTTGAGGTGCAGGTACGCGAGGAAGACGGCGATGACGAGATCGCGATGCTGGGGCGCTATTTCAACCAGATGACGAAGCAGCTTAAAGGCCAGCGTGAAACCTTGCTCGACAACACGCGCCAGATTGAACGCCGCCGCCGCTTGTTTGATTCGGTGCTCAGCTCGGTCACTTCGGGTGTTGTGGGTCTGGACCCTGAAGGGCGGGTCGCCTTTGTGAACCGGTCCGCCGCACGGCTGCTGGACTGGAGCGAGGACCAGCAATCGTTCGCGCTTTCTGTCGCGGTGCCTGAATTCGGGTCGTTGTTCAACACCGTGGTGACCGGTCAGAACGAGGTCGCGCAGGGCGAGATCAAAGTCTCGCGTCAGGGGCAGATGGAAAACCTGCTGGTCCGCGTCGCCACCCGTCGCAGTGAGGACGGTCGGCTGGAGGGCTATGTTGTGGCCTTTGACGATGTGACCGATCTGGTCAGCGCGCAGCGTATGGCGGCGTGGGGCGACGTGGCGCGCAGGATCGCACACGAGATCAAGAACCCGCTGACCCCGATCCAGTTGAGCGCAGAGCGGATCCAGCGCAAGTTCGGCCCCAAGCTGCCTGACGATGCCGCGAGCCTCGAGCAACTCACTGGCGTGATCATCCGACAGACCGGCGATTTGCGGCGCATCGTCGACGAATTCTCGAAATTTGCGCGCATGCCAGAGCCCGAGACATCGGTGCAAAACGTGGTTCAGGTGCTGCGGGATGCGGTCGTGCTACAGCAGTCCGGCCAGCCAGATGTCACCATCAGCGCCAATCTGCCGACGCAGGACGTCATGGCGCGCATTGATCAGACAATGCTGTCGCAAGCCTTGACAAATTTAATTAAGAATGCGGGCGAAGCCATTGAAAGCCGTCATGAAAAAGACGCTGACGCAGAGATTGAGCCGCGGATCAAGGTGCAGTTGACCACCAGCCAAACAGCGCTACAAATTACCATAGCGGACAATGGCATCGGATTGCCTGAAGACCGCGCACGACTGTTCGAGCCATATGTCACCACCCGCTCCGAAGGGACTGGTCTTGGCTTGTCCATCGTGAAAAAGATCATTGAAGAACACGGCGGGACACTATCGTTGGAAAACGCACCGGTCTTTGCGGGCGAAACACATTTCGGCGCAATGGCGGTCATCACGCTCCCCCTTGCTGCCCCCACCGGAACACCAGAACTGGAGACCCATAATGAGTGACATTCTGATCGTTGACGACGAGCGCGACATTCGCGAGTTGATTTCGGACATTCTGGAGGACGAAGGTTTTGTCACGCGACTGGCGGGCAATTCGGACGACGCGATCGCGGCGATCAATGCCGAACCGCCTGCGCTAATGATCCTTGATATCTGGCTAAAGGACAGCCGGATGGACGGAATCGATATTCTGAAAACAGTAAAACGGGACAATCCTGATGTGCCCGTTGTCATCATCTCGGGGCATGGGAATATTGAAATAGCGGTCGCGGCGATCAAGCAGGGTGCCTATGACTTCATCGAAAAACCCTTTAATATTGATCAGCTAATGGTGGTGATCCGCCGCGCGATGGAGACCTCTCGCTTGCGCCGCGAAAACCAGAGCCTCAAGCGGCGCGAGGTGGTGAGCACCGATATGATCGGCAGCTCGACCTCATTTAAGACCCTCATGGGGCAGCTCGATAAAGTTACCAAATCCAACGGCCGCGTCATGTTGCGCGGGCCTGCGGGCGCGGGCAAGGAAATCGCCGCGCGCTATATCCACGCCAATTCCAACCGCGCTTCGGCACCGTTTGTTACCGTCAATTGCGCCAGCGTTGCGCCGGACCGGATGGAAGAAGTGCTGTTTGGGCGCGAAACCCCCGAACGCGGCGTCGAACCTGGGCTGCTTGAACAGGCGCATGGCGGTGTGATCTTCTTTGACGAGGTCGCCGATCTACCGCTTGGGACGCAATCGAAAATCCTGCGGGTGCTGGTGGATCAGCAGTTCACACGCGTCGGAGGCAACGACAAGGTCCGCGTTGATCTACGCGTTATATCCAGCACAAGCAAAGACTTGGATGCCGCAATCAAGGAAGACACATTCCGTCAAGAGCTCTTTCACCGGCTGAATGTCGTGCCGATCTCGGTCCCGTCGCTGGAAGAACGTCGCGATGATATTCCAGTCTTGGCCCGCCATTTCATCGCCGATTTCAACACCTCGCAGGGTCTGCCGCTGCGTGAATTCTCTGGTGATGCTGAAGCCCTTTTGCAGACCATGGTCTGGCCTGGCAACGTGCGCCAACTCAAGAACCTTGTGGAACGCGTGCTCATCCTTGGCGATGGGACTGGCCCGATTGAGGCGCGCGAACTGCCGGGCGAAGAAGAGACCACCGACGACGAAGGGCGTGTCGTCTTGTCGGGGGCCTTGGCCACTTTGCCGCTGCGTGAAGCCCGCGAAGCGTTTGAACGCGAATATCTGCTCACCCAGATCAACCGTTTCGGCGGCAACATCAGCCGCACGGCCAATTTCGTCGGAATGGAGCGATCTGCCCTACACCGCAAGCTCAAGAGCCTCGGGGTGGTGACCTCTGCCAAGTCAGGCACGCGGGTGGCGCATGTGAATGATGACGGGGCCAGCGAAGGCTGACCCCCGTGGCTTAGCCTTGGGTCACGATCTGAAAGCTACCGTCGCCGTTGCGGATCACGCAAGACTTGACGTTCAGCGCGGGCAGGGCGGTGGTGCGCCCTACTGGCGCGGATTTGGCGATGCCTGCAGGGCATTGCGGGATCGACACCGGCGCAAAGCCCGCGTCTGCCATGCACTGTGTTTCGACCCGTTTGCGCAGATCGGCACCTGGGTCCACCGTATAGGTTTGACCCGGTTCAAAATATCCCGTGCGGGTATAGCAGCGACCGTCAGACCGGCAGATCTGGCGCGGCGGGATAAAACGCGGCGGGGTGCGTAGGGTCTGTAGTGCCACCGGCACCTTCGCCAGGGCATCGACCTGGCATTGTGTTGTCTGCCGGTCAACCATCGCGACAGAGGCCCCGGGTTTGTAGTAGGTATTTAGCGGTGCGCAGGCCGCCAGTGCCATGCCACCCCATATGATCAATGCAGCTTTGCGCATCAGTTGACTCCTTCACACTATGGCGCAACTCTGACATTTGAATTGACCCTTGCATAGCCATCTGTCATTCAAATCACTGGCATATCACGGGTCACGCGGGCACGCCCAGCTGGTGACGCAAGGCAAGGCTTTACGCCAAAGGAACCCCATTTATGAAAGTGATCATTTGCGGCGCAGGGCAGGTCGGGTGGCAGATCGCCCGCCATCTTTCGGGCGAGCGCAACGACGTCACGATCGTTGACAGCAACGCCGATCTTGTGCGCCGCGCGACGGATACGCTGGACGTGCAAGGGATCGCGGGGTTTGCAAGCTATCCCGACGTGCTCGACCGTGCGGGGGCGCGCGACGCCGAGATGATCATCGCTGCGACACACTCGGACGAAGTCAATATGGTCACCTGTCAGGTGGCGCATTCGGTCTTTGGCATCAACCGCAAGATCGCACGCCTGCGCAGCCAATCCTATCTGACGGCGATCTATTCGGACCTTTACCGCCGCGACCACATGCCGATCGATGTTGTGATCTCGCCTGAAAAAGAGGTCGCGAATGCAGCGCTGCAACGGCTGTCCGCGCCGGCGGCCTTTGATACTGAAACCTTTATGGACGGTATGGCGCAATTGCTCGGCATCCAGATCGACGAGGACTGTCCGGTCGTGAACACGCCGCTGCGCCAATTGACCGACCTGTTTTCCACGCTGCGCGCGGTTGTGGTTGGCGTGCGCCGGGACGGCACGCTGTTTGCGCCTGAATCAAAAGACCAGCTGTTTGTCGGCGATGCCTGCTACGTCTTTTGTCACCGTGACGACATCCCGCGTACGCTCGAGATTTTTGGCAAGAAAACCAGCAAACTTGAGCGCGTCGTGCTGGTGGGTGGGGGCAATGTCGGGCTGGCCGTCGCACAAAACCTCGAAACACGCGGCAAGCGCGTCCGCACCAAGATGATCGAAAAGAACCGCCGCATTGCAGAACGGGCCGCCGAAGCATTGGAACGGACCATCGTGTTGAACGGCGATGGCCTTGATGCGTCTTTGTTGGCCGAAGCCGGCATTGGCCGTGCCGATGCGATGATGGCGATCACCGATGATGATAAAACCAACATGCTGGCCTGTGTGCGCGCCAAATCCGAAGGCTGCCCCTATGTCATCGCGCTGATCAACGACCCGACGCTGGTCCCCCTAATGGAACCCTTGGGCATCGACGCATATATCAACCCCCGCTCGACCACCGTCAGCTCTATTCTGCGCCACATCCGTCATGGTCGCGTGCGGTCGGTCTATTCCATCGGTGACGCCGAGGCCGAGGTGATCGAAGCCGAGGTACTTTCGACCTCTCCGATTGCGGGCAAGCGGGTGTCTGATATTGATTTCCCCGAAGGTGCGCTGATGGGCATGGTCCGCAAGGGCGACGAAGTGATGCGCCCGCTTGGCACGACCCGCATCGAAGAAGGCGACGTCATCGCTGTGTTCTGTCTGGCTAAAGACGTGCCGCAGGTCGAACAGCTGATGCAGGTCTCGATCGACTTTTTCTGATGGCACCTGCGCCCATATCACCGGAGCGCCGCACGTGAGACGCAAATCCTATATCCGCCGCGAGATCCTCGAGCTGCCGCTGTTCCTGCTGATCTTTGGCGTGTTCAGCGCCTCGACGATCTTTCCGGCGATCTTTGCCCTGTCCACGCAGGACCATCTGGCCGCGCGGGCATTTTTCTATTCGGGGCTGCTTGGCGTGACCGTCTTTACCCTGATCGCGGTTGCCCATGCCGGTCGGCGCGCACGTCACGGGGCCTTGGGGCCGCTGATGTCGCTGTTTTCCAGCTTTGTGTTTTTACCCGCGCTTCTCGCGATACCCTTCCTCGAAGCCTTGCCAACGACGCGATTTTTGCACGCTTATTTCGATATGGTCAGCTCGATCACCACCACCGGAGCATCCTTGTTCGACGATCCGGGCCGGATCAGCGACACGCTTCATCTGTGGCGCGCGCAGGTCGCATGGATGGGAGGGCTGCTGATGTGGATCGCGGCCTCGGCGATTCTGGCTCCTTTGCACCTTGGCGGGTTCGAGGTCACCTCGCAGGCCGAACCGGGGAACCCGGACGAGCGGCGCAGCAACATGGGCCAGATCGCGCCGCGCCAACGGCTGCTGCGGGCGGCTGGCGCGTTGACGCCCACATATTGCGCTTTGACGTTGATGCTGTGGGTGCTGCTGCTGGCCAATGGCGACCGGTCGTTGGTGGCGCTGTGCCACGCGATGTCGGTGCTTGCGACCTCGGGCATATCGCCCTTGGGCGGCACCCATGACACCGGCGTCGGCTTTGGGTCCGAAGCAATGATGATGCTGTTTATGCTGTTCGCGCTGTCGCGGCTGACCTTTTCAAAGGATACGGTGACGGCAACCCAAGGCGGTCTTTTCACCGACCCCGAATTTCGCATCGGCCTGGCGTTGATCCTTGGCGTCCCTGCGCTTCTTTTCGTGCGGCATTTCCTGGGGGCGTTCGATGTAGACGCAAGTGCCGAAGCGCTTGAAACCGGTAGCGCGTTCTGGGGGGCGATGTTCACGGTAACCTCGTTCCTGACGACCACCGGATTTGTCAGCGCATCCTGGGCCGAAGCCCAAAGCTGGTCGGGGCTCGAAACACCGGGGCTGATCCTGATGGGGCTAGCGCTGATCGGGGGCGGTGTGGCGACCACCGCGGGCGGGGTCAAACTGCTGCGGGTCTTTGCGCTTTATCGCAACGGTGTGCGCGAAATGGAGCGCTTGGTCCATCCGCACTCTGTTTCCGGAGCCGGACAGGCGGGGCGGCGGCTGCAAAGCAACGGGGCGTTTATCGCTTGGATCTTCTTCATGCTCTTTGCCTTGTCGCTCGCGGCGGTGACCTTGCTCCTTACCTTTGTGGGTGCGCCTTTTGCCGACGCGCTGGTCATGTCTGTGGCGACGCTTTCCACTACAGGCCCGTTAATGGAATTCGCCGCCGATGCACCGATCGTGCTGATCCAGCTCGGAGACGGGGCCAAAATCATCCTATGTGCGGCAATGGTGCTGGGGCGCCTCGAAACTTTGGCTATTATTGCGCTGCTGACCCCTGATTTGTGGCGCACATGACACGCAAGGTAGCTTTGCGCGCAACAGTTCTGACATTTTGGGGTGGAAACTCCCTTCACAGGTCTTCATAGTCTTTCGAAGGGGGGACCGATCCGCGGTTGCCAGCAAGAATAACAGCAAGAACAAGAGCGAGACCAACAATGGCGGCTGACCGACAAAACCTGCAAGACGCATTCCTGAACCATGTGCGTAAGACAAAGGTGCCGGTAACGATTTTCTTGATTAACGGCGTGAAGCTGCAAGGCGTTATCACGTGGTTTGACAATTTCTGTGTTCTGCTACGCCGCGATGGCCAATCGCAGCTTGTTTACAAACACGCGATTTCTACGATCATGCCAAGCACGCCAATCTCACTATACGAGGGTGAAGACGCTAATTGAGCCGACCTCCATTTCAAATTGATGACACCGCAGGCCCGAAGCGTACCCGGGCTTGGGTGATTCACCCTGACATCAAGTCAGACAACGACCGCCGCGTTGCAGAGCCCGCCTTGGCGGAAGCCGTGGCACTGGCGCATGCCTTGCCGCATCTGGATGTCGAAGGGGCGAATATCGTGCCCCTACGCACCGTGAGCGCGGGCATGCTGTTCGGCTCCGGTAAAATCGAAGAGCTCAAGAACATCTTTGAAGAGGCTGAAGTTGACCTTGTTTTGGTCGACGGGCCCGTCACGCCTGTGCAGCAGCGCAACCTTGAAAAGGCGTGGAACGTTAAACTGCTGGATCGTACCGGTCTCATCCTCGAGATTTTCAGCGACCGTGCGGCGACCCGCGAGGGTGTCTTGCAGGTCGAGATGGCAGCATTGAACTATCAGCGTACGCGTTTGGTCCGCGCCTGGACCCACCTTGAACGTCAACGTGGTGGTTTGGGCTTTGTCGGCGGCCCCGGCGAAACCCAGATTGAATCTGACCGTCGTGCCATTGACGAACAGCTTGTGCGTTTGCGCCGTCAGCTGGACAAGGTCGTCAAAACCCGCGCCCTGCACCGTGCCGCGCGGGCCAAGGTGCCGTTCCCGATTGTCGCGCTTGTCGGCTATACCAACGCCGGTAAATCGACGCTTTTCAATCGCATGACCGGCGCCGAGGTGATGGCCAAGGACATGCTTTTTGCCACGCTGGACCCGACGATGCGCAGCCTTGTGTTGCCCGATGGGCCAGAGATTATCCTCAGCGATACCGTGGGCTTTATCTCTGACCTGCCGACCGAGCTGGTCGCGGCCTTCCGCGCGACGCTGGAAGAGGTGCTTGCCGCGGATATCATCTGCCACGTGCGCGACATTTCTCATGCCGAAAGCGAGAGCCAGGCCCAGAACGTGCGGGATATTCTGACGTCATTGGGCGTGCCCAAAGACACCCGTAGTTTTGAAGTTTGGAACAAGCTTGACCAGCTTGATGACGACCGCGCCGACGCCGTGCGCGCCCGTGCGCAACGTGATGACAGCGTGCTTGCCATCTCTGCCATCACGGGCGAGGGGCTGGACGAGCTGCAAGCGGTCATCGCCGAAGCGCTTCAGGGGGCTGTACGCGAGGCAGAGCTGACGCTGGCCTTTTCCGATGGCAAAAAGCGCGCGTGGCTGTTCGAACAGGACGTCGTGATCGAGGAAACCCAGACCGAAGACGGGTTCAATCTGATCGTACGCTGGTCCGCCCAGCAAGAAGCGCAATACCAACGCCTTTGATGGCCAACCAAATTTAAGCAAAAAGCGCCCGCAAAATTCGCATTTTTCGGGCGCTGCCGCATATCAAAGGGTACCGTTGATTTTTCAGGAGCACCCGATGAGCTTGATCATCCTTTATGTACTGACCTTTGCGATTTTTCTGGCGCTCGATTTTCTGGGGCTCAGCTATCTGATCAAACCGGTTTTTAGCCGCGATATCGGTCCTTTGTTGCTTGAACAGTTCCGGCTTCTACCCGCCTTTGTATTCTATGCTTTCTACATCGCGGTGCTGCTGTATTTCGTCAGCTGGCCAGCGATAACCCAAGATAAATCGCTGCTGTGGGTGTTCGGTAATGCCGCGCTGATCGGCGCGTTGGGGTATGGCACCTATGAGTTCACCAACCTTGCCACGTTGAAAGACTGGACGGCCCAGATGGTGGCGACGGATTTCACGTGGGGGGTGGTGCTGACCGGCACCTCTGCCACGCTCGGGGTGTGGGCCACGCGGGTGTTTTCCTGACGTACCGGCGCGAAGGTCAAGTGGGGGCCAGCCCCCCGGGATTTCGGGCCATTTGGAATTAGCGGCCAAGCTCGGATGAAAAGCGCCAAGCGCCGGGTTGAAGCTTGTGCAGTTCCCAGTCTCCGACACGTGCACGGATGAGGCGGAGTGTCGGCAGATCCACATGCGCTGTCATGCGGCGGACCTGACGGTTGCGGCCTTCGGTGATGGTAATCTCGAGCCATGCGTCAGGCACGGATTTACGAAAGCGTACAGGCGGGTCGCGATCCCAAAGCGGGTCGGGCGGGTCGATCAGCCGCGCCTTTGCGGGCGCGGTTTTGCCGTCTTTGAGCATCACACCGCTGCGCAGAGCGCTAAGTGCCTGTTCATCCGGAGTGCCTTCGACCTGAACCCAATAGGTTTTGGTCAGCTTGTATTTCGGATGCGAAATGCGGGCCTGAAGCGGGCCGCTGTCGGTTAAGACCATAAGCCCTTCGCTATCACGATCGAGCCGGCCAGCAGGATAGAACCCTTTTTCGTCAATATAGGCCGACAAAGTCGGGCGCGGCGATCCTTCGGTGCCTTTATCAGTGAATTGAGACAGTACGCCAAAAGGTTTGTTGAACAGGATAACGCGGTTCATGGGGTCTCCGGTATCAGCTTGGTGATGCCAACGGGGGCAGCGCGGGCGAGATCTTGGTCAAGCGACATGGGGATGTATTCGCCGCGCCGCCATAGCTGTGCCAGATCGTCGTAGTGGTGTGACAGGAAGTGCCCCGACTGCCCCGTAGAGGTGACAAATACCGATGAATCCGGGTCGGCGAAGTCATAGACGCCGCGGAACCCTGCGCCGTGGACGTTGGCGAAAGGATCCGGCCCCGTGCCCCGTGTGCGGCCACGCAGCAGCGTGTTGTCGCCGCCTGAGGTCGACTGGCGGATGTTCATGAAATAGCGCAGCACGGGCACTTCGCCCAGGGTCTGGTGGTCGTGGGTCGCCTGATGCGCGTCGCCCCACCGCAGGGATTCAAGCTGGCTGCCCCATGTTTCATCGATCCAGACCAGCGCATCGTCCAGCGCGAGACGCGCCATGTCGGGGCAGGTCTCTTTCGGCGCGGATTGCAAGATATCGCACCAGGCAGCGGCACCGTCCACATTGCGGAAAACGCGTTCAATGAACAGCGGATCGACGTGGTCATATTCCTGTGCCAATGCGCCCAGTTCATCCTGGATCAGGCGTTCTTGCAGAGCGCGTACCCACGCCGCATAGATCAGCGGTTCGGGCAGGTGTTCGCTCATCTCTCCTGACCAGCCTGCCAGCAGGGTAAGCGCCCGCTGGCGTTGACGTTCAGGCGTGCCTTCGGGCGCGGTTTCGCCCGTGAACCAAAGTTCGGCACCGATCAGCGGGAGCAAAGAGCGGGCCGTAAAGCTGACGGTATCAAGCTGCGCTTCGATAAAGCTGTCACGGGTGTGGACCTGCCGGCGCTGCATCAGACTGCGCCAGCGCTGGATACGTTGGGTATCGCCCCAAAGGAAGGACACGTGGTTGGGAAAAGGCCGGTCGACGGTTTTGTTGTTCGTATTTCCGAGAATCCCGCCGCGCGGCGAGAGGAATTCGGGATTGGCGCTATAGGGCAAGCGGCCTTGCCAGCGGTTGGCACCGATCCACCCGGGAGTGGGCATCCGCCCTTGGCTTTGGTGGGCCGCGTCACGGGCAGGCAGCACGCCGATGGTTTTCATCGCGATCGTGTTTACATCCACCAGTGTCAGGTTTTGCGAGGGCGCGATATAGGCCTCGCCAGATGCGATCCCTTCCTCGACGGTCTTTGCCTCCATCAGCTGCATCGCGGCGGCGATCGACGTGTCGGCGGGGTCAAGCGCGGTCCAGTTCAGCGCCGCGACATGGCCGGGTGGCGTGATTGCCGCCAGGTTATAGTGGCTGCCGGGCAGCACCGGCCCGTTGTCCGTCCAGCGCAGGGTCAGCGTGATGGGGTCGGCGTCTTTGACGGTGATGATTGATGCGCGTTTGGCGAACCTTTTGAACCCGTCGGGGGTGCGGTATTCCTCTGAGTTATTGGGGTTCAGCTCTTCGATATAGACGTCCTGATCATCGGCGTAGGACGATGTGATGCCCCAACCAAGCGCACTGCTGCGGCCGGTCAGCACTACTGGGATGCCGGGGATCGTGCCGCCGATGACACCACCCGATTGCAGCTCAAGCCGCGCAAGGTACCAGATGGTCGGTGCGGTGAAGCCCAGATGCGGGTCATTGGCGATCAGCGTCCCCCCCGAGGCAGAGCGATCCCGCGCCGCGGCCCAAGCGTTTGAAGCGCCCGCAAGGTCAAAGGTTTTGAACGGCGACAGGGGTGATGGATCAAGCGGGATGTTTGCTGCAAATTGCGGCAGGCCCGGTGCCAGTTGCGCATATTCTGGCAAGGCTGCGATACCGCTGCCCGGCGCGTCGGGTAGGATGTCGGCCAGCCGATCTTGATCTGGCAGGGCAAGCGACGTGCGCGCACGTTTCACCTCGGCATCTAGATGGCCCGACAGTTGTAGCGCCATCAGCTTGACCAATGCGACAGAATCCGCCGCACGCCAAGGGGCAACAGGGGCATCGAACAGCAGCATTTCAGGGGCACCACGGCCCAAGGCTTCTTTGTTGATCTGGTCCAGACGGGCATTCACACCAGCGGCGTAAGCGTCCAACGCCGCACGGGTCGTGGGGTCGAGCGCCTGAAGCGACTGGACCGACAACGTATAAAGATCAAACCGGCGCATAAGGCGGTCAATGCGCACGGTGGCAGTGCCAAACACCTCTGACAGGCGCCCCTGAACCGTGCGGCGCATGGTAATCATCTGCCACAGACGGTCCTGCGCATGGGCGAAACCAAGCCCATAGAAGACATCGCGGTCATTCTCGCCAAAGATATGCGGCACATTGGCGTTGTCACGCACGATCTCTACCTCGGCGCTGAGGTTGGCCACCTTAACCGTATCGTCGTAATCGGGCAGCGACCGCGAGGCGAGCCAGTAGGCCCCGCCAACACCAATCACCGCGATCACCACCAATAGCGTTGCAATTCGCATCAGCCACCGAAAAACCACTGCCATGTCACGCTCCTGGGTAATATCCGGACGCAATTGACCAATGTGCGCGGGATGATAGGTTCCCCACAGGCAATAGCGCAACTGAATGATAAGGAAAAGACGATGACAAAACTCGCATTTTTGGGACTGGGTGTGATGGGGGGGCCGATGGCCGCACATCTGCAAAAAGCAGGGCATGACGTGACCGTCTATAACCGCACCACAGAAAAGGCCCGCACATGGGCGCAGACCCATAGCGGTACCATGGCCGAAACGCCCAAAGCCGCCGCAGAGGGTGCGGAAATCGTGTTTTCCTGCGTGGGCAATGATGATGATCTGCGGTCGGTTTGCCTGGGCGACGATGGCGCCTTTGCGGGAATGGACGAGGGCGCGATCTTTGTCGACCACACCACCGTATCGGCGGCCGTCACGCGCGAATTACATGCGGCTGCGGCTGCGGGCCAGATCAGCTTTATCGATGCGCCGATTTCGGGCGGTCAAGCGGGCGCCGAGAATGGCCAACTGTCGATTATGTGCGGCGGCGACTCCAGCGCGTTTGAAAGAGCGTTGCCCGTGATGGAAGTCTACGCCAAAATCTGCCGTCGCCTGGGCGACAGCGGTGCCGGCCAAATGACCAAGATGTGTAACCAGATCGCCATCGCCGGTCTGGTCCAAGGCCTGAGCGAGGCGCTCCATTTCGCTCAGAAGGCCGGATTGGACGGGCGCGATGTGGTCGAGGTGATCAGCCAAGGTGCCGCTGGCAGCTGGCAGATGGCCAACCGATACGAGACGATGCTGGATGATAAATTCGACCACGGGTTCGCCGTAGATTGGATGCGCAAGGATCTGGGGATTTGTCTGGACACTGGCAACGAGATTGACGCGAGCCTGCCTGTCACGGCGCTGGTCGACCAGTTCTATAAAGAAGTTCAGAAAATGGGTGGCGGACGTTGGGATACGTCGGCGCTGTTCAAACGACTGAACGCTTTGGGGTAGGGAAAAAGCTGCCCGACCCGCACAGATGCAGGTCGGGCGTATCCCTTAGGGAATGATGCGCGAGTATTTGGTGCCTTCGAGCGTCGCGCCAAGACGCAGACCGGCGCGGCCGAACACCGCCGCCACGACAGGGGCAAGCACGGTCGTCGTGTCTGCCTCCACGCTTTCGCCACGGTCCGAGATGACATATTCCAGATCGGCCCCCGCAGCCCAACCAGGGGAGCGGCGGAAATCGCTTAGGGCGGTTTCGGTCATAAAGAACAGCACGTGGGCATATTGCTGCGCCCCAATTTGCAGCCCGCCAGTTGCCTTGGTGACAGAGTAATAATCGACAGTCACATTGTTTACTTGCAGCGCGCCACGGCCATAGGCCCCGCCAAAGCCAAGCCCGGCTTCGGTCACCAGCGGCATCACAAGCATGCCGTTCGATTTATCGGCCAGTTGCCGCGTGTTGGGATAGGTGCGGTACATCGCGTCAAGCGTGGCTCTTACACGCGCATCGATCATCCCGCTGCCACGGCTGCCCACACCGTTGCCACATGCCGCAACGGCACCCGCGCTTGCAATCGCACCCAAGGCAAAAGCCCGGCGCGAGAAAGTGTTGTTTGTCATAGTATTCTGCCTGTAATTATCAATACCGGTTCATCCGGTTTCCTTGCGATCTTATGCGCAAAACCCGCGGGTGTCACGGATTTAGGGCCTAAATCGGCGATGATCTGCCACGTTTGCCGTGATTTACCCGCGTAAGAGCAGAATTAACCGTTCATCAGCCGCGCCACTGCAGGGGCGAAATAGGTCAACACCCCGTCGCAGCCCGCACGCTTAAAGCCCATCAGGCTTTCCATCATCACGCGTTCTTCGTCGATCCAGCCATTCTGCGCAGCGGCCTTGACCATGCTGTATTCCCCCGACACCTGATAGGCAAAAGTGGGGGCGCCAAAACTGGATTTCACGCGGTGGCAGATATCAAGGTAAGGCATGCCGGGTTTGACCATGACCATATCGGCCCCCTCGCGCAGGTCACGTTCAATCAGGCGCAACGCTTCGTTACTGTTGGCGTAATCCATTTGATAGGTCTTTTTGTCGCCGGTCAGTGCGCCTGATGCACCAACGGCATCGCGGAACGGGCCGTAGAACGCCGAGGCGTATTTCGCGGCGTAGCTCATGATCATCACATCCGAATGGTTGGCCGCTTCAAGGCCTGCGCGGATCGCGGCGATACGCCCGTCCATCATATCCGACGGTCCGATGATATCCGCGCCCGCATCCGCCTGTGCCAGCGACATCTTGACCAGCGCTTCGACCGTACGATCATTCACGATGATACCGTCTTCGACAAAGCCATCGTGACCGTTGATATTATAGGTATCCAGCGCCACATCCGTCATGATGACCATATCCGGCACAGCCTTGCGGATCGCACGAATGGCGCGGTTGGCATTGTTTTGCGGATCCCACGCGCCGGCACACTCCTCTGTCCGGTCCTCGATTCCGGTGTAGGGAAAGATGCACATGGCCCCGATACCAAGATCCGCGGCCTCGCGAGCGGCCTCGACCAGCTTGTCGACGCTACGACGATAGACACCGGGCATAGAGGGCACCGGCTCTTCCATGCCGTCGCCGCTGCGCACAAAGACCGGCCAGATCAAATCCCCCAGAGACAACGTGTTTTCACGCACCAAGGCGCGCACACCTTCGGATTGGCGGGTACGACGCAGGCGGGTGGCGGGAAAGGGGGCTTGTTGGGGTCTCATGTAAAATACCTCAGATGCTTTGACGCAAGGCTTGCCATGTATTTTTGCACGGCTCAAGGCTAGGAATTCCGCTTGACCGTCGTTATGACTGGCAGTGGATTGTAGGGCAGCACGTCTGAACGCAATGATTTCACTCAAAAGACGAGCGCACCTTGACCCTCTATCAGACAATCTTCGAAGTCATCGACATGCGATCTTTCTCCAACCTGTGGTACTGGATTGCCGTAGCTGTGGTCTGGTCGTCGGCCAGTCATTGGGTGTTGGGCGTGCCCTTTGATTTGGTGTTGCGGGCACGGCGCAATGGCGAACAGGCGCTTGCTGACCTCGAGGATTTGGCCCGCATCAATGTGAACCGTATTCTTTATATCACACAAGTGTCAGGCATCTGGATTATAGGCCTTAACTGCTTTTTCATGACGATGCTGTTTACACTGGCGATATTCTACAACTTTGAATTCGCCCAAGCGGTGCTGCTACTGGCGTTTCCGCTATCGTTGGTTGGCCTTCTGAGCGTGTCTACCGCGCAGCAAATTCGCGAAGATTCCGCCACCGGCGAACGGCTGATCAAACGCCTGAACCGTCACCGTCTTTACACCCAGATCATCGGAATGTTCTCTATTTTCGTCACATCGATGTGGGGGATGTATCAAAACCTTTATACGGGTCCGTTTGGCGGTTGAAAAACACGCGATCGGATACAGGTAACTGCTGATGTCACAGAAATCCCAAATCACGCTGTCCGGCGTCCCCGAAGGCTTTGATGCACAGGCAGTGCTGAACGAACTGGGCAAAAGTGGCACGCCTGTGTTGCATATTGCACGCGATGACAAGCGCATGGCAGCGATGCAGGCCGCGTTGCGCTTTTTCGCGCCGGATGTGCCGGTTGTTGTGTTTCCGAGCTGGGATTGTTTGCCCTATGACCGTGTGTCGCCCAACGCCGATATTTCGGCGCAGCGCATGGCGACGTTGGCAGGGCTGGTGCACGGGATGCCGGACCAATTCATTCTGCTCACCTCTCTGAACGCCGCGACGCAACGGGTGCCGGCACGCGATGTGCTGCGAAATGCCGCGTTTTCCGCCCGTGTGGGTGACCGTATCGACGAATCCGCATTACGGGGGTTTTTGGTGCGTATGGGATTTGTGCAAAGCCCGACGGTAACCGAACCGGGGGATTACGCGATCCGCGGTGGCATCATTGACATTTTTCCACCCGGTGACCTTGGCCCCGTGCGGCTTGATCTGTTTGGCGACACGCTGGACGGCGCGCGGCGCTTTGATCCTGCCACGCAGCGCACCACTGAAAAGCTGGAACTGATCGAACTGGCCCCCGTCAGTGAAGTCATTCTGGACGAAAGCGCGATCACCCGTTTTCGCCAGAACTACCGGATCGAATTTGGGGCCGCGGGCACCGATGATCCGCTGTACGAGGCGATCAGTGCAGGCCGCAAGCATCAGGGTGCGGAACACTGGATGTCGTTCTTTCACGAGACGCTTGAGACGCTGTTTGATTACGTGCCGCAAGCCACGATCACGCTGGACGACCAGCTCACTGCGCAGCGCCTGTCACGGTGGGACAGCATCGCCGACCAGTATGAAACCCGCAGGCTGGCCATGGCGAACCGGTCAAAGATGGACAGCGTGTATAAACCCGCGCCGCCCGAAGGGCTGTACCTGACCGATACCGCATGGGAAACCGCGTTGATCGGCAAGCGCGTGATTGATTTTAAGGCGCTGCCACAGCCGACGGGACCAAATGTGCTGGATGCGGGCGGGCGTTTGGGGCGTAACTTTGCACCTGAACGACAACAGGAAACTGTTAGCCTTTTCGGGGCTTTAGCAACGCATCTTAAAAAGAAACTTCAAGACGGCCCCGTGGTCATCGCCAGCTATTCCGATGGTGCCCGGGAACGGTTGACCGGCCTGATCGAAGACGAAGGCATGGGTGAAACCATCGCAATCAAGAACGGCACGCGGATTGGAAAACGCGGACTGCATCTGGCGGTTTGGGCGTTGGAACACGGGTTCGAGGCCCCCTGGGAAAGCGGCAGCAGCACGTCAAAGCTGACTGTTATCTCTGAGCAGGATATTCTTGGCGACCGTTTGATCCGCTCTGCCAAGCGCAAACGCCGTGCCGATAACTTCCTGACTGAAACCCAATCGCTGAGCCCCGGTGATCTGGTCGTGCATGTGGATCACGGCGTTGGCCGGTATCTGGGGATGGAGGTCGTAACCGCTGCCGGTGCCGCCCACGAATGCTTGCTGCTGGAATACGCCGAAAACTCTAAACTGTATTTGCCCGTTGAAAATATTGAACTGCTGTCGCGGTATGGGCACGACGAAGGATTGCTCGACAAGCTTGGCGGCGGTGCGTGGCAATCCAAAAAGGCCAAGCTCAAGGAACGCATCCGCGAGATGGCGGACAAGCTGATCCGCATCGCCGCCGAACGTGCGCTGCGCAAAGCCCCCGTGATGGATCCGCCGCCAGGCATGTGGGATGCGTTTTCTGCACGCTTCCCCTATGCCGAAACCGATGATCAGCTTAGCGCGATCTCGGACGTGCTGGACGATCTGACCAGCGGCAATCCGATGGACCGGTTGATCTGCGGCGACGTGGGCTTTGGCAAAACCGAAGTGGCAATGCGCGCGGCCTTTGTTGCTGCGATGTCGGGGCTACAGGTGGCCATTGTTGCGCCCACAACCCTGTTGGCACGCCAGCACTATAAATCCTTCGCCGAACGCTTTCGTGGTTTCCCGCTTGAAGTACGCCAGCTGTCCCGCTTTGTCAGCGCAAAAGAGGCGAACGCCACGCGCGATGGCATCACCCGTGGCACGGTGGATGTGGTCGTTGGCACTCATGCGTTGCTGGCGAAAAGCGTCAAGTTCAAGAACCTCGGCCTGCTGATCATCGACGAAGAGCAACACTTTGGCGTTAGTCACAAAGAGCGCCTGAAGGCGATGCGCACGGATATTCACGTGCTGACCCTCACCGCGACGCCGATCCCGCGGACCCTGCAGCTTAGCCTGACGGGCGTGCGCGACCTGTCGATCATCGGCACGCCGCCCGTCGACCGTTTGGCGATCCGCACCTATGTCAGTGAATTTGACGCCGTAACCTTACGCGAAGCGCTGCTGCGCGAGCATTATCGCGGCGGGCAATCCTTCTACGTGGTGCCGCGCATTACCGATCTTCCAGAGATCGAGGCGTTCTTGAAAGAGCAACTGCCCGAGCTCACCTACCTTGTCGCCCACGGCCAGATGGCCGCCGGAGAGTTGGACGACCGGATGAACGCGTTCTACGACGGCAAATATGACATCTTGCTAGCGACCACCATCGTTGAATCCGGTCTTGATATTCCGACGGCCAACACAATGATCGTGCACCGTGCCGATATGTTCGGACTGGCGCAGCTGTATCAGATCAGGGGCAGGGTGGGCCGATCCAAAACCCGCGCCTATGCCTATCTTACAACCAAACCCCGCGCCAAGCTGACCACCACTGCCGAAAAACGCCTGCGGGTGTTGGGCAGCCTCGACACGTTGGGAGCGGGCTTTACGTTGGCGTCACAGGATCTGGATATTCGTGGGGCCGGCAACCTGCTGGGCGAAGAGCAATCCGGCCAGATGCGCGATGTGGGCTTTGAGCTGTACCAATCCATGCTGGAAGACGCGATCGCCAAGATCAAGTCGGGCGAGATGGAAGGCGTGATTGACGACGATGGCCAATGGGCACCGCAAATCAATCTAGGCGTACCGGTGCTGATCCCCGAGGACTATGTGCCCGATCTGGATGTGCGTCTTGGCCTCTATCGTCGCTTGTCTGGGCTGACCACCAAAGTCGAGCTTGAAGGCTTTGCTGCAGAGCTGATCGACCGCTTTGGCAAGCTCCCACGCGAGGTGAACACGCTGATGCTGGTGATCCGGATCAAGGCGATGTGCAAACGTGCGGGAATTGCCAAGCTCGACGGGGGCCCCAAGGGTGTCACGATCCAGTTCCATAACGATAAATTCGCCTCGCCCGAAGGGTTGGTTAGCTTCATTCATGACCAACGTGGGCTGGCGAAAGTCAAAGAGAACAAAATCGTTGTCAAACGGGACTGGAAAACCGATGCCGACAAGATCAAAGGGGCTTTTGCCATCGCCCGTGATCTCGCCGAGCACGTGATCGCCAAGGAAAAGCAGACCAAAAAAACAAAAGCCTGACCCGTTGCGGGGTCAGGCTTTCATGATTGCTGCGTAAGACCGGATCGCGTCAGGTATAAAGCGACGGTACACCCATCTGTTCATGGATCTCATTAACTTCATCAGTTTGCATGCCATAGGCGCTGGCCAGCTTGTGCAAATACTGCGCCTCGTCCTGCGTATCAAGATCGATCGCCAGCAGAGACATGGCGTAGATCTGCGGCCCCAAACCATCTGGCGTTTGGGCAACCAACGCATCCACGTCCACTGGTGCCGCCATCTGAGCCTGAACAAATGCGGCCTCGTCGGCGTCAGCTTCGTCCAGATGGTTCAGCAGCTTTTCGCGTTCATTGTCATCAAAGACACCGTCTGATTTCGCCGCTTGGATCATCGCGGCGATCATAAGGGCTGCGGTCGCCTCTTGATCGCGCGACGGGGTGATTGCAGGCGTGGGGTTGCTGTCGAATTGAGAGTTCAAAACGGCACCGAAGTCAGCCTCGGGGCGTTCAGGGGCTGATTGGGTTTTTGCCCCTAATCCACCCAAGAGCCCGCCGGCACCGGCCAGACCGCCCAACAGGCCTCCCAGCCCGCCTGAGGAGCTTGTGCCACGGCTGCCGCCTAACTGGTTTAACAATCCGCCTAGACCGCCGCCGCTGGCCCCCGAAGAACCGCCCATCAACCCGCCAAGCATATCTTGTAAGCCGCCGCCGCTCCGGCCCGACGCGGTGGTGCCACCTGTCAACCCGCCAAGCAGACCGCCCAAGCCGCCGCCACTGCTGGCACGGCCGGAGGTGGATTTGTTCTTGTTCATCATGGCGTTGGCCCCTTTGGCCACAGCCACGCCGATTGCCACTTTGGCCAATGTTTTCATCAAGCTCATTGTCGGTAATCCTTCTGGGTCTGATCGACTGCAAGTCTGTTGCAGTTTGCCGAGCAAAACAACTGAAAGATCGCGGGGGTTCCCGCCTGAAAGTTGGTGAAGTGTGGGGAACGGGCGACCTGCGCCGCGTCCCCGCTGTTTTAGGTGCCGCAGAAGGTCGCGGGGACGATTTCCTGCGTTGTGGGGGCGCGGTGCAGTTCGGGGTCAGTTTCCTCGAACGGGCGGGCAAGGGCGGCGATCAGTCGGTGGAACGGGTCCATATCGCCGGCGACGGCTGCATTGATCATCGCCTCTATCCGGTGGTTGCGCGGGATCACGGCAGGGTTGGCGGCCTTAATCACTGCTAAGGGTTCGGGCTCGGATGCGATACGTTCTTGCCATGCGTCATGCCAATTGGCAAAGGACGCGCGGTCGGTGAACTGATCAGCTGCAGCATCGCCTGAAAGGCCATGGAAAGCATTGGTGAAATCAGCACCATCTGTCTGCATCAGAGACAGCAGCGCGTCAATCAGAGCGGGATCCTCGGCTTTGGGGGTTGTGATCCCGATCTTGGCGGCAAAGCGTTTCAGCCAGGCCTCTTCGATCAGCGCGGGCATGGCGTGCACAATCTCTGTCGCTTCGGCGACACCGGATTCAGGATCGTCAAGCTGCTGCAACAGCGACGTCGCCAGCTGAGCCATGTTCCACACTGCGATCTGCGGCTGGTTGGCATAGGCATAGCGCCCTTGGCGGTCGATCGAGCTGAACACGCGATTGGGGTGGAATGCGTCCATAAAGGCACAGGGGCCATAATCGATTGTTTCGCCCGAGATGGCGCAATTGTCCGTGTTCATGACCCCGTGGATAAAGCCCACGGACATCCACGCTGCGATCAGATCGGCTTGGGCGGCACAAACGGCACGCAACAATCCCAAAGGACCATCGGCTTGCGGATAGTGACGCTGTATGGCGTAATCGGTCAAACGACGCAGGTTTTCGGTCTCGCCCCGATGGGCAAACACCTGAAACGTACCCACGCGCAAATGGCTTGCGGCGACGCGGGTCAGCACCGCACCGGGCAGGGCGGTTTCGCGAAACACGTCTTCTCCGCTTTGCACCGCTGCCAAGGCACGTGTCGTTGGGATGCCAAGAGCGTGCATCGCCTCTGACACCACGTATTCGCGTAGCACCGGCCCCAGCCAAGCACGCCCGTCGCCACCACGCGAATACGGCGTGCGGCCCGATCCCTTGAGCTGGATGTCGCGACGCATCCCGCTTTGGTCCAACACTTCGCCCAGCAGGATCGCGCGGCCATCGCCGAGCTGCGGATTATAGTTGCCAAACTGATGCCCGGCATATCGCTGCGCCAACGGATCGGCACCCTCGGGCACCTCGTTGCCCCCGAAGATAAAGGCCAGATCGTCAGACGATCCGTGGGTGATCCCCAGCGTTTTGGCCAAAGGCGCATTGAACGCCAGCAGTTTGGGGTCGGCCACAGGGGTCGGCGTGGTGCGTGTGAAAAAGCCATCGGGCAACGCCGCATAGCTGTTATCGAAGGGGGCTGTTAATTTCATAAGGCAGATATAGGGTCCACGCGCCCTTTGTGCCAGCCCGCGTCAGAATTTGCGCGACATGAACATATAGTTTTCACGAGGGCGAAAGCCCGCACGGTGGTACAGCTTATGCGCGATCTCGTTGCCGCGCTCTACCTCAAGGTGGATCGCACGCAGACCACCGCCCGCCAATGCGTTCGGTACGGCCAGCAACGCTTCGGTTGCGATACCGCGACCGCGCACACCGGGCCGCACATAGATTTCGTCGATGATTGCGTCCAGACCGCCAAACTCCACCGACCATCCGAAGGTGATGATGATATAGCCGATGGGTGCACGAGCCGGGCCAATTAGATAAGCAACACCGTAAGGCGTCCCTTCCAGCAGCGGGGCCAGACCGTTGTGGCGGTCGTCATCCGTCTGCTCGATCCCTGTCTCGGCATGAAAGCTGGCCACAAGGGCGACCAACCGGTCCAGATGTTCGGGCTTGGCGAGGGTGAATGACGCGCTCATAGACGGGCCAGCCGTTCCGTCAGCAGCGCAAAGAAACCGTCGGCGTCCAGATCATTCATAAAGGTCGCATTGGGGGCGCGGTCTGTCACCCCCCACCAATCGGCCACGGTCATGCCCATGGTTAGCTCTGACTGTGTCTCGATCTCTACGTTGATGTGGCGGCCGCTGAACAAATCGGGATTGATCAGATAAGCGGTCACACATGGGTCATGCAGCGGAGCCCCGTCAGAGCCGTATTTCTCTTTGTCGAAACGTTCGAAAAAGTCGGTCATCTCGGCAACGGCGACGCCCGCAGGCGTGCCAATCGCGCGGAAGGCATCATTGCGGGCCTTGGTCACCAGCGCCTTATGGGTCACATCGAGCGGCATCACGACGATAGGTGCGCCTGATTTGAACACAATGTCAGCGGCTTGCGGGTCGACGTAAATGTTGAATTCGGCAGTAGGTGTGATGTTCCCGCCTTCGAAATAGCCGCCGCCCATCAGCACGATCTTGGCAATGCGGTCGGCGATATCGGGGGCTTTCAGCAGCGCGGTCGCGATATTGGTCAGCGGCCCTAGGGGGCACAGCGTGACCGTACCTGGTGCGTTCTCGCGCAGGGTATCGATGATGAAATCAACCGCGTGCCCCTCGGCCAACGACATCGTAGGCTCCGGCAGGTCGGGGCCATCCAATCCGGTTTTGCCGTGCACATGCTCAGCTGTGACCAGATCGCGACCCAAGGGACGGTCGCAGCCGGCAAATATCTTTACGTCGCGTTTGCCGGCCAGTTCACAAACAATCCGCGCATTTCGGGAGGTGAGGTCCAGCGGCACGTTCCCCGCGACACAGGTGATGCCCAGAATGTCGATCTCTTCCGGGCTTGCCAGAGCGACAAGGATCGCGACGGCATCATCCTGACCGGGGTCCGTATCGATAATTATCTTGCGCGGTGTCATGGTTTCTCCTGTCAAAGGTGGTGGCAGAGCCTTGCCGCAACTCCTGCCGCTTGTCCAGCAGGCTCGGGCTTGGCTAGCTGCGTTCCGCCCGTTTTACATCATCCCACAGCGCGTCCATTTCGGCCAGATCGCTGTCCGACGGCGTTTTACCCTGTGCGGCCAAGCGGGCCTCTACGCCGTTGAACCGACGGATAAATTTAGCATTGGCGGCGCGCAGGGCAGCTTCGGGTTCTACCCCCAGATGACGCCCCAGATTGGCCATAACGAACATCAGGTCACCGTATTCCTCGGTTACTTCGGCGTGGGTCAGGGTATCGCGTGCCTCGACCAGTTCGGTCGCTTCTTCGGTGATCTTGGCGATGACGTCATCGACCTGCGGCCAGTCAAAGCCCACGCGGGCCGCGCGCTTTTGCAACTTATAGGCGCGCAGCAACGCCGGAAGCCCCACGGCCACGCCATCAAGCGTCCCCCCTTGGGCCTTGCCGGCACGTTCTGCCGCTTTGATCTTCTCCCAGTCGGCGGTCTGTTGGTCTGCGGATTTATCACGGCTTTCGTCGCCAAAAACATGGGGGTGCCGCGCGACCATCTTGTCCGAGATATTGCGCACCACCGACTGAAAGCTGAAACGCCCGTCTTCTTCGCCCATGGCAGTGTGATAGACGGTCTGGAGCAGCAGATCGCCCAACTCTCCCTCAAGCTCGGGCCAGTCGCGCCGTTCAATAGCATCGGCAACTTCATACGCTTCTTCAATGGTATAGGGGGCGATGCTGTCAAAATCCTGTTCGATATCCCACGGGCATCCGGTTTGGGGATCGCGTAGGCGGCGCATGATTTCCAGCAAGCGTTCGATCCCGGCGTCCTGATCGTGGATCAACGCATCATTTCTTGTCTCGGCCATTGCAGCCCCCATGTGTCTGATGTCAGATGCAACCTGACCAAGATCCCCACAGGAGTCCAGTAATGCCCGTCGTCAACCGTATCGCGGATTATGCCCCCCAGATGACAGAGTGGCGCAGATATCTGCACACGATCCCCGAGCTGGGGAATGACTGCTTTAAAACAGCGTCGTTTGTGGCCGACCGCCTACGCGAATTTGGCGTGGACGAGCTGCACGAGGGGTTTGCGACAACAGGCATTGTTGCGATTATCAACGGGCAAGCCGACGGGCCGACCATCGGATTGCGTGCCGATATGGACGCGCTGCCGATCCCCGAGGAAACCGGACTGGACTATGCCAGCACCCACGCAGGCAAGATGCACGCCTGCGGTCATGACGGGCATACCACGATGCTGCTTGGCGCGGCGAAATACCTGGCGGAAACGCGCAATTTCTCAGGGCGCGTCGCGCTGATTTTTCAACCCGCCGAAGAAACCGGCGGCGGGGCCGAGGTGATGGTCGAGGAAGGCATTCTAGACCGTTTTGACATCGGCCAAGTCTATGCGCTGCACAATGCGCCTGGCTTTGAAAAGGGCGGCTTTTATACGTCCCCCGGCGCGATGATGGCCGCCGTCGATGAATTTCACATTCACATCAGCGGCTTGGGCGGTCATGGTGCCACGCCACATCTGACCCGCGATCCGGTTGTTGCAGCCTGCGGTATTGCCACTGCACTGCAAACGATCGTGAGCCGCAACCACTATGCGCAGGCTGATCTTGTGATCTCTGTCACGCAAATTCACACGGGCACGACGGATAACGTGATCCCCGAAACCGCCTATATCAACGGGACGGTACGCAGCTTTGACAAAGACGTGCAGGCCATGGTGATCCGCCGGATGGAGCAGATCGTCGCCGGTCAGGCCGCCAGCTATGATGTCAGCGCGACGCTTGAATATGAAAAGGGCTATCCCGCGACGGTGAACACCCCCGAAGAGGCAGGATTTGCCGCAGCGGTCGCGTCGGAGATTGCGGGCGAGGATCACGTCATCGCAGACAATGGCCGCGAGATGGGGGCAGAAGATTTCAGCTACATGCTGGAAAAACGCCCCGGTGCTTATCTGTTTATCGGACAGGGCGATACTGCGGGGCTGCACCATGCGGCCTATAATTTCGACGATGAAATCGCGCCCGTCGGCGCATCCTTCTTTGCCCGTATCGTCGAGCGGGCCCAACCATTGGGAGCCAAGTGATATGGGTTTAGAAGACGCGAAGAACCAAGTAGATCAGGCGTTTACGCGTGACGAACTGAAAGGCCCCAGCTTCGAGAACGCCTTTGGCGGCGCGACGTCCTTTCTACGGCGGCGCTATACCAAAGACCTACGCGGCGTTGATATCGCCGTGACCGGCGTGCCGTTCGATCAGGCCGTGACCAACCGACCCGGCACGCGTTTGGGCCCGCGCGCGATCCGCGAGGCGTCGTCCTTGCAGCCCTATGATCCGCCTTACGGTTGGGATTTCGACGTGCTGAGCGAGTTTGCAATCGCAGATTACGGTGATCTGGCGTTCGACTACGGCCACACCAGCCAGTTCCCCGGGGCATTAACCAGCCATATCAAAGGGATACTGGATGCGGGTGCGGCAAGTGTCGTGTTGGGCGGCGATCATTATATCAGCTTCCCGATCCTCAAGGCCTATGCCGAAAAATACGGCCCTATCAGTCTGTTACAATTCGATGCGCATTCAGATACATGGCCCGATGATGATATGGACCGGATCGACCACGGTACGATGTTCTACAAGGCCGTAAAATCGGGCATCGTTGATCCCGAAACCTCGGTTCAAGTGGGTATAAGAACGACCAATCCGGACACGCTGGGGGTCACCACGATCGATGCGCGCGAGGTCCATGAAAAAGGGTCACAGGCCGCAGTTGCTAAAATAAAACAAGTGCTTGGCGACCGTCCTTGTTATCTTACATTCGATATTGATGCGCTTGATCCGGCTTTTGCACCGGGCACAGGCACGCCGGTCTGGGGCGGGCTCACGTCCGCGCAGGCGGCGATCATGATGCGGGATCTGGCCGGCATCAACATTGTGGGCGGTGACATTGTCGAGGTGTCTCCGCCGTTCGACACAACCGGCGCGACAGCGATTGCCGGGGCCCATGTGGCGACTGAAATCTTATGTCTGTTGGGATGGAACATGCGGCAGGCCAAGGCAGGAAAATAACAACTGGTGGAGCGTTCTGCGCCGGCGGGACGCTCCGCGGGGAGTTTAATCGGCAAAATGAAGGTGAAGATTATGATGATGTTTTTCTGGGTCGTTGTGGCGATTTTCGTGGGGCTACAGGCCTATATACGTCTGGCTCCTGCGCCGGCCGGTCGCTGGGAACTTGATGCTGTCGACAAGGCACCGGGTGACTATCCGTCAGAGGGTGGTTTTATGGCAGTGCGTGATCTGGACAATGACGGCTCTGCGTTCTTGCAAAATTTCGACACCGCCATGCTAGAGCTACCCCGCACAGAGCGTGTGGAGACTGGCAGCGCTCAGGCGCTGTATGTCACGCGGTCGGGGTTTTGGGGCTTTCCCGATTACACCAGTGCGGCTGTCACGCAGGTCGAGGGCACGGACCATTCCCGAGCCGTCGTTTCTGGGCGGTTGCGGTTTGGCCGCTCAGATCTGGGTGTGAACCGTAAGCGGTTGCAAAAGGTTCTGGCCCAGGCCGGGGTCTGATCGCAGGGCAAGACCGGGGCAGGATTTGCCAATGTCGCGCCACATCGGCACATTCAACGACATCTGGCACTGCGCGGCAAATCGGCGGCCGTTCACATCAAGGCAGATGGTTTGCCCCAGTTCGACCCGTTGCCCTTCGCGGTCCGTGCAATAGCATTCAACCGGTTTGCGGGCAGGGGATGAGGGTTCCGCCGCAAGGGGCGGGGCAAGGCAGATCAAGCTGAATACCAGTGAAATGCGTTTCATAGAGGCATCATAGCACAGGCTGCCTCTTGACCATAGCCACTCTATCGGCGACATCCAGCAGTATGATCCCCATGGACCGCCTTGCCCAAATCACCCAACGCTTCCAGTTTCTGGAGGCATCGATGTCTGCTGGCTCTGACGGGGCGGATTTTGCCAAGCTCGCCAAGGAATACGCCGATCTGCGGCCGGTGGTCGAACAGATCGACGCCTATCGCCAGCTGCTGCAAGACATGGACGAAGCCCGCGCCATGCTCAAAGATCCCGAGATGGCCGAGCTTGCCGAAGAAGAGTTGCCCCGCCTGAAAGCCGAACTGCCACGCGCGGAGGCCAATTTGCAACTGGCACTGCTGCCGCGCGACGAAGCCGACAAAAAGCCCGCGATGCTTGAAATTCGCCCCGGAACAGGGGGCGACGAGGCGGCGTTGTTTGCGGCGGATTTGTTGCGCATGTACCAACGGTATGCGGAGGCGCAGGGCTGGAAAGTCGAATTGATCGAACAGCAGTTTACCGAACTTGGCGGCGTGAAAGAAGTCGTGGCCCATATCAAGGGCGAAAACGTCTTTGCGCGGCTCAAGTACGAATCCGGCGTGCATCGGGTGCAGCGGGTGCCATCGACTGAGAGTGGCGGGCGCATTCATACCTCTGCCGCGACTGTCGCTGTGCTGCCAGAGGCCGAAGACGTCGATATCCACATTGGTGCCAATGACTTGCGGATCGATACAATGCGCAGCTCAGGCGCGGGCGGGCAGCACGTCAACACGACCGATTCAGCCGTTCGGATTACCCACTTGCCGACAGGGCTGGTTGTCACGTCCTCCGAGAAATCACAGCACCGCAACCGCGAGATCGCGATGCAGGTGCTCAAGGCGCGTTTATATGACATGGAGCGTCAGCGGGTCGATGGTGAGCGTTCTGCCAACCGTGCCGCGCAAGTGGGCTCGGGGGATCGCTCGGAACGGATCCGAACCTATAACTTCCCCCAAGGACGCATGACTGATCACCGGATCAACCTGACGCTCTACCGCCTAGAGGCCGTGATGCAAGGTGATCTGGACGAGATCATTTCGGCGCTGACGGCTGACGCGCAAGCGCAGCTGCTGGCCGAGATGGGGCAGTGAGCGCCCCCACTGCAGCGCAAGCGATGGTGGCCGCCACAGCGCGTTTGCGGGCTGCGGGTGTGCCTGATCCGGCGCGGGATGCGCGCATCCTGTTGGCACACGCGGCTTCTGTCGATGCGGCGCGCGTCACCCTGATCGCGCCCGAAGAGATCGCCCCCGATATTGCAGAGCGGTTCGAAAAACTGGTCGCCTTGCGGGCGGTGCGGGTGCCGGTGTCCCATCTGGTCGGGCAGCGGGCGTTCTACGGGCGCGACTTCAAGGTCAGCCGTGATGTGCTTGACCCGCGCCCCGAAACCGAATCCCTAATAGAACTGGCGCTGTCCGAGCCCTTTGAGCGGGTGCTTGATCTGGGTGCGGGGTCGGGCTGCATCCTTGTGACGTTGCTGGCTGAACAACCCGACGCGCACGGCGTGGGGCTTGACCTGTCCGAAGCTGCCTGCCTGCAAGCCAGTGCCAATGCGGTGCTGCATGGGGTTCAGGCGCGGACCGAAATCCGGCAGTCGGATTGGTTTAGCGCGGCCGAAGGGCGGTTTGACCTGATCGTGTCCAATCCTCCCTATCTGGCACAAAGCGAGATGAACGATGTCTCTCCTGAAGTGCGCCTGCACGAGCCTGAGATGGCGCTGACCGACGGGCAGGACGGACTGAGCGTGTACCGGATTATTGCCGCACAGGCGCAGGGCTTTTTGACACCGACGGGCCGTGTTTTGGCAGAGTTCGGCTGGCAGCAGGGCGCTGACGTCAAGGCAATCTTTGAAGCCGCCGGATGGGGCCGGGTGCGTATCTTGCCTGATATGGGCGGACGTGACCGGGTCGTTTGGGCCGATACACCAGCATAAACCTGCTAAAACTTGGCGTTTGACTATGTTTTTTGGTAATTTCTGCTTGCTCCAAAACCATAGCCGTGCTTATTCAAGGGTGTTGCAGCGGTGGATGCTTTTTTGGCGGTCCCGCGCGGCGTTAAGCCCAACAGAGCGTAAAGCTAGCCTTTCAGGGACGCGTCTGCGTCCGGCAGCTTATTCCGAAGCCCAGCATAACAAGGCTGAACTGATTACATGAAATCTTCCAGATCACGGTCCCGGTCCAAGAATACTCGCAACCGTCAGCCGCAGGGTGGCAACGTCGTTAACCGCGTTTTCGACAGTTCTGGCCCCGAAGGCAAGGTACGCGGCACGCCGCAGCAGATTATCGAGAAATACAGCCAGTTGGCGCGTGACGCCCATCTAGGCAATGACCGCGTGGCGGCAGAGAACTTTCAACAGCACGCCGAACACTACCTGCGGATGTTGTCCGAGGCACAGCGCGAGATCGACCAGCGTCGTGACCAGCAAGAACGTGAAAACCGTGAACGTCAGGCTGAGCGTGACCGCGAGCGGGTAGAACGTCAGGAACGCGAAGCGGCGCAAGGCGGGCAGAATAACGCTGACCAACCTGCTGCAGATGCCGACACAGGTGATAAGCCAGACAGCCAACAGCAGGGCAACAACGGTAACGCAGATGCGCCCAAGCGCCGCCGCCCCCGTAGTAACCCGAACCAGAACGACAACGCGCCCAAGTCGGACAGCGACGGCCAGCAAGATGGCGACGCACCCGAAGACAACCTTGTCGAGACACCCGAGAACAAGCCCAAGCCACGCCGTGCGCCGCGCCGCAAGCCAGCCCCGAAGGCAGACGCTGACGAGTCCGCCAAGGACAACAACGGCGACCTGCCCGAAGCGGCAGAATAGACACTTTGACCATGTAGCAAAGGCCCCGCGATTGCGGGGCCTTTTGCGTTTTGAAGCTAATGATAGGGGTGCATCAGGTCTTGGCGATCTCGCGGGCCAGTGCGCAGAACCCTTCTAGCGGCACCTGTTCCGCCCGTTCGGTCGGCTTTAGACCCGCGGCCAGCAAACGGTCCTCGATATCCGGTGCGGCACCTTTCAGTGCGGAACGCAGCATCTTGCGCCGCTGGTTAAACGCCGCAGCTACAATACGGTTCAACACGGCCGGATCGGCGGGGAATCGCGGTTCGGGCAGGGCCGTGAGATGCACCACCGCAGAGGATACTTTGGGCGGGGGGGTAAAGGCCTCGGGCGGCAGGTTCAGCACGATCCGTGCATCGGCCCGCCACTGTGCCAGCAGAGCCAGACGGCCATAGGCTTTGGAGCCGGGTTTGGCCACGATACGTTCAGCTACCTCGCGCTGGAACATCAGGGTAAGGCTTTGCCAGAACGGCGGCCATTCTTGCGGCGTCAACCAACGGACCAACAGCTCGGTGCCCACGTTGTACGGCAGGTTCGCGGCAATGCGGATCGGTGGCGTCAGATGGGCTAACGGGTCAATCTCGAGCGCGTCGCCTTCGATGACCATCAGCCGATCGGGATAGGCGTCCGAAATTTCGGCGAGCGCAGGCAAGCAGCGTTTGTCCTTTTCGATCGCAAGAACGCGGCGCGCCCCTTCGGACAGCAACCCACGCGTCAACCCACCGGGACCTGGCCCGATTTCAAGCACATCACATTCAGTCATATCGCCCGCTTGCCGCGCGATCTTGGCCGTAAGGTTGAGGTCGAGCAAAAAGTTCTGCCCCAAGGATTTGCGTGCCTTGAGGTCATGGGTGTTAATCACATCGCGCAGGGGCGGAAGGTTGTCGATTGTGCTCATCTGGGGACCTGTGAAACGGGGAAAGACGGGGGGCGGACGCTCATGATTGCGCCATACGGTACGCCATACGCAGCGCTTCGACCATGCTGGTAGGATTGGCAATACCCTGACCCGCGATGTCAAACGCAGTGCCATGATCAGGCGAGGTTCGGATGAACGGCAGGCCGAGCGTAACGTTGACGCCGCGGTCGAAATCCAGCGTCTTGATCGGGATCAGCGCTTGATCGTGGTACATGGCAATCGCCGCGTCATATCGTGCCCGCGCGGCAGCATGGAACATCGTATCGGCAGGGTGCGGTCCGCTGAGGTCAAAGCCTTCGCCCTGCATCTGCGTAACGAGCGTGTTCATCCAGTCGGCTTCCTGACGGCCCATCGTGCCGCCTTCGCCAGCGTGGGGGTTCAGGCCCGCGATTGCAATTCTGGGTGTTTCGATCCCGAATTGGGACATCAGCCCCGCCGATGTAATCTCTATCACGCGGCGCAGATGGGCAGGGGTCAGGACATTTGGGACCTGATCCAATGCAATGTGGATTGTCGCCGGCACGACCCGCAGCTGATCCGAGGCCAGCATCATCACCACCTCAACACCACCGGCCAGCGCAGCAAGGTATTCCGTATGACCGGGATAGGCGAAAGCGGCGCCGTCTTTCAGCGCTTTCTTGTGGATCGGGGCCGTGGTCAAGGCACAGGCAACCCCGCTGCGCACCAGGTCAACGCCGCGCGCGATTACGTCGATCACGCCTTGCGCATTGGCCGGATCCGGGTGTCCTGCGACCGCGTCACCGGCAAAGTCGTGGCGCAACACGGGTAGGGCGGTGCTGCCTGCCTCTCGCGCGTCGGACGGGCTATCAATGATGCAATGGGGGATATCACGGGGCAGGTGGCGCGGATCGCCGATCCAGGCAAGTGGCACTTCGCCTGCCAGCATCGCCCAAGCCCGTGCGGCGACCTCTGGCCCGATGCCAGAGGGTTCGCCGCAAGAGATCACAACCGGCTTGTCGGCCAAGCCCGTTTTGGCTTGGGTCATTTGCGAACGATGCGCGCGTCGGCCCGCAGTTGTTCTAGCAGCTGTTCGGCATAGCCGGTCAGCCGTTCCTGACGCAGCGCGTTTGTCACATCCTCGCGCGAGGCAGATGCGTTGGCAGCAGCGGTACGGCCACACATCATCAGCAGCATCAGCGTTTGACCATTGGCGCGGGTCAGCGTCGTTGAGACTTCGCCGGGGTCCAGCTTTGACAGCTCAATCGCCACGTCTTGCGGGATTTCTGCGGGGGCTTGGGTGGCACGTTCCAGCACTTCGGCGGGCTGGCCTTTGGCAATACCGTACAGATCATCACATCTATCGATCCGGCCACGAATGCTTGCGGCCTGTGCCAGTGCTGCCTCGGTCCGTCCGCCGGGGATGTAGTAGGTCGCATATTCGATCGCCGAATAGGTCGGTGCAGTGACGTTCGTTTCCTCGATGTCGCGCAGCTGAAACAGCGCCACGGCGTTCGGGATTGGTAGAGGATCGGTGACTTCGCCCGGCGCAAGGCTGAGGATCAGCGGTTGCAGGCTCGGGGGCAGGTCAGTCAGGTTCTGCCACGGTAGATGCCCGCCACGACCCCGCGAAGCGGTCGCGGAATAGCGGCTGGCGTAGTTCGAAAATTCAGCCGCAGATTTGGACTGGGAAATCTGTTCGGCCAGTGCATTTACCCGTGCCGCCTGTCGCGGTGGGGCGGGTATGATGATCTCGGACACAAGAACGCGCACGCCGCTGCCATTGCTTTCACCCAATGCGCGGTCGATTTCCGCATCAGTGATTTGCACCCGGCTGGCATAGCGGGCACGCACCAGTTCACGCCACCCGATGGAATTCACGACGAAATCGCGGAACGTTTCGGGCGAGATACCGGATTGACCTAGCGCTTGGGTAAATTCTTCGGTGCTCAGATCCGCGCGCGACGCAAATTCGGACAGGCTGTCAGCGATGCCTTGTGGGGTCAGTTCGATCCCCGCCTCGGCCACCGCTTCGTTGCGCAGGCGTTCGTCAATGAGTGAAGTCAGCGCCCCATCGCGGGTCGCACCAGGGGCGTTCAACACTTCAAGAAAGCGCCGGCGTTGCTGCACCTCAAATTCAGTCACAACGGATTCATTCACCTTGGCCACGGGCGCAAAGAGATTCTGCGCCGAAACGGGGGCGCTGGTCACCAGGCCAAGCCCAAGGACGGCGATGCTTCGTGTCAGACGGTTCAGGTTCATCTTACTTATTTCCCACATGATCGCTCATATCTTTCTGTTCCGTTGGAGGCCGAGAAGCCCCGCAGGCCGACGTTAAACCCGATATCGGTAGAGGGCTCAACACTTGTTGAAGAGGTATAGCGGCGGCGAACCGAAAGGTCGACGCTCACGCATTCATTATTGTAGGTCAGGCCAAGCCCCGCCGTCGCTGCGGTACTGTTTTGCACGTCATAGCGCACATCCGCGCTGGCTGACCATTGCTGGTTGATGTCATAGCTGCCGTCCAGCGACACTTCTGAAATTGCCTCGGTCCGGTCTTCACCTGGATCAGCTTCGAGCCAGACATAGGTCCCTTCGACGGTGGTTTTACCAAAGTTCCAGCCCCCGCGCAGCTCTGCCTTTGAGATGTCGAAGTCGGCATCCACCAGCGTGCGCGCGGTCAGCGAAAGCCCCGCGTTGTTCCTGATCTGGCCGGCCAGCAAAACATCTGAGCGCGCGCCAGACAGACCGGATGTATCGGTAAACTCGGGATCGATCACGCTGCGAAACACCTGACCAACAGCCACATAGGTATCCCAACCATTGGGGTCAAAGCGCGACCAGTTGACGGCCACCGCTGCGGTGGTGCCACGTTCACGCCGGTCGGGGCGCGGAAAGCGCGACAATGACAGGATATTGCCCTGATCGAACTCGACGCGCGTGCTTTCTTCGTTCGGAATGTCGAGCCTGCCCCCATCGGTCCAGCCCAGTTGCACCACAGGCGTCAGCACCTGCGAGGCGCCGCCCGCCTCGCGGCGGGCCATCGGATAGCTGAACCCAACAGCCCCAAAAGGAGCCACATCGCTGTGGTTCTGCGCAAAGCTGCTATCTTGGGTGATGTCAAAAAAATTGAACGTCGTCCCGACCTGCGTATCCGTCACAAGGCCCGAGCGGTGGGTAAAGCGGCGCAGATATTTGAGCGACCCGTTGATCCGAGATACATCACGGCCGATGATGTCCTCGTTTGAACTGCGCCAGTGGCTGTGTGCCTCGAGGCCGAACCGCAGTTCTCCTCCCCATGCTTTGGGGAAAAAGCGCCGTTCGAATTCGCCGTCAATTACGACGGTCGGCAGGGTGCTATTTAGTTCGCCAGCGCGCAGGGTTTCAAAGTTATAAAGGCTGGTGCGCACAAAACTGTCGCGCCGCGCACGAGACAGGGTCAGATCACTGCGCAGACGATCATCATCCGCATAACCGTATTCGGTGAAATACGAACTGTCGCTCACGGCCTCTATTGTGAAGCTCAGTTGATAGTCGCGCTCCAGATCAAACCGTCCTTCGCCAAACAGGTAGCCACGGGTGTCGCCGGGTTCCTGGTCATCCCGCGTGTAGGCACCGTCAAACTGGATCTCGCCATTGATGAACGCTTGGCGATAGCGAAATTCGAGGGTGCGGGTCGACGACGATAGATAAGGGGTCAACGTCAGGTCGCGGCTTTCCCCAAGCGTAATGAAATACGGCAGCTTCAGCCCCGTACCCAAAAGCGACGTCGTGCGGACCGACGGCGCGAGAAAGCCGTTCGCGCGTTCTAGTGTCGGATCGGGCAGGCGCAGGCGCGGCAGATAAAAGACTGGAACGGACCGGATGTGAAAGGTCGCATCGTCGAAATACAATTGTTGCGCCACGGTGTCATGCACCACGCGGCGGGCGCGTATCTGCCACAGGGGCAACTCGCCATCGTTGCAGGTTTTGCACGAGGTCACGGCGGTTTTATACAGTTGGCTATAGCGCCCTTCAACACGGTCGATCTGCACAGCGGCCATTTGCACCTGCTGGTTCAACACCATGCGCGCGCCGCGCAGCAACCCGTTTTGCAGCCCCTGATCCAGCTCGGCGGCATCCGCAAGAATGACCGTACCGTCCCCATCGTTCAGCACGATCGGCCCTTCGATCACCAACGCACCGGTTTGGTCGTTATAGCGAATGGCGGACGCTCGAATACGGGTGGTGCCCTGAAACGCCTCTACGTTGCCTCGGGCGACCAGTTCCCTGTCACGGGTGATAAAAAGGTCATCGGCTACCAGCACAGCGGGACGAGCGCTGTCTTGCGCAGCAACAGGCAATCCAAGGGCCACAAGAAGGGTCAGGAGCAAACGGCGCATGTCAGCCATCCTCTGCGTGTAAAAGAAGACCAAGCGCCAAGAGAATTGACGCGACGGGCGGGGCCCATGCGGCAAGAAGAACCGGGATCTGCCCGTTCTCTCCCAGAATTTGCGCAAAGCTGCGAATAAAATACAACCCGAACCCCAACAAGACAGACGCCAACACGGCAACGCCCGTGCCTCCGAACCTCGTATGGCGCATGGTGAAAGCGCTCGCAACTAGAACCATCGCCACCAGAAAGAACGGCCGCGCCAGTTCGGTCTGTAGCCAGACCTTGTGGCGGCGCGGGCTGAATCCAGCGAGTTCAAGCTGTTCGATATAATCGGGCAAATCATAGATCGACACCGCGCCGGGGTCGGTAATGCTGTCACGGATGCGATCCAGTGTCAGGGTCGAGGGCAGGGTAAGCGTCTCAAACGTCTCTGCCGCGCCTTCGGCGTTCACACCCACTTCCAACGACCATGACTTTGCATCCGCCAATATCCAGATTCCGTCTTCAAGCGCGGCGCTGCCCGCTTCGATCCGGCGCTTCGGGCCACCATCCGGCGCGTAGGTCAGGAAAGTCACGTCATAAAGCACCGAGGCATCTTTGTTTGATCGCCAAGCACGGATCACGGTTTGCCCATCGTCGCTGCCTTGCCGCAGCCACAGCCCTTCGGCGCTGACCGACAAAACAGAGGTCCCGCCCGCGCGGATACTGTCCGTCATCTGGCCGTATTTTTTCGCGGTTGCCGCAACGATCGGGTTCAACATGCCCACGGCCATAACGCCGATAATGAAGGCCACCCAAATCGGTGCCTGCAACGCGCTAAGAGCCGACCGACCGGCGGCACGGGTCACAACCAGTTCAGACGACCGCGCCAACGACAAAAACAGCACCACCGTGGCGAGGATCATGATCAAAGGCAGGATCAGATTCATCGTCTCGGGTGTGTTCAGCAAGGTCATCCCGAAAAGCCGAGGCCAGCCGATGTCATAGCTGCTGAATTTCCGCGCCTGTTCAACCATGTCGACGAGGACCAGCAAGGAAAACAGCACGGCAGAGATCAGCACGAAGCCCATGATGAAACGGCGGGCGAAATAGAGATGCAGGATCATGCGACGTCCCTTTGTTTACCCAACCGTTTGGTCCAGCCGGGGTGCGCCGTTTGCCAGATCATCCCGATGACGATCACGGCACCGATCAGGCTGGGCAGGAACAACAATGGCCAGCGATCTGCGTTCTCCCGCACCGTTTCGACCAAAGTGCCACGCAGCCCGTCAATCGCGATCAACAGGCCAAAGGCGATCACGATTTCGCGCCAGACCCCGAACCGGGAAAAGCCCCCGAGCACAAGCGTCGCATAGCCAATCATTGCAGCAATCATGCAAAAAGCGGCAGAGGCAAAGCGCGCGGTCAACTCTTCTGCGATCTCGCCCGATGTGGATTTCGTGGCGGTCTCAAGCTGGTCCCAGTCCGCGAACAGCTGTGCTGTGGTCATCGCGTCGATGGACGTGCTTTTCGCGTTTTTGCTGCTGACCAAGGCCGAAATATCAAATGAGAAATCGCGGAACTTGGCGGTCGACAGACGCGTGCCCGCCACTTCAAGCCGCTGCGCCATGCCGTCAACCATGATCAAGGTCGTGCCGTCGCCGTTGCGGATCAGATAGGCTTCGGATGCGGTATAGATCACGCCCTCGTCGGGGTTGCGGCGGTCAGATAGAAACACATCACGCAAAACCCCATCGGCATCGATCACGCGGGTGTAGAACGTCACCTTTGACGTGGGGTGCAGGAATGTCCCTTCGGTGAGCAGCCGCGCCGTCACATTCTGCGAAATCTCGGCCTCGCGTTCGGACAGCTGGGCATTCGACAGGGGCAAAAGCAAATGGGTCAACACCGACATCATCAGCGCAACGCACAGCCCATAGACGAACACAGGCCGTGCCAGACGCCAAGGGCTGGTGCCCGTTGCCTGCAATACGGTCAGCTCGGATTCGCTGGTCATACGGTTGATCACATAAACCGACCCCGCGAAGGTCGCGATTGGCAGCACCGTGGTGATCAGCTTGGGCAGCCCCAACACGGTGAATTCAAGAAACACCAGCGCGGTCTGGCCGTCGCCGATCAGCCGGTCAAACAGCACCACAGCGCGGTTGATCCAGAAAATCGCCACCAGAACCAGCGCAAAAAAGCTGAACAGGATCAGGAACTGGGACAACATATAGCGGTCGAACTTGGCCAATCTGCATCCCTTAGGTATCAACGCGGGTTAACTTTCGCCGGACGTTAAAGGAAATTTCCGCCCGCGAAAACTGCTATCTGGCCTTACCGGCGCACGCAGGATACGTCTAAGCAAAATTCAGACAAAAGGGGTTCATGATGACCGCACTGACGCCAATGACATTCACCCAAACCGATATTGACCAGATTGCAGGCCATACAGGCCGCGTTGCTGTCACCGTGGGCGCGGATGGCACGCTGAACCCCTCGGCGCGACGCATCAACAAGCTTACCAAAGGCGCACTGGAGCGGCTCGTTGCCAGTGATAGCTTCACGAAATTGTCAGCGGGCGATGTCGTCAGCCTAGGGTTTCCGACCGGCATGGCGGCAGAGGCCGTGGATGTGGTGAAGTTGGAGAACAATGCCGACCAAGAAGCGCTGCGGGCTGCGGGTGCGTCGCTCGCCAAACGCCGTGGCACCGCTGATCTGCTGGTCCTGACCGGTGGCCTGCGCAAAACGGCAGAGTTGTGTTTTGGTCTGGCGATGCGTGATTACACGTTTGAAGATCGTAAAAGCAACGGCAAGCCGCGCACGGGGCAGGTCACGATCATGAACTCCAAGCCCGAAGAGGTCGAGGCTGCCGCAGCGCCGCTGATGGCAATCGCAGACGGCACCTTTATGACCCGCGACCTGACCAACGAACCCGCAAATATCCTGACCACCACCGAATTTGCCAACCGTCTGGCCGAGATGGAATCCCTTGGCCTCGAGGTCGAAGTGCTGGACGACGCCAAGCTCGAAGAGCTGGGCATGCGCACCTTGCTCAGCGTCGGGCAAGGGTCGGCAAGCCCGTCCTATGTTGTGGTGATGAAATGGAACGGCGGCGAGAAAGACGCGGCCCCGCTGGCGCTGGTCGGCAAGGGCGTCGTGTTTGACACCGGCGGGATCAGCCTGAAACCCGGCGCAGGCATGGAAGACATGACCATGGACATGGGCGGCGCGGGCGTCGTGTCCGGCGTGATGCGCAGCCTCGCGTTGCGCAAGGCTAAGGCAAATGTCGTCGGTCTTGTCGGGATTGTAGAGAACATGCCATCGAGCACGGCAACCCGCCCCGGTGACGTCATCAAAACAATGAAGGGTGACACGGTCGAGGTCATCAACACCGACGCCGAGGGGCGTTTGGTGCTGTGTGACGTGCTGTGGTACGCGCAGGAACGGTTTAATCCGGCGGGTGTGATTGATCTGGCGACACTCACCGGCGCGATCATTATCGGCTTGGGCCATGACAATGCGGGCGTCTTCTCGAACGACGACACGCTGTGCAACGCATTTCTTAAGGCAGCAAAAACCGAAGGCGAAGGCGCATGGCGCATGCCCATGGGCGCGGGCTACGACAAGCTGCTGAAAAGCCGCATCGCTGATATGAAAAACATTGGCGGTCGTCCTGCAGGGTCGATCACAGCGGCGCAATTCCTGCAACGGTTTATCAAAGACGGTATGCCCTGGATCCACCTTGATATCGCTGGCGTTGCCTCGGTTAAATCTGAAACAGCGCTCGCACCTGTGGGGGCGACCGGCTGGGGCGTTGCCTCGTTGAACCGTTTGATTTCAAACCTCTACGAGACAGAGTAAACCTGATGGGTGCCGCGTACTTCTACCATCTGACCCAGCGACCACTGGTCGAGACGCTGACCATGCTCTTGGGCAAGGCCCAAGGCGCTGGTTGGCGCGTGGCGGTACGTGGCACCGATCAAAACCTGCTCGAACAGCTGGATGTCGCCCTGTGGCGGGGGCCGGATGACGGGTTTTCACCGCATGGGTTGGCGGGCGGTCCCCATGATGCGGATCAGCCGGTGCTTTTGACCACCCAAAACGCTGCACCCAACCGTGCAACCTGCGTGTTTTCGATCCACGGAGCGCCCGTATCCGCCGAAGAAGTTGCCGCGCTGGACCGCGTTTGCATCCTGTTCGACGGGTTGGACGAGCACGCGTTGAACGTGGCCCGCGACCAATGGAAGTCTCTGAAGGCCGCGGGAGCATTGGCGCAATACTGGTCCGAAGAATCGGGCCGGTGGGAAAAAAAGGCAGAGACCTAAGGGCTTTACGCGCACAATTACCGCGTGAGGATTAGCTCTCCGTTGGTAATCTCGATCCGGCCCCAGCGTTGCAGATAGCCCATCCCAAGCAGCGATTGCCGCATCTCGCCCGCGTTGACGACAGCAGGCACATTGGTATCGCGCACGCCGCCCAGCTCAACCTCGGCCAGCCTGACATAGGCGGTGCGCACTTCGCCATTGGCGGTGCTGGCGCGCCCGAGATACTTCAGATCGTCCGGCTTTAGCCCCGCGGCCTCGGCATCCTTGCGGGTGAGCACCATATCGGTTGCGCCCGTATCCACAACAAAGCGCAGCGGCGTGCCATTGATCGTGGCGGTAAGATAATAATGACCGTCGCGCGCGCGCGGCAGGGTGACGCTGCCGGTTCCCGCCTGATAGCTTTGGCGCGGGATATCACCGCTGCGGCTGATATCGCCCCAAAGCCCGTATCCCGCTGCAACGCCGATGAAAATCATGGCCCAAACTGCGACCTGCTGGAGCGTTTTATTCACCCCCTGACGGCTTTGCATAAAGAACCAGCCCGCAACCATCGCCACGAGCAAAATCAGGTAGATCAAACGCCCTGTTTCAATATCCGGCATCATATATCCTTTGGCAGTCTTCCAAGAATATGGGGGCAGGGCATGGGAATGTCAGCCCGGCCCCGGCCCGAAACCAAAGGCGCTCAGGCCATCTAGCACGAATTGCACCGAAAGGGCGGCCAATAGCATCCCCAAAAGTCGCGTGATCACGTTGATCCCGACCTTACCCAAGGCGTTTTCAAGATAGCCGCTGGCCTGCATGGTGATGCCCATGATGAGCAGCACGGCAAAGGTAATGGCGACCACGGTCGCCAACCCTTCGAGGCCCGGCTTCTCGCCCGTCAGCAGGATCACCGACGCGATAGAGCCGGGACCGGCGATCAACGGAATGGCCAACGGGAACACCGACGGATCGTCGTGGTCATCATCCGCTTCGGCATGGCCTTCGCGGCGTTTGGTCCGGCGATCGAACAACATATCAAGGGCTGTCAGGAAAAGCAGCACGCCACCCGCCACCCGAAAGGCGGGCATGGAGATCCCGATGAACCCCAGCACGGCCTCCCCAAAGGCGGCAAAGACCAGCAAGATCAGTCCGGCAATGATAACCGAGCGCCATGCAACCATTCGCCGCTGGTGCGGGGTCATGCCGGGGGTCAGGGCCAGAAACATCGGGCCAATCGCAAAGGGGTCAATGATCACGATCATGGTCGCGAACGCCGTGATCATGAATGCCAGATCAAGTGCCATCATAAACTGCCACCGGGGCCAGCCCCCGTCCTTATGCCTTTAGTGCCGGCCCCGTGTCTTCAGGCAGACGCGGTTTCCAGCTTTTCCAATGCGCCCATCCAGATCGCCTCTGCACGTTCAAGGGCGGCCATGACTTCGGCGTATTTCTTGTTCCAAACCTCAAGTTCTCCGACTTTTTCCTTTTCGTAAAGGGCAGGGTCCGCAAGCTTTTTAGCCAGTTTGTCACGCATATCGTTGATCTTGGTCACGCGCGCCTCGGCGGTACGTACTTCCGAGCGCAGGGCAAGGATGTCTTCGCGGTTGGCGCGTTTCGGTTTAGGGGCCTCCTTGGCCTGTTTGGCGTTCTTACTGACAGGCTTTTCAACGGTCAGCAGCATCTTGCGATACGCCTCGAGGTCATCCTCATAGGGCTGAACAGTGCCGTTCGACACAAGCCACAGACGGTCTGCCACCATCGACAAGAGGTGCATGTCGTGGCTGACAAGGATCACAGCGCCAGAATAGCGCGTCAGTGCCTCGACGAGCGCTTCGCGCGATTCGATATCAAGGTGGTTGGTCGGCTCATCGAGGATCAGCAGATGCGGTGCATCCAGCGTGGCCAGCAGCAGGGACAGACGTGCCTTTTGCCCACCCGACAGGCGACCAACTTCGGTATCGGCCTGATCCGGCCCCAGACCAAACCCGGCCAACTGCGCCCGCAGCTTTGATTGCATCACACCGGGGCGTGCGCTGATCATGTGCTGAAGCGGCGTTTCGTGAACGACCAGTTCATCCACTTGGTGCTGCGCAAAGAAACCGATCCGCAGCTTGCTCGAGTTGATCGCCTTGCCATCAAACAGCACCAGACGGTTGGACAGCAGCTTGGACAGCGTTGATTTACCCTGACCGTTTTTACCCAACAACGCGATACGATCGTCTTGGTCGATCCGCAGATTCAGGCGCGACAGCACAGGCTGGCCTTCGGTGTATCCGGTCGACCCGTTTTCAATGCTGATGATCGGTGGCGACAGCTCGTCAGGTTGCGGGAAGGTAAAGACCTTGCGCGCGGCTTCTTCCGGTGGCGTGATCGTCACCATCTTTTCGATGGCCTTCATCCGCGATTGGGCCTGTTTGGCCTTGGACGCCTTAGCCTTAAAGCGGTCAACGAACGCCTGCATGTGTTGTTTATGCGCCTGCTGCTTTTTCGCCTGCGCGGTCAGTTGTGCGCGCTTTTCGGCCCGCATTTTCGCGAATTGATCGTAATTACCCTGATAATACGTGAGCTTACGGTCTTCGAGGTGCAGGATGCCACCAACGGCGCGGTTCAGCAGACCACGGTCGTGGCTGATGATGATCACCGTATGCGGGTATTTCGACAGGTAGTTTTCCAGCCATAGCGCACCCTCGAGGTCGAGGTAGTTGGTCGGTTCGTCCAACAGCAGCAAATCGGGCTGCGCAAACAGAACCCCCGCAAGTGCCACGCGCATCCGCCACCCGCCCGAATAGGCAGAGCAGGGTTGCTGTTGGTCATGATCGTCAAAGCCGAGGCCTTTGAGGATCGCGGCGGCACGGCCTTCGGCGGACCAGGCGTCGATATCGGCCAAACGGGTCTGCACCTCGGCGATGCGCGCGGGGTCGTCCGTTGTCTCAGCCTCGTGCATCAGCGCGGCGCGTTCCACATCGGCGGCCAGAACCGTTTCAATCAGCGACACGTCAGACGACGGCACCTCTTGAGCGATGCCACCGATCTTGGCACGCGAGGGCAAGCTGATGTCGCCTGCGTCAAGTGACAGCTCTCCGCGAATGATTTTGAAGAGCGTGGTTTTACCCGCACCGTTTTGCCCGACGAGGCCCACTTTGTGGCCTTCGGGGATGACCGCACTGGCTTCCTCAAACAAGGGACGGCCTTCGACGGAATAGTTGATTTCTGAAATGCTTAACATGGACGCGGTGTGGACCATGTCTGGCCCCGCGTCAATCGCGGCTTTTCACGGGGGATGACCCATGCTAGGGAGCGGCCAAATCAACCCCACCTAGGAGAGCTATCATGGCCCTTGAGCGCACATTCTCGATCATCAAACCAGATGCAACACGCCGCAACCTGACCGGCAAAATCAACGCAAAATTCGAAGAAGCCGGCCTGCGCATCGTCGCACAAAAGCGTATTCACATGACCAAGGCACAAGCGGGCGTTTTCTATGCTGTACACGCTGAGCGTCCTTTCTATGACGAACTGTGCGAATTCATGGCGTCCGAGCCGGTTATCGTTCAGGTTCTTGAAGGTGAAGGCGCCATCGCGAAAAACCGCGAAGTTATGGGCGCAACCAACCCAGCCGACGCCGCAGCTGGCACCATCCGCGCAGAATTCGCTGAATCCGTTGGCGAGAACTCCGTTCACGGGTCCGATGCTCCAGAAACAGCCGCAGTAGAAATCGCGTATTTCTTCTCCGGTCTGGAACTGGTTGGCTAAGCCTTAACGGGTTTAGACCGATGAAAGGGGTCGCAGGAAGCTGCGGCCCCTTTTTTATGCGGCGTGATTGGCATTAGCCTTTAAGGGTCGGGTGATGGGACGACAGCGCGCCATCGACAGGGCTGACCGTTTTCATCGGGGCCGTTTCCTCAAGGTGACGGTGCAAAAGATCGACGTTACGCGTGTTTGCCTTCCAACCGATGTCAAAGATATCACCGATCAAGGGGATTGCACCGATCGCAAGGTCGATGCCGACGTTCGCGCCCATGCGTGCCAAGACCGATCTGCTTGCGCCCATGCGATGCGCCTCTTTGACGATATAGCCCGCTGGTGCCAGCGCCAGAACATCGCCCACGCCGGGGATCAGGCCAAGGATACTGTCCCAGCCCAACCGGATGCCCAACAATGGCACGCGCAACGCGCTGTCCATCGTGCGGGCAAGACCGCGCAGGCGATCAAGATCGTGCTGAACATCAGGGGAATGGGGCATGGGGCCGGGTGTCCTGTTGGGGGTACTCTGAAGTATAACGCCGGTGAGGGCGTGGACGTTCCGACTAAGAGATCAAGCTCACGCTTCTCGGACACCGATGAGGTTCATCATCCGCTCGAACTCTGACTGGACCGGATCGTGCGCGCGGGCCTTGATCGCGTCGAATTTGACGCGCAGCGCCTTCTTTTCTTCGCCTTTGCAATCATTCCATGGGCGGCCTTGCAGCCCCATGACCAAGACATAATACCCGATGAAGTGCGGACGTTGCCCATTTTGCAGTAAACGCGCGTAGGCCGCATCGGCACCAAGATCACGCAAGGCTTCGGCAGAATGAATGCCCGCCTTGGCGCAGCTTTGCTCGAACGCGGGGCCAAGATTACGGATTGAGGAAACAGGGTCAGTCATACCCGACCACCTATACCGTAGGCTGCGCTATGTCACTTTCAGATGCTGGCATAATCCGTAAATATCACCGGCTGGGGTTTTTCCTGCGCGGGCTTGGGTGGGGCGGATTGCTGCGGCTGGTTCAGTTGCTTGGTCATGGGTCTTCTCCGGTTTGTGTTGGTCTCTCCGTTTCAGGGGCTACCAACGATCGGGCGGCCCTATTGTTCAGTGTGAAGGTCAAAACTGCCTATACAAAGGCCGGATATGGGCCGTTATGGGGTAAAACTGTGCCATTTAAGCCATGCGTTTTTCGCATATCGACTATGGTTTGCACCTTTGCTGCACCGCCCACATATGACGATCACGGGCAACGAAGCCCTGAAATGGAAAGCTGGAAAATGAAAACCGAAGCTACATACAAAACCGCCACACCGGTCGAAGTCGACCGCCTGCTTGCCGAAGCCAATGCATTGCGTAGTGCCTATATCTCTGCCGCAGTCGCCAAAGCTTCGCGTAAGTTTACCGGCCTGTTCCGCACCGCACCCCGCGGCACGGCTGCAGCCTAAACCGCCAGCGCTTCGCTGACGGAACATACCAAACCGAATGCGGTGGATAGGCCGCCGCATAGACGTGAAAGAAAGAATAGAAAATGAGCTATACTTCCACATATACCGCCGCACCCGTTGCGGGTCTGATGCCCAAGCTGCGCATGTCGTTGAACGCATTCCGCGCCTACAGCGCCGATCAACGCGCCAAACGCCAGACCTTCCGCGAACTGTCGGCGATGAATGACCGAGACTTGGCAGATATCGGTGTTGCACGCGGCGAGATCCGCAATATTGCATCGCAAGCGGTTGCCCTGCGCTAAACCGTTCGTCTAAAGCCACAAGAATTTCCCCGCCGCAAAGTCCTCCCACTTTGCGGCGGTTTTATTTTGTCTGATCAAATGTTTACGAGGTGATTCTTGGCGCCGGTAATTCCCCATATCGGCTGTCGTTTGACTTGATATCGTCCCCGAAAACCCCGTCCGCCGCTGCGCCCCCCAAAATAGCGTTTTGCAATCTCACCCCTTGCCAGAATTATATTCCTGACCAAGGATGAATGATACTATCGCGGACTTGCTTGCCGTAGCACCATTGAAGCGCGGCCGCGTCATGTTACCTCCTCATCAGAAGTAACGGAGAATATCATGATCAAACACGCCACACTCACCGCAATCGCCCTTGCTACCGGCGTCAGTGCTGCTCAGGCAGAGACGCTGAATGTCGGCATGTCGGGCGGGTACTTTCCCTTTACCTTTGTGAAGCTCGACGAGCTGCAGGGGTTCGAGGTCGATTTCATCAACGCTGTAGCCAAGGAAACCGGCGACGAGGTCAATTTCGTCACTATGTCGTTTTCCGGTCTGATCGGCGCGTTGGAATCCAACCGGATCGACACCATCGCCAACCAGATCACCATCACCCCCGAGCGCGAGGCGAAATTCGCCTTTTCGCAGCCTTACGTCTTTGACGGGGCGCAGGTCGTGGTTAAGGCCGGCAACGAAGACACCATCGGCAGCGTTGAAGACCTGAGCGGGAAAACCGTTGCGGTCAACCTCGGCTCCAACTTTGAGGAGTTGTTGAACGAACTGCCAAATGCGGGCGAGATCGACATTCGCACCTATGAAAGCAACATCGCTCAGGACACAGCGCTTGGTCGGGTGGATGCCTTTGTCATGGACCGCGTCTCGTCCGGCCAGCTGATTGCCGAAAGCCCGCTGCCGCTGGCGCTGGCCGGCAAGCCCTTTAGCGAAATCCGAAATGCGCTGCCGTTCCGCAACAACGACGAAGGCAAAGCCCTGCGCGACCGGTTCGACGTAGCAATCACCAAGTTGAAAGAAGACGGCACCCTGACCGAGATTTCGGAAAAGTGGTTCGGCTCTGACATCACGACAGCCGAGTAAGCCAAGATGCGAGGGCTGGATTTCGAATACATGTGGGGCTTGCTGCCGGTGTTGCTGGGCTATGTCCCGCTGACGCTTTTTATGGCGTTTATCGGCATGGTCTGCGCATTGGTGCTGGCCTCTGCGCTCGCGGTAGAGCGGGTGTTCCGGATTCCGGTCCTCGACGTCTTGGTGCGGCTGTTCATCAGCTTTTTTCGCGGCACGCCGTTATTGGTGCAGTTGTTTCTATTTTATTACGGCTTGCCGCAAGTCCTGGGCTTTCTGGGGAATATTGACGGCGTCACCGCGACGATCATGGGGCTAACACTGCATTTCTCGGCCTATATGGCCGAAAGCATCCGTGCCGCTATTCTGGGCGTGGACCGCAGCCAGTGGGAAGCCGCGCAAGCGGTTGGAATGACCCAAGTTCAGATGATGCGACAGATCATTCTACCACAGGCATCACGCGTCGCCGCGCCGACGCTCGTGAACTACTTTATCGATATGATTAAAGGGACCTCGCTGGCCTTCACCCTTGGCGTGACAGAGCTGATGGGTGCGACCCAGAAAGAAGCAGCCGGCAGCTTCTTGTACTTCGAAGCCTTCCTCGTTGTCGCCGCGATCTACTGGGTGTTGGTCGAAACGCTGGCCTTTGCGCAGCGTCACTTAGAGGTCTATTTGAACAAGGCGCATGCGCGATGACGAAGACAATGAATATTCCAGAGACGGGCAGGGCGACAGGCGACGGAATAACCATCGCGGGCCTGAGCAAATCATTCGGCAGCACCACCGTGTTGAAAGACATCTCGCTTGATATCGCCCAAGGGGAACGGGTGGTGATCATCGGCCCGTCGGGCACGGGAAAATCTACCTTGTTGCGCTGCCTGAACTTTCTTGATGCACCCGACGCGGGCGTTATCCGCATCGGCGATATGTCCGTCGATGCCGCAACCGCGAAACGCCCCGACATTCTAGCGCTGCGCCGGCGGACTTCTTTCGTATTCCAGAACTATGCTTTGTTTGCCAACAAGACCGCACGCGAAAATATCACCCAAGCGTTGATCACCGTGCAAGGCTACAGCAAGGCTGACGCTAACGCGCGAGCCGACGCGACACTGCGCGAAACCGGCCTATCCGAGAAAGCTGACAGCTATCCGGCCGCCCTGTCCGGTGGCCAACAGCAACGCGTGGGTATCGGCCGCGCAATGGCGCTGGATGCAGACCTGATGCTATTTGACGAACCGACATCTGCGCTGGATCCAGAGTGGGTCGGCGAAGTGCTGGACCTGATGCGCCGCGTGGCCGAAAAACGCCAGACCATGCTGATTGTTACACACGAAATCCAGTTCGCACGCGAGATCGCCGACCGGATCATATTCATGGACGAAGGCCGCATCGTCGAACAAGGCACGCCGGCGGAGCTCATTGACGCGCCAAAAGATCCGCGCACCCAATCGTTCCTGCGCCGCGTGACCTGAAGGTTCGTTTTAATGCAGGTGACAAGCCGCGATTGCTAGGCAGAGTCCGGCGGAGTTAAAGCTACGCTTTGCATCTGCCGGTTCGAGGTGAATGTTTCGGTTCACTGCTCATTAACCACAGAAACTGGTCTGCCGGCATGGGCCGACTGCGGGATCCTGCGAGTGTAGATAAATGGCGGAGAGACAGGGATTCGAACCCTGGGAACCCGTGAAGGCTCAACGGTTTTCGAGACCGCCCCGTTCGACCACTCCGGCACCTCTCCGCATCGGTGTGGTGCGTCCGTTTAGGATGGATTTTACGGGGTGGCAAGGGGGGCTAGGCCAGTTTTCGCGGACACGGGGAATTTCATTGCTGACAGATCAATTTTGCCTAAGGTCTTGGGTGGAATAACCTCAAAGGAATACCGCGATGCGCCGACTGACCCGTTTACCGTTAACTTTATGTTTTGGATTAGCGGTCATGATCGCCGCGATTGCACCGATGGCGCGGGCTGCCGACAGGGAAAGGGTCGATGCATTTCTGGAAGTTACCGGGTTTGACGTCGCGCTTGAAAGCATCCGGCTGTCTGCTGATTCCGCGCCACAGATGCTGGGTATCAATGCGGATGCCTTTGGCTCTGAATGGTCACGATTGGTACGCGAGGTTTTTGAGACGGATTTGATGCTTGATATGGGGGCGGGCATACTTGCACAGGCTTTGAGCGATGAGGCACTGGACCACGCGTCCAACTTCTATGCTACCGATCTGGGGAAGCGGTTGGTCGCGGCTGAAAACGCCTCTCATATGGAGGAAGACGATGCTGCGAAGTCCGAAGCGGGCGATGCGATTTTGAATGGATTGCGCGGGATTAATTCTCCGCGTGTTGAATTATTGTCGCGCCTGAATGGTGCCAGCGATGTGGAGGAAAGCTCCATAAGGGCACTCCAAGAAGTGCAGGTCAGATTCCTGATGGCAGCGGCCGGCGCGGGGGTTGTCGACCTACAGATGGAAGAGCCTGACCTGCGCGAAGCGATGCGCGCGCAGGAACCCGAGATGCGTGCCTCTATCAAAGAGAATGCGTTGGCGGGGGCGGCCTATACCTATCAGGCATTTTCGGATGAAGAGGTGCTGGCCTATGCAAAAGCCCTTGAAGACCCACAGATGCAGGAAGTTTATGCGCTGATGAATGCTGTGCAGTTCGAAATCATGGCGAACAGGTACGAACAGGTCGCGCAACGGCTGGGCAATATGCAACCCAGTCAGGACTTGTAATCATGCGGGCGTTTATTGTTGCGGTCGGCCTGTGGCTGCTGGCGCTGCCGGTTTGGGCAGATGCCCGAACCACGGTGCTGGTAGATGTGCTGCGCCTTGGCGAGCTGGCTGAAATCTTGCAGCGCGAGGGACTAGAGAACGCTGAACAGCTGGACCGTGACATGCTGGGTGGGCAGGGCGGACCGGGCTGGGAGCCTCAGGTGCGCGCAATTTATAGTCCGGAACGGATCGTTGAAACCGTTCGCACGGCGCTGGAGGTTGCTTTGGTGGGACAAGAGCGCGAAGATGTCATCAGCTTTTTCGCGCAAGGTACCGGCGCGCAGATCATCGCCCTAGAAAACGAAGCGCGGGCTGCAATCACCGACCCGGAAATCGAAGAGGCTGCGCGCGCGCGGCTTTCTGATCTGGACGGGACCGCGGACGCCCGCCTTGCGCAGATCACCGCATTGATCGACAGCGGCGACATGGTCGAACGGAATGTCGCTGCGGCGATGAACTCTAACTTTCAGTTCATGCGGGGTATGTCCGATGGTGACGCCCTGCAAATGACGGAGGCCGAGATGCTAGCCGACGTCACGCAGCAGCATGACGCGGTCACAGAAGACACCCGCAGTTGGCTGTACAGCTACCTGGCTTTGGCCTATTCTCCGTTGGAGGATGACGCTCTTGAACGCTACATCGCATTTTCGAAAACCGATGCTGGGCGCAGCCTGAACCGCGCCTTGTTTGACGGGTTCGGAGCAGCTTACGAGGACGTTTCCTATGCCCTTGGGCGTGCCGTGGCGCTGAACATGGTCGCCGAAGAACTATAGCCCCTCACGACGCCGCGCCAATATATCCCCGGCGGGCCGCTGTGGCACTTGACATCAGGGGGGCGGTGCATCATACGGCAAGCCTCAACCTAAGGGTGCCCGTTTCGGGTGCCTTTGTTATTTCATGAACATCCCGAAATGGGATGCGCTGTCCGAGGTGGGCCAAGGCCCGACGAACTCCCGAATGGGGACCACAGGATGCGGAAACAGTAAAGGAAGACGCATGTTTGCGGTCATCAAGACAGGCGGCAAGCAGTACAAAGTTCAATCCGGCGATATGCTTCGGGTAGAACGTTTGGCTGCTGACGCGGGCGAAACAGTCCAATTCAACGAAGTTCTCATGCTGGGTGGCGATTCCCCCAAGCTGGGCGCACCTTTGGTTACAGGCGCCGGCGTACAAGCCGAAGTCGTCGACCAGATCAAAGGCGAGAAAGTTATTCACTTCGTCAAGCGTCGCCGGAAGCACTCCTCCAAGCGCACCAAGGGCCACCGTCAAAAACTGACGCTGGTTAAAATCGGCGAGATCCTGTCGTCCGGCGCGGATAAATCCGACGTCAAAGCGGCAATCGGTACCGGCTCCGTGAGCGCCTCTGCCGTGGCTGCCATGGAAGAGCGTTATGCGCTGAACAAAAGCGATCAGGCCGAAATGGCCAAGCGCGTGAAGAACAACCAAGCCGAAGAAAAATCGGCTAAGCCTGCCAAGGCGAAGAAGGCCAAAGCTGCCCCTGCAGCTGAAGGTTCCGACGATCTGAGCAAGATCTCGGGCGTTGGTCCGGTTATCGTTGGCAAGCTGAACGGTGAAGGCATCACAACCTTCGCACAGATCGCTGCTTGGACAGACGCTGACGTCGAAGCTATCGAAGAGAAACTGTCGTTCAAAGGTCGCGTCGGTCGTGAAGACTGGATCGCACAGGCCAAAGAACTCGCAAAAGGCTAAGGAGAGACACCAATGGCACATAAAAAAGCAGGCGGCTCATCCCGTAACGGCCGCGACTCAGCAGGTCGTCGTCTTGGCGTGAAGAAATATGGCGGCGAAGCTGTCATTCCCGGCAACATCCTGGTGCGCCAGCGCGGTACAAAGTACTGGCCGGCTCAAGGCGTTGGCATGGGCAAGGATCACACGATCTTTGCTGTCGTCGACGGCAAGGTTCAGTTCCACAAAGGGCTGAAGAACCGGATGTTTATTTCGGTCCTGCCAGTGGCGGAAGCCGCAGAGTAAGCCGCGCCCGAGAGGTCTAAAAATTTAGGGATCGGCGGAAACGCCGGTCCCTTTTCTTTTCCATCGCCCAGTGTTCTTCTATTAGGGAAGGCCGTTGTGTCAGGATCGGATTGCCCGCCTTGAATGGCAGGATTATCAGTCTGCGTTCGGGCTGCTGCGGTGCGTCAAGCCATACGAAAGACACTTGCGACCGCTCTGCACTGACATCTTTTAGTGCTTTGCCGCAAAGGAAGGTCGGTTTCGGCAAACTGGGAAATCCGGCTTGAGTGGCTGATACATCAAGGCTGCAAGGGACGGTGCTTGGACACCGTTGGGAGAGACGAAATTTGAGATGGACCCTGGCCGCGCTGACGGTGGCCCCTGTCTTGTTCGTGCCGTTCGGAGGAGGAACATAGCGATGGAAGATTTAACAATGTCGCAACAGCAAGTGATTGCAACTGAACGGTTCGACCTGCGCCCTGTGCGTCTTTCGGATCGTGGCATGATTGAACATTACGCCAGCGATCCACGGGTTGCGATGCGCACCGCCTCTATTCCGCACCCGCTGCCGCCGGGGGTGATCGAAAGCTATGTCACACGCGCGACCAGCACGCCCCGAACCGAAGATGTTTGGGTGATGGACGGACTGAAAACCGGTGGTTCCGAGGTAATGGGCGTCATTTCCCTGATCCGAATGGACCGAGACCAATCCGAAGTTGGATATTGGGTGGCCCCTGCGTTCTGGAATACGCATCTGGCCTCCGAAGCCGTGCAGGCGCTGGTACAAGCCAATCCGCTGCACAACCAAAATATGTTTGCCTCGGTGTTTCGCGACAACCCTGCGTCTGCCAAAGTGTTGACAAATGCGGGCTTCCGCTATCTTGGCAATGCTGAAACCTATTGTCTGGCCCGCGAGACCTGCGTACCTACCTGGACGTATAGCTGCAAACTATGACCACACGTGCCCCGAAAGGCCTTTTAGATGAAGTTTCTTGACCTGTGCAAAGTCTACATCCGCTCTGGCGGAGGCGGGGGCGGTTGCGTGTCTTTCCGGCGCGAAAAATACATCGAATACGGTGGCCCTGATGGTGGCGACGGCGGGTCTGGTGGCTCTGTCTGGGCCGAGGCCGTCGACGGGCTGAACACGCTGATCGACTTTCGCTACCAGCAACACTTCTTTGCCAAGAACGGCCAGCCCGGCATGGGCAAACAGCGCACCGGCAAAGATGGGGACGATATTATCCTCCGCGTGCCCGTAGGGACCGAGATCCTCGACGAGGATCAGGAAACCGTACTGGTGGACATGACAGAGCTTGGCCAACGGGTTGAACTGGCGCGCGGTGGGAACGGCGGCTGGGGTAACCTGCACTTCAAATCAGCTACGAACCAAGCACCCCGTCGCGCGAACCCCGGTCAGGAAGGGGTTGAACGTACCGTTTGGCTGCGGCTCAAGCTGATCGCGGATGTGGGACTATTGGGTCTGCCAAACGCGGGCAAATCGACCTTCCTTGCCGCCACATCCAACGCGCGACCAAAGATCGCGGATTATCCCTTTACCACGCTGCATCCTAACTTGGGCGTTGTCGGGGTGGATAACACTGAATTCGTCGTTGCCGATATTCCCGGCTTGATCGAGGGCGCATCCGAAGGGCGGGGTCTGGGTGATCTGTTCTTGGGCCATGTCGAACGCTGCGCGGTGCTGTTGCACCTGATCGACGGCACCTCCGACACCGTTGCCGAAGACTACCGGACCATCATCAATGAACTCGAAGCCTATGGCGGCGAGCTGGCGGATAAACCTCGTATCACAGTGCTGAACAAGATTGATGCACTGGACGAAGATGATCGCGTAACCGCCCGGGAAGAATTGGAAAAAGCCTGCGGAGGCGAGGTTATGATGATGTCTGGCGTCGCCCGCGAAGGGGTCATCGAGGTCCTGCGCGCACTGCGTGGCCAGATTGACGACGACCGGCTACGTTTCCGCACCGAAGACGAAGAAGAGGCACCTTGGCAGCCTTAAGCGACGGCAATCGTATTGTTGTAAAAATCGGCTCTGCGCTTTTGGTAGATCGCGCAACCGGGCAGCTGCGCTCTGACTGGCTACAAAGTCTGGCGCAGGATGTGGCGTGGCTCAAGGGGCAGGGCAAGGACGTGGTGCTGGTGTCTTCTGGCTCGATCGCTTTGGGGCGTGGAGTGCTTGGGCTGCCCGCCACCACGCTCGCGCTCGAGCAATCACAGGCCGCTGCCGCTGTCGGGCAAATCCGCCTTGCCCGCGCTTACGAAGAAGCGCTGGAGCCCTACGGGATCACCGCAGCACAGGTGCTTGTCACCCTCGAAGACAGTGCGGACCGTCGGCGGTATCTCAACAGCCGCGCCACGATGGAACAGCTGTTGTCCATGGGCGCGGTGCCGATCGTCAATGAAAACGACACTGTCGCAACGGACGAGATCCGCTTTGGCGACAACGACCGGCTCGCAGCCCAAATTGCCGTGACCGTCGCTGCGGACCGTCTGATCCTGCTTTCCGACGTTGATGGCTTTTATTCGGCCAACCCCAACGACGACCCCGACGCCATCCGCTATGATGTCATCAGCACAATTACCCCAGAAATCGAAGCGCAGGCAGGTGACGCGGGCTCGGGCTTGTCCAAAGGTGGCATGAAGACAAAGCTGATGGCCGCAAAAACCGCCACGGCCGCGGGCTGCGCCATGGCGATATCCGAAGGGTCACCCTTGCGGCCCTTGCTGGCGCTGGAAAACGGTGCGAACGCGACGTGGTTCACCGCGCAATCTGACCCACAAACTGCGCGTAAACAATGGATTACGGCGATCAAACCCCGCGGCAGTGTCACATTAGATGCAGGCGCTGTCGCCGCCATGTCCAAGGGCAAATCGCTTTTGCCAGCGGGGGTGACCGCTGTCGCCGGCCCGTTCGGGCGCGGCGATTCCGTGGCGCTTTTGGACCCCGACGGGCGTCCCATCGGGCACGGGCTGACGCGGTATACCTCGGCTGAAGCAACATTAATCAAGGGGCGGCAATCCTCTGAAATCGAAGAAATATTAGGCGCGCCGGGGCGTGCTGCGTTGATCCACCGGGATGATCTTGCGCTTTCCTAACGTCCAAATGGTTTAAAATCCTCGCCGAAGGCTTTAGGTAGAGAATAACTCGAAATCATAAAAAGCAGTAATTAGGGTATGACCTTGGATATGACACAGACAGACGACATTCCCGCGTTGATGGCAGATATCGGCGCGCGCGCCAAAGCTGCCGCCGCGACGTTGGGCTTTGCCAGTGCCGATCAAAAGCAGACCGCGCTGGAAAAAGCCGCTGATGCTTTGGTCGCGAGCAGCGCCGATATTCTGGCGGCAAATGCCAAAGATCTTGAATTCGGCCGAGACAAGGGGCTGTCCGACGCAATGATGGACCGGCTGCTGCTCGACGACGCACGGATCAGCGCGATTGCCGACAGCTTGCGCAGCATCGCAGCCCAAGATGATCCCGTCGGGCAGGTGCTGACCGAATGGGACCGGCCCACCGGCCTCAACATCCAGCGCGTGCGCACGCCATTGGGCGTCATTGGGGTGATTTATGAATCGCGCCCCAATGTAACAGCCGACGCTGGGGCACTTTGCCTAAAGGCCGGCAATGCCGTGATCTTGCGGGGCGGTTCCGAAAGCTTTCATTCTTCCCGCGCGATCCACGCTGCGCTGGAAGTCGGGCTCGAAGCGGCTGGCCTGCCAGCGGATTCGATCCAGCTGGTGCCTACACGCGACCGTGCGGCCGTCAGTGAAATGTTGACCATGACCGACACGATTGACGTGATTGTACCGCGCGGCGGCAAGGGTCTGGTTGGTTTGGTTCAACGCGAAGCGCGGGTCCCGGTCTTCGCCCACCTCGAAGGGATCGTGCACATCTATATCGATGAAAATGCTGACCCTGAAAAAGTGTTGAAGGTCGTGTTGAACGCCAAAACCCGCCGCACCGGCATTTGCGGATCGGCCGAATGCTTGCTGATTCACGAAAAAGTAGCGCGGACCATGGGCAAGGGTGTGATCAAGGCCCTGCTGGATGCCGGCGTCGAGGTGCGCGCAGACGGGGAGCTATCCGAGATCGAAGGCACCTTTGCAGCGACGCCCGACGATTGGGGTCACGAATATCTTGATATGATCATCGCGGCCAAGACCGTGGGCAGCATTGACGAAGCGATCACCCATATCCGGACTTACGGGTCGAACCACACTGACTGTATCATCACCGAAGACGATGCCGCCGCGATCAAATTTATGACGCGGCTCGATTCAGCGATCCTGATGCACAACGTATCCACGCAATTCGCGGACGGGGGCGAGTTTGGCATGGGGGCAGAGATTGGCATCGCCACGGGTAAGATGCACGCTCGTGGCCCTGTGGGCGCAGAGCAGCTGACCAGCTTCAAGTATCTCGTGCGCGGCGATGGTGCGGTGCGCAGCTAATCCTTGATACTTAGCGTGATTGTTGTCTCGGTCACGATAGACTTTAACTGTTGCCCGCTGTCTTTCACGATGGCGGGCAACAAGCCGAACTGAACCTGAGCAGGCAGCAGCCGCTCTGCCATTGGTCGCCCTGCCAACACACCCCATAGTGCTGCGTTAATATTCAGACGGTCGGCGGTCCCCGTAATATCCCACCCCGTAGTGCGGTGCTCGATTTCGATCCGACCGCCATAGGGCATCCCCGTTTCCAGACAGAGCAGCCCCAAAAACACCATCCGCAGGGCGCTTCGCGAGGGAGCCACCCCCACGGGCCAGATCACCTCCCATTTGGACTGCGCATAGAGGTCGCGTAGGATATCGGTGGTCTCTTGTGCCGCGACAGGCTGCGTAGTGCCACTGCCAAAGGCCACGCGAAAGAACCGCAGCCGCGCACTGGCGTTACGTACGCTTTCGTCGATCAACGCGACTTCGGGGCTCATGTTCATGCCCGACATCAAAAGCAGTTCAAGCCCATTGTTGATCGCGCCCACGGGCGATATCAAGTCGTGACAGATACGGCTGCCGATCAACGCGGCGAAATCAGTGTCGGTCTCAGCCATGGGAATACCTCTCTTATAAAGTTGCCCGCGCTTTGAACGGCCGCACTGTACAGCAAAAAGGACGCACGTTTGGAAGACCTCAATGCGATACTGACACCCGGAATGCTGGTACGCCACCCTTCGTATCCCGATTGGGGTGTGGGGCAGGTGCAAAGCAACATCGGCGGCAAGGTCACGGTAAACTTTCGAAGCGAGGGCAAGATCGTGGTCGACAGCTTTCGGGTGATGCTCACCCCTGTCTTTGATGAAGGCTCTTCGTTAGCAAATCGTTAATTATTCGCGGAAAAACACCGCTACGCGGTGCAAGCATTGCGCGACAGGCAGTAACTGCCTATTTATCCGCATAATTGCGACCGGAGACGAAACCAGCTCATGACCATTGCAAAAGCGGCAGAGTTCGAAGTCCGTCTGGCGCGCACCCAAGCGGAGCTTCATGCGGCACAGCGGCTGCGCTATGATGTCTTTGTCACCGAACTGGGTGCGGGCGGCTCTTTGGTTGATCACGACAACAGGCTTGAAGTCGATCAATACGACGATTTTGTCGATCATTTGCTGCTTATCGACCGTAAAACCGCGCAAACGGTTGGTGTCTACCGTCTGATCCGCCGCTGCATGGCGACGCGGGCAGGCGGGTTCTATTCCGAAAACGAATATGATTTGACCGCGCTGAAATCCTCTGGGCGTGAAATCCTTGAGCTTGGGCGGTCGTGTCTGCATCCATCCTATCGCGGCGGCATCGCTATGCACCAGCTTTGGGCGGGGCTTGCATCCTATGTGGCGCGCCACGAGATCGAGATCCTGTTCGGCGTGGCAAGCTTTCACGGGACCCAAGCGGATGCTCTCGCAGAGCCTTTGTCGTTGCTGCACCACGCCTATCTTGCGCCCCCCGAACTGCGGGTCACGGCTTTGCCTAAAGCGCGGCAGAAGATGGACCTGATCCCCGCGGATACGCTGAACCGTCGACAGGCGATGGTACAAATGCCCAGCCTGATCAAAGCCTACCTGCGGCTTGGCGGCTGTGTGGGCGAGGGGGCCTTTATCGATCATGACTTTAACACAACGGACGTACTTTTGATGCTCGACACCGCGCGGCTCAGCGAACGGCAGGCCAAGATTTACAGCGGGCAACCCGCGTGAGCGCGGCTTGGGACAGCGCCGATCACCCGGCACTAGACGACATCGGGCCACTGGGGTGGGCGCTGGCGTTGATCCGCGGCCTTGTCCTGGCGACGGTGGTCTTTACAGGGCTGCTGGTCCTGCTAGCCATCCGCCTGATTGAGCGCCCCTTGTGCGGGCAAGGCCGCCCCGTCACACCGCATATCACGCAAACGGTCTGTTACATTGCGTTCTGGATCATGGGATTGCGCCGCGAAGTCGTGGACACGCCCATGCGCCACCGTGGTGCGGTTGTCGCCAATCACACAAGCTGGCTCGATATCTTCAGCCTGAACGCTGCACAGCGCATTTATTTCGTATCAAAGTCTGAGGTCGCCAGCTGGCCCGGCATCGGGTGGCTGGCCAAGGCGACCGGCACGCTGTTCATTGAACGCAGCCCCAAACATGCCCGCAAACAGACCGAGATTTTCCAGCAACGACTGCTTGATAATCACCGGCTGCTGTTCTTTCCCGAAGGCACCAGCACCGACGGCAAGCAAGTATTGCCGTTCAAAACAACGCTATTTCAATCGTTCTTTGCGCCAGAGCTGCGCGATGCAATCTGGGTTCAGCCTGTCACCGTGCTTTATACTGCGCCGCTTGGGGCCGATCCGCGGTTCTATGGCTGGTGGGGTGACATGAGCTTTGGCGGGCATCTGGTGCGCACGCTGGCGTCCGCGCGGCAGGGGAAAGTGACCACGATCTACCACACGCCACTGGCCGTCGCCGATTTCGACAACCGCAAAACGCTGGCCCAAGCCTGCGAAACACAGGTCCGTAGTGCGCATCCGTCGGTTCGAATAGCAGCCCCAAACACCGCGGAACTGCGCTGAGATAGACGTTTAAGCGGCGAAATATGCGGCTTGAGCCTTGCGAAGCGTTCAAAACTGGACTATACGCGCGTCACTTAAACCCGCAGTCGGGGTTGGGCCTTTGGGGGAGAAATCCTCAAACGTCCGCCGGTTGGTCCCATTCTGGGATCGAGACCCCCGATGAGGCAAAACCGGAAAGGTATAAAGACATGGCTCTTCCTGAGTTCTCCATGCGCCAACTGCTTGAAGCAGGCGTACACTTTGGTCACCAAACACAGCGCTGGAACCCACGTATGGGTCCGTTCATCTACGGCGCGCGTAACGGCATCCACATCATGGACCTTACACAGACTGTTCCAATGCTGGATCAAGCTCTGCAAGTTATCCGTGATACCGTCGCCAAAGGCGGCAGCATTCTTTTCGTTGGTACCAAGCGTCAGGCTGCTCAGCCGATCGCCGACGCCGCAGAGAAATGCGCACAATACTACATGAACCACCGTTGGTTGGGCGGCACGCTGACAAACTGGCAGACTGTTTCCAAATCCATCCAGCGCCTGAAGTCCATCGACGAACAGTCCGAGCGTGGCTTTGGCGGTCTGACCAAGAAAGAGCGCCTTGGCATGGAGCGTGACCAGTTCAAACTGGAAGCATCGCTTGGTGGTATCCGTGAAATGGGCGGTCGCCCTGACCTGATCTTCGTCATCGACGTCAAAAAAGAAGCACTGGCCGTGGCCGAAGCGAACAAACTGGGCATCCCCGTTATCGCTGTTGTCGACACCAACTGCTCGCCCGACGGGATCGACTATATCATCCCAGGCAACGACGACGCTGCACGCGCGATCCACCTGTACTGCGATCTGGCCGCTCGTGCCGCGCTGGACGGTATGTCCGCTCAGCTGGGTGCCGCAGGCGTTGATATCGGTGCGATGGAAGAAGCGCCCGAAGAAGAAGCCCTGATCGACGGTGGCGTCGAAGTTGGCAACGCTTCGGAAGAAACCGTATCGAACGACGCAATGTCCAAAGACGCACCTCTGGATATCGAATCCAAGAAGGAAACGCTGGCCGACGCCAAGTCGTAAGCGACGCGAAAAGAGACGGGCAGGGGGCTGCTTTCCCTGCCTGTCACACCACCACTACATGATTGAGACAGTGGTGCAGGAAGTCCTGCCCCTCAATTTATCCCAATTCAAGGAGAACCAAAGCGATGGCAATTACAGCATCCATGGTCAAAGAACTGCGCGACACAACTGGTGCCGGCATGATGGACGCCAAAAAAGCGTTGACTGAAACAGACGGCGACATGGAAGCCGCCGTTGATTGGCTGCGCACCAAAGGTCTGGCGAAAGCTGCCAAGAAATCTGGTCGTACCGCAGCCGAAGGCCTCGTTGCCGTTAAGGTTGACGGCGGTCGCGGTGTTGCTGTCGAAGTAAACTCCGAAACCGACTTTGTTGGTAAAAACGCAGACTTCCAGAAAATGGTTTCCGGTATCGCAGACGTCGCAACCGGCGTTTCCGACCTTGATGCACTGAACGCGGCTGACATGGGCGGCAAGCCTGTTTCCACCATCATCACCGACGCCATCGCAAAAATCGGCGAGAACATGTCGGTTCGCCGCATGCAATCCATCGAAGGCGAACAGGTCGTGTCCTACGTGCACAACGCAGTGGCACCTGGCATGGGCAAAATCGGTGTTCTGGTCGCAATGACCGGCGGCAACGAAGAGCTGGGCAAACAGATCGCGATGCACATCGCTGCTGTAAACCCTGCGTCCTTGTCCGAAGCAGATCTGGACCCGGCTGTTGTTGAAAAAGAAAAGCAGGTTCAAATGGATATCGCACGCGAGTCCGGCAAGCCCGAAGCTGTGATCGAAAAAATGATCACCGGTCGTATGCAGAAATACATGTCCGAAGTGACACTGCTGAACCAAGCATTCGTTGTGAACCCTGACCTGTCCGTAGGTAAGGCCGCAGAAGAAGCAGGCGCGACCATCACCGGTTTCGTCCGTTTGGAAGTTGGCGAAGGCATCGAAGTCGTCAAAGAAGATTTCGCAGCAGAAGTCGCGAAAGCCGCCAAAGGCTAAACTGCAATACAGCAGACAAAGAAAAGGGCGAGGGCGCATCAGCACCTTCGCCCTTTTTCATTTAAAATCAGTTACTAAGGGGCGATACTTAAGATTCAAAATGAACTTTCAGCGCGTCGAGCGCCATCAGATAGCCGGTGGCACCAAAGCCGCAGATTTGGCCCAGTGCCACTGGCGCGATGTAAGACCGATGACGAAACTCCTCTCGCGCGTGGATATTGCTAAGGTGAACCTCGACCACGGGAAGCTCTACCGAAGCGATCGCATCCATTAGTGCAATCGACGTATGGGTATAGGCACCAGCATTCAATATAATCGCAGCATGCTTACCCTTGGCGGCGTGGATCAGATCGATCAGCGCGCCTTCATGATTGGACTGCTCGAACGCGATATCAAACCCCAGCAATTTTGCTTTATCGCTGCACATGGCATGCACGTCGGCCAAGGTCGTTTTGCCATAAACATCGGGTTGGCGCGTGCCAAGCAAGTTTAGGTTCGGACCGTTGAGGATCAGAATGGATGTCATAGTCGTGACCTTGTTGTTACAGTATGATTGCTGGGGCGTAGCATAGGCGCTTTGGCGGAGTTAGTCTTTCTTTTCAGGGAATTCGACCGGACCACCGAGATTCTCCCACGTTGAGAAACCTTCGCGCAGATGCACGGCGTCAAAGCCCATGTCTTGCAGCGTCGCCGTGGTGATCGCAGAGCGCCATCCAGAGGCGCAGTGAAACACAAAGGTTTTATCCTCGCCGAAGACCTCTTTGAAATACGGGCTATCGGGATCGACCCAGAATTCGATCATCCCACGGGGCGCGTGAAAGCTGCCGGGAATATAGCCGCTGCGCTGGCGTTCACGGATATCGCGCAGATCAACGACCACGACGTCTGGGTCGTTCAGCATCGCGATCAGATCAGGCGTTTCGATCTCGCGGATGCGCGCACGGGCGGCAGCAACCATATCCGCCGAAGACATCTTGAGCGTCATATTCTTCCTTTCACTCTGGGGCTGTTGCCAGTCCGCGTCGCGTCCTGTTGCATCAGCGTTGTCGATGTGGATTATGTCACGCAGAACAACAGGGTAAAGGGAGAAGCAGCGCGGACGCTGAACCGATACTGCGGTGAACAAAATGGGTGTAGATCCGTTAATTTTTAATCAATTTCAACAGATAACCAGTCATATTTGCATCTTTACATCAACCGCAGCGCATCAATATTTTACATAATACTGATTATAGGCTTCAGATAAGCCGGCCGGTGCGCGCTACCTTGAACTGCGACTCCTATTAGAAAACAATGGGTTATCTAATAGGAGAACATCGCATGGGAACCGTTTATACGCAACTAAGCATGCAAGAACGTCGACGAATTGAAGGCTGGTGGCATGCGAAGGTGCCTGTCGCCGAGATGGCGCGGGTATTGAAACGCCATAAGTCCACGATCTTTCGCGAGATCAAACGTAATTTCTGGGCTGATGATGCCTTTCCCAAGAAGTATGCTGGATACTTCGGCATGGCGGCTCATCAGATCACACAACGGCGGCGATACACACAACGCAAGCTGATCCGGCACCCTGAGCTGTGTCAGCGCGTAGTGAACCATCTTAAGGATGGATGGACGCCTGAACAGATCGGCAACCGGATGATCTTTGATGGAGCCAAGCAGCGCGTTTGCCAGGAAACAATCTACCGATATATCTACTCCAAAGAAGGCATGTCACAGGACTTGTGGTGGTACCTGCCCATGCATCGCAAGAACCGGACACCCCGCCGTGCTCGAAAGCGTCAGAAATCCAAGTTCGATCGTGATGTCAGCATCCTATTCAGGCCAGATGATGTCGCCCACCGTCGCCAGTTTGGGCATTGGGAAGGCGATTTAATGCTGTTTGAACAGAGACGTGGCCAAGCAAATGTCACGTCGCTGGTTGAGCGCGTCAGTCGTTTCACGGTGATCCTTAAAAACCCCAACAAACGCACCAAACCGGTGATGGGAAAGATACTGAAGGCTATCAAAGACCTGCCCCATATCGCCCGCAGATCCATCACCTTTGATCGAGGTAGCGAGTTCGTCAGCTGGCCGCAATTGCAGGCAAAAATTGGTACACAAACTTGGTTCTGCGATCCCTCGTCACCCTGGCAAAAAGGAACGGTTGAAAATACCAATCGAAGGGCTCGACGGTGGCTACCCAGAAAGCGAGATATACGTCAGCTCACGGATCACGACATCAAAGAAATAAGCGACCGCCTCAACAACACACCGCGCAAATGCTTGGGATGGAAGACACCTGCGGAGGTCTTCAGAGAAAATATGTTGGCGGAAATGGGTCGATCACCCTACCCTCAAAAGTAATAGGAGTCGCAGTTCAGGTATCGCTCACACCTCGCGTCACTCTCACGCCCCTTATTAACAGGATAAAATCATGAAACTTTGCCGTATCGAAACCGCCGATGGCATCAAACCTGCGATCGTCGACGCCGATGGTGCCGCGCGTAACCTATCGCAACATCTATCTGACATTGAACTCTCCAGCATGGAACCCGCAGCGCTCGATAAGTTACGCAGCCTGGATGTAACGACGCTGCCCTTGATCTCTGGTAGTTTTGCACCGGTTATCAATGATATACGCCGCATTTTGTGTATCGGGCTGAATTATTCTGACCACGCGGCCGAAGCTGGGATGGCTGTACCTGATCATCCCATCCTGTTCAGCAAGCTCTGTGCTGCTACAGGTGCCAATGAACCGATCATCATCCCCAAGGATTCAGAAAAAACCGATTGGGAGGTCGAGCTTGCGGTCGTTATCGGCACCAAGGCGCAGCATGTGTCAGAAGCGGATGCGTTATCTCATGTGGCGGGCTACGCGACCTTCAACGACGTGTCAGAACGTGCCTTTCAGACTGAATTCGGCGGCCAATGGGTCAAGGGCAAGTCCTGCGACAGTTTTGCCCCCATCGGCCCGTATCTGGTGACCGCTGATGACGTTCCAGATCCTCAGAACCTTGATTTATGGCTGGATGTGAACGGCACCCGCCGCCAAACCGGCAACACCAGCACAATGGTGTTTTCTGTTGCCGAAATTATCTCTTTTCTCAGCCGTTTCATGACCTTACTGCCCGGAGATGTGATCGCCACTGGCACACCGCCCGGTGTGGGTATGGGGTTCAAACCGCCGATCTATCTACAAACCGGCGATGTGGTCGAGCTTGGCATCGAAGGATTGGGCGATCAACGTCAAGAAGTCATTAAATACAACGGGTAAGCGCCCTACCCTAATGCATAACCTGCACCGCGCACCGTGCGAATTGGATCATCGCCGCCGTGGGACGTCAGCGCTTTGCGCAGACGGGCGATATGAACATCAACGGTGCGCGTGTCGACATAGATATCGCGCCCCCAAACGTGATCTAGCAACTGGTCACGGCTGAAGACACGGCCGGGCCGCTCAAGCAACGTCACAAGCAAACGGTATTCTGTTGGCCCCAGCTTTAGCTCGTTCGAAGCACGGTTTACACGGTGACGTTCTGGATCAAGCGTAATGTCGGCATAGCTGAGCGCCGCACCGGAGGACGCAGGCCGCACGCGGCGCAGCTGCGTGCGCACGCGGGCCATCAGCTCGCGCATCGAATAGGGTTTTACCACATAATCATCTGCGCCCGTCTCCAGCCCGCGCACGGTGTCCACCTCTTCGGATCGTGCCGACAGCATAATCACGGGGATATTGCGCGTATCTTCGCGGGTCTTAAGCTGACGACAGACCTCTATCCCGCTTAGCAGAGGCATCATCCAATCAAGGATAACCAGGTCGGGCAGCGCCTCTGCAACCAGCAGGATCGCTTCCTCGCCATTCTCGGCACGCCGTACGTCAAACCCCTCTGATTCAAGGTTATACGCCAGAATTTCGCGCTGTGCGGGTTCGTCTTCTACCAACAAGATTTGAGGCTGAGCGGCAGACATGGCCCTACCCCTTCAGCTTGGTGGAGGTATTGTCCGCCTTGGGGCGATCCTCGTCCGGATGGGTGCCGGTTACAAGATAGACAACCTGTTCCGCGATGGATGTAACAAGATCGCCCATGCGTTCAACGTTTTTGGCAATGAAATGAAGGTGCATGCACGATGTGATATTGCGCGGGTCTTCCATCATGAAGGTCAGGAATTCGCGGAACAGCGCATTATACATCTGGTCGACGTCTTCGTCCCGCGCGATCACATCCATAGCCAGTTCAGCGTCGCGCTGAACATAGCAATCAAGCGCGTCCTTGAGCATGGATTCAACCGTCTTACACATGCGACGAATGGCACCAGTACTGTCGGCAACAGCAGGAAGCTGCGCCAACACGCTATTTCGCTTGGCCATATTTTTTGCATAGTCGCCAATACGTTCCAGGCTGGCGCTAATCTTTATGACGCTTAGGATCAAACGCAAATCAACAGCCGTCGGCGCACGCAGCGCGATAATACGGGCGGCCCGTTCGTTGATCAGCTCTTCAAGCGCGTCGATGGCTTTGTCCCCGCCGCGCACCTGATCGGCCAGCTCTTCGTCACGGGTTTCCAGCGACTGTGCGGCAAGGCGAATGGCATCTTCAACCATCCCGCCCATTTTCATGATCTGCGCTTGAACGCTTTCCAGGTCACGGTCAAAAGCAGAGGCAATGTGTTGTTCTTGCATGATACTTATCCAATCCGGCCAGTGATATAGCTTTCCGTCCGAGGGTCCTCGGGCGATGTGAAAATCTTGTCGGTCTCACCGAACTCAACCAGATTGCCGAGGTGGAAGAACGCCGTTCTCTGGCTCACCCGTGCGGCCTGCTGCATGGAGTGTGTGACAATCACGACCGAATAATCCTGACGCAGTTCGTCGATCAGTTCTTCGACTTGCGCGGTCGCAATCGGATCCAACGCGGAACAGGGTTCGTCCATCAGCAGAACTTCGGGCTCTGTCGCCACCGCGCGTGCGATACACAGACGTTGCTGCTGACCGCCCGACAGGCCGGTGCCCGGCGCGTGCAGGCGGTCTTTGACCTCGTTCCAGATGGCGCCGCGTTTCAGCGCACGCTCAACGATATCGTCCAGCTCTGACTTATTGCGGGCAAGACCGTGGATGCGGGGCCCATAAGCAACGTTGTCATAGATCGATTTCGGGAACGGGTTAGGCTTTTGGAAGACCATACCGACCTTGGCGCGCAATTGTACCGGATCAACCGCGCTGTCATAGATGTCTTCGCCATCAATCAAGATATCGCCTTTGACAGTGCAGATATCAATCGTATCGTTCATCCGATTGATACAGCGCAGAAAAGTCGATTTGCCACAGCCTGACGGACCGATAAAGGCAGTGACAGTTTTGTCTTGGATATCAACCGACACGTCTTTGATCGCGTGGGTGTCACCATAGTAAACCTGCACGTTGCGGGCGGCGATTTTTGTTTTGTGAGTTGTCACGTCCGTCTCCGAAATTACGTTGTCTTTCATTGCCTTGCCTCTCATTCTTACCAGCGCCGCTCGAACCTGCGCCGCAACATGACGGCGATGGCGTTCATGGTGATCAAAAAGACCAGCAGGATGATGATACCGCCCCAAGCACGTTCATAGAATGCCGGATCAGCGCGTTTCGCCCATTCGTAGATTTGCGCCGGCATAGCAGAGTTGGGGTCCATCAGACCCGATGCAATGCCGTCGGGCGGGTTCGACGCGATAAAGCCCACCATCCCGATCAGCAGCAAAGGGGCCGTTTCGCCAAGGGCTTGGGCCAGACCGATGATCGTGCCGGTCAGGATGCCGGGTGCGGCAAGGGGCAGCACGTGGTGGAACACCGATTGCATTTTGGATGCCCCTACCCCCAACGCCGCGTCACGGATACTGGGGGGCACCGACTTCAAAGACGCGCGGGTCGAAATAATGATCGTGGGCAACGTCATCAACGTCAGGACCAGCCCACCCACCAGCGGGGCGGAGTTTGGCAGGTGCATATAGTTGATAAAGACCGCCAGACCCAGAATACCGAACACAATAGACGGCACTGCTGCGAGGTTAGAAATATTCACCTCGATGATGTCTGTCAGCAGGTTCTTGGGCGCGAATTCCTCTAGGTAGATCGACGCAGCGACCCCGATGGGCAGTGCCAGCGCCAGCACTACCAGCATCATGAACAGCGATCCGATCATCGAAACGCCCATGCCGGCGGCTTCTGGCCGTGCGTCCGACGCGTCAGAACCAGTGATAAAGTCGACGTTAAACCGCTTGTCCAGCGCCCCGTCCGCAATCAGCGCATCCACCAGATCAAGCTGCTCTGTGTTGATGCTTTTGTCGTTGGCGATGCTCTCGCGGGTTACACGGCCCTTCAGGTATCCGTCGACGCGGCTGTTGGTCAGGAATTCGAATTCCACCGCAGTCCCGATCAGTTCGGGGTTCGCCAACACAAAGTCGCGCAGCTGTGCCGCCGCATCTTTAGAGATGATCGCACCCATTTCCTTGGGCTTCAAATCTGTGGTGATCCCGGCTTTTGCGACTTTGGCATCCAGTGCGGCAGCCATCAACGGAGCATAGCCAAAGGTCGAGACCTTCTTGATCTCTTCGATGTCACGATTACCGGTTTTGTCCAACTTTTCCTCAAGCAGCTGAACGTTCAACGTCAGAAATGTCTGTTGAAACGCCCCTGCACCGCGGCTGATGATCGTGGTCAGCAAGATCGCAAGCATCAGCAGGCCAACAGCAACGGCGGCGATGCCATAGGCTTTGAACCGGGCTTCGGCGCGGTTGCGTTTTACAGTACGTGCATCTGGTTCCAGCAGCGATTGGCGCGGCTTTGCGGGGTTGGGCATATCGGTCATTCGTACTGCTCCCGGTATTTGCGCACGATCAAAAGCGCTAGAACGTTCAGCCCCAAGGTTAACACAAACAGCGTCAGACCAAGGGCAAAGGCGACCAGCGTTTCAGGGCTGGCAAAGTCGGTATCCCCTGTCAGCTGGCTGACAATGCGGGTGGTGATGGTGGTCATCGCATCAAGCGGATTGCCCGAGATGCGGGCGATAGCCCCTGCCCCCAGCACAACGATCATCGTCTCGCCGATGGCACGGCTTGCCGCGAGCAACACGGCCCCCACGATGCCCGGCAGTGCGGCAGGAAGCACAACTTGGCGGATGGTTTCCGAATGGGTTGCCCCCAGACCGAACGACCCGTCGCGCATCGACTGTGGTACCGCGTTGATGATGTCATCGCTGAGCGACGAGACAAACGGGATCAGCATGATGCCCATGACCAGCCCTGCCGTCAGAACAGATGTGGCCCCACTCATCCAGTCGACACCCAGCAGTCCGTCGTCGCCACGCCCAAAGACTTTGACCAGAAACGGACCGACCGTCAGCAGGGCAAACAGACCGTAAACGATGGTCGGGATGCCCGCGAGGATTTCCAGCAAAGGTTTGGCAAAGGCGCGTACTTTGCTGTTGGCGTATTCCGACAGGTAGATCGCGGCAAAAAGACCGATCGGCACAGCCACCAGCAAGGCGATGATCGAGATATACAAGGTGCCCCACAGCAGCGGCAGGATCGACAGTTCACTGTCGCCACGAAAGTTCGGAGCCCATGTCGTGCCTAGGAAGAAATCCTGCCACGGATGCAGGCGGAAGAAGTTCAATGTCTCGAACAGCATCGACAGCACGATGCCCACGGTTGTCAGGATCGCCAGCGACGCAGCAAGGATGAGCAACCCCAGCAGAAACCGTTCAACCGTATTGCGCGCCCGAAAATCAGCGCGCGCGGTGCGCAGCGCGATAAACATCCCGCCCAATACAAGCACGCTGATCACAGCGATCATCAGCCAACGGCCGGTGACCTCCATGCTGCGATAGCGTTGCGCTGCCGCCAGTACCTCTGGCGTGACGTCAGAGCCAAGTGCAACGCCGTTCCCCGCCAGAAGCGCACGTACATCGGTGGCGGTCACATCCAAATCGCGGGCGCTGTCGGCATCCAGCGTGCCGCTTTGCACGGCAGCATCCAGCCCGTTGGCCACGCGGCGCACGTCGCTCATGACCAGATTGACCGAAGACCCTTCGTTCACAGCACTTTGCGGGATCATGTCGATCACCGCGTTCTGGATCAGCATCGGCTGGACCAGCATCCAGATCGCCAGCACAAACAGCGCCGGAATGCCGGTGAGCATCGCGGCGTTATAGCCATAATAATTCGGGAGGGAGTGCAGCTTGCGCGAATCGCCCGAAACAGACGACATGGCCCGGCTGCGTACCAGACCAAAGGCAAGGACTGTTAATATCAAAACAACGACAACTAAGAGCGTGGTTGAACCCACATTGAATAAATCGCGCATGGTGGCCCTCGGTCGTGGCCTGTGTCAGGCCATCATTGTTTGGAAAGTATCAGTCGGCAGCAAAAAACCGGAGACGCCTTGCAGCGTCTCCGGGTCGCAAGGCAGGGTTTAGGAACCGCTGCCCAATACAGTTTCGTCAGCAACAACCGACTGTGTTTTTGCCAGCTCTGGATCGGCAACCAGACCGTATTCGGCCAAAGGACCGTCGGGGCCTGCAATCTCGTCCGCCACGAAGAATTCAGCGTATTCTTTCAAGCCTGGGATCACGCCGATGTGTGCTTTCTTGACGTAAAAGAACAGCGGGCGCGATACCGGGTAGTCGCCGCTCGAGATGGTTTCAACTGTGGGCTCGACGCCGCCCATGTTGGCAACGGTTAGCTTGTCTGTGTTGTTCTCGTAGAACGCCAGACCGAATACGCCGATGCCGTCTTTGTTGCTTTCGATGCGGGCAAGCGTTTCGGTGTAGTCACCGTCAATGTCCACGGACACACCATCGGTGCGCAGGGAAATACATGCTTTTTCAGCCGCTTTCTTGTCGTCGCCGTTCGCTGCTTTGAAGGCTTCGAAATCGCCAGTGGCTTCACAGCCTGCCAGGATCACTTTTTCTTCGAAAACTTCGCGCGTGCCATGCTTCGTGCCGGGGATATAGGCTTGGATCGGCTGGTCGGGGAAGCTGGCGTTGACGTCGGACCACATTTTGTTGGGGTTGGCGACAATGCTGCCGTCTACAACAACTTCGGCGGACAGCGCTTTGTACCAGTCTTCTGGGGTGAATTCGAACGTGTTGCCGTTAATGTCAGAAGCGAACACGATCCCGTCATAGCCGATCTGAACTTCGATGATGTCTGTCACACCGTTTGCAGCGCAGACTTCAATTTCGGAGTCTTTGATCTGGCGCGAGGCGTTTGCTACGTCGATTGTGTTTTCGCCCACGCCTTCACAAAAACGCTTGAGACCCGCCGAGGAGCCACCGGATTCAACAACAGGTGTCGGAAAATCGAAGTTTTCGCCAAAGGCTTCGGCAACGATGGACGCATAGGGCAGAACAGTGGACGAACCGGCAACCTGTACCTGATCACGCGCAGCAGCGGCAGTTGCGGATACGGCGGCAATGGCCAGCGCGGAAGTGGTGAGTTTAACGAGCGACATGATGTCTCCTGTCAGCTTAGAATTGTCTGACCACCCCCATGGTGATCTTGCCGCAGCAATAGGCAAGCGACACTGAGCTTTTGTGACAGTCATGTTACAGTTTTATGACGCTGGCGGAAATTGTAAATTATTCTGGACCGAAATGTGGCATTTCACGCCGCATCCAAGGGTAAAATCACCGCAAACCGCGCTCCATCTCCCAGATCAGAGGTGATTTTCAACCGCCCCCGGTGCCGATTCAGGATATGTTTTACAATTGCCAACCCCAAGCCTGTCCCGCCAATCGCGCGACTGCGGTGGCTGTCGGCGCGGTAGAACCGTTCGGTCAGTCGCGGCAGGTGAACCGGATCGATTCCCGGTCCGTGATCGCGGACCGTGACCCGTACTGCGGGGCCTCGTAACGACGGGTCACGCAATGTGGTCTCTACCGAGATTTCGACCTCTTTTCCCACCCCACCGTATTTGATGCCGTTCTCAATAAGGTTCGTGAACACTTGCAACAGCTGGTCCGTGTCGCCCATCAGCGGCAGCGGATCGTCCCCCATCGTGGCCACAAGCGTCACGTCTGCCTCTACGGCCAAGGGGTTAAGATTGCGCATGGTCGATTGCAGCACGTAGCGCAGATCGACCTTGTCTGTCGGGCGCACCCGTTCGTTTGATTCAACCCGTGACAGCGACAGCAGATCCCCGACCAGCCGGTTCATGCGCTCGGCCTCTCCGGTCATGATGGTCAAAAACCTGTCCCGCGCGGGCGCATCGTCTCGCGCAGGGCCACGCAGCGTTTCGATAAACCCCATCATCGCGGTCAGCGGTGTGCGCAGCTCGTGGCTGACGTTGGCGACAAAATCGCGGCGCATCTGGCTGGCGTTGGTAACTTGGGTGATGTCCTGAAAGCTGAGCAAGACATAATTCATCCCCGTCACCTTGCGCACATGCACCCGAAAGGTCGTGTCATTGCCATTGTCGCTTGCCAGATACTGCGCCTCGCGCGGGGTGTCGTCCTGCTGGCATTGCTCGACCGCGTCCACCACCGCCGGTTGACGCAGGACGTTGATAAAGTGACGGTCCAGCGCACCCCGCCCCAGCAGAGCTTCGGCAGGCGCGTTCATCGCAACGATACGTTCGGCACGGTCAACGGCCAGCGTTGGCAAAGGCAGCGCTGCCAGCAAGTCCGGCAGATGCGGGCGCAGCACCATGGTCAGACAGGTTTAAGCTGGCTGGCAAAACGTCGCGCATTGTCTTGGTAGTGTTTCGCGCTGGCGGTCAGACCGGAAATCGCCGCCGCGTCCAGTTCACGCACGACCTTGCCCGGTGCCCCCATCACAAGCGATCCGTCGGGGATCACCTTGTTTTCAGTGATCAACGCCCCTGCCCCGATCAAGCAGTTCTTGCCGATCTTGGCCCCGTTCAGGATCGTGGCCCCCATTCCGACCAGCGAATTGTCACCGATGGTACAGCCGTGCAGCATGACCTTGTGACCGATGGTGCAGTTTTCCCCGACGGTCAGCGGGCAGCCAGGGTCCGTATGGAATACGCAGTTTTCCTGCACGTTACTGCCTTTGCCCACGAGAATAAGCTCGTTATCGCCGCGCAGCGTGCAGCCGAACCAGACAGAGGCCCCTGCTTCAAGCGTCACATTCCCGATGACATTCGCATCCGGGGCGACCCATGTATCTGCGTGTACCTGCGGGGTGATGTCGGCCAGTGCGTAGAGCGTCATTTCGTGTCCTCGAATTCTGATTGCAATGCGCGCACATGATCCACCAGTTTCGGTTGCTGCGAAAGGCGCAATCTTTCGGCGGTGATGATCGACTTCAGCTTTGCCTCTGTCACTGTCAGGTCGTCATTGACCAGCACGTAGTCATAGCCGTCCCAGTGGCTGATCTCGTCCCAGCTTTTCTCCATCCGCAGGGCGATGGTATCGGGGGCGTCCTGCCCACGGGTTTCCAGACGGCGGCGCAGTTCCTTGATCGACGGCGGCAGGATAAAGATCGATAGCACATGCTGCTTGAGCGTCGAGTTGCTGATCTGCTGTGCGCCTTGCCAATCCACGTCGAACAACACGTCGCGGCCGCTGTCGATGGCCTTTTGCACCGGTCCCTTGGGCGAGCCGTAATAGTTATTGAAGACCCGCGCGTGCTCCAGCATGTCACCGTCGTTCACCATGGCGCGGAAATCATCTTCGGCGGTGAAGAAATAATCCTTGCCGTCCACCTCGCCGACACGCGGGGCGCGGGTTGTGGCCGAAACAGAAAACTCAAGCGAGGTATCCCAATCGCGCAGCTTGCGCGCCAGCGTGGATTTTCCAGCACCGGAGGGCGAGCTGAGGATGATCAATAGGCCGCGTCGGTCGCTCATGTCTTACTCCACATTCTGCACTTGTTCGCGCATCTGGTCTATCACCGCCTTCAACGCCAGCCCGATCTGGGTCAACGCCGTGTTTTGTGCCTTGGCGCACAGTGTATTTGCCTCGCGGTTGAATTCCTGCATCAAGAAATCTAGCTTGCGCCCCACGGCCCCGTCCTGCGCCAACAGCGCGCGGGCGGCACCCACATGGGCGTGCAGGCGGTCTATCTCTTCGGTGATATCGGATTTGACCGCGATCAGCGCCAGTTCCTGCGCCAGCCGGTCTGCATCCACGCCATCAGCATTGTCCAGCACCCGTGCAAGATTGCGCTGGAGCGTCTGCGCCACCTCTGTCTTGCGCGTCTCTGCCAGCGTTGCCGCTTGTGCCGTCAGTTCCGCGACTTCTGACAGTTGCGCCTCTAGCACCCGCGCCAAGGCTGCCCCTTCACGGGCGCGCATGTCGTTAAAGTCCTCGAACACCGCAGGGAACTCGGCCAGCAGCGTCGCACAAAGGGCCGCCACGTCATCCACCGTCGTCGCCTGTTCCAGCACGCCGCGCATGGTTACGATGTCCGTCGCTTTGGACGGCGCCAGCGAGATACCCGCGTCCATCGCGCGTGCTTCGATCTGGTGCAGCGCGTCTAGAGCGGCCTCAAGCTGATCTGCGTTCACCGTCAATGCGCCGCTGCCGTCCTCGCGGGTAATCCGCAGATTGCAGGTAACATTGCCGCGGGCGATGGCTGTGGTCAGTTGCTTGCGCAGACCTGCCTCGAGCCCGTCGATCCAGTCCGGCACACGCAGCCGCAGATCAAGCCCCTTGCCGTTAACCGACCGGAGTTCCCAGCCCCAGCTATGCGGGCCGGACGCCCCACTTGCCGAGGCAAAACCCGTCATCGAACGTATCATGGCATGGTCCTTGTCGATTGCGATCTTTGCGCGCCTTAAAAGCGAAAGAACCAAATGGGGCAAGTAAAAAGCCATTCCCGGTCCGCTGGCGGGTTTTGGAAGCCCGATTTACCCGTTTGCATTCTGCGTGAAGCTTAATGGTCTGTTAACCAAGTTTACTGTTTTATCTACAAACCACCGCTAATTTGACTAAACCCTTTGGAATTCTCTTGGCACCGCACTGCCGATACTTCGACCGCGACGATTGCAAAAAGGCTGCTTTATGACACATCTTCCCCCTTTGGGCGACCATCCCCAACTCGAACCACGTCGCAGCATGCCGCCGTTTTCCCCTGCAATGTCAGAGGTGCATGCCTATTGGCAGGGTCTGTGCCGTGGTCAGCCGGTTCCGTTCCGGTCCCAAGTCGACCCATCCGAAATTGCCAGCTTGCTGGATCGTGCCTTTGTGCTTGAGCGAAAGCGATCCGAGGTCGCCCGCTTTCGCATTGCGGGATCCCATCTATGCGATGCTATGGCGATGGACCTGCGCGGGATGCCGATGATTTCGCTATTCGACCCGCATGAGAGACGCCGGTGCAGTGATTGGCTTGATCAGATCCTCGCTCAGCCCGCGATTGGGGAAATGACGCTCATTGGTCAGAATTTCACCGTTCACGCCCGCATGCTGGTGCTGCCTTTGCGCAGCGACATGGGTCAAATCGACCGGATGCTGGGCTGCCTGGAGCTTACGTCAAATGCCGGCGCGCACCCGGGCTTCTATAAAATCGGTGATCTGGCCACCACGGCGATCCCACGCCCCCCACGGGCCTATTTGACCCACGATACATGCGCGACGGCCACCGATGGGTTTGCCGACCCCGCCGCCGGTTTCACCACGCATGGCCCGCGTCCGCGTCCGTCCTATCTGAGGCTGGTCAAGTCCGACGTTTAAAAACGACCAGATTGGTCAAGCCCTCTGCCCAATGAAAAAAGGCCGCGCATTTTCCATGCACGGCCTTTAATTTTTCAACGTCTGCAGTGTTTATCCGACCGCTTTGACCTGCTGGCTGGACCGGCGTGCCGAAAGCTCCTCCGCGACGAGGAATGCGAGTTCAAGCGACTGACTGGCGTTCAAACGCGGATCACAGGCTGTGTGGTAGCGATCTGACAGGTCTTCGTCCTGCACGGCGCGCACACCGCCGGTGCATTCGGTCACGTCCTGTCCCGTCATCTCGAAATGCACGCCACCGGGTACAGTGCCTTCGGCAGCATGTACCGCAAAGAATTCGCGCACTTCACGTAGGACGGAATCAAACGGACGGGTTTTATAGCCGCTCGATGATTTGATCGTGTTGCCGTGCATCGCGTCACAGGTCCAGACGACGTTCGCGCCTTCTTCCTGCACGGTCTTGATCAAACGCGGCAGGTGTTCGCCCACATTACCAGCACCGAAACGCGCGATCAGGGTCAGACGGCCCTCTTCGTTTTCAGGGTTCAGCTTGTGCATCAACAGCTTGAGGTCGTCGCTGGTCATGCTTGGGCCGCATTTCAGCCCGATCGGGTTCTGCACACCGCGAGCAAATTCCACATGCGCGCCATCGGGTTGACGGGTGCGGTCGCCGATCCAGATCATGTGACCGGAACCCGCCAGCCATTTGCCGGTCTGGCTGTCTTGACGGCACAGCGCCTCTTCGTATTCCAACAGCAGCGATTCGTGGCTGGTATAATATTCCACCGATTGCAGCGTATGAGCCGTCTCGGATGTCACGCCAGCCGCTGCCATGAAATCAAGTGTATCTGAAATGCGGTTTGCGATCTCGCGGTATTTCTCTGCTTTTTCGCTTTCGGTAAATCCCAAGGTCCAGCCGTGCACCTGATGCACGTCCGCATACCCACCGGTCGAAAAGGCGCGGATCAGGTTCAACGTCGCAGCAGCTTGCGTGTAGGCGCGCAGCATCTTTTTCGGGTCCGGAATACGCGCCTCTGGTGTAAAGGCGAGCTCGTTGATGATGTCACCACGGTAGCTGGGCAGCTCTACGCCATCGACGGTCTCTGTCGCTGCGGAACGCGGCTTGGCGAATTGGCCTGCCATGCGGCCAAGTTTGATCACCGGCACTTTCGCGCCATGCGTCAGCACAATCGCCATCTGCAACATCACCTTGAAGGTGTCGCGGATCATGTCGCTGCTGAATTGCTCAAAGCTTTCGGCACAATCGCCCCCTTGTAGCAAGAACGCCTCGCCGCGACCGGCAGACGCCAGATGCTTTTTAAGCCGCCGCGCTTCGCCTGCGAAAACCAACAATGGATAACGGGACAATTCAGCCTCGACCGCGCGCAGCGCGTCCTGATCAGGATAGTCGGGCATCTGGATCCGCGGTTTGTCGCGCCAGCTTGATTTTGTCCAATCGGTCATCATTTCTCTCCGAAGTCCGCAGCGCCCAGAGTGACAGGCGCAAAGAAGGTGAATGTGTGGTATATAAAGGTCAGGCTCAAGTGACCAGAACCGAAATTCAACCTATTGACCTTCGCCGCCGGTCATGGCCAAGTTTTCGGCAGGTTTTTGAGGGCATCGCCCGCTTTGCCCCGATGAATAACCCAAACCTGAAAGGCTGCGTGATGACTGACACCCGTCTGGCCAACCGCTTTCCCTCTGACTCCGAAAAGACACGTCGATTTGTCTTTGTGCTGTTGGAAAACTTTACGCTGCTGAGCTTTGCATCGGCGGTTGAATGCCTGCGCATTGCCAATCGTATGTCTGGGCGCGCGGCCTATGACTGGCGCTTGATCGGTGAAGACGGCGGGCGCGTACGCTGTTCGGCGGGGGCGGAATACACGCTGGATGGCAGCCTGGACGAACTGCGCCGCGAAGATACACTGGTTGTGTGCAGCGGTATCAACGTGCAGGCAGCGACCACGAAGAAACTGCTGGGCTGGCTACGCCGCGAGGCCCGCAAGGGCATGATGGTCGGTGGCCTGTGTACCGCCGCCTTTACGCTGGCCAAGGCCGGTTTGCTGGACGGTAAAAAGGCCACGATCCACTGGGAGAACCAGGACAGCTTTAGCGAGGATTTCGAGGATGTAACCCTGACCAAGTCGGTCTTTGTGGTGGACGGGAACCGGATGACAACAGCGGGCGGGACGTCGTCGATCGATTTGATGCTCAAGCTGATTGCAGATGATCTGGGCGAGGATCTGGCGAATGCTGTCGCTGACCAGTTAATCTACAGCTCCATTCGTACCGACCAAGACACGCAGCGTCTGTCCGTGCCGACGCGCATCGGCGTGCGCCATCCCAAACTCGGGCAGGTCATCCAGATGATGGAGGCCAATATCGAAGAGCCGATCAGCCCTTCGTCGCTCGCGCGCGATGTGGGCATGTCCACGCGGCAGTTGGAGCGCCTCTTTCGTCGGTATCTTAGCCGCAGCCCCAAGCGCTATTATATGGAACTGCGTCTGCAAAAGTCCCGCAACCTGCTGATGCAAACAGACATGAGCGTGATCAATGTCGCGCTGGCTTGTGGCTTTGCGTCCCCGTCGCATTTCTCAAAGTGCTACCGTGCACATTATGATACGACACCCTATCGTGAACGCGGGTCTCATGCGGCCAGGCCGGTCGCCTAATCTGTGCCGATCCGGTAGACCGCGCCGTTCCCGACCGAGATAAACCAGATCGCGCCGTCCGGTGCTTCGACAATGTCGCGCACGCGTGCGGTTTCGGGGGTTTTGATCTGGGCGACCTCACGCAGCGGATCCCCCTTAAGGCGCGCGATGTAGTTGAACTTGAGCGACCCCACCAAGATATCACCGCGCCAGTCCGGAAACATCTTGCCAGAATAAACCAGCAACCCCGAAGGGGCGATGGACGGGTCCCAGTAGTATGCGGGCTGTTCCATCCCTTCTTTCGTGGTGCCCTCGCCTATTTTCGCACCGGAGTAGTGCCGCCCGTACGAAATCACAGGCCAGCCATAATTCGCGCCCTTGCGCACGGCGTTAACCTCGTCCCCGCCGCGCGCACCGTGCTCTGACACCCAAAGTTCCCCGCTCGGGTCAAGCCCCGCCCCTTGCGGGTTGCGATGCCCGTAGGACCAGATTTCAGGCAGCACGCCGTCGCGCCCGACAAAGGGATTGTCCTGCGGCACGCTCCCGTCGCGGTTCACGCGGACGACCGATCCGTTGTGCTGGCCCAGATCCTGCGCGGCCGGACGGTCGCCGCGCTCTCCGATGGTGACGAACAGTGTCCCGTCACGCGCCTCTACGACGCGGCTGCCAAAGTGCTGCCCCTTGGACGATCCCTGCGACATGCTGAACAGATCACGCAGGTTTTCCAACCGACTGCCATCTGGCGACAGCTCAGCGGCGGCGAGCGCGGTACCGGCCCCGCCGTCAAGCGCCTTGGCATAGGTTAGGAAAACGGTCCGGGTCGTATCAAAGTCGCGCGCGAGGGTGATATCAAGCAAACCACCCTGCCCTGCATCCACAACCTGCGGCGTGCCCGCGACCTCATTAATGGTACCCTCACGGGCGCGCAGCAACCGGCCATCGCGTTCAGTGATAAGCACATCACCTTGGGGAAGCACCGCCAGCGCCCATGGGGTATCCAGCCCTGAAACGCGCTGTTCAATCGTCATCTCTTGCGCAAAAACGCATGGCGTACCAAAGACCATCGCGCCAAAAGTCAGTGCCAACACGCGTTTCGCTGCCCTGCAGATCATGGCTTTCTCTCCTGATAAAACCCTTTGATGTAAACCTAGAACAGACAGCGCTTTGATCCACATCGTCTTGCGCCGGTTTACCTAGGGATAACGCTTTTCTTTTTTCAAATCGGCGCATAGGTTCTTTTGCAGAACACGATGTTCAACAGGGAGAATAATATGAAAAAGATGCTTATGGCCACAACGGCTGCAGCATTGCTGGCCACCAACGCCTATGCCGATGCACACAGCAAAGATGTGAAGCTCGGCGTGATCTTTGGTTTCACCGGCCCGATTGAATCGCTGACCGGTATCATGGCGTCCAGCGCAGAGCTCGCCATGAAAGAAGTCACCGACAGCGGCATGCTGATGGATGGGGCCACGGTCACGGCCTCGCGCGCTGACACGGGCTGCGTGGACAACGCGCTTGCTGTATCCAGCGCCGAACGTTTGATCGCCGAAGGGATCAACGGCATTGTGGGCGCGGCCTGCTCTGGCGTGACTGGTGCGGTCTTGCAAAACGCTGCCTTGCCAAACGGAATGGTGATGATCTCGCCCTCTGCCACGTCCCCCGGCCTTACGTCGATGGAAGACGACGGCCTGTTCTTCCGCACCGCGCCTTCGGACGCCCGTCAGGGTGAAGTCATGGCCGACGTGCTGATGGAAGAAGGCATCAAACAGGTCGCAGTCACCTATACCAATAATGACTACGGAAAGGGTTTGGCAGACGCATTCCAGCAGGCCTATGAAGCCGTTGGTGGTACGATCACCATTTCCGCCGCCCACGAAGACGGCAAGGCCGATTACTCTGCCGAAGTTGGCGCGCTGGCCTCTGCCGGTGGCGACCGTCTTGTTGTGGCGGGTTATGTCGATCAGGGCGGTTCTGGCCTTGTGCGTGCAGCCATCGACGCTGGTGCGTTCGACACATTCCACTTCCCCGACGGGATGATCGCGGCGAACCTTGAAAACAACTTTGGCACCGAGCTGGACGGTTCTACCGGCCAGCACCCCGGCACCGACAGCCCCGGCGCTGACAAATTCACCGCGCTTGTCGACGGTGCGTTTGACACGACATCGCCTTTCGCCCCCGAAAGCTATGATGCAACCGCGCTGCTGATGTTAGCAATGCAGGCCGCGGGCTCCACGGATCCGCAAGTCTATAAGGATCAGATCATGTCGGTGGCCAACGCCCCCGGCGAAAAGATCTATCCCGGCGAACTGGGCAAAGCGCTTCAGATCCTCAAAGACGGTGGCGAAGTCGATTATGACGGCGCAACTGCGGTGGAGCTGATCGGACCCGGCGAATCTGCTGGCAGCTATCGTCAGATCAAGATCGAAGGCGGCAAAATCACGACGGTTCAATACCGCTAACATCACATAACATGACAGAAAACAGCCCGCTGCACTGCAGCCGGGCTGTTTTTGCAACGGGGCTTGGGCTCTGCACGGGGAGACATAGTAATGATCGTCGTAGACGACATCCATAAACATTTCGGCGGGTTTCACGCCGTGGACGGTGCCAATCTGACCATTGGCAAAGGCACGATCACCGGCTTGATCGGCCCGAACGGTGCGGGCAAAACCACGCTGTTCAACGTCATCGCCGGCGTGCTCAAGCCCACGTCGGGCCGTGTAACCATGGACGGCGAGGATATCACCGGCCTGCCCCCGCATACGCTGTTTCACAAGGGGTTGCTGCGGACCTTCCAGATCGCCCATGAATTTTCATCCATGAGCTGCCGCGAGAACCTGATGATGGTGCCCGGTGATCAGGTCGGCGAAACGCTGTGGAACACATGGTTCGGACGCAAGCGCATTGCCGATCAGGAACGCGCCCTGCGCGCCAAGGCGGACGAGGTGCTCGAGTTTTTGACGGTCGAACATCTGGCCGAGCAAAAGGCGGGGCAGATTTCGGGCGGTCAGAAAAAGCTGCTAGAGCTGGGGCGGACCATGATGGTCGACGCGAAAATCGTGTTTCTGGACGAAGTCGGTGCCGGTGTGAACCGCACGCTGCTGAACACCATCGGCGACGCGATTATCCGCCTGAACAAGGAACGCGGCTATACTTTCGTCGTGATCGAACACGACATGGATTTTATTGGCCGCTTGTGTGATCCGGTGATCTGTATGGCCGAGGGCAAAGTTCTGGCTCAAGGGACCCTGCCCGAAATCAAAGCAAACGAGCAAGTGATCGAGGCCTATCTGGGCACCGGGCTCAAGAACAAGGCTGTGTCAGCATGAGACGCACGCGGACTGCATCGCCCCTCTGTGCGGGACTAGCCCTGCCGCAGGCAGCAGCGGCTTGGACAGGCGAAAATTCCTGTGACGCGACGGTCCCCTGTGGCGGCCTTGATACCGAAAGAAAGAAACTGACATGAGCAACCCATATGGCGATCGGGGCAACAAGGACCTATCGATCGCGAACCCCAAAGGCCAAGGCACCGCGCAACCTGTCAAAACCGGCGGCAAGAGCCACCCCGCTCCGGGCGGGCCGTTCTTGATCGGTGACACGATGACGGGTGGCTATGGCAAGGGGCCAGATATTCTGCACGGATGTACAATCGCTGTCGAAATAGGCGAGATCGCAGTCATTGTCGGCCCCAATGGCGCGGGCAAGTCCACCGCAATGAAGGCCGTGTTCGGCATGCTGGATGTCCGACAGGGTCATGTGCGTCTGGACGGCGAAGACATAACCGCCCTGTCACCGCAGGACCGTGTGGCTAAGGGGATGGGCTTTGTGCCGCAAACCTCGAATATCTTTACCTCGATGACCGTCGAAGAAAACCTCGAGATGGGGGCCTTTATCCGCCGCGATGATTTCCGCGATACAATGGCGCAAGTCTATGACCTGTTTCCGATCCTCAAGGAAAAACGCTATCAGCCAGCGGGTGAGCTGTCGGGCGGCCAACGTCAGCAGGTGGCCGTGGGTCGCGCGCTGATGACCCAACCCAAAGTTCTGATGCTGGACGAACCTACCGCCGGTGTCTCGCCGATCGTGATGGACGAACTGTTTGACCGTATCATCGAAGTCGCCCGCACCGGCATTCCGATCCTGATGGTCGAACAGAACGCCCGTCAGGCGCTCGAGATTGCGGATAAGGGATATGTTCTGGTGCAAGGGGCGAACGCCTTTACCGGTACAGGCAAAGAGCTTTTGGAAGATCCCGAAGTTCGCAAATCCTTTTTGGGGGGTTAAGCGATGCGATGGACCCTTCCACTGGCCCTTATGGCCTATGCCGAGCCAGCCTTGGCACAGCAAAGCACCGACGCGGCACCGCCTGCCCCAGCGGCCGGCACTGTTTCAACAGCACCGCCAGAGCCGTTTCAGCAAACCATCGCCATCGGCTGCCGCTTTGTCTGGGAGTGCGTCGAAAACGAACCCTGCACAGAGACAGAGTTCACCCCCGACGTCACCGGCACTGCAGGCGGCGCATCTGCTGATGCGCTGGCGGTTCAATCACAAATGGTCAGCGACGCCGAAACCGTCACTCTGACCGGCACGAAACAGGCTAAGGCGCTGTCCCTGATGGGCGGCGGGTTTGACGCCCGCCACCTGCTCAGCATCGCCGCCGACGGGGCTGCCCGTTACACCGTGCATTATGCTGATGGGCCTATCGCCATCAGCTATCTAGGGACATGCAAATAATGGATTTACTCAACGCTTTCGTCGCCTTGGCCAACTATGTGCTGGTCCCGGGCATCGCTTACGGGTCGCAACTGGCGCTTGGCGCGCTTGGGGTGACACTGGTTTACGGCATCTTGCGGTTCTCGAACTTTGCCCATGGCGATACCATGGCGCTTGGGGCCATGTCGGCAGTGCTGATCACGTGGGGGTTCCAGTCGCTGGGGCTGAGCCTGGGGGTCTTGCCGACCGCACTGCTCGCCCTGCCATTCGCGATCATCATCACCATCGGACTACTGCTTGGCACCGACAAGCTGGTCTATAGCTTCTACCGCGAAAAGAAGGCCAAGCCGGTGATTTTCGTCATCGTCTCGTTGGGGGTGACTTTCGTCTACAACGGCATCACCCGCTTTATCATCGGCGCAGAGGATCAACGCTTTCTGGATGGGGAACGTTTCATCATCTCGGCGCGGGACTTCAAAGAGATGACCGGTCTCGAAGAAGGGCTGGCGATCAAGACCACCCAAGGGCTGACGGTTGTCACGGCTGTCATCGTCGTTGCCGCGCTGTTTTGGTTCTTGAACAAGACGCGGTCGGGCAAATCCATGCGCGCCTATTCCGACAACGAGGATCTGGCGCTGCTGTCGGGCATCAACCCTGAACGGGTGGTCATGATCACATGGATCATCGTCGCCTGCCTCGCGACCACCGCGGGCGTGCTTTACGGGCTGGACAAGTCCTTCAAACCCTTCACCTATTTCCAACTGCTGCTACCGATTTTCGCCGCCGCCATCGTGGGCGGGCTTGGCAGCCCCATCGGAGCAATTGCAGGCGGTTTTGTCATCGCGTTTTCCGAGGTGACAATCACCTATGCGTGGAAGAAAGTGTTCGGCTACCTCGCGCCCGAGGGGCTTGCCCCCGACGGATTGGTCCAGCTTCTGTCCACCGACTATAAATTCGCCGTCAGCTTCGTGATCTTGTTGATCGTGCTGCTGTTCAAACCCACAGGTCTATTCAAGGGGCAATCGGTATGAACGAGACAGTCAAAAACACCGGCCTTTTCGCCATCGTCGCGGTTCTGATCGTGCTGACCGGCGTGACCCAAAGCTGGAACGCCGCGCTGCTGATCATTGCGATGGGGCTGATTTCAAGCATCATGGCGCTTGGGGTAAACCTGCAATGGGGCTTTGCAGGGCTTTTCAACGTGGGCATCATGGGGTTTGTGGCATTGGGTGGTCTCGCCGCTGTGCTGATTGGTATGCCCCCCTCCGAAGGGGCTTGGTCCGCGGGCGGCTGGGGCATTGTCGCCGCCTTGCTAATGGGGGCTGCGACGATCCTGCTGGCGGTTCAAGTGATGAAGCGCATGGCCAAGGGCTGGCTCCGCACGTTGGTCGTGCTGGCGGTTCTGGTCGGCGGGTTCTTTATCTTTCGCGCCCTGCTCGACCCTTCGGTCAGCGCGGTAGAGGCCGTGAGCCCTGCCACCACAGGTTATCTCGGGGGGCTTGGCTTGCCGGTGATCTTTGCCTGGCCGGTTGGCGGGCTGTTTGCCGCCGGTGCTGCCTGGCTGATCGGAAAAGCCGCCCTTGGGCTGCGGTCGGATTACCTTGCGATTGCCACCTTGGGCATCGCGGAAATCATCATCGCTGTGCTCAAGAACGAGGACTGGCTATCGCGCGGCGTCAAGAATGTTATCGGCATCCCACGCCCTGTGCCCTATGAGATCGACCTGCAAAACGACGCGAACTTTGTGGAACAAGCGGCTGGGTTCGGGTTTAACCCTGTGGAAGCGTCGACGCTTTGGGTCAAGTTCCTGTACGTCTGCCTGTTCGCCGTGGTGCTGCTGGTGCTCATGTGGCTGAGCCAGCGGGCACTGAATTCGCCATGGGGACGGATGCTGCGCGCGATCCGCGATAACGAAGTTGCAGCCGAAGCCATGGGCAAAGACGTTACCGCGCGGCATTTGCAGGTGTTCATCCTCGGCTCTGCCATCTGCGGCATCGCGGGGGCGATGATGACCACGCTGGATGGCCAGCTGACGCCCGGATCCTATCAGCCGTTGCGGTTCACCTTCCTGATCTGGGTCATGGTGATCGTCGGCGGTTCTGGCAATAATCTGGGGGCCGTGTTGGGGGGCTTTTTGATGTGGTACCTTTGGGTGATGGTAGAACCCATGGGCCTGTGGCTGATGCACCTGGTGACCGCGGGCATGTCTGATGGCTATTGGCTAAAAGACCATCTGATCGACTCCGCCGCGCATATGCGGTTGATGACCATGGGCGCAGTGCTGCTGCTGGTACTTAGGTTCAGCCCGCGCGGATTGATCCCCGAGAAGTAAAAGAATAGGCCTTATCCTCTGCGGGATAAGGCCTGTCTTCGGCGAGGATTTAGGTCCATTTGGAAGGGGCGTTAACGCCCCTTGAACAACCCGCCCAGAATACCACGCACGATGCGGCGGCCGGTTGTCCCCTTAAGCTCTTTGATCACCACGCTTGCGATGGCACCACCAAAGCTGTCATCTGGCTTCGTGCTGCGTTTCGCCGTGGATCGTGTCACCCGTTTGCCAGCATAACGCCGCGCTGCGTTGAATTCGCGCAAGGCTGGCGATGTGTCTTCGGCTTCGGCTTGCTCTTCGGCCTGTGCCGCCTCTTTCGCGGCGTCCTCTGCCCGTTTGGCCAACATTTCGAAAGCCGAGGCGCGGTCGAGGCGGGTGTCGTATTTCCCGGCCATCGGGCTTTGCGCCATCAGGGCATCGCGGATGGCAGGATCAAGGGGGCCAAGCTGCGACGACGGCGGGCGGATCAAGGTCCGCTCGACAACACCGGGTATCCCCTTTTTCTGCAGCATCGACGTGACTGCTTCGCCCACGCCGACCTCGCGGATCGCTTCTTCGGTCTCGAAACGCGGGTTGTCGCGGTAGGTTTGGGCGGCGAGGCGCAGGTTTTTGCGGTCTCGGGCGGTAAAGGCGCGCAGGGCATGCTGGATACGGTTGCCCAACTGGCCAAGGATATCTTCGGGTACGTCGGCGGGGTTTTGCGTGATGAAATACACCCCCACCCCTTTGGAGCGGATCAGACGCGCCACCTGTTCCACCTTATCTACCAGCGCTTTAGGGGCATCATCAAACAGCAGATGTGCTTCGTCGAAAAAGAAGACAAGTTTGGGTTTGTCCGGATCACCAACCTCGGGAAGTTCCTCGAAAAGTTCGGACAGCAGCCATAGCAGAAAGGTCGCATAAAGTTTTGGGGCTTGCATCAGCTTGTCAGCGGCGAGGATGTTGATAAAGCCGCGCCCGTCCGTGTCGGTTCGCATCAGATCACTTAGCGCCAGTGCAGGCTCACCAAAAAGGTCAGCCGCCCCTTGGTTTTCAAGGACCAGGAGCCGCCGCTGGATCGCGCCCACGGACGCCGCAGACACGTTGCCATAGCGCAGCGCCAACGTAGAGGCGTTCTTGCCGATCCAGACCAGCAAGGATTGCAAATCTTTCAGGTCCAGAAGCGGCAATCCGTCTTCGTCGGCGACACGAAAGGCAATGTTCAAAATGCCCTCTTGCGCCTCGGTCAGGTCCAACAGCTGCGCCAGCAGCAACGGGCCCATCTCCGAAATCGTCGTCCGGACGGGATGGCCCTGTTTGCCGTACATGTCCCAGAAGGTCACAGGGAAAGCGCTGTAGTCGAAATCGTCAAAACCGATGGTTTGCGCGCGCTCGGAAAAGGGGGTGTGCAACTTGTGGCTAGCGGATCCGGCCTGCGCGAGGCCTGATAGATCGCCCTTTACGTCGGACAAGAACACCGGCACGCCAGCGGCAGAGAAGCCTTCGGCGAGGATTTGCAGCGTGACCGTTTTGCCCGTGCCCGTCGCCCCCGCGATCAGACCGTGACGGTTGGCATAGCCGATGTTGAGAAATTGTTTGGTCGCATAGGCTTCGCCACCCCCGCCGATGAAAATATCATTTGTCACGTATTTAAGTCCTTTTAGGCCAATAGCCTGCAGTCAAAGTGCAGGGAGAGCATACAAACTTAACCTTTTCACACCATAGTGATTTTGTCGTCGGTCGTGATGTTCTTTTCGTATCGGCGACACTTCCTCCCTGTCAGACTTGGCCGTGCCTTCGGGTGCGGCCCTTTTTCATTTTGGCCAGGTTCACCGGCCTGAAACGATTGTGATATTTTATGTTGACGGTTCATCAATGCTTTCGTAACGTGCCCTTAATAAGTCGGCCAAGTCCGACGGGGAGAACGAAGAACAGGGAAAAGGGCGCTATGCGTCCTTTTTTCTATTTAGCCCCCTGCGATTGGCTAGCATTGCCATAACCCCCGATGAAATAGGCGAAATTTTGCCTTAAATCAGGATCGTTTCACCGCTATCATCCTGACATTGGCATTGGCGCATGGTAGATGGCGTCGAATTTAACTGATTTGGAACGAGCATGAAAAAGTATATCACACTTCTCCCTCTTTGCGCGGCGATGGCTCTGACTATGCCCGTTTCCGGTTATGCACAAACTGCAGCCACGGAAACACCCGCAGCAACAGACGCTCCGGAAACGACTGCGCCTACGGCACCAACCGCTGAAGCGGCGCCCTCGACCGAAGAGAACACCACCACCGGCAGCAGCACAGATGTGCAATCGCAGCTCAGCCTTGGTGAAGACTCTGACGGTGAGCCGACCCTTGGAAAGCCCTACACCAAAGAAGTGATCGGTGCGTGGGAAATGCGCTGCATCAAGACCGAAGACGAGGTCGACCCCTGCCAAATGTACCAGCTGATGGATGATGGCCAAGGCGCACCTGTTGCCGAATTCTCGTTGTTCCGTCTGCCAAGCGGCGGCAAGGCAACGGCAGGTGCCACGGTTGTTGTACCATTGGAAACGGCCCTGCCCTCGCAAATGACCCTGACCGTCGATGGTGGCAAAGCCCGCCGTTATCCTTTCGCGTTCTGTAACCCCGTTGGCTGCTATGTGCGCATGGGTCTGACCGATGCCGACGTTGCCGCATTCAAGCGTGGCAAGGAAGCGGTGATCACGATTGTGCCCGCGCTGGCCCCCGACCAGAAGGTTGAACTGGCCTTGTCGCTTGACGGGTTCACAGCCAGCTTCGACAAATCCTCGATTGTTGAAAACAAGTAAGTCTTTGGTTGGTCATCTGGCCACCTGAGTTACAAAAGCCGCCTCTGACCGAGGCGGCTTTTTTTATACGTCGACGTTTGGGTATTCTCGCGTGTTCAGATTGCGCGCAGGGCCAGCACCGCGTTCATGCCGCCAAAGGCAAAAGCATTGGACAGCGCGACAGTAACCCGCGCATCCCGTGCGATATTGGGCACAACGTCCAGCGCACAGTCGGGGTCGGGTTCTTCGTAGCCGATGGTCGGGGCGATCACCCCATCACGCAGCGCCATGATGCAGGCCAAAAGCTCTACCGCGCCGGTGCCACCGATCAAATGGCCGTGCATCGACTTGGTTGAACTGATCATCAGCCTGTCCGCATGGGTCCCAAAGACATCCGCTACCGCTGCGCATTCGGTCTTGTCGTTGGCCATCGTGCCGGTGCCGTGCGCGTTGATATAGCCCACCTCGTCAGGGTTGATCCGCGCGTCCTGCAACGCGCCTTTGATGGCGCGTGCGGCCCCTGCCTTGGAGGGCATCACAATATCTGAAGCATCCGATGTCATCGCAAACCCCGATACCTCACACAGGATTTCTGCCCCTCGGGCACGCGCGTGGTCGTAGTCCTCGAATACAAAGATTCCGGCCCCTTCGCCCTGCACCATCCCGTTCCGATTGGCCGAAAACGGGCGGCAGGCGTCGCGTGACATCACGCGCAGACCTTCCCACGCTTTGACGCCGCCGAAACACAGCATGGATTCCGATCCGCCCGTAACCATGACCGGTGCCATGCCGCTGCGGATCATTGAAAAGGCCTGCGCCATTGCGTGGTTTGATGATGCGCAAGCGGTAGAGACGGTGAACGACGGCCCCTTAAGGTGATGCTCCATGCTGACGTGGCTGGCTGCGGCGTTATTCATCAGACGTGGCACGACAAAGGGATGCACGCGGTTTTTTCCCTCGGCATAGACCGCGCGGTAGTTATCGTCCCACGTGCTAACCCCGCCGCCTGCCGTACCAAGCACAACGCCAGATTTTGCGGCAAGCTCCCCCGCGAAAACAAGCCCCGACTGGGTAATCGCCTCGTTGGCGGCGGCCAGCGTGAATTGGGTGAACCGGTCATAGAGCGCAATTTTTTGGCGGTTGTGCTGGCTTTCACCGTCAAACCCGTGCACCTGACCGCCGATCTGGATCGACAGCCGTTCCACGTCACGAAACGCAAGCGGCCCGATACCGCAGACCCCGTTCCGCATGGCCTCGAGCGTATCGGGCACGTTCAACCCCAAAGGATTGACCGTGCCCGCGCCCGTAATGACGACCCGTTTCACGCGTCAGGCCTGCTCGGCGCGCAACCGTTCCACCCCTGCGACGATGCTCGCGACGCTAGAGATATCAAACCCCGTGGCATCGGGCTGGTTCGCGTTGAACGGGACCGATACATCAAAGGTTTCTTCGATCGCAAAGATGCTTTCGACGATGCCCATGCTGTCGATGCCCAGACTGTCCAGCGTGCTGTTCATGCTCACATCCGATGGCGTCAGAAACGCTTGATCGGCAATGATGCTGATGACCTGATCTTTGATGTTCATCCTAAGTCTCCGTCAGAGCGGGCCGCGGACGACCCTAGCTTGTTTCACTGTCTTTGGAGCTGCCCATCTGGGATTTTAACGCCGCCACATCGCGAAGCAAGCGCGGCAAGCGACGCAGCGCCTTGTAGCCTTCGATCTGTTTGCCCATTTCCGTCGCGGGATAGCCCAGCAAGGACCGTCCTGCTGGCGCGTTCGACAGAATCTTGGTGCCGCCGCCCGCGATCACACCGTCGCCGATGGTGATGTTGTCGCTGACACCCACCTGACCGCCAAGCACGACATTATCGCCAATCGTCACGGAGCCCGCGATGCCAACCTGACCACAAAGCAGACAGTTCTTGCCCACCACAACGTTGTGGCCCAAATGTACGAGGTTATCGAGCTTGGTGCCGTCGCCAATCGTGGTGTTGCGAATGGTGCCGCTATCCACCGTGCAGTTCATCCCACATTCCACGTCATTCCCGATGGTCACACTTCCAAGCGTGTGAATACGGGTCCATTGTTGCGCTTTTGTGTCGCCGCGATCGCCAAGGGTCTTGCGGGTCTGCTCAACTGTGCTGGGTTCGGCTGTCACAAAGGAAAACCCGTCGCCGCCGATACGCGCGCCTGGTTGTGCGATGAAATCGTCGCCGATGCGGACCCGAGCACCGATGCTGACGTGATCCCGCAGATAGGCGTTCTTGCCCAGAACCGCGTCTGTTCCGATGTAGCATTGCGGCCCGATGACAGAGCCAGCGCCGATCTGCGCACCTGCCGCCACAATTGCCAGCGGCCCTACGGATACATCGTCTGCCAGCTGTGCTGTCGGGTCAATGACGGCAGAGGGGTGGATACCCGTCCCAAAGCCCTGCCCCGGGTCCATCATGCGGGTCAGTCCCGACATGGCAAAACGCGGACGGTCAGGCAGGATCGCCGCCTTCAATCCCATCTCTTGCCAGTCGGCATCGGGCCAGAGCATGGCAGCACGCGCCGCGCCGTCTGACAGGGATAGCGCGTATTTGGGGCTCATGGCGAGCGCCAAATCGTCGGGACCCGCGTCCGCTGGCTCTGCCAGTTTGGTAATGTAAATGGACGTATCGCCGACCGCTGGCAAGCCAAGTGCGTCGGCTATCTGTTGGATGGTATAGGTCATATGCGGTCTCCCCTTATCAGGGACGAGTTAACCCTGAACCGCGCCCAATGCCACCCCCGCCTTGCTCAGCGCATCCCAAATGCGACCGTCGCGGCCATAGATGTCGGCACGATACTGCGTGTGACCGCGTGGCGTGGTAAAGGCAGTCCGATAGATGAGGTGGACGGGCAGTTCGTTGTCCAGATGCACAAAGGTTTCACGCCCTGTGGCTAACTGGCGTTTGAAATACCCGACCGGATCAGAAGTTTGCGCCGCCAGAAGTGTATAGGCAAAATCAAACGGATCCGCGAGCCGCACACAGCCGTGGCTAAAGGCGCGCACATCACGGCTGAACAGGCTTTTGGACGGCGTGTCGTGCAGGTAAATGTTGTATTTGTTGGGGAAGATGAACTTTACCAGACCAAGCGCATTGGTCTGCCCGGGCTTTTGGCGCATGCCATAGGGGAACGTGCGTTCAGTATAACGGCTAAAGTTCACCGAGCCTCGGCTGACAATCCGGCCGCGGCCATCGATTAGATCAATATGGCCCGCAGCATTCGGGTTCCGCTTCATCGACGGCAGGTATTCCTTGGTCACAATTGACCGTGGCACCGTCCATGTGGGGTTGATGACGATGTATTCCATCACATCCGAAAATTCCGGGGTCAGGCGGTCTGACTGGTTCGCGCCAACAACGGTACGGGTTTCGAAAGTTACCAGCCCGTTATCGACCACAGCCGCGGTAAACGCAGGAATATTAACCAGAATGTGGCGTGCACCGCGTTCCTTGTTCAGCCAGCGCTCCCGCTCCATCGCGACGATGACCGATTGCAGACGGGTTTCGACGGTTTTGTTGATCTCGGCCATAGTGCTAGGACCGGCCACGCCGTCCTCGTTCAAACCGTGGTCTTTCTGAAAGCTTAGAACGGCGTCTTGCAGCGTTGCGTCATAGGTCATCACGTTCGAGCGCTTAAGGTACCCCATCGACATCAATCGGTTGCGCAGCGCGACGACCTGCGCCCCTTGGGCGCCCGGTTTCAACGACGACGCGGGCACCGCAGGGCCCCAGCCGCCCTGGCTCAGCAAATGCTCCATCCGCAGCTTTTCACGCATCAGGGCATTATATTCCATCGTGTTCGGACGCAGATTGCGCAGAAACGGCGTGGGATCGGCGGCAATGAAATCAGTAAGAGTGGTTTGACGGTCGCGGTACGGCACCTCGCGGACGATGGAGGGGTCGATGCGCGACGGCACCAGCACGCCGGTCTGCAGATCGCGCGCGTATTGCAGGAACACGCGCGTCATCTCTACCTCGGCGAGACCACGATCGCGCGGGGTTTGCGCATTCTTGAGCGTGTCCATCAACCCTTGGGGGTCATAGCGCGCGACGGGCAACCCGTGCAGATCAGCGGCGCGGATGGCCGACATCAACGCAGCGCGACGGGCACGCTGTGTGTCGTTTGCTTCGGTCCAGATCGGCGCGTACCCGTGAACCCGATAATACGCAGCGATGTCTTCGTCCCGCGCTGCGGCTTCCGCGACGGCTTGTTTGAACGCGGTCACCTGCGCAAAAGCGGGCTGCGGTGCGGTAAGGAGCGTCAAAGCAGTCGCAGCCGCCCCGAGAAAACCAGTAAGGCGGCGAAATTTCCGCGATTGAATAGCTAAAATATGAGTCATTGATTCCCCCGAAATCGGTGAGCTTTGGTTTCCCTAGATACGCATGGAACCCCGGCATATTGTCCAATAACAAAGGTCGTGAACTGGAATCTAAGGGTAAATTGATGCTTATCCGCATCGCCCCTGTTGCAAAAATGAACACGCCACTAAGGGTTGCGCAAAAATTCGCCTAAATTTGTTGTGAGATGGAACCTTTTCGATTCAGCACTTGGTTCAAGAATCGCGCTATGCCATAAATTGTTGCATCTGGGGATCGATGGAAATTTCCATGTAACATCATGGAACCAAAGGCAGAAGACGGGACACATAAACAATGACTGGTAAGAGCACTTCGGGCATGACCCGGCGCTCCGTATTGGGCGCATTCGCAGCGACAGCCGTAGCAGCAGCACCGAGCTTTGCAAACGCAGCAGGATTTTTACGTGGGGCCGGCGATATTCGTCGCATCAAGATGTACTCCGGACGTACCGGCGAACGCATCGACATGATCTACTGGATCGAAGGCAACTACATCAAAGACGCCGTATCCGAGCTGAACTATTTTATGCGCGACTGGCGCACCGATGGCGTCAAATCGATGGACCTGCGTACTGTGGACATCATGGCAGCCTCGCACAACCTTCTCGACGTATCCGAACCCTACATGCTTTTGTCCGGCTATCGCAGCCCGCAGACAAACGCGATGCTGCGCTCCAGATCGGGAGGTGTGGCCAAAAACTCCTTGCACATGCGGGGTCAGGCTGCTGATTTGCGTCTGGCATCGCGTTCGGTGAACCAGATGGCCCGCGCGGCAATCGCCTGCAACGGCGGCGGTGTCGGTCGCTACTCGGGCTCGAACTTCGTCCACATGGATTGCGGCCAGGTGCGCAACTGGGGCGGCTAATCGCGCCTCTGAGTTTACCACGGAAACAAAGCGCCCTCGGGCGCTTTTTTCGTTTTTGAACAATACTATAGACCTTGTCAGATAGTCAGCCGATCCACGCCAGCGTGACCCAGGCCAACACCCCATAGCGCAGCGCCTTGCCGATCCCGACGATCGCCACAAAGGACCAAAGCGGTTCTTTCAACACCCCTGCCGTGACGGTCAGCGCATCCCCGACAACAGGGAACCAACTGACCAACAGCGACCAGCGCCCATAGCGCGCGTACCACATTTCGGCACGAGCCATCTGCGACGGCGATGCGGGGAACCAGCGCTTGTGTTGAAACCGCAGCACCGCATGACCCAGCCCCCAGTTCACCACTGACCCCAACACATTGCCGACAGTTGCCACAGCCAGCAACACAGGAACCCCGTGCTGCCCATGTAGCATCAGACCGACCAGCAGCGCTTCGGATTGCATCGGAAGAATCGTCGCTGCCAGAAAGGCGACGGTGAATAGGCTGAGGTATCCGGTCATCCGAACCACCGCCCCGAACGGCATGCCACGCCGCTATCGGGCGGCCGCAACCGCAAGTCATCGCGGTGAACTTTATCGTAAGAGGGGTATGGCGGACAGACAGGGATTCGAACCCTGGAGACGGTCTCCCGCCTACACACTTTCCAGGCGTGCGCCTTCGACCACTCGGCCACCTGTCCATTGAGGGGGTGTTTAGCGTGACCTGCTGTCGGGGTGCAAGGGGTAAAACGCGCGAATTTCAACAAGATTTCAATGCGCCGCTCAGCTGTCGAGATGGACGTAGATCCGACGGGTGTCGCGCCCCTTTTTCTCAATCTTACCAAGGCGTATCGCGCCGATCTCTCCGGTTCTGGCAACATGGGTACCGCCACAGGGCTGAAGGTCGATCCATGCGTCATCCTCGCCGATCTGCACCAACCGCACCTCGGCCGCTGTCGCCGGCGGGGCCACTGACAATGTCTTGACCAGATCAGGAGCGGCTTGCAGTTCTTCTTGGGTGATCCAATGATCGGTGATCGGTAAATCTTGCCCAATATAAGACAGCAGCGCGTCTTCTATCGCGTCGCGATCCTCTGGCGCATCGGCAAGATCAAAGTCGATCCGTCCGTGTGTCGCCGCAATCTGCCCGCCGACCACGGGAAACGGCACCACCACAGACAGCAAATGCAACAGGCTGTGCACGCGCATATGCCGGTGCCGGCGATCCCAATCCAATGCCTGGGTCACATGGGTGCCCGCCTGCGGTATTACCGCCGGTTCGGCGGGGACCAGAATAACACTGCCGTCCTGCCCCTTCACCGTGGTGGCAATAGGCATAGTTTGCTTGTCCCAGCTCAACCAACCGCTGTCGCCGGGTTGTCCGCCTCCGGTGGGATAGAACAGCGCACGGTCCAGCACGATCCCACCCTCGGGTGTGATAGAGACGACTTTTGCCGCGCTGTCGCGGGCGTATGTGTCGGTGAGGTAGATCGGTTGGCTCAACTGTCCGCTTCTCCGTCTGGTTTCGGCGCTTTCGGCGCTGGTTCGGTTGCGCGATTGCGCAACCAGACATCGCGCTGTGGAAAGGGTACTTCGATTTTTTCTTCGGCAAAGCGTTCGACAATGGCGTGGTTGATATCGCTTTGGACTGACATCATCCAGTTCACATCCCGCAAAAATGCCCGGATTTCAAACTCAAGCGCATCTGCACCAAAGCTCACCAACAGCACATTCGGCGCGGGGTTTGCCAGCACCAAGGGCTGTGCTTCAGCGATCTCTCGCAGAATGGCTTCGACCCGACGGGTATCGGTGCCATAGGCCACACCCACCTTTACGATAAGCCGCCCCACAGTATTGCCACGGGTAAAGTTCGTCACTGTGCCGCTGACCAAATCGGCGTTGGGGACAATAACGTCGGTACGGTCAAAGGTTTCGATCCGCGTCGACCGAACCGAAATGTCGCGCACGTAGCCCGACTTGCCCCCGACCTCGATCCAGTCGCCTTCCGAGATCGGCCGCTCGATCAGCAAGATGATCCCGGATACAAAGTTGCTGACGATGTTTTGCAGACCAAAACCGATACCGACTGACAAGGCACCAGCCACAATCGCGAGCGAGCTCAGGTCGATCCCCGCACCGGTGATCGCCGCAAGTGCGGCCAGAAAAATACCGACATACCCAAGTCCCGACAGCAAGGCGTTCTGCCCACCGATATCAATTTTGGTTTTGGGCAGCACGTTGCTCCGCAAGGTGCCTTGCAGCAAACGCGTCAGCAGATAACCGATGGCGAAAATGATGGCAAACGCCAGCAGGTTCGATGGCGCGATACGGCTTTCCCCGACGGTAAATCCGCGCCCGAATGCGGCCCAAAGCTCTGTCAGATCGGCGACCCGAGCCCCCCAAACCAGCGCCAGCGCAGGCGCGGCCAGCATCAGCAGGATCAACCCGAAGAGCAACGGCATCAAGGCTTCGCGGGCAGCCGGTCCCTGCCCTGTTATCGCGCCGTACACATCTGCCGAAAACCGTTGCAACGCCATGACCAGCCCCAACACCGCCAGCGTCGTGACGTAGGGACGCAAAATCGCGTCGGACAGGTCTTGGTAGCCAAAGGCGAACAGAACCGGCGCGGCAATCGACACAGCAATTGCCCCCAGCCCTGCGCTGCGCACGATTCGCGCATGGGTGGAGGCCTTGGTCACGCCATCTGCGTCTGCGGTGTCCTCGTCGGGGTCACGATAGCCGCGCAAAATCCGGCCAATCTGAAACAGCGCGAGGCTGGTCAGCACGGCCAGAGGAAACTGCACAACCGCACGGGTCGCCGTACTGGGATCACCGAATTCCAACACTGTCAGGGCGACAATCGACAAGATGACGACGAGGGTGATGGCATTCACATAGAGCCGCGCCATTTTTCGTTGGGCTGCGGGCAAAGGCAGCAACGCCTCTTCCTGCTCGCGGGCAAACACGCGTTCAGACACCCAGCGAAACCCGAATATCATTAACCCGATGAGCGGCAGCAGTTCGACCAGCAAAGAAGATCGCGCGCCTAGAAAACCGCTTTGACGGGCGGCAATTGACAGCAAAAACAAGCCCGCCAATGGGAACAGGATGCGCAGCAGCGAGACGATGAACCGCCAGATGCCCAAACCACGCGCCTGACGATCGCGCAGCTTATTCACGATCCCCATTGCCCACAGTCGGCCCCGAAAGAGCAGCAGCAGCCCCGCCAGACCCGCAAATAGTACGGTCGGCAGATTGCGTTCCAAAGTATCCAAAGCGCTGTCGGTGTCTTGCTCTGCACTTTCTTCCCAAAAAGCGCCAAAGGCGTTTTGCACGTCCACCAGTGCCGGGGCCCAATACGCCGGGTTTAGTGGTGACGGCGTCGCACGCAAAAGCCGTTCGGTCTGTCGATCACGTATACGCTTGTCGATCTCGCGGACCAGACCGTCAGCCCGCAGGAACTCTCGTTCTGCGATCTGGACGGGTGCGAGCAGCGTGTTCAGTTGTTGATTAATATCGGCGCGGGTTTTAGCGACTTCAGGCGCTTCGGGTTCGGCATTCTCGCCCTCGGGGACCGGACCCAAAGCGGCAAGCTGATCGCGCAACGCAGCGATGCGATCGGCGTTCAGGGTGCGCGCCGCCTCGAATTCAGACCGGTAGCCGACGACACGCGCGCGCATGCTTTCAAGTTCGGTGGTCGGGGTATCGACCTCTTCTACCGATTGTTCAGCCTTTACGGCGACGCTGTCCCACCGCTCCGCCGTTTCTTCGACGTCGGTCTGTGCGATGGCCGCGGTCGTCAGGCAAAGCGCCAAAAGACCGCTGGCCAGAAGCCCCCTGAGCGTGGCGTTCATTGGTCTTCGAAAACGCCGGGAATGGATTGTGGCGCACGGTCCAGCCAGCCTGGCACCGGCAGGTTCTTTTCGCGCAGGAATTCAGGGTTGAACAGTTTCGACTGATAACGCGTGCCAAAGTCACACAGGATCGTCACAATGGTATGACCAGGCCCCATATCCTTGGCCAGACGCACGGCTCCCGCCACGTTCACACCCGACGACGCGCCAAGGCACAGCCCTTCGTGTTGCAGCAGGTCAAAGACATAAGGCAGCGCCTCGGCGTCCGAGACGTTATAGCTGAAATCAGGCGTGAACCCTTCGAGGTTCTTGGTGATGCGCACCTGACCGATGCCCTCGGCGATCGATCCGCCTTCGGCAACCAGTTCACCCTTGGTGTAATAGTTATGCAGCGCGGCCCCATCGGGATCGGCAATCGCGATTTTCACGCCCTTGGGCTGCAACGCCATGCCGATACCGGCCAGTGTCCCGCCCGATCCGACCGCACAGCAGAACCCATCGACCTTGCCGCCGGTCTGTTCCCAGATTTCGGGGCCAGTGGTTTCAATATGCGCCTGACGGTTGGCAACGTTGTCAAACTGGTTGGCCCAGATCACGCCTTCGTTCGTCGTACGTGCCAGCTCGTTCGCAAGGCGCTCAGAATAGCGCACGAAGTTGTTGGGGTTGCGATACGGCGCGGCTGGCACCTGCACCAGCTCGGCACCGGCCAGACGCAGCATGTCCTTTTTTTCCTGACTTTGCGTTTCAGGAATGACAATGACGGTTTTGAATCCCATCGACGCGCCGACCAGCGCAAGCCCGATGCCGGTGTTGCCCGCCGTGCCTTCAACAATCGTGCCGCCGGGTTTTAACGTGCCGTTGGCGATGGCATCCTGAATGATGAACAGCGCGGCACGGTCCTTGACCGACTGGCCGGGGTTCATGAACTCTGCCTTGCCGTATATCTCGCAGCCAGTCTCCTCGCTCGCCTTGCGCAGACGGATAAGAGGTGTGTTGCCAATGGCCTGTGCCAGATCAGATGCGACGTGCATGGGATGCTCCTAAATCAAGTTACATCTGGTGTAGCTGCGGGCGCTTCCAACCTCAAGCGTTCCCGATGCCTTGCCAGCCAGTAAGCGGCGATCACCAAAGGCGCATTGGCAGCTTCAAGCTGATCAACCATTGTCATCAGCGCGTCGAACCCGACTAAATGTGACCGAATATCCTCGTTCTCGGTCTCAAGCCCATTTACGCCGGTAATTTCGTCGGGCAAATCGGCAAGCCCCAGATAAATATAAAAGAACTCCGTTGAATCCCCCGGGGAGGCATAGACCTCGGCGATCTTTTCCAGCTTGGTCAGGGACAACCCTGCTTCTTCGTGCGCTTCGCGATGTGCTGCGTCCTCTGGGCTTTCGCCGGGATCAATGCGACCCGCGATGGGTTCAAGTTGCCACTGCGCCCGGTCCCCCCGTGCTACAGGCCCCATGCGAAGCTGTTCGACCAGCATCACCCGATCACGCTGCGGATCATAGGGCAGCACCAGCGCTGCATCCGTTGCCACAAAAACCGCGCGCTCCAACACGTCGGTCATGTTGCCGTCGAACCGTTCATGCGCCAGATGATATTCGTTCAGCGCGAAATAATTGGTATAGGCGCGGTCGATCCGGTCGATCCGCACCTCGCCGCCCAACGTCCCCGCCCCGTGTTTCGACTGCTGCGCATTTATCTGCGCCGCGGCCCGCGATCGGATCATCGGGAACATCTGCGCCACACGGTCGGCGGAATAGACGCCAAAGTAATCCATCACCTCGCGGGCGGCAAAGCAGCTGAGCGCGCCCCATTCCGCCTGCCACTGTGACAGTGACCAACGATCGCGCGTGGTCCATTGTTCTGGCCGCGCGAAATACCCCAAGGCGCTGGCCCCGCTTTCCAGCATCACCTCTTGCAGATCGTAGGCGAAGCTGCCCTCGTAGAAATTCAACCGGTCCAGGTCATTTTGACCCAGCCCGCGAAGCAGCAAACCCTCGGCGCTTTGACCAGACGCAGGCACGATGCAGGGAAAAGGCCCTTCCACCACCGACAAGGCCACGTGATCGGGCAGGCAGTCCGGTGCAATATCCAACCGGTCCGAGGTGCGGCCCAGTACGATTTCAAGCAGGGGCACATGGCGTAGGGATCCATAAACGAAAAGATCTGTCATCGCTTCAAGGGAACCTTCTATCAATAAGGTTGGTCACGATGCCGCTGACGGCCCCGCCCAAAAGGACGACCGCGATAATCGGCACCGTCGCCATAATCAGAAAGTACTCTGCGCCGATACCGATCATCCCGACGAGCGCATCACCGACCCCGTCGAAACGATGCATCATCGCTTTCCCGATCATCTCGCGCCCGCTTTGCACAAACAGCCCCCAGAATACCAAAACCACCGCACCTGTCACGCCGTTGGTGATACCCTCTGATACGCCGCCGCCGGCACGGGATCCGATGACCCGCCATCCCACGACAAGCCCGAGGGCGATATTGGTGGGAATAAAATACCCGAACTGCGTCGACGTGGGCATCAATGGCATGATCATGCGCGACAGGGCATAGCCCATCAGTGCCAGACAAACGGCAGCGGTCAGACGGGCGGCGGTCGGCATCGGAACATCCTTAGACTACGAGCAATGCGCCCTTAGGCTGGGCGTTTCACCGTGATCTGTGTCACATCGCAATTGCCGCTGTCAAAGGTAGACGCGCATGAGGTCAGATAGAAATCCCACATGCGTTTAAAGCGTTCGTCGAACCCCATGCGAGCGATCTCGTCCCATTTTTCATTGAAGGTCCGATGCCAACGTCGAAGTGTTACATCATAGCTTTTTCCAAACTCAATAGAGTTTTCAATGGCTAATCCGGCGTTCTCAACCTGCTGCTTCAACACGGTGGGACTTGGGAGCATACCGCCTGGAAAGATGTATTTCTGAATGAAATCAACGCCTCGCTTGTAGACCTTCCAGCGCCGATCTGGCACGGTGATGATCTGCAACGTTGCTTGACACCCAGGTTTAAGACAGTCGTGCAAGGTATTGAAATAGGACGCCCAATACTGTTCTCCGACGGCCTCGAACATCTCGATGCTGGCAATACCGTCATAGGTGCCGCGTTCGTCGCGATAATCTTGAAGCTTAAACTCAACGACGTCTGATAAACCTGCGTTTTCTATACGTTCTTTGGCGTAGTTAAACTGTTCTTTGCTGATTGTCAGACAGGTCACCTTTAATCCGCGTTCCTTAGCGGCATATTCCGCAAAACCGCCCCAACCGCAACCGATCTCCAGCACGTGATCCCCAGCAGAGACCCCCATCTGGTCGACCATAGAGGCGTATTTCGCTGTCTGCGCTGCCTCCAGTGATTGGTGAACCCCATCTTCGAAAATTGCGCTGGAATAGGTCATCGTGTCATCAAGCCATAATTTGTAAAAATCATTACCCAAATCATAGTGATAGCTGATGTTCTTGCGTGCCTGCTTTTTGCTGTTGCGCTGCAACCAGAAGCGCAGGGATTCAAATTTACGGATCAGCCCCATACCGGGAAAGGAGTCGTAAATGTCCTCGTTCGCATGGGCGACGTCCATGAACGCCTGCAGGTCCGGCGTACTCCACCATTCATCAAGGTAGGCGTCGCTAAACCCAAGGTCACCCTCCCTGATAAGACGGGCGAACAAGTCATTGTTATGTATACGGATTTCCGCAACCGGCAAGGGGTTCTTACCAACCGCGCGAAAACACCGCCCGTCGGGCATAACAAAATCGACCTGCCCGTTTTGCATTTCTTGCGCCATCGCAAAAACACGCGAGAAATATCGAGGAAGGGCGGCCTGCCCCTCGGTGCTGGTCAAAATCATTCGCTCTCCTGTATGCGCTTGGACGCGTATCTTATTGGTTTATGGGTGTTACGTGGGAGATCCACGTTTCATGAGGGTTAAAAGTTTCGCCCCTTGTAGGTTTCCAGAGCCCGCTCACGCCCTTCATCCAGCGCAATGATCTTTTCGGGATAGTCATCTCGTGCCGACAAGGGCCAGCTGCGCGGGATTGCATCGAAAAACGCGAGCGCATCCTTATGTTGATTGGCCCGCCCCTCGGCGATCCAACGGCTGGCATAGTCTCTATTCTTATCAAATTTATCGAGCTGTGTCTCGGGGTTGAACACGCGAAAGTAAGGCGACGCATCTGGCCCCGACCCCGCCGCCCACTGCCACCCCATTGCGTTGCTGGCGGGATCCCAGTCGATCAAACAGTGTTCGAACCATTTTTGGCCGATCCGCCAATGGCACATCAGATGTTTCGTCAGATAGCTGGCAACGATCATGCGGCCCCGGTTGTGCATCCGTCCAGTCACGTACAGCTCGCGCATGGCGGCATCGACAAAGGGCTCGCCCGTGCGTCCCTGTTTCCAGGCGGTGACCTCGGTGCGGCGTTCGTCTTCGTTCCACGGAAAGGCATCCCATGCCTCGCGCCAGTTATCCGTCAGCATCCGTGGCGTGTGATACATCAGGTGGTACGCGAACTCGCGCCACACCAGTTCTTTCAGAAAGGTCTCTGCCCCTTGTTTGCCGTCATGCAGCGCGCGCTGGCCAGCGTGCCAACATTGGTGCGGGCTGATCTCGCCGAGAGACAGGTTCTCAGACAGGTTGGATGTGCCATCGGTGCCTGGAATATCGCGGTTTTGCTTATATCCTGCCACCCCATGGGCCATAAACGCCCCCAACCGCGACTGCGCAGCCTTTTCGCCGAGGCAGACAAAGGGGCGCACCACATCCGCACCACGGTCCATCGCGGCCTCCAAGCCCCAGCCTTCCAGCGCATCGCTTGCAGGCCATTCCTCCGGCGCGCACAGATCAGACGGCGCGGCCAGCGGTGGCTCAACATCGCGGGTTTTGACGTTGTTCCAGAACGGCGTGTACACCTTGTAGCAATCGCCTGCCTTGGTCTCTACGCTCCACGGCTCAAACATCACATGTCCGCCAAAGGACTTGGCATCAACGCCTTGGTCGCACAGGGTTTCTTTGATCTTGCTATCACGCTGTAAACTCGCCGGATCATACAGCCGCGACCAATAGACAGCACCCGCGCCTGTTTCCTTGATGAGGGTCTGCAACACGTCCAGCGCATCGCCTTCGCGCAGCACAAGCTTGCCGGATATTTCGCCCAGACTGTCGGCCAGCGCCCCGAGCCCCAGCCCGAGCCGCCATTTCGGCGCAGCGCCAAGGGCGTCGACCGTGGTATCCTTGATAAAGACGGGAATAACCGGACGGCCGGACTGCACAGCAGCGGACAAGGCGGGATGATCGCTCAGCCGTAGATCGCGGCGATACCAAAGAAGAATGGGGCTGTTGTCGGACATATCAAACTTTACGTTAAGGTGATGCAAAGCTAGCACGCCCCCCGTAACGTCAAGACCATAACAGTCCCTATTAACGCCAAACGGCGACCCACAGGGGCCGCCGCTCGGTAAATTTAACTTAGGGAATGCCGTTTCAGGCGTTCACATCGACCACCACACGGCCCCGGACCTGCCCGTTCAGGATGTCCGCGCCCAGTTTCGGCAAATCGCTAAGCGTTGCAGGCACAACCATATCTTCCAGCTTGGAGAGCGGCAGGTCTTTCCCAACCCGCTGCCATGCACGCAGACGGTTCTCGTAGGGCTGCATGACGGAATCAATGCCCAGCAGGTTCACACCGCGCAGCAGAAAGGGGATGACAGTGGCAGGCAACCCTGCCCCGCCCGCAAGACCAACAGCAGCGACCGAGCCGCCGTATTTCATCTGGCCCAATACCCGCGCCAGCATCTCGCCCCCAACGGCATCAATGCAGCCGGCCCAGGTCTCGGCCTCGAGCGGGCGCTTGACGGTTTCGTTCAGCTCTTCGCGCGCAACGATCTGGCTGACGCCGAGAGATTTCAGGTAATCCGCTGTGTCCGGGCGCCCGGTTACGCCAGCAACCTCATACCCCAAATTGGCAAGAATCGCGACTGCAACCGACCCGACACCGCCTGCGGCACCTGTAACCAGAACCGGCCCGTTGCCTGATACCAGCCCGTGATCCTCCAGCGCCATGACCGACAACATCGCGGTAAAGCCCGCTGTTCCTACAGCCATCGCTTGCCGCGTATCCAGCCCCTCGGGTAGGGGCACCAGCCAGTCGGCCTTGACCCGCGCCTTTTGCGAATAGCCACCCCAATGCGCCTCCCCCACACGCCAACCGGTCAGCACAACCTTGTCGCCGGGTTTATAGCGGTCATCGTCGGACGCTTCGACCGTGCCTGCAAAATCAATACCGGGGATGTGCGGATACTTGCGTACCAGTCCGCCACCGGGCCCGATGCACAGCCCGTCTTTGTAGTTCACGGTCGAATATTCTACCGCAACTGTCACGTCACCCTCGGGCAAACGGTCAAGGTCAATCTGGGTCACCTCGGCATGGGTCTTGCCGGTTTCCTCATCTTTGTTCACCATCAACGCATCAAACATCATATCTCCTGTCTCGGACCGCCGTTAAGGGCCCGCTTCATTTTGCCAGTAAACTCCGGGGAGTCCGAGGGGCTGGCCCCTCGGTCCCGAACGTTAAAGCTGCACGCCGCGGGTTTTGACCACCGACTCGCATCTTGCAAAATTAATGTCAGACATTTAAAGTTTTTCCAAATCATAAATGTAAGACAAATGAATACCACGCCAGAAACCGCCTCTGACCTGTCCAGCCAAATTGCTGCGAACATCCGCGATGCTATCATCAAGGGCGTGCTGATCGTGGACGAACGTTTGCCGTCTGAGGCAGAGCTTTCAGCCCAGTTCAATGTTTCGCGCGCGACAGTACGCGAAGCGCTAAAGCGATTGGCCGCGCAATCGCTGATACGCACACAACGCGGTGCCACAGGCGGTGCCTTCGTGAACCGCATTAGCTTTGAGGCCGCGCAAGCGCAACAGATCACGACCTCCACCCTGCTTTTGTCAATGAACGATGTCAGCTTTGAAACCGCTTGCGAGGCCCGTTTCGCGCTTGAGAGAGCCTGCGCGCCTTTATCGGCCGCCCGAAGACAAGACAGCCACCTAAGGGCGATGCAGGATGCGCTTGACGCACAATCAGCGCCGGCGCTGTCAGATGCAGGGTTTTGCGCTGCCGATGTGGCATTCCACCGCGCATTGGTCGACGCGGCGGGCAACCCGGTACTGTCTTACCAGCTCGCTGGCGCGGTTGAGGCAATGCAACCGTTGATGAACATGATTACCTTCACGGCGTGGTCCCGCGATGCAATCGTCGCGCGTCACCGCGAGATCGCCACCGCAATGACGACACGCGACGCTGCTGCCGTCGCGGCCGGACTGACGCTGCTTGAACAAGAGACCCAGGCCCTTGCCCGTACCGTCTTTGCCCGCCGCACCAAGCAGCCGAACGCGGCACCGTAACTGCTGCACTCCGCGGATTTTCATGGCTTTCCCCTTGCAAAGAAAGCCACGTCCCTTATATCTGAAGTGTCCTTAGGGACTATGGGTATAAACGCGCATGTAATAAGCGGTTCGGACCCGGGGGCGGTACCCGGCGACTCCACCAATCATCCTTCATTTGGGGATTATGGGGTCGAAACAGGATCGACGAACGTCTAAAGATGTAGCTTTATCTCGGCTGACTGCCACCGTTATCGGCGTAAAATGTACAATTGCAAATGACAATCGTGCTCCAATGGCGATGGCCGCGTAAGCGACCGGAACTATTGAAACTTAAGTCCTTGGGTTTAGCGACCTAAGGCGGGGTTCGCAGGTACCTGGCAACAGAAACCTGCACTTACCCCTCCCCGCCACTTTCTGATTTTTTTAAAACCTTGCGATCGCACGGCGCGGTGCCGGTTGACGCGCATGTCGCGCTGCCTTCGGCGAGGATTTTTTGCCATTTGGAAGCCGCTGGCGCGCTTGACCTCAGGCTCGGGTACTGCGACCTCTGACGTCAAGAATGTCGGGAGTATTTATGCGCAACAATAGCGAGCAATGCGGATGAGCGCCCCTGATATGCGCCTGATGGCGCGTGTGTTCGGGCGGATCGGGGTGTTGTCCTTTGGGGGGCCCGCGGCGCAGATCGCCTTGATGCACCGTGAGTTGGTGGACCGGCATCGGTGGTTATCCGAAGACAGTTTTTTGCGCGCCCTTTCCCTGTGCATGTTGTTGCCAGGCCCCGAAGCGATGCAGCTGGCGACCTACGCCGGATGGCGGCTGCGCGGTACCCTTGGCGGTTTGCTGGCCGGACTGCTTTTCGTGTTGCCGGGTGCGGCGGTCATTCTGGCGTTGGCATTCGGCTATGCGTATTTCGGGCAGATGCCTTTGGTTCAGGCCGCGTTTATGGGCATCAAAGCGGCTGTGATTGTCGTTGTTGTGCAGGCGCTGCGCAATCTGGGACGTAAAGCGCTGCACGGTCGTGAGGGGTGGATATTGGCCACACTGTCCTTTGTGGCGTTGTTTGCCTTTGGCGTGCCCTTCCCGCTGATCATTCTAACCGCCGGACTGTGGGGGGCCTTCAAGGCTGCTGATGGCGCGAGCCCTGTAGAAATTGACGCGGCACCCCCACACCCTGCCCGCCCCATCGGCGTCATCGCCCTTTGGGGCACGCTGTGGGCATCCCCGCTGCTGATCGTCTGGACGATGGGACATGAATTTCTGCTTCAAATCGGATTGTTCTTTTCAAAGCTGGCGGTGGTAACGTTTGGCGGGGCCTATGCCGTGCTGGCCTATATGGCGCAGACCGTGGTGCAGGATCACGGGTGGATCACCACCGAACAGATGATTGACGCCTTGGGGTTGGCCGAAACCACGCCGGGGCCGCTGATCTTGGTCACCGAATTTGTCGCCCTGCTTGCGGGTTTTGCGCAGGCAGGGCCTTGGGGTGCTGTATCTGCCGGAGTGCTGACGTTGTGGGTCACGTTTACACCTTGCTTTCTATGGATATTTTTCGCGGGACCGTATCTCGAGGTTATCTCGGCGCAGCCACGTCTGGCGGGGGCTTTGCGGGCGATTACTGCCGCTGTCGTTGGCGTAATTGCCAATCTGTCCGTCTGGTTCGCGCTGCATGTATTGTTCGAACGCGTGCTTCCCATGGCGCATCTTGCTGTACCGTTGCCTGATTGGTCCAGCTTTGATCCCGTGGCCGGCGCGCTGACGTTGATTGCGGCCGTGTTGATGTTGGCTTTGCGGTTCGGCTTTGTGTTGACCATGGCAGTGACGGCGATGCTGGCGCTCGGCTGGAACCTCTTGCTATAAATTTTTGCGCCCCCTTTTCACTGGTGTGAAATGCCGTATGCTACTGTCATCAACAAGGGCCGGAGAAGAAATAATGAGCCGAAGCATTGAGTATGGCAATCTGATGCACGATGCCATGCGCGGGTTAATTCGTCAGGTATTACTTGACGTTGCAGCCAATGGATTGCCCGGCAACCATCATTTCTTTATCACCTTTGATACCGCGCACCCTGATGCGGAGCTGGCGGATTGGCTGTCGGATCGCTATCCCGGCGAAATGACGGTGGTGATGCAGCACTGGTACGACAAGCTTGAGGTTACCGAGGAAGGGTTCTCGGTCACGCTGAACTTTGGCGATGCGCCGGAACCGATGTATATCCCCTATGACGCGATCCGAACCTTTGTGGACCCGTCGGTAGAATTCGGCCTGAAATTCGAGCAGCAAGAACCCGGCCAGTCGGACGAGGACGAAGACCTTCCCCAGCAGGACGAAAGCGAGCTTGAGGTCGAAGAAGAAGCCCCCAAAGCCGCTGAAGTCGTATCGCTTGACAGCTTCCGCAAGTAATCGTTCAGCCAGCCACAGTTAGCCTTGAGGTTAGCGCCATCGTCTCATTGCACCGCTGCCCCCCGCGGGGTAAACCCTGATCAGACATAAGCCCAAGATCAGGAGCCTTTTCATGGCCGATACCCGTACCGAAACCGACAGCTTTGGCCCATTGGAAGTGCCGTCCGATAAATATTGGGGCGCACAGACGCAGCGGTCGATCATCAACTTCCCTATCGGGTGGGAAAAACAGCCCGTGCCGATTATCCGTGCCCTTGGCGTGGTGAAAAAAGCCTGCGCGATGGAAAACCTGAATCAGGGCAATCTGGATCAGAAACGAGCCGACGCCATCACCGCCGCCGCGACCGAAGTGATCGAGGGTAAATTCGACGACAACTTCCCGCTGGTTGTCTGGCAGACGGGTTCGGGCACGCAGTCGAACATGAACGCAAACGAGGTGATTTCGAACCGCGCGATTGAAATGCTAGGTGGCGAGAAAGGGTCGAAAGATCCGGTACACCCCAATGACCACTGCAACATGGGGCAGTCGTCAAACGACACATTCCCCACCGCGATGCACGTGGCCATCGGCATGCAGGCCCGCGACGTGCTGCTGCCAGGCCTGCAAAAGCTCCATGACGCGCTGGCTGCAAAATCCGAAGAGTTCAAGGACATCATCAAGATCGGCCGGACCCACACGCAGGATGCGACACCGCTGACCTTGGGGCAGGAATTCTCGGGCTACACGCATCAGGTGAAAAAAGGCATCGAACGGGTAAACGCCTGTCTGCCCGACATCTACGAACTGGCCCAAGGCGGGACCGCCGTCGGCACCGGCCTGAACACCAAGAAAGGCTGGGCCGAGGCCGTGGCTGCACATATGGCTGACATCACCGGCCTGCCCTTTGTCACCGCCCCGAACAAGTTTGAATCACTGGCCGCCCATGACGCTATGGTCATGTTCTCGGGTGCGTTGAAAACCGTGGCCGGATCGCTGTTCAAGATCGCCAATGACATGCGTTTGCTGGGCTCTGGCCCGCGTTCCGGTCTGGGCGAATTGATCCTGCCCGAGAACGAGCCAGGATCGTCGATCATGCCAGGCAAGGTGAACCCGACGCAAGCCGAGGCGCTGACCATGGTGTGTGCGCACGTGATGGGGAATGACGCGGCAGTCGGTTTTGCCGGTTCGCAAGGGCACTTCGAGCTCAACGTCTACAACCCGATGATGAGCTATAACGTCTTGCAATCCATGCAGCTTTTGGGCGACAGCGCGTCGGCCTTTACCGACAACATGGTTGTTGGCACGCAAGCAAATATCGAACGTATCGACAAGCTGATGAAAGAAAGCCTGATGCTGGTGACAGCGCTGGCCCCTACCATCGGCTATGACAACGCGACCAAAGTTGCGAAAACTGCCCACAAAAATGGCACGACCCTCAAGGAAGAAGCAATCGCCTTGGGCTTTGTCGATGCCGAAACATTCGACCGCGTGGTGCGGCCGGAGCAAATGATCGGACCAAAAGAATGAGCGCCCCCATCAACCTCAACAAGGTCAAGAAAGAGCGCAACCGCGCGTCTCGAAAGGCCCGCGCTGATGAAAATTCAGTGCAGTTCGGCCAGAAGAAGGACCAGAAGGAAGTTCTGAAAGAACGTCTGGCTCAAATCTCGCGTAATTTGGAAGCTCACAAGCGCGAAACATGAGCGCGAGACCTGTAAAACATTCGGTGACCCTTCGGGGTCACCGCACGTCGATCTCGCTGGAGGATGAATTCTGGCAGGAATTGCGTAGTCTTGCGCAAGAGATGGACATGCCGATCAACGCGCTGGTCGCACAGATCGATGCCGAACGCGGCGTAGAGGCAGGATTGGCATCTGCGATCCGCGTCTACGTCTTGCGCGCGCTCAAGGAGCGTATGGCAGCTTCGTAGGGCACTCGAGATCGGGGCAACCGCAAAGGGCCAGCGTTTGATCGCAATCAAACACCGGCCCTATTTTTTTAGTCTTCAAACAATCTTAAGCGACGGATGCGTCGTAAATCTTGGTGATGTTCTGACCCAATGCTGCGTTGAACTCGGCATCGGTCATCTTGACGTTCAGCCCTTCTGTCAACGCCCGCGAAAAGCTGGCGATCATCTTGGGGTTCTGGGTCAGGCGAACGCAGGCTTCTTCGGTCGAATAACCACCTGACAGCGCAACCACACGCAGAACGTTCGGCTGATCGGCAAGGCTGTCGTAAAGGCCTGCGGTCTCTGGCAGGGTGACTTTCAGCATCACCAATTCGTCGACGGAAAGCTCCGCCAGATGCTTTTCAAGCTCGGACTTCAGGATCGTTTCGCATTCCGCTTTGCTGTCCGAATGAATGTTCACCTCGGGCTCGATGATCGGGACCAGACCGGCGGCGCACACGGTTTTAGCGACGGCGAATTGCTGCGCCACAACCGACGCAATGCCTTCGGGGCTGGCGGATTGGATGACCGACCGCTCCTTGGTGCCAAAGATACCTGCGGCTTTCGCGCGCGCCAGCAGATCAGCAAGCTCGGGCATGGGTTTAAGCAGCTGCACGCCGTTTGCTTCGTCTTCCAGACCTTTGTCGATCTTGAGGAAGGGCACGACGCCGCGGTCTTCCCACAGCAGCTGTGCCACGGGTTTGCCGTTGATCGAATTGTCCATCGTGCGCTCGAACAGGATCGCGCCCAGAACTTTATCAGAGGTGAAATCATCGGCCAGAATGATCCGCGCGCGCATGTCGTGCATGGCTTGAAACATCTCGGCGTCGCCGGAATAATCAGCAGGTTCAACGCCATAGAGGCTTAGCGCCTTTGGGGTCGATCCGCCCGACTGGTCCAATGCGGCCACAAACCCCTGCCCTGTTTCCATTTGTGTGCGCTGTGCGTCTGTCGTGGTCATGATGATCCTGGCCCTTATTGATTCCGTCGTGTGTCCGTTTAGCGCATCTATTCCCGCGATGATATATCGTTAGCGCCGGACAAAACGCAGCAAAATGCCATCTTTTGACCGAACCGTCAGATGAGCGACCGGAACAGGTGGCTTTTCGCCGACAACCTCAATGCGGTAGTCGCGCAAGATGCGCGACAAGATCAATGGCCCCTCTACCATGGCAAACCCTGCGCCCGGACAGACCCGCGCACCGGCGCTAAAGGGCAGATAGGCCTCGCGCTGGCATTTCTTGCCGTTCTCGCTGTGCCAGCGCGCCGGATCAAACCCGTCGGGGTTGTCCCACAGACGTTCATGCCGGTGCAGGTGCCACGGGCTGATGACCACTTGCGCCCCCCGCGCCACTTGGCGATCCCGAAAAGTCGCGGGGCAGCTTGCCTCGCGCACCATCATCGGAACGGGCGGATACAGCCGCAGCGCCTCGCGGAAAACATCACGGCTTTGCCTTAGCTGCCCCATGACAGCAAAATCACACTGGTCGATCACCTGCGCCTCGTCGGCCAAACGGTCCTGCCAGTCGGGATGCGTCGCGACCAGATACATCGCCCAAGCGAGAGCCGATGCACTGGTCTCGTGGCCGGCAAGAAAGAAGATCGCGACCTGATCGACCATCTCGTCCGTGGTGAAGGTAGAGCCATCTTCGGGGTCAGGGGTCGTCATAATCTTGGTCGCCAGATCGTCTGGTGCGGTGCCTGCCTTGATCTCCTCCATGCGCTGCGCTGTCAGTGCGGTGATCAACTGACGGATCTTGGCAGCGCTGCGTTTTGTATCTTGTCGAAACAGACGCGGCAGCCAACGCGGCAACGGGACAAACGCCGCGATGTTCAGGATCGGTTGGCTGCGCTGGTAGGTTTTGAATTCGTCAAAGACCTCGCTGGCCATATGGTGTTCAATGGGAATCGAAAACAGCGTGCGAAAGATCACATCCGCTGCCGCGTGGCTCGTCTGTGCCTCGGCCTCTAGGGGTTCGCCATCATGGGGGGCCAGCCGCGCCGCCGCCGCCTCTGCCGCGTCCCAGATCGCGGGGAATGTTTCGCGCAAGCGCCCACCTTCGAACGCAGGATCAATGATACGCCGCTGGCGCTTCCAGGTTTCACCGTTGGTCAGGAAAACTGAGTTGCCAAGCAGCGGCCGCAACCCTTCGCTGATCCGGTTGGACTTGGGGTAGTCGTCGGGGCGCGTCTTGAGCACGGTCTGGATCAGATCGGGTTGGTTGATCAGATAGCTTCGGAAAAATGGCGTTTTGAATTCCGCCATCCACGCACGATACAGCCGCGCGGGCTGCGCGGACAGGATGTCTTGCCGGAATAGCTTGGCATAGCGCCAAAGAGACACTTTCGCGGGCCGGCTTTCGGGTTTGGGCGGCAGTGTCATGGCGCGGTCGAGGTGAATTTATTCACCGGTTTCACGATGCGGGATCGCGACGCGGGACGTTCGGCATAGCGTTCGGCCAAACTGTGCGGGCCGGCGGTGATCTGGAAATAGTCATAGTCCTTGGGCGCATCAAAGGCACAGAGGTATTGGAAATGCAGCCGGAAGAAGCGCCAGCGCAGCGCCTTCCAACGCGCCGGGGTCAGCGATTGCGTGAAGGCTGCAGAGAACACCAGCGGCCAGCGTTTATCTTCGGGGGCCACGCCCGACACTGCAACCGGATCGCACAGCGCAAATGCACAGCCGTCGCCGGGGGCAGTCACGTCGACCCAGGTAAGCGCGGCGCATCGCGAAAGATAGCGTAGATCGGCGCGCAGACGGTGGGCATCCCGCAGGAAAGACACCATCGGGACCACCTGCCCCAATGTCATAAAGGCCAGTTTCGGTCCCTCTGCCGGTACCCTGCCCGCGCGGATCAGGTCGGCAAGGATCGACACCCCCAGATGCGCGCCCGACGAATGGCCCACAACCAGCACCTCGTCCACGCCAGACTTCAGCGCCTGCACGATTGCATCGCCAAATTCGGTCATGCGGGTTTCAAGCGCGGGCGGGTTTGCCCCCCGCGTCGCAGCCCCGAAGGCATAGTCATGCATCAGATAGTAGGCATAGAACTTGCCATCATGCTTTTTGAACCACCGCAGCACCTGCCAACCAAGGCCAACACCAAGTGCGGCGACGATGCCGTTGAACCACGCGGGCCCGCCAAAGAATGTCAACGCGGTGTACAAAAGCTTGCCCGCAAGTACAGCGATCAGTAGTTGCAGCAACAGCATCGCAACTGGATAGAGCGCCGCGATCACCGGCCCCTTGCGCAATTGCATCAACCGCCACAGCGCACCAGAGGCGATATACACCCACGCCGTTTGCACCAGCTGCCCATAGGTCGCGAGGATCGAGTTGCTCATGGAGATGCGCACGATGTCGGACCAGACGAGCACCTCGACCTTGGTCTCAACATCAACGCCATCGATATGGGCGGCGACGTTCCAACCATAGTTCCCGCCCTCCGTTTTGGGCGACAAGGCAATCTGATAATCCGATATCCGCGCCTGTTCGCCGCCTTCCTTGCGGTAAAGCTCGCGGTAGCGGCGCGGATGAATGGGGTCATAGCCCGGGATATAGAAAACCCGTCGCGTTTTGACTGTCTGCTCTATGTTCTCGGCCATCGTTCACCCTGTATTTCACCGCAGCTTAAACAGGTTTTCCGGCAAGAGTAAGGCGCTTAACCCAAGGATCCCAAGGCAGGAAATGTTTCCAGAAGCCAGAAAGAGAAAGTCGTGAATGCGCCCGTCAGCAACGCCAGCCCGACCACGATCAGCAATATGCCCATGCCCCGTTCAATCAGCCGCATATAGGGTTTAATCCGGTTCATCAGGCGCGTGGCGCGGGTGATGAACATCGCGGCCAGCAAGAACGGAATACCAAGCCCCGCCGCATACACACCAAGCAGCAAGGTGCCACGTGTCACAGATGCTTCGGAAGCCGCAAGCGACAGGATCGCACCAAGCTGTGGCCCGATGCAGGGCGTCCAGCCAAAGGCGAAAGCGAGGCCCAGAATATAGGCACCAAAAGACGTGCCGCCCTTGTCACCAGCATCCAGACGCGCCTCTTGGTCCAGAAACGGAATACGGAACACGCCTAGAAAGTGCAGCCCGAAGATGATGACGACGATGCCAGACAGTCGCGCAAACAGAACCTGATTTTGCAGGAAGAACGCCCCGAAAATCGACGCGGTAAAGCCAAGGATTAAAAAGACTGTACTGAGCCCCATGACAAAGAACAGCGCCGCAATCACCGCCTTGCGTCGCGCAGCTGCGACCGACGACATGTCGTTCAAGGTCACGCCGCTCATATAGGCGAGGTACGGGGGCACGATGGGCAAAACGCAGGGGCTCAGAAAACTGATGATCCCTGCGGTCAGCGCGATGAGTATGGCGGGCAAAAGTCCCGCGTCGATCAGGTCAAATCCAAACATGACCCAAGCCTTAATCTGCTTTGTCCAGCGCGTCACCTGCTGTTGCGTGTGAACCCTGTCACAAGGTTGTGGACGCGCTGAAACATGTCGCCTATTTGGAACTTATGACAGATAAAAACTTTCTCGATGCGACGGGGCTGCTGTGCCCTCTTCCCGTCCTTAAGGCGCGTAAACGCCTGCAATCACTGGCTTCTGGCGATTTGCTGACGGTTCACGCAGATGATCCAGCCGCGATTATCGACATTCCACATTTCTGCGCCGAGGCAGGTCACAGCCTTGAAACTGCGCTGATGGACCAAACGCCGCAGGCCTATGTAATCCGCAAAAAGTAAACGCAGGTTTAATCGAAAACAAAAAAGGCAGACCCGAAGGTCTGCCTTTTGTCGTTTTAGTGTTCCGCATTGGAGGGCACGGTACTTAGCCGCCCAAGGACCACCAGCCGCGCCGCTTTGGCTTGGCGGGTTTTTCGGGCTGGGCCTGCGGGGCCACCTGAGGCTGCGGCACTTCGGTCATGGGGGGCTCCGGCTGAATTTCCTGCGCGACAGGAATTTCAGTAGGGGTGCTGTCGGGCACCTCAGTCGGGGCCGGCGTTGGCTCTACCTCGGCAGGCTGCGACGGCTGCGCGGGGGTCGGTTCCGGCGTCGGGATCGGCGTCGGTTCCTTTGCGGGCTCAGGCGTCGGCGCGTCGGGCGTTACCTCTGGCTCTGGCTTGGGCTCTGGGGCTGGCTGCTCTTGCGGAGTAGGCGTTTCCTCGGGCTTTGGCGCGTCTTCAGCGGCATCGACGGGCGCAGCTTTGGGCTTGCGCGTGCGGGTCCGCTTGGGCTTGGGCGCTTCTTCTGCTGCGTCAGCATCCGAAGGTGCCGCATCAGCGGCGTCGGATGTCTTGGCGTCCGTATCTACCGGCGCTTCTGCCGCGGCATCTGCCTTGGGTTTGCGGGTTCGGCTGCGGGTGCGCTTGGGTTTGTCCTGCGCTGTGGCGTCGTCGTTCGTCGCCTCTGCAGGAACGTCGGCTTTCGCCTCTACGGTGGCGTCCGATTTATCCGCATCGCTGGAGCTATCGTTGTCACCGTCGGAATCGGTATCATTGTTGTCACCGTTGGCCGCATCATCGCCGTTAGCCTTGCCACCCCGACGCCGACGACGCCGACGACGGCGCTTGGGTTTGCCCTCGGCATCGTTGTCATCGTCAGACCCGCCCTGCTGGTTCTGCGTGCCATTGCCATTATCCGTGGGCTCGGCGTCGGTTGTTTCAACCTCGGCCTCTGCCTCTGTAGCAACCTCGAGTTCCATATCATCGATCTCGTCCATGATAGATGTATCCACCGACACCACATGTTCAATCGGCGTTACAACCCGTGTCGCGGTCTTGAACTTTTCAAGCGAGAAATCGGGGCTGACCAAAGCAGGGTCGCCTTCGATGCGAACGGACATGCCGTAGCGCCCTTCGATATGGGCGATATGTTCACGCTTTTGGTTCATCAGGAAGTTGGCGATTCCCACGGGCGCGGTGATCAACACTTCGCGCGACCGTTTGCGGGTGCCTTCTTCCTCGATCTGGCGCAGGATCGACAACGCGAGGTTGTCGTCCGACCGGATCAGACCAGTGCCGTGGCAGGCGTGGCACGGCTGTGTCGTCGCCTCGATCATGCCGGGACGCAAACGCTGGCGCGACATTTCCATCAGGCCAAAGCCCGAAATACGGCCAACTTGAATACGAGCACGGTCGGTTTTCAGCTTATCCTTCATCAATTTTTCGACGGCGGCGTTGTTACGACGCTCGTCCATGTCGATAAAGTCGATGACGATCAGACCGGCGAGATCGCGCAAGCGCAGCTGGCGTGCGACTTCGGCAGCGGCTTCAAGGTTGGTCTTGGTCGCGGTCTGTTCGATGGACCCTTCCTTGGTCGCCCGGCCCGAGTTCACATCGATCGCAACTAGCGCTTCGGTCACACCGATAACGATATACCCGCCTGACGGTAGTTGAACCGTGGGGTTGAACATGCCCGACAGGTAGCTTTCGACCTGATAGCGTGCGAACAGCGGCAGCGTTTCGCTGTAAAGCTTCACGTTCTTGGCATGGGACGGCATGATCATCTTCATGAAGTCCTTGGCGATGCGGTAGCCGCGTTCGCCTTCGACAAACACCTCGTCGATCTCGCGGTTATAAAGGTCGCGGATCGAGCGTTTGATCAGGTCGCCTTCTTCGTAAATCTTGGCCGGCGCGATGGATTTCAGCGTCAGCTCACGGATCTGTTCCCACAGGCGCTGCAGGTATTCATAGTCGCGCTTGATCTCTGCCTTGGTGCGCTGTGCGCCCGCGGTGCGTACGATCAGACCGGCACCCTTGGGCACCTGAATTTCGTTCGCGATCTCTTTCAACTTCTTGCGGTCCGCCGCGTTGGTGATCTTGCGGCTGATGCCGCCCCCACGTGCAGTGTTGGGCATCAAAACGCAGTACCGGCCGGCGAGCGACAGATAGGTTGTCAGTGCGGCACCCTTGTTGCCGCGTTCTTCTTTTACGACCTGCACCAGCAGGATTTGACGGACTTTTACGACTTCTTGGATCTTGTAACGCTTGGGCCGTGGCTTGCGGGCGGTACGCAGATCGTCGTGATCATCGTCATCCGCTACGGATTCGATGCTGTCATCCTTGGCGGACGCGTCGGTGGCTTTGGGATCGTCGTCACCGTCATCCGCATCATCGCTGTCATCGCGATCATTGTCATCGGACTTGGCCGCGTCGCCGTTTGCATCAGCTTGTTCGCCAGCGGCGGTATCGTCGTCCTGTGCAGGCTCTTCGACGGGCGTTTCACCGACCCGCTCCATCGGAGAGGAGCCTTCTTCGTCGTCCAGGTCCACGGTCTGCATGCCGTTGATCTGATCGCTGTCTGTGGTGTCCGCGTCTTTGCTGACAGTGGCATCATCAGACACGGTGTCTTCGGCCTTGGTCTTGCTGCGGCTGCGCGAACGGGTGCGGCGCTTGGGCTTTTCGTCTTCGTCTTCTTTGGCGGCCTGCGCTTCGGCGTAGGCGCGCTCTTCCTCCATCAGCGCCAAACGGTCGGCGACGGGGATCTGATAATAATCAGGGTGAATTTCTGAAAAGGCGAGGAAACCATGACGGTTGCCGCCATAATCCACGAACGCCGCTTGCAACGAAGGTTCAACCCGCGTGACTTTCGCGAGGTAGATATTGCCGGCTAGCTGGCGTTTATTCTCTGATTCAAAGTCAAATTCCTCGACCTTGTTTCCGTCGACCACAACAACGCGAGTTTCCTCAGCGTGGGTGGCATCGATAAGCATTTTCTTAGGCATAAATCCATTTTGCACAGCTGCGCAGACAGCAAGCCCGGTGGGGCGCTGCGAGGCAGGATATGTCTTGTCAGGGCGATGGGTGACGCGGCTAAAACAGGGCCCCTAAGGCCGCCTGTCTGTCTGCTCTTGGCGTCTGCGCGCGTCATCGCGGTTCTTCTCCGACATGGGTGCTGCGTAACGCGCCCCCATATCCACTAATTAACTGCAACTGACCGGGCAAAGGCACGGCCTAATCGTCAGCGGTTCTTGAGCCTTTTTTAAGGGCCTAATCGGTCTGCCTGGTCACCACATGCCGGGGAACCGAGGCATCGAAACTGTCTGGGGTCTGGTTTGCCATCCAAAGAGGCAAACAGCCCTTCCTACAATTAACGGCAGAAGGGACCAAATGACAATGGGAAATCGCGTATTGCGGTTCTACAGCTACGCGATAGTAGAAGGTGTACCCACGCCTTGCGCCCTTGCTTGACAAGGGTCTGCGCTATGGGAAATGCTCGGTCAGCGGGATTACGCCGCGCTGCGTGCTGCCTGACGTTTGCACAAAATAAGACACATAAGGATGATACGAATGCATATTTCCCTGCGCACAGCGCTTTGCCTACCCTTTTTAGCGCTGGCCGCCTGCGAAGACATGAGCGCCACAGGCAGCAGTGATCCTCAGGGCCCTTCAAAACGCAGCTGCATCCGCGCAGTAGAAACGCACACGGGCATTTCAGGTGCGTCGATCAACACGACCATCCCGATTGTCGAAACCGGCCAGCATATCATCGACCTGCCAGGCAGCCCGTCCTGGACCTGCTACACCGATGAAACCGGTGCAGCACGTGAGTTGATCGAAACGCGACTTGGCTGACCTAGCCCCCGTTTGCAGCGCTCAGAGATAATCCGAGCGTTGCAGGCCGTACTTTGCCATCTTTTCGTTCAGGGTCCGGCGTGGCAGGCAGAGTTCTTCCATAACGCTCGCAATGGACCCTTTGTGCCGGCGCATGGTGTTGTCGATCAACATACGCTCGAACGCTTCGACATACTCTTTCAGCGGTTTGCCGTCCGTGGTCATTACCGGCTGCATCTCTTCGTGGTCGGACATCAACAACGACGCAATAGAACCGGACCCGCGACGCGACTGCAAAACAGCGCGTTCGGCTACATTAATCAGCTGGCGCACGTTACCGGGCCAAGGCGCTTGCAACAGTTGCGCGGCCTCTTGTGCTGAAACCTGCGGCGTCTCGCAGCCGTATTCATCCGCGAATTCTTCGGACAGACGGGTGAAGAGCGTCAGGATATCCTCGCCCCGCTGGCGCAGTGGCGGCACAGTGATGCGCAGGGCGGCCAAACGGTAGAACAGGTCAGAGCGCAGCGCATCTTCGGACGTACGTCCGGCCTCTTGCAGGTTTGAAATCGCAACGATACGGGTTTCCGCAGGCGTGCCCTGATCGTTGATCGCACTTAGCAACCGCGCTTGCAGCGTCTCGCTCAGCGCCTCGATACCCTCAAGCACCAAAGTCCCACCGCGTGCTTCTTCGATCGCGGGAAGCTGGGCATCTTCGGGCATCATCGGGCCGAACAAACGTTTGCTCAGTGCGTCTTCTTCCAGCGCGCCGCAACTGACCAAGACGAATTTTTTACCTGCCCGCGATCCCACAGCATGCAAAGCGTGCGCCACCAGTGTCTTGCCTGTACCGGTCTCACCGTCGATCAACACGTGCCCATCGGCCTGCCCCAGATCCAGAATATCCTCGCGCAAGCGTTCCATCACCGGCGAGCCACCGATGAGCTTTTTCATCAGCTGACTGCCATCCGACAGTTCGCGGCGCAGGGCACGGTTGTCCATCACCAGCCGGCGTGCGTTGGTCGCCTTTTTGGCCAACTCGCTCATCCGGTCGGGATTGAACGGCTTTTCCAGAAAATCAAACGCGCCGACGCGCATGGCTTCTACCGCCATCGGCACATCGCCGTGGCCGGTGATCATAATCACGGGCAACGCGCTATCGGTGCCCATCAGCTTTTTCAGAAACTGCATCCCGCCCATACCGGGCATCTTGATGTCAGAAATAACGATACCGGGATAGTCGGGCCCCAAGGTCTTTAGCGCATCCTCGGCGCTGCCGAAGGTTTCGGTGTCATACCCCGAAAGCGCCAGCCACTGGCTGATCGACTGACGCATATCTTGTTCATCATCAACGATCGCGATTTTCATTACCTGAGCCATTGGTTTACTCTGCCGCCTGTGTCTTCTCTGTGCTGTCCATGATGGGCAGCTGCATTTCAAAAACCGCACCGCCATGCTGGCCGTTGCGGGCTGTCAGCCTGCCCCCCAGATCGGATACAATACCCGACGAGATCGCAAGCCCCAGCCCGACACCATCGCCGGGCTGTTTGGTCGTGTAAAACGGCTCGAACAGGCTATCGAGATCTTCGATCCCGGGGCCATTGTCGCGCACGGTAAGCGTCGCCGTCTCACCCGCTGATAGTATAATCTCTACCGTCGGGTTTCGTTCCGATTTGGTGGCATCCAATGCGTTGCGCAAGAGATTGACCAGTACTTGTTCGATCCGCATGCGATCGCCCATCACCTGCACCGGGTCTGACGGGAGGATACGATTGATCTGCACCTGACGTTGACGTAGCTGCGGTTCCATCATTGACAAGGCTGAGCCAAGGGCTTCCTCCATATCAAAGGGGGAAAACTGCTGCTGGCCCTTGCGCGCATAGCTTTTGAGCTGCCGCGTGATGGCCCCCATACGTTCGATCAGATCGTCAATACGCCCGAAAGATGCCAGCGCTTCCTCAAGCCGATTGCGCTGCATCAACAGCCGCGCCCCCGCCAAATAGGTTTTCATTGCCGCCAGAGGCTGGTTCAATTCGTGGCTGACAGCAGCCGACATTTCGCCCAAGGCAGCAAGCTTGCTTGATTGTTCCAGCGTTTGCTCGGCCACGGCCAGTGTTTGTTGCACCCGTTTGCGTTCCGCCACCTCGCGTTGCAGCGCCGCGTTCAACGCACGCAGTTCTGCGGATTCACGCTGGAACAATGCTGCACGTCCCGCCGTCCGGCGGCTTAGGGCATAGAAGGTCAACGCCAGCAGGATCGCAAAGCCCATTACCTCGAGCGCGAGCACCCCGTTCACCTTTTCGCGCACAGAGGCATAGGTGGTATAGCTGGTGATCCGCCAACCCCGAAACGGTATCCGCGACGATAGACGCATCACCGCCTCGCCTTGCAGATACGCATCGGCAGGCAGTGCGGTCCAGTCGGCGGTGGCCTTGATGGCCCGTTCAATCGCGCTTTGCGGGGTCTGGTTCGACAGCGCTTCGCTTTCGGTCAAGCCGCGCCAACGCGGTTCGGTCGCCATGATGATATCGCCGGTGCTGTCGGTCACGATCACCGCGTCCGAAATACCCGCCCACGCCCGCTCAAACCGCTGCAAATCGACTTCGGCCGCGATCACACCAAGGTTCGTCCCCGCTTCGTGGATGCGGCGTGAATAGAAAAAGCGATAGCCACCGGTATCGCGGGGGATCACGCTGAAGACGGTAGAATTAGAGCGTAACGCATCCACGAAATACGCTTCTTGGCGGTGCGACGCCCCCAGCCGGTTGCGGTCGGTCGCGGCGACCGTGCGCCCGTCGATGTCGTAGAGCATCAAGGAGGCAGCCCCGATTTCCTCTACGAAAGAGATCAACCGCTGGGTCGATAGGGAATAATCAGATCGGGTCAGCGCCTCTATCAAGGCGGGGTCGCGCGATAACAACTGCGGTACAATCGCGTTCTGGCGCAGTTCTGCCAGCAGGTTGCCGCTGTAGAGGGCGATCCGAAGCTCGGCGCGATTGCGCGTGCTTTCGGTAAAACGGTCCGTCAGCAGCTTGTTGGTGATCGAAATCGTGACAACCGCAAAGACCAATAGCAAAGCAACCGCCAGCCGGACGCGCCAGCTGACAGATATAGTGGCTTCACGAGAGGACGCAGACCGGAACATGCCGGCAATCTACGCGTCCTCACCGTGGCACTCAAGTCACGCTGTGACCACAGACCCTGCCAATGCGCGGAAGAGCGCCGCCCCGTCCGTGCCACCATGCCCCGCATCCGCAGCGCGTTCAGGGTGGGGCATCATCCCCAGCACACGACGGTTGGACGACAGGATACCTGCAATGTCCGACTGCGACCCGTTGGGGTTGTCGCCATAGGTAAAGGCCACGCGATCCTCGCCATGCAGCTTGGCGATCGTATCGCCATCAGCAAAGTAGTTGCCGTCATGGTGCGCAATCGGGATATCGATCATCGCGCCGGCATCATACCCCGAGGTGTAATCACTGTCCGCCGTCGCCACGCGCAATGGCACGGTGCGGCAAATGTATTTAAGGCCTGCGTTGCGCAGCAAGGCACCGGGCAGCAAACCTGTTTCGGTCAGCACCTGAAAGCCGTTGCAGATGCCCACCACATAGCCGCCACGCTCCGCATGGGCCGCCACTTCGCGACAAATCGGAGAGTTCGCCGCAATCGCGCCGCAGCGCAGATAATCCCCGTAAGAGAACCCACCGGGTACGCCGACAATATCGACCCCGTCGGGCAGGCTGGTATCTTTATGCCAGACCATCGACACTTTGGCACCGACCGCCTTGAAAGCCACCGCCAGATCGCGGTCACAGTTAGAGCCCGGAAAAACGATGACCGCTGCGTGCATCAGCCCATCTCCACTGTGTAGGATTCGATCACAGTATTTGCGAGCAGCTTTTCACACATCACTTCGACATCCGCCTGCGTCGTGCCGTCGTTCAGATCCAGCTCGATCACCTTGCCCTGACGCACACCGTTCACGCCATCAAAGCCCATCGCCCCCAATGCGTGGCGCACGGCCTCGCCTTGCGGATCCAGAACACCGTTCTTCAACATCACATGCACCCGTGCTTTCATGGCGCGTCCCCCTGCTTCATTTTGCAAAATAAACTCATCTCCGACATCAGCCTAGTTGATCAACGTCGGTTTCATCATCGGTGTCGACGTCTTGGGCATGACCCCCAAACGTCGGGCGACTTCGGTGTAGGCATCCGTCAGCGACCCCAGGTCGCGACGGAACACATCCTTATCCAGCTTCTGACCGGTTTCGATATCCCACAGACGGCAGCTGTCTGGGCTGATCTCGTCGGCGACGATCAGACGCTGGAAATCGCCTTCGTAGATGCGCCCGACCTCAATCTTGAAGTCCACAAGCCGGATCCCCACCGCCATCATCACACCGGACATGAAATCATTAACCCGCAGTGACAGGCTCAGGATGTCTTCCATGTCCTGTTGGCCGGCCCAGCCAAAGGCCGCGATATGTTCCTCGGTGACCAGCGGATCGCCAAGGTCATTGTTCTTATAGTGATATTCCACGATCGGGCGCGGCAATTGCATGCCTTCGTCGATCCCCAACCGCGTGGACAGATCACCAGCGGCATAGTTGCGCACCACGATCTCAAGCGGGATGATCTCTGCCTGACGGATCAACTGTTCGCGCATGTTCAGACGCTTGATGAAATGCGTCGGCACGCCGATGTTGTTCAAGCCCGTCATAAAGAATTCGGACAGACGGTTGTTCAGCACGCCTTTGCCTTCGATCACGGCCTTTTTCTCGGCGTTAAAGGCGGTTGTGTCGTCTTTGAAGTGCTGGACAATCGTCCCCGGTTCCGGCCCCTCATAGAGGATCTTTGCCGTACCTTCATAGATTTTCGTGCGACGGGCCATGCACATCCCTTCCAGACAACGGACCGGTTGGAATACCCATCGGCCTTTTCTAGCCTGTCACATAGTCCAAGCGCCCCTGCCGCGCAAGCACGCGCCCTGCCCTCATGGCAGCCATGCATGTAGAAACTATGGCGCGGCCTCATGACCATCATGAGAATAATGAAGTTGCTTCATGCCAGTTGTTGTGGGAAACGGCAAAATCACCCCTTTAGCGGAGCTTTTCATGTCCAATCCTCTTACCGATCTTCTGGCTGAAAAAGGCACGCTGCTGGCCGATGGTGCCACTGGCACGAACCTGTTCAACATGGGCCTGATGTCCGGTGACGCGCCAGAGATGTGGAACACGGAACAGCCGCAAAACATCATCAAGCTATACCAAGGTGCGGTTCAGTCGGGCAGCGATATCTTCCTGACCAACTCTTTTGGCGCGAATGCCTCGCGGTTGAAACTGCACAACGCTGAAAAGCGCGCTCATGAGCTTAGCCGCGTCTCTGCCGAACTGGCGCGTGAAGTTGCCGACAAGGCCGGCCGCAAGGTGATCGTCGCAGGCTCCGTCGGCCCCACCGGCGAAATCATGGAGCCGGTTGGCCCGCTCACTCACGCGCTGGCGGTCGAGATGTTTCACGAAACTGCGGACGGGCTGAAAGCCGGTGGTGCCGATGTGGGGTGGCTTGAAACCATCAGCGCCCCCGAAGAATACCGCGCCGCCGCCGAAGGGTTCAAGCTCGCGGGCCTTGATTGGGTCGGCACGATGAGCTTTGACACCGCGGGACGCACCATGATGGGCATGACATCCGAGGCGATGGTCGACATGGTGCACGAGCTAGACTATGGCCCGCTGGCCTATGGGGCCAACTGCGGCACCGGGGCGTCGGACGTGCTGCGCACAGTGCTTGGCTTCGCTTCCAAAGGCATGCCAACGCCGATCGTGTCCAAGGGCAACGCCGGCATCCCCAAATACGTCGAAGGCCACATCCACTATGACGGCACACCCGAACTGATGGCCGATTACGCCGAAATGGCCCGCAATTGCGGCGCATCGATCATTGGAGGTTGCTGTGGCACCATGCCGGAACATCTGGTGTATATGCGTGCAGCACTCGACAGCCGCCCCAAGGGCGACGCTCCCACGCTGGAACAGATCGTCGAAGCGCTTGGTCCGTTTTCCTCGGCCAGCGATGGCACCGATGGCGAAGGCCCCACCCGCGCGCCGCGCCGTGGCCGCCGCCGGGGTTAATCTCCGAACAGATTCAACTGCGCGCTCGCCCGTTTGGGCGGGCGAAACAGATCGCACCGCATCGGCGGCAGTAGCGTATTTAGCCCTAAACGTTTAACGGCCAAAACGAACCGCTGCGCGATCATCTCGGCATAGGGGCCTTCCCCGCGCATCCGTCGGTGCCAATTCGCATCGTATTCCTTGCCCCCATGCATCTCGCGCAGGCGCGCCATGATCCGGCCCGCGCGATCGGGGTAATGCGTCGCCAGCCAGTCCTGCATCAAGGGCGATACCTCTCGCGGCAGCCGCAACATGATCCAGCTGGCAGCAACGGCACCGGCATCACGCCCGGCTTGCAAAATCGCTTCAAGCTCAGGGTCGGTCAACGCAGGCACCATAGGCGACGCCATCACACGCACAGGGATTCCCGCCGCCGCAAGACGTTCGATCATCTGCAATCGTCGCTTTGGCGCGGGCACCCGAGGCTCCATCAATCGCGACAACCGAGCGTCCAGAGTTGTTACCGACACCCCGACACGGCACAGCCCGCGCGCGGCCATATCCGATAGAATATCAATGTCCCGCTCGATCAGACTGCCCTTGGTGACAATGGCGACAGGATGATTGGCCTCCGACAGAACCTCCAATAACGACCGCATAATCCGGTGATCCTGTTCGATTGGCTGATACGGGTCTGTATTCGTTCCTATCGCAATCGGTGCCACTTGATATTTCTTGGCTGCCAGTTCGCGCCTTAGAACCTCGGGCGCGTCCGGACGCGCAATAAGACGTGTTTCGAAATCCAGCCCCGGCGACAGCCCCAGATACGCATGGCTTGGCCGCGCGAAACAATAGACGCACCCATGTTCACACCCGCGATAGGGGTTGATCGACCGGTCAAACGGCAGGTCTGGCGACTGGTTATAGCTGATCACACTGCGCGGCACCTCAAAGCTGACCTGCGTGCGCAAAACAGGTAACGGATCACCATCACCGTCCCATCCGTCGGCCACGGCTTCCACTGTCAGCGGCTCGAACCGGCCCGATTGGTTGCTTGCTGTGCCGCGTCCGGGCAGTCTGTATTTGCGGTGCGCCTGATCCATCCAAATCTTTTGGAACAAATTAGGAACATGGTCAAGTATATTGCCCCAACCCATTGTTTTACAGGACGATCGGGCGTAATTTCGGATCAACCAAAAGCGTCGCACGCGGTGCCGAGTTTGTCGCAATAAGCACGAAGCTTTCGACGCTTGTGTGACAAAAAGGCACAAGCCCGCGCGGGTGAGTTAACCGATGAGGAACGACTATGTCGGATGAAGACGAAATTATCCTTGCCGATCTGGACGACGAAGAACTTGTTCAGCAGATGTTTGATGATCTTTACGACGGTCTGCGCGAAGAGATCGAAGAAAGCGTCAATATCCTGATTGCACGCGGATGGATTCCCTACGATGTCCTGACCAAAGCATTGGTCGGCGGCATGACCATCGTTGGCGCAGATTTCCGGGATGGCATCCTCTTTGTCCCCGAGGTGCTTCTGGCTGCAAACGCGATGAAAGGCGGCATGGCGATCCTCAAGCCGCTGCTGGCGGAAACCGGCGCACCGCGTGTGGGCAAGATGGTGATTGGCACTGTCAAAGGCGACATCCACGACATCGGCAAAAATCTAGTGTCGATGATGATGGAAGGTGCCGGCTTTGAAGTTGTCGATCTTGGCATCAACAACTCGGTCGAGGCCTACCTCGAAGCGATGGAAGCCGAAGGGCCGGATATCCTTGGCATGTCCGCCCTGCTGACCACGACGATGCCCTATATGAAAGTTGTGATCGACACGATGATCGAACAAGGCATCCGAGATGACTATATCGTACTGGTCGGCGGTGCCCCCCTGAACGAAGAATTCGGCAAAGCCATTGGTGCGGATGCCTACTGCCGCGATGCAGCTGTTGCTGTCGAAACGGCCAAGGAATGGGTCGGACGCAAGCACAATAACGCCAAAGCGTAAGCCCTTGATGTAACAGATAAAGGCCCCTCCCGATCGGAAGGGCCTTTGCCGTTCAGGAGCCCCAAATGAAACCGCCTTCGGACTGCGATCTAACGGAAACCGGCTTGCCGCTTGAACCGCAAACGGGCCGTATTCTATTGATCGCTTGCGGCGCCCTGGCACGTGAAATTCTCGACCTGAAAGCGGCCAACGGCTGGTCCCATCTCGACCTGACCTGCCTGCCCGCCAAGCTGCATCTTTACCCCGAGAAAATAACGCAAGAAGTCCGCGCGGCTGTAATCAAACACCGCGATGCCTACGACGACATCTTTGTGGTCTACGCCGATTGCGGGACCGGCGGGCTGCTCGCGGCAGAGTGTGAAAAACTGGGCGTTCAGATGGTGGCAGGGCCCCATTGCTACAGTTTTTTCGAAGGCAACGATCGCTTCGCTACAATTTCGAAGGACGAGTTTACGGCCTTCTACCTCACGGATTTTCTGGTCCGCCAGTTCGATGCCTTCATCATGAAACCCATGGGGCTCGACCGCCACCCGGAACTGCGCGATATGTATTTCGGAAACTACGAAAAGCTGGTGTATCAAGCCCAAACCGATGACCCCGCGCTGACAGCCAAGGCGCAAACCTGTGCTGAAACGCTCGGCCTCGCGTTCGAGCGGCGCTTTACCGGCTACGGTGATCTGGAAAAGACGCTCCAGACCCTCTGATCTTCATTTTGCCAAATAAACTCAACTGGTACATCTGCGGCCGCACCCGCACGCCAGCGTTTAAACCTGCTGCGCTGCCTCGCCGCGAATCCGTTCGATCATTGCCGTCAGGCCGTTGGACCGTTGCGCCGACAGATGTTCGTTCAGCCCCAAACGCCCCATCTCGGCGCGGGCATCAACGGCCCCGACCTCGGACGCGGGCACCCCGTTATACAGCTTTTGAAGCACGGCGATTAGCCCCGACACGATCATCGCATCGCTGGCACCGTCGAAATGCAGCACCCCATTTTCGAACTGCGTGTGCAACCATACTTGGCTGGCACAGCCGTCCACTTTGGTCGCGGGAACGCGCAATGCTTCGGCCAGCGGGTCCATCGACTTGCCCAGATCAATCACGTGACGATAGCGGTCTTCCCAATCGTCCAGAAATTCGAAATCCTCGACCAGTTCTTCAAATGCCTCTGTCGCCACGGTGCGTCCCTCTTTTCGCTTGCCAAACAGGTAGGTTGCACGATGCCAAAGGTCCACCCCCTTCCCAACAGGTCCGGGATGGGTTAGTCAAATAGTACCGAAATTTCTACGGCGGACCCCATGCGCAAGACCTTTTCAGCCCTCTTGGTATCGACCCTTGTTTTGACAGGCTGTGCGACTGTGCGCGACAGCCGTGCGAACCCGTTCAATTGGTTCGGCAGTGCCCGGTCAGAACCAATCACCCGACAGGAAGCCTCTGACAATCCGTTGATTCCGCAGCGAACAGGGTTGTTTTCGTCCTCTAAGTCCAAAGAGGTTATCTATACCGGTCGCCCGTTCGAACAGATCATTGATCTCACGATCGAAGAGGTCCCCGGAGGTGCCGTGGTGCGGGCCACCGGGCGTGCGGATCGCCAAGGTATCTACGAAGTGCAACTGACGCCAGCCAACGAAGATGAACTGCCGGTTGATGGCGTCTTGACCTATCGCCTTGAGGGCATCGAGCCAAGCGAAACGGCCGCCATCGGCACCGAGCCCACGCGAGAGGTTACCGCGGGGCGCAAGCTGACAAATCAGAAGCTGGCCGGTGTGTCGTCCATCCGCGTAGAGGGCCTGCGCAACGCGCTGACATCGCGTAGGTAACCCCTAACTAACTAAAGATTTCAAAAGGTTGAGCCTTAAAGCTCAACCACTTTCAGTTCGGACCCTACGGCGGTCAACGCGATCTCACCTTTGCACAAACGCAGCGCATCTTCCCCGAACACTTCGCGCCGCCACCCTTTCAGAGCATCCACATCGCGCAAACCGGCGGCAATCCCGTCAAGGTCCGAAGCAGGCGCGATCAGCTTGGCCGCGACGCCCGCGCTTTCGGATTTCGCCTTGAGCAAGACCCGAAGCAGATCAGATAGGGCCGGATTGACCTGTAGCTTGTCGCGGCTGCGGTCTGGTTGCGGCATATCCGCAGGCGCGCAGTTCACACCAGCCTCTACCGCCTTGAGGATTCCATCCGCGATCTCGCCCTTGCGCGCATCGCGTAGCAATAGGCGGGCACGGCCCAATTCTTCGTGGTTTTTCGGCTTGTTACTGGCCAGCTCAACCATCGCGTCGTCCTTATAGACGCGGCTGCGCGGGATGTTGCGGGTTTGGGCATACTCTTCGCGGAAGGCCGCAAGCTCGCGCACCAGCGCCAGAAACTTTGGCGAATTGGTCCGCGTCTTGACCCGTCGCCAAGCTTCGTGCGGGGGCGTGACGTAGGTGTCGGGGCTGGTCAGAATCTCAAGCTCTTCCTCAACCCAGCGGCCACGGCCCGTCTGTTCAATCTTGCGGGCGAGAAACTCATAGATCTGGCGCAAGTGCGTTACGTCAGCAACGGCGTATTTCAACTGCGCGTCGCTCAGCGGACGCCGCGACCAATCGGTGAAACGTGATGTCTTATCAAGAGGTTGATGTGCAATCTTGCGAACAAGCGTCTCGTATCCGACCTGTTCGCCGAAACCGCAGACCATGGCCGCGACCTGCGTGTCGAACAAGGGCTTGGGAAAGACACCCGCATCAACAAAGAAAATCTCGAGGTCCTGCCGCGCGGCGTGGAAAACCTTGACCACCGATGTGTCGCGGAACAGCGTGTACAAAGGCTCTAGCGATAGGCCTTCGCTCAACGGGTCCACCAGCACGGCGTTGGACTCATCCGTGCCGGGCATGGCCAGCTGGATCAGGCAAAGTTTTGAATAATAGGTCCGTTCGCGCAGAAACTCGGTATCGACGGTCACGTAATCATACTTGGCGGCCTCTGTGCAGTAGGCGTCAAGTTCAGCGGTGGTGGTGATTGTTTTCATAACGCTACTTTGGACAGAGGAAGCTGTTCAGGCAATGGAAAAGCGCATGGTTTCAGCGCAATAGGCCGCGTGCCTAGCCTTCCAGCATTAAAAGATCGCGATTACCGCTGGCAAAGCGCCGCAGGACCGCAGGATAAAGTCGATGTTCTTGCACCAGAACCCGCGCGGCCAGATCATCTGGCGTGTCGCCGGCCATAACCGGAATGGTGGCTTGGCCCAAAATCGGCCCGTCATCCAGCGCCGCCGTGACCTCGTGCACTGTGCAGCCGTGCTGGGTATCGCCTGCCTCGAGCGCGCGGGCGTGGGTGTGCAGACCTTTATACCGTGGCAAAAGCGAAGGATGGATGTTGATCATCCGACCGGCCCAAGCATCGGTAAATCCGCCGGTCAGCTTGCGCATGAAACCCGCAAGGCAGATGATATCCGGCGCATGGGGCATCAAACGCGCGGTCAGTTCGTTTTCAAAAGCGGCGCGATCCCCTGCAAAAGGTTTATGTTCTACAACTTCGGTCGCAATGCCCCGTTCTTTGGCCCAAGCGATCCCGCCCGCATCTGCCACATTCGACACGACGACACAGGGCCGCGCGGGGTGGTCGCTGGTCATGTCTTCGACCAGCGCCCGCATATTTGACCCGCCACCGGAAAGAAAGATCGCAACCCGTTTGGTCACAGCAGGCTGCCGGTATAGGCAACGCCCGTGGTATCCGTGACGTCGCCCATTGGGTACACTGTTTCGCCCGCGTCGGTCAGCAGCGTCGTCAGCGCATCGGCTTCGTCGGCCTTGACCACAAGGATCATGCCCACACCGCAATTGAATGTCTTGAGCATTTCGGCTTGAGACATGCTGCCAACGTCAGCCATCCATTTGAAAACACCGGGCAGTTCCCAGCTATCAAGATCAATCCGAGCACCAAGATTATCAGGCAGAACCCGTGGCAGGTTTTCGGTCAGACCGCCGCCGGTGATGTGGGCCAGCGCATGAACGCCCCCTGCCCGCACAGCCTGCAACGCCGATTTTACATAAAGCCGCGTTGGCGTCAGCAGCACCTCGCCCAAGGTGCCGTCCGCCCAAGGGCAATCGGCATCCCAGCCCAGGCCCGACATTTCAACCAGTTTGCGCACCAGCGAATAGCCGTTGGAATGCACCCCGTCCGAGGCAAGACCCAGCAGCACATCGCCCGCCGCCACATCGCGCGGCAGATCAGCGCCCCGTTCCATCGCCCCGACAGAGAACCCCGCGAGGTCAAAGTCACCTTCGGAATACATCCCCGGCATCTCGGCCGTTTCTCCGCCGATCAAGGCACAGCCCGACCCTTCGCAGCCCTTTGCGATACCTTCGATGATACGCGCAGCCTGCTCTGTCTCCAGCTTGCCGGTTGCGAAATAATCTAGGAAAAACAGAGGCTCCGCCCCTTGGCACACCAGATCGTTGACGCACATAGCGACCAGATCGACACCAACGCCATCGACATTTCCGGTATCAATCGCGATCCGCAGTTTGGTGCCAACACCATCGGTCGCGGCAACGAGGATCGGGTCGGTGTAGCCCGCCCCCTTGAGGTCGAACAGCGCGCCGAAACCGCCAAGGCCCGACATCACCCCCGGGCGCTTGGTGCGCTTGGCCGCTGGCTTGATACGCTCTACCAGCGCATTGCCTGCATCAATATCAACACCCGCATCCGCGTAGGTGATCGAGTTCTTGGAGTTGGTCATGACACATCCCGCTGCCTGTTCCCTTTGCGAAAACGGGTTATAGCAGGTTGCGCAGGCGTGCAATGCACCTAAGCCACATCTACGCGTTTCTATCTCTTGACGCGCCGCCCCCGCACCCTTACCAAACCGCGCAGGCGGGCCTGTAGCTCAACTGGTTAGAGCAGAGCGCTCATAACGCTTTGGTTGCGGGTTCAAGTCCTGCCGGGCCTACCAACCCCTTTCTCCCCGCCCTATTTCTAAGGACTTATTCGTCGAATGTGGACCACGCATCAAACCCCGTGGTCCACATTGTCAAAATTTGACGCCTGACACCTTACGGATCGCTGTCGCCGCAAGGCCTGCTCTCTCGGCGGCCCTGGTATAGATTTCAGAAATTTTGGCTTTGACCCGCCCCCCGCCGACCCCTCATTTATAATGAGAGTTTACAGGTTTGGTTTTCACGTTCTTCGTCGTCCGTTTGGGCAAGCGCGCCGTGCGCGGAGCCCTCAAATTGCTCAATCGCGCGCACCATTGCCGGCAGTGGTTTGCAAAGCAAACCATGAGAGGGCGCTTCAGCCAGTGTTTGGTTGCCCAAAGATGAGTGCGGTCTGACGTGGTTGTAATCGTATCGCCAGAGGGCCAACTTTCTACGGGCGCCATCTAACGTATCGAATATCTCTTCATTCAGCGGCTCGTCTCTCAGGCTGCCGTTGAAGCTCTCAATGAGCCGTTCTGCTGCAGTTTGCCCGGATCGATTTAATACCAATCAACGTTGTTATCACCCGCCTATTTCAGGATCGCGCGACTGGTGAACTCCGTTGCCCCTCTCGGCAGATTTGCTATGCAAATCGCCCGCCGGGCAATGGTTGTCGCTGGTAAAGCGAAATGGCTTTCCATAGACGCGCCCAAACGGATCCAGTTCCCGTGCGACCCGAGCGCCCGAGATGCTGGTGTCAGCTACCAAACATAGATTCTCGCGGCAACAATCATCATTCACGGCAAGCATGCGGAATTTGCGTGACGCACCACCTGACAGCCCTTGGTGAAGACCGTGAAGAGCCGTTTATTCTCAGCCCTGCTGAGCCTATAACACGCGGGATGCGCAACGTTGTGAGACTTGGCGCAATCGGTTCAGTTGAAGTAAGCAGCCATTCGACGCTCCGCAGCATGTTGGTAAGGAGCGCTCGGACCGAGCTTTAGCCGCGCATCGCATGATTATTGCCTACTCGGGACAAAGCTGACTTCGCCCACCTAAAATTTAATGTTGGCCTCGCCATTTCACAGCTTATGAAGCGGCTATCTCCTTACCAAGTAGGTGCGCTCCTGCGCCAAGCTCAGCCAACTTGTCGCCTTTGTTGGCCAGTGGGCATTCATCAACGCTGAGACACCCACACCCGATGCAGCCGGTCAGCTCATCCCGAAGGCTCGTCAACAACTCAATGCGTTCGGTCAGATCATCACGCCAGGCTGTCGAAACACGCCCCCAGTCCATCGCGGATATCGCCCGATCTTTCGGAAGTTGATCCAGCGCGTCTGCGATTGCCGCCAGCGACAGCCCAGCCCGCTGCGCGATCTGAATGACGGTCACCCGCCGAATAATATTGCGGGGATAGACACGATGGTTCGAGCCTGTGCGCTGTGACCGAATAAGGTTCTTCCGTTCGTAGAAATGCAAAGCTGACACCGACACACCCGTGCGGTCTGATACTTCGCCTATCGGCAATTCACCTGCCACTTTTGATGCTCCTGATCTCTTGACCTCAACTTAAGTTGAGGCGGTATCAGTCACTAAGTCAAGTTTCGTCAAGGACAGGTTTATGGCAGATGTATCATCAGAGAATAGCGTGCAGAAAAGTCAGCCGGGGGCATTTGTAAAATTTGGAGCAGCCGTTGGGTTGGCAAACCTTGGCGATGGGATCGCGGTTGTCGCTTGGGCCTGGATTGCTTCGCTTTTAACCCGTGATCCGCTATGGATCGCGATCTTGCCTGCGGCGCTGCGCGTTCCATGGGTTCTGTTCGCGCTGCCCTCCGGCATCCTCGCGGATCGCATGGATCGCAAGCGGCTGATTGTAATCTGCGACCTGATCCGCACTCTTGCCTACGGTATGGCGGGCGGCGCGATGGTACTGAGCTTGCCACTTGCCGAGCCGGTCATTGATGGCATTGGGAGCCCAACCCTTTACTGGAACTTGCTGTCGCTTGGTTTCGTGACCGGCTGCGCGGAAGTCGCACGCGATAATGCCGCACAATCGATGCTTCCAAACATCGTTCCGTCCGACAGCCTTGAACGTGCCAACGGACTTATTGGCAGTATCGAGACCGTTGGGAACAGCATGGCGGGACCTGCACTTGGTGCCTTCATCGTCGCCATCTTCGTCCCCCTTCCCTTCCTCGCAATCGCTGTCACGCTGCTGTTTGCAGCGCTTCTGACCGCCTTTCTAAAGGGTGATTTCAAACCAGCGGAACAAAGGACGCATGCGTGGCAGGTCGAGTTGATGGAAGGCTTCCGATTTGTCGTGGGCCATCCGATGTTGCGGGTTCTTGTTTTAATCACTGGCTTTTGGACTTTCTTCGCTGAAATGTCCGTTATAGCGCTCGTACTGCATATACAGGAGAACCTGAATGCAGGTGCCACAACGTACGGTCTGATCCTCGCTGTCGGGGCCATCGGGGGTGTTGTCGGCGGACTCGCGGTCGCGTCTTTGACGAAGCTTTTTCCCACAGGTGTGCTGGCGCAATGGATGAACCTTGTCGCAACACCAATGTTCCTGATGATCGCCTTTGCACCGGGGCCGATCACGGTCGCCGCCGCAATGTTCGTGTTCTATCTGAGCGGCATCGTCTGGAACACGCTTTCCATCTCCTACCGTCAGCGCGTTGTTCCTGATGAAATCAGAGGACGGGTCAACAGCGTCTATCGGCTTTTTGCATGGGGCATGATGCCCCTTGGGTTGGTCGCATCCGGGGCCATCGTGAGCATGGCCGAAGGACCGCTCGGTCGGGATACAGCACTCACCATGCCGTTTCTCGTTGCCGCAGCGGGAGTTTTCGTCTTGGCCGCGCTTTCATGGAGACCGCTTGGTAGTGGATTTCAGTAGTCAGAGCGAAGCTGCCATACCGGCCTTTCGCGCGCAGCGCAGCATCGGTAACTCTGGGCCCTTTCAGGACCTTCGCCGCGATGGTCATAAGTGGCTGGTTCAGGGAACTGCCGTTCGCTGCACCATGAATGAACTCACAGACTGCGGGGCCCTTCAGATCTTCGCTGCACGTGCGCCAATGTCCGGTTTTGAACCCTCTTCAACAAACGGTCGTTTTTGTCACTGGCCGTGACGGTGATTTTTATCTCCCCCTCACTTCCCGCTACCGAGATGGCACTTTGATGCTGTTTGTATCCTTCGTTGCTGTGCGGTTCGCTAGCAGTCCGCCTGCGATAATCGCGACCACTCCGATGAGTGAGGTGGCCTGGAGCACGTCGCCGAACAGCATGGCTGCTAGAATGACTCCGAAGCCCGTGCCCCAGTAACCGATTTGGCTGAACATAACCGGCCCGGCGATCTTCTGGAATGTGTAGTTCAGCAGGTATGACAGAGCCGATACGCCGATCAATACAACCAGCCAGAAAACCTGACCCTCCCCACTTATGCTCCAGGTCGCGGGGCTTTCGATCAGCGGGCCGACGAGCGCAAGCAGGACGCTTGAGATCAGCAGAGTCGCTGTCGCAAAGGACAGGGGCGATGCACCGCTTGGCCAAAACGCTGTGCGAATTATATTGCCCGATGCCGCCGCCAGCGGAACCGTGAGGCCGAGCAAGACCCAGAACACAGCCGAGAAGTTGATGCCCGCGATTTTCTGCTGAATCAGAGCGACCATCCCGACAAAACCCAAGGTGATTCCGAACGTCCGCCGGGCTGTCAGACCTTCAAGGCCGAAGATTGCCGCCAGTGTCATCGTGAGAACCGGCGATAGCGCATACAGAGAGGAAACGTAGGCTGGTCCCACCGGGTCAACGACCATGTATGTAACGACAGTTGGAACTGCAAAGCTGATGATGCCGAGGACGAGGTAAAGCGTCATATGCTGCCGCTCCCACAATATCGCTTGGCCTGTGGCTCGCGCGAAGATCAGCAGAACCATCGCAGCGCCGACGTTACCTAGAATGGCAAGCTGGAATGGCTTTAAACCAGTCGAGATCGCTACTTGGGCGATCATAATCTTAGCCGCGAGCAGAAAGCTGCACACGACGAGGAGAAGAAAGGGGGAGGAGGCGTGTCGCATATTATAACTCCAGCACATTTTGATATCTTGACGTCAAGATAAAAGGAAATGTCTTGATGTCAAGGCAAATGGGAGGTAGCGTCAGGTCATGGATGCAGTAGATCAAATTCTTAAACAGTGGTGCATTGCCCGGCCCGATCTGGATGCTGGACCAATGGGGCCGATTGGACGGCTTAGCCGGGTTGCTCATGGGCTTTCGCGAAGCATGGCGACAACCTTTGCTCACCATGGCCTTAATGCAGCAGGCTTCGACCTGCTGGCTACCCTGCGCCGTTCTCCACCTCCTCACGCGCTGCCGGCGGGCGAGTTGATGTCATCGATGATGATTACATCAGGAACGATGACGAACCGGATTGATCAATTGGTCAAGGCAGGACTGGTGGAGCGCAGGGCAGATCCCAATGATGCGCGACGTGCTGTCGTGACCCTCACACCTCAGGGGTTCGACTTGATCGATAAAGCGATTGCCGATCACGTGCTGACCCAAAAGCGGCTGCTGGCCGACATGAATGACAGTGAGGTCAAACAACTGGACACGCTGTTGCGTAAGCTGATGGCGTCAATAGACACCGGAGAAAGTCCGCGGTGACGGTCAGAAACATAATCGCCACCTGAAACGGTGGTTTAGGTGGCCTTTGCTACAGGAGACAGACCGGGCATCCGGTTGCGCAAAAGCGACGACTTGACGATTGATGTGTCCGTCTCGGCGCGCTCATGAAGCGGAAGCAGGATATCGTCAAGTTCCGTGACGCTCACCAAGGCCAAGCGAGCGATGAAACAGTCATCCCCTGTAACCCGGTCGCAGGACGTGAAACGTGGCTCGTCCCGGATCATCTGCTCCACGTTATGAAGCTGTTTTGAACGCGGTTTGATACGGACAATGGCCTCCAGCGTATAGCCAAGGGCTTTGGTATCTACACATACCGTAAACCCCTCGATCACCCCGTCCGATTGTAAGCGCCGCAACCGTTCACCCACTGCTGGTCCAGAAAGGCCGACGACTTTCCCGATCTCGGCCAAGCTCGCTCGTCCATCATGTTCTAAGGTGGAAATGATTCTCCGGTCAATTTCATCAATAGCTTTCATCATAGTGGCTGAATACGGCACTAGACTGCCGATGTGAAAGCGTAATGCTAATAATACTTGCAGTATCGTCGGGACGTCATGCGATGGGAGCATGTATGGTCTGACCACACTCAAATGGAGAACCACACATGGATATTCAGCGCATTGCAGCCTTCAGCACTAACGGTAAAGGCGGCAACCCTGCCGGGGTCGTTCTGCTCGATAACGCAGCACCCGAGGCGGATATGCAAAGAGTGGCAGCAGAGGTCGGATACTCTGAGACAGCCTTTGCCGTTCCCGTAGAAGGGGCAGATCGGTCGTGGCGCGTCCGTTATTTTTCGCCAGAGTCGGAAGTATCCTTCTGCGGACATGCGACAATTGCACTCGGGGCCGCCCTTGAACAGCGCCATGGTCCGGGGACCTATAATCTGGATTTGAACAACGCTTCGATCACGGTCGATACGGCGACATCGGCTGAAGGCATGGCGGCAACACTGGCCTCGCCGCCAACCGAAAGTCGCGCAATAACCGGCGATGAGCTGGAGGATGCGATGGCGCTGCTTGGCCTGACCAAGGACGACCTGGATGTGCGCCTGCCCCCAGCCCGCATTCACGGTGGTGCCGATCACCTCGTTTTCGCGCTGCGTAATCGTGCCCGGCTGGCCGCAATGGCTTACGATCTCGATGAAGGACGCAACATGATGCGGCGGCACAAACTCGTAACGATTATGCTCGTTCATATCGAGGGTGATCGCGCCTTTTCCGTTCGCAATGCTTTTGCGTCCGGGGGTGTTCTGGAAGACCCTGCGACTGGTGCAGCGGCAGCGGCTTTTGCCGGTTATCTGCGGGATCGCAACTGGCCACATGGCGGGCAATTCATAATCCGGCAGGGCGAAGATATGGGAGCGCCATCAATCATTGAGGTTCAGTTGGACAGTGAGGTCGGATCGTCGGTCCGTGTCTCGGGCAACGCACGTTCGATGCAGGCAGCTTAGTGATTATCTGTGCAACGCGCCGCTGCATGTTGCGCATCCATTACCGTTCAAAAACCCTGATTTTTGGCACGGATGAGAAACGATCGATTTCGACTGACAAAAACCCCGCTCAAAACTCAAGCAGTTGTTGAACGTTTTAAGCTGTCTCGCGACAGCGGACATCCATGGATCGCGCAGCATCGGTCGATTTGGGCTCTTGCCTGCCATTAGCTGCGCAATAGACCAAGGTCCGGTTTGGGCCGTTCGCGGCTTTCGACAGGTCTGCGGATAGCAATCACCCCCTGCGACTACTCAGTTGACGAATTGTACAAATTTCAAGCTACTATTCAGGAGCGGGATTGCCGCTCCCTATTTCATATGTGTTATATGTCACGGTAGGCTGAATAAGTTGCAGAATACCTTTTTTCATGAAATCAAGCTGAATGGACTCAGAAGATCTACGCGATGAATATTGATCTGGACGCAATCTTTGCGAATGCACCTTCACCCTATATTTTGCTCGATCCTGATCTTAGGATGGTGTGGGCCAATAATGCCTATCTTGACGTCACAGGGAGAACCCGTGAGTCCATTATCGGCCGCCTCATAACTGAGGAATTCCCAGCCCAGCCGGACTCTGTCTCTGACAAAATGTTGCGCGGTTCTTTCAAACGTGTGTTGGCGAACGGAAAACCTGATCATCTTCCTCTGATCCCCTACCCTATTAAGGCTGCGGATGGTCATCTTGTTGAACGCTTTTGGAGTGCGACACATACCCCCATTCTGAATGAGGAAGGGCGCGTCGAATTTATCCTGCAGAATACTGTTGACGTTACCGACCTTTATCATGGCCCACAGGCCGAAAACCCCAAAGACATCTTACGCAATGCAGGGCTTTTGCAGCGCGCCGAAGCAGTTGCATCCGAAAACCTGGAGCTTGGGAAGGCCACGGAATTCTTTCAATCTGCCTTCGACCAAGCTCCTGGTTTCATGGCAGTCTTGAACGGGTCGCAACACGTCTTTCAGTTTGTGAACCAGGCCTATACCGACTTGATTGGCGCTCGCGATGTTGTTGGCCTATCCGTGCGAGAGGCATTGCCAGACATTGAGGGACAAGGGTTCTATGAGATGCTTGATCAAGTGTTTCAGTCAGGCGAGCCCGTCTCGGTCAAGTCGATGTCAGCGATACTCCGCGCCTCACCCGACGTGCCGGCTGAGGAGCGCTTTGTTGATTTCATATTTTACCCCCTGAAGGACAACGTCGGCATGCCAATGGGCATCTTTGTCCAAGGCCACGATATAACTGATCAAAAAACCGCCGAAGCCGCGCTCACTGCTACTCGCGAAAAATTTAGAACGATGGCACAGACGATGCCAGTTCATGTCTGGACGGCCGACAAAGATGGCGGGTTGAACTGGCTAAATGTGCGTATCTACGAATTTACCGGCTACGCAGAGGGCGAGCTTTATGGAGCCGATTGGGGGCGTGTCGTCCATCCTGACGATCTGGGGCTAGCAGTTGAAAACTGGACCGATGCGATCCAGAAAGGCGAAGGCTATGAAACTGAATTTCGCATCCGGAAAGCCGATGGCAGCTTTCGGTGGCACCTTGTACGGGCAACCCCCTTGCACGCCAATGACGGGACTTTGACAGGTTGGGTTGGCACGAACACCGATATCGAAGACCGGAAAAATGCCGAAGCGGTTATTACCAAGCTCAATTCAACGCTTGAAGAGCGGGTTGAAAAAAGAAACCGTGAACTGGATGCGTTGAACGCGGAGTTGCGCCAAAGCCAAAAACTTGAAGCTATTGGTAGCTTGGCCGGTGGAATTGCCCACGATTTCAACAACCTTCTTCAAGTTGTGATGGGTAACTTGCAGATTGCGATGCGCAGTATGCCGAAAGATTCGACCATTCAGAGGCGATTGGATCAGGCTGTGACAAGCGTGAAGCGCGGGGCGACGCTGGCCTCTCAACTTTTGTCCTTCGCCCGCAAACAGCCTCTTGCCCCTGTGGTGATCAAGCTGGACCGCTTGATAGAAGATACCATAGAGATATTGCGCAGCGCCGTCAGTGAAGGCGTGGAGCTTGAGACCCGATTTGACGACAGTCTATGGAATACGAGCGTGGATCCCAACAGTATGGAGAATGCTCTGCTCAACCTCGTTATAAATGCGCGTGACGCGATGGACGGGAAAGGGAAGCTAACGATACATGCGTCTAATGAGGCGCTGGACGAAGCATTTGTCCGAACCCATCCTGACGTAAAAGCAGGCCAATACATTAGGCTTGCGGTTACCGATACGGGATGTGGCATGTCACAAGAAACCGCTGATCGCATATTCGAGCCGTTTTTTACAACCAAGGAAAACGGCCACGGAACCGGGCTCGGTTTGTCCATGGCTTATGGCTTCGCAAAACAATCGGGAGGTCATATGACTGTCGATAGCAAAATCGGTGAAGGCACCACCATATGTATCTACCTGCCCCGTTCTCTCGAAGCTGAACAGGTACAGCTGTCCAACGCTGATCATGGGCTAAAAGGCGGGACAGAAACGATCCTGCTTGTCGAGGACGACGACGACGTTCGCGAAACCGCGGTCCACTTGCTGGCAGAGCTTGGATATAAGGTTCTTCAAGCATCCAATGCGGAACGGGCGTTAGCTATTGTGTACGATGATCCTGCCATTGATCTCTTATTCACGGATGTCGTGATGCCAGGCACAATGAACGGGCACGAACTGGCACAACAGCTTTACAAATTGCGTCCTGATATACCCGTGCTGTTCACGTCTGGATTTGTACAAGATGTAGTCGTTCATGACGGTCGTCTGGTTGACGGAGTTCAGCTGATCAGCAAGCCGTACTCGCAGGTTGAATTAGCCCACAAGGTGCGGAAAGTTCTTGGATACGAAGGGGTTTCGCTCGCCGATGTTCCCGCAGAAATGACACTCGAAACCGATCAAAGCAGATCGGAAAGTATCACATGGACCGGCAGTCTACGCCTTCTGATCTGCGAAGATGATGCATTGATACGAATGGATATTTCGGACGTGTTGCGCGAAGCTGGGCATTGCGTTCTCGAGGCAGAAAATGCAGCAAGTGCGCTCGATCTTTTGAAAGCGGAAGATGTAGATGTGTTGATCACTGATGTCGGCTTACCAGATCGGTCCGGGGAAGAGCTCGCCAAAGACGCCAGGGAACTGAATAATGATCTGCCGGTGGTCTTCGCGACTGGCGGCGTCCAAGTAGCCTCTGCTGCGGACCTGGGAAACTGCAAAGTTTTGACAAAACCCTTTGCCGACACCGATTTACTGGCTGCGATAGAAACTGTAGTACCTAAAAAAAACCGCACTTCTGAAATGTAATTTTCTCTGCTCAGCCTCCGCTGGCGGGATGTTTCCGATGGGACCAAGCAGATGCCGGTTGTTGAACCAATCGCCCCAGCCGAGGGGGCCATTTCCAGACCCTGCATGTTGCGCTGGAATGACAGCCGCAGAACTGATCCGGTCGTCGTAACACCTATCTGGTGTGAAACGTGTCTCAACGAATGGCAGCTTCGGAGGCACACCGACCAAATATCCCAAGTTGCGGCCTTCGTCAGTTCGCCTTATGTTCCAATGGATCACTTATTCCCTAAGAGGCGGCAAACAGTATGAGAGCAACCTTAAGAAACAAGGCGGTCGCGGTCTGTAATGACAAGATCGCCAAAAAGGGAGAGACCGTAGGTCTTTCTTTCTACGCGTTTTTTGCCAACAGAAATGACGATCCAGCGTTGCTTATGGAAGCCGCCGAATGGTGGATCAAAACGCACGAACTGGATCACTTTGAGAAAGCGGCGAAGATTCGAGATTTGATCATTTCGGGTGTTCGACCAACGGCGACTTTGCCCGCTTAGCGGACCAACTTAATATACGAACACCCCCCTTTTCTTTTGCGGTTTCGGGGATGATCAGACCGCCGGAAGTCTTTTCTTCTTCTTCGATGCTGCGCACCAAGACACGGTCATGTAAGTGGCTGAATTTTATGGAAATGCTTCTTTCAAAGGTTTCCGAGGTCGGGATGGCACGCTTAGACTCTATTGGCACTCGCCATACCCGAGTGCCAATATTAGTGAGGCGGTTGCGCTGACAGACCACTGCAATAGGGCCACGAACTATATTTCTTCGGGATTTTTCATTCCAAAGATCAGTTCCTTTGCTCTTGATCCCGGAGAGTTACTTCACCGTCTTACCAGAAATCGAAAGCGCAGGTTTTCCGGCATTAGAATTCGCAGTTGCAGAAACTTTCGGCTTCTCTTGTTTTGGTTTCTTCGCCTCTTTCTTGCTGTTTTTACCTTTAGCCATTGTCTGTCCTTCCAAAATGCAGCGATCTGGTGCCGTTGTGGCAGCAGCTTGACTGCGATCGTCCACCCGTTGCCCTGTCGAGCGGGGGATGGTGTTGACTTGATGGGGCTACGCCAGCGTGCCTGTTTTCTCAGCAGCTTCGTCGATCGTCCTTTGTTGCGCACGCGAAATGGTTGAGATTGGCGTTCCAAATATCGCATTTGCTGCAGCGTAATCCTGCGCCGTATCAATCTCTGTCCAGCTCAAACCGGTGATATCGAGCGCACGAAAGGCTGTTCCTTTCACCACCAACCGTTCATAGGCGGCCTCGTAGTAATCCTGAAAATGGTTTCTGCTCTCCATCATTTCAGTAAGTTCAGCAAAGAGCGACGGGCCTGTCTTGGCACTGATTTTCTCAATCCCGATCGATTCACCCATAGCCAATTTGGGATCAACCGATTTGCCTACTTCAAGGATCTGCATCTGGTCGTCGGTGATGACTTTGACCTCTTCGTCCTCAAGCGCAATGTTTTGATCAATGCACAATACGTTTGGATGGTCACTATCAATAAGTTGGCGTAAAATTTTCACATCAAACACCACGTCCGCGTCGAACTTGATAAAGTCGGCAGTGCCAATAGCTTTCGAGGCCAACATAAGGGAATAGCCTGTGTTGGTCTCGCGATAACGCTCGTTGATTACATAGGTGACGCGAATGCCTCGGAATGTCTTGTCGACGAACTGCTTGATCTCGTCCGCGCGATGCCCCAGCACCAATACGAACTGTGATATGCCGCAACTCAGACAATTGCGGAGCATCCGTTCCAGAATAACGGACCCGCCGACGGGCAACAGGCTTTTCGGGCAGTTGTCGGTTAAAGGGCTGAGCCGCGAGCCGATGCCTGCGGCCAGAATGACTGCCATAGGCGGGCGATTGATTTCATTTTTCATTTCTGATGTCCTTTATAAGGCGAGATGTGGGGTGCTATTTTTGAAGGGCCAATTTTGGGTTTTCCCCGATGTTCTTGCCTCTTTGCCATGACTTGAAGATGCCCCAGAACAGCTGGCTGGCCGCAAAAACCCAAAGCATTGGGACCATTTGATCAAAGATCAGCGCTGCTGAGAGCATGAAGATGAACACGCCTTCATCGAATGCGAGAACTTTGCGTTGTTCGCGCAGAAACCACTCAAAGTTGGCACGTGGACCAAAGCCCAAACCCGCCAATTTTTCCACCTTTTTCGAACTCGCCATGTTCATCGGATAATCTGAGTCACATGCCGTTTCGATTTCGAGTGCCACGTATTTGGCATATCCGCGCAACCCGTAGAACGTGATGCCGATCATAGCGAGGAATACAGGTACAACGCTCTCGGTCTGAGCATAAGCGGCGTATCCGACGGCCCCGAACCACAACCCAACCTGCACCTGATCGGTCAGGCGATCATAATAACTACCTTGCGGTGAGGACACGCGGCGGTAGCGTGCCATTTGTCCGTCCATGCAATCGAGGATGTGGCTGAGATGGATCAGGAGTGCAGCGGCAATGAAACAAGCAGTACCACCGACAAGGATCCCAACGGTCGCCAACACAGCCACCAAAAAAGAGGCCGCCGTGATCCGGTTCGGGGTGATCCAACGCGCTTCCACAGCCCCATAATTGGCGAGAATGGCCAGCGGTGACGTAACAAACGACGACCACCATTCATCATCGCGGGTTTTTGTGGTCCAAAGTTGTGTCAACTTGCCTGTCATGACACCACCTTTTCTTGTAAACGTTTTGGCATCGGCAGCATAACTAAAGTTGCGCCTGTAGGCCTTACAGGTGCGACGAGTTCAGCCGCTTCGGCTTGCAACGCCAGCAATACGTCTTTGAGCGCGGCCAGAAAGAAGCGAATGTCGTAGTCGGACAACTCTCCGATGTTGCCGACCTGAAAGACCTTGCCCGCAAAGCACCCTTTGCCTTCGTAGATGATGATGGATTTCTCACGCAATCTGTCGCGGAGATCGCGCACAGCAATCGACGGCGGCACCCGTACAGTGGTCAGGATCGAACACATGTCCGCCTCCTCGATTAGGAAATCGAGGTTCAGCCTGCGCATGCCGACACGAAGCAGATTAGCTCGGGCCTTGATGCGTGCATAGCGTTTCATGACGCCTTCGCGCAGGATGTCCGTAAGTGCTTGCTCCAGTGCAAAGAACAGTGGAACAGCGGGAGTATTAGGTGTCTGAGTGTGGTGTTTCAGGAAGGCATAGAATGTAGCCAAGTTCAGGTAGGTCGTCTTTGCCGCATGGTGCTTCAGCCGTTTGAAATGTTTTTTCCGTCCAACGACAAAGGACAGACCGGGATAAGAGCCGATGGCCTTGGAACTGGAGCTGGACACAAAAGCGATATTGCACGCCTCCATATCGATCACTTCAGCGCCGACGGAACTGACGCCGTCGACCACGAACAACGCGCCGGCCTCTTTGCAGATGGCACCGACCTCGGCCAACGGGTTCAGCATCCCTGAACAGGTCTCATGATGGACCATCGCGACAACGTCGATCCTGTGCGTCGACAGATAGGCGGCAACTTGGGCTGGATCGAATGGCGTGCCCCAGGGCATCTCAATCAGATGGGTGTGTTTGTTGTGGATCCGCGATGTTTTATGCAGGCGCCCCCCAAATTCACCGTTCGATAGGATCAGAATAGCACCCTTGCCCACGACAGAAGACAAGATTGCCTCGTTGGCCGCCGTGCCGGAACCCGTAATCACCACTGCTCGATACCGGGCTCGGTTTCTGATCTGAAACAGCGAGATTAGTTTATGTTCGATGCTACTCAGAAGGGCATCGAAATCAGGTTCGCGATGGCAGATATCTTCTTTACAGATCGCCGCGCGCAAGGTTTCGGCCACATTCACGGGGCCAGGTGTGAACAGTAGATACTTGTCTAACATTAGTCATACTCCAACAGCACCAAGACAGGATCTTGGAGCCGTCACACCCATGATACGTCCGCGCGCGAGGGTCAGGCGGGGACATCGAGAGGGCATAAATCGAGTTCGAAGGCGCAGCCCAAAAGAGAGCTATCGTTGTGTTGTCCAAAAATTGAACGCTTATAGAAAAAATTCCAAAACGCCTGATCCCGGCAATAAGTGCGGATCAAGCATGTCCAACGTGCTGAAAATCAGCATCAGAACAGTATCGAAGCAATGTCGAAGGTCCCCAACGCGACCCTGATGGGATGGTGTTGGAATTTGACCGGAAACATCCGGTAGCAATTTTCAGGCATCCTGGTCTGCTAAGGTTGACCTTAGAGAAAAAGATCGCGCGCGTTGATGGAGCGCCTGAGGAATAAGCCGTATGGAAAAATCGGAAAGATAGCAAGGAGTAGATGCGACCGTGCGCTTCCGCATATCGCGCCCCCTACCAAAGAACACCTATTTCGGAGACATGCGTTTTGTCAGGTCCCATGAAGGTGGTGCTTGACCCTGGGTGCCATGAAACTTACCCCATCTTACTCATGGTACACAACCGTCACCCTTTGGACTCATCAGTCAGACTTACGCCGCTGAGTGAACTTGTGGATCACTACGATGGCCTATTGTGTGACATCTGGGGCGTTATTCACAACGGCGGGGCTGCCTTCAGTGATGCCGTCGATGCGCTCTGCAGAACACGTGCGGGTGGTCGTTTTGTCATTTTGATCACCAATGCGCCGCGACTATCCAAAGACATCTATCCGCAATTGGCGCGTTTTGGCGTTCCGCGTGAAGCGTTTGATACCATCATTACATCAGGCGACGTCACCGCACATTTGGTTGCAAACCAACCTGACCTTCCGCTGTTTCACTTTGGTCCGGCACGGGATCAGTCCATTTTGGAGGGTTTGGCCAACCCTATTGTAGGCATATCAGACGCCAAACTGTGCCTGCTAACCGGGCCATTAGATGACACGATCGAAACTGTCGATATTTACCACAGTCTTCTTAAAGAGATGCGCGACAACGCTGTCGAGATGATTTGCGCAAACCCCGACTTGGTAGTTCGAAGTGGCAACCGCATGGTCATCTGTGCTGGTTCCATTGCGCAATACTACAGGCAACTGGGCGGCACGGTTATCTTTGCCGGAAAACCGGAGCCGGCAATCTATCGCGAGTCGCTGAAAAGAGCCGCTACTCTGATGGGGCGAGATGCCCTAAAGGGCAGATTGCTGGCCATAGGTGATGGGTTGCCAACTGATATCAAAGGTGCCGCTGACAACGGCTTTGATGCATATTTCGTTGCGGGTGGCATTCATGCAAAGGAGTTTGGCCCATTAAACGTCGCGGACAATGCGGTGAGAGCTGTGAGTAACATCAAGAACAGATTTATCGGACTTAACCTTGTCGGGGTTTGCGACCAGTTGGTTTGGAACTGAATAAACTGGATGCTACTCACCAAAACTTCATTCGTATCTTTGGTAACCGTGTTTCGTTTCCGAGCATGAGAAAGATCTTTTCGTGACGCAGAAAGTTTAAGCCGCCAAAATGCTGCAGGATCCCCGAATTACATCACTGCAAAAGCTGCAGCACAGCGTTGAAGACGTTGGCGAATGGCCGGTTAGGGCCGATCTTTGCATCGCTGGATGCATCTAATAACGCCGATGCTAACCCGAAACAGGTAAACAGCCCCATACACCAATCAAAAGAATACCGCATTTTGTGGTTGCCTTTTCGATGCGCTAAAGTGGACGGGCATGGGCCCATTCAGCGGCTACGGTTGTGATATGCCTGCAGAGCTGTCAGTTGGCCCCTGAAGAGGAGATTTTCTATGACCACCAAGCTCACACGCTCAACGGATGTTGAGCGTGTCGCCGAAATTCTGGGACTACCTGAAGAAATCAACGATTCCGCGTCACTGGAGGTCAATATTGAATGTGGTCTTCCAGCTTCATCGGTTGAGAAAATTTTAGCAGTAATGTATTCACGGCCAGTATTGGAGCTCATTCCCGAGCGAGCTTTTCGCAGGGCCAAATCTGAAAAGATTCCCCTCAGCAGAACAAAAAGCCAGATACTCTATGATTTTTCGCGCGCTTATGTGGTCGTAGACAGAGTTCATCAAGGCCATGGAGCTCTCGTGATGCGGTTTTTAGAAAAGCCTAATCCTGACCTTGGAGGCGCAGTTCCAATGGCATTGGCAATATCGAGCCCTGCTGGGGCGGACGCAGTAATCGAACTGCTCACCAGATAAGGCAACCGTCCCCATAGGCGCTGACGTCAGACACGCCATTCAGCTACCTTAATTGCCTCGCTGGATGGTCAGCTTCTGCTTCTGCTTCCGGAAACAAGCCGCGGTTCATGGCAATCAGGGCAAGATCGGTTTGGGGCCGAAAGCTGCGGGAAGAAAATCACCGTTTTTTTAGCGTACAAATCAGATCTACCGGTGGGAGAATGGCACTGGCTTGATAGACCCATAACCTACGTAGAACGCTTTAACCAAACGTAGCGTTTACAAATCTGCCTGCAAAATCAGACAGACGTTAGACCTGTTTGAAACTTCTATGAGCAGTCACGTAAGCCAAGTCCTGCCATAAATCGTGGTCCACATTCCTTATAATTCATTGACCTGCATAGGGACAGAAATGGGCCTACATCGTCCACCTTGGTTCATATTTTAATGAGGATTATGCGCATTCAGGTATGCCTGCCGGTCCTACCAGAATCCCGGTTTTCCCGCTGTGATCTACGACCGGGGTCGGCCTTCACAGGCCGTGCTGTGCGAGATGCAGTTATTGAGCTGAAACAGCGCACTACCCCGCTTAGGCAGCCTGCTTGCCGGCGTTTTCATCTGCCTTGATGGGGAGCGTTAGGGTAAAGCAGCTGCCTTGCCCGATGACGCTTGAGACACTTAGGTCACCGCCTTGCATTTCTGACAGACTGCGCGAGATGGCGAGCCCCATGCCAGTGCCTCCCGCGCGACGGGTTGCGGATGAATCGACCTGATAGAAAACTTCAAAAATGCTTTGCAGCTCTGCTTCGTCTATGCCTGCGCCGCTGTCGTGGACCTCGAATTTGACGACATCACCGACGGGCTTCACCACCAGCCGGACAAATCCGGTGTCGGTGAACTTGATCGCATTGCCAATAAGGTTGAACAGGATTTGCCGCGCGCGGAACTTGTCGGCGAAAACCACGTCGGCCTCTTGGACCACGTCAAAGGCCAGCCCTTTCTTGCTCGACAAGGTATTGAGCTGCTCAATGACCGGATCGACAATATCCTGCACCGCGCAATGCGTAGGCTCGATGACCAGACTGCCGGATTCGATTTTGGCCACATCAAGAATTTCGTTGATGAGATGCAGCAGATGGTCCCCGGACTGGACAAGCCGGTTCATCAAGTCGGACAGCTGGTCGTACATCTCGTCCAGCAGTCGTTTGGCTTCGGCAGGGCTGATATCGCCGGCTTCATACCCTTTCAGCAGCGCTTTGGATGCGGATAGCATGCGCGCATTGCGCGACAGTTGGGCCACCCCCATGATGACCGTCAGCGGGGTGCGCAGTTCGTGGCTAAGCACCCCCATAAAATTTGTCTTTGCCTTGCTCGCGGCCTCTGCCGCGTCCTTTGCATGGCTTAGCTCGGTCACATCGACACGCAGCCCGACATAGCTGCCATCGGCCAGCGGCCGATCCGACGCTTTGATCACCCGACCGTCCGCCAAATGTTGTTCAGTTTCAAGAGTTTGCGACTGGCGGTGAACCGCAAGCCGGCGTTCGATCCACTTGGCTTCGTCAAGCCGGCCCACCGGGAACTGCTTGCTGTTCACCCCACTCCTCAGCAACACTTCGAACGGTGTCCCGCTTCTCAGCAGTTCGCTTGGAAGGTCGTACATTTCTTTGTACTTGGAGTTGCTCAGCAACAGCCGATCCTGCGCGTCGAACATGACAAAACCATCGTTCAGCGCTTCGATGCCGCTGCTAAGCAACGCCTCGGCGCGTTTACGTCGCTCGGAGACCTGCAGGACATACAGCAAAGTCCCCAATAGCATGAGGCCTGCAATAGCGATCAAGGCCCGTTTTTGCCATTGATCCGGCGCGACCTTCGGCCAGCCGCCCTTGGTGCGCGCTTCCAACACCCACTCTTCGAAAAAGAGATCAAACTCGAGCTTGACGGTATCCGCATCCCTGAGGCTTTCGTCACCGTAGGTAAACAAAAGCGCGTCATTTGTGGGCTTTGCGTCGGCTGCCTGGATCAGCATATCATAGCGTTCTTCGGCTGCACGTATGCCAGCTTCGACCAGAAACTCTTGGTAGTCGAGCACGAGAGAGACAATACCCCAAAGCCGGCGTGTGCTTTCGTCGATCTCACCCTCAGTGACAGCATCATGGGCGGGCCAGTATACCGGGGCACGCAGGATCATCCCCTGACCGCCCTGCACAAGATCAACAGGTCCCGCCATCAGCTCGGTCCCAACAGATAGCATCCGCTCGATGCCCGGATATTGTTCTTCGTTGGTGCGGTAGTTCAGCCCCAAGGCTCCGGCGTTCGGCTCTAGCGGATGTATCAGACGCACCACAAGATCGGGGGCCGCTGCAACGTTGATTACGATGTCATCGATTTCGCGGATGTTTTGAACCCTCAGTGAAAAATCCCTTTGGGTTGCAAAAGGATTCTCACCAATAAAAACCGCGAGTTCTCGTAATGCGAGCATCTTTTCATGGATGATTTGTTCAAAATTCTCGCGAATATCGAGCATTTCAAGGTGGCTTTTAGCCCGCAATTCATACGTGAATGTCTCGGACAAAAGCCGATCAATCCGGCCTGCCGCATAGGTAATGATGATCGTTGCGCTAAAAAATGCGAACAACGCCCAAGCGCCGCCAATATGCGTCCTTTTCGACATGCTATGAGGCAACCGCTTGTCCATATAGGGCGCAGCCAGGCTGCGGAATTTCTAAACGATCATTCTAGGGCGCAACAAAAACGAATGTATCGGGTTTATTCGCCCATGTCGCCTTCGCGCCACTGTGTTGCTGTCATGCTGCACATCTTAACCTGAGATAAACCCGCAATCCCATCCTCACGCGCCGAATGCTCAAATAAGCGACAACGCGCCCGACGCTGGACCGGACGCGCTAGGCAGCACCTGAACCGTCAGCATGCTAACTGCACAGGAAAGATCGCCTTGGCGTCGGCATATTCAATCATGCCGAACCCGCTTTGCGTGCGCCCTAGCCGCCAAAGCCCGTACGACCGCTGGCTCCCTTGCCAAAACCGCCGCGCGATTTCGCTGTGGCACGGGTCATTGGCATTTTGCCCGCGGTTGTCGCGGGACGGGTGAACTGCGAGGTGCTCAGCTTTGCCGCGCCTTTGTTGCTGGAATAGGTGCTGGTGCGCGCCGCGTTGGTAAATTTGCCATCGGCTGTTTTGTACATCGGCTGGCTGGAAGCCATACCCGACCGCCCGCCAAGCATGTTCCCGATCAGATAGCCCGCCAGCAACGGCATAAAAATACCGCCCGACCCGCCTTGGGTCTGTTGAGCCTCTGACCCGCAGGCCCCCACACCGTGCTGTTCTTCGCAAACTTCGACGCTGTTATAGCGAGGGGCTGATTCAACGTGCAGCGTCTCGGCTTCGGCAAAGGCTGTCTCGCAATCAGCACCTGTGAAGGTTCCGCCAAACGACGCCTCGTTCTTGCAGCTTTGCACGTCAGGGAACGCTGCGGCATCAATCTTTTCGTCGCGGCAGCCGGCAAGGGTAAAGGCGGTGGCCCCGATGATCGCGATGGCGACGCGTTTTGACCGTTTTGTCATGATGATCTGCTTTCTGCTGTACTGCGACGAATAAGGGAAGATGCTAACCGGAATACGGCGCAATGTAATGAGGTTTGAAACGCGACAAATCCTGCGTGATCCTAGTGCGATCCTCGCGCAGGCCGATTCCGGCACATTCTTGCCCGATGATCCAAGCCCCGACAACCGGACGCATCCCGTCGAATGTCGGCAATGGCGCATAAGCCTGCAGGATGCGCGGATGTTCGGCATACTCCGTGTTGGTGGCGCTTTCGATGATCTGGCCGTTTTTCACAATCTCGATTGAAGCCCCTTCGCGCGACAGGATCGGTTTGCGCACATGAGCACGCGTCAGTGCTTCGCGCGCGCGCTCGAATGCCTCGGCAGCGCGTCCCGTAACCGACCCGCGCCCCGCCACCGCATCACCGACATCGTGTTCGAAAAACGCCGGCAGCAGGTTCGGGTGGTCCTCGAACATCTCCCACAGCACGGGCAGCAGCCCCTTGTTGGACAGCAGCGCCTTCCATGCGGGTTCAAGAAACAGACAGCCCGATCCGGCGATGTGGTCGGCATAGTCATCGCGCAACAGGTCTTCCCACGGGTAGAGCTTGAACAACACGGCGATCCGGCGGTCTTCGTCATCCAGAAACTGCCCGTCATCGCTCAGTGCGATCTTATCGAGGTCGAAATAATGCGCCCCAAGTCCCGCCTCCCGGGCGGCCCATCCCATCGCTTCGACGGTGCCGTAGTCTTCGGGATTGCCCGCGACCGCCGTGAAATGAAGATCGCTGTCGGGTTCGAACACATCCGCAAACCGTGCGACCAAGGCTTCGTGGATACCGTTGAACTGGTCGGCCCCTTCGGGCAGCGTGCCTGCCTCAAGATGGTCCTCCAGCCACTGCCACTGGAACGCGGCACTTTCATATAGCGACGTGGGTGTGTCGGCGTTGTATTCTAGCAGCTTGGCAGGCCCCTGCCCGTCATAGGCCAGATCAAAACGGCCATAGATTTCGGGATCAGCCCGTTTCCAGCTGTCGGCGACGAGGTCGCGGTGACCTTCTGGGATCGCAAGCCTGTCCAGCAATTCTTCGCTGGTCAGAATATGGTCCACCGCCTCACGGCACATGCCGTGCAGCGCGGTTGCGGGGTCTTCGATGTCATTCTCGATCTGGTCGAGCGAAAACGCATAGGCCGACGTTTCGTCCCAATAGGGTTCGCCGTGCATATCCGCAAAGCTAAAGCCGACCTCTTTCGCATGGTCGCGCCAATGCGGCCGCTCTGCTATTTCGATCTTGTGCATCCGGCGAAACTCCCCCGCGAAAAACTACCGCGGGTTTAGTCGCTTTGCCCTCGCGATGCCAGTGTGCTTCGCCGATTGCACCGCCCGCGCCTACGCAGGTCACAAAAACGTCAGACAGGTTTGGGAACAACCCGCGCGCCCAATCGTTGGACGGTCTACGCGATCGCTATTGCGGTGTCACCCATGACGCCCCGATCGGTATGGCGAAATGAATTGAAAGGCCCTCACACATGAAAATTCTCATGGTACTCACCTCCCACGACAAGCTGGGCGATACTGGCAACAAAACCGGTTTCTGGCTCGAAGAGTTCGCGGCCCCCTACTACGTCTTTAAAGACGCTGGCGCAGAGGTCACGTTGGCCTCGCCCAAAGGCGGCCAACCCCCGCTCGATCCCTCCAGCGATGCCGAAGATGCGCAGACAGAGGCGACAAAACGCTTCAAGGGCGACGATGCTGCGCAAAAAGAACTGGCCAACACCAAAGTGCTGTCAGACGTATCGGCTGACGGTTTCGATGCGATCTTCTACCCAGGCGGCCACGGCCCGCTGTGGGATCTGGCCGAAGACAAATCCAGCATAAACCTGATCGAAACCTTTGCCGCCAGCGACCGCCCCGTCGGGGCCGTCTGCCATGCGCCCGCGGTGTTCAAACACACCAAAGGTACCGACGACAAGCCGCTGGTATCTGGCAAAACCGTCACCGGTTTCACCAACACCGAAGAAGAGGCCGTGGGCCTGACGGACGTTGTGCCTTTCCTTGTTGAGGACATGCTTAAATCCAATGGCGGCACTTATAAAAAGGGTGACGACTGGGCGTCCTTCGTTGTGACCGATGGCAAGCTGGTCACCGGCCAGAACCCCGCGTCCTCCGAGGAAGCGGCGCATAAACTCCTGTCGCTTCTCTAAGATATCGCCCACTGCGCGTAACCCGTGCGCAGTGGGCAACTTAAACCGCGACCAAAGTGCAAAGGACCAAACTAATGAACATTCTCGTTGCCGGCGCGACCGGCAAAACCGGCATCCGTGTCACCGAACAACTGCGAGAACAGGGGCACACGCCAATCGCACTGGTCCGGGATTCTTCTGACACCAGCGCGCTTGCCTCCGACGTGGTGCTGCGCAAAGGCGATCTGACCAACCTGACCTCCGACGCCTGCGAAGGCTGTGACGCCGTGATCTTTGCCGCAGGGTCCGGCGGATCATCTGGGCCAGAGATGACCGATAAGGTTGACCGTGACGGTGCCAAAGATCTTATTGATATTGCCGCCAAGTCGGGTGTCTCGCGCTTTGTAATGCTAAGCAGTGTCGGTGCGGATACCCCCGACCCCGACAGCGAACTTGCGCATTACTTGCAAGCAAAACACGACGCTGATGTGCACTTGCAGAATTCAGGCATGGAATACGCCATACTGCGCCCCGTCGCGCTGACGGACGATGCGGGTAACCGCAACATGATTTTTGGTGACGACGTGGACGTAAAAGCGAAAGCGGCGCGTGGCGATCTGGCAGCGGCGTTGGTCAAAGCGGTGTCCGGCCCTGAGTGGAAAAACATAGCGCTATTGATGCAATCGGCTTAAGCTCCCAGGCGTTTTTCCGGTTTCCTCCCACCCGCTAGCGCAGCTGCATCGAAACGCCGCCAGAGTTTTCTACTCTGGCGGCGTTTCTACGTTGAGATGTCCCGACCTGTTGCATCTAAGGAATTTGTGACACCTGCCCCCCTTGGCATCTATGGTCACCTCGTTTATCAGGCGCCTTCCCGGTCGCAGCCTACCCGGGTATCAAAACAAGGGTTAAGATATGAAAACGATTGTTGTCTGCTCCGGCGGATTAGATTCTGTGTCGCTTGCTCATATGGTGGCGGCACAACGCAAGTTGACGGGCCTGGTGTCCTTTGACTATGGCCAGCGGCACCGCAAAGAGCTGGATTACGCGGCACTATGTGCAACGCGCCTTGGCGTTCCGCACGATATCATCGACATGCGCGGCATTGGGGCCGCATTGACGGGCTCGGCGTTGACCGATGATATTGACGTACCCGACGGGCATTACGCCGAAGATACCATGCGCGTCACTGTTGTGCCGAACCGCAACGCGATAATGCTGTCGGTCGCTTACGGGATCGCCGCGGCACGTGGGGATCAATCGGTCGCCACGGCTGTGCACGGGGGTGACCACTTCATCTACCCCGATTGCCGTCCCGATTTCACCCAAGCGTTTGAGTTCATGCAATATATGGCGCTGGATGGCTATGCAGACGTGTCGCTTTACACGCCGTTCGTCCACCGGACCAAGGCCGATATCGTGACCGAAGGGCAGCGCCACAACATCCCCTTTGCCGAGACGTGGTCCTGCTATAAGGGCGGCGCACATCACTGCGGGCGGTGCGGCACGTGCGTGGAGCGGCGCGAGGCGTTCGACCTTGCAGGCGTGACCGACCCCACACAGTATGAAGACCCTGACTTCTGGGCAGAGGCAATCAAACGCAGGATCCTGTCCTGATGTTCACAATCACCAAAGAGTTTCACTTTTCCGCCTCGCATCAGCTATCACATCTGCCCGAGGATCATCAATGCGCCCGCCTGCACGGGCATAACTATGTCGTGGTGGTCGAACTTCGGGCCAAAGAACTGAACGCTGATGGTTTTGTTCGCGACTACGGCGAGCTTAGGCCGCTCAAGACTTATATCGACGAGACGCTCGATCACCGCCATCTTAACGACGTGCTCAATTTTGCCTCGACCGGCGAAAACATGGCGCGGCATCTGTATGAATGGTGTGCGGGCCGTTGGCCTGAAACCACATCCGTCAAGGTCAGCGAGACGCCCAAAACATGGGCCGAATATCGGCCATGAGCCAGCTACGCATAGCCGAAATTTTCGGCCCCACCATTCAGGGCGAAGGCGCGCTGATTGGTGAGCCCACCGTCTTCGTGCGCACGGGCGGATGTGATTATCGCTGCCTGTGGTGCGATAGTATGCATGCGGTCGACCCCGCGTTTCGCCACGATTGGGCCGCGATGTCCTCTGATGCGGTCTGGCAGGAAGTTCAGCGCCTGTCGGGAGACGCGCCGTTAACCGTGTCGCTGTCGGGCGGCAATCCCGCAATTCAGGACTTTGCCCCGCTGATCCGCCTTGGCCATGAGAAAGGCTACCGTTTCGCCTGCGAGACCCAGGGTTCAATTTCGAAACCGTGGTTCGGCCAGCTGGATTGTCTCGTGCTGAGCCCTAAACCACCGTCGAGCGGTGAAACGGTTGACTGGGCCGCGTTCGATCGTTGCATCGTTGCTGGTGAAACCGCCGGCCAAGTGGTGATGAAGATCGTGATCTTCGATGACCCCGACTATGACTGGGCCCGCGACGCCGCCGCACGCTATCCCAAGTTACCGCTCTACCTGCAACCGGGCAACGATGAGGTTGACCCCAATGTCGCCGTCGATCCGCAGATGTTGGCGGATAAGCTGCTTTGGCTGGTTGATAAAACCATGGCCGACCGCTGGTTCACCCCGCGCCTTCTGCCGCAGCTACATGTATTGCTTTGGGGCAACAAACGCGGGGTCTGACCCGCATCAGGAGAATTTATGGAAACGATTTATAGCGATTTGCAGCAGCTTGGCGGAAAGACCGAGCTTCCCGCTTCACCTGAAGAAGCGATGCTTGAAAAGGTGTCAAACCCGCAAGCTGACGTTGACTATTGCGTCCGCTTCACCGCGCCCGAATTTACGTCGCTTTGCCCGATGACCGGCCAGCCCGACTTTGCGCATCTGGTGATCGACTACGTACCGGATCAGTATCTGGTCGAGTCCAAATCGCTCAAACTGTATCTGGGCGCGTTCCGCAACCACGGTGCGTTTCACGAAGATTGCACCGTCTCGATCGGTCGCCGTCTGGTCGGGCTGCTATCGCCGCGCTGGCTGCGCATCGGCGGCTATTGGTACCCACGCGGCGGTATTCCTATCGATGTATTCTGGCAGACCGGCGAAACGCCGAAAAATATCTGGATTCCGGACCAAGGTGTGCCGCCCTATCGCGGACGCGGGTGACGCGTTGGAGGCGAAAAAATCGTGCCTAGTTCATAAATGCCGCGTAGTGGGTGCCCCGCTCCGCGGCATTTTTATGGGCGGCGTAAAGTCAATTTCTGGCATGAATAAAAAGCGTAAGCCATTATCATTATATGAAAATGGGACGTACCAGCCTCTGTCTGACGGTCAGCCGCTAAACAGACCTATCACCCGACGTAGCGTTAAGCGTTAGGCGTTAACGCTAAAGCATAATACCCTCTGGACAATGCACCTTTAAATTGCGCTAATATTTAGATAACTAGTAAATATTTACGATTACCCATTTTAATTTTTTGCCATTATTGATTGGCAAACATCTCAGGTGAAACATGATTTCGAAGCTCGTTCGGGCGCTTTCGCGCGTGCCGTGCAAACTTAACTTCCACAAATGGCGGGACAGCACGACTATGCCGCAAAAGGTCTGCACGCGATGCCGATGTAGGCGACAAACCTACGTCTGAAATTGGCCGCGCCGTGAAAGATCCTATATAAACGCTCTGCCCCGTAGATATTTCGGACACGGGACAGGGCCATGGCTGAACACCGGGGCAGTAAACCTGTCCCGGTGTAGGCTTTCATTCGCCGTTCATCAGCACGTCGCCGAAGCTTTCGCGCAGATCACGTTTGAGCACTTTTCCAGTTGCGTTCCGTGGCAACGCATCCGTGAAGACGACGCAATCGGGGATCTGCCACTTGGCAATCTTATCCTCAAAAATCGACAAGACATCCGCCTCGCTCGGGTCCTGGCCTTCGGCCTTCACGGCAATCAGGATCGGGCGTTCGTCCCATTTCTCGTGGCGCGCTCCGATGACCGCAGCGTCGGCGATCTGGGGGTGAGCGATCGCGATGTTTTCCAGCTCGACAGAGCTGATCCACTCCCCGCCCGACTTGATGATATCCTTGGATCGGTCACGGATCGTGACGTAGCCGTCAGCGTCCATCGTTGCCACGTCGCCCGTGTCGAACCAACCGTCCTTGTTCAACGTCTCGCTGCGTGTCTTGCGGAAATAGCTATCAAGGATCCAGTACCCTTTGGTGACCAGATCACCCTGCGTCACGCCATCATGGGCGACAGGATTGCCTTCGTCATCAAGAATTTCGAGATCGACGCCGTAAACCGGACGGCCTTGGTTTTCGCGTAGCTTGTTCTGCTCTGCTGCGGGCAGCTTGCTGTGTTTGGCCAGCAGCTGGTTGATGCTGCCCACGGGCGACATTTCTGTCATGCCCCACGCGTGGATCGTCTCTACCCCGTATTTCTCGCGGAAGGTGGTCATCATCGACGGCGGACAGGCCGAGCCGCCGACGACCGTACGCTGCAAGCTTTCAAGCTTGCTGCCGATCTTGGCTGCTTCGTTCAGCAGGCCCAGCCAGATGGTCGGCACGCCAAGCGCTAGCGATACATGGTTCTCATCAATCAGCTTTACCAGCGACGGGCCATCCAGACCCGGGCCGGGCATCACCATCGCGGCGCCGACCATCGCGCAGGCATAGGGCGCGCCCCAAGCGTTGACGTGGAACATGGGCACAACGGGCAGAACCACGTCTTTTGCGGTGATCGCGATGCTGTCGGCCAAGTTGATGCCAAAGCTGTGCAGCACGGTAGATCGGTGCGAATACAGAACGCCCTTGGGGTTGCCGGTGGTACCAGAGGTGTAGCACAGGCTCGATGCGGTGTTCTCGTCCAGATCGGGCCAGATAAACTCGGGGTCGCCGCTGGCGATGAAATCGTCATAGAACTTGATGCCGGGCAGCTGCGCGGCGGCCTCTTCGTCGGTGCCTTCCATCAGAACGACATGTTCGAGATGCTCAAGCTTGTCTTGAATGCCTGCAATCAGAGGCACGAAGGTCTTGTCGATGAACAGCACCTTATCTTCGGCGTGGTTCAGGATATAGACCAGCTGTTCGGGGAACAGGCGCGGGTTGATGGTGTGACAGACAAAGCCACCGCCCGATGCGCCAAAGTAGATTTCAAGGTGGCGACGGTTGTTCCAAGCGATGGTGCCGCAACGGGCTTGCGGGTCCAGACCCAGATTGGTCAGCGCCGACGCAAGCGCACGGGAATTACGCGCAACCTGCCCCCACGAGGTCTGCTCTAGCCCGCCGGTGGTCTTGACCGAAACGATCTCTGTCTCGCTGTGAAAACGTTGTGCGTGTTCGATCAAGCTCGAGATCAGCAGTGGTTTATTCATCATTTGGCCAAGCATGGCGCATCCTCCCATTTGTTAGTTGGCTGCAAAATGGACAAATCACCCCGGTCTTGCAAGCGCCCTCATTGCTGCTTACGCAGGGTTCTATGACAGTCATTTACCATACCCCGCTTTCCTCCGATCAACAGCGTGCCGCCGGTATGCCCACGCCGCAGCCGTTGGCCATGGCAGATCAGGTCCGGTTCTCTGATTTGGACACGAATAACCACGTCAACAATACCGTCTATTTCGAATGGTTCGAACGGTTGCGCATCCGGTACACGCAGTCGTTGGTCGAACGTGGGCTGATCGATAGCCCTGGTCCGCGCGTGGTGATCCGATCAGGGTCGATCCGCTATTTGCAAGAGATGCTGGAGCGTGAGAACTACATCGTAACCTGTCGCTGTACCAGCTTTCGCAACACCTCTTACGCGCTGGCGCAAGAGGTCTGGGTCGGCAACGAGCTGCGCGCGACATTTGAATGTATACTGGTGATGCTAGAGCGGGACGGCGCTGGCCGCTATCCCCTGCCCGACCGTTTGAAACAGTATTTTGAGCAGACGGAAAACGCCCGCCCCGAGGGATAACCGCTGCGGGTAAAACCGAGAAAAGGACCACATGATATGACCATCACCACGCGCCCGATGGAAGCCGCTGATCGCAGCGCTTGGGAAGATCTCTTTGCCGGATATGCCGCCTTTTACAAGGTCGATCAGACCGCCCAAATGCGCGAGACCGTCTATGGCTGGCTGATGGACGCAGACCACGGCAGCAAGTGCATCTTGGCGCAGGATGAGAACGGCACCATCGTTGGCTTTACCCACTACCGCCCGTTTGTCAGTCAGCTGCGCGCGATGACGAACTGTTTTCTGGACGACCTGTTTGTCAGCCGTCAGGCGCGTGGTACCGGTGCTGCCCAAGCGCTGATCAAAGCGGTAGAGGCGGTGGCGCAGCAAAAAGGGTGGGGTACCGTGCGTTGGATCACGGCAGAAGACAACTATCGTGGCCGCGGCGTATACGACAAGCTGGCGACGCGCACGGGCTGGGTGACCTATGACATTAAGGTTAATGGATAATATTCAGCGTCATGCGTGCTGCTGGGGATGAGGGGCGCTGCCCCTCACACTCCCCGGAGTTTATTTGGCAAAATGAAGCTGTGATCGTCAGTCAGCGTGTTTCGCGATGAAGGCGACCAGTGCCGCGGTTGAGCCGTCTTTATCTGTGGCAGGTGCCTCGCCATTGACGATGGGCTGGAGCGATGTTGCCAGTTCCTTGCCCAGTTCCACCCCCCATTGATCGAAAGAGTTGATCCCCAGAATGCTGCCCTCGACGAAGACGCGGTGTTCATAAAGCGCAATGATCTGGCCCAATGTGAAAGGGTCGAGCAGCGGATAGCTCAGCGTCGTTGACGGGCGGTTCCCGGGAAACACGCGGTGTCGGGCTTGCCGGTCAAGCTCGGCCCCGGTCAGGCCTTTTGCAGCCATCAGTTCAGACGCTTCTTGCAGGGACCTGCCGCGCATCAATGCTTCGGATTGCGCGAGGCAGTTGGCGATCAACAGCTTGTGGTGGTGCGTAAGGTCAGGCTCATGGCCATTGGCTGCGATCAGGAATTCGCAGGGAACGACGCGGGTGCCCTGGTGGATCAGTTGATAGAATGCGTGCTGCCCATTGGTGCCGGCTGCCCCCCAGACGACGGGTCCTGTGTTATAGGGCGCATTCGTGCCGTCCATGAGGGTGGATTTGCCGTTTGATTCCATTTCGAGCTGTTGCAGATAGTCGGGCAGCTGCCCCAGACGCTGGTCATACGGCAGCACCGCGCGTGTTGCATAGTCGCAAATCTGATTGTGCCAGATGCCGACCAAAGCCAGCAACATCGGCATGTTTTCATGCGGGGCTGCGGCGCAAAAGTGGCGATCCATCGCTTGGCCGCCACGCAGGAACGCATCAAATGCACGCGGCCCGATGGCGATCATTAGCGAGAGGCCAATGGGCCCCCAGACAGAGTATCGTCCGCCGACCCAGTCATCGAAACCAAAGACCTGATCCGCATCGATCCCGAAATCGGACGTTTTGTCCTGCGCCGTGCTGAGCGCTGCAAACTGTGTCGCGGGGTCGCCGTCATTTTCCGTCATCCATGCGCGCGCGGTGCGGGCGTTGGTCATTGTCTCTATCGTGGTAAAGGTCTTGGAGGCGACGATCACCAGCGTGGTTTTCGCGTTAAGTCCCCGCAGCGTATCCGAAATATGTGCCCCGTCGACGTTCGATACAAAGTGGCAGCGCGGCCCGTCATGATAGGGCGACAGCGCCTGTACAGCCATCGCAGGCCCCAGATCAGAGCCCCCGATACCGATATTGACCACATCGGTGATTTTGCTGCTGCGGATTTTGTCGGCGAAATTGCGCATCCGGTCGAGCGTGTGATGGATGCCCGGCATCACATCTTCCCCGTCTACCATCACTGGCCCGCCGTCGAGATTGCGAAGTGCGGTGTGCAGCACTGCACGGTCTTCGGTCTCGTTTATTTTGTCACCATCGAACATCGCGTCACGCCGCGCAGGCACATCGGCGGCATCAATCAACCTGAGCAACGCATCCATCGTGGCGCGGTCGAGGTTGGTTTTCGAGAAATCGAACAGCATGTCCCCGGTCTGCGCGCTAAACTCGCGCGCTCGGTCGGGGGTGTCGAACAAGGACAGGATAGAGCGGTCCTGCACCGCCGCCTGCATCTGGCGCAAATCGTCAAAGGAATTCATGGTGCCCAATGTACTGTCGCCTCGTTCAATACTGCGCCGATGGGGGCCTCTAGGGCCGGCAGGCTTTGCGCCTGCTCCACCGCTGCGCGTTTTTCATCGCCGAAAATCACAAGATGCTTTGACATCGCGCCCTCAAGCACCCGACGCGACAGGGTGATGCGCCAGATTTCCTGCCCGTCGACATTGATCGGACAGACCGCTGGCGCGTCCACGGCCATCGCGGCCTCCAGCCCATTGGAGCCGGGGAAAAGCGATGCAGTGTGCATATCCGTGCCCATTCCGAGCAACAGCACCGACAACGGCAGCTTGGATTCGATTTGCGGTGACAGCGTTTCTGCCGCCTCGGCCGAGGTCAGCCCGTCCACATAGAACGGCGTAAAGCCCGCCTGCGCCGCACGCCCGACCAGCAAGCGGTTGCGTAAAAGCCGTGCGTTTGACATCTCGTGATCCGGCGCGACCCAGCGTTCGTCCCCCAGCATAACCTGCACGCGCGACCAATCCAGATTGGCCCCGCTGAGACTGTCAAAGATTGGCCCCGGTGTTGTCCCTCCGGGCACGGCAAAGCTGACCGTGTCATGGGACAGGAGCGCATTTTTCAGCTCTCCCGCGATCAGATTGGCGAGGTCCATCGCAAGGACTTCGCGGTCGGCATATTCGATCAACTTCATGCAGAATACTCCCGCCATTGCCGCTGGTCACGGCGCATCAGTTCGTTGGCATCTGTCGGGCCATCAGACCCGCTGTCGTAGGGTTTGGGCACATCGTTGCGTGCTTCCCAGCCCTGGATGATCGGGTCGGTCCAGGCCCATGCGGCCTCCACCTCGTCGCCGCGCATGAACAGGGTCTGGTTGCCACGGATGACATCCATGATCAGACGTTCATAGGCGTCGACCTGTTCCGACCCATCAGGGCCCAATGCGTCGGCAAATGTCATATCCAAAGGCACATCCACCAAACGCATGCCGCCCGGGCCCGGTTCCTTGATCGTCACGCCAAGGGTAATGCCCTCGTTCGGCTGCAGTCGGATCGACAGGACGTTACGATGACGCCCCGCATCTTCGGTGAAAATCGAATGCGGCGTTTCCTTGAACACGACTGTAATCTCGGACGAGCGCGCGGCCATGCGTTTGCCGGTGCGCAGATAGAAGGGCGTCCCAGCCCATCGCCAGTTGCTGATGTGGGTTTTCAGCGCGACAAAGCTTTCGGTGCGCGAGCGCGGATCACCAACGGCGGTACGGTACCCCGGTTGTTCGGCCTCGTTGCACGGCTCTGCCTGATACTGTCCACGGGCAATGTGATGCGGTAGCACGGGGTCCAGCGCGCGGATCACCTTGAGCTTTTCATCGCGCACCGCGTCGGGATCAAACCGCGCGGGGGGTTCCATCGCAATCAAACACAACAGTTGCATCAGGTGGTTTTGCACCATGTCGCGCATGGCACCCGACTTGTCGTAGTATTCACCCCTGCCCCCGACGCCGACGGTTTCGGCCACGGTGATCTGGATGTGATCGACGTATTGGCTGTTCCACAAGGGTTCAAACAGCATATTGCCAAAACGCACGGCCATCAGGTTTTGCACCGTCTCTTTGCCCAGATAATGGTCGATCCGGTAGATCTGGCTTTCGTCAAAATACTTGGCCAGCGTCGCGTTCAACGCTTGCGCGGTCTTGAGGTCGCGGCCGAACGGCTTTTCAACCACGATCCGGCTTTGCGCATCGGCCATGCCCCATTGTTGCAAACGCTCGGCCAGATCACCGAACAACGCGGGCGAGACGGAGAAATAATAGGCCTCTACCCGCTCAGTTCCTGCCATCAACTTTTGCAGCTCGGCCCAGCCGTCTTCGCCCTTTGCATCAATCGCAACATACTCAAGACGGTCAATGAAACCCTCAAGCTGAGCCTTGTCGTGCTCGAAGTCACCGTTGAATTCGGCAATCGCCTCGCGGATCATCTGCTGATAGCCTGCGCGGTCCATTTCCGTACGGGCTGCACCAATGACACGGGCGTTTTCGGGCATCTGCCCTGAACAAAAACGCCGAAACAACCCCGGCAGGATCTTGCGGCGGGCCAGATCGCCTGTGCCGCCGAAAATCACCAGATCAAAGGGGTCGACCGGAATGACGCGTGATACCATGTGGATGCTCCTTGTCGCGAGGCTACGACTTTTGGGTACCGAAATGTAATGTTAGCGCAAACATAACGAGATTTCCGCTTTTCACAAGTCTGTGCGCGAAATGACACGGGGTTTTATTGCGCATACCATTCGCATAGACAAAGAAAAGTTAATTATATCAGGTGAGGCCCGGTTCTTTATGAAAGACGTTGTCGACGCAAATATCGGTAAGTTTCAAGACCCTGCCTTGACCGCCAAGGGCGAACCCCGCGCGACGGTAAGCCTGACAAACCCGCAAACCCTGTGGTTCAATACCGGCACCCTGTGCAACATCGAATGCGTGAACTGCTATATCGCATCCAGCCCGACGAATGACGCTCTGGTCTATATTACCGCGGACGACGTGCGTGATTACCTGGGGCAAATCACGCAGCGGAACTGGCCCGTGACGGAAATCGCTTTTACCGGCGGCGAACCCTTCATGAACCCGCAGATGATCGAAATCACGGAAGCCTCGCTTGAAGCCGGATACGATGTGCTGATCCTCACCAACGCAATGCGCCCGATGATGCGCAAATCGGTGCAGGCCGGTCTGGCGCGCCTGAACGAGGCTTATCCCGACAAGCTGACCTTGCGGATTTCAGTGGATCATTACCGGACCGACTTGCATGACGCAGAGCGCGGTGCTGGTGCGCTGGAAAAGACGGTCACCGGTATGAAATGGCTACGCGACAACGGTATCCGCATGGCCGTCGCAGGGCGATCGGTTTTCGGCGCGACAGATGAAGACAGCCGCGCCGGCTATGGGGCCTTCTATGCTGAACACGGCTTTGACATCGACGCGCAAGACCCTGGTATGACAGTTCTTTTCCCCGAAATGGATGAAACCGTCGAAGTGCCCGAAATCACGACATCCTGCTGGGATATTCTAGACATATCGCCTGACGCGGTGATGTGTTCAAGCTCGCGGATGGTGGTCAAACGCAAGGGGGCCGCGACACCAGCGGTGCTGGCCTGCACGCTGCTGCCCTATAGCGAAGAGTTTGAGCTGGGGCATTCGCTGGAAGAGGCCGAGAAAGACGTCGCATTGAACCACCCCCATTGCGCCAAATTCTGCGTCTTGGGCGGGGCAAGCTGTTCAGCCTGACCCCTTGCCCGCGACGCGCTACGGACGGATAACCGCTCCGATTTTGGGGTCGGCTTCGCCTTTGGCCAACGCGGCATAGACCCCTTCTGCGGCTTCGACGCCTTCATGCACCTGCACATCCATCCAGTCCGATGCGCTGGCGGCGATACGTTTCCACGCCGCAGTAATCTGTGCCTCGATCTTACCAGGCCCCCACTCCTGCCGACGTTTAGCGACCTGAGAGGGCGCAAAGAAGAACTCCGGTTTTGGGCCTTCAAGGCGCATCGCCGGGGTGAATTGGTCCCAATGGCTCAGCCCCACTGCTGACGAATGTATAAGCTGGTGTTTTAACGTGCCATGCAGCTCGGCCTTGACCGTACTGTTGCCGGACATGTCGACATAGACGGACGGCACGTGGTCGAGCTCGGCGATCTGGTCATAGGTCAGCACGGTATCGCAATGCCCCAACCCTTCGACAAAAGCGCGGTTACCGACGGATGTCAGGCCCACGATTTGATAGGCACGCGCTTTGGGTTCGGTCAGATAGCGGCAAAGCCCCAATCCGGTTTTGGACGACGCGCTGCCCACGATGATCTGCTCGGCACCAAAACAGTCATTATCCTGCAACCAATCGTAGATCAGATAGGATGTCGCCAGCAAAGGTTGCAGCAAGGCACGCAGGTGGTCCTCTGATGCGGGGCCGGTTTTGACGGGGGTGTATTGATTATAGATCAGCGGAAGCTTTGCCCGATGTGCCGCTGCATCCACCAAACCGGCGGTGCCATTTTCAGGGGCGATCACCACCTCGGATGCCATCGGGTAGAAACCATAAAGCCGCGTACCAACGCTTAGCACGTCAGTGCGACTTTCAACGACTTTGGCGGTGCCCCAGACCGGCACAATGCCCCATCCGTTCTCGGACGTCGTAAAGAACTGCCAATAGCCGATGTCAAAGCCCGCTGCTGCGTAGGTGACATTGTTCGACGTGAGCGCAAAGCTTTCGATTGCCAGACGCGCCTGCCCCGGTGCCAGCGGCTCTGCTTGGGTTGTGACGACACGTGTTTCAGTGATTGCGTTTTGATTGACCAAAATCTGTTGCATGGTGATTTCCCCCTCGTTTGACTATACCCTAACCCCAAACCCACGCGCTGTTGCCGCCTATCGGAACTGACGTTGCGCCACAAATATATCGTCAGAATTAGTATCATTACATTTCAACCACTTAGCCTGACGCACAAGTGAATCCCCGCCAGTCAAGGCTGCAGGCATTGCACCCGATATGCCCCATCTGCTATACGAAACCGCAAGATATAGAACCAGCAAGAGCTAGGCAGATTACGTGAACGAGACGCCAGAAACCCCTGAAAACGATGACGAAATCCCGGCAGCGCGCCCCGTGTACGATGGCCCATCGGTCGATATCGAACACGAGATGCGGACATCCTATCTGGATTACGCCATGTCGGTCATCGTTTCGCGCGCCATTCCCGACCTGCGAGACGGGCTAAAACCGGTTCATCGCCGCATCATTTATTCGATGTACGAAAAAGGTATTACGCACGATAAATCATACCGTAAGTCTGCGAAGTCCGTGGGCGATGTGATGGGCTCCTACCACCCGCATGGTGACAGCGCGATCTATGACGCGTTGGTGCGTATGGCTCAGGACTTTTCGATGTCGCTGCCGCTGATTGACGGTCAAGGTAACTTCGGCTCCATGGACGGCGATAGTGCTGCGGCCATGCGTTATACGGAATCGCGCCTTGATAAGGTCGCGTCATTCATGACCAGCGATCTGGACAAAGAAACCGTCAATTTCATCGACAACTACGATGGAAAAGAACGCGAGCCTACTGTTTTGCCTGCACGTTTTCCAAACATGCTGGTCAATGGCGCAGGCGGTATCGCCGTTGGTATGGCGACGAACATTCCGCCGCACAATCTGGGCGAAGTGATCGATGCCTGTCAGGCGTTGATCGAAAATCCCGATCTGACCTCGGAAGAGCTGATTGAATATATTCCCGGCCCCGACTTCCCCACAGGCGGGATCATGTTGGGCCGGTCCGGTGCACGCAAAGCCTACCTTGAGGGGCGCGGCAGCGTGATTATGCGGGCCAAGACCCGTGTCGAAGAAATTCGCAAGGACCGGTTTGCCATCGTCATCGACGAGATTTGCTATCAGGTCAACAAATCCACGATGATCGAAAAGATCGCCGAACAAGTGCGCGAGAAGAAGATCGACGGCATCGCCCATGTTCAGGATGAATCCGACCGGAACGGTGTGCGCGTCGTGATCGAGCTTAAGCGCGATGCCACCGCCGAGGTGGTCATGAACCAGCTCTATCGCTTTACACCGATGCAAACCTATTTCGGCTGTAACATGCTGGCGTTGAACGGCGGCCGGCCAGAGCAGCTTACCCTGCGCAAGTTCCTGACATCTTTCATTGATTTCCGCGAAGATGTTGTCGCCCGCCGCACCGCCTATCTGCTTCGCAAAGCGCGTGAACGCAGCCACATCCTGTGCGGTCTGGCCGTCGCGGTCACCAACATCGACGAGGTCGTCGCGACCATCCGATCCTCTGCGGATGCCGCCGAGGCGCGCGAAAAGCTAATGACGCGTCGCTGGCCTGCAGAGCAGATCTTGCAGTATATCGCGCTGATCGACGATCCGACACATACGGCCAACGAGGATGGGACCTATAACCTGTCTGAAACACAGGCCCGCGCCATCTTGGAGCTGCGCCTGCAGCGCCTGACTCAGATCGGCGTCAAAGAAGTCACCGACGAGCTGGAAGAACTGGCCAAGAAAATCCAGGAATACCTCGAGATTCTGGGCAGCCGTGAACGTATCATGGGCATCATATCGGACGAGCTGACCGAGGTGAAAGACCTCTTTGCCGTTCCGCGCCGCACAGAGATCGTCGATTGGTCCGGCGATATGGACGACGAAGATCTGATCGCACGCGAAGACATGGTTGTGACCGTAACTTCGGGCGGCTATATCAAACGCACCCCGTTGATCGATTTCCGCAGCCAACGTCGCGGCGGCAAAGGTGTTTCTGGCATGCAAACCAAAGAAGAGGACGTGGTTACCACCCTCTTTGTTGCCAATACCCACACGCAACTACTGTTCTTTACGACGGACGGCATGGTCTACAAGCTCAAGACCTGGCGCTTGCCCCAAGGCGGGCGTACGTCGAAAGGTAAGGCGATCGTTAACATCCTGCCGATCCCGACCGGCGTCTCCATTGCGGCTATTATGCCCGTGGATCGCGACGAGAAAGATTGGGACGATTTGCAGGTAGTCTTTGCGACCTCTGCCGGTACTGTTCGTCGGAACAAACTTTCGGATTTCACCAACGTCATGCGTAACGGCAAAATTGCCATGAAGTTTGAGGATGATCACGCCAAGACAACGCTAATTAACGCACGCATCGCCTCTAATGATGATGACGTAATGCTGGTCACAAACTCCGGCCGAGCAATCCGCTTTCCGGCCACCGACGTGCGCGTGTTCAACAGCCGCGCCTCTGTCGGGGTTCGTGGCATCAAGCTGAACGGGGACGATAAAGTCGTATCCATGTCGATCATTCGCCACTTCGACGCGACCTCGGAAGAGCGCACGGCCTACCTTAAGATGCGCCGTGCGATGGCGGGTCTTGTCGATGATGTGGAAAATGACGAGGACGAAGCACCCGCCGATCCGAATTTCTCGCAAGAACGCTATGCAGAAATGTCTGCGGCAGAGAATCTTCTCCTGACGATCACAGAAAAAGGCGCGGGAAAGCTTTCCTCCAGCCACGATTATCCCGTGCGCGGGCGCGGCGGTCTGGGTGTGACGGCGATGGACAAGGCAATGCGCGGCGGCGAAATCGTCGCTTCGTTCCCGGTCGAACTAGATGACCAGATCATGCTCGCCACGTCCAAAGGGCAATCGATTCGCGTTCCAGTAGAAGGTATTTCCTTCCGCTCGCGGAGCGCCGGGGGCGTCAAAGTCTTCGACACTGGCCGCGGCGAGGTCGTTGTAAGCGTTGCCTGGATTGCAGATCAGGGCGATGAAACAGTAGACGACGAGATCATCTCCCCCGAAGTGTAAGACTACTTTTTAGAATCTTAAAGCCGTCCCTCGTGATGAGGGGCGGCTTTTTGTATTTTCAGACTTCAGACATTAGAAGGCATGAAAAAAGCGCCCCCGAAGGGGCGCTTAAAAATATCCAACAGTACTAAAAGAAATTAGTTAGTTGTGGTTGTTGTCGAGGTGTTGTTGTCATCGTCGTTTGCAATAACTGCGACGGCAACAATAACTGCTGCAATACCCGCAATAGCGGCAGGGCTCATGCTTTCAAAGCCAACACCACCAGCGGCGCTTGGATCAATACAACGACGGGCAAGGATACCGTCGATTTGTGTCGGTGCTTTGCAAGCGTATGTAACGCCATTTGCGCCGACAACTGTCGTTGGATACTCGGCAACGCCGGAGCTACCACCAACAGCGGCTTGAGTTGTTACTTGTGCGGAAGCCGCGCTTGCAGTCATCAAAAGCGCAGCGGCGAATGCTGTAAAGCGTGTCATTATGTCTTCTCCAGTTTGCGAAGTTCACTAATCTTGGGCTTGGTATCGCATATTTCGGTTGCAATAGCAAACTCGATATCTCTCAAAACATTGGTTCGTTCCGGCGTTAAGCAGGCTTTAGGGCCTTTTTAAAGCAGAAATAACTATAGCGCATATAGGGCGCTAAACTTTTCGGTCAAATAGGAAAGCAACGGGATCTCGCTTGGCTCTGCCCCCGTCGCTTGGGTGATTACTTCGCGCGGACTGTAAAGCCCACCATGGCGCTGCACTTTCTCGCGCAGCCAGCCAGTGGCAGCAGCGGTATCCCCCTCGGCCAGTTGAGTATCCAATTCCTGCACATCGCGGCGAAGCGCTGTATTCAAACACCCAGCATAGACGTTGCCCAAAGAATACGTCGGAAAATATCCGAACAGCCCCACCGACCAGTGCACATCCTGCAATACACCGTTTGATGGCCTGTCAACGGCATACCCGAAGTCCGCCTTGAACCGGTCGTTCCATGCGGCTTCCAGATCGCCAACCAACAGATCGCCCGCCATTAACGCACGTTCCAGATCGAACCGCAGCAGCACATGTAGGTTGTACTGCAACTCATCCGATTCGGTTCGGATATACCCATCTGATACCCGATTTACGATCCGGTAGAATGTATTTTCATCTGCCACGCCAAAGTCACCAAAGGCATCGCGCATCTGCCCATAGAGCCAACCGGAAAATGCACGGCTCCGGCCAAGCTGGTTCTCGTAGATCCGGCTTTGGCTTTCGTGCACGCCCATAGAGACGCCCCCACCAAGAGGCGTCAAAAGGTACTCTTTGTTGATACCTTGCTCATAACACGCATGACCGACTTCGTGAATCGTTGAATAGAAACAGTTAAATGGATCGACCTCATTTGTGCGCGTTGTGATCCGCACATCCAGCCCCGACCCGCTTGAAAACGGGTGCACGGCTTTATCCACGCGGCCCATCGTCATATCGTAGCCAAACGTCGTGGCCAGAGTCCGTGTCAGCTTCATCTGGGCATCGGCGTCAAATCGCCCCGCCAACACAGGTGGAGCTTCGGCCTCGCGAACGGCTTCACGCAAACGGGTCAGCTCGGGGCGCAGGGCGCCGAACATAGCCTCTAGCTCGGCAGCGGTCGCACCGGGTTCATAGTCATCCAGCATCGCGTCATAGACATCGCCTCCGGCAGCAAGCGCCTGGCCTTCTTCACGCTTCAGCGCGATCACCTCGGCGAGGGTCGGGGCAAATGCCGCAACATCGTCGGCAGCACGCGCCTCGGCCCAAATGCCTTGCGCTTCCGAGGTGACCCGCGCAATCCGCGCTGCAAGCGCTGCGGGTACCTTAGAGGCGCGCGCATGCCCGCGCTTGATGTGGCGCACCTGCGCCTGCCCCACCTCATCTAGTCCAACCACATCGATCCGGTCCAACCATTCGGGAATACGCGGATCGACACGGCGGGCGTGCAAAACGCCCTCCATCGCGGCCATTTCCTCGCCCCGCTGCGGGGCAGCACCGCGCGGCATGACTGTTTCCTGATCCCAGCCCAAACGCCCCGCAACCTGCGCAAGCGCCTCGGTTTCGCGCTGAAACGCCATCAACTCGTCAAAAACAGTCATCAAGATTTTCCTCGTACAGATGTCGGAATCGGGTAGGCGCTTAGGAACCGTGCGCGCAGGATCAAAACCCAAAGTATCACGGCCAACACCTGGTGGAAGATCGCGATGTGTACCGGTGCCGCGTTCAACACTGTAACGATCCCCAAGACAACCTGCCCTACCATCGCAACAATCATCAGGTTGAACGCCTTGCGCGTATTGGGATGCGCTGACTTACGGCCCCGCAGCCAAACCACGATAGCAAAAGCAAACAACAGATAGCCCGCCATCCGGTGCATGAACTGCACCAAACCGGGGTTCTCAAAGAAGTTGCGCCAGACCGGCATAATGGTGAAAGCCTCGGGCGGAAAGAACTGGCCCTGCATCAATGGCCAATCGACAAAGAACCGGCCAGCATCAATCCCCGCAACCAAGGCCCCAAGCAGAATTTGCAGGAACGCAAAATGCAGCACTCCCGTGGACATCCCAAAGAGCTTCGCTTCTTTCGCCCGCCGCGCCTGCATCAGATCACGCTCGGGCCGACCAAGCAGCAGCGCGTACCATGTGATGACCCCAAGGATAACGAAGGCAAGCCCCAAATGCGTGGCCAGACGGTAGCTGGCAACGTCTAGAACAGCCTCTCCGCTGGTGACGCCCGATGAGACCATCCACCAGCCGATCGCACCTTGCAAACCGCCAAGCCCGCCCAAAAACAAAAGACGCCCCGACCAGCCCACAGGGATCTGGCGGCGCAGAAGAAACCACAAGAACCCGACAGCCCAAACCAGGCCGATCACCCGGCCCAACTGACGATGGCCCCATTCCCACCAGTAAATCGATTTAAAATCAGACAGTTCCATCCAAGAGTTCTGAACCTGAAACTCGTCAATTTCTTGATACTTGGAAAACTCAGATTGCCAGTCCGCCTCAGTCATCGGCGGCATGGCTCCGGTAAAGGGCCGCCACTCGGTGATGCTCAATCCGCTGTCGGTCAATCGGGTCAAACCGCCAACGGCGATCATCACAAAGACCAGGGCAAAGAGAATGAACAGCCAGATACGGATGCCGCGCCGTGCACCACCGCGCCCACGGTCAATGCCGCCTACCTGCGCAACAGGCCGCGCGGCCTGCGCCTCGCCCACTTCCTCGAACAGCTTTCGTTTCTCGGCCATTGGTGCCTCTTGTCTGCTATGTTTCACGCAGAAGTAGGACACAAGCGCACAAAGGTCTAGCCGCGCTCTTTCCAGCGTACCATCTGTCGCAGGGTGCCATGCAGCGTCTGCACATCGGCGCGGGTCAACGGCAGACGTGACCACATGTTGCGCAGATTGACCTTCATACTGGCAGCCTTGTGGTCGGGATAAAAGAACCCGGCCGTGTCCAGACGTTCCTCGAAATGCCGCGCGAGATGTTCGATCTCGCTGTTGTCAGCCCAGTTTGTCCCCGCCATCTCGACTTGTTCAGAAACCACATCGCCTTGCGCCCGCATCCATTCGTATCCCATCAACAAAACACATTGTGCCAGATTAAGGGACGCAAAGGCAGGGTTCACCGGCACCGATACAATCGCATTCGCGCGTGAAATATCGTCGTTCTCAAGTCCTGCGCGTTCAGGCCCGAACAACACAGCCACGCGCCGGCCCTCGCTGATCATCTGGGCAGCTTTCGCCATTGCCGCCTCTGGGCTGTAAACCGGCTTGGTCAGATCACGATCACGCGCTGTGGTGGCAAAGACAAACGCTGCGTCGCCCACTGCACCGGCAAGATCGTCATACACCACGGCTTCGTCCAACAATCGCCCGGCGCCCGACGCCATCGCCACCGCCGACGGGTTCGGCCAGCCATCGCGGGGCGCTACAATACGCATCCGGTCCAGTCCAAAGTTCCACATGGCACGCGCCGCGGCCCCAATGTTTTCGCCCATTTGCGGGCGCACCAGCACAAAAGCCGGTATCTGCGGGTGTTCTATTGTATCATTCATGGGCACCTCATACGCGCGCCGCCATCGCCTCGCAAGAACGACGCGGCCCGTCTTTGGCCTTCCAAATGGGAAAAAATCCTCGCCGAAGGCATAAAAGTTTTTCTTTCCCCGCGCGATCCGTTAATTGACGCGCAATAACCCAAAGGACAGCAAGCCATGGATACGCCTGAACAGCCGCAGCTTTACCTGATGACCCCGCCCGAGCTTGAACTCTCCAGCTTTCCCGATGTGCTGGCCCGTGTGCTCGACGCGCATGATGTGGCGTGCGTGCGTCTGGCGCTCAGCACCCGCGACGAAGACCGCGTGATGCGCGCTGCCGATGCGCTGCGCGAAGTGACCGATGCGCGCGATATCGCATTGGTGATTGCGGATCACACATTGCTTGCAGAACGGCTGGGACTTGATGGTGTGCACCTGACGGATGCGGCACGCTCGGTGCGGCACGCGCGCAAGACCCTGGGCGATGACGCCATCGTCGGCAGCTTTTGCAACGGTTCGCGCCATGACGGGATGGCAGCGGGCGAAGCCGGCGCGGATTATGTCAGCTTTGGTCCGGTCAATGCGTCCCTGCTGGACGATGGAACCCACGCCGAACAGGACCTCTTCAAGTGGTGGTCCGAAGTGATCGAGGTACCGGTTGTAGCCGAAGGCGGGCTGACCACCGATCTGATCCGCGCGCTCACCCCCATCACCGACTTTTTCGGAATCGGGGATGAAATCTGGACCAGCGAAAAGCCAGAACAGGCGCTCGCTGATCTGATTGCCGCGATGAAGTAACCGCGCAGGGCGGGTGTTACAGGAACACCCGCTCTACGAACCAATAGGCCCCGATGACAGCAATTGCGACCGACGCCGGTATGGCGACGAAGCGGCGGTAAGGTACCGCAACCTGCCGGAACTGCACCGACAGGAAACACCCCGTAAAGACCAGCGCCAGCGGGATCATGAACACCGCAACCGGTGCCTCTAGCAGCTTTGCCACCGCAGGCATCGGAATGATGCACAGCGCCAATGCAATCACAGCCAGCGCCACATACAATCCTTTGGCCGCACGCGGATCGCCCTGCCCGCGCATCACGCGCAGCGCTTGCCAGACACACAGGAACATAATTGCAATTACCGTCAGTTGACCGACCTCGACCCCGATGTTGAACCCGATCAATGCGGGGATAAACTGATCCTCCGGGAGGCCGAATTCGCCCAGTACGGATGCAAATCCTAGGCCGTGCAGCAAACCAAAGCCAAAGATTACCAAGGGCCGCCAAGGGCTGAGCCCGGCCAGAAAAATGTTTTCGACAGCGACATAGACGATCGACGCGGCGATCAAGGGCTCCACGATGCTACCGGGCACCGACACCCAGCCAAGCGCGCCAAGCGCCAGCGTCACCGTATGCGCTGCGGTAAACGCCGTGACCTGCCAGATAAGCGGCCGCAGCTGTGTCGACAAAAAGAGCAGGCCCAACACAAACAGAATATGGTCCAACCCTTTGGGTAAGATGTGGTCAAAACCCACCGGAATATAGGTGGCAAAGGCCTCCCATGCCGATTGCTGCCCGCCGCCCTCAAGCAGGATCTCGGGGCTTTCTGCGCCGCCCTCAAGGTAGCCGGTATAGGGGGTCTCGACCCCTTGCTGGCGCAACACGAAGGCACCCGCACCATCAGGCCATGAAACAACCAATCCGCGCGTGTCTTGAGGCAGCGTCGCGTGCAAGGACCATTCGGCAATACGGGGCAGCTCGCCGTTCACGTCCTCGGGGATTGTCAGCGCCACGGTCTCAAGTGCCACCGGTTCACCATCGGCACGTAGTACCGGCAAAGCGTTCCACCGTGCCAGAAGTTCGGGCGCACGCGCCAGGATTTCTGAAGGAGGTAAAGCGCGCAAGCTGTCGTAATCGCTGGCATTTTCGGCGTCATTCGTATCGGCCACCTCGTCCAGATCAATGCCGGACAACATTGCCTCTAGATTGATGCGCATATCCAAGGTTGCCTGCCCGTCGGCGCTGCTTAGGTCACCTATCGTTGGCAAGACCTCATGCGCTTGTGCAAAGCCTGCCAGCCCACTTGACAAAACCAACGTATAGGCCAGCTTGAGTATCAGTTTATAAAAGGTTGTTCGCATGTTTCTGTCCCGTTTCGCACTCGTACTAACATCATTATTACCAACTTCAGGTGCGTTTGCGCATGAATTCTGGTTGGATACACCCGCGTATCAAGTACAGCCCGGCGCCGAAATGACAACCGACATCCGCAACGGGCAGTTGTTCGAGGGCACGCGGCTCGCGTATTTCCCCAATAACACCGAACGGTTCGACATAACCTTTGACGGTGCCACCACAGCGATCGAGGCGCGGATGGGTGATATTCCCGCGCTCAAGATGGCGGCACCCAACATGGATGGGCTGGCAATTATCGCCCATGAGGCCAAAGCGACTTTGCTAACCTATAGCGATTGGCAAACCTTTGTTGGCTTTACCGTCCACAAAGATTTCATGCAGGCCGTGGCTGACCACCGCGACAACGGCTACCCGCAAGACAAAGTGCGCGAACGCTACAGCCGGTATTCCAAGGCGTTGATTGCCGTGGGCGACGGGCATGGCGATGACAAAGCCTTGGGGCTGGAGACTGAGTTGGTCGCGCTCACCAACCCCTATACCTTAGGCGCGGATCAGCAGATGGAAGTCGCGTTGACTTACCAGCAGGAACCGCGCCGTGACGTTCAGGTCGAAGTGTATGAGCGCACCGCAAGCAAAGACGTCACCGTGACCAAATACCGGACAGACGACGCGGGACACGTGCAATTTCCGGTGACTGCTGGCATGACCTATCTGGTTGACGCTGTGGTGCTGCGCCCTGCCCCGGACGTGGAAACCACCCCCACCAGCCCCCACTGGGAGAGCCTTTGGGCATCGCTGACATTTGCCGTGCCGGAATAGGTCTTTTCGCGCCGCCTCGACTTGCGCCCGCCATATCGGTTGGGCCATACCGGCGGCATGACACATACACCTAACATTCTTTGCATCGGATCGGTGCTGTGGGACATCATCGGACGTGGCGATACGGTCATGCGGCAAGGGTCGGACATGCCTGGTCGCATCACGCGCCTGCCCGGTGGCGTTGCACTGAACATCGCGATGGCGCTGGCCCGCTTTGGCTTGTCCCCTGCGCTGATCAGTGCTGTTGGACGCGACCCCGAAGGCGACGAGCTTATTGCCGCGTGCAAACTCCGGGGGCTTCATACGGATCATGTGTATCGGTCGGATGATCTGCCCACTGACCGCTATATGGCGGTCGAGGGGACGAACGGTCTGATCGCCGCCATCGCCGATGCTCATTCGCTGGAGGCGGCAGGCGACAAGATCCTGCGCCCGTTCGAAGACGGATCACTGCCAACTCCCTATCGTGGTGCCGTGGCGCTGGATGGCAATCTCACACTCGACCTTTTGTCACAGATGGCGCGTAGCCCGCTATTGGAGCATGCCGATCTGCGCGTCGCCCCGGCATCGCCCGGCAAGGCGCTGCGGCTGGCCCCCTTTTTGCAGGCCGAACGCGGCACGCTTTACGTCAACCTCGAAGAAGCGGGTTTGCTGTGCCAAGCGACGTTCGACAGCTCGCGCGACGCGGCAGCGGCGCTGCTGGCGCGTGGTGCAGTTCGTGCTGTGGTGACTGACGGCGGAAATCCTGCGACCGTGGGTCAGCCCAGCGGGTTAATCACCCAAGACCCGCCCCCCGTTTCCGTCACACGCGTGACCGGCGCCGGTGATACCTTCATGGCTGCGCATATCGCGGCCGAAATTAAAGGGGCGGCACCAGACGCGGCCCTGACCCAAGCGCTTTCTGCCGCTGCCCAATATGTTTCTGGAGAGACCAAAATATGATCCCCCTGCACCGCTCTGCCGAAGTCGCCAAAGCCCATGCGAATGGCACCCCCGTTGTTGCGCTGGAAAGCACAATCATCACCCATGGGATGCCCTATCCGCAAAACCTTGAGGTCGCGCGCCAGGTCGAAGCAGACGTACGCGAGGCCGGTGCTATTCCCGCGACAATTGCGGTGATCGACGGGCGGCTGCACATCGGTCTGGAAGACAGCGAGCTGACGGCGCTGGCGCAAGCCAAGAATGTCGCGAAACTGTCGCGTGCCGATATGGCCGCCTGTATTGCCACGGGCGGTACTGGTGCCACCACGGTTGCCGCCACCATGATCGCCGCCCATCTGGCCGAGATCGCGGTTTTCGCCACTGGCGGGATCGGCGGCGTGCATAAGGGTGCGGAAAACAGCTTTGACATCTCTGCCGACCTGATGGAGCTGGCCCAAACGCCGGTGACCGTTGTCGCTGCCGGGGCCAAGGCCATTCTAGATGTGGCAAAAACACTTGAAGTGCTGGAAACCCAAGGCGTGCCGGTGATCACCGTCGGCCAAGACAGCTTTCCCGCGTTCTGGAGCAGCACGTCCCCCCTGAAATCCCCCCTGCGCATGGACAATGCCGCAGATATCGCCGCCGCCCATACAATGCGCGGCAACATGGGCCTGCCGGGTGGTCAACTGGTGGCGAACCCGATCCCTAAAGAGGATGAAATCGCCGCTGCCGATCTGGCCCCGATCATCAAGGCGGCCCAGGCCGATGCCAACACCCACGGGATCAGTGGCAAAGCCGTTACCCCCTATCTGTTGCAGCGCATATTCGAGCTGACCGAGGGCCGGTCACTGACTGCAAATATCGCGCTGGTCCGCAATAACGCTCGTTTTGCGTCCAAAATTGCGGCTGCACTTATGTCAAAAGACGCATAAAGCCTAATATTTATGCGTCCTCCATTGTAGCAACGCGTGAAACGCCCTAGCTCTAACGCATTGCTGCAGTGGGATAACCTTCATTCATGAACACACCGTTTACGCCGCCTCTTCCTCCCGCACCGCGCCGGACTTTGTTCGCGCGAGTCAGGGCGTCGTTTTTGACCGGCCTGGTCGTCATCGCACCGGTCGGTCTGACCATCTGGCTGATCTGGAGCGTGATCGGCTGGATCGACGGCATCGTGTTGCCGATGGTTCCTTTGGCCTATCATCCTGACCGACTGATCCAGACCTATTTCGGGCTCGACCCGTCCGCACAAATCAACGTGCGCGGCATCGGTGTGATCATCTTTTTGCTGTTCACGGTGATTGTGGGCTGGTTGGCCAAGGGCATCATCGGGCGGTCGTTCATCCGCTTTGCAGAAAGCCTTGTGGAACGCACACCCGTTGTCCGCACGATCTATTCCGGCATCAAACAAATCTCTGAGACGATCTTTGCCCAGTCAGAGCGCAGCTTTGAAACCGCGTGCATGATCGAATATCCGCGTAAGGGCGTTTGGGCGCTTGGTTTTATTTCGATCCCCGCTAAGGGCGAAGTCGCCGCCGCAGGTGGTGAAGGGGCAAACCTCGTGGGGGTTTTCGTACCGACCACACCCAATCCCACGTCGGGATTCCTGCTGTTCGTGCCGCAAAGGGAAGTGACTGAACTGGACATGTCGGTGGAGGATGCAGCCAAGCTGGTGATCTCTGCAGGGCTGGTCTATCCCGCGCAAAAGCCCGTTCCAGTGGATCAGGCCCTTGGTCCACGCACGAACCGTATTTCACCAAGCTGAACCCCAAGCGCGGATCACACGAACTGCGCTTGAGGTTCTTCCACTATCGCCATCTTCGGTCGATCTGCGCGTGTACTGGCTACAGCGCGGTCCAGCCGCCATCGACGCTGATGGTTGTACCGGTGATCTGGTCGCCCGCCTCGGAACACAGGAACGTCGCGGTACCGCCCAGCTGTTCCACGGTTGCAAACGCCTTGGAGGGTTGGCGCTTGAGCATGACGTTCTTGATCACCTCTTCGCGCGTCATGCCGTACTCTTTCATCGTGTCGGGGATCTGCTTTTCGACGATATCGGTCAGCACGTACCCCGGACAGATGGCGTTGCAGGTGATGGGATCTTCGGCCGTTTCCAGCGCGGTCGTCTTGGACAGGCCAACGATTCCGTGCTTTGCAGCGATATAGGCTGATTTATAGGGCGACGCGGTCAGCCCGTGCGCGGAGGCCACGTTGATCACACGACCCCAGCCTGCTTGGCGCATCATCGGCAAGGCAACGGCCGTGGTATGAAAAGCAGAGCTGAGGTTGATGGCGATGATGGCGTCCCATTTTTCGGTGGGAAAGCTCGGGATCGGTGCGACGTGCTGAATACCGGCATTGTTTACCAAGATATCGCAACGGCCCGCGTCAGTGATCAATTGGCGGCACTCAATCGATTTCGACATATCCGCCTGAATATAGCGTGCCGTCACACCGGTTTCGGTGGCGATGTCTTTGGCGATGGCATGGTCTTCTTCACGGTCGGTAAAGGAGTTCAGCACAACATCCGCCCCTGCCCGCGCCAAAGCCCAAGCGATGCCAAGGCCAATACCTGAATTGGATCCGGTGATGACGGCTGTTTTTCCTGAAAGGTCGATGCTGTAGGCCATGAATTTCTCCTCGCGTTTCTGCAGCTGCATCATGGCGAGCGCGTAAACGAATGGAAACGGCTAATTGAAAGCGCCAGCGGAATGCCCCTGATGCGACCACTGCAGCCCAATCACGGGCAAAAAAAAACGTCCGCACGAAGCGGACGTTAAGTTATTGAGGCAGGTTTCATACAGGCAAGAAACCTATCGAGCAGTGAGTTGGTTATACGCAATTCGCCGCCGTAATCCAAGCTTAAAGTTTGAACTGTAGCCCCCGTATCGCTAAGGAATACGCTAATAAAACAAGGCTAGAGCGGGATTGTTGCTAAAATGGCGTTTAATTTTTTCCAAAGCTGTCGGGCAGTTGCAGCCGTTTCTTCACTGATTCTTCTCAGTGGATTCGCCCGTGCCGAGCCCGCACATGGTATATCTATGTATGGGGACCCCGCGCTCCCACCTGATTTTGTGTCTCTGCCCTATGCCAACCCGAATGCGCCCCCAGGCGGCTCGATTGTTCTGGGCAACACCGGCGGCTTTGACAGCCTCAATCCTTTCGTGCGCAAGGGCACGTCGCCTTGGCAGTTGCCATTCTTTACCCATGAAAGCCTGATGGGCCGTTCGTGGGATGAACCCTTCGCACTTTACGGACTTTTGGCCGAATCGATTGAGGTCCCCGACGACCGGTCATGGGTCGAATTCACCCTCCGCCCCGAAGCGCAGTTTGCGGATGGCACGCCGGTCACCCCCGAGGATGTGATTTTCAGTTACGAGCTTTTGGGCACCCAAGGACACCCGCGCTATCACGGACTTTACGCCCAGATCGACAGCATCACCCAAACTGGCCCCCACAGCGTGAAGATGGTGTTCAATACCGACAACCGCGAGCTCGCCCTGCTTGCCGGCATGCGTCCGATCCTGAGCAAAGCCCAATGGGACACCCGCGATTTCGCCAATGCACCTCTGGCAGAGATCCCGCTGGGCTCCGGCCCCTATGCGGTCAGCGACTATAAGGCAGGCAAACAGGTCACCCTAACGCGCAACCCCGACTACTGGGGCAAGGATGTTCCCTTTCGCAAAGGCACCCATAATATCGACGAAATAAAGCTCGACTTTTATGGCGATGCGAATGTGCTTTTCGAAGCGTTCAAAGCCGGAGAGATTTCGGCCCTGCGCGAGTTCAACGCCGAAACCTGGGCGACGCAGTATGACTTTCCCGCCGTACAGCGCGGTGACGTGGTTAAATCGACTTTTGCCCATAGCAAACCCTCGGGCATGACAGGGCTGGTGATGAACACCCGCCGTGCGCCCTTTGATGATATTCGTGTCCGCGATGCGCTGATTGCGGCGTTCAACTTTGAATATATAAACGAGACGCTGACCGGTGGCGCGCAGCCGCGCATCACCTCGTATTTCTCGAACTCTCCGCTGGCGATGCAAGCGGGGCCTGCGACGGGGCGTGTGGCTGAGCTGTTGACCCCCTTTGCTGACGCCCTGCCCCTAGGTGCTATCGACGGCTATGCGCTGCCCGTGTCCGACGGATCAGCCCGCAACCGCGCCGGCATCCGCCGCGCCATGCGGGCACTGTCCGACGCAGGGTTTAGCGCGGACGGCGGCACGATGCGCGGCCCCGACAGGCAGCCGTTGTCGTTCAGCATCCTGCTGTCCAAAGGCAGCAGCGAAAATATCGCCATTGCAGAGTTGTATATTCAGGCTCTGGCCCGTTTGGGGATCACTGCCCGTGTGGATGCGGTGGATGATGCGCAATTCGTTGCCCGCAACGCGGCGTTCGACTTCGACATGGCTATCTTTCGCCGCGCCCTGTCGCTGAGCCCGGGCAATGAGCAACGCTATTACTGGGGCTCCGAGGCGGCAGATCAGGATGGCAGCCGCAATCTCATGGGCGTGAAATCACCCGCCATTGACGCAATGATCGATACGATGGTCGGGGCCAGCAGCGCCGAGGATTTCAACGCGGCCACCCGTGCGCTTGACCGTGTGCTGACGGCCGGGCGTTATGTCATCCCGTTCTGGCAGTTCACCGAAGACCGCATCGCGCATGTCGCAGCGATGAAATACCCTGACCATGTGCCGCTGTATGGAGATGGGCCGAACTATATGCCGGAAGTCTGGTGGATTGATCCAACGCAGTAGGGCGCGCGTGTGAGGCCGCGAAGGGGTGGGCGCGGCGCAGACCGGCCCTTCGGGGAGAGTTTATTGGGCAAAATGAAGCGCGCTGGTGCGGTCGATCAGGTAAGGCCGGATTAGACGAGGCCCAATCAGACGAGAGATGTGACCCAGAGGATTGTGGCGTCTTCATCGCTGGTCGATACAACGTTATGGCCCATCGTCGCGTCGTAATAGGCGCTGTCGCCACGGCGCATTTCGACGGGTTCGTAGAACTCTGTGTATAGAGTAATGACGCCGGTCAGCACATACAGAAACTCTTCGCCGTCGTGGCGCACCCAGCCGTCGAATTCATCCATTCTGCGCGCGCGAATACGGGCGCGGTACGGCAGCATCTGCTTTTTGCGCAACGTGTCGGCCAGCATCGTATGCTCGTAGGTGGTGGTCGCTTTCGCGGCACCCTCGTCCGATTTGGTAATCGCCATCCGCCCGTTGATTTGCCCCGCTGATGGCGGCGTAAAGAGCTGCGGCACCGATATTTCCAACCCGACGGCCAGCTTTTTCAATGCCTCGTAGGTGGGCGACATCTGACCGTTCTCGATCTTGCTGAGGGTCGATCGTGCCAGTCCTGCCTGATTGGCGGCCTGTTCCAATGTCCAGTTACGCGCCTTGCGCAACTCGCGCACGCGGGCCCCCAGATCAACCGGCGGCGTGGTTTCCGTCTCGCCGCTTTCGCGGGCGATCTGGATCATGGTTTTGGGGACATCCTGCGTCATGAACTGGCTATAGCGTCGGGTCGGCGTGCTTGCAACGCCGCTGCGTGCGGCGTAGCGATTGGGCATGAAATCACTCTCTGCTTCGACGGGGTTCACGCCCTGCCCCGCTTCGTTCAATCTTGCTGCTCATGTGTTGGCACGCGCTGCCGGCCTGGGTGCCAAACCGGCGCTGTCGATACTTGGGCCTGCCACCAACGAGACATGGAGCTTTGCCCGTCTGGAGGCTGCCGTGCGCGGCACAGCCACCGGATTGCTGCGGCGCGGTTTGGCACCGGGTGACATTGTCCTGATGCGCCTTGGGAATACCGTGGATTTTCCGTTGGCGTATCTGGGTGCCTTGGCCGCAGGGCTCGTGCCCGTGCCCACAGCCGCCGCGCTCACAGAGCCAGAAGTCGCCGCGATTATCGCGACCTTGGAGCCAAAGGCCATTCTGCGTGACCCCGCCGTGCCCTGCCCGCCAGCGGATACCCTCATTGATCTGGACGATTTGCGGGGCATGCCCGACCTGCCCCCTGCCGACTGGCACATGGGCGACCCCGACCGGCTGGGCTATATCATCTATACCTCTGGCACATCCGGAAAACCAAGCGCTGTGATGCATGCGCATCGTGCCATCTGGGCGCGACAGATGATGGTGCGCGGCTGGTACGACCTGCGTCCCGACGACCGCGTGATGCATGCAGGGGCGTTCAATTGGACCTATACGCTTGGAACCGGCTTGATGGACCCCTGGACCGCGGGTGCAACTGCGCTGATCCCCGCGGCGGGCGTAGCTCCGGCTGATCTGCCGGAGCTTATGGCCCGCCATGAGGCAAGTATTTTTGCAGCAGCGCCCGGTGTTTACCGCCAGATCCTAAAATATAACGACCGTATTGACGCTCCAAGCCTCCGCCATGGCCTGAGCGCGGGGGAAAAGCTGCCTGCCGCAGTGGCACGCGCATGGAAGGCCGCAAGTGGCACCGAGATTTTCGAGGCCTACGGCATGTCTGAATGCTCGACCTTCTTATCCGCCTCCCCCGACCGGCCTGCGCGCAGGGGCACGCTTGGCCAGCCGCAAGACGGGCGGCGCATTGCTTTGATCGGGGCCGATGGTCCGGTCGAAATCGGACAGGAAGGTACCATCGCGATCCACAAGAGCGACCCGGGGCTAATGCTGGGATACCTCGGCGCGGCCGAGCAAACGGCGCGGAAATATCAGGGCGACTGGTTCCTGACCGGCGATCAGGGGGTGATGGGCGAGGATGGCCAGATCACCTATCTGGGACGCAATGACGATATGATGAACGCAGGCGGGTTCCGTGTGTCGCCGATCGAGGTAGAACAAAGCATCGCCAAGTTTCCCGGTATCCATGCCGTTGGCGCGGCGGAGGTCGAAGTGCGCCCCGATGTGACAGTGATCGCCGCCTTTTATACAGCAGACAGTCCGCTGGACGAAGCCGCGCTGGCGCTTTATGCACAAGACAACATGGCGCGCTACAAGCAGCCGCGCCTTTTCATCCACCTGCCAGAACTGCCCATGGGCGCGAATGGCAAACTGCTGCGCCGGTCCTTGCGCGCGGCCTATGAGGCGCAACGATGACCCAAACGATCAAGCTTGATATCATGTCCGATCCAATTTGCCCTTGGTGTTATATCGGCAAAGCGCATCTGGACCGTGCATTGGAAAGCGAACCCGACCACCCGTTTGCGATTGAATGGCACCCCTTTCAGCTGAACCCCGACATGCCCGCCGACGGCATGGACCGACGCGCCTATCTGGAGGGTAAGTTCGGCGGCAAGGACGGCGCGGTTCGGGCTTATGCCCCCGTGGTGGAACATGCCGAGAAAGCCGGGCTGAAGATCAATTTTGAAGCGATGCAGCGCACGCCAAATACGCTGAACGCCCATCGGCTGATCCATTGGGCGGGGATCGAGGGTCGCCAGACAGCTGCGGTATCCGCATTGTTCAAAGCGTATTTTGTTGATGCGCGGGATATTGGCGACGCAGAGGTTCTGGCCGACATCGCCGATGGCATCGAAATGGATGCCTCTGTTGTGACGCGGTTGCTGGCGACCGATGAGGATATGGACGTTATCCGCAAACGCGATGCCCACAGCCGCGAGATGGGGATTTCGTCGGTCCCTACCTTTATCGTCGGCGGACGTCATGCCGTGCCAGGTGCGCAACCACCCGAGCTTTGGAAAAAGGTTCTGGCAGAGCTGCGCAACGAGGGCTGAGGCCCCGTCGAACGAGATAGAAATTCGGACAGAAAGCCTTTGCCATCGTGACGAAACCCGCCTAGAATCAGTTGGATAAAGGGGCAAAGACCCCTCTCAGATACGAGCGGGCAGCATGAATTACGATATACCCTTTCCCTTTTTGGGACGCGGGCGGGCGGCGGTGGTGACACCAGCTGCGCCCCCTTCTTTAAGTGCGTTAAAGCGCCCTGTGGCGCGGACGATCCTGACCTATGGCGGGTTCGACGGGTTTCATACGGGCCATGGCGATTGGCTTCGTCAACTGTCCCGACTGGGCAGCGAACTGGTCGTCGGATGTCATAGCGACGCGTTTTGCACTCGGTTAGGCCAGCCTGCCCATACGGGCTTTGCCGCCCGTCGCGCGGTGCTGGAACGTTGCCGCTTTGTCTCGCGGGTCATTTCGCTTGAGACATGGGACCAGACCCGCAGCGATATTGTAAATTACAACGTCTCGGTGCTGGCGCTTCCAGAACATATTCGCCTGCCGATGTCAGGGCTGGACGAGATTGTCCAAGTGCTGCGTCTGCCGGTGCGCCGCCGCCAGACAGCGTCGCGTTTCAGCGCCTGAGACAGCCGGTGACACACCGTCGATTGCACTATCTGTAAGGCAGACTTATGAAAGGTCAACGGCTGCGCGACGTGGCCCCGCCGACACGATGGAGACCGTGGATGACCGACGACCGACCCGACATCAAGATGAGCCGCCCCGAGTTTGTGGCGCTGATTGCGATGATGTTTGCAATCATCGCGTTTTCAACCGACGCGATGCTGCCTGCCCTGCCACAAATCGGTAACGACCTGTCCCCTATGGATTTGACCAAAGTGCCGTTGATTGTCACCGCGTTCATTCTGGGCATGGGAATGGGCACTTTTGTGACCGGCCCGCTGTCCGATGCTTTTGGACGCAAGAACATCATTTATCTGGGTTCGGCGATCTATATCGCAGGGGCGGTCGTGGCGTGGATCAGTCAATCCCTAGAGCTGATGCTGGTGGCCCGGGTCATTCAGGGGATCGGAGCGGCAGGCCCTCGTGTGGTCGCGCTTGCTATTATCCGCGACCTTTATTCAGGAAGGCAGATGGCCAAGATCATGTCTTTTGTGATGATGATCTTTGTGATTGTGCCTGCCTTTGCCCCTGCCATGGGGGCCGTGATTATCGCGCTGTCCGACTGGCGCGGCGTGTTCCTATCTTTCATTGTCTTTTCAATGACCTGTGTCGTCTGGGCTATGCTCCGCCTGCCCGAAACCCTGCCCAAGCCCAAGCGCCGCCCGATGCAGATCGGTCTTTTGTGGCGCGCGGTGAAAGAGATTTTCAGCAATCCGATGGTCTGCCTGTCGATCACGGTACAAACCCTTGTGATGGGGTTCTTGTTCTCGACGTTGATGCTGGTCCAGCCGATCTATGATCAGGTTTATGACCGCGCCGAGAGCTTTCCGTTTTGGTTCGGCGTTGCGGCGCTGATCTCTGGCACCTCGAGCTTGCTGAATGCGTTACTGGTTGTGCGATTGGGGATGCAGCGGATCGTGACACTGGCGCTGGGGCTGCAAATCGTGCTGTCAGGACTGATGCTGGGCCTTGGTCTGGGTGATCTAGCCGAGCCCTATGGCTTTGTGTTTTTCCTAATGTGGCAGGCGTCGCTGTTCTTTCAGGTAGGGCTGGTGATGGGCAACCTTAACGCTCTGGCGATGGAGCCTTTGGGCCATATCGCGGGGATGGCCGCATCGGTCATCGGGGCGGTGTCGACGGTCATGGCGGCAGTGCTTGCCTCGGCCATCGGGATGACGTTCAACGGGACGATCACACCGCTGATTGGCGCTGTGTTGGTGCTGGCAACGATTGCTTTTGCGCTGATGCTGCTTCTCGGGCGGGTGGTCGACCGACAGCCGGTGACGGAACCTGCGGAATAGGCTAAGCGACCGCGCTTGTCCAAAGCGGGTAGGTTTCGCCCTGCGGGCGAGGATTTAAAGCCATTTGGAAGCTGCAGTGTCGGCTAAGGCATATGGCCCAAAGCAAAAGGGGCACCGCGGATAGCGGTGCCCCTTTTATCATTTCATAACGGTTGGGCGACGTTAGGCCGCTTTTTGAGTGCTGGGTTTGCGCCGGCGCCGTGCTGCACCGGCGGGTTTGCCCGCGCCGCCACCATTGCCACCACCGCCATTACCGCCGCCGCCGCCGCCAGCCGGACGACCACCGCGACCGCGGCCGCCGCGGCCTTTCGGTTTGGCGGGTTCATCAATCGCTTCCCATGGACGACCAGAGGCCACCGGGATCGAGATCTTCATAGTCTTCTGGATGTCTTTCAACTCGCCCATCTCGTCGGGAGCGCAGAACGCGATGGCCGCGCCATCTTTGCCCGCTCGCGCCGTCCGGCCGATACGGTGGACATAGTTGTCCGGCACGTTGGGCAGTTCGTAGTTATAGACGTGTTTGACGTCCGGGATATCCAAACCGCGTGCGGCAACATCTGTTGCCACAAGCACAGTGACTTCGCCCTTTTTGAAGGAATCAATCGCGCGGTCCCGTTGACCCTGGCTTTTGTTGCCGTGGATCGACGCGGCTTTAAAGCCCGATTTGACCAGATCTTTCATCAGCTTTTCACAGCCGTGTTTGGTGCGTCCGAAAACCAGCGCACGTTCTTCGGTGTGTTTGCCAAGCAGTTCGATCAACAAAGACTTTTTCTCGGCTTTGGCAATAAAGTGCACTTCCTGGGTGACCTTGTCCGCCGCCTTGCCCGGAGGCGAGACTTCGATCCGGATCGGGCTGTTGAGGTAGCTGTTGGCGATCTCGTTCATCAGCTTGGGCATGGTGGCCGAGAACAGCATCGTCTGGCGTTCTTTGGGCAGCACCGCCGCGATCTTGCGCAGATCGTGGATAAAGCCCATGTCGAGCATCTGGTCCGCTTCGTCCAGCACAAGGAACGTCGTCTTGTGCAGCAGCACCGCACGGCGGTCCATCAGGTCAAGCAGACGGCCTGGTGTGGCCACCAAAAGGTCAACGCCACGTTCCATCCGTTTGATCTGCGGGTTGATCGACTGACCCCCTACGATCATCATGGTCTTCAGCTGGGTGCCTTCGCAGAAGCCCTTGAGGTTCTCCATGATCTGGTTGGCCAGTTCACGTGTCGGCGCCAACACCAGTCCGCGCACGGTGCGCGGTTCGGGGCGGGCTTCGCGTTCCAGCATTTGCGCGATCAACGGGATACCAAAGGCCGCGGTCTTGCCGGTGCCGGTCTGTGCCAGACCCATCACGTCACGGCCGTTCATCCCGTGGGGGATCGCCTGTTTCTGGATCGGGGTGGGGTCGGTCATGCCCATGTTGGTCAATGCTTTGACCAGACGGCGCGGCAGGCCCATCATTTCAAAATCGCTCATAGTATTGTCGTCTTTCCGCGGAAAACAGGCATTGCGCCTTCCCGCCATAGCAGTCACGCGGGCCCTAACTCTCGAGGGAGGCCGCGAGGGACGCAAAGCAGATCGCAGGGGGCAGCCTAGTGCCAACACCCTGTCTGTTGCGCTTGGCCCCACGCGTGATTTTGGGAACATCGGCGGCCTTTTGTTCAGCACTCATACGAACCGGCGACTAAAGATCGACGGGTCAAGGCTGGTCTGCTCACGCGGCAGAAGGCATCGCTTGCGCCCCAGATGGGCTGTTTGGGCGGCAAAGTCAACGGGGCTGTGAAAAATTGCCTAGCGCGGTGCGCTGCGTGCCAGCATCAACGGCAAAACGGCGCTTAGGATGAACAGGCGCATCATATGGCAGGCCGCGACAAACCCCGGGCTGATGCCCAACACGCTGCCCATAGCGATCATTGTCTCGAAGCCGCCGGGCGCAAACGCTACGAGGATATGCGCAAGCGGCATACCAAGCGCCAAGGCAACGGGGATCGCGCCGACCATCGCCAGCCCCACCGCAAGACAGGTCACGGAAAGCCCGGCGGCAAGCCCTTTGGTCAGATCATCAAGGCGCACACCCGAGAACCGTGTGCCGATCATTGCCCCAAGCACGATATAGGCCGGCATCACCAGCCACATCGGCAGCACACCCGGTGCAATATCCGTCACATGCGTAAGGGACGACACCAGCATCGGTCCGATCAGCATCGGCGCGGGCACCCGTATGCGCCCCAGCAGCAGCCCTGCCCCGACCGACAAGCCGGCCATGACCGCGAGTGTGATGGCCCCCATTACAGCGCCGTCGGGTACGATGGTCCCGCCAAGGTCCACTCCCATTGCGAGCGCGACGAACGGCACAACCAGCGTCAGGGACAACAGCCGCACCGACTGCGTTGTCGAGATACGGGCCACGTTGTCGCCGCCTTCGGCCGCCATCGCCAAGACAAAGCTGAGATGTCCGGGAGCCGACGCAAGCAGTGCCGCGCGTCGGTCAAAGCCGAAAAACCGTGACAACAGCCACCGGCTGAGCACAAGCATCGCCCAAACCAGCACCGCCATCACCACAAATGCTAAGGGCCAGCGCAGCATCGCATCGACCGCATTGTGATCGAACCCGGCCCCGACCGACAGGCCAATGACCACAAAGCAGACATTGCGCAGTGACAGCGCAATTCCCATCCGCGCACCTGCCAGACCGGCAAGAGACACCAGCACGGCTGGCCCCAGCAACATGTAAATGGGGGCATTCAATAGCCAACCCAACCCCGCGCCGAGGACACCGATAAAGACGGTCAGAACGCTGGTCAGTATATCGGACGGAGGGCGCGGCAATTTCATGCGCTTGTGCTATCAGGTGACCCGGACCCCCGCCAGTCCCGGCCCCGTAAAACGACCGGGGCTTGCACATCTCCTGACAAAGGGACATGCATCCTCCGAAGATATTTAGAACGATTGTATGAAGGGATACGAAATGGATAATCTGCGCGGCGCTTTGATCATGGTGCTGTCGATGCTGGGCTTTGCCATTGAGGACATGTTCATCAAGCTGATCGGGACAGATATCCCGATTGGGCAGATTATCTTTTTGTTGGGGACCGGCGGGGCCATTTGTTATGGCGCGATGGTGTTGATCAAGGGTCAGTCGCTGGTAGATCGCGCCATGATGACCCGCCCTATCCTGCTGCGGGCCTTGGGCGAAATTATCGGGACCTTGGGCTTCGTATCGGCCATTGTGCTGACGCCGATCTCTTCGGCCTCGGCTATCTTGCAAGCTACCCCGTTGGTGGTCACCCTCGGGGCGGCGTTGTTTCTGGGCGACCCTGTCGGTTGGCGCCGGTGGAGCGCTATTTTAGTAGGCATGTTCGGCGTCTTGCTGGTTATCCGCCCCGGAATGGACAGCTTTCAAGCCTTGTCACTGCTTGCGGTTCTGGGCGTTCTGGGATTGTCCTTGCGGGATCTGGCGACACGGCGCGTGCCCAGATCGACGTCGACATTTCAATTGTCCTTTCTAGCGTTTCTGGCGCTAGTCCCCTCCAGCCTGCTGTACATGCTGGGCACCGGAACATCATTCGTACCCATGTCCGGGACACAATGGATCTTCATGGCAGCCGCGCTAACGACAGGGCTGGTCGCGTATTATGGCATCGTGGCTGCGATGCGGATCGGTGAAATCAGTTTTGTCACACCGTTCCGCTATGCACGGCTGCTGTTTGCCATGGTGGTCGGGATCACAATCTTTGGGGAACGCCCTGATCTGCTGACCTATGTTGGCGCAACCATCATTGTTGGCTCGGGCATCTATACGGTATGGCGTGAGCGAAAGGTCAAAGAACAGGCCTGAATACTTTCAATCCTCCCCTCGGCGCGGTAAACCGCTGCGCAATTGTCATCTGCAAAAGGATAGCCCCTTATGAGCACGATCATCGACATCCACGCCCGCGAAATCATTGACAGCCGGGGCAACCCCACGGTGGAGGTCGACGTGACGCTTGAAGACGGCACCATGGGCCGCGCCGCAGTCCCGTCGGGGGCGTCGACCGGTGCCTATGAAGCCGTCGAGCGCCGCGATGGCGACAAGGCCCGCTATATGGGTAAAGGCGTGCTGGAAGCCTGTGCGTCGGTCAACGGCGAGATCGCGGACGCGCTGGTCGGCATTGACGCGACAGAGCAGGTCGAAATTGACGGCACCATGATCGAGCTTGACGGCACCGAAAACAAGTCGCGCCTGGGGGCAAATGCCATTCTGGGCGTGTCGTTGGCCGCTGCAAAGGCCGCCGCGGATTACTGCTCCCAACCGCTGTATCGCTATGTCGGCGGCACCTCTGCGCGGATGCTGCCCGTGCCGATGATGAATATCATCAACGGCGGCGAACATGCTGATAATCCTATCGATATTCAAGAGTTCATGATCATGCCCGTTGCGGCTGAAAACATCCGCGACGCGGTGCGCATGGGCTCCGAAGTGTTCCACACGCTGAAAAAAGAGCTTTCGGCCGCGGGTCTGTCCACCGGTATCGGTGACGAAGGCGGCTTCGCACCCAACATTAGCTCCACCCGCGATGCGCTTGATTTTATTTTGAAATCTATTGAAAAAGCAGGCTACAAACCCGGTGAGGAGATTTATCTCGCGCTGGATTGCGCGGCGACAGAATACTTCAAGGACGGCAGCTATGTTCTTTCTGGCGAAGGGAAAACTCTGTCCAGCGCCGAGAATGTGGATTATCTGGCCGCGCTTTGTGCCGACTATCCGATCATCTCTATCGAAGACGGCATGTCCGAAGATGACTGGGACGGCTGGAAGCTGCTGACCGATCGTTTGGGTGACAAGATTCAACTGGTGGGCGACGATTTGTTCGTGACCAACCCCGAACGTCTGGCCCAAGGCATCAAGCGCGGCTCTGCCAATTCGATGTTGGTCAAGGTCAACCAGATCGGCACGTTGTCCGAGACGCTGAAAGCGGTCGACATGGCACACCGTGCAGGTTTTACCAACGTGATGTCCCACCGGTCGGGCGAAACAGAGGACGCGACGATCGCGGATCTTGCTGTGGCGACCAACTGCGGGCAGATCAAAACCGGATCGCTCGCGCGGTCCGACCGGTTGGCAAAGTACAACCAGCTGATCCGCATCGAAGAATCGCTGGGCGTGACGGCGGAATACGCTGGCCGCTCCATCCTCAAGGGCTGATCTTTGCCGACAGGCGTTGTCCTATAAATAACGAAAGCGCGCCCCCAAAAGGCGCGCTTTTTTAATGGCTGGTCGGATAATCAGCTTTGGATCTGCCGCAGCAACCCTGACTTCGTGAACCCGAGCCGGATACTATCCGTTGCGCGCTTCGGGACCGGCATATGGATCTGAATGGTCCGAGGTGACGCGCCAAATGCAACATTCATGCGGATGGTCGCCACGAATTTGCCCTGAGACGCGGGGCGCACATCTTCGATCATGCCAACGACCTGCCGGTCTGATGTAATTACCGTTGCACCCAACGCGGCTTGGATTGGTACCGCCGATCCGGAAAGGCCTGCAACACCGCCCTCGGAGCTTTGCGATCCAGCCGAGGCCGCGGCCGTGGCGCCATTTGCACCTCCGGTCCCGCCGCCCGTCGTACCGCCGTTGCCTGCTGTCGTGCCGCCACCAGTAGAACCGCCGCCGGTTGAACCTCCGCCGCTTGAACCGCCAGTGCTGCCGACGCTTACACCCGCACCGACACCGGCGACGGAATCGCCGCCAACAGAGGCACCTGCCCCCGCGCCAACGTTGCCTACGCTAGCACCGACACCCGCGTCCGCGACAGAGCCGTGGCCGACGCTGGCCCCCGCACCGACACCGACGCCGCCTACGCTTGCACCCACACCCACTTCCAACGCAAAGGCCGATGTCGCGATGAATACCGTCGCAACCGAAGCCGCGGTGCTTTTGAAAAATATACTCGTCATGGTCACTCTCCTTTTTGATGAGGAGCGGCGCGAGCAAAGCCCTCACTTTATGCACGACCGCTCTGAGGTAGTACACGCCAGGGTAGCGTCACTCGAATCTCTGGCAAGGAAACAGACTGTTGACAGAATTCGATTGTGCATCTGTGCAACAGGGGGCTGCGCGCAGATATTCCTGCCGGATACAGGTAACCTATTCGGGAGAAATGGATTTCAATTCTACTTTGGCACGTACAATACCATCGCGAATCGGTACATTTTTTATACTGTCAAGCCAAAAGCCTACATCTAAACGCCGCCTTCACTACAGCGCTGCACCACAGAACAAAGGTTATTCTAAAGGGTGGTTTGCCTCGGCTGGTAGGCTCACGGTGCCGCCCCCGACAGCGGCCCGCACCCCTGTGGTCCCGGGGCAAGAGGTCGGCAGCCCCCGCGCCACCCGCACAGCAAGATAGCCGAACGCCTGTGCCTCAAGCATGTCGCCATCTAGCCCGATTTCCTCGATCGGAACGACGGGACAATCCAGACTCACACTGAGCATCTGCATCAACACAGGGTTGTGCCGCCCGCCGCCGGTGACCAACACGCGGTCCGGCAAGCGCGGGCAATGCTGCATCGCCTCGGCCACGCCGGCGGCACACATGGCCGTCAGGGTTGCAGCCGCGTCCGCGTCGGACAGCTCGGTCACCAGCGCCACCATCTCCTCGAAATCATTCCGGTCCAGCGACTTTGGCGGCATTCGCGCGAAATAAGGCTCCGCCAGAAACAGCTCCAGCGCGCCCGTCTCAACCTGTCCGCGCGCAGCAATCCTGCCGCCCTCGTCAAAGGGCAGCCCAAGGCGCGTCTGCATCAGGTCATTGATGGGCGCATTGGCGGGGCCGGTGTCAAATGCCAGTAGGGCCCCATCGGTTTCGGGCAAAGGCAGCGCCGGATCAACCCACGTCAGGTTTCCCACGCCACCGAGGTTCAGAAAGGCGACCGGCCCGGTCAGCCCCGCATAGCGGGCGCAGGCGTGGTGAAAGAACGGCGCAAGCGGCGCACCCTCTCCGCCCAAATGCACATCGGCGCTGCGAAAATCCCAAATCACGGGCAACCCCATATGATCCGCCAACGCAGCTCCGTCGCCGACCTGCAACGTCCCCTGCATCCGCGGCGCATGGGCCAGCGTCTGACCGTGAAAACCGATCAGATCAACGTCGGTATAATTAGCCAATGCCTCAAGGTGTGCAGCTTCGACCACTTGCGTCGCCGCTGATACTTCTGGCCCCGACCATTTGCCAAAACCGGCAGCGATGGTGCGGCGCTCTGTCTCGGAATAGCTGCGGTAGCTTGAGGTGCCGAACCCGATGATATCGCGCCCGTCCGTCTCGATCACAGCGACATCCACCCCGTCCAACGACGTGCCGCTCATCGCCCCTGCGGCGCGCAGCGGGCCTGTTTTTGCAATCCGTGTCGGGGTTCTTGCCCCTTGGGCCTTATTCATGGCCTTTTCCTTTGTCTGCTCAGCACCTATAGAGTGCACCACCACCCAAGCTGAGGGCAAGCACCATGACATACCACCCCAAATCCGATTTCATCCGCATCATGATGGAGCGCGGCTTTCTCGCCGATTGTACGGACTATCAGGGCCTTGATGACGCGCTGATGAAAGGGGCTGTGCCTGCCTATATCGGCTATGACGCGACAGCGAAATCCCTTCATGTGGGGCATCTGATGAATATCATGGTGCTGCGCTGGTTGCAGAAATGCGGCGGCAAACCGATCACCCTGATGGGCGGCGGCACCACCAAAGTGGGCGATCCGTCGTTCCGGTCGGATGAACGCCCCCTGCTCGACAACGCCGCCATCGACGCCAACATTTCTGGCATGCAGCAGGTGTTCGAAAAATACCTGTCGTATGGCGACGCTGACAGCGACGCGATCATGCTGAACAACGCTGAATGGCTTGATAATCTGAACTACCTCGAATTCCTGCGCGACATCGGCCGGCATTTCAGCGTTAACCGCATGCTGTCGTTCGAAAGTGTGAAATCGCGTCTTGATCGCGAACAGTCGCTGTCCTTCCTCGAATTCAACTACATGATCCTGCAAGCCTATGATTTCCTTGAATTGAACCGCCGCTATGGCTGCTTGTTGCAGATGGGCGGATCGGATCAATGGGGCAATATTGTCAACGGCATCGACCTGACCCGCCGCGTGCTGGACCAAGAGATCTACGGCCTGACCACGCCCTTGCTCACCACCAGCGACGGCCGCAAAATGGGCAAGTCCCAAGGCGGCGCAATCTGGCTGAACGGTGACATGCTGTCGCCGTATGAGTTCTGGCAGTTCTGGCGCAACACGACCGATGCGGACACAGGCAAGTTCCTCAAGATTTTTACCGAGCTACCGGTCGAGGAATGTGACCGTCTGGGGACTTTGGAAGGGTCCGACATCAACGCCGCCAAGATCATCCTCGCCAATGAGGTGACGACGCTGCTGCACGGCGCAGAGGCGGCCAAAACCGCCGAAGCCACGGCGCACGAAGTGTTCGAAAAAGGCGGTGTCGGCGATGACCTACCAACCCTGACGCTCAGTGCTGCCGACATCGGCGATGGTATCTCTATCGTTCAGCTGATTGTGAAATCCGGTCTGGCGGGCTCGGGTAAAGAGGCAAAGCGTCTGATCACCGAAAACGGTGCCCGCTACAATGACGCCCCGCTGACAGATGCGGGCCTGATGGTCGACGCCGCCACGCTGGCCACACCGATCAAGCTGAGCGCGGGCAAAAAACGCCACGCGCTGGTACAACTGGGTTAAGCTCTCAGAAGTATGCGAGGGGGGCGGGCGCGCCCTGCCCCCCCCCTTAGCTTTCGGCTTTCTCTTCCAGCATAAGCCACTCGGCCTCTGCATCTTGCAGCTTTTCATTCCGCTCGACCAACGCATCGGTCGCTTTTTGGAACTTCACCGGATGCTCGGAATACAGCGTCGGGTCGCTCATCAATTCTTCAAGCTTTGCGATCTCGGCTTCCAGACGTTTCATCTCTGCCGGCAACGCCTCAAGCCGGTGCTTTTCTGTAAAGCTCAGCCCCGATTGCGCTGCGGCCTTGTGCTTCTCGCCTTTGGCCGATGGTTTTGATTTGGCTACAACGCTTTGGTCAAAGTCATCCTGCTGGCGCTGTGCCAGATAATCTGTCCAGCCGCCGGCATACACCGTCGCCTTGCCGTCACCTTCCATCGCGATGGTGGTCGCGGCAACGCGGTCCAGAAAGTCACGGTCGTGGCTGACCAGCAGCACAGTCCCGTCATAGGTCGACAGCAATTCCTGCATGAGATCAAGCGTTTCGACGTCCAGGTCGTTGGTCGGTTCATCGAGCACAAGCATGTTGCTGGAACGCGCCATAATCTTAGCCAGCAGTAACCGCGCCTTTTCACCCCCCGACAACGACCGCACAGGTGCCCGTGCTTGCCCCTCGTCAAAGAGAAATTCTTTCAGATAGCCAACCACGTGTTTCGGCTGCCCGCGCACCAGAATCTGGTCCGCCTTGCCCGACACGCGCATTTCAGGGTCGCCCGTCAGACTGTCCCATAGGGTCATATCCCCGTCGAGCTGCGCGCGCGCCTGATCAAACAGCGCAATCTCGAGGTTGGTGCCTTGCTTGATCTCACCGCCGTCAGGCTGCTCTTTTCCGATCAGCATGTTCAGCAAAGTGGTTTTACCCACACCGTTTGGCCCGACCAAAGCAATGCGGTCCCCGCGCTGGATCGTGATATCAAACGGACGCAGAATCGTCTTGTCGCCATAAGCCTTGGTGATGCCAATGGCCTCGACCACCTTGCGGCCAGACTTTGGCCCTGCCTCAAGCGACATGGCTGCTGTGCCCTGACGCTTAATCTGGCCGGCACGTTCTGCACGCAGATCTTGCAAGGCGCGCACGCGGCCTTGGTTGCGCTTGCGCCGCGCTGAAATACCCTCGACAGCCCACCGCGCTTCCGACTTGATCTTGCGGTTCAGCTTGTGGCGCTGCATGTCCTCTTCTTCCCACATCTGGTCGCGCCAGGCTTCGAACCCGCCGAAACCGATATCCTGACGACGGACAACGCCCCGATCGACCCAAAGCGTCGCACGGGTCAATTCGCGTAGGAACGCCCTATCGTGAGAAATGATAACAAATGCCGCACGGGTCGCCTTCAGCTCGTCTTCAAGCCAGCGGATCGCCTCGATATCCAGGTGGTTCGTCGGCTCGTCCAGCAACATCAACTCCGGCTCGGATGCCATCAGACGTGCAAGTGCCGCGCGACGACGCTCCCCGCCAGAGGCGGTGCTCACGGGGCGTGCAGGGTCGAACTTCAACCCTTCGCCCGCACGTTCGACCTTATACATCTCGGATGCATCCAGTCCGTGTGCTGCGAAATCGCCCAATGTCTCGAACCCGGTAAGATCCGGGTCCTGCTCCATATAGCCAACCGAAACGCCTGGTCCGACGATCACATCACCGCTATCGGCTTCGATCAATCCGGCCATGACCTTCATGAGGGTGGATTTACCAGATCCGTTCCGGCCAACCAGCGCCAAACGGTCGCCGGATTGAACCACAAGGGACATGTCTTCGAATACGGGATCGCCGCCGAAAGTCAGCGAGATCTCGTTTACTTGTAAAAGGGGTGCGCGTGCCATGACAGCCAGCTAGCGTCGTGCCGCGTCAGCGTCAATGACCCCTGTTCCAAATGGGCTAAAATCCTCGCCGAAGGCATGAAATCTCTTAGGCGGTACCGCGCAGCAAACGTTTGCGCCCCTCGGGGATCGCCGCGATCTCGAGCCCGGTGAACACATGCAGCGTTTTCATCTGCCGGTCGATCACCGCATGATCGCTGACCCAGCCGCCCATCATCAGGTAACTGCGCAGCAAGGCCGGAAGCATCTGAAGTGCAGCCTTCTCGGCAGGTTTGTCCAGCTGCCCCTTTGCAAAACCCACCGTCTCGGGGGCTTTGACCTGCGGCCGCCATACCTGAGGTGCAAGGTGACGGTCCTGCAGCAAGCTCATGACATCACGATAAGGAGCCGGATCAGTGCCGCGGAAAGACGTGCACCCAAACAGCAGCGTTACCGCATGGGCGTCAACAACCTGCGCCAGCGCGGCCCAAGCCATACGCACCACGTCAGGATCCCGCACTTCGGGTGCCAGACAGAACCGACCCAGTTCCATCATCGGGCCGTCAAAACCTGCAAGTTTGGTCAGATCGTAAAACTGCGCCGCATAGCTTTGGTCTAGCGACGCGCCCTCCATCACCCCGATACGGTAACAACACAGCAGTTCGCCGCTGCCTTGATCACGCACGAGGATATGATGCTTTTTCGCGTCGAACCCGTCACTATCGTGCGTTTCATCCAAACCAAAGGCCCGTGCACGCAACGCCTGCGCGGCATCGATATCTTGTGGCGAGCTCGCACAATAGGCTCGGTACGGACCGCGCACCAGCGGCTCCAGTACAGCGCCGCGCAACACCGCCATAGCCTTGCCCTAGCCGGCCAGTGCCGCGGGGTTAAACCGGCCGATGTTGCCCAAAAGCTGACGGATAAAGGATTTGTCAGAAATCGGAGAACTGGTCACGCGACGATCAAGCGTGACGACATTACCGCGCTCGAGCTCAAACCGTTCGACGTTCTGCACCACACCGTTCCCGTCAAAGCTCACAGCCACCACTTCGCGCTCTGTTTCGCGCGGTGCCATGAACCACATTGCCTGACGGCGCGACCGGACATAGTAATAGCCCGAATTGGTCAACAGGCCCGCCGATGCAGGCACACCCACGGTTTCGGCCACAGTGTCGCGCGTATCCTGACCGACGGTGATCTTCGACAGATCTTCTTGCGGCGGGATATACCCGTGGTTGCTATATTGAGGGGAGCAGGCCCCGAGCGTTAGACCAGCAGCGAGAACTGTGGCGGTCAGCAGTGTCTTTTTGACATGGCGGTCGATACGCATTCTTGGTGCCCTCTTGCCCTTGGGGATCATGGCTTTTATCTCGCATACACTAAGCACGCCCCATGGTTCAAGAAACGAAAGTACCCCTAACATGTCTCGCACGCCCCCAAGCCCCACAGCATTGCGCGTCGCAGAGCTGTCGCAGAATGCGCAAACCCCTTTCTCCCTGCGCCCTGACGCCGACAGCTTGCGCAAAATCGCGGAAGAACTCGATCTCTCAGCGCTACGTAAACTCTCGTTCGAAGGGCGGCTCAAGGCGCTCGGGCGCAGTGACTGGCAGCTCGAAGCCCGTTTGGGTGCCACCGTGGTGCAGCCCTGTGTCGTCACGCTCGAGCCGGTTCAAACCCGGATAGACGTTGATATCACGCGTTTGTTTGTCCAAGACTACGAGCAGCCCGAAGAAACCGAAGTCGAGATACCAGAGGATGACCGTACCGAACCTCTGGGTGCCTGGATCGACCCCGCCGTTATCATGATAGAGGCGCTGGCACTGGAAGTTCCCGAATACCCCCGCGCCGACGGGGCTGAACTGGGTCAAGCCGTCTACACCAAGCCCGGCGAGGCCCCAATGACCGATGAAGACGCCCGCCCGTTCGCCGGTCTGGCTGATCTAAAGGACCAGCTAAAGGACAGTAACGGCGAATAACCCTGTCGGTTTGGGTGAATAAGGGTTGCTTCGGCAGTTTTTCGCAGTATTTTGCGCCCTTCACCCCAATTAAGGTTGGACATCGGATAGGCTTCGGCCTAAACGCACGTCACGCCCAAACTGGGAGTTGATCTGAAACACGGTCGTCTTTGGCAGGAAGCCGATGAACGACCCCGAAGGCAAAGGCACCAGACATGGCTGTCCAACAGAATAAAGTTTCCAAATCGCGTCGCAACAACCGCCGCGCGCACGATTCGCTGACTGCAGCGAACCCCAACGAATGCACCAACTGTGGTGAGCTCAAGCGCCCACACCACATCTGCGCTGCATGCGGTCACTATGACGACAACGAAGTTGTTTCTCTGAACGAAGAGATCGACCTCGACGAAGACGCAGCGTAAGCTCGTTACGTCAATCGCAGTTCATAAGAGGCATCGCACCAGATGACGGCCACGTCCGATCAGCCTAGCGCGAGTACTCAGCGCACCCTAATCTCAGTTGATGCGATGGGGGGCGATCAGGGCCCGGCAATCGTTGTTGCCGGGTGTTCTGCGTCCGCGCTCAAGAATCCCGATATCAGCTTTATCCTGCACGGCCCTGCCGACACGCTGGAACCGCTGGTGGCCAAGCGCCCCGAACTTAAAGGGCGCTGCACCATTCGGGATGCCCAAGGGGTTGTCACTATGGATGACAAACCCAGCAACGTTGTACGCAATGGCAAGGACACCTCGATGTGGTCCGCCATCGAATCCGTGCGCAACAAAGAGGCCTCTGTCGCAGTAAGCTGCGGCAACACCGGCGCGCTGATGGCGCTGTCAATGATCCGCCTGAAAAAGCTGCCGGGCGTCAACCGCCCTGCCATTGCCGTGCTTTATCCGTCGACCAACCCGCAAGGGTTCAATGTGTTGCTGGACGTGGGTGCGGATGTGCGTGCGGATGCCGATGATCTGTTGCGCTATGCGTTGATGGGGACATCTTATGCCCGTAACGGCATGGATATCGAACGCCCGCGCATCGGCCTGCTGAATGTCGGTACCGAAGAACACAAAGGCCGGACCGAGCTGAAAGAAGCCCACGAATTGATTCGCGACGCTGCGGATGAAGCGGGCTTTGATTTCGTCGGTTTCGTCGAAGGCGGCGATATCGCGGGCAATGCCGCGGATGTGATCGTCACGGACGGATTTACTGGTAATATCGCGATCAAGACTGGCGAAGGTACCGCCACGCTGATCGGGTCAGGTCTACGCCAAGCGTTCAAAAACTCGATCTGGTCCCGTGCGGCTTCGTTGTTTGCCTACAGCTCGCTGCGCCGCGTCAGCAAACGCTTTGACCCGAGAAACGTAAACGGCGGCGTGTTTCTGGGTTTGAACGGAACTGTTGTGAAATCCCACGGGGCAGCTGATGCCAAAGGGGTTTCATCAGCGATCAAGCTGGCCGCGCGATTAGCGGAAAGTGAATTTACACATCGTCTGGCCGCGCGTGTGGCCTCAGCAAAGCCGACGAAAGAGACCGAAGAATGACAAAAAGAGCCGTCGTAATTGGTGCCGGACACTACCTCCCGGAACGTATTGTCGAAAACGCAGAGTTTGAAGGCAAGATCGACACCACTGACGAATGGATCAGGTCACGCTCTGGAATCGAACGCCGCCACTTTGTCGGCGAAGGCGAAACCACATCGACGATGGCAACTGCTGCCGCCAAGGCCGCGCTGGCTGACGCAGGTAAAACAGCCGCAGATGTCGATGCTGTCATCGTCGCCACCTCTACCCCCGATCTCACGTTCCCGTCTGCCGCCACGATGGTGCAGGCCCAGCTTGGTATGGAACGTGGCTTTGCCTTTGATGTTCAGGCCGTTTGTGCGGGCTTTGTCTATGCCTTGGCCAATGCCAACGCGCTTATTGTTTCCGGGCAAGCCGACCGCGTGCTCGTCATCGGGTCCGAGACCTTTTCGAAAATCATGGACTGGACCGATCGCAGCACCAGCGTCCTGTTCGGCGACGGTGCTGGCGCGATCCTGCTCGAGGCACAGACTGGCGAAGGCACTTCGGATGACCGCGGTGTCCTGTCGATCGACCTGAACTCTGACGGGCGCTACAAAGATCTACTGTATGTCGACGGCGGCATCAGCACGGGCACCACCGGCTATCTGCGGATGCAAGGGAATCAGGTGTTCCGCCACGCGGTTGAAAAGCTCGCCGCCTCGGCAACTACCGCGATGGAGCGCGCCGGCGTGGCGCCGGATGAGGTTGACTGGATTGTCCCTCATCAGGCGAATATCCGTATTATTCAAGGCACTGCCAAGAAACTGAACCTGTCGATGGATAACGTCGTCGTAACGGTTCAAGACCACGGCAACACCTCAGCTGCATCGATTCCGCTGGCTCTTTCAGTCGGACAAGAGCGCGGCCAGATCAAGAAAGGCGACCTGCTGGTCACCGAAGCGATCGGCGGCGGGCTTGCATGGGGCGCAGTGGTTCTGCGCTGGTAAGCGGCTTTTCTTCGCGCGAACAGCACGTTACGTCCCATAGTTGTTGACTTGCGGAAAAATGACAGCCTATGCTGCTTAAAACACATGGGGGAAGTTATGGCCGACAAGACGTTGACCCGAATGGATTTAAGCGAAGCAGTTTTTCGTGAAGTAGGTCTTTCCCGCAATGAAAGCGCACAGCTTGTCGAATCTGTGCTGGATCATATGTCCGACGCGCTGGTCGACGGCGAGCAGGTCAAAATTTCCTCTTTTGGTACTTTCTCTGTGCGGGATAAATCGGCCCGCGTGGGTCGGAACCCTAAAACCGGCGAAGAGGTTCCGATCAACCCGCGCCGCGTTCTGACATTCCGCCCGTCCCATCTGATGAAGGACCGGGTTGCAGACGGGAACAAGCGATAACCTGATGCCCAAGTCCCCGGATGCATTCCGAACCATCTCAGAAGTTGCAGAGTGGCTTGAAATTCAGGCCCATGTTCTGCGTTTCTGGGAGAGCAAGTTCACACAGGTCAAACCGATCAAACGCGCAGGCGGGCGGCGATATTATCGCCCCAACGATATGCTGCTGCTTGGCGGGATCAAACGTTTGCTGCACGAAGACGGGCTGACGATCAAAGGCGTTCAGAAAGTCCTGCGCGAGGAAGGCATGGGCCATGTTGCCGCGCTTTCCGCCCCTCTTGAAGGTGTCACCCCAGAGGATCTCACCACGGCAGGCGACACCATCGACATGGCACCGATGCACGAAGATGCAGAGCAGCCCCATGAAGGCGTTGTGCTTGCGTTCGAATCGCGCGCGGGCAAAGCTTCAAAAGGTTCAGACCCACAACAAACCCCAGTTTCCGAGGTGCCAGAGCCACCGACGGCGGAAGCTGACACCCCATCTTCTACTCCGCCAGTCGAGAGCGAAGCACCCGCCGAAGCAGAGCCTACCCCATCCGCGCTGGATAAAGGCATCGACGAAGACCTGCCAAGTTTCTTGCGCCATCCGATGACCTCTGCACCCGTGACGCCAAGCGACAACACGCCTGACGAAGCGCCTGCTGCACCGCAAGCCGCGGCACCAGTCGAAGATGAAACGGCCAAGACACCTGCCCCATCTGCGCTACCGCCAGAGGCAGATATTGATCATAGCGCCGCCAACATCTTTGAGAATGACGAGGACCAAGAAGAACCACTCGAGGCCGGCCCCAAGCCGCGCGTGATCGACCTGCCCCCGCTGCTGGCAGAAGATGCGTTCCCGGCGAAACCCTCTGTGCTGTCTGCGGCGTTGATGTGCCGCAATCTGCCACATGAATCGGCTCAGGATATTGCGCCATTGCTTAACCGCTTGGCCGAATTGCGTGATTCCATGCGCGCTGACGTGCTGCGTCGTACAAAAGTCTAAGCTGCCCGTGCGATTTGCAACAATTCCCCCTTGCGCGCCCGGTTTTATCAGGTATGAAACGCCTCATGTCGGGCTATGGCGCAGCCTGGTAGCGCGTCCGTCTGGGGGACGGAAGGTCGCAGGTTCGAGTCCTGCTAGCCCGACCAACCGACATACAACAAACGCCCGTACCCTGATGGGTGCGGGTGTTTGCATTTGAAAGGCCCGGATATGATCGGCGTAGTTCCCAACCAGCATATCACCGACATGATCGCATCGGGTCAGATCATCGGCACACCGCCCGTTGATGACGCTCAGATTCAACCGGCCAGCCTTGATCTGCGTTTGGGTACAGTGGCCTACCGAGTGCGTGCATCGTTCCTTGCAGGACACGGTGCCAAGGTGGCAGACCGTCTGACTGAGTTCGAGATGCACCGCGTGGATCTGACCGAGGGTGCTGTGCTGGAAAAGGGCTGTGTCTACGTCGTTCCGCTGATGGAGACCCTCGCCCTGCCCCAAGGCACCTCTGCGGCGGCCAATGCCAAAAGCTCTACGGGGCGGTTGGATCTGCTCACACGGACAATCACCGACGGTGGCACGGAATTCGACCGCATCGCGCCGGGCTACACCGGCCCGCTGTACGCCGAGATTTGCCCGCGCTCGTTTTCAGTGCTGGTACGCCCCGGTATGCGGCTGAACCAGATCCGGTTTTCAACCGGGAATGCGACGTTAGACGACGACGCCCTGCGTGCGCTACATGCGGATACCCCGCTGGTCGATGGCGAGGCCGTGATCGACGATGGTTTGGGCTTTTCCGTCGATCTGCGCCTGCCCGATACGACGCTTGTTGGCTATCGCGCCAAGCCGCATACCGGTGTGATTGATCTGGACAAGCTCGGCTATTACAAGCCGGCCCAATACTGGGAAGAGGTCCACAGCGACAATGGCCAGATTATCCTCGATCCCGGGGCGTTCTATATTCTGGTAAGCCGCGAAGCCGTGACGATCCCCCCCGAATATGCCGCCGAAATGGCCCCCTACCTCGCGATGGTAGGCGAATTTCGGGTGCATTATGCAGGGTTCTTCGACCCCGGGTTTGGCCATGCGTCCGCAGGCGGTGCAGGGTCACGCGGCGTGCTAGAAGTACGCTGCCACGAAGCCCCCTTTGTGCTTGAGCACGGTCAAGTCGTCGGGCGGCTCGTCTACGAGAAAATGACCCAAGTGCCAACCCAGCTCTACGGAGCAGGCATCGCGTCGAACTATCAGGGGCAAGGGCTCAAGCTAAGCAAGCATTTCAGCCCACCGAGGTAAGGTCAGCGTCAGGGCGCGCTGCCGGTTGCTAGAACCGCGTCAGCTTGCGCATGTTTCGCACCATTTTGCGCGCCTGTTTTCCCTGTTGGTTACCGGCTTTATTCCGCCGTGCGTTTTCAGCAGGGCTTGGCGGCACGGCATCGCTATCGCAACCGTCCACATCTTTTCGGCCCTTCCCAAGTTTAGAGGCTTGGTCAAATCCGATATTGATACCCTTATTGATCAATCGCCCCATAAAGCGACGCATGATCATGTTCACAATCTGGTTCATTTCGTGATTTCACTCCCGCATAGGTCTATATCTGGGCTTAATATAACATCCTTTGCGGCGATTTTCAGGCCCGCGGGGGATTAATCCTCGAACAGCTCGCTCTGGCCTTCGGTGGCCTCTGGTTCTTCGTCGCTGTCGACACCTGGAATTGCACTGAATGCGGGGCGCCCCTCGAGCAGCCCGGCAGAGCGGAGTTCCTGTAGACCTGGCAGATCGCGCGGGCTTTCCAGCCCGAAATGCGCCAGAAACTCTTGGGTCACAACAAAGGTCACCGGCCGGCCGGGCGTCATCTTACGGCGGCCAAAGCGGATCCAGTCAAGTTCAATAAGCTGGTCCAAAGTCCCGCGCGATACCGACACTCCGCGGATCTCTTCGATCTCGGCACGGGTGGTGGGCTGGTGATAGGCAATGATCGCCAGCGTCTCGATTGCGGCGCGGGACAGTTTGCGGGTCTCGACTGTCTCATGCTGCATCAAATATCCCAGATCGGCGGCCGTGCGCATGGCATAGGCATCCCCGATCCGGCAAAGCTGCACCCCCCGCCCGGCATAGCGTTTGCGCAGATGTACCAGCGCTTCCGCAGGATCACAGCCGTGGGGCAGACGGGCTGTAATCTCGCGCAGGGTCATGGGATCTGCGGTGGCAAATAGGATCGCCTCGATCATGCGTTCCTGTTCGGCCAGAGGTGGCGCGTCAAACAGGCTTTCTTCGATTTGTTGGGCGGGGTCGGCCACGTCAGCTATCCTTCTTGCGCAACTGGATCGGGGCAAACATCCCGTCTTGGCGAATTTCCAGATGCCCTTCTTTTACCAATTCAAGCGACGCCGCAAACGTTGATGCCGTCGCCGAGCGGCGCATTGCCGGTTCCTTGTCCCAGCCTTCGGGCAGATAGCGTGTCAGGTCCGACCAATCGCCCTCGAACCCGATGAGACCGCGCATCCGTTCAAGCGCCTGCTCCATCGTAAAGACCTTTTCACGATCCATCACAAAGGGGCGAAACTCGTCGCGCGTCCGTGTGCGGGCATAGCCTTGCATCAGGTCCAGCAAGGTCGCGTTATATGTCACCCGGCGGGTCTGCTGCATTTCCTGGGTCTGGCCGCGGGCAAAAAAATCACGTCCCAACTGATCACGTGCCATAAGCTGCGAAGCGACGTCTCGTATTGCTTGCAGACGTTCCAGCTGAAAGGCCAGATGCGCGGCCAGCTCTTCGCCCGAGGGACCTTCGTCCTTGGGGTCAGGCGGTAGAAGCAAACGGGATTTCAGAAACGCCAGCCACGCCGCCATGACCAGATAATCCGCCGCCAGTTCAAGCCGCAGTGCCTTGGCCTTGTCCACGAACATCAGATATTGCCGCGCCAATTGCAGCACCGAAACCTTGCGAAGATCAACCTTTTGGGTCCGGCTAAGCGTCAGCAACAGGTCAAGAGGCCCCTCGAACCCGTCGACATCCACAATCAGCGCCTCGGCGGCGCGCCGTTCAGCAACTTTTGCCTGCCCATCGTCTATGACCGTATCAGCCATCTGACGCCTCGCCCAAAAGCGTGTCGAGTTGTGCATTTAGGGCAGGAATGTCGACATCATCAGGCTCACGGCGCATCGCCAGCGCCCGTTCTGCACGGGTTTGCGCAGCGTCGGTCATTTCGCCTGCTGCCTCGGCCACACGGGCGCGGTCTTCCAATGTGGCGTTGCAATAAAGGACGACATCACAGCCCGCCGACAAAGCATCAGCCGCAATCTGGTCTACTTCACCCGCCAATGCTTTCATCGAGATGTCATCGGTCATGATCAGATTGTCAAAGCCGATGTCCTCGCGGATCAGGTTCATCATCACCGGTGACAACGTGGCAGGACGTGGATCAATCGCATCATAGACAAGATGCGCTGTCATCCCCATCGGCAGGTCGCTCAGCGCCTTGAAGGGCGCGAAATCATGGGCATCCAGCGCGGCGCGCGGCGCATTGACCAGCGGCAGGTCATAGTGGCTGTCCATCGTGGCGCGCCCGTGCCCGGGTATGTGTTTGACCACGGGCAGTACGCCGCCCGCCAACATGCCATCTGCCGCAGCGCGGCCCAAGGCCGCGACCACGTCCGGCGTTGTGCCATAGCATCGGTTGCGTAGAAACTCATGCGTTTGCGTGCCAGCCACATCGACCATAGGTGCACAATTGCTGTCTATGCCGATGCGGTGAAGCTCGTCTGCGATCAGACGAAAGCGCAGATACATCGCCTCTGCCGCATTGCTGCCAGCAGCCTGTACAAAATCAAGCGGAGCCGACCAGTCGCGCCACTGCGGCGCACGCAGACGCTGCACCCGTCCGCCTTCTTGGTCGACGGTAATCACCGCGTCATGGCCCGCCGCGTCGCGCATTTCAGCGCAAAGGGCACGTACCTGATCAGGCGTGTCGATATTGCGTGCAAACAGAATGAACCCAAAGGGTTTTACGGCGCGAAACAACGCCTTTTCTTGCGCCGTCAGCCGCAGCCCCGACGCATCCAGTACTGTCGCCCCGTACCGCATCAGCGTGTAACGACGGGAATGCAGTCAGTGTTTTCAGCCACCAGCGCCGAACAAAAGCGCCGTGCGTCTGCAATATCCGAAAACCCATGCGCGCGCAGACGATAGAACGTCCGACCGCCGCTGCTGGCCTCTTGGATGATGCGGTCTTTGCCGTCCATATAGGCGCCGAAACGTGCGTTCAGACGGACCCATTGTGCCCGCGCGATCTGCGGTGAATCGAATGCGCCCAGTTGCACCAGACGTGTGCCTGTGGGCAGGCTGTCGGGCGACAGCTCTTTGACTTCTGCCGCAGCCACGGGGGCGGGTTCAAAGGATGCTTTGGTTGCAACCATTCGGCCACCGGGCCGATTTTGTGGCCGCAAGGATGCGCGTACGCCGGGTTCTTCGCCCATTGCCACGGCTACAGCGTTCGACACGGCCATTTCGAGCGGATCCACATCCATCGTGGCGCTCGCGTTCATCGGCTCTGGCAACGTGGTTCCGTCGTCTTGATCTTCCAGTGGCTCCATCCCATCCGTGAGAGAGGCAACCAAACCGTCTACATCCCCGTTTTGCAACGCCGCTGCAACGTCTACCGCTGGCGAGGTGGAGGCAGGGGCCTGTTGCACAGGTGCAACCATCGCGACGGGGATGGGCTGGTCTTCTTCTTCCAGATCCAATGGTTTCGGGGCCAGTATCAACTGTTCAGCGAACTGGTTCGCCGTCCCTTCAGAGGCAACGGCGTTGACCGACAGCCCCTGATTATCGGCCAGTTGCCCGCCCGGATTTTCAGGACGCACACGCATATCGCCTTGGGCGGCACGGACCACCGGAATACCCGTCACATCGCGCACAAGCAGCTTGTAACCCCACACCCCGATCCCGACGATCAAGGTGATAGAAAGCGCAGCACCTGCGAAGTTTGCAAACTTTGTCAAAGGCTTAGCCGGTGTCTGCGGGCCTAGTCCGGTGTCATGCTCAAAGGAATACCCCCCACCCTGGGAGGAGGACGTGTAATCTGCCATTTCTGCCTCACTGACCGCGTCCGGCATCGCCTGCGCGGGTCTGTTTTTTGAACCTGCCTGACCAGCGTGTGTGCGTTATCGCATCTCTTCCGCTGGCTTGACCCCAAGAATACCAAGACCTGACGCAATTACAATCGCTGCGGCCTGCGCAAGAGCGATTTTCGACTGCGAGACCGCAGCATCCTCTTGCAAGAAACGCAGCTCTGGCACGTCATTCCCACGGTTCCAAAGCCCGTGGAAATCGCCCGCCAGCTCGTAAAGGTAGAACGCGATCCGATGTGGTTCGTTGCTTCGCGCCGCCGTCTCGACCATCCGCGGCCACTCTGCTAGCTTCTGCGCCAGTTTCAGCTCTGCCTCATGGTCCAGCTTGCTCAGATCGGCGCGTTGAAGCGTTTCAATATCTGTCGCGACGCCGGCCTCTGCCGCTTTGCGCAACACGGAATGAACGCGGGCGTTGGCGTATTGCACATAGAACACGGGGTTTTCGCGCGATTGCTCAAGCACTTTGGCAAAGTCGAAGTCCAGCATCGCGTCATTTTTACGAGTCAACATAACGAAACGCGTCACATCCGCGCCCACTTGATCAACAACATCACGCAGGGTCACGAATGTCCCTGCCCGCTTGGACATTTTGAATTCCTTGCCGTCCTTGAAAAGCTTGACCAGCTGCGTCAGCTTGATGTCGAGCGGCACAGCCCCTTCGGACAACGCCGACACCGCGGCCTTCATCCGTTTGACATAGCCCCCATGATCCGCCCCGAACACGTCAATCAACATGTCAAAGCCACGCTGCACCTTGTCGTAGTGGTACGCAATATCGGGCGCGAAATAGGTCCAGCCGCCGTCCGACTTCATCACCGGGCGGTCCACATCATCGCCATGCGCAGTGGATTTGAACAGCGTCTGCTCGCGCGGTTCCCAGTCTTCGGGCTTTTTGCCCTTTGGCGGCTCAAGCACACCTTCATAGATCAGACCCTTGGCCTTGAGGTCTTCAATCGCGGCTTCAATCCGGCCCGTGCCATAGAGCGATTTTTCCGAATAGAACACATCCATTTCCACCCCGAGAGAGGCCAGATCTTCGCGGATCAGCTTCATCATCTCGTCGGTGGCAAAATTGCGCACATCTTCAAGCCAGACGGATTCATCCTTATCGATATAAGCGTCGCCCACCTTGTCTTTCAGCGCCACGCCCACGTCGACCAGATAGTCGCCGGGGTATGTGCCTTCGGGGAAAGCAACCTCTTGGCCGTGTGCCTCAAGATACCGCAGATAGACAGAGCGCGCCAATACATCGACCTGTGCCCCGCCATCGTTGATGTAATATTCGCGCGTGACATCAAAGCCCGCAAAATCAAGCAATGACGCCAGCGCATCCCCAAAGACCGCCCCGCGGGTGTGGCCAACATGCAGCGGGCCGGTCGGGTTGGCGGATACATATTCAACGTTCACGCGTCTGCCCTGACCTAGATCGCCGCGGCCAAAATCAGTCCCTTGCCCCAGAACCGCGCCGACAACGCCCTGCCATACCGCAGCGCTTAGCCGCAGGTTCAAAAAGCCGGGCCCAGCCACATCAGCCGCAGTAATCCGCGCATCCTCACCCAGCTTTGCAGCCAGCGTGTCGGCGATATCGCGCGGCTTCATACGGGCAGGCTTGGCCAGCACCATCGCGGCATTGGTTGCCATATCCCCATGTGATGCATCGCGCGGAGGCTCAACAGTGATGGCGTCAAAGCTCAGGCCCTCGGGCAGAAACCCGTCAGCGACCAGCGTATCAAGGGTGGACAGCACAAGGCTGCGGATATCGGCAAATAGGTTCATAACGGGGTTCCTTCGACTTGGCCCCGTGTATCACCTGAATATGCGCCCATAATCAAGGGCGGTTCAGCCTTTAGCGATCAACCGCTCGTGCTCTTGCAGGGCAAAGCGATCGGTCATCCCCGAGATATAGTCACTGACGATCCGCGCGAGTGCCGTATCGCCGTCTGCGTCCTCTACATCTTTGCGCCATTGTTTGGGCAATTGATCCGTATGCGCGCAGAAATAGGGGAACAAATCCTCGACCACCTGCGTCACCTGCTTGCGCATAAGAACCACCGACGGCGCGCGGTACATCCGGTCAAACAGGAATGCGCGGATCACCTTGAGGTCTTGGAACACCGGATCGGAGAACTGGATCAGCGTGCGCCCCGCCATTCGAATATCAGTGGCGGTTTCGGGCTTCATTTCGGCCAAACGGGTCCGCGCGACTGTGATAACATCCTCGACCAGCACACCAAAGAACCGGCGTAGTGCCTCGTGGCGACGCCGGTAGTAGTTCAAACCGGGATAAAGCCGGTCCACCTCGGCAAAGTTATCCTTGAGGATCGGGAGCTCGGCCAGTTCATCCGTCGAAAACAGCTCCGCGCGCAGCCCGTCATGCAGATCGTGGTGGTTATAGGCCACGTCGTCGGCAATCGCCGCCACCTGCGCTTCGGCACTGGCGAATGTATCCAGCTCAAGATCATGCTGCCGCCCATAGGCCGCCAGAGCCCACGGCAGGTCTCCTGTCACCGGCCCATTATGTTTCGCCAGCCCCTCCAATGTTTCCCACGTCAGGTTCAACCCGTCGAATTCCGCATAGTGCCGTTCAAGATGGGTGACGATTCGAATGGCCTGCGCGTTGTGATCAAACCCGCCGTAGGGGGCCATCAGCGTCTCCAGCGCATCCTCGCCGGTGTGACCAAAAGGCGGATGCCCCAGATCATGTGCCAGCGCGACCGCCTCCGTCAGCTCTGCGTTCAGACCCAAAGCACCGGCAATCGTGCGCGCCACCTGCGCCACCTCGATCGAATGGGTTAGCCGCGTGCGGTAATAATCGCCTTCATGTTCGATGAACACTTGGGTTTTATGCTTGAGCCGCCGAAAGGCGCTGGCGTGAATAATCCGGTCGCGATCCCGCTGAAAGCAGGAACGAAAGGTACTTTCCTCTTCGGGTATCAACCGTCCCCGGGTCAGTGCCGGATCAGAAGCAAAAGAAGCGCGCATAGTCGGTGGTCCTTGTGGCCTGTCCTGAGGGTTTCTATATTGTATGATAAGACAGATGGAAACCGATCACCCCGGAGCCCGAAAAATGAACCTGCCCCCCCAAGTCACCCCGCGCGCCTTTGACCGCCTTGCCGAAATCGGTGCCGCAGCAGAGGGCCAAGCCCTGCGCGTCGCAGTGGAAGGCGGCGGTTGCTCCGGCTTTCAGTACGATATCGCGCTGGATGCCCCAAAGGACGACGATCTCATCATTGAAGGTGCCGGCCAGAAAGTCGTGGTCGACAGCATCTCGCTGCCCTTCCTTGCCAATGCTGTCATCGACTTCTCCGAAGAACTGATCGGCGCGCGTTTCGTGGTTGAAAACCCTAACGCGACCAGCGCCTGCGGTTGCGGCACATCCTTCTCGATGTAGCACTCAGCCCGTTTCATTCTGCCCAAGAAACCCCCGCCGGAGGCTGGTCTCATGCCAGCATGAGGCCGCCCTAAAGCTGCACCCGCGCCGAACCTCCCCCCGTTTTGGCCGGCGCACGGGCGAAGCGGGCAAAAAACGCATTGAACCGCGGGCAAGACGCCTCTGCCTGCGCCAAGATGTTTTGTGCCGAGGGGGCAAGCGACGCCATTATCCTCCCACGCATACGCGCCCAATCAGATTGCCGCGTGTCTCCCATCTTGAAAAGGGTTTCGGACAGCCCCAATAGCGCACCCTCTGGTGGCGCGTAGCGGATGGAGACCGGGCCCTGTGGCACCGCTTGGCTGAATGCCGGAGCCCCCGCCATCTGCGACAACCAGCCGGCCACCAAATAGATATGATACCCGTCGCCCGCCCCCTCCCCGTGGTGCGGCACGATCTGGCAGGCGTTTGCGGCAGTGCGGACGGCATCCTCCCACAAGGCGGGCGCAGGCGAGCCGGCCAACCTCAAAGCAGCGCAGAGCTCTGCCAGCAAATCCATATCCTGATCCAGATAAGCCAGGACGCCGGCAAAGGTCAGGCTTTCAATTGCCGCGAGGGGCAGTGCCGGATCACGTTGACCATAGTCGGACAGGTAGAAAACAATATGCGCGAGCTCGTAAGATGCTTTTTTATTCGGCAGCACAAAGTTTTCTGATCTCAGGAAAAACCCGCGCAATCGCGCGTGCAAGGTTTCGTCTCGGGTGACGGGCATCCGCCGTGCCATCAACCGCTCTGCCTCGGCGCGTTGTAGGTCGGAAAGTTCCCCATCGACCAAGCGCATACGCGAGATCCAGTGCACCAGTCGCAGCCCTGTCTCTCCGGGCATGCCAAGATCCTCAAGATCAAGGGCTAGTGACAGGAAGAAACGGTAATACTGCGGGAAAAAACGGATCGTTTCCTCCAGTTGGTCATAGAAAGATGCGTAGGGCATCAAAGCACCCGACGACACTGGCATATTCGAGCTTGCCAACACCCCCAGCCATTCTGCGTTTTCCTTCAACCAGAACACATCCCCCGCACGGCGACGCTGCTGTGCAAACATGCGGCTGATCGCTGCTATATCGGCGTGTTTCGCAGCAATACCGCGGGCGCGAACGGACGAAAGTGTCACAACGTTAGACATAGAACTCCCTCTTCGTTGGTTACCCCTGCGCCGTTTCTGGCGCAGGGTGACACGGGAATATCAGCCAGCGGTAAACAGACCGCTAATCCCCGCGGTCGCCATGGGGCCTGCCTGTGGCTCTGACTGCAATCCGGTGGTGAACAATCCGGTCCCGTGACCGCAATGCGGGTCGCGTCCGGTACGGATTAGGCCGGTGGTATAAAGGCCGGTGCCCGAACCCAGCTGCAGCGTCGCATCAGCGGCACGAACGGAGGGAAGGGTGTTCTCGGCGTAGGCAATTGCGGTCATATTTTCTTCCTTTTAGGTGGTTTTTGAAATCGGCAGCGAAACCTGAGGCTGCACGTCCTTCATCAATCACCACAGCGCAGCGTGAACCTAGCCGTCAAAAAGATCGAATTTTAATGATGCAATTCATCCACATGCGCCACGTAGTTGATCCCATTGAAACTGCAAGACGACGACGTGTTCTCCACATTAGAGACAACTTTACAGACCTATCCTGCACACCCCTGTCGGGCCGATGCCCCAATTAGATAAACGCCTGCACAACGCCCGAATCGCGTGCGAAAACCGGCCAAGCCGGCGCAGCCCCCTTGCCCCATATCGCGGTATGCGCGATAGCTGCGCGAACCAATATAGGGGGGGGCTGTCATGAAAATCGCCACGTTCAACATCAACGGGATCAAAGCGCGGATCGATGCCCTGCCCCAATGGCTGGACGAAGCGCAGCCTGATGTCGCAATTCTGCAAGAAATAAAATCCGTCGACGAGGGTTTCCCGCGCGAACTTTTTGAGGACCGCGGCTATAACGTCGAAACCCACGGCCAGAAATCGTTTAACGGCGTCGCAATCCTGTCAAAGCTGCCGCTTGAGGATGTGACCCGTGGCCTGCCCGGTGACGACAGCGACGAACAGGCCCGCTATATCGAGGCGACCGTTGTGGGGGATCATTCGTCTGTCCGGCTGTGCGGGCTGTATCTGCCCAATGGCAACCCTGCGCCGGGCCCGAAATACGATTATAAACTGGCCTGGATGCAGCGCCTAGAAGACCGCGCCCGCGCGCTGCTGGCCGAAGAAACCCCCTTTTTGCTGACCGGCGATTTCAACATTATTCCGCAGGCCGAAGATGCGGCCACGCCGGACGCATGGCGCGAAGATGCGTTGTTTCGCCCGGAATCCCGTGCCGCATGGCGACGCCTGCTGGCGCTTGGCCTGACAGAGGCATTTCGTGCGCGCACCCAAGGGCCGGGGCACTACAGCTTTTGGGATTATCAAGCGGGCGCGTGGAACCGCAACAACGGCATCCGCATCGATCACTTCCTGCTGAGCCCCGCCATCGCCGACAGTCTGCGCGATTGCCAGATCGACAAGGACGTGCGCGGGCGTGAAAAACCGTCAGATCACGTGCCGGTCTGGGTCGACCTCGATCTCTGAGTCTAATCCAACTGTACCGAGCCAAATCCATTTTAGCCGACTCTAATCAAGCCCGGACAGAAATCCTCGGGCCGTTGCCCCCTGCAACTCTACTTTGTCTCTAATAGACCAGAACAGGCAGCGGGGGGCATTTTGCACGCCGAACAGGGCACGGCCAGAGGCTGCCTCAACCTGCCTTGTTAACCCGCCCACCCTGGTTGTCGGCCAGCGCATAGGTGTTCATCGCGGCGACGGCTCCCTCTGCCCAGATCAACGTAAGCCAATGGGAAAACGCAGTCCTAAAGTCCTCGGCCAGCGCCAGATCACCGTAGTGGCGCTCTTGTTCCAGCCACGCGGCAGGGCGCGTGCGCGCAGCTTCGGCAACAGTGCGCAATTCGTCCCAGATCGGATCGTTTGGCACGATCTCGCTGCCGTCTTCCCGCGTGCCTGCGCACATCCGGGCCCAGAACGCTTCGACCAAGGCCAGACCGGCAACCGACCGACCTGCGGCCAATTGATCGCGCAGGATCGGCAGAACGAAACCTGCGTGCCGCGCCGAGCCGTCAAAAGCGACGCGGCGGGTGGTGTCGACAATGCGCGGGTTAGAGAAGCGCTGCTCAATCAACTCCAGATATGTCAGCGGCGTCATGCCGGGCACAGGGGCAACCGTCTGTGTGATCTCGTCGGCCTGCACACGGTGGAACATCGCGCGGATCGCCGGATGCGTCATACAGTCCGAGATTGCCTCGATCCCCAGTACTTCACCAACATTCGCCAAAACCTGATGGCCCGCGTTGAGAATGCGGATCTTCATTTTCTCATAAGCATGGACGTCGTCCGAAAAGGTTGCGCCCACCTTGTTCCAGTCTGGCCGTCCTGCGCAGAACTCGTCTTCGATCACCCATTGGCGAAAGGCTTCGTGGGTCACAGGGGCGGCGTCGATCACGCCAAATTCGCGCGCCTGCGCGATCTCGGCTGGACCGGTCACCGGGGCAATGCAATCGACCATGGAGTTGGGGAAGCTGCCGTTCGCGTCAATCCAATCAGCCAGCGACGGGTCCGACATCCGCGCAAGGGACACGACGGTTTGTCGTAGGATATCGCCGTTGCCTTGCAGGTTGTCGCAACTCAGCCCCGTGAAAGGCCCCTGCCCCGCATCGCGCCGCAGAAGCAATGCCGCGACAATGGCACCAAAGGCCGTGCGCGGGGTTTCAGGGTGGGCCGCGTCATGAACAATATCGGCATGGGACGCGTCAAAACCCTTGCTGACCGGATCAATGTAATAGCCGCTTTCGGTCACCGTCAGCCCGACAATACGAATAGCCGGATCGGCCATAGCCCGGATAAGCGCACCGTTGCCGTCCTCGATCGGGAGGTAATCGATCATCGATCCTACAACCTCTGCCGAGGTTTGCGCAGGGTCGAGTTCAATCAGCGTTGTCAGGCAATCCTGCGCCAGAAGCTTTTCACGCATGGCCGCATCATAGGGACGCACGCCCGCACCAAGGATCGCCCAATCATGCGCCTGACCGATCTGCATCAACCTGTGTAGATACCACGCCTGATGGGCACGGTGGAAGTTGCCGACGCCGATATGGACAATGCCAGGCGTCAGCGCGCTGCGATCATAGGTGGGCCGGACAATATCAAGATCGCTGAGCGTCGCATTTGAGAGGTCTACCAACTTATCCATGATCTACGTCCTTGTCGGATCGCGCGCCAGAAACACGGCGCGGGGTCCATCCTGTCATTCCTGCTGAATGCATCACTCGACCCTTAGGCCCTGCGCATCGAAACGGTGCAGCTTGTCAGCCTGTGGTGTCAGGAAAATCCGGTCCCCGTGTTTGACTGGCAACTCGCCGTCGACGCGCACAGTCATCGGCTCAGAGCCCGCGGCCCCGTGGACGTGCAAGAAGGTGTCAGAGCCCAAATGCTCGGCCACGCCGATGGTGCCTTCCCAAGCACCTGCGGTGGTGGATACGTCAAGATGTTCGGGCCGGATGCCGATGGTGGGCGCGCCGCGCGCTTCGGCTTCGGCACCTTTGATGAGGTTCATTTTAGGCGATCCGATGAAGCCCGCGACGAATTCATTGCGCGGCTTATAGTAAAGCTCAAGCGGGCTGCCGACCTGTTCGATATAGCCTGCGCGCAGCACGACGATCTTGTCGGCCATTGTCATCGCTTCGACCTGATCGTGGGTGACGTAGATCATCGTCGTTGCCAGCCGCTTGTGCAGCTCGCTGATTTCCAGACGCATCCCCACCCGCAGCGCGGCGTCGAGGTTCGACAGCGGCTCGTCAAATAGGAAGGCCGAAGGTTCGCGCACGATGGCACGCCCAATGGCGACACGCTGGCGCTGCCCGCCCGAAAGCTGGCCCGGCCGACGGTCCAGATAGTCGGTCAGATTAAGCGCATTGGCAGCGGCTTCGATCCGGCGCTTCTGCTCATCCGCAGGCAGACCGGCCATCTTCATCGGAAAGGCGATGTTCTTGCGCACCGACATATGCGGATAAAGCGCGTAGGATTGGAACACCATCGCCAGTCCGCGCTTGGCGGGCGGCACATGGGTCGCATCCATGCCGTCGATATCGATATGGCCGGATGTGATATCCTCTAGCCCTGCAATGAGCCGCAGCAGCGTCGACTTCCCGCAGCCCGAGGGGCCGACGAAGACGGTAAATTCGCCGTCTTCGATGGTCAGATCCAGAGGCGGAATGACCCGCACGTCGCCGAAGCTTTTGGAAACCTGATTAAGTCTAATTTGTCCCATGTGACTGTCCCTTACTTACTTGACCGCGCCGAATGTCAGGCCGCTGACAAGCTGCTTTTGGCTGAACCAGCCGAGGATGAGGATTGGCGCAATTGCCATCGTGGAGGCCGCGCTGAGCTTGGCATAGAAAAGGCCTTCGGGGCTGGAGTAGCTCGCGATGAAGGCGGTGAGCGGAGCGGCCTTGGCCGCGGTGAGGTTGAGCGTCCAGAAGGCTTCGTTCCACGCGAGGATAAAGTTCAACAGCAAGGTGGAGGCAATGCCCGGGATCGCCATCGGCGTGAGCACATAAAGCACCTCTTCGCGCAAGCTCGCCCCATCCATCCGTGCGGCTTCTAGGATCTCGCCGGGGATTTCGCGGAAGTAAGTGTAAAGCATCCAGACGATAATCGGCAGGTTGATGAGCATCAGAATGATGACCAGTGCGATCTTGCTGTCGAGCACGCCGAACTGGATGCAAAGCAGATAGATCGGGTAAAGCACACCTACCGCTGGCAGCATCTTGGTCGACAGCATCCACAGCAGAATGTCTTTGGTGCGCTTGCTAGGCACAAAGGCCATCGACCATGCGGCAGGTACAGCGATCAGGATACCAAGGACGGTAGACCCGCCCGCGATGATGATAGAGTTCCACAAGAAGCGCCCGTAGTTGGACCGCTCCAGAACCGCTTGGTAGTTGGCCAGCGTCCAATCAAAGCCGAGAAAAATCGGTGGATCGGCAATCGCCTGCGCTTCGGTCTTGAAGCTGGTGAGGATGGTCCAAAGGATGGGAAAGAAGATCAGGAAACCGATACCCCAAGCGAGGGCGGTGTTGATGATCTTGCGTTTCTGGGTGATTGCGCGTGCCATGATATCTCCTCCTCAGGCGTCCAGGTTCTTGCCGACGATGCGCATCAGGAAGATGGCAACGATATTGGCAAGAATGATTGCATAGACACCGCCCGCAGATCCGAGGCCGATGTTTTGGCTTTCCAGCACCCGCTGGTAGATGAGATAGGTCAGCGTTTTGGTCCCAAAGGCACCGCCCGTGGTCACAAAGATTTCCGCAAAGATCGACAGTAAAAAGATCGTCTGGATCAGGATCACCACGGTGGTCGCGCGGCCCAGATGCGGGAGTGTAATATAAGCGAAACGCTTGGTCGCGGGTGCGCCGTCCATCTCGGCGGCGTCCAACTGCTCGCGGTCGAGCGACTGAATTGCCGTCAGCAGGATCAGCGTCGCAAAAGGCAGCCATTGCCAAGACACGATGATGACAATCGAGGTCAGCGAGGCTTGGCTCATCCATTGGACCGGTGTCGCACCGAAGAATTCCCAAAGGTAGGCAAAGAGCCCGTAGTTCGGGTCCATGAACATGTTTTTCCACACCAGCGCCGAGACGGTCGGCATGACGAAAAAGGGTGCGATCACAAGGATGCGGACAAAGCCCTGCCCCCACATCGGCTGGTTCAGAAGGATGGCGAGCAAGATACCCAGGCCCACAGTAATCGCCAAAACACTGCAGACAATAATGAGCGTGGTCACCACAGAAGGCCAGAAGGCGCTGGATGTGATGAAGCGCACATAATTGTCGAACCCTACCCAGCCCAGATCACCGCCGCGCATGGGCAGGTATTTCTTGAACGAAAAGTAAAGCGTCATGGTCAGCGGAATAAGCATCCATCCAAGGAGCAAGACCACCGCAGGGGCCATCATCAGACGTGCCGCTGATCGGGAATGTTGGGTCGCCATCTGGCACATCTCCTCTGCTGGCGGCGGATGCCGCGTTTAGGTGAAGGGTATCATATTAGGTGGTGGGGTGGAAAAGGGCGGCGGGGTCCGCCGCCCTTAATACCGGTGAAGCGGCGGCTTAGCGGTAGCCGGCGGCTTCCATTGCGTCGTTGGTCAGCGCCTGCGCCTTCTCGAGCGCCTCTTCGACGGTCTGCTGACCGGCATAGGCGGCAGAGAACTCTTGGCTCACGTCGGTCGCGATGCCTGCAAACTCGGGGATCGCGGCGAACTGAACACCGACGTAAGGCGTCGGATCAACCGTGGAGTTCTGCGGATCAGCCGACAGGATCGAGTCGAGCGTCATCTGAGCAAAGGGCACTTTCTGGTACTCTGGGTTCTCATAAAGCGACTTGCGTGCGCCGGGAGGAACGTTTGCCCAGCCTTCGTTCTCGGCAACCAGATTGATGTAGTCTTTGGACGTGGCCCATTCGATGAACTCTTTTGCCGCATCTTCTTTCTGAGTACCCGCCGGGATCGCCAGCGCCCATGCCCAAAGCCAGTTGGAACGTTTGCCAAGGCCCGTATCGGGTGCCAGCGCAAAGCCAACCTTGTCGGCCACGGTGGAATCGTCACCGTTGGTCACAAAGGATGCCGCAACTGTGGCGTCGATCCACATGCCGCATTTGCCCTGCTGGAACATCGAAAGATTTTCGTTAAAGCCGTTGGACGCATATCCCGCAGGGCCGCTCTCATCCATCAGGTCTTTGTAGAAGTTGATCGTGTTGGCCCATGCGTCGGTGTCGAACTGGGCGTTCCAATCCTCGTCGAACCAGCGCGCGCCAAAGGAATTCGACATCGCTGTGATAAACGCGCCGCCCTCGCCCCAACCGGCTTTGCCGCGCAGGCAGATGCCGTTGATGTCGTTTTCGCGGTCGGTCATGGCAGCCGCGGCTTCGCGGATGAATTCCCAGGTGGGGTCTTTCGGCATTTCCATGCCGGCTTTTTCCATCAGATCCGTGCGGTACATGATCATGGAGCTTTCGCCATAGAAAGGTGCGGCGTAAAGCGTACCCTCGTGGCTCAGGCCACCTGCCATAGCAGGAAGGATATCGTCTGCGTCATAGTCTTCGCTGAGGTCATCCAGCGGTACAAGCCAGCCGTTCGCACCCCAGATCGGCGTTTCATACATGCCGATGGTCATGATGTCGAAAGAGCCGCCCTTGGTCGAGATGTCGGTGGTGACGCGCTGACGCAGCACGTTCTCTTCCAAGGTGACCCATTCCACTTCGTGGCCGGTCTCTTCGGTGAATTTGTCGGTGTAGCCTTGCATACGGATCATGTCGCCGTTGTTCACGGTGGCGATGGTGATCGTTTCAGCAAACGCACCCCCGCCCATGATCAGGGACAAGGCCGTAGCAGCATACAGTGAATTCTTGCAGAGCATCAATAGTTCCTCCCTCTATAGATGATGAAGCGAGAGTAGCCAGTGATGCAACGCGCAGTCAACTTAAATTTTACGCGCGTTAATTATTTTTCAGGCAACCTGAGAACACAACGACTTACGCCGACGCCCGCATGACCAGCGTTCCCTCAAACAACGTCTCTTCGCGTTCGGTCAGCCGGGTTTCGCTTTCGATGATACCGAACAAGGTGCTGGCTGCACGATTCGCGATGGCGCCATAGTCCTGTGCGATGGTGGTCAGCGGCGGGCATGTGTAACGCGAAAACGGGTGGTCATCCTGCCCTGCGATCCGCATGACACAGCCCTTGCCATGACCGACCTGCATCCCCAGTTCATAGGCTGCCGACAGCATCCCGATGGCCAGTCGGTCGTTCGAGCATAGCACCGTATCCGTCTCGAACGCCCCCGCTGCCATCAGTTTCCCGCCTTCGGTGGCGCCAATCTCTTCAAACTTCCACCCCTCGCCAGGCACCTGATGGATATGTGGCGCAAACCCGTGACGCGCCATTGCCTCCAGATAGGCCTGACGACGTTTGTTGGCGTTGGGGTTGCTTGGGGTCTTCATTTCGAAAAAACACGGTGGCTCGCCGCTGCGACACAGGTATTCAACCATCAGATCGACACATTGAAAATTGTCGGTTCCGACGAACGCCTCGCAGACCCCTTCGATATTTGCATCAAAGGTCACAACGGGGACGTCTTTGCTAAAGCGTTCAATATCGGCCCTGTCAGAGGCTTTGCCAAACGGTGCCAGCAAAACGCCCGCCGGTTTAAGTGCCCTCAGGGATTCCAGATTAGCCCGCTCCTGTGCGGGGTTGCCGTGCGAGCTGAGCAATATGGGGCTATAGCCCGCTGCCATACAGGCAAGTTCTACCTCGCGCCCGATCTCAGAAAAGAAAGGGTCAGCGAGGTTGGGCACGACGATGCCGATGTTGCGCGTCTTGCGGCGATTTTGGTTTACCGCATAGACATTGGGCCGGTAGTCATACTGGCTTAGCGCCGCTTCGATCCGTTCGCGGGTGGTGCGCCTTACACTGTCAGGGTCGTTGAAATACTTTGATAGCGTGGGCCGAGAGATCCCACTGACGGCGGCAAATTCCTCCATGTTACGGATTCTTTTCTCACCCATCTTGACCCTCGCTTAACAAAACGCTGCGCGCGTAAACTCTGGTCAATATAGGGAAAGGTTCGCCCGGACCGCAAGAGCGCTGAGCCTTGGCGCAGAAACGCCGCGACAGTGGGATTGCCGACACCGCCCCTACGGCGATGCGCGGCTAAACTGTTTAATCGCGACGCCTGATACCTGAGCGGGCGCGAGAGGTCATTGCGGACCCTGTCTCATCTCTTCGATCCACGGCGGATTGGCACCGGCACGCGAAACAGTCACCGCGGCGACCTGCGCGCCATAGGCCAATGTTTTTGCTAGCACCTCAGGCGTGAGGCGTCTCAGGGCGTCTTTGTGCAACTGCCCGAGCTCTGACATTTTTGCCAGAACACCTGCGTTGAACGTATCCCCAGCCCCGACCGTATCGACAACTTCCGTTTTCAAAGCGGGCACTTGCACTTCTGCGCCATCCGCCAAATAGCCTGTGGCCCCCTCGCTTCCGCGTGTAAGGATGACGACCGACGGTCCCTTATTCAGAAGATCTGCCACCTTATCTCGGAGCGCGAGCGGCGCGGGGTTGATCCAGTTAAGATCCTCGTCCGAGACTTTCACAATGTCCGCCAGCGCCAGCATATGATCGAGCCGCGCGCGGTAACGCGCTATATCCTTGATGAAACCGGGGCGGATATTGGGGTCGATCATCACCGCACGCCCGTCGGCATTGCGCGCCAGCAGCGCGGCGTAGGTATCTGCGCCCGGCTCGCACGCCAGGCTGATGCCGCCGAAATAGAGCGCCGAAACCTCATCCGAAAGCGCGGGCAGTTCGTCCGCCGTGATCATGCGCCCGGCCGAGTTCTCGTCATAGAAATCATAGGTCGCGTGGCCGCCGATCAGCCGTACAAACGCAAGTGTCGTCGGTCGGTCGGAGACGATAAGATGCGACACATCTACATGGCTCTCCTTGAGGCCATTGACCAATTGCTGCCCGAACCTGTCGGAAGATAGACCCGAGAGCATCCCCACCTGCGCCCCGAGCCGCCCCAAAGCGATGGATGTATTAAAAACCGCCCCTCCCGCATGCGGCACGAAACCGTCAGGACCAGCATTGGTTGGTGTCGGGATCATATCGATCAGAGCTTCTCCGCAGCAAAGGATCATCTTTTAACCTTTCAAAAATGCGTCGCGGTCGACGAGGAAACGGTCCGAGAGCGGTAGGCTCGCCGCACCAAGCGCACGCGCGTCGGCACCGATGGTACCTTCGCGCACTTCGGGAGTATTCACACCGGGCAACGGCTGGACGTCGAGCGCGCGCCGGGTCCGCACAACCAGGTCGGCACGGGTCTCTTCGGGCAGCGAGCCATCGATCATCACGGTGTCGAAATCGATCAGACAGGTCGCGGCACGGATCGCCTGAGCCAATGCCTTGGCGGCCGCATCCAGCCAACTATCCCGAATGTCTCGTGGGAACCGCCACGCCGCCGGATCGTTCCAGCCATGGCTGTGGCTCTCGCCAGCATCATGCAGCATCGCCTCCAGCGTGGAAAGAGACGCGACATCAACGAGCTGCTGTCCGGATGTACCCGAACCCGCGACCGGCATGGAGCCAAGCGCCCCTGCGTCACCGCTTTTGCCGGTATAAAGCTTGTTGTCGAGCACCAGTCCACCGCCGACAAAATAACCGATATAAAAGTAAAGGAACTCGCGCGGTTTATCGTGAGCACCGAACACCAGCTCCGCCCCGCAGGCCGCCGAAGCGTCATTGCATAGGTAGATTGGGCCCTCAACAAACTTTGCCAACGCCGCCACGATATCGAAGTCCCGCCACGCACCGAGGCTTTGGTTTGCGACGTCCCATGCCCACATGTTGAACGGCAGCGCGACGCCCAATCCCGCCGTCCGCCTGCGCTGTGTGGCGGATAGAGTGGCGCGCATTTTTTCTAACGCCCGCTCAGTGAATCCCATAACCGCGCTCGGGGTCGGATGGGCATAAACCTCGCTGCTGTGGCGCAGCACCTTCCCCGCGAAATCGGTGAGGATCAGCTCTACGCTACGCCGCCCGACCTTCAGTCCAAGGAAGAATGCACCGTTGGGGTCTAGCCCGATTGGAACAGATGGCTGCCCTACCCTGCCTTTTACCCGCACACCCTTTTTCAGCATGCCGTCGGCTTCGAGCGCGCGCATGATGACCGAGACAGTTTGCGCAGAGAGCCCCGTCGCGCGGGCGACTTCGGCCTTGGGTGTTGGCCCGTTACGGCGCAACAGAGACAGAACAAGCCTTTCGTTATAGGCTCGCATCCCGCTTTGGTTTGACCCGCGCGTCGGTCGGTCGGCGTGCGATTGATTGTCCTGCAAACCGACCTCCCCTTTGACATCTGCGTAGCTTTACCCGCAGTAATTCCCAAACAAGCGGCAGCAAGTCAATAATTAAATCACTCTTATTTATTAATTAGAACATTTGGCAAAGAGTTCCATCCGCGCGCCCTACGGGCGCGTTCAAATCTCGAGGATCCTGGAAACAGAGGTTTCTACGCCTCAGGCTTGGAGCTCAGCGTCCCAATACAGAAAATCCATCCAGCTTTCGTGCAGGTGATTAGGCGGGAATTTTCGGCCCATGTTACGCAGGTCTTCGGCCCGCGGCTGGCGCGGTGGCTTGCGCAGCTGGAACCCGGTCAGGTGCAGCGCTTTGGACCCTTTTTTCAGATTACAGGGGCTACAGGCCGCGACGACATTTTGCCAGCTGGTGATCCCGCCTGCCGCGCGTGGCACCACGTGATCAAACGTCAGATCCCCGCGCGCGCCGCAGTACTGGCAGCAAAATTCATCCCTCAGAAATAAATTAAAGCGCGTGAAGGCCACGCGCTTTTGAGGTTTGACATAATCTTTGAGAACAACCACCGACGGGATGCGAATTTGCATCGACGGGCTGTGAACATAATCGTCATACTCGGCGACGATATCCACCCGATCCAGCCATTTGGCTTTGACGGCTTCTTGCCAAGGCCAAAGCGACAGCGGGTAATAAGACAAGGGTCTATAGTCCGCATTCAGCACAAGGGCCGGTTTGTTTTTCAGCCCTGCCGGGCTTCGCGTAAATTCAGTCCTAAAGTCGCCGTCCATTGTTCGATAGCCCCTTGCCGTTCCGCGTCCGGTCCAGCGAGACAGCCCCGCTGATGCTTTCGACTATATCTCGTGGTTTGCGTCTGACAAGTCGCAAACGGCTACAAGATGTCGCAGAAGGATTAGGGCGATTACGTAACAGGCATGTGACGGCAAGGGGCTTGCGTCGCAGGGGTCCCCCTGCGCACAGCCGAGGCCGCCGCAGGGGTCAGGTCAAAGACCCAGTTTGTCGCGCATAAAGGCAAGCGCCACGCTCAGCCCATCGGGGGCGATCCCGTGGCCTGTACCCTTCATGATATGGGCAAAGACATCCGTCCAGCCGGCTTCTTGCAGCGTCTCTGCGGCTTGGGGCAAGGACTGCGGTGGGACGACATCATCCGCATCACCATGCACCAGCAGCACCGGAGGGCGTACGACGATTTCGTCTTTCAGGCTTTCAGGTGACAGCAAGCGACCCGAGAATGCTACAACGCCAGCCACTGCATCCTCGCGCCGCGGTGCGACATGAAGCGCCATCATTGTCCCTTGGGAAAAGCCAAACAGCACAACCTGTTCGGGCAGCAGGTCTTCGTCCACCATCAGCGCGTCGAGAAAGGCATTCAGGTCATCGACTGCCTGCATCATGCCGCGTTCTGCTTCCTCTTCCGACGAATTGTCGATCCACGGGATCGGGAACCACTGGAATCCCATGGGCGCGCCAGCGCAGGCTTCGGGCGCATCGGGGGCCACGAACAGTGTATCGGGCAGATGTTCAGCCAACGGGTCGGCAAGCCCCAGCAGATCGGCACCATTCGCGCCATAGCCATGCAGGAACACGACGGCAGACCGCGTTTCCCCCGAGACCGGTTCGCGGCGCTCTGCGTTTAGTACTCGTGTCATGAAATCCCTTCCCGTTGTTTTGCCACGCGGTAGTACGAAAACAAGATGCGGGCTGCAACCGATCGCCATGGCGACCAATCCTGCGCCATTGATGCAAGCTGTTTTGGCTTTGGTCGCTCTGGCAGATCAAACAGGATTTTTGCCGCCTCTTGCAAGGCCAGATCGCCTTGGGGCAGGATATCGGCGCGGCCCAGCGAAAACATCGCATAGATCTGCGCCGTCCACAGCCCGACACCGGGCACAGCCGTCAGCGTTTCAATCACCAGGGCGTCCGGCGCATCGTGCAACGCGGGATAGTCGATCCCCGCTTCTGCCAGCGCCAGCGCATAGCGAATTTTCTGCCGGCTCAGGCCCGCATTGCGCAGACCGTCTTCGCCCGCAGCAATAATCGCCGCCTCATGGGTCAGCCCCGCCGCATCCATCTTGGCCCGCATGGCGTTTGCCGACGCGACCGAGACTTGCTGACTGATGATCGCCCCGATCAGCGCGTCAAAGCCGTCACTGCGCAGCCGCAGCGGAAGCGCGCCAGTGGCGACCAGCGCGATCGCGAATTGCGGCACCTGTGCTGCCAGCCACGCGGCACCTTCGGCGACATCGGCGTCGCAGGTGATGATCGGGCCAATGCTCATATGCCCGCCCCTTTGCGTGGCAATGTTTCGATCCACGTCATCCCCGCCTCTGCCCCATGCAGGACCTGAGCGCCTGCGGGCGGTGACGGGCGATCAATGGCGATCACCCGCAGCCCAAGGTCAAGCGCCGCATCCAGTTTAGGGCGGCTTGGCGCGCCTCCGACATTGCGCAAGACCAGCGTGTCGATCTGCAATCGGCGAAACAATTCTGCTTCGGCTGCCCGCGTAAACGGCGGCTGACCAAAGACGGCTTCGGCAAAGGGTGGCAGCGCGGATCGCGCCTGTGCGTTGGTTTGACGCAGATACAGCCGCGCACCTGAGAAAGGGTGGTACTGGTCTAACGTCCCCCGCCCGGTCGCGGCAAAGACGCGCGCCTCGGATCGGATCATCAGCGCGGCCTCGGCCACTGACGCAGCCCGCTCCGCTGGCGCGGTGATATCCCACATGGGCCGCACTATTCGCACATAGGGCAGGTTCAGCTGTGCCGCTGCGGCGAAAGCGATCTGGGATATATCAGCGTCAAACCCGTGCCCCGCGTCCAGAACGGCGGTAAATTTATGCACGCGAAGATAGGCCTCAACCTCATCCACATCGCGCGGTGACCAGATTTCAGAAGGTACGGGCAGCGGGCCAAAGCTCCGCTCCGCCCGTCGCAATACCGCCCGTGCAGACACGCCCGCCGCCGCCATGGCAGCAGCAATCTCATGCGCCTCAGCGCTGCCTGCGATCAGCAGGATATTCGGGCTCTGGTTCATGGCGCGACCATCGACGAGCCCGCCGCCGGACGCAAGGCCCTTGCAGCCCCCCAAAGCCCGGTCTACGCATTCACCATGACAGTGATTGATGACACCCGCGCCAAGCGCAACGTTGCCGTGCTGGTGACCGCGCAGGCCTTTCTTGGCAGCCAGATGCCAATGTATTTTGTCGTTGGCGGATTGGCGGGGCAGCAGTTGTCGCCCAATGTCTGCCTTGCCACGCTGCCGATCTCGATGATCGTGTTCGGGTCGATGACCACGGCACCTTGGCTGTCAACTGTGATGCAGCGCTTTGGCCGCCGTGCGGGGTTCGTTACGGGCGCGGTTGGCGGTATGACGGGGGCCGCACTTTGCGCATATGCGCTGACGGTGCAAAGCTTCATGATCTTCCTGCTGGGCAGTTATCTGATCGGCATCTACATGAGCTCCCAAGGCTTTTTCCGCTTCGCCGCCACGGACACCGCCTCTGACGCGTTCCGGCCCAAAGCGATTTCCTATGTTATGGCGGGCGGGTTGATCTCGGCCATCATCGGGCCGCAGCTGGTGGGCTTTCTGACCGGCGCGAACGGTGACGCGACCGTCATGCGCTTTTATCCGGTCTATCTGGCCGCGATTGCGCTGAACGCTGTGGGCATGGTGCTTTTCGCCTTTCTCAACATCCCCAAACCACCCGTGCCTGCCGTGGATGCCCCCAAGGGCCGCAGCCGGATGGAGCTTTTGAAAACCCCGCGCATCGCCGTCGCAGTGATCTGCGGGATGGTGTCCTATGCGCTGATGAACCTCGTGATGACGTCGACCCCGCTGGCGGTTGTGGGCTGCGGCTATGACATCGTCGATGCATCCCACGTGGTGACCGGCCACGTGCTTGCCATGTATGCGCCGTCATTTTTCACCGGTCACCTGATCGCGAAATTCGGGGTCGAGAAAATTCTTGGGATCGGAATCGTGATCCTCGCGGGGGCCGGTATGGTCGCCCTGCAGGGGGTTGACCTGAACAACTTCTACATCGCTCTGATCCTGCTTGGCATCGGTTGGAACTTTGGTTTTATCGGCGCGACATCCATGTTGGCCGGTGCGCACGAGCCCCATGAACGTGGGCGGATGCAGGGGCTGAACGATCTGCTGGTGTTTGGCGGCGTAACCTTCGCATCGCTGTCCAGCGGCGGGCTGATGAACTGTTCCGGCGGCAACCCTGTCGAAGGCTGGGCCGCCGTCAACATCGCGATGATCCCGTTTCTGGTTCTAGCGGGCGGGTCATTGATCTGGCTGATGCTGCGCCAGCGCAGCGAGCGGGTCTAGAGCTACCAGCGCCCCGACAGCGCACGCCATGACAGCGGGAAATCATTCATCGGCGGCAATTCCCCCGCGCTAACGCGTGCGGGAGATTCCATCGCCGCGCTGAGCACTTTGTCAGCAGCCCCCACGCTATACATCGCCGGACGCGCCGCCTTGGAGATTCTGTTGCGATTTCGCCGTGCCCGCTGCAACCGCGCCCGCGCCTTTTCCGCCAGCGCCACGACGCCTGCTTCGGTGCCGTCCAACAGCGGCACGCGCCCCTGCTCGACCAGCTGCGGGATTGCATGCAGCCATGCAGCCACCCCCGCGCCATAGGCCGCATCCCGCACCGTCGCCTCATCCGCCGACCCCAGACGGCGGGCTGCCACCCACATCAGATTGCCAGTGGTCTGGTCAATATAGGCGTCGAAATGCACGGTATCCTCAAAGGCGTCGCGGTAGATATCCCACCGCCGCGCCGCAGCCAGCGTATCCAGCAGCACCGCATCCTCGGGCGCGATGGCCAACGCCAGGGGCGTCGCCACCTCGTGCCGCCGCACGATGCCGCGCTTTGCGATCTCGTCACAGACGTCGCGCCACCATTGCAGACGCATCTCTGCGATCATGGTTTCCTGCGTCACCCACGGGGCCCGCGCCACTTCGATGTTAAATGCATAAAGCGGGAACAGCACGCGCCGCGCCGCGACAGGTGCGGCCATGCTGGCGCGAAACCGCAGCGGATCGGCACGCTCGACGATTCCCGCGCAGGCGTTCAGATCGGCATCAAACTCCATCATGTCTTACCCTTTACGGTCCCGGATCAGCTTCCAGCGGATCGCGTCCAGCAGCGCCTCGAATGACGCATCAACGATATTTGCCGACACGCCCACCGTGGACCAGCGTCGCCCCTGCCCGTCTTCGCTGTCGATGATAACGCGTGTCACCGCTTCGGTGCCGCCTTGGGTGATCCGCACCTTGAAATCGACCAGATGCATGTCTTCGAGCAACGCAGAATACTGCCCCAGATCTTTGACCAACGCCTTGCTCAGCGCATTGACGGGTCCGCGATCACAGCCCTCTGTGTCCATGCTTTCGCTCACCGACAGACGTTTTTCGCCGTCGACCTTCACAACGACAACGGCCTCTGACAGGCTGACCATCTGGTTGTATTTGTTTTTGCGCCGCTCGACGGTGACGCGGTAGCGTTTGACCTCGAACAGGTCCGGCATCTGCCCCAAGGCCTTGCGCGCCAGCAGCTCAAAGCTCGCCTGCGCGGTGTCATAGCTATAGCCTTCGGCCTCGCGCGCTTTCACCTCGTCCAGGATCTGCCCCAAGGCGGGGTCTCCCTTGGTGATGGTCAGCCCTGCGCTTTCAAGTCGGCGGCGCAGGTTGGACTGGCCAGCCTGGTTCGACATGGGAATGATGCGCGTATTGCCGACTACAGCGGGATCGATATGCTCGTAGGTGGACGGGTCCTTCAGGATTGCACTGGCATGCAGCCCCGCTTTATGCGCAAAGGCCGACGACCCGACAAAGGCCGCTTGCTTTAGCGGCACGCGGTTCAATATCTCGTCCAGCGCGCGGCTGATCTGCGTCAGGTTGGCCAAGCCGCCCAAGGGGATTCCCGTGTCAAAGCGGCTGGTATAGGGTTCTTTCAGCAGTAGGATCGGGATCAGCGTGGTCAGGTTGGCGTTGCCGCAGCGTTCACCCAGACCGTTCAACGTCCCCTGTATCTGCCGCGCACCTGCATCAACGGCGGCCAGCGAACAGGCGACCGCATTTTCGGTGTCATTATGGGTGTGGATGCCCAGACGATCGCCGGGAATGCCTGCGGCGATGACCTCGCCCGTGATGCGCCCGACCTCGGCTGGCATGGTGCCGCCATTGGTGTCGCAAAGCACAATCCAGCGCGCGCCCGCGTCATAAGCCGCCTTGATAGCGGTCAGGGCGTAATCGGGGTTGGCGCGGTAGCCGTCAAAGAAATGCTCTGCATCAAACAACGCCTCGCGTCCTTGGGCCACCAGATGCGCGATCGACTTTGCGATATTGTCGGTGTTTTCTTCCAGCGTGATGCCAAGGGCCGCCGAGACGTGGAAATCATGGGTTTTGCCCACCAGACAGACCGTATCCGTCCCCGCGTTCATCACCGCCGCAAGTACATCATCATTTTGCGCCGACATGCCGTTGCGCTTGGTCATGCCAAAGGCCGTCATTCGTGCCCGCGTGGTAGGTGCGGCGTCGAAAAAAGCACTATCCGTCGGGTTCGCGCCCGGCCAGCCGCCTTCGATATAATCAACGCCCAAAGTGTCGAGCGCAGTGGCGATGATGACCTTTTCAGCGGTAGAAAACTGCACCCCTTGCGTCTGCTGCCCGTCGCGCAGCGTGGTGTCGTAAAGGTAAAGGCGTTCGCGGGTCATAGGCCCCACGCTTCAAAGAGTGCCTGTATCTTGTGTTCTTGATTTTCTTTACACGGCAACGTTCCGTTCTTCATCTGCTTGGCAATTTCGTCCCAAAAGTCGGCTTCCTCATAGTTTTCAGTCGCTATTGCCCTATTGGCTCGAGAAAGTGCTGTTCCTATACTATCAAGTTCTTTTCGGACGACTTCGACGCTGGTCTTGGACATACGCACCTCTATCCCTGCCTCGACCAAGCTAGCCTTCAATTGGTCCACTTCAGCATAGTTTTTCGTTTCACTGGCCGCCAAACGAGCTCGCTGCAGCACTTCTGCCAACGGCCCTAAATCGTCGATCAAGGTTTCGAACCACTCTGACCAATTCCGCTCCATGAAGCCCATGAATTTGAGGTCTCTATAAAGCTGTCCTCCAAAAGTAAATGGAGAAGCCAAACCTTTGGATACTAAGAATTTTAAATGGGTTAGCGCCGGAGAGCTGTTTAAGTCATCCTTCAAATAGTCCACGAGTTTAATACTTGGTTCAGTGGGTTCCCTTTTCTGGAGCCCCTTCTGCATCTTACCCTTAGACCACTCTTCAAGTACCATCGCGCATTGGCGCAGAAATTTCTCCGCTTCGTCGCGCTTCTTCTCCGTCCAATCCATCGGCTTGCGATAGTGGGTGCTGAGCATGACGAAACGGATCACTTCGCCCGGCACGCCCTGTTCCAACAAGTCCCGTACCGTAAAGAAGTTACCAAGCGACTTGGACATCTTCTTGCCCTCGACCTGCAACATCTCGTTGTGCAGCCAGTAGCGCGCCATTTCGTCGGTGCCGTTGGCGCAGCAGCTTTGGGCGATTTCGTCCTCGTGGTGCGGGAATTGCAGGTCCAGCCCGCCGCCGTGAATGTCAAAAACGTGGGGCTGGCTTTTCGCACCCTCAGACAGACGGTCCTGACGCAAGGGTTCTTTCCACAGCAGTTCGTCCGCCATAGCCGAACATTCGATATGCCAGCCCGGACGGCCGCGACCCCAAGGACTGTCCCACCCCGGCGTTGCGTCGTCCGACGGTTTCCACAAAACAAAATCCATTGGGTTGCGTTTGTAGGGGGCTACTTCGACGCGTGCGCCGGCGATCATGTCGTCGATCGACCGCCCCGACAGCGCACCATATTCCTTATAACTTTCAACGGCGAAGAGCACATGCCCATCGGCGGCATAGGCGTGGCCCTTGGCGATCAGCCCTTCGATCATCTCGACCATCTGCAGAATATAGGCCGTGGCGCGTGGCATGTGATCGGGCTCTAGCGCGCCAACGGCGGCCATATCATCCAGAAACCACTGCGTCGTTTCAGCGGTGATATCGCCGATTGACCGCCCGCTTTCGGCCGCCCGCGCGTTGATCTTGTCATCCACATCCGTGAAGTTGCGCACGTAGGTCACGTGATCCTCGCCATAGACATGGCGCAGCAGGCGGTTGAGCACGTCAAACACGATGACGGGGCGCGCGTTGCCCAAGTGGGCGCGGTCGTACACCGTCGGCCCACAGACATACATCCGCACGTTTTTATCATCGATTGGGATGAAATCCTCGCGTTTGCGGGTTTTCGTGTTGTGCAGCTTGATTGTGGTCATGGCGCGTCCTTACGCAAGGATTGCGCGGGCATGGCACTGAAATCTCGGGAAGAAAACGATGTGAGCAAGCCCGCCGGAAGGTCTTATCAGGTAATACAGCGAATAAGGGGTGGCATCATCTTCATGCGGTCTGCGTAGCCCGACCCGCCCGTGGCGGTCAAGCCTGATTGACAAATCAACCCTGCTCTGCGCCCCTGCGTCTTCACGTTACGAGGGAGAGACGGCATGCAACTATCATCGCGTATTACAGGACTGCTTGGCGGCGGATCAGACGGTTGGGGCGTATTCTTGCGCGCGCGCCAGATGATCGCGGATGGTACCGATGTAACCGAACTGACCATTGGCGAACACGACATCCGTACTGCCGCGCCGATCTTGCAAGATATGCACCGTGCAGCGCTGGCCGGTCACACAGGCTATGCTGCCATTCCCGGCACCACCGACCTGCGCGATGCCGTGGCCGCGCGGCTGCAAGAACGCACCGGTGTCCCCACAACGCGCGATAATGTGCTGATCACACCCGGTGGGCAAAGTGCGCTGTTTGCGGCGCATATGGCGACCTGCAATCCCGGCGATACCGCGCTTTATATCGATCCGTACTATGCCACCTACCCCGGCACGATCCGCGGTGTCAGCGCCCTACCCCATGCCGTTTTCGCCAGTGCCGATGATGCATTTCAGCCCCGACCCGACGCGATAGCCGCCGCAGCCAAGCAGACCGGAGCAACATCGCTGCTGGTAAATTCCCCCAACAACCCAACGGGCGTTGTCTATTCTCGCGAGACGCTTGAAGGCATCGCGCAGGTCTGCCGGGATCACAACATGTGGCTGATCTCGGACGAGGTGTATGACACGCAGGTCTGGGAAGGCGAACATCTGTCGCCGCGCGCGCTGGACGGTATGGCAGATCACACGCTGGTCGTGGGGTCGATGTCGAAAAGCCACGCTATGACCGGTTCCCGTTGTGGCTGGATCGTCGGGCCGGTCGACGCGATTGAACATCTGACCAATCTTGCGACCCACACGACCTATGGCGTGCCGGGATACATTCAGGATGCCGCCTTGTTCGCGCTGAACCAGGGCGTTGCGTTCGAGACCGAGATCTCGGCTCCCTTCCAACGTCGCCGGTTGTTGGCTCAGGATATTCTGGCACGGCAAAACGCCGTCAGCCTCGTTCCTGCCCAAGGCGCGATGTACGTAATGCTGGATATTCGCAGCACCGGCATGACGGGCGAGGAATTTGCCTATGCGTTGCTCGAGAAACACCACATCGCGGTCATGCCTGGCGAAAGTTTTGGCGAGGCCGCGGCGGGACATATCCGTGTCGCAATGACGATCGAGGACACGCGCTTTGCCCAAGCACTGGCCACCCTGTGCGATTTCGCCGAAGCGCTTGCGGCCTGACGCCGGCACCCCGACAAGAATAAATATAGAAGAATCCAAAAAGGCCGGAGGATAATCCTCCGGCCTTTTTGACTGGCACTTTTTATATATCATCTGCCGAAGAAATCGCGTTGCGACGCCCTCGGCAGATACACCGCCAGTTGTCAGCTTATCAGCTTAGAAACGGTAGGAACCACGAACGTTGAATGTGGTTGCTTCCAGATCGTCGCCGGACACACCATTGACGTCATCGAACTTGTGCTCGAGCAGTTCTGCACCGACACTGTATTGCTCGGTGATTTTGTAGTCCATGCCGATACCGTAGAAGGAACCGTCTTCGTCACCCATGGATGTGTCGGCACGAGCGTAACCACCGGTTGCGTAAACCAGAGTGTTGCCCAGGTCGTAGCCGCCTTTGATTTTCGCACGAGCAACGGAGTCAACAGTACCGATTGTGGTGCCTGCAGCGTTGTCCAGATCGATGTCTGTTTTGTCATAGTCCAGCTCGCCGCCCAGTACAAAACGACCGAAGTCATAGTTGTAACCAGCGTGGAAACCGTAGGAACCGTTGTCGCCTTCGAGGCCGCCATCGGTCTCAGCGTCGGCATAGCCCAACTGCAGACCTGTGTAGAAGCCTGTCCAGTCGCCGCCCAAGTTTGGTGCAGGAACGGGCGCGGTCATTACGGGCTCGATCACTGGCTCCGACAGGCTACCAGCGAATGCTGCGCCAGCGAATGCTGTGGATGCCAAAAAGGCTGCGGATGCAAGTTTCATAGTGCGTTTCATAATCGTAACTCCTCGATCAGTTTGTATCGGAGCGGGCGCTTCCCGCTTCATCGACACAACACGGCAGCTAAGCTCTGGTTGCAGGATTTCCCAATCACGGGTTGGTGATCGGTAATATGTTGCTCAAATACACATTCCTTCGGCAGGGCACTGCCGCCGTAGCCCCTTATAAATAACACCACGCAGGCGGTTTCACCGCACCCTGACACAACACTCGAAAATAAATTTTCCTAAAGTTGGAACCATACCCAAGCGCACTCTAGTCAAAATTGGGCAAAAATGCTGCAAAATGTGGCGGCTAGACCGCTATGTGCTAGGTAGCTGAGCAGCCCGGATGGCGGGATTTTCTACGACTCAGGGGCAAAACGACCATGATTGCATTTCTCACCACTCATATAGAGGTTGTTGGCGTTATCCTGCTGACGCTTGGTGTGGCCTTTATTCTCTTGCAACAACGCCGCAGCCCGCAATCAACGGCCGCGTGGATCCTGTTTTTGGTGGTCATGCCTTATGTTGCCGCTCCGCTGTTTCTGGCACTGGGATTCCGCAAGCAAGGGAAACGCTACGAGCCCATCCATTTCACTCAAAAGGAAGATCCACAAACTCCGGTGCATGCGCTTGACCAGATGTTCCAGAACTTCGGCCTGCCCCCCGCGCTAGAGGCGCAGCGGTTCAACCTGCATGAAACACCACAGACTGCCTACACCGCAGCGATGGAGCTGATCACCAGCGCGACACAGACCATCGATGTGCTGTTCTATATCGTTTCGGATGACGATACCGGTAATCATGTCGTCAATGCGCTGACCGAGAAAGCCCGCAATGGTGTAAAGGTCCGCTTGTTGATGGACCGGCTGGGCACGTTGCGCGGCCCCTCCAAAGCAGTCAAAGCGCTGCGTAAGGCGGGTGGCGAGGTTCTGTTCTTTTCGCCGATCCTGCAGTTGCCCAGCAGTGGCCACCTGAACCTGCGCAATCACCGCAAGATGATCATCGCCGATCACGCGCGCGTTTTTTCGGGCGGGATGAATATTGGCGAACACTATATGTCTGACCATCCCCACGCGGATCACTGGGTTGATCTGGCCTTTACCCTGGAAGGTCAGTCGGTGCAGATGTTTTGCGATGTGTTCCGGTCCGACTGGGAAGTCGCCTGTGGCGAAGATGTAGACCATATTACTACGCCCGCCCCCACAACGGCGGGCAATGCCACGGTACAGCTCATTCCGTCGGGCCCTGATATCGTCGAAGACCCGCTGCACGACGGGATCATTCGTGCGCTGCATCTGGCGCAAACCCGTATCTGGATCGCCACCCCGTACTTTGTCCCGACAGAGCCGCTGGCCAATGCGCTGCGCATCGCCGCGTTGCGCGGGGTCGATGTACGTATTCTGGTGCCGCATAAATCCAACCAGCATATTGCCGACTTCGCGCGCGGCGGGTACTTGCGCGATGCCCATACAGCGGGTGCTAAAGTCAAATATTACGAACCCGCCATGATCCATGCCAAGGCTGCGCTGATTGATGATGTGGGGCTAGTAGGCACTGCAAACTTTGATGTGCGCAGTATGCTTTTGAACTTTGAGGCGATGTTATTCGTTTATGACGCAAACAGCGTGGCAATCCTGTCGGATTGGTTCAAGGCCCGAGAGGCAGAGTGCCACGAAAACATGCCAAGTCCGCATCTGCCCCGCCGCCTAGCCGAGGGCGTCTTTCGCATAGGAGCACCGATCTTGTGACCCAGACCACCCTTCGCATCGCCAGCTATAACATGCGCAAGGCCATGGGCACGGATCGCAAGCGCGACCCGGACCGCGTGATGAGGGTGATAGAGACGCTCAATGCAGACATTGTCGTGCTGCAAGAAGCCGACATGCGGCTTGGGCCCCGCCCCTCGGCGCTGCCGGTGGATCAGGTGACCGCGCAAACCGGGCTGATCGCCGTGCCCGTCCCCAGTGAAGTCAGCATCGGGTGGCATGGCAACGCCGTTCTATTAAGCCCCGACGCAAAGCTGGTCGATGTCAAACACCTGAACCTGCCCGGGATGGAACCCCGCGGTGCGATGGTTGTCGATTTCGACCTCTACGATATCCCCATGCGCATCATCGCCACCCATCTGGGCCTTATGCGCAGATCGCGTCGCGCGCAGCTTTCAGCGTTGATCGCGCATCTGGATGAACAGTCTAAACGCCCGACGCTTATCGCGGGCGACATGAATGAGTGGTCGCTGAACGTCGGTCTTGGACGGCTGGCGCATCATTTTGAAATCTATGCTCCGGGCAAAAGCTATCACGCACGCCTGCCGCTGGCAGCACTGGACCGCATCGCGGTAGACGCCGCGCTGAACGTCACAGACGGCGGCGTATGCGAGACGGACGACGCCCGCCGCGCCTCGGATCACCTGCCGATCTGGCTTGATTTTACGCAGTCAGCGGGTCAGTGAACTCAGACACTTAACGCTGAAGCATAACATTATAAAACCACCGCATCCCACTGTTTTTATTTATTTTAAATCCGAAGTTAAACTGAATTATCAAGTTCTATTCTAGCGCCGCTCTCAACTGTAGCTCTTGCGCATGCGCGGCTTCGACAGCGGCGTGTTTTACCGGTCCGAAACCGCGTATATCCAACGGCAACGCCAGCAGCTTATGCACTACCTCACTGCGTGCATCATCAACCTTGGCCGGCAGCTCCTCCATCAAATCTTCGTACCAGCGGATCAGGGCAACCTCTTCGCGGCGCTCTTGCGTGTAGCCAAACACATCCAGCGTCGTACCACGCAGCGGGCTGAGCTTCGCAAGGCCGGACAGCACAGGGGTGAGCCATCCACCGAAAGCACGCTTAACCGGGCGCCCGCGTGCATCCTTGCGCAAGGATACGATTGGCGGGGCCATGTGATAGTTGATCTTGAACCCCGGCTCGAACTCTTCCTCCAGCAGCGCGGCAAAGGCGGGGTCGCTGTGCAGACGCGCGACCTCGTATTCATCTTTGAACGCCATCAGCTTGTACAACGCCTTGGCGGCAACCTGCGTCAGATCTTCGGCGTGAGCGCCCGGAAGTGCGCTGCGGAATTGAGCTAAGCGATCAAGATAGCGCTGCGCATATCCGTCGTCTTGATACGCACGCAGCCGTTCAGCCCGGTCTGCGATAATCGCGGGGCTGTCCGCTGTCGGCTTTGTCTTTTGCGGCAAGGCAAGCGCATCGGGCGTTGCCGCCATAATGCGACCCAGATCAAAGGCGCGGTGGTTTTTGTTTATAGCCACGCCGTTCAATACAATCGCCTGTCGCAATGCCGCGTGGGATACCGGCACCAGCCCTTTTTGCCACGCGAAGCCCAGCATCATCATATTTGCAAAAACCGTATCGCCTAAAAACCGTTCGGCCATGGCGTTGGCGTCAAAACCAACAAGGTTCTCGCGCCCCACTGTAGCGCGGATAACCTCCTCACGCAGATCGGTGTGCAGCTGCGCATCGCGGTGCAGCACCAGATCACCCGTCGGCATTTCCGCAAGGTTCAGCACAACCTTGGTGTCGGCCCCATAATATACCGAGGCCTGCGCGGCTGAAGACACAACGATATCGCATCCAATCACGGCATCCGCCGCCCCGTGGTCAATACGCACCTGATGGATCGCATCGGGTGACGTCCCGATCCTGATAAAGCTCAGCACAGTCCCGAATTTCTGCGCAAAGCCGGTGAAATCCAGCACGCTTGACCCCTTGCCTTCCAGATGCGCCGCCATCGTGATCAACGCGCCCACGGTAATGACCCCCGTGCCGCCAACCCCTGTGACCAACAGGTCAAATGGCGTCTGCAACTTTGGCAATACGGGCGGGGTTATGTCGGACAGAAGCGCGGCGATATCCACCTCGGCACCGGTTTTCTTGCGCCGCACAGCCCCTTCAAGGGTCACAAAGCTCGGGCAGAAACCGTTCAGACAGGAAAAATCCTTGTTGCAGCTCGACAGGTTGATCTTGCGCTTGCGGCCCAGTTCAGTCTCCAGCGGCTCGATGCTCAGGCAGTTGCTTTCGAGCGAGCAATCGCCGCAGCCTTCGCAGACGGCCGGGTTGATGAAGGCAAAGCGTTTTGGGTCCTCCATCTGGCCGCGTTTGCGGCGGCGGCGTTTTTCGGTGGCACAGGTTTGCTCGTAGATCAGCACCGATACGCCTTTGACCTCGCGCAGGTCGCGCTGGACGATATCCATGTCTTCGCGCGAATGGAAGCTGGTGCCTTGCGGGAAATCAGCACGGTCGAATTTGTCGATGACATCCGACACCAGCGCGATCCGCGCCACCCCTTCGGCACGACACGTTTGGGCGATACCGGCCACGCTGATCGGCCCGTCCACGGGTTGCCCGCCCGTCATCGCAACCGCATCGTTATAAAGGATTTTATACGTTATATTCGTCTGTGCCGCGACCGCCTGACGAATGGCAAGCGAGCCCGAGTGGTACCACGTGCCCTCGCCCAGGTTCTGGAATAAATGCTTGCCACCGTTAAACTTGGACGCCACCACATGCGGCACGCCCTCGCCGCCCATTTGCGCATAACCGCCGGTTTCGCGGTCCATCCACCCCGCCATGACGTGACAGCCAATGCCCGATGCAGCCTGCGAGCCCTCGGGCAGTTTTGTCGATGTATTATGCGGACAACCCGAACAGAAATACGGCGTGCGCTTGGCCCCTGGCACGTTCAACAAAACAGGCGGCTTTTCAGTCAGCGCACGCGCCTTTTGCAGCAGATTTTCATCCGGAAAGAACGCATCAAGCCGTTCGGCCACGACCGGCACCAATGTCAGCGGGCTTAGCTCTCCGGTCCAGGGCAGCAGCGGATCGCCCGCCGCGCGGTGTTTGCCGACCATGCGACCGGGCTTGTGCCCCGGCCAATCGTAAAAATATTCCTTAAGCTGGCTTTCGATGATGCCGCGTTTTTCCTCGATCACCAGCACCTCTTTGGTGTCGGACACAAATGCCAGCGCATCCCGTCGCGCCAAGGGCCAGACCATCCCGACCTTGTAAATATCGATCCCCAAGCGCCGACACGCCGCCTCGTCCAACCCCAACAGACGCAGCGCTTCCATCAGGTCCAGATGGCCCTTGCCGGTGGTGACGATGCCAAAGATCGCGTCTTCCAGATCATAGATGCGCTTGTCGATCGGGTTGGCTTCGACAAAGGCTTCGACGGCACGCAGCTTATGTTCCAGACGTGTCTCGATCTCAGGGCTCGGCATATCAGAGCGGCGTACATGCAGACCGCCGGGCGGTGGAGTGAACTGCGGAAGAGTGAACGCGCGGTCAGGGCGCAGGATCACCGATTGCCCGCTTTCCACCGTTTCAGAGATCGCCTTGAAACCGACCCATGTGCCCGAAAACCGGCTAAGCGCCAGCCCGTACGCGCCAAACTCAAGGAATTCGCCCACGTTTGCAGGGTTTAGCGTGGGCATCATCCACGTCATGAACGCCACATCGGACTGATGCGGCATCGACGACGACACGCACCCGTGGTCGTCCCCCGCAACAACCAGAACGCCGCCCTTGGGCGACGACCCATAGGCGTTGCCGTGGCGCAGGGCATCGCCTGACCGGTCAACGCCCGGTCCCTTGCCATACCACATGGAGAACACGCCCTCGACTTCGCAATGAGGGTCGAGCACCGCCTGCTGCGCGCCCAAGACGGCTGTCGCCCCGAGGTCTTCGTTCACAGCGGGCATAAAGGTGATATTATTGACCGTCGTCACATCCCGCGCGCGCCAAAGCTCTAGATCGACGGCCCCAAGCGGCGAGCCGCGATATCCCGAGATAAACCCCGCAGTGCTCAGTCCCTGCGCCGTATCGCGCCGCGCCTGATCCAGCATAATCCGTACCAGCGCTTGCGTGCCGGTCAGAAACACTGTTCCTTCGGTCCGCGTATAGCGGTCCGACAGGGCGTAGGGGTAAAAGTCGTGGGTCTCTTTGGTCATAATGGCGATCCTTGGCTGTCATGACCATCAAACCACATTTCCGTGAAATATCTCTCCCCACTTGCACCCGATTGCGGAATGATCGAAAATTCTATTCGCATATGACAAGGAAGATGAAATGTCTGACCAGATGATCTTTGACGCACGCGACCGTCGGTTGCTTGATCTCTTGCAGCGCGATTGCCGTATCTCGAATGCCGAATTGGCCGACAAGGCAGGCATGTCCGCTTCTGCCTGCTGGCGACGGGTCAAGGCCTTTGAAGACGCGGGCGTCATCGAGCGGTATCGCGCGGACGTATCCCCGACCAAGGCAGGCAATGGTTTTCAGGCCTTGGTACAGGTGCAATTGGCCCGCCATAATCAGGAGAAACTGGCCGAGTTCATTAACGCAATTGCGCATCGCGCCGAGGTGCTGGAATGTTATGCCACGACCGGGCAAGCCGACTACCAGATGCGCGTCCTATGTCGTGACATCGCCGCCTATAACCGGTTTCTCGAAGATTTTCTGTTCCGTCTGCCAGCGGTCGAAAGCGCCCAGACCAACGTAGTGCTGCGCGAAATCAAGCGGAACACCAGCATCCCGATGTGAGCGGATATCGCGGATGGGAACGCCGATATCTCGGTAAATTGCATCCTCGCTCGAGCGCTACCCACGCGAGGTCCCGACGCAACCAAAGAAATATCAACCCTGAGCTGAATAAGGGCGCAGTTTGATCCGTCAAAAACCTCCTATAGACACATATGCCATTAGGGTTATTCGCTATGGGAAACGTAATATGTTCTCATCAGTAATAGAAATACAAAACGAAAGGAATATCAAAATGAAATAGATTTTATATCTACGCCGAACAGCACGCTGTTCTCATCATAAAACGCGACGTTCGAGTTATTCCAGGGATAACCGAAACTCACGGCGACATTCTTGTGTACCTGACTTTTTAAATTGACCGTGTATTGATTGTCTTCTCTCGGTTCTCCGAAGTGCGAACCTCCCCCGAAATTCCCATATGAAATAGAAAGTGTTGTCTTTCGTTTTAATACGGGACGTGTGATCGATGCAGTCGCCCCCCATCGTGATGTGTGTTTTCCCGCGATTTCCTCGCCCCAACTCACACCCGTATAGATTGCACCAACATCGGGCATGGCGCTCAGCAAACCAACGTTGATATAGCTCTTTGGATAGTCATCCCGAAACGATCTCTTGAACGCCCATTTTGCCTCGTGGTGCCCCCAGCCAGTCGCGAAGGCCTGCGATCCGCCAAGTGACGCATACACTTCTTCGACGCTAGCATTCTTCTTTTCGGCAATGCGTACGCCCGCGCAACTGTCGATCCAGGTATAAGACGCGACATGGCTGCCAAGGCACGCCGACGCCCCGACAGCGTGTTTTGACAGGCTGTGTTCGGGGGCGAATTCGTACGAGCCGTAGGCAGAAAACTTGAGAACTTGCGCCGGTGCAACGCTGTACAATAGCGTACCTGTCGCCCTCGCGCCCACGGTCATCCCCGCCTTGGCCTGATCTTCTTCGTCGGTGCGGAAGGTGAATTTTCCGATATTGAATTCGTCGCCGGGCAGACCGTTGTTGATGTTGGAATCGTAGCCGATCAACGGCTTGAGCCCCACGTAAGATAGCAGCTTCTGTGGCCCCTTGCCGGGTCGGTGCATCAAACCGTCATACCGCATAAGGCGCTTCAGGTAAGTCTCGTGTCCCGGCGGTTTTGCCTTGAGCACGCTAAAAAAGCTCAGACGCTGAGATCCCGATATCATCGCGGATTTCCACACTGGCAGAGGATCTGCCAAGGGCGCGGTCGCCAAGCCGCACAGCAGAATAGCGGTGCCCGCTTTGAATAGGTTCAACAAATTAATTCTCAACATTTTTAGGAGGTTAAGGGGCGACATATGCCGCCCCCAAATTTTACTGAAGTTCCGGAGAGTATTATTTCTCTTCGACAATCCAGCCGCCGCCGACAAAGGAGCCATCGCCGAGGGTCGCGTCAATTTCGCCTACTGCCGCTTCTGCGTTGTCGCCGACGAACGCCCCGGTTGTTGTTCCGGTCAATGTGAGGGTTTCATCAGGGCCATCGCCGGTTGTTTCAATCGTTCCCGTAAGATCGGCCGTCAGATCACCGCCCGAGATGGTGCCGTTAGCCAGATCAATTTGACCGCTTACGGTCATGTCTTCCTCGTTCGTTTGCAGATTCGTCATCGAACCGGTGATGGAGGAGCTGTCGAAGTCAGCAGTCAGATTGAGTGCCGCAACAACGGCGGGGTCTGCATCATTTTCCATGCGCTGCGCAAGGATTTCTTCGCTGTCGGCCACCCACAAACCGGCGACGCCGGTATATGTCGCCGAACCGGAACGCTGGGACATTTCCTCAGCGGTGGTGATGTTTTGGTACTCTTTCGTTTCCTCGTTGTAGTCGCCCACTACTTTTACGCGATCGATCACGGCGTCGGCTTTATTTCCCAGCTCTTAATAGTCAGCAATACCGTTGCTGCTGCCGCATGCACTCAGGGCGACTGCGATGACAGGGGTAGCCAAGGCGAGTTTGAATGTTGAGAATTTCATGAAATATTCACTTTCTATACTTACGTTTATACACGTCCAAATTGAACAACTCCTGTTTTCCCCAGAGACTTCAGACGTACAACCCACAGCTCACAAACATTTGAACGAACGTATGTATTTGTTGCAGAATTGACACTCGTTTAAAGTGTACTGTGCTAATTCATAAATTGAGGGTACCGAGAAATACGGCACCCTCAGTTGGTAATGAAATAGATTTTTAGCATCCATACTGTAGCGTCATTGCAATAAATCCGACGCGGAAAACTCAAAATCGAAAAATATAAGTTTCACAAAACAAATGTCATCCATATATACGCCCCATCGGATAGAAAGGGTGATCGATTCGATAACAATATACCTTGTAAAATATCTCTTTTTAAACTCTCACGCAGGGCTGACCTGCGATCGATGAAAAGGTGTTACGATACCCTTTTCGACTCGTCTACCCCTGAGGGTATTATTTATCGCAAAAGTAGAATAATCGACGGATACCTCAGCGCGGGGGGCTAAAATTTGGCTCAGTGCGCAACCGTTCGGGCAATCATACAGACCTAGGCGCATCAGCTCGAATAACGTCCTCCCGTATTTGTGGCATCCGACGGGATATTGTCACTTTTGCCAGTTTCGCGGCTTTTGGTTTGGTGGCAAGGTGATGACAGCAACGTCAGATGGAGATGATCTCATGACACTCGACCCCGATCTTCTTGCCGCAGTCGACACCTATTTCGACGCGATCCATGACTGTGATATCCAAAAGCTGAACGCCGTGTTCCACCCGCAATCCAGCTTGTTTGATGCCGACAACGGATCGATCTTTGTAGAGCCTATAGACAGCTTTAGTCGCGACGTTGCGGGGCGTCTGTCACCGGCGTCCAAAGACCAACCGCGTGAGGCCGAGGTATTGATGATCGACCACCTGTCGCCGATCAGTGCAACGGTCAAAATCCGTATTCGCGCGCATCAAAACATCTTTGTCGACCATCTTGGCTTTGTGAGGGGTGAGAATGGGTGGCAGATCGTTTCCAAGATCTGGCACCTCGAAGATACGCTGGGCGCGGCAGACGCGGATGACGAAAGCGCCTAAACCTCGATCAATCCCGCTTTGGCCAAGCGATGGGTCAACGCCCCCCATCCCTCGTCCCTCGTCCCCCGCGACAGGTCTTTCAACCCTGCGGATAGACAACGCCCAAACGCCAGTCAGAACCCTGAAACTTGATGGCGCAGAGTTTCCTCTGTGCTCCGGTTTGGTTTCGGGGTATCGAACGGTCCTATGAATGACACAGCTCCCCCATGCCCCGAATGCGCCTCGATCTACGTCTATCAGGTCGATGCCTTATTGAACTGCCCAGAGTGTGGACACGAATGGGTCGCTCAAGACCCCTCCGACACCGCGCCGGCCACCCGCGATAGCGTCGGGAATGTGCTAGAGGATGGTGACACCGTCGCCGTGATTAAGGACCTGAAGATCAAAGGGTCTTCGTCCGTGGTTAAAGTCGGAACCAAGGTGCGCGGCATTCGGTTGGTCGACGGCGATCACGACATCGACTGCAAGGTTCCTGGAGTCGGCCAAATGGGCCTGAAATCCCAGTTCGTAAAGAAAGTGTTTGGATAGACGGCCCAAAAGGCTGGATTTTCCATCGCAAGGGCGAAGCTATCACGTGGCGGTCGCTGCTGCGTACGACGCACCACACCGGGCTACAGACCACCTGAATGCCGGGCGGGGCAAAGCCCTTGGTCGCTTACACCGACAGTGCAGCCAAGCGGCTGATACAGATCACACCGAAGCGCATGGCCGGCAAACAGGATTTTCACTCGCTCATCACGCCAACATCCGAACGAAACGCTGCAATTCATAGCGTCGTCGCATGGTTCTTGGCGCAGGCAGAAAAACGAGCCTAGCCTAGCTGCAGATCAGAACTTTGCGGAGGTTCTAATTCATGGCGCATGGCCCTAGGCTCAGACACAGCGTCAATCATGTGGGCCTTTGGCGGGTTTCTGCCACAAGTCGCCAAAGCTTCCAGCGCTGGACGCGTTGACAGATCGCTTTGTGTAAGGCACTGATTTGCCCATGCGTTGTCTTAAATCCCTATCAAACCTCTTTCGCCTCGTTCTAGGCGCGGTATTGGTATGCGGCTTTTTGTTGCTGCCCCCCTCGTCGGCGCACGCGAACAGCGGGATGCACGAGGGTGCACATGCGACGCACCACACTGGGGCTGATTCTGAGATGGCCTTGAATCATGCGCAGCAAGCTGCGGTCGCTCAGCCTGCGCCCGACGACACACCTGACAGCTTTGAAGGTGACGCCTGCTGCGGCGGCATATGCATGACTGCTGCGCTTTGCGCATCGCAGCACGCTGAAGTGACAGCCGTTCAATCCGCCTGTTTCGCGCTCAGCTACCGGTCCATGGCCTCGGCCGACGCAACCAGCCAGCTGCGCCCCCCTCGAGCCTGACCTGATCGCCGCTGCATAGCGGCATTTGCGCCTGCGATACATTTGCGTCCGCGGGCAAGATCACCTAAATTTCAGGTCAAATATCCATGAAAACAGTATTGATTGCAGGGGCGATGTCCCTGACCCTTGGGGCTTGCGCAACCACGCTTCCGCCCTTTCCCGATGTCACGACTGCCTATGTGCAACAGCCCACCCCCCTGCCCGAAGTCGCCGCGATGACCGCTGCTGACAGCAGCGCGCGTGGCGCCGCCACAACCGCCACTGAACAGCCCTTTGCAGGCTACCGCCGACGTGGCGTGGTGGAACCGCTCGACTGGCGACGGCTGAACGCGGAACAGGCACCGATGCAGGGGATGAACCACTGATGCGTTGGACATTGAAAACAGCCGCTGTCATCACGCCGCTCGTTCTTGGCGCCTGCACAGCCTCGACCTTGCCCGTCAGCTATTCCGCACGCGATGCGGGCTTTGCCGCCGTCGAGTCGCGCACCTCCAAAGCGATTGGCAAGCGCACCGTTTGGGCGCAGTCGCAGTCCGAAACGGTGGCCACTTCGAAACAAGTCCGCGCCATGGTGCAGGGCAAGACAATTAACGCCGAAACCGCCGTGCAAGTCGCTTTGCTGAATAACAAGGGGCTACAGGCGTCTTACGCGCAGATCGGTCTGTCGGCAGCAGAAGCATGGCAACAGTCCACGCCTGAAAACCCTGTCGTCTCGGTTGGTCTTTTGGGCATCGGCGCGCCTGAGGTGGGGCTGTACCGGGCCCTTGAAAGCATGATCGCCGTCAACCTGCTGGACGCTCGCACTCGCAAACAGCGCATCGCCGCTGCCGAAGTGCAGTTCCAACAGGCGCAGATGCAAGCCGTCAATGACACGCTGGCACTGGCAAACGAGACCCGCGAAGCTTGGGTCAACGCCGTCGCGGCGTTCGAGACGGTGAGCTATCTGAAACGCGCCGCCATCACCACCGATGCGGCCGCAGAACTGGCGCAACAGCTTGGCAAAACCGGTGCTCTTAACAAGGCGGCACAAGCGCGCGAGCAGGCCTTTAACGCCGAGATGGCCGGTCAGGTGGCGCGGGCGCGGCTTGATGCGGAATTGGCTAAGGAACAGCTGACCCGTTTGATGGGGCTCTGGGGGCAAGACGTGGCGTATTACGTGCCCGATGCCCTACCCCGCGTGCCCAACACAGTGAATGGTCACCGCGGGATCGAACGGCTGGCGCTTGCCAATCGGGTTGATCTGGAAGTGGCGCGGCTGGGGCTCGCGGCCACAGCCAAGGGTTATGGGCTGACCGATGCAACCCGCACCCTGACCGACCTTGAAGTGATCGCCGGCGCAGAGATTGAACGCGAGGTAGAAGACGGCGAGATCGAGACCAGCATCACCCCGCAGGTCGAGTTCGAATTCGTCATCCCGATCTTCGACAGCGGCAAGGCGCGGATGCGCAAGGCAGAGCTGAGCTACCTTCAGGCTGCGAATGTGCTGGCTGAACAAGCGGTGAATGTGCGGTCCGAGGCACGCGCAGCAGCCACGGCCTATCGCTCAAGCCACCAGATCGCGCGGCACTATTCGGACGTGGTGATGCCCCTGCGGCGCACAATCAACGAAGAGGCGCTGCTGAGCAACAACGGCATGATCACCAGCACCTTCGACCTGCTCAATGACGCGCGCGAGAAACTGTCGAGCGAGTTGGAAGCGGCTAACGCCAAACGCGACTTCTGGCTGGCCTCGGCTGGTCTGACCGCCGCGATCTATGGCGGTGGCAGCGGCGGCGGTGGTGCAGGCGCAGAGACGCAAATCGCCGCCGGTGGCGGTGCAGGACATTGAGACAGGAAAACAATCACATGATGAACAGACGTCAACTGCTAGGGGCCGGCGCGGCTGGGGCCACGCTTGTTTCCTCCAAAGCATGGGGCCAGACCATGAACATGGGCCTGCCCGAAGCCGCGGTGATGGACAGTGCCCTCACCCAGACCCCCACCCGCCCCACCAGCGGGCCGGACTACAATCCGGTCGTAACGCTCAATGGGTGGACTTTGCCGCACCGGATGAACAACGGGGTTAAGGAATTCCACCTTGTTGCAGAACCGGTCGAGCGCGAATTGGCCGACGGGATGGTTGCGCGTCTTTGGGGGTACAATGGCCAATCCACCGGCCCAACCATCGAAGCCGTCGAAGGCGACCGCGTCCGCATCTATGTGACCAACCGCCTGCCCGAGCACACAACGGTACACTGGCACGGGCTGATCTTGCCCTCGGGCATGGACGGTGTCGGCGGGCTCAGCCACCCCGGTATTCCGCCGGGCAAGACCTTTGTCTATGAGTTCGATCTGACCAAATCCGGCACCTTCATGTATCACCCCCATGGGGATGAGATGGTGCAGATGGCGATGGGTATGATGGGCATGTTCGTGGTCCACCCCAAAGACCCGGACTTCATGCGGGTTGATCGGGATTTCCTAATCATGCTGAATGCTTTCGACATTGATCCGGGCACCTACATTCCGCGCATCATGACCATGGCAGATTTCAACTTGTGGACTTGGAACAGCCGGATTTTCCCTGACATCGACCCGCTTGTGGTCAATCAAGGGGACAAGGTGCGCGTGCGCGTCGGCAACCTGACGATGACAAACCACCCGATCCACATGCACGGCTATGACTTCAAGGTCACCTGCACCGATGGCGGCTGGGTGCCGGAATCGGCGCAATGGCCCGAGGTGTCGATCGACATCCCCGTGGGTGCCATGCGCGCCTACGAGTTCACCGCAGACCATCTGGGCGATTGGGCGATCCACTGCCACAAGTCGCACCATACCATGAATGCGATGGGTCATGACGTGCCGACGCTGATCGGCACCAACAGTTCGAACATGACGCGCCAAGTCCGCCGCGTGCAGCCGGAATTTATGCCCATGGGCACGGCCGGCATGGCGGATATGGGCGAAATGTCGATGCCGCTGCCCGACAATACCGTGCCGATGATGGCCGGCTGGGGGCCGCATGGCCCGCTGGAGATGGGCGGCATGTTTTCGGTCGTGAAGGTGCGCCAGGGCATCGACGCGGACGATTACGAAGATCCCGGTTGGTACGAAAACCCACCGGGCACCGAGGCGTATGAATGGACCGGAGAGCTGCCGGACTTTGCGCAGAACCACAGTCCTAAAACACAAATCACGCCCAAACCTACCTCCAAGGGCTGAAGGGCTCTTGGAACACTATGAAAAATCACAATCACCAAAACTTACAGGAAAAACCATGAACAAACTTCTTATCTCGACCGCCCTGACACTGCTCCTTTCGGCCCCTGCTTTCGCTGCTGGCAGCCATGACGGCGGCCACGGCAATGATGGCCACGACGACATGCATAAAGAAATGGCGATCGGCATGCCCGGTAAGGCAGACGCCGTCGACCGCACGATCGAAGTCACCATGCGCGAGACCGACGACGGCGAGATGATCTTTGAACCGTCCGAGTTCGACATCAAAAAAGGTGAAACCATCCGCTTTGACGTCACCAACAAAGGCGAGATCGAGCATGAATTCGTGATCGACACGATGGACGGCAATTCCGAGCACAAAGAAGCCATGGCCAAGATGGATATGGAGCATGACGACCCGAATTCTGTACGTCTGGATCCCGGCATGAATGGCGAAGTGATCTGGACCTTCAGCAATGACGGCAGCTTTGAGTTCGCCTGCCTGATCCCCGGCCACTATGAATCCGGCATGCACGGTCCGATTACTGTGGCGCAGTCAGACGAGGCCCCAGCGGCACCTGCTGTCTTCTCCACGGGCAAGATCAAAAAAGTCGACGCCAAAGGCAAAAAGGTCACCATCATCCACGGGCCGCTTGAAAACCTCGACATGCCGTCCATGACCATGGTGTTCAAAGCTGATGAGGCGCTGATCGCCAAGATGAAAGAAGGTCAGGACATCGCATTCGTCGCTGACCGCGTCAAAGGCAAGCTCACCGTCACACAGATGAAGTAAACCCAGCTTCGGGGCCGGTCACATTGGTCGGCCCCGAACGCACTCTTTTTCCTAACTAGCACCAACTTTGAACTCATCCGGTAAGACACGATATGAATAGACGACAGTTTCTCGCGAGCGTTTCAGCCACAGCGATCTTCCCCCTGCCGGGATTGGCAGCTGGGGCTCCTTTCACGCTTAGGGCCGAACCCGTCACGCGGCAGATCCTGCCGGAAGGCGAAGGCAGCACCGCAATGCTGGGCTTCAACGGGTCGATGCCTGGGCCAGAGATCAGGGTGAAACGCGGCGAACGCATGACGGTGGAGGTCGAGAACGGTCTGGACGAAGGCACCGCTGTCCATTGGCATGGCATTCGGCTGGAAAACCGGATGGACGGGGTACCGATGATGACACAGGATCTGATCAACCCCGGCGACAACAAGACCTATAGCTTTGTGCCACCAGACGCGGGGACCTATTGGTATCATTCGCACTACATCTCGCAAGAGCAGGTCGCACGCGGCATGATGGGGCCATTGATCATCGAGGATGATCTGCCCCCAGATGTGGACCATGACATCACGGTACTTTTGTCTGATTGGATCATCGCCGAAGATGGCAGCCTCGTCGACGAATTCTCGGATATGCACAGCGTCGCCCACGCAGGCTATATGGGCAATTTCGCGCGGGGCTTCCTCTCGCAGGATGCGGTGAAAAAAGCTGACCGTGTCCGGCTCCGTATTATCAACGCGGCCACAAACCGCATCTTTCCGTTGGCGGTTACCGGCGTCACCGGATCGGTCGTTGCACTAGACGGCATGGCACTTGAAACGCCGCGCAACTTGACTGACCTCGTGCTGGCCCCCGCGCAGCGGGCGGATCTGATCGTTGATATCACCGGTCCCGTGGGCTTTGACATGCAGTCGCGGCAGGGGTCCTACCGTCTGGCTGAGTTGGCAATCTCTGGTACAAACACGGACCGATTGCCCAAACCGATTGCCCCGCTTGCAGTGCCGAACCTGCCAACGCCGGGCGACCCCAGCCAGCATCTGACGCTCACCATGATGGGCGGCGCTATGGGCGGGCGACACGGGGGGGCTAATATCTGGTCCTTCAACGATATCTCTGACCTGCACGACGACCCGTTTGGTGCGTTTGAGCGCGGCGAGACGGCGCGGATCACCTTCGCGAACGATACCGCATTCCCGCACGGCATTCACCTGCACGGCCACCATTTCTACGAGGTTGCCCCTGATGGTAGCCTCGGTGACCTGCGCGATACATCACTGGTTGCCGCAGGCGAAAGCAGGGATGTAATCTGCGTCTTCGACAATCCGGGGCGTTGGTTGATCCATTGCCACATGTTGAGCCACGCCGTCGGCGGGATGCGGACATGGGTCAAGGTCTTTGACTAGGGTCAGCTGTGCTCCGGCTTTGTGCCACCCGCCTTGGGTGGTTGCTCGTGACCAAACAACGATGCGCCGTCGTGCGCGCTGGCAGAGGTTTCAAATTCAAGGCTCGAATGGGAAATACCGAAATCAACCGCGAGCGTTCGTTTAAGCTCGCGCTTCACGGCGTCAAGTTCGGTCCAGTCCTGCCCCACCAACACGACATGACAATCAAGCGCCACCTCATGTTCTTGCATCTGCCATAGGTGCACGTGATGCACGTCACGCACCCCGTCCACTTTGGTCATCGCCTCGACGACTGCGGTGGCATCCATATCAGGTGGGCTGCCCAGCATAAGCATGCGGATCGGTCCGCCGATTTCGGTCAGCGCAAGATAGAGGATATACACAGCGATACCGATTGTGATCGCAGGATCGACCCAATGCAGGTCATACAGAATAATGAGCGTACCGCCGAAAATCACTGCGACCGAGGCCAGCGCATCTGACAAGTTATGCAAAAACAGCGCCCTGATGTTCACACTGTCTTTTTGCATAGAATAGGTCAGCAGCGCTGTCAGGGTATCAATCACAAGCGCAACACAGCCCAGAATGACCACGGTCCAGCCCGCCACTTGAGGCGGGTCGATCAGGCGCATTCCGCCCTCGTATATTAGGTAAAAGCCGACCAGAATCAGCGTGGTATAGTTGATAAGGGCGGCCACGATTTCGATCCGGCCATAGCCGAATGTCATGCGCGCATCCGCCGGCCGCCGCGCAATTTTGCGGGCGACAAACGCAATGACCAAAGAGGCCATATCAGAAAAGTTGTGAAGCGCATCGGCGACAAGCGCAAGCGACCCCGATAACACCCCGCCCACAATCTGCGCGACCGTGAGCAGCGCATTCGCCCAAATCGCGACCGACACTCTGCAATCACCGCTTTGCGGGTCAATATGGGCGTGACCTTGGGACATGGGGGCTACCTTTTTTTTCGGGAGAGCAATCGCTGCGCGTTACGCGGCTTCGTAGCTCGAGAACACTTCGGTGCTGCCATCGCGGGCGATCAAAAACACGTCATACGCTTCGCGCTTGGTCTCTGGCCCCATTCCCGGCGAACCATAGGGCATCCCCGGTACGGCGAGGCCAATGGCGTCTGGACGCTCGGCCAGTAGTTTGCGGATGTCAGCGGGCGGCACATGGCCTTCAATCATATAGCCGTCGATCTTTCCGGTATGACAAGACGCCATGTTCTGCGGAATGCCGTTGTCTTGCTTGTAGCGGATCAAGAGCGTTCCTAGGCTGCGTTCAGTCGTGACAGCAAAGCCCTCTTTTTCCAGGATATCGATCCAAGCTGAGCAGCACCCGCAGTTGGGGTCTTTCATCACGTGGATCGCAGGTTTCTCTTTGGCCCATGCCGCAAAGGGTGCGGCGGCGGCAAAGCTCGCAGTACAGGCCAACAAGCTGCGTCGTGTGAGGGTCATATCGTGTCCTTCCGAGGGTTCAAAATGTGGTTATTATAGGTTGTAGTGCGGCTGGCGGGTTCGGCCAGCCCATCAGCAACGGTTGGCCGGAAGAACAGCAGACGCAGCGCGTTCAACGTCACCAGAACGGTTGCCCCAGTATCAGCCAGGATCGCGATCCAGAGGCCCGTCACGCCGAGCATCGTCGTAACAAGGAATATGCCCTTTAGTCCAAGAGCTATGGCAATGTTCTGCCGGATATTGCCCATCGTCGCGCGGGCAAGCCGGATTTGGGAGGGTACATCTGTCACCCGGTCGCGCAAAATCGCTGCATCAGCTGTCTCGAGCGCCACATCGGTGCCGGACCCCATCGCAACGCCCACATGCGCTGCGGCTAATGCAGGCGCGTCGTTGATTCCGTCGCCGATCATCATGACCTTGGCCTCAGCCGCGAGGCTTTGAATGGCCGCGACCTTATCCTCGGGCATCAGCTCTGACCTATGGTCGATGCCAAGCCCTTCTGCGATAGAAAAGGCTGTGCGGCTGTTGTCCCCTGTAAGCATGACCGATGAAATTCCCAAGGCGTTCAACTGCGCCACCGCCGCTGCCGCATCGGCGCGCGGTTCATCACGCAGGGCAATGATGCCTTGAGCAACGTCATCGCGCAGTACGATCACCACGGTTTTGCCCTGCGCCTCGAGTGTTTCGACATCGGCGCGCAAAGCCTCTGACAGCGCCCCGCGTCCTGCCGCCAAACGGAGTGAGCCCACGCAAATGGTAGCCCCTGCAATCACCGCCTCGGCCCCTTTGCCGGGCAAGGCGCGTGACTGTGTCGCAGTGGCGGGGTCGATCCCGTGCGCTTCAGCCGCGCTGCAAATGGCTTGGCCCAGCGGGTGGCTCGCGCCGCTCTCTACTCCGGCGGCAAGGGCCAAAAGACCGGTTTCGTCTCCGACGATGGTTTGCACATCGGTCACTTGCGGCTTTCCGTGGGTCAACGTTCCGGTCTTGTCAAAGGCCACATGCGTGACCCGCGCGGCCGCTTCAATCACCGCGCCGCCCTTCATCAACAACCCGTTGCGCGCCCCGGTGGACAGGGCCGAGGTGATCGACGCGGGCACCGAAATCACCAGTGCACAGGGGCAGCCGATCAGCAGCAAGGCCAGTGCACGATAGACCCATTCGTCCCACGCGCCTCCGAAGGCAAGCGGGGGCACGACGGCGACCAATACAGCCAAGCCCACCACGGCGGGCATATAGATGCGGCTGAACCGGTCGATGAACCGCTCGGTCGGCGCGCGGGCGCTTTCTGCCTCTTCGACCAGCCGCACAATTCGGGCGATGGTGTTGTCTGCCGCGGCTTTGGTGACGCGCACGCGCAGTAGGGCTTCGGTATTGATCGATCCGGCAAACACCTCCGCGTCCGGCTCTTTGAGGCGCGGCACGCTTTCGCCGGTAACGGGGCTTTCATCGACGCCCGAAATGCCGCTGACCACCTTGCCATCACAAGGCACCCGGTCACCGGGGCGCACCTGCACGATCTGCCCGACGCTGAGCGTCTCTGCCGCCACCTCGCGTGTCTTACTGTCCACTTCAAGCCGCGCCGCTGTCGGCACCAGCTTGGTCAGCGCACGGATGCTGTTACGTGCCTTCCCGGCAGAGACACCTTCCAGCAATTCGCCCACGGCAAAGAGAAAGACCACCAGCGCGGCCTCTTCCGGCTCTCCGATCACAAGCGCACCACTCGCGGCGATGGTCATCAGCATTTCGATGGTAAACGGCATCCCCACCCGCGCCATTGCGACCGCACGGCGGGCCACGGGAATAAGCCCAATCAATGTGGCCAGAACGAACACCCAGTGTGAAACCTCGGCTGGCAGGATCAACCGCGAGGCCCATGCCGTAGCAAGCAAGGCACCGCTGCCAAGCACCAAACGCGCTTTCGCAGTCTGATACCAATTAGGTTCTGGCGGTGCATGAGGGGCGCTGCGTGGCTCAGGCCTCGCCCCGTCATCGTCAGGCATCGCGTCGTCAGGCAGAATGAAACCAACCTTCGGCTTTTCTGCCTTCGCCCCCTTCGCAGAGATGCAAAATCCAATGCCGCGCACCGCTTTCTCGATCCGCTCGGGCGAGGTTTCATTTTCGTCGAGCGTCAGACGCAGCTGTTCGGACATCAGCGCAACGTCGACCTCCGCAACCCCCGGCAAACGTTCCACCACGCCGCGCACCTTGGCCGCGCAGGCCCCGCAGTCCATTCCCGTAACCCGCCATTCCCGTTGTACCGCCTTGCCGTCCGCCATCTTATCTTCCAATCTGGTTCACCGTCAGAGGCAGACATACGACCTACAACAACTGTAGCTTCAAGCGTTATTTGAAACTTTCTTATCAGGCCCCGGCATTAGAGCACTGGGGACATAACGCCATTCAACGACGCCCACCTTGTGCGCAGCTGACGGGCGATTCTGACCTACAGGCTTGCGCGAAACGCCTCCAAAACCTACAACGACTGTAGGATAAAGGAGATCATACATGCTCGCCATCGGAACATTGGCAAAGCGCACCGGCACCAAGGTGCAAACGATCCGCTACTACGAACAGATTGGCCTTATGCCTGAACCCGATCGCACCGAAGGCGGGCAGCGGCGGTACGAAAATACCCAGTTGGACCGCCTCGCCTTCATCCGCCATTCCCGCCAGCTTGGCTTTTCGCTTGAAGCGATCCGAGAGCTCCTGGGCCTGTCAGACTCGCCCGATCGTTCTTGCGCTGAGGTCGATGCTATCGCCCAAAGGCAGCTCCGCGAAGTCGAGGCGCGGCTTGTGCGGCTCGAGGCGCTCCGCGTTGAATTGCAGCGAATGATTGGTGCGTGCAATGCGGATCGGGTGGCCGACTGTCGCATTCTCGAGGTGCTGCGCGATCACGAGGAATGCCTTGCTGACCACGGGGCCGCTGCATGATGCCCGCCGCTCTGCTCTATCCGCTTGCGGCCTTGGCCGAGATCGCGGGGTGTTTTGCGGTCTGGGCGTGGTGGCGTGGTGCGTCGCCGCTGTGGCTGGTGCCGGGGCTGCTATGTCTGGTGGTATTTGCGGGCTTGCTAGCGATGGTAGAGGCCGGTTTCGCCGGTCGGGCGTTTGCTGCCTATGGCGGCATCTATATCGCGGCATCGCTTGTGTGGATGTGGGTTGTGGAGGAGCAGCGGCCGGATCTTTGGGACGTTGCTGGCGCGGGCTTGTGCGTTCTTGGTGCAGGATTAATCCTTCTGGCACCCCGCGCGGGATAGACCACATAGGCACGCCGCTCTGACGACGGGACGGATAAGTCACCGCCGTCAGAGTGGCCCGCCCGTTTCTTACATGAGAAGTTGGGCTTCAAACCTTTTGGCAACCGTCCGCGCTGATTGGAATTTTTGCACCCCTTCGACAGAGTGCAGTTCGGGGAATAGGGTAAAGATCTCATTTCTCTGGGCGTCGTACAGCCCTTCTAATGAATATTCTCCGGGCTGGAAGCTTTCAGTCCACGCGCCATTGGCCAGGATCACTTGGTGTTGTTCGCACATGATGTGAATGTAATGCACGCCAGTATACGCCTCGACCGTCGTGATGCCGGCTTTTCCAGTCATATGTTTCGCAGCGATTAGAACTTCGGTTTCCGACATGATCATCTGTACGGAACTGCCGGTCATGAGCATTCTGTGGTTCGGCGACACCAGCATATCGACTTCTGGGATGTTGGGCGCGATTGAACCGGCCTGAATCAGAACAGGTCGCAGCTCGGGGTGGCCTTGCAGGTGCTGCGCAGAAAGGGCTTTCGATCCTACCCAACAAACGGGTTGCAAGCCGCTGTCACGGGTAATCAGGCGATCACCTTCGCGAATGTCTTCTACGCGCACCTGACCACGGTCCGTTGCGATCAACGTGCCGGGGGTAAAGCAGATGACTTTAGGGGGCGGGCTGGCATCCTCAACGGAAGCAATTTTACCGATGTCGTCAAATACTACGCGCGTGCCATCATCCAAGAGAACAACGCCACCATCCTGAAGATCATCGTCGATGTCGTCATGCTTGTTTACGATCTGGCGCATTTGACCGGGCGTCAAAGTGAAGGTCTCTCCGCTTTGGAGCGTGACCGTCACGGGACCCTCGACATAAAGGATGTCGTTTATGTCTTGTCCGCTCGCAGACCCGTACGGAGGGTTCTTGCTTCCGCCGCTGCCACCTGAACCACCGCTTAAATACTTGCTCCCAGGAGCACCACCATAGACGGTGTCGGTACCACCGCCTTGCCGACCGACGTAAAAGGAGTCGCCCCCGCCACCGGAGCCGGAGCCATAACCGGAACCAGAGCCGCCTTTCCCGCCAAACATGAGGTCCTCTCCCGCGCCGCCGTACAGGCTGTCGTTGCCAGAGCCGCCGAAGATAACATCGTCACCGTCATCGCCGCAAATAATGTCGTCGCCGGATCCACCGCTAATGGTGTCATCGCCATCGTTTCCGCGGATGACATCATCGCCCGATCCGCCGTAGATCAGGTCATCGCCTTTACCGCCGGAAATGCTGTCGTCACCCTTTTGACCGTAGAGGGTGTCGTTCCCGTTACCCCCCAGAACAACGTCATCTCCGGAACCGGCCTTGATGTAATCGTCACCATCACCGCCTGCTAGACGGTCATCACCCTTGCTGCCGTAAATGGTATCATCGCCCGCTTCGCCATAGAGCTTATCCCCAGCACTGCTGCCAGATCCGCTGCCGGAGCCGCTGCCGGAACCTCCGGTTATCTTATCGTTGCCGGCGCCGCCGTAAACAGTGTCTTGCCCCTTGCCGCCGTCGATGGTGTCATCGCCATCACCGCCGTAAATAACGTCATTGCCATCATCACCATCGATATCGTCATTTCCCGCCATACCGAAGACGGTATCATCACCGTCTTTGGCGTTGATGGTGTCACCATTAGAAGTGCCGTTGATGACGTTGTCTTGATCATTACCTCGGATATCGGTCATTTGATGAGCATCCTTTGAACCTAAAAATACTAGGTGTGACTTTGCAGCATGACTGCGAATTTGAAAAACTGGGGTGTAGAGAACTAAACTAATCTATAGCGTGCAGGAAAAAGCGCGCAAGAGCCATGAAATCAGCGGGCCAAGCCAAACGATGCGCAAAAAGGACTTTTATCTCTAATACGTTGATTTTAAACTGAAATAATGCACCATCATAGAATTGTGATACTTTTAAGGCAAAAGAAGAAACGTTTCTATTTCATACACAATAGCAATGAAACACTCCCGCTGTAATCAAAAAGAGGTAGATGCCGGCAGGTTATCCTTTTCGTTCCTAGCTTGATTCATTACACAGCGCCACCCGTACAGGTTGAATATCACGTGAATACGCCAGACCATCCAAACAAAAACCCCAAACCAAAGCGCCCGTCGGCAGATCATGCCGCACAGGCAGCAGAAGCTTTTTTTGGCAAACCCATAGAAAAAATAACCGCCCCCGGAGGGCGGGAAAGGGCGAGCGTCCGGATACATTTTCACGACCAACAGATCATCGCGTCATGGCGCGCTGACCCAAAACGCCGGCTAAGAGAAATTCGTATTCTAGAATATCTTTCACAGGCCGAGGCGGACGTTCCAGCTTTGCTCGGTGTACACGACGGCTGGACATTTCAAAGCGATGTGGGCAGCAGACGTCTGACAAGTGCATTGTTGCGACGGTCGGGCGCTGACAGAGATGACCTTGCTGTTGCGGCAATCGAAAGTCTGATGCGTATAAAGCGGACTATTCAAAAGGACTTCTTGCGCGAGACCCCCTCGATTGCGACCAATCCTGCGTGGGCGATGCGCTTTGCATCCGGACCGCGGCGTCTTGGCCAAGCCCTAGATGCCCCTGCCCCCGAAATTGATGAAAACGCGCTCGCACATAGCATTCTTGGCTTGCCCGTAGAATTTGTGAAATGGGACGCCCGACCAGGAAACGCAGCCGTTTCAGATGACGGTAGGATCATATGGTTCGACTGGGAGGATTACGGCCGCAGAATTGGGATGGAGGATGCTGTCTTCCTTGTCGCCGACGAATTCTGGCCGTTTACAGCGGATAAATCGGTCGAACTTCTGGAGCAAACCGGCGTTTTGAAACAGAAAAATAGATCCGTTTTCTTCAGGTTCGCAGCGCTTCAGGCCATACATCGATGTCTCCTCATCGTAGACCAGCAACAAAAGTTCGGTTGGTACGATGCAGATCGCGCCAGACGGTATGATCGCATCGGCGTGACCAAAGAGCTCCTCGCGAACTGTATTAAAAATGCAGAATTTTTCGCAGCTCAGGATCAAAGCACCAAATCTTTGGCGCCCTGGCTTGCAAGGCTGAGCACTTCATCGAAGGTGCTGTGAGTTCGAGGTGCCGATGACGCGTAGGGGTTATGCGCATCGGTGCGCTCGGACTTGTGGCCGCATCATGGCTTCGCACCGGCCCTTACGCAGCTTGGCAGCGTCTAACCATCTACCTGCGGCCAAAGCTCAATGCGTTCAGTGCCCGGGCGCAGCATGACAGCCCCCATCACCAACTGCCGCATATATCGCCTGAAACGATGACGGGTTCCGCCCTGCAACGGTCTCGCCACGCTAGAAATTGCGCTGCTCACCGGAATAGGAGGCGTGAGCCCATACCGTGACGCCATATCGATTTGGATGGCTTGTGCGGGGGCGGACTGCCAGCGCTTGAGCTGGGGGGTCTCTACGATCACGGCGTCTGCGAGCGCCGGCACTTTCGCCGACCGCTCAAGAAGCTTACGCGCCCCTTCGGGCCAAAGGACATAAGCGGCGGCCCCGCTTCGGTCGAGCCACAGCCGCCGCAGGTCTGGCATCTGCGGGTGCGCGGCCCCCAACAGCTTTTTACGGCCGCGTGTTTCAAGACTCAAGTGTTCTATGCCCGAAATCAGGCTGGCTTGGGCAAGAAACGGGGCGACAGAAGGCATAAGCCACGCGTCATCCTCCAGGATGAGGACCGGCTCGCCCGCTGCGACAACCCGCTGCCACGCAGACCGATGCGACAAAAGGCACGCTTTTTCGACATCTCGTAAAGGTCTTTGCCAGCGGCTCCAATCCAGATCATTCGCAAGGCTTGGCAGCTGCGCCACGCCTATCGCGGGCACCACATCAAGCCCTAAACCCAGCCGTTCAGCCTGGGCGCGCTGAAATGCCAACCGTTGCGTTTCACGGGCAAGATTGATGACAAGCGCGCGCATCAAGCTAACCGCTGAAGTCGCCAGAGAAGACTTTTAGATAGGCGTCCACAATGGCGGATTTGCTAAAATACTGGTCCAGACGCTCACGGGCGCCAGCAACAAAAGTCGCAGCGAGCGTTTTATCATCGCGGATGCGCGCCAAACCTGCCGCAATCGCGTCGTGATCATCGATTTCGGTTACGATACCGTCAATGCCATCCCGCATATACCAATCCGGCCCTTCGGACCGGGTGGCAACGGTTGGCACGCCGACTTTCCAGGCCTCCAAAAGAGTGTTGCCAAGCGGTTCATGGCGCGAGGGCATAACGAAAGCATCGGCGGCAGCCACGAGGTGAAATGGCTCGGATACCCAGCCGGTAAAATGAACCCTCTCTGCCATGCCAAGCTCGCGCGCTAACGCCCCAAGGTTGCCGCGTTCCCGACCGTCGCCCAGCAACCATAGATGAGCCCCAGGCAGCTTGGCCACAGCCCGTATCAGCACATCAAACCCCTTGCGCGGCACAAAGCGTCCGCTTGCAGCCACGACAAAAGCGTCCTCGGGCGTGTTCAGGCTGGCGCGGTCAATCGCGACCGGCGTAATGTCCCGTGCAAAGTTTGAGATTGTCAGCACAGGCTTGGTCCAGCCAAGATCCCGACACCGCGTTGCAATGCCGGGCAGATTACCGACAAGCAGGTCGCATTTGCCAAAATGCTTGAGGTTTTGCGGAAAGTCACCCATCCGAGCGAGCTTTACAGTATCAGGCCAGCTGTGCAAAAGCCGGCCCGCCCGTGGCATCCATGCCATTACCGCGTCTGGCTTCCAACTTTTCACCCAACGGTCAGCTTGATAATGCGCGACAAGCGACATCGGCGAGATGCGGCTGAAATTATTGCGTATCACCGGACCAAGCGGGGATATCTCTGGCTCCCAACTGCGGTTAGGCCGGATAATAAAACGCTGCTCGACGCCGCGCTCGGCAAAGGCATGGGCTAGGTTCACAAAGAACCGTTCGGCGCCACCTTCTTTACCAAAGTGAATGTGGAGAACCCGTGGCTCCCTGGTCTTGGCCGCGGTCACGTGCGCCATCCTTCGCGCCGTCTATGCCGCGCCAAAGCAAGGCGATACCTCAGCGCGTAACGTGCGCGGTGCAGAAATTGAACGAAACCGCCGCGCCGCGCTGTGCGCCGCGCCCGACCGACTGTTCCGGTAACGGTCTGCTGATCCCCAAGAACCACAGGCGGCGGCAAAACCAAAGCAACCCGCAGCCCGGTTTCCCAGACGAATTTTTGGTCTTCATCTACGGGACGGAAAAACGGCAAGGCTTGGGCAACCAAACGCGCAGCCGCGCTTTTGGTGAGCGCATAACCTATCAGACAGGTTGGCACACGGTAGGGCGTGCCGATCAAGACATCATCAAGCAATGACCGTGCGCCACAAAGGTCCACATCTTTATCCAGCGTAAACAGTTTAGTCATGTCCCAGTCGCCAGCTGTGTCGGCGCTCAGCGCCCTTAAAACGGGCCCGAGCTGCGATGTTGCGTCGAAATCATCTTCAAAGATAAATCCGCCTGCGGCGTCACCGACTGCAATGCGCTGCCACGCCGCTATATGCGACAGGTAACACCCGATTTCAGCCGGCACCAACGGATGACGGCCCTCTTTGGCATTGCGCATGGCGTCGTAGGTTCGGGCAATCTCGGCCTCGGTCAAGGCCCAGCCGTTCACGCCTTCGACCCGCTCGAAGGCAATGCCCTGTGCGGTCATAATTTTAGTGACCGCGTCAAGACGGGCGGTGTTGTCAGCAAGGTTAATCACATAGGACGGCCACATCTTATGCGTTCCCGCTTGACTGGAGGTTCTCGTGAACGCGTGCCGCATCGGTGCATGCGCGGGCGCGACTATCCACAACCATCGCCTGATCTGCGGCCTTAGTCATATCAATCATTACTGTGCTCCAATCATCATCCATACCGTCGACGCGACGCAAATATTATCGACGCTGTGCCCACAAATAATTTTGATCGTGCAGCAGCGGCTTTGCCGTCAAGATATCAAGCAACACTGCTATATGTAACCACATCGATGGCAAGGGTCCATACGTGTCCGATTGAGGGTGCAGCGGTCACAGCACCGACCTGTCAGGCCGGTATAATCATAGCCTCTTGCAAGGGGTGACTTTGGGTTGAACAGCCCGCGCAGCAGAGGGCGCAATTACCCTGTCCGCTATTCCACCAACCCTGCATCGCGCATTTCGCAGCTCACAATTATCCTGCCGGCAAGTTTTTTTCACAACGATGTACCTTCCGACGGTCAGCCTAAGCCACATAGTTGGACTTCCGACAGCACAGATGCAGAGACTGCTTTTGGCGATGCGAAGGTGTTCCATTGGATATCGAAACAGTTTACGAAGTCAGCTGTTTGGTGCCTAAGTTTTCATTGTGCAGTAGCTATTCTTGAAAAATGTTATATTGGGTGCTTTTTTGGAAAGAGACACGATATGACAGCTCCGTGGCAGGAATACCTAAACCATGTCAGCGGCCCTCTATCTTTCGATAAACGCATTCTCTGCCTGTTTCTAATCCATAACGAGGCACATCTGCTCCCCGATCTCTTCGCGCACTATCGCGCCATGGGGGACATGCAGTTCGTCGTAGTGGACGACCGTTCAACCGACGAAACCCCAGATATCCTTGCGCGCGAACCCGATGTCACCGTCTTTGCGCCCCAAGAGGGTTCCACCTATGCAAAGGATAAGCGCGCCTGGCGCGGGACCCTTCTAGATGGGCTCTCAGAGGGAAGATGGTGCCTGAGCATTGATGTGGATGAACGACTGGTCTGGCGCGGCTACCCGCAGCGCTCTCTTGCGACGCTCATCGACGACATGGATCGCAAAGGCGCGCAGGCCTTAATTGCCAGCATGCTCGACATGTATGCTGACCGCCCGATCGCCGAACATATGGCGGGCCCCCGCCCGCTTGGGGAAACCTTTGACCACTATGACGACCCACGGAAAGATCCCTTTGCATACAGCTCGGCCCTGATGCCGCGACGTTTCCGCGAAAAATTCCCCCTGCCCAATACGATGCTGATGGGCGGCATGCGCGAGCGCCTTTTTGGGAGTTACACCGCCGGCCCGCTGGCGCGCTGGCTTCAACGCGATGCGCTTAAGCAACCGCGCCACCTGCCCCCGATCTGCCTTCCTCTTGCAGCGCTCGCCAAGAAACTTTCTACCCCGCACGGCGCAACGCCGCCCATGAACCAAACCAAAGTACCATTGGTGAAGTGGCGCACCGGCCTGCGCTACAATGGTGGCGCGCATCACCTTTCGCTCCCCCTCCGGCCTGCGTCAGAATACGGCGTCCTTCTACATTACCCGATTACCCGCGGGGTCGAGGGGATCAATTATACCGCCACCCGTGGCCAACACGCCCATGGCTCTGCCCATTACCACACGATGGGGACCTCGGCATCGCTGAGCGCATTGAACCCTGTTTACAGCGGCACGTCCCGTCTTACTGACTTCTCGGCCCTTGCCCCCTTTTTCGGAGATCCAAACCAGTAAAATCTCGGGTCCGCAGCTTTAAAGATTGGGGACAGTCTGGCTAGTGCGTTGATAAAATTCCAACCAAAATGTCGACAAAGCTAGGGGTGCCTTACGGCTACAGGCACCGACCTAGATTTCAGTACCTTTTTTTATTCCCAGTGGGTTGTCACACAGGCTTCTCATTCTATTTTTGCCTAATCGGTGCCGCCAGAGCGACGTACAGACTTGGGACAGGGAAGGTAAGACCACCATGAGCAACCTCCGTTCGGAGCGTCGGCAGGAACATCTGTCCGATGTAGATTGGCCTTCCGTATTTAATCGGCTTCACGAGGGGCTGGTGATTGCTGAAGTAGTTCACGAAAGCGACAATGAGGTCAATTGGCGGTACCTCCATGTCAACGAAGCGTGGTCGCAGCTTACAGGGCTGAGTTCGCAGGGCATTGCGGGAAAGCTCGTCACAGAGGTTATTCCCGGTGTAGAAAAACATTGGCTTGAAGGGTTCGCTCGGGTCGCGATCGATCAGCAGCCTCAAACTTTTGTTGGCCCTGTTTCAGAGCTCGGGCGCACCTACGATATTCGCGCATTCCCCGTCAGCGAAAATCGCTTCGGTTTGTTGTTTTTTGACGTCACCGAACGCGAACAGAACGAGCTGCGTTTGAAAGAACGTGCGGTTGAGCTGGAAAATAAGATCAAGGCTGAGCTAGGCGCTAGAGCCAAGACGTGGGACGTTTCCCCGGACATCCAAGTCGTCTCAAATCACCTTGGAATCTTCGAGCAGTGTAACCCGGCGATGACAGCGGTCTTGGGCTGGACGCAACAAGATCTTGCATCTACCCCCTTCCCAGATCTTGTTCACCCCGATGATCTTGAAGACACGCTTCAAGCGTTCGAGGCTGGCAAGAACAACCAGCCTGTTCTTCGTTTCGTCAACCGGTACCGCCACCGGAACGGCGGCTATCGCTGGCTGTCGTGGGTTTCAGTGCCTAACGATGGCAAAATCTATGCCACCGCACGAGACATCACTGAGGAAATGGCGCGGGAAGCCGAGCTGGAACTCCGCCGCGCCGAGCGCAGCAAGCTGTGGTCCGCGTCGCCTGATCTTCACCTTATCCTTTCCCTTGAAGGCCGCTATCTTGAGGCAAGTGACGCTTGGGAGAGACAGCTGGGGTATGCGCCAGCCGCTCTAAAGGGTATGCTGTTTGACACGCTCATTGCCGAAGAGGACAAGGCATACGCGCACGACCTTTTCGCTGGGTTGTCGGAAACCGGGAAAGTCGGTCATTCTGAAATCAGGATAGTAGACACGCAGGGCAATCGGCATTGGTACGGGTGGACCGCTGTTGTTAATGGCGGGGTGATATTTGCAACAGGACGCAATGTCGACGAGCGTCGCAGGCAGGAAGAACAGCTTAGGCAGACCGAAGAGGCGCTGGCGCAATCCCGCAAGATCGAGACTTTGGGACAGCTTACCGGAGGCGTCGCGCACGATTTCAACAACTTACTTGCCGCCATCCAGTCTAGCCTGCACCTCTTGCAAAAACATGCGAGCAATGAGAGCGATCAAGCAAATGCCCTGCTGCAAAATGCGCTCGCAGGTGCGGATCGCGGGAAGCGGCTCGTTCAGCATATGCTTGCCTTCGCAAAGAAACAGGAACTTGCGCCTAAGGCTGTAGACCTACAAAGCATTCAAGACATGGACCAGCTTCTGCGCAGCTCTGTTGGACCCGGGATCGAGATATCGTACAACTTCGCACCTGATCTGCCTGCGGCTATGGTCGATATGGGTCAGCTGGAGATGGCGATACTGAACCTCGCAGTGAACGCACGAGATGCACTTGACGGCCAAGGCCAGCTATCAGTGAATGTCAAGAAGCTGGAAAACGACGCACCAGCGGATTTGCTTGACGGAGACTATTTGTCCATTTCGGTTATCGACGACGGACCGGGAATGGATGCCCAGACCCTATCCCAAGCCACCGAGCCTTTTTTCACGACAAAAGGCGTGGGCAAAGGTACGGGGCTTGGTTTGAGCATGGTTCACGGCCTTGCCAAACAGTCTGGCGGAGCATTTCGGCTTAAAAGCGCTCCGGGCCAAGGTACGACCGCGGAAATCGTGCTTCCGAGTTTGAGCAAAGAATCAATTATCGTGAACGAGCAAGAGCCATCGCACCAGTCAGCCCCGGCCCCTCTTGATAGGGATCTTCGGATACTTGTCGTCGACGATGACTGTCTTGTTCTGATGGGAACGGTCGCCATACTCGAGGATATGGGACATGATGTTTTGGATGCTACGAACGGTGATGATGCGCTCTCTATTCTTGCGGAAAATTCGGATATCGACCTTGTCATCACGGACCAAGGCATGCCCGGAATGACCGGCGTTCAGCTTTCAGAGAGGATTGCGGCGCACAAACCGGACCTCCCCATCATCCTTTGCACTGGCTACGGCGAATTGCCGGAGGGGTCCTATCGTTACATGGCAGCACGCCTCGCAAAGCCGTTCGCGGACAGTCAGCTCGGCGACGTAGTTGCCAAGGCGCTCGCTTCCGGCTCACAGTTGAGCCAAGGTAATCGTGATGGGTGAATTGAGCGCTGCCTTCTGTGTGAGCTGCCTTCTGTGTGAAGCGTGATCCGTCAGGAGGCCACGTTGAAGGATAACCCTGCCCTTTTGGATAATTCAGGCGAGCACCTGGACCTTCTGCTTGCAACGTCTGAAATCGGAATTTGGGAGTTGGACGCCGTAACGGGCACGGCACTGCGAAATTTGCGACATGACCGGATATTTGGATATGACAGTCTGCTTCCTCATTGGAGCGCAGAGATCTTCCTTAAGCATGTCGTAGAAGAAGACCGGGAGCGGGTAAACGCCCTGTTGACCGCGTCCCTGAATGATCGGAAATCATGGTCCTTTGAGACGCGCATACAGCGCGCGGACGGCGTGGATCGCTGGATCAGCGCAAAGGGGATGCCAAAGTTTTCGGATAAAGGCGAGATCACCAAGCTTATTGGCCATGTCATCGATATTACCGAGACAAAGCAGAACGAGGATCGCCTCAGACTGCTATCAAACGAGCTTAACCACCGCGTTTCGAACACCTTTACGATCATGAACGCCATGATCCGTCAAACGTCAAAGAAGAATGATACTGTTGAGCAGTTCGCAAACACACTGGTAGAGCGTTTGGCGGCCCTTTCCCGTTCAAATAAAGTCCTGATCGCTAAAGAGGCCGAGCGCTCAAGCCTGTCCGAAATATTGAGAATGCAGATGGATGTGTTCGCCGACTGGCAAACCCGTATTTCTGTGACTGGCAACACAAGCGTCTGGTTCTCGGGTGAGGCATCCGAGGCCCTTGCTATGATCTTTCACGAGCTGCTGACAAATGCGTTGAAACACGGGGCGCTCTCGGTCGCGGCAGGCAAGGTTTCAGTATCCATCACCAGTATCGGACGCGAGTGTCATATCAGATGGGCAGAGACTGATGGACCAACTGTTGCTGCTGAACGCAGCACTGGCATCGGCTCAACAATCCTGCAAAATTCCCTGCGGGATGAAGGCACTGTAATGCTCGATTTCGCACCTCAAGGTTTGATATGTGACATCGTCATCAAAGACAGCTTTCAACGGGAAACGCCGGACAAACCTACGCCGGCACCTACGAGGACACGAGAGCAAGGCCTCGAGGGTGTCTCTTTCTCGGGCCAAAGGATATTGGTTATTGAAGATGATCCAATCATCGGTCTGGACATCGCAGATATCCTTGAGACTCGAGGCGCGACAGTGAGCGGGCCGTTCACGTCCGTGGCGAATGCGCTGGAAGCTATGCGTGAAATCCCAGACGCCGCACTACTTGATGTGAATCTCGGTCATGAGACGACCGATGCCATAGCGTCGCAGCTCTCTGAGCTGTCAGTCCCGTTTCTAATTCTAAGCGGTCAGGATAGGTCAGATTTGGGAAGTGCCTACAATGGAGCATCCATCATCAGCAAACCGTTTAGAGAACAAGACCTTGTGAACGAACTCTACCGGATTGTTTGTTAAGACTAAGCTTGCTGCAATGGATGTCGGTCCAAAGCGCCGTTCTTGACCTGTCGAAAAGCGGCATATCCATCCGGCAGTACAACCAAGGCAATGCCGCTCAATGCATCGTATGCTCCGAGCTGGACCTGACCTGCCCCCGACGCTCCCTCATTTATGATGAGGGTTTGCGGGTTTTGTGAAGCTGAACAGCAGTGCAATCTGGCACCGTGAAAGTCAGCTCGGGATCGCACGCGAATGATTTTATGACGGGCGCAGAGCGGTCCTTCGCTGCAGTAACAAGCGATGTCCGCTTCCTCATTTCCGAGCAGTCAAAAATTGTCGCGGGTTCCAACCGGCGCAGGACCAATCCGGTTCGAAACGCTAGACTTCCACATCCGGCAACCGACTATTTCCCAATCATCATTTAGTCTGTCTCGGAAGTACAAGGCGTTGCCCGCTTTTCGCCTGACATGCCTGAATCCTGATCAACGAAAGCCGTAGCGACGGTTCCGATGGCGACAGTGAGGCAGTTTTATTCGTATCGGAGTAAGGCAAAATGCAGCTCGAGCTGCTGCTCTCCCCAGCCATTATGTAATTATTAGTAATCTTTTTTGCGGCATATGTCGGGGTTAACTACGTATTTGGTACAAATTGGCATTACAAATATTGACACATATGTTGCGCGGGTATAGCTCATTGCCTAAGGCTTCGGGAGGAGCAGGCTAGAGATCTTCGAAAGTTCCGGACCCTGAGCGGTATCGCTGCGAAGGGAGGGAGAGATCTACAAAGCGCTATTTTTCCCGAAGTGCAAAACTCTACACCAGGGGAAGAAGTAATGAACGAATACAACCTGTCTGACGAAACCCGCGACAAATTACGCAAGGTCTCGACAGCCTCTGTGGCTACCGCGCTTTACAAGCGGGGATTGCGCAATCAGTTCGTACAGGGCGTCACGCCGGTAGAGCGCAAGGCAGTGACCATGGTGGGGCAGGCTTTTACGCTGCGCTACATCCCGGCGCGCGAGGATCGCAACCCAATCACCGTATTCCGCAATCGTGACCACAAACAGCGTGTCGCCGTAGAGACTTGCCCCGAGGGGCATGTGCTGGTGATGGACGCGCGTAAGGATTGCCGCGCTGCAACAGCTGGTTCGATCCTTATTACACGGCTGCAGCACCGCGGTGTTGCAGGTGTGGTATCCGATGGCGGCGTGCGCGACGCGGCTGGCATTGGCGCGCTGGATATGCCCGCCTATTTTGCGCGGCCTTCCGCCCCTACGAACCTGACCCTGCACGAGGCGATCGATATCAATGTTCCGATCTCTTGCGGTGATGCAGCAGTCTTTCCTGGCGATGTGATGCTGGGTGATGGCGACGGTGTCATGGTTATCCCGGCGCATCTCGCAGATGAAATCGCGGACGAATGCAGCGAAATGGAAGCCTATGAGGATTTTGTTCTCGAGCAGGTCAATGATGGCGCGGGGATCATCGGCCTCTACCCCGGTACCGACGACGATAGCATCGTGAAATTCAACGCATGGCGTAAAAAGGCAGGACGATAAATATGACATTCACACCACATGGCGACCATCTGATTGCTGGCAAGCGCGTGAGCGCTGAAGCCAAATTCTCCTCCGCACCGGCCAGCGGCGCGGCCTTCGAATACTCGGCCGGTTCGCCCGAGCTGGTCGCAGAGGCCTGTGCTGCCGCACATGCTGCCTTCCCTGAATTCGCAGCCACCTCACGCGAAGAGCGGGCCGTGCTGCTGGAAACCATCGCCGATGAGATCGACGCCCGTGGCGCTCAGATCACAGAGATCGGCACCGCTGAAACCGGCCTGCCCGATGCGCGGCTTGAGGGCGAGCGCGGCCGCACCACTGGTCAGCTGCGTTTGTTCGCAACTCATATTCGGGATGGTGCCTACCTCGACCGCCGCCACGACACCGCCCTGCCGGATCGCCAGCCGCTGCCGCGCCCTGATCTGCGGATGATGCAACGCCCCATCGGCCCGGTTGCCGTGTTTGGCGCTTCGAACTTCCCTCTCGCTTTCTCCACCGCTGGTGGCGACACCGCTGCGGCGCTGGCAGCGGGCTGTCCAGTCGTGGTCAAAGGCCATGGCGCGCACCCCGGTACCGGCGAAATTGTCGGCGATGCCATCGTTGCGGCGCTGGCCAAACTTGGCATGGACGGCGGCATCTTCAGCTTCGTGCAAGGCGGCAGTCGCGCGGTGGGTGAGACGCTTGTGACCGATCCTCGGATCAAGGCCGTTGGCTTTACCGGCAGCCTTGGCGGCGGGCGCGCGCTGTTTGACCTTTGCGCCAAACGCCCCGAGCCGATCCCGTTCTTTGGCGAGTTGGGCAGTGTCAATCCGATGTTCGTACTGCCGAAGGCTGCAGCCGCGCGGGGCGCCGACCTGGGCACCGGCTGGGCCGCGAGCCTGACCATGGGCGCGGGCCAATTCTGCACCAATCCCGGCATCGCGATCGTGGTAGACGGGCCAGAAGAGGATGCCTTCGTGAACGCTGCCAGCGAAGGTCTGAAAGCTGTGGCCGCCCAAACCATGCTGACCGATGGCATGGCCGATGCTTACCGTGACGGCGCGCGACGCGTGTCCGAAGGGGCTGGCGTGAAATCGCTGCTGACCAGTACCTGCGATGGCCGATCCGCTGCGCCCTATCTGTTCGATGTTTCGGCCGAAGATTGGATGACCAACGAAGAGCTGGCGGAAGAGGTGTTTGGCCCGCTGGGTCTGGTGATCCGGGTCAAGGACGCCGAGCAGATGCAGGCGGTGGCCGCCAATTTCAAGGGTCAGCTGACGACGACGCTGCAAATGGACGACGGTGACATCGATCTGGCGCGCACGCTTCTGCCTGTGCTTGAGCAGATGGCCGGACGGGTGCTTGCCAATGGCTTCCCCACCGGTGTCGAAGTGGCGGACACGATGGTCCATGGCGGACCTTATCCGGCCTCGACCAACTTTGGCGCGACATCTGTCGGCACCCTGTCGATTCGGCGGTTCCTGCGTCCTGTCTGTTACCAAAACTTGCCGGAGGCGCTGCTGCCTGCCGATCTTAGGGCAGATTGACAAAGAAGGCGCACAGACAGCCCGCCGTCCCTATGTCGGCGGGCTGATCCGAACTTTTGGGGAGTGACTTTACACCTTATGCGGAACGCGCCGTCTGAATAGAGGTTTACGACCATTTATGAATGAATTTGGCAGTATGTGTATTTATTCCGAACAAATATTGCACATAAATAGGTGAATTAAGACGGTTTATCGGGCATATTTGTGTTGATTTGTAAAATATCACTGCATAATGTGACTGAAGCTTCAACGGCCACGCCCCCATGGGCAGCCACCCGGTGAAGCAATAGGCCAAGGCGAAAGGGGAGGATCGCATCGACCGTATCGGAGGCACAGCTTTCGTGTTTCCGAGCGCAAGACAAAGACGGGACTGGTGCACGTCGTGCCTGCACCGCCACCAGAACCGGTAGCCATGCGATAGCCGATCTATCTGGCCCCATGGCGCAGCCCACCAACGACAATGCTGACCAACAGTCAGAATGCCGAGCCGGCAAAGCGCAGCTTTTCCGGACCAGTCGGCGCACGCATGACGCCAGACTCCGTCTGGCCCACGACATCTGTAGAGGAGGAACAGATCTATGTTTTACAAAAGCTTGAAAGCCACATTTGGTATTGCGCTTGGCGCAGCCGTTCTGGGTACAACCGTCGCGGCGGCGGAGTTCCCAGCCCGTGATATCCGTCTGATCGTGCCATGGCCTGCTGGGGGCGGCGCTGACGCGATCTCGCGCAAGATCAGCAACATCGCCGAGCAGGATTTGCCCAAATCCATCTATGTGGAAAACATCGCCGGCGCAGTCACCGCCACCGGGCTGATCCAGATGACCAACGCGCGCCCTGATGGACACACGGTCGGCGTGCTGACCTATGACAGCATCATCACCCTGCCCCGCGGCGAGATGGTGCCGGGCTATTCGCTGGACAAGATGAAGCCGATCGCCCGCATCACCTCTGAGGCCGACGCCATTGTCGTCTCCAAGCATTCGGGCATCGAAAGCTACGAGGACCTGATCTTCCGCGCCAAGGAAAACCCTGGCCAAGTGCGGGTCGGCGTGGCCCCCAAGGGCTCTGGTCCGTATCTCTCGGCAATGCAGCTGGAAAAACTGCTCGACGTGGATTTCAACGTCATCACCTATGCGGGCTCGTCCAGCGCCGAAGCCGAAGCGCTGCTTTCGGGTGAGTTGGATGCGGCCATTTCGAGCCTTGGCGACTTCAGCGGCATCCTGGCCTCGGGCGATGCCAAGGGCGTGGTGGAGCTAACTTCGGTGCAGAACGCCACCTACACCGATGTGCCGACCTTGAAATCCAAAGGCCACGACCTGCAAACCGGCAGCTTCATCGTGCTCGCGGCTCCGGCCAACACCCCCGATGAGGCGGTCGAAACCTTGGAGGCCACCTTCAAGGCTGCCTACGACAGTCCCGAATTCAAAGACTGGCTGGCGCAAATTGGCGTGACCGCCGATTGGTTGGGCTCGGATGAAGTTGTCGCTTGGATCGACGAATTGCAGACCAAGACGTTCACGCTGATGGACGAACTGAACCTGTAACCCTCATGCCCCCATGTCTCCGGCTCGACGGGTTGGAGACATGGTTTCGGCGCGGCCAGCGATACGACGTGACCGCTGGCCAACCGCTGTTTTACGTCATTCGAAGTCGAAGTCGAAGCCACCGGCACGCGGGGCAATGCACCCCACCGCACCGAAAGCCGGCTTGTGCGGGCGACCCCTCACACCCATCCTTGGAGAAGACGATGCTCATTAATAGGCAATTGGTATTTCTGTACGTCACTCTTGCAGTGTCCATTGGTTATCTGGTTACGGCCCTGAACATAGGCGCACCGATTAGCGACGGCGGGCTGACACCTGCTTTCTTTCCGATTCTTGTGGGCGCAGCAGCGATTGTCTTTTGCAGCCTCCTGATCGTGCAGGCGCTGCGGGCCGAGCCAGAGACCGCACCAGCCGATCAGAAGCGCAGCTACACCCATGTCTGGGTGGTGGTGGCGATCTTCTTCTACATCGTGGCATTCAAGCCGTTGGGTTACTTCGTTTCATCCGGCCTTTTTGTCTTTGCGCTGATCCTGTTGTTTTCGCCCTTCGAGAAACTGGTCCTAAAGGCCATCATATCAGCGGCAATCGTCGGGGTCGCCTTTGTCATGTTCCAGCAATTGTTCGGGGTTCGCCTCCCGACCCTGTGGGGTTAAACCATGGACTTCATCTTCCTCGTTTTCAGCAGTTTTTCCCTGCTGGCCGACCCGGTCAACTTTACGTATGTGATCCTCGGCTTCGTGATCGGCACGATCTTTGCCGCCATTCCGGGCTTGACCGCGACACTGGCGATGGCGCTCTTGCTGCCCTTGACCTACACGCTCAGCGTTGAGACCGCGCTGATGGCCTGTGCCAGCATCTATATGGCCGGCATGTGTGGTGGGTCAATTACCGCCACTACGATCAACATTCCCGGCGCGCCGTCCTCCATGATGACCGCGCTTGACGGCTATCCCATGCAACAGCAGGGCAAAGGCGCGCTGGCGCTTGGCCATGCCGCATTGGGCTCGATGATCGGCGGCGCAATCGGGGCGCTATTGCTGATTGCGCTCGCCCCTTTCGTGGCCGAACTGTCGCTTTTGGTAAAAACCACGGGCAAGTTTTCGCTGCTGGCCTTTGCGATCATCGTCGTGGTGATCGCTCAGCGCGGGCGCATTCCGCAGGCAGGGCTTGCTGCTTGCATCGGTCTGATGCTCGCTACGGTTGGGCTTGACGCAATGGAGCCGATCACCCGCTTCACCTATGGCTATTCCAGCCTGACCGCCGGGATCGACTTGATGCCGGTGATCATCGGCACCTTTGCCATCGCCGAAGTGCTGACCCAAGCAGTCACGCGGGCCGATATCGGTGCCGCCGCCGCAGCCGCAGCGGACAAGGTCAAGATCCGCCGACGGGATTTCCTGCCCCCCTTGTCAGACATTCGCAAAATCGGCTTTGGTTGCTACGTCAAATCCAGTCTGATTGGCTATTTCGTCGGCACCCTGCCGGGCGCGGGTGGCTCGATGGGGTCGTTCCTCGCCTACACCGAAACCGTCCGCACCTCGAGCGAGCCCGAGACCTTTGGCAAGGGCAACCCCAAGGGCATTGCCGCGTCCGAAAGCGCCAACAATGCGGTCTGCGGCGGGGCCATGGTGCCGATGCTCACCTTCGGAATTCCCGGCGATCCGATCACCGCCATCATGCTCGGCGTTCTAGTGATCAACGGCATCCAGCCCGGGCCACAGCTGATGGCGGATCAGGCCGGGCTTATTGCCCCGATGCTGGCCGCGCTACTGTTCAGTGCCGTGGTGTTGATCCCACTGACGCTGTGGTTGATCGGGCCCTATTTCATCAAGATCGTCACGGTGCGCAAGGATGTGCTTTACGCCGTGATCGCGCTTCTGGCCGTGGTGGGCAGCTATGTTTCCACCTATTCGACCTTTCAGATGTTTATGGCACTGGCCATGGGGGTCTTGGCCTTCTACCTGCGCCGAAATGGCTTTCCAGTGATCACCATGTTGCTGGGCTATATTCTCGGTCCGAATCTGGAGGAGTTCCTGCGCCGCTCTCTAGCGCTGTCGAACGGCGACCCAACGACCTTCTTTACCAATCCCGATAGCCTATTCTTTGTCGTGCTCACGCTGGTTTTCTTCTACTTTTTGGTGATCCGAAAACCGACAAAGGCCCCAGCCGTCGGCACTGCAAAATAGCGACTCGGCCTTTGACCGTCCCTTTCGACAGGGGCGGTCAGTCATATTGCAGTCGCGCGCGCGCCACCCCTGTCTTTTACTCAAACGCGGGCTATAAAGAACACACCGCACGTCCGGCATTAAGCAAGGAGATCACGTTGTCAGAAACAAGGCGGCCCTCACTGGCAGATCAAGTATATGATCAGCTCCTGACCAAGATCCTTGAAGAAGAGTATGCGGTACACAGTCGACTGCCGACCGAAGAGGTGCTGGCCGAAAACTTCGGTGTGTCGCGACCAGTGGTGCGCGGAGCGCTGTCGCGCCTGCGCGACGATGGCATCGTACAGTCGCGCCGGGGATCGGGAAGCTACGTACTGCGCCGTCCCGATCGCGAGTTGATCAGTTTTGTGCCACTTGAGTCGGTCTCGGATGTCCAACGTTGTTACGAGTTTCGCATCGAGGTCGAAGGGGCTGCAGCCGCTTGGGCGGCGCGGCGGCGCGATGACGAGGATATTGCGGCGATGGATGCGGCTTACCTGGAAATGGAGCAAACCTATCAGCAAAACGCCCCGGGCGTAGAGGCTGACCAGCGTCTTCATCTGGCAATCGCCCGCGCAGCCAAGAACCCGTTCTTTTCTTCAGTACTGGAATCCTTGAGCGAACAGATTGCTTATGGCGTCAAACTATCGCGTTCCCTGACCCTGCTTGACGCCCCGGTCAGGCAGGAGCTGGTGCTGGCAGAGCACCGTGCCATACTCGACGCGATCCGCCTACAACAGCCCGAAGTGGCGCAGGCTACGATGCGCCACCACATCACCGCTGCGAAAGACCGGATGTTCGTAGACCCGCAAGAGAATTAACGAGATAGGTATCGCCTGGTTTTCTACGGAAATGACACAGGACTTCTGCCAAGAAAGCATAAATTCAATAAGGAGCGTTGCAGAGATATTTTCACATCTGTTGGCATTTGGCGGTCTCAGGATCTGATCTGGGGAATACATTCGGGTAAAGGCTCGCATCTTGCCCATCGTGGCTAAGGTCAGCAACAAACCCGTTATGATCGATGCTACACTTTGCGCAAACCTCAGCGCCGCTGAACAAAGTTAGCCTTCTGAGCAAGGAATAACCGCTTTTTACGCCCAGATGATAGCGCCGGCGATAACGCCCTAGAAAGCGCCGCTTATTCCAGAAAAGGTCATGTCGCTTGCGACTATCACAAACGTCGGCGCTGGCTTCTCTAATTGGGTGGGTTTCGTGAATGCAGCCGAAAGTGAGCCATATTGGTACTTAGCCCTCAGGTTTCCAATCAGGCTGGGTTGCAAATGAGACAACCTCTTTTCCGAGTTGATCCCAATGGGGTTTGTCGCGCTCAAATATGACAACCTCAACGTCCAATCCACTGGCATCGTCCATCGTGCCAAGCGTGAACGTCAGATGATCTTCTAATCGGGTATTCTTTCCATAAACTGGACTACCGCAATTCGAGCAAAAGGCCTTAGTAACCTCTGAATCCTTTCCGGATGAGTACTTGAATTCGCTCAGTTTTCCGCTCACGCTCACTGCCTCTGACTTGAACATGGCACCTACTGTATGACCTGTTCCGCTTAGGCGGCGACACTCTTCACAATGACATTGCGCAACGACGATTGGCCGCCCTTCAGCAATATATGTGACTTCGCCGCAAAGGCATTTCCCAAGGTATTTTATCATGGGTCGAATACTACAGAGCCAACCAAGTTGCGCAACCACGCAACCGCTCCACAAAGGACCGCTTGTTGAACGGATCACCGCAGTGCTGGGGCACAAGGCGAACGGCAGCTTTGGGCCGTTCGCGACATATTACCATCTCCCAGTGTAACAAAAATAGCGCCCGTTTCACCCGTTATAATTCAAGCGAAGGCCTGGTGCCTTCCAGCGCGCGCCATAAAGACATCCCGTTCCTGAAGCCGTAATCCATGCATCGCTCATACCCTCACCGCCAAAGCAAATGTTTGTGGTATAGGGGTCCCCCTCCACCTCGACGAATTCGACTTCGCCGCTTTCGCGGCACACAATGCTGATCCCGCCCCTATATTAGCCGGGTCCTGAACGCTGACGGCATCCACCACTAATTTATTGCGGACGACGACGCCAGCTAGACGATATTTTTTCCCTATTCTAATTTCTAGAATAGGGTAAACGCAGTTGCCGAATGAGAAGGTTTCAGACTTGTTCGTTAAGGACTGGTACTCAGGCTCTAAGTCATCGCCGAGCAGTCCAAGCATAAAGTAAATCAACCCACCGTCGGGCGACAGAGTACGATACGAAAAACCGACGGCTTAAAGTGATCCTTCTGCGTGCTTCACGGCATCAAAGTCCCCGCATGTAAAGGTAATTTCCAAGTTCGCGTTCGCGCCCCTCGCCACGAAGGGCGGGAAGCTGACCTTCGTGGCGCTCTGCATGGAGGCCCGCAGGGCGGGCGAAGGGGATCTTGAATGTATTAGCATGAACGGCAGCTTTCCACAGGTTGACATTATTCCCATATTTGGGATATATCCCAAATATGGGAATCAAACACACATCAAACAACTCGAAGCTTGCCAGTCACCTGCGTAGCTTGCGTGAAACACATGATATGACGCTGGCGGTTCTCGCAGAGCGCAGCGGCTTGAGCCGGGCAACACTGTCCCGGATAGAGAACGCCGATGTGAGCCCTACCGCCGAGACGCTTGGGCAGCTTGCAGCAGTCTATGCGCTTCCCATTTCTCAACTCTTGTCACCACTCGAACATGGGTTTCAACCAGTTCTTAGGCGGGGCGAACAAAGCGTGTGGCGCGACCCAGGCCACGAGTTCGTGCGCCGCAGCGTGTCGCCCTCAAATGGCCAGCTCTCCGTTGAATTGATCGAGGGAGAGCTGGGTCCTGAACAACTGATCACCTATGCCGCTCCAGCGATCCCCGGTCAGGAGCATCACGTCTACGTCCTGTCCGGGCAGATGCAAATCACCGTTGAAGGCAATGCCCATGATCTGAGGCCGGGTGATTGCCTTAGATACATTCTGTTCGGTGAGACAATTTTCAGAACTTCAAACGCCTCGTGCAGATATGTGATTGCGCTTGCATGACACCTCTTTCCCCCCACATTTCCGACCTCAACGCCACCGACATCGCAAAACATGTGGACGATCTCTGCCGCGTGCTGGTGGACAGCGTCGCAGGCGGGGCCGCCATCAGCTTTATGACACCTGTTTCCAAAGCGGATGCCGAACGCTTCTGGTTGCAGGACGTAACCTCTGCTGTGGAAGACGGAAGCAGGCGTTGTTTCGGTGCTTTTGTCGATCAACGTCTGGTGGGCACGGTCCAGTTAGTCCTCCGAATGCCTCCCAATCAACCGCACCGCGCTGAAATCTCGAAAATGATCGTTCATCCGGACGGTCGCCGCCTTGGTCTGGGCACGGCGCTCATGAACACGGCACTGAGGGTCGCCAAGAAAGCGGGAAAAACGCTTGTGACGCTGGATACGCGCACGGGTGACGTGGCCGAACCGCTCTATCGAGGTGTTGGTTTCAAAGAGGCCGGTGTCATTCCAGACTTCGCCTATGATCCGGACGGAGCGGCGAAGCATGCGACGACCTATATGTATAGGCACCTCTGATCCATGCAGGTGTCGGCCCTGATCTTTGGTGTCTTAGCGTTTCTGGGGGGCATGCTCGTAGCGGCTCAAGGGCCGATCTATGCGCGACTGGCTGAAGGGCTGAGCAGGAACTATCTTCTCGCCGTTTTCCTTGCCTTTGCAACCGCAGCGCTTGTGACAGGGATCATGGCTTTGGCTACCGGAAGTTTCCGTGGTCTAAGCGCTACGACACTGAGCGGTTTGCCGATTTGGGTCTGGCTTGGCGGTATGTTCGGCGCGGTCCATGTGGTTATCTCAATGCAAAGTATCCCTGCTCTCGGCGTCACGCTTTTTCTTGTAATCGTTGTGACGGGCAATCTCGCCGGCGCGGCTCTTTACGATCATTTTGGCGCTATGGGGTTGGCTGAGCGACCGTTTTCTTTGGTCAAGGCATTTGGGCTGGCGCTGGTGGTTTTAGGAGTTGGTTTGGTGGCGAGAGCCTAAACCCAAAAGCCGACGTTCATACATAACGCAGCATCGGTGAGTCTGGGCTCGGAACGGCCTTTAGCTGCGCATCACATGATTGTCGCCTACGCGGGACTTTGCTGCCGTTCGCTGCGGAGGCACAGATTCTGTAGCAGTTGAGAAGACCTCTTAGCGGAAGGGCGGTTAGCTGGCTTTCGCTGCATTGTGAACAAAGGTCTGCATAGAGAAATTATGGTTGTGCGCTGCAAGCGCGCCGACGTTCGGAAGGCCGCCGCGCGGGCCAGACGATCTTTTACAGCGTCAAAGGGCATAAGGCCGCCTCAGCACTGACAAGCCTGCACGCGCTTTACAGCGCCCACGAGAGTTAAAGCAACGCGCCCAGGCTGGCTGGACGCGCTATTTCCCGGCCTTTTCGTCCGCATAGGATTTCACGAACTCACCGATCTTCTCGTCTGTCAGATCAATGCCTCGGGCGTTCCCTTCTTGCAGCGCCATATGGCCATCCCAGCCCTTGTCTGCTGCCAGAGCCATCAGCGTCATCGCTCCGGCCCGCTTGCCAGAGGCGCAGTGCAGGAAGACCGGTTGGGGGAGATCATTCAAGGACCGCCGAAATTCATCGACAGTCGCCGCGTCGAGACTGTCAGCGGTGACCGGGTGGTGCAGATAGTTCAGTCCCAGCTTTTCAGCCTGCTGCCGCTCCTCCTCTGGCGTGAGCCCTTCTTTCTCCCCTTCCGCGCGGAAGTTCACTACTGTCTTGGCACCAGCCGAAGCCGCTTGTTCTAGCGTTCCCGCATCGGGGGTGAACAGCGCCACGGTATGTGTCGGGTCGATCGTTGCGATCTTCTGTTTCTGGTCTTTGGTATCGGTCATCCTTATTTCTCCTTTTTGGTGGGATAGCCGGCGGCAGTCCAAGCCTTCCAGCTTCCCGGTACGTTGCGAACGTTGGTAAATCCGTTGGCGGCGAGCAGGCTCGAAGCGATGCTGGCGCGAAAACCACTTGCACAATAGGTGGCGTAGGGTGCGGATTTGTCGAGGTTTTTCATTTTTTCACGCAGCTCGCCGAGAAAGGCGTGGGTCGCACCGGGGATATGCCCGCCGTCCCATTCATCAGGCTTGCGCACGTCAAGCGGTGTGATGTCATCCGCGTCTTTCAGGTCATGCACCGAGATCTGCGGGATTTGAGCCAGCTCGCGCCCAGCCTCACGCCAAGCACCAATACCGCCCGCCAGATAGCCGCCAAAATCGGTAAACCCGGTGCGCCAGAGCAGGCGCAATACGTCGTCCACCTCTCCGTCACCCTCTGTCACCAGGTAGATCGGGCGTTCGGGGTCCAAGAGCCACCCGGCCCAGACCGACAGTTCAGGCTGGGCCCCTATGTTGAGGCTGCCGCTGACGTAGCCCCCGCCAAAGGCCATCATATCCCGAACGTCCAGCAGTTGCGCGCCATCGTCGGCGACCTTGGCAAAGGAGTCGACCGTCATCGGCGGGATGCGGGGCAAGTTGCGCTGTACCTCTGGCCCCTGTGAATTCACCTTCTTCATACGCGGATAATGCGTCGGCACCGGTGGCGCGTCGTTCAGCATTGTCTCCTTGAACTCATCCAGTTCCTGGATCTGCGCATAGCTGTTGAACCGCCGTTCATAGCCGATGGTCGAAGACATACGATCCCCAATGTCGGGCCCACAGGCCGAGCCCGCGCCATGGCAGGGATAGATAATCACATCATCCGGCAGCGCCATGAAGACATCGCGCACCGTATGGAAAAGCTTCTCGGTCAGCTCCTCGGTTTCGTCATCGCCCAAAAGGTCTGGGCGGCCCACACTATCAACGAAGAACGCATCGCCTGACAGCACACCCCAAGGCGTGTTCTTGTCGCCGTCATAAAGCATGTAAGACATATGTTCAGGCGTATGGCCGGGGGCGAACCGCGCCTTCATCCGCATGCCGCCAAAGGTGAATTCATCCCCATCACGCACCGCTTCATGGTCAAAACCATATTTCACGCCGCCCTCAGTGCTGACATACAACTTGGCGTGTCCGCCCAAACGGTCCACCAGTTCGCGCGCGCCGCTAAGGAAATCGGCATGGATATGGGTCTCAAATACATGGGTGATCGCCATGCCAAAACGCCGGGCGGTCTCGATGTAGATGTCTACATCGGGGCGCGGGTCGATCACGGCGCAGACATGGGCGGCGTCATCGCCAAGCAGGTAAGAACACTCGGCCACGCCATCGGCGAGTATCTGTTCAAAGCGTAGGGTCATACCGTCCTCCTTTGCGAGAGCAACAGGGGAACGATAGGAGAAGTTCCAATCGTCTAAGAGACGACCTGCCGGATTGAGCGAGGATAAGTCCATGGGGGCTTGCTAAAAAAAGTTAGTACGTACGGCTGCGAAACCCGTCGAGTGCCGCCCGTATTGATTACGGACTTTGATGAATTGTTGGTAATAAGAGCCTTCATGTCCTTCGCAGCACATGAGATGAAAATGCCATTGGCCGGGATAAAGACACAGGCCCAGATCGCCTCAATCGCGCCAGACGAAGCGACCCGAAAGACCGCTCTAGCTCATATTCAGAAGAAATCGGACGGACCGACAGGATGGTGCGGCAAAGTCCGCTATCTGGTCGATCAGCCGCCAGAAATGCTGCGCGATACACGAACGACCGGTCTGAGGAAGCCGCGCTGCGGCATTGGAAGGCTGGGTCAATGCCAGGTTAGGGCGATTCTTGACGACAGCCCACTGTGTCAGATTTCAATGGCTTCCACGATGGCGAGTGCATCTTCGAGTTCGATACCCAAGTATCTGACAGTGCTGTCCATCTTGGTATCCCCCAACAAAAGCTGAACTTCGCGCAGGTTGCCTGTTTTCTTGTAGATCTGGGTCACCTTGATCCGACGCATCGAATGCGTGCCGTAGGCGCTGGCATCAAGAGCGATTGACGTCGCCCAATCCCGGACGATCCGAGATTACTGCCGGGTGGAGATATGTAGGCGCTCATGGAACCGTCCGGGCCAGAAGTATTCGGATCCGATCATTAGGGGCTCGTTCATCCATTTCGCCAGAGTGTCACGCGTGCCTTCCGAAATCTCGAACCTGACAAGCTTCTGCGTCTTACTTTGCAGAACAGACGCACGTGCCTTGATCTGGCCGGACGCCATGACATTGACAACCTTCATTCTGACCAGGTCGCAGCCACGCAGCTTGCTGTCGATATCCAGATTGAAAAGCGCCTGATCGCGGTGGTTTTCAGCAAGCTCAATCCGGACGCGGATTGCCCAGACGGGTTGGGGTTTCAGTGGGCGCTTCTGCCCTACGATCCGCGCCTTATTCCAAGCGTGACGAAGCGCGCGAATGGCAGGTAAGTTTGGCGTTTGCATGACTGATCCTCCAATCCGCCACGCCCCGACCACAACGACAACCCGACGTTGACTAAGATAGTATATCACAGGATGCTGCAACGTATCTTAGGTCAGGTTTGAGCCCATATTAACCGCGTTCCGCGCCGCAGGACTTAAAGTGACAGCACGTATCACATTCAACCGATGGCTTCGAAAGGCTCATGCATTCTGATCGTGCGCGGGCGCAAAATAGATATGATTGATCCGCTTCTTTATTTGCCTAATTGATCATCTCTCTCAATCAATAAACTGGCGGGGCCACGACCCAGATTGCGATAGCTGGCACGTCGCCTAGGTTTTCCCATGCATAGTCCTTGTTCTCGAACTGGAAACTGTCGCCTAAGGCCAGACTGAACCGCACGTCGTCAACGATAAGATCAAGTTCACCCGAGAGAAGGACGCCGCCGTGCTCGGTTGGACGTAAAGGCTTTATTGTTCCAGAACGCGCCTGCGGTGCGAAGGTCGATTTTATCATCTCAAAGGACCCACTCAAGGTGGGCGACAGCAGTTCCTCTACCAGTCCGCTTTCGGGTGTTCCCAGAGGACATCGGTCTTGGGTGCGCACGACAAGCCCTCTTTCTTGATCATCCTGTCCAGACGATCGAAAGAAGAACGAGATATTGATGTCGAACAACGCCGCGATCTGTCGAAGATCATTGATCGCGGGTTGCGCCTGCCCGCGTTCGATTAGGCTAAGCCACCCCGGGGAACGACCGATTGCATCAGCCAAGTTTTGCAGGGTCATGCGGCGCAACCGGCGCATGGCGCGGATGTCCGAGCCCACGTAACTGTCCAACGGCGTCTCCTTGCGTTGCATTGCCAGCCAAACATATCGATGACGAAAGAATTTGAAACAAATATCGCACCTACTAAAAATATATGTTGATTTTTTAGTGCGGCGGCTTCTGATATAACGAAGCATCGATTTGAAGAGGCTCCATCATGACCGTCCTTCCGTCGTCAGCGCGTGTCGTCATTATTGGCGGCGGTATCTCTGGCTGCTCTGTCGCGTATCATCTGGCTAAACTGGGTTGGAGAGACGTCATCCTGTTGGAGCGCAAGAAACTCACCAGCGGAACCACATGGCATGCGGCAGGCCTTGTTGGACAGTTGCGCGCCAGCCAGAACATGACGCGCTTGGCAAAATACTCCGCCGATCTTTACCGCACGCTGGAGGCAGAAACCGGGTTGGCTACAGGCCTGCGTCAATGTGGGTCGATCACAGTGGCGCTGACTGCCGAACGGCAAGAGGAGTTGCGCCGTCAGGCCGCGATGGCGCGTGTCTTCGGTGTCGAGGTGAACGAACTCTCCCCGTCGGACATCCTGTCGCTCTATCCGCATCTGAACATGAATGATGTTGTCTCTGGCGTACACCTCCCGGGCGACGGGCAGGCTGATCCAGGAAATATCGCGTTGGCCTTGGCCAAGGGTGCGCGGATGCTGGGCGCTCAGATCGTCGAGGGCGTGATCGTAAATGAGGTTACTCAGGCTGATGGCCGTGTCACCGGCGTGACCTGGCAGCAAGGCGAAGAGACCGGCACGATCGCAACCGAGCATGTGGTGAACTGCGGCGGTATGTGGGGCCGTGATCTGGCCGCACGCAACGGTGTCACCCTGCCGCTTCATGCCTGCGAACATTTCTACATCGTGACAGAGAGCATCCCGGGGCTTGCCCAATTGCCGGTCCTACGCGTGCCGGATGAATGTGCCTACTACAAGGAAGATGCGGGCAAGATCCTGCTGGGTGCGTTCGAACCAAAGGCTAAGCCTTGGGGCATGGATGGCATTCCAACGGACTTCTGCTTTGACCAACTGCCCGAGGATTTTGACCATTTCCAGCCGATTTTGGAAGCGGCCGTCAACCGAATGCCAATCCTCGCAGAAGCGGGCATCCACACCTTTTTTAATGGCCCTGAAAGTTTTACCCCCGATGACCGCTACTATTTGGGCGAAGCACCAGAGGTGACGGGCTATTGGGTGGCGGCGGGCTACAACTCTATCGGGATCGTGTCGTCTGGTGGTGCCGGTATGGCGCTGGCGCAATGGATGAACGATGGCGAGCCCCCTTTCGATTTATGGGAAGTCGATATCCGGCGTGCGCAGCCATTCCAAAAGAACCGCCGCTATCTGCAAGAGCGCGTGACCGAAACACTGGGTCTGCTTTATGCCGATCACTTTCCCTATCGGCAAATGGCAACGTCGCGGGGCATTCGCCGTTCGCCGTTGCACGAGCATCTAAAGGCGCGCGGTGCTGTCTTTGGTGAAGTCGCCGGCTGGGAGCGCGCCAACTGGTTTGCCAATGAAGGCCAGACAGCCGAATATGAATATACTTGGGACCGACCGAACTGGTTCCAGAATTCCCGCGCCGAGCACATGGCTTTGCGCGAAACCGTGGGGCTACTCGACATGACCTCGTTCGGGAAGATCAGGGTCGAGGGACGCGATGCACTGATCTTTTTACAGCGGATGTGCGCCAACCAGTTGGACGTGTCCATTGGCAGGATCGTCTATACGCAGATGCTCAATGAACGTGGCGGGATCGAATGCGATCTAACCGTCACGCGGTTGTCGGAAACCGCTTTCTTTTTGGTGGTGCCAGGGGCGACCCTGCAACGCGATCTGACATGGTTGCGGCGGCATCTAGGCGATGAATTCGTCGTCATCACCGACGTGACCGCAGCCGAGGCTGTCCTGCCTTTGATGGGTCCGAATGCGCGAGCCCTATTGTGCGCGATCTCGCCCGCAGATCTATCAAACGATGTGCATCCCTTCTGCACTGCGCGCGAGATCGAGGTCGGCATGACCTTAGCCCGCGCCCACCGGGTGACTTACGTGGGGGAGCTGGGCTGGGAGCTATATGTCCCAACTGATCAGGCCGCGCATGTGTTCGAGGCGCTTGTCACAGCCGGTGCGGAATACGGGCTGAAACTCTGCGGGTTGCACGCCATGGACAGTTGCCGGATCGAAAAGGGCTATCGCCACTTCGGCCACGACATTACCGACGAAGATCACGTGCTAGAGGCGGGTCTTGGCTTTGCAGTGAAGACCGACAAAGGTGCCTTCATCGGACGCGAGGCCGTTTTGCGTAAACGTGACAACGGCCTTACGCGCCGGATGCTTCAGTTCCGCCTGACCGATCCCGAACCGCTGCTTTTCCACAACGAGCCGATTTTGCGCGACGGCGTGATTGTGGGCTACCTTACCTCAGGCAACTACGGTCATGCGCTCTGCGGTGCCGTGGGCCTTGGCTATGTGCCCTGCCGCCACGCAGGCGAGACCGTGAAAGAGATGCTGACCTCGACTTATCAGATCGACGTGGCCGGCCGTATTGTCGGTGCTGAGGCGTCGCTTAGCCCGCTCTATGACCCGAAATCGCAACGCATTCGCGTGTAGAAAGTGCCGGCGTAGTTGCGCTGGGCTTGTCTTTGTCTACCTACAGCTGGACGAAGACCGTGGTTAAATATTGTCGCAAGGAAGGTCCGAAATGTCCGCAAACCGGCCTTAGATCCGTCTTGTATCTTGGCGCGTGCAAAGATGGTCCGCTTTGCGGGTTGCCGCCGCAGCATCTTGTGGTTCGCTCGAAGGGCAGCTTCGGGCCGTTTGCGACACAATACCATCTCGCAGTGAAATCAAGATAGCTCCCTTTTCACCCGTTATAATTCAAACGGAGGCCTGGTGACTTCCATCTCGCATGATAAAGACATCCGGTTCCTGAAGCCGTAATCCATGCATCGCTCATGTCCTCTCCGCCAAAGCAAATGTTTGTGGTATAGGGGTCCCCCTCCACCTCGACGAACTCGACTTCGCCGCTTTCGGGGCACACTATGCTGATACCGCCGCGCATCAGCGTTGCGACGCATATCTTACCATCCGCCTGAACAGCCAAGCTATCGAGCAGCTGGTAGTCAGGCAGCGTTGCAACCAGTCTACCGGGCATATCGAATGATAGCGGTCCAATTTCTCCTGGCGCGACAAGGTCGAAGCTCCATATTCGACTGGTCCTCGTTTCAGCGACGTAAACCGTGCTGTTGTCTGGGGAAAGCCCAATTCCATTAGGTGTGATCATCGGTGAATGAACCCGAGCTATATGACTGCCGTCAGTCTTGGCATAGTAAAAAGCACCGTGATGCACATAGGTTGATGTCGACTTGCCGAGATCTGTGAAGTAGAAGCCTCCATTCGCATCGAAGACTATATCATTTGGCCCTCTGAGCGGCTGACCTTCACAGCTCTCATAAATCGTTTCGAAAGAGCCGTTACTAGGATCCACTCGCTGAATTGACCCTCCTTTATAGTCCTCTGGAGTTCCAATCGGACGCCTGATGCCATCTGTCTCGGTCCAAACAAAGCCGCCGTTATTGCAGACATATATCATACCGTCAGGACCGACGGCGGCACCGTTTGGCCCTCCCCCGAGCTTTGCGATAACATCGATCTTACCCTCGGGGTCTACGCGAGATAGTGTCTGACCACGGATTTCGACTAAAATGACCGTGCCGTCAGCCATAGCTATTGGTCCCTCGGGAAAGTCTAGACCCTCGCAAACTTTAGTAAGCTTCATATTAAATCGCCCTTTTTACAAGTTTTTGCATTTATTAACGGGTAATAAAACTCAGATAATTAACGGGTATGCGAGCTCTACGCTGTTATCTTGATAGAGAAATTCCACACGCCATTTATTGAAATGCCACGCACGACCCCTAGTAATCCCGACACGGATACCGATGAAAATGTGCGGCTCTAAACCCTAAATCATTTTCGCATATCACTTCTTTGCTTCACGACCTCAATTCACGTTGCCAAGGCCTTCCATCAGTCGATACCAATTTCTCAGACGTATTGTGTGTAAGGATACGATCTATCATACTTAGGAAGTTCTGTTGCTCATCACTGGCCAACGGCGAGAGCATATTCTGAATAGCGTCTTCAATAAGGGGCGCGGCATCGGTGATAGCTACTTTGCCGGACGAAGTTATAAACGCTACACGAGATCGTTTATCTCTGACCCCAACTTCTCGTTTGACCATACCGTGCTTTACAAGCCGCTTCACTACGTCGGCGACAGTTGAGGCATCTAAACCAGCTCGCGATGCAATGCTCGTTTGCTCAACTCCGGGCTCCATATCGATTATCACAAGGATCGTATATTGGATTGGCGTCAAGTTAACATGCTGCAAGCAATCCAGGAAAACGGCAACTGATAACTGGTGTAAACGCCGAATTTGGTACCCCGGCGTTCGAATTCTTGCCCACGATTTTTTGTCCATCAAACTTTCGATTCAGGTTAAACTCGTTATCTTCTGAGCTGGTTTTCACCAAGCTTGTCTAAACGTAGAAACGTATGTGCGTTAGGCCGATAAAAATTTTACCGGCCTAACCTCTAATTCAACCATGAGACCGGTATCAATACCAACTCTGGGAAGGCGACAAGTATGCTGCCGATGACCAAGTCAATCATCAGAAACCACAAAATTCCCTGAAAAATACCACCTAGAGATACCTTGTCGCCAACAACCCCTTTGATGACAAAGACATTCATTCCCATTGGAGGCGAAATCATTCCGATCTCAAGAAGTTTGGTTAGGAAGACGCCAAACCAAATGAGGTTAAATCCAGCCGTCTCGACAATAGGTAGCACGATTGGAAGTGTTAGCAGCATTGCGCCGATGGGTTCGAGAAACATACCCAAAACAAGGTAAATTACTGCGATCCCGAGGATCAGGAATATCGGATCCGAACCAAAACCGATAACTAGATTTGTTATGAATTCTCCTGAACCGCTGAGCGCGAGGAAACGTATAAGTAAAGCTGCGCCACAACCGATTATAAAAAGGCCAGACGTGGTGGTTAAGGTTTCGACCGCTGCTTCCCAGAGGTCTTCGAAGCTTAAAGAACGAGACGCAATCGAAATAAGTATCGAGAGCACCGATCCCACCGCTCCCGCCTCTGTGGGTGTAAAGAACCCAGCGAGAAGACCTCCGAACACCCCCAGGACCAATACTAAGATCGGTATTGTCTCCCTTAGCGCCCTGAAACGCATTCCCCAAGTGATCTCTTCGTTTACCGCCGGCGCAAGTTCAGGCTTCAACTTCACCCGCACAATAATCAATCCGATGTAACCAAGTGCTGTGATCAGACCGACAGATATCCCGCCCACAAAAAGTGACGCAATTGGGACCTGCGCTATAATACCGTATAGGATCATCAGGATTGACGGGGGAATAAGAGCCCCAAGCGTCCCGGCTACGGCTAGGGTGCCAGCCGCAAGCTTTGGATCATAGTTATATTTGACCATTTCTGGGAAAGCGATCCTACCCATCGCGGCCGAGCATGCGATGGAGGAACCTGCGACGGCTGCGAAACCAGCGGCCCCAAATACAGAAGCTACCGCCAAGCCTCCCGGCAACGCCGATAGCCATAGACGAGCGCATTTGAACAGACCGCGCGTTAGCCCCGCCCGGTAGCTGACATAGCCCATCATAAGAAACATCGGAATCGAGCTCAGTGTCCATGTGGCTGCAAATGTCTGCGGCACTAGACTGATGGTTCCCCAAGCGGCTCTTGGTCCACTGATCCAGTAAATTCCTACAAAGGACACGCCAATAAGAGCAAATCCAATCGGGACCCTATTCGCCACCAAAAAAACAAGGACACCTATGCAAATCAGGCCTATTTCAAGATTGCTCATAATTGACTATCTCCGCTTAGCGGTTCGTTTTCGGGTAATCTACCAATTAAGAACTGCAAAAAGCGCATGGCTACGAATAGGGGCTTTGTTGCACAAATCCTCGGGTGGGATTCACTGTATGTATCCAGCATGATAACTGGAAGGCATGAGCAGTTGGGCCCCTACCAAATATAAGACCACGAATTGGTCATCCTACAATGACAGCTTGAAGCAGCGCGGATCGTTGTCGATCTGGTTTGATCCTGAGATGGTTTGGACGCCTCCGCCGAGCGGCAAGCGCGGTCGGCAACAGCAGTTCAGTAACGCTGCCATTCAAACTTGTCTGACGCTGAAGGTCTTGTTTGGTATGCCGCTTCGGCAGACAACTGGGTTTGTCCAGAGCCTGTTGCAGTTGGTGGGACTGGACTGGGCAGTGCCGGACTTCAGCACCTTATGTCGCCGCCAGCGAACACTGAACGTGAGCTTGCCGTATCGCGGATCCGAGGGTCCGCTGAACCTCCTTATCGACAGCACCGGTATCAAAGCCGAAGGAGAAGGCGAATGGAATGCCCGTAAGCATGGTGGCACCAAACGGCGCATCTGGCGCAAGATACACATTGGGATCGATGAGAAAACTCTGGAAGTTCGGACGGTCGAGGTCACCAGCAGCAACGTCGGAGACGCTCCCATGCTGCCCGAACTCTTGAACCAAATTCCGCCCGATCAGGACATCGGCAGCGTCACCGCAGATGGGGCGTATGACACGCGTAAATGCCACGAGGCGATTGCCGCCAGAAACGCCCATGCAGTGATCCCGCCGCGCAAGAATGCCAAGCCCTGGAAACCGACGAGCGCCGGAGCTAGTGCCCGAAACGACGCGGTCAGTGCGCAGCGATACCTGGGTCGCACTCTGTGGCGACGCTGGAGTGGATACCACCGCCGAAGTCGCGTCGAAACGAAGATGCATTGTATAAAACTACTCGGCCAATCGCTGATGGCGAGGGACTTCGAAAGGCAGGTTGCAGAGATCCACGTCCGTATCTCCGTCCTCAACAGCTACACTGCGCTTGGCATACCCGTCACCGAGCCCGTAGGATAAATCCGTCCGGGGAAAGGGGAAGCCTGCCTAACATCGGGTTTGTGCAACAAAGCCAGTCGACGGTTCAAATCCGTCCATTCCTACCAACCGTAGGTTGGTAGGCCACCCAATGATTTAAGTTGGGCCCCTCTTCAAAATTGAAGCGACTGTTCTCAGGTCCATTACATATCTCATGTCAGTAATGAGCACTTCGGGTCACCTAAGGCCTCGAGTAAAAAATATCTCTTTTGATCATGTTGCGCATGGTGTCGAATTCCAATCAGCTTTGACCACGAAATTTTAACTCCCATCAGCTAGGCTATGGTTACAACAGCGTTATTAACACCAATCCACAGTTCTCCGCATTGCACTCAAGGGTCTAATTCCCGGCGGCTTGCGAGCAGATATAGCACATCGCACGGCATCTTTCGGCCGCTTCCCATGCATACCTCACCCTGCCACTTACCGGACTGTCCGGCTACAAGAGCACGAACAGCGACGCTGGCGAATTGCCCTTGATCAATCATACCCGTCTCTGGAAACACCGGTTACACACACGCCGCCTCAAGAGCAACGATAGCGGGGACGGAACGTCGGACGCCACCAATGTATGCCATTACTCTGCCACGTTTCCGTAGCTTTGAAATTTCATCATCTAGTCCGAGCTCTAACGGTTAACCAATGCGGGATCGGTTAGGGATTGGCGTTTTTGTAAGCGGGGGTTTCTTGAATCTGATCGCAATTGGGTATGTTAGGTCCATTCTGCGACAGCAACGCACGCACATAATGAACGTATCGGCGGGTGGATCCCCGGCAAAAGAGAGGTAAGCGCAGCTTAGATCCCGCCTTACTGTTGGCGGTTTGATCTGCGAGTCCCTTCCTCATGGATTTGAGCGAGATTCTCCATGAATGGTACGATTGAGTTTCTCACGGATACTGGCGCAGGTCGTCGTAGATGCCGCCACTGGCCGGAAGAGGTGAAGGCGCGCAGGGTGTCTGGACAAATTGCCGTCACGTAGTAACTACGGGAGCGAAACGCTCCTCAGGGTTTTGTAAAATAGCCAACTTCAGGGATTTTTAATGATCAAGGTGATCCACGTCGAAGATGACGATGACATACGAGAGTTGGTCGGACTTTCATTGGAAATTTCAGGCGATTTCGAGGTCCTGAGCTGCGCTTCCGGCAGTGAAGCGCTGAGCTCAGTGGAAGCATTCAAGCCCGATGTCTTACTTTTGGATGTTATGATGCCGAACATGAACGGCGTAGAAACATTAGAGAATATCAGAGGCTTGGAGGGCTACTCCAAGATACCAGCTATCTTCGTAACCGCTCGCGCAGGCGTCGACAAAAACAAGGAGCTATTCGAAGCAGGAGCGCTCGGCGTTATCGTCAAGCCCTTTGAAGTGGCTACCTTAGCCAAACAGATCCTGACGATATTCGATGGGATCAACTAGTCTAGCGGTTACCTAGTTCTTCTGGCTGGGCCGCAATTGTTCAGGCGCTGCTCAGCCAGAACCAACAACAAACCTATTCCGGGTCAACATAGCATATGCATTTGGTAAGTCGGCAGTCTTCAACGCAGCCCCCTAAACTCACTTAGGATAGACCGAGCTAGCGCTTCAACTAACGTTTCCCCGGCCAAAAGTGTCCCATTTACTCTTTTTAGCTCAACCAAAGACCTGAGGCTGTCTCTGCCTTTCTCGCCTAAGGTGTCCGGGCTCACAAGCCCCATCGCCCAATCAGGAAAGGCACGCTCATTTGCCTGACCTTCCCAGACGTTCGAAAGGCCGTGATGACGCTGATCAATTGCTATCCGCTTATAGCTTTTATTGACCATATCCTCAGCACCTTCCAGGACCTGAAAAAAGAGTTGGTCGTGATACATGAGCAGGCCGGTGATCCCATCGCGCTCATTGTTCTGGATGGAAGCGTTCAAAATGTCGGATAGATCATCGTTACCTAGTTGGGTGTCGGTAACACTCACATAAGCCATTTGGTAAACCATTTGAAATCGTACTCCTCATGCTAACCCATGGTGCCTAGTTGGGGCAAAATGGCTATGATCTCCAAATAGCCCAATAATATCATACGTGTAGGCCTAGGTCAGGCAGAACCACCCGAAAGGTCCCAACCTATTGAAAACGCGTTATCTTATCAGGGATAAGTCCTGCAATGCTGGGGCGCATGGCCCAAATCACTTTACGTAAAGTCGTTTCCGAATGATCCGCCATTTATCATGGCATCTTCTGGGAGGAGTCATTTCTGAGCTAATTTTATTTGAATTTCGGGGATTTAGTGCTCTTCGAGTTAACATAGATTATAGCCCCCCTCCTCGTATCTGCTAGAAGCGGCAGTGCAAGCGGCCCGAACCGTACCCAAATCGTAGAAAGTACGTAAGAGTCTGATGGTTTCTGAAAATAGTGGGAATGAACCTAATTTCATTCGCAAGTTTCGCCGCTGGCGGTGGTCATACTGGCTCGCCGTCGCGACTTTAGTCGTTCTCTGGTGTTATGCCGTTTATGAGGTAATCAGCTACTTCGTACGAAGCTAACAAAGGCTAAATAACCAATCGTTCAGATAGCCCCCTTGCCATTGCATTGAAGCGGGCCATTTGCGTCTTATGGCTAAGGATGATGAAAAAACAAAGCGGCAGTCACGTCGATGGGTGTACGAGCGCATCGCGTTTGCAGCGGCTGTCGGACTTCTGTGGTTGGCCGCATTTTTTGTAGCCTACTGCCTCTGAATTTTGTCACCCTAGTTAGGCGAAGCCGATACCACATGTCATGGTTTACATTGAATTTCTCACTGTATGTTAACTTTTGACATTCAACGTGAGCAACGCTTACGGATTAACTAGTTGAAAATGCTACATTTGGTAGTGAATGGTTCGAAAAATGTGTAGGCGTTACCAAAATGATGAATTTCAATGAGTTAGATGCAAGAACGATCCGTGAAAGAGGCGATATGGCCCAACTTTGGGAGGCATCATCCGGAACATCTCTGATGAGGTCGTAGATCGAGTACCCTCGAAATTTGGCTATGCAGCCCTGAGGTGCCCCTAGCAACTGTATTAAATTGCTGGGTTCCACACAGCATTTTTGGCGAGCAATGAGTTTGCCAATACGATCAACTTTCGAGCAAATGCGATGAGAATGACCTTGTGTGGCTTGCCCTTCGCGCGCAATCGTTTTGCGAAGTCACTTAGGACTGGATTGAACCGAGCGGCTGATAATGCGGCTTGATACAGAAGCCGTCGTAAGCCACTTCGCCCACCTTTAATGCGCCGTCGGCCTTTGTATCTACCGCTTTCTGTCGAGGATTTGGCTGACACCTGCGTTCGGGCGTGATCCAGCCAGATTTTGAAGGTCGCGACCTTTGGCGCAGGTTTTTGCTGTCGCATCGCCAGCCGTTCGTCAGCAGATTGCCCTCGGACGTTCCCTTCGATCCGGTAAAGTGTTGCGATCTGCTTGAGGCCTTCCTCGGTGATTGGGCCACGTTATTATGGGTCAGCTCGTAGAGCTTGCGACGCGCGTGTGCCCAGCAACACGCCAGTAGGATTGGGGCATTGTCGCGCAGATCAAGCACACGGTTGTATCCGGCATAGCCGTCTACTTGTAGGGTGCCACCAAAGCCCTGTAATATCTCAGATGCATATTCGCCGGAACGTCTTGGCTCGTAGGTAAAGCCCACGCAGGGCGGTTCGGATCCGTTCAAATGCGCAGTCATCGCGGGCGAGTGCCCAACAGTACCCCTTCTTGGATTTGCCACGCCTAGGATCGTGGACCGGGGCTGGTGTTTCGTCTATTACCCGGCAGGCGATTAAATTGCAATCTGCCGAGAGGGCATGAAGAGTTTGCTGGAGGTCTTCAGATGCACCAGCCTGGCGTCGTGTACGGGCTTCAACTCATGCGCCGCTTTGCCAACCCAGAAAGCCAAAGTGGAGCGGTCGATATCAACCCCTTGCCGGGCATAAATCTGGCTTTGGCGATACAATGGCAGATGATCGGCGTACTTCGAGAGGATTATGCTGGCGATAGATGCTTCTGTTGGCATGCCGCCCTCGATCAAGCGCGACTGTGCAGATGCTTGCACAATGCCCGCCTTGCACGACCGACATGCGTACTTAGGGCGGCGTGTGACGATGATCTGGAGCTGCGGGGCACGATGTCCAGCCGTTCGCTGATGTCTTCGCCAAGGATGTGACGCTCGGAGCCACAGCCGCAGGTAACGTCTGGTGCTATCACTTCTTCAATACGCGGCAGATGTTTGGGCAAGACGCTACGACCTGCACGGGACTTTGACGCCGCCGCATTGGGGAGATCAATCGCTTAGTCCTCAGCGTGGACGGCAACCATCCACTGCCCACACAAACGCAGCACCCGAAAAATCAGGCAATATCAACTTTACCTCGCGGGCCTGACGCCGCCATTCAGATAAATGATTTGGGCGCATGCCAATACGCCGTGCCACTTCGTTTACGGTAACGTCCGACACCAAAGCCTCGGCAACCAAATGGCCCTTCACCGCGTCAGGCCAACGCCGATTGCCATCAGCGCCAACCAAAACCTCATGGTCCGCAGTGGGCTCCAAACGTAGCTCCCGATGTACTGCCAACGCAATCTCCCCGGCAAATCTATATTGCAGCCGGACTCTCAGATATGAGCAAAAGGCGGAAGGTGGGGTCTAAGCCGCGGTTACAAAGTGAGCAACTGGCTAAAGTATGAACGCCCTCCCTATATTTACGCAACGACTGAGTCCCGACGGCATCACCACTGATTTCTTACGGACGAACGCGCCAGATAGCCGATATTTTACCCTATTCTAATTATTTAAATAGGGTAAACACATTTGCCGAATGAGAGGGTTCCAGACTTGCTCGTTTATAACTGAAACTCAGGCTCTAAAACTTCGCCGCAAATTCCAAGCATATAGTAGATTAACTCACCATCGGGCGACAGATTACGATACGGAAAACCTACGGCTTGAAGTGATACTTCTGCGCGCCTCACGGCATCAAAGTCCCCCCATGTACAGGTAAAATCCAATATACTGTTCGCGCCCCTCGCCACGAAGCGCCGGAAGCTGACCTTCGAAGCCCTCTGCATGGAGGCCCGCAGGGCGGACTTAGCGCCAATTCGCTGCGGCGGCACCAACGGCAGCTTTGGGAGGCTGACAAAATATTGACATGAAGTCTCGTTAAGAAGGGGCTTCACCGACCGACACAATTGGGATTGAATGATGCTAATTAGGCGAATGTTTTTCACCGGTCTGATTGCTTTTCTGCTTGCGGCTCCTACCTTGAGCTATGCGCAGGTCATCCTTACCATTACGGCGGCGGATCGAAGGGAGAGCTTCACCCTCGAAGAAATCCTCGCGATGCCGCAGACGACTGTTGTGACGAACAACGATTACGTTGACGAAACAACCAACTTCCAGGGTCCAACCCTACGCTCAGTTCTTGAAGAGATGGATGTTTCGCCAGATGCGACCCTAAAAATGGTCGCACTCAACGATTTTTCCTCGGAAGTGCTGGCTGCTGACGCTTTTGAATATGACGTCATTCTGGCGGTTTTGCTTAACGGTGAACCAATGCCAGTTCGTGACAAAGGACCGATTTGGGTTATCTACCCGATGGACGACAATCCGGAACTTCATGACGACATCTACAATGATAGGTTGGTATGGCAATTAAAGAGCATCTCCGTAGAATAACCCCTTACAGGAAATTTATTCGCGGCCTGCTTCTGCTATTGTTTATCGGCGCAGTTATTTTTGGGATCATTGTGATTGCCAAGCTGGACGATGGGGTCCAGAAAATTCAAACTGCTGAGCAGAGTGACCCTATGTGGGTTGCCTCACAATTGCAGTTTGAATTGCTACGGCTCGAGAATACCCTTGGCGAGTATGCAATCGGGTCTAAATCAGCGATAGATGTAGCCATGCGGTTTGAAATCGCATGGAGCCGGATCAATATCCTCCAGAAGGGTGAGCTGCCGCAGCTCATCGAAAGCTTTCAAGTCAACGGTAACGTCGTGACGGATCTTGAGGCCACTTTCAAACGCTTGGAGCCTGCGATCCAAGGTCTCAACGTAACCGCTCCATTGATACCGCGCTTATGCAGCTTGATTGTTTTGCGCAGCCATCGGCACCCAGTTCCACGGCAGCAGGTCATCTAAGCGGTTGATCTTGTGATCATGGATGCGGTCGAGGA